>VFQN01000101.1_pt1 | contig 187435 bp, 180 predicted proteins | sample 3512371 | NCBI WGS metagenome assembly VFQN01 (sample SAMN10412370, study PRJNA504923) | tailings metagenome | isolation source: Replicate 2 from Balatoc abandoned mine | place: Philippines: Itogon, Benguet | collected 2017-08-28
ACCTCGGCGCGCGGCGTCATCTTCTTGATGACGTCGTAGTCCTGCGCGATCAGCTCCCGCATGCGCGCTTCGATGGCAGCCATGTCTTCTGGCGTGAACGGGCGCTCGAAGGCGATGTCGTAGTAGAAGCCCTCGTCGATCACCGGGCCGATCACCATCTTCGCCGTCGGGTAGAGCTGCTTGACGGCATGGCCCACGAGGTGGGCCGTGGAGTGCCGGATGATCTCGACGCCTTCGGCATCCTTGGGCGTGATGATCTGCAGGCGAGCGTCGTGATCGATCACGTCGCTGGCATCGGCAAGGCGTCCGTCGATCTTGCCCGCCACGGTCATTTTGGCCAGACCCGGACCGATGGACCGGGCGACGTCAGCAATGGAAACCGGGCCGGGGAACTCGCGTTTCGAGTTGTCGGGAAGCGTGATCTGGATCATGAGTGTGAACGGATTCTGGAAACAAAAAAGCGCGGACCGGAGGCCGCGCTTGCGAGTCGGAGAAGGCTGGAGCCCAGGCGAACGCGCGGCTACCGACCCAAGTGGCCGGTGAAAGAAGTCGCCGTAGTTCGCGGTGTCATAACCAGCAGTGCCTTTCTCGCTCTTGTTCGTACGATGAGGGGACGGATCGCGCGGCAGTCCAGCGTGGAAAACGGAAGAGTTGCGCCGAAGCCGCGATTCTACCTTTCCGCTGCGCGCAAGGGGTGGCGTCAAAGCAAACAGGCCGGCCGCACGATGGCGGCCGGCCCGTTGACAGGGCGATCCGCGCTCAATCAGGCCGCGTGCTTTTGATCAAAGAACTGCTCGTCCTCGGTCGAGCCTTTCAGCGCCGCCGTGGACGCCTGGGCCTCGATGGTGGTTGTCACCGCGTCGAAATAGCCCGTGCCCACCTCGCGCTGGTGCTTCACGGCGGTGAAACCACGATCGGCTGCCGCAAACTCGGCCTGCTGCAACTCGACGAAGGCGCTCATGTTGTTGCGCGCGTAGCCATAGGCCAGGTTGAACATCGAGTAGTTGAGGCTGTGGAAGCCGGCCAGCGTGATGAACTGGAACTTGTAGCCCATGGCGCCGAGTTCTTTCTGGAAGCGGGCGATGGTGGCGTCATCCAGGTTCTTCTTCCAGTTGAAGCTGGGCGAGCAGTTGTACGCCAGCAGCTTGCCGGGGAACTTCGCATGGATCGCATCGGCGAACGCCTTGGCGAAGGCCAGGTCGGGCGTGCCGGTCTCGCACCAGATCAGGTCGGCGTACTCGGCATAGGCCAGTCCACGGCTGATCGCCTGCTCCAGCCCGTTGCGTGTGCGATAAAAGCCTTCGACCGTGCGCTCTCCTGTCAGGAAGGCGCTGTCGTTCTCGTCCACGTCGGTAGTCACGAGGTTGGCCGCTTCGGCGTCGGTGCGGGCCAGCAGCACGGTGGGCGTGCCCATCACGTCGGCCGCCAAGCGCGCCGCGACCAGCTTGGAGACTGCCTCACGCGTGGGCACCAGCACCTTGCCGCCCATGTGTCCGCACTTCTTGGCAGCGGCGAGTTGGTCTTCGAAGTGGACACCGGCGGCACCGGCTTCGATCATGGCCTTCATCAACTCGAAGGCGTTGAGAACCCCACCGAAACCCGCTTCGGCATCGGCCACGATGGGTGCGAAATAGTCGATGTAGCCCTCGTCACCCGGGCCCTTGCCTTCACTCCACTGGATCTGGTCGGCACGCGCGAACGTGGCGTTGATCTTCTTGACCACCTTGGGCACCGAGTCCACCGAGTAGAGCGATTGGTCCGGGTACATCTCGCCGTTGCTGTTGGCATCGCCTGCAACCTGCCAGCCCGACAGGTAGATCGCCTTCAGGCCCGCCTTCACCTGCTGCATGGCCTGATTGCCGGTGAGCGCACCCAGCGAGTTCACGAACGGCTCGGTGTTGATGAGATTCCACAGCCGCTCGGCGCCACGCCTGGCGAGTGTGTGGTCGATCTGCAGCGAGCCGCGAAGACGCACCACGTCGGCGGCGGAATAGCCGCGCTTGATGCCCTTCCAGCGCGGGTTCTCGGCCCAGTCGCGCTCGAGTTGTTCGATCTGCTGTTGGCGGGAGAGATTCGTCCAGTTGCTCATGATTGACTCCAGGGGTTGACAGACATCCTTGTTGCAACGCCTGCTTTTCGGAAGAAAAAAAGGCGTTGCCCTGGAGGGAAATTTAGGTCTTATAGAAGAGCAGAGGAACATCTTCTGTCTTATACAAGAGCAAATTTTTCATAAATAAAATCAAATACTTACGAATGAATTTCTCTATGCGGCAATCACTTTCTCGTATTGAGAAATTTTGCGGCAATGCAGCACAGGCTAATTTCACAATATGGCAGCGAAGGCCTCGCCGGTGAAAATCACTTGCGCTGCACCCAATCGCCATGGGCGATGCGCGCCCTGCCCTGTACACGGGATGGATGGATCTCGTACACAAGGCACGCCAACTCGCCGGACGCTGTCCGCACGCTCACTTCGCGCTTCGCATATTCTCCCGTCGCCTGTGGATGGACTTCCTCGATCTCATCGAGGCGCCGTTCGACTTCCGGTGCGATCTCGTAGATCTCGCCACGCACGAGGTCATCCCCGATCAGGCGCATGCCTGGATACGGTCCCAGGTCGTACAGCTCACCGGCAAGTACTGCCTCACAGACGAAGCGCGGGGCAGGCATCAGTCGATTGATGTCGTTGGACTGGCCACGCCGGAGCGTGCCGTAGACGAAAACGAAGCGAGGTGGTTGAGGCATGATCCCGAGGCGTCCGGACCGGACAGCGCCCCATGCGCCGCCTGGCTTGCGCAGTCTAGAGGCAGCGCATCCGGCGACTTATCGCTCTCCCCATGAACTCTCCGTCCCGCCCCGTGGCCATTGCCTGCCTGGCTTTGAGCATGTCGCTCGTGGGCAGCTATGTAGCGCTTTCGAAACCCCTTGTCGCGGCGTTGCCGGTGTTCCTGCTGGCGTGGCTGCGTTTCGGCATCGGCACCGTCGCCATGCTCCACTGGCTGCCCAAGCCCGCCACCGAGCCGCCGCTGACACGCTCGACCCGCGGGCTGCTGTTCCTTGAGTCACTGCTGGGCAACTTCCTGTTCTCGATCTTCATGCTGTTCGGCGTGAGCATGACGAGCGCCGTGTCGGCCGGTGTGATCATGGCGTCCATTCCTGCCGTGGTGGCCCTGCTGAGTTGGGCTTTCCTGCGCGAACGTGTTCCTTCGCGTGTGTGGTGGGCAGTGGCCTGCGCAGTGGTGGGCATCAGCCTGGTGGCATTCGCCCGGCCGGTCACGGCGGAGGGCATTGCACAGCCCTCGCAGGCCTGGCTCGGCAACCTGTTGGTGATGGGCGCCGTGGTGTGCGAGGCCGCCTATGCCGTCATCGGCAAGCGGCTGACGGGCACGCTCGGGCCGCGCCGCATCAGCGCCATCATCAACCTTTGGGGCCTGGTGCTGGTCACGCCCATGGGGTTGTGGGCCGCCTGGCGGTTCGACTTCGGGCAGCCTCCCGCGAGCATCTGGCTACTGCTGGTGTTCTACGCGCTCGCGGCCAGCGTGTGGTCCGTCTGGCTGTGGATGACCGGGCTGCGCACGGTGCCTGCGGCACAGGCGGGCGTGTTCACGGTGCTGTTGCCGCTGAGTGCGGCCGCCGTCGGCGTGGCGGTGCTTGGCGAGCGGCTCGCGCCAGTGCAGTGGCTTGCGTTCGCCATTGCGCTGGCGGGCGTGGTGCTCGCGACGCTGCCCTCACGCACGGCGCGCGGCAGTTCATCCAGCGCGTGAGATCGCACCGCTAACTCCCTGATGCGACAGGGAGCAGTGCCTCCTGCGCGCGCACGCTGGCAACGCATGCGAACCCGCTCGCGGCAGCCTTCGAGGCAGCACGCGGATGCCTGCATAGATCTTCGTGCATCGGCCGAGTGCATCGACGACGCGTTTTCAGAGGGAAAACAGGCCTGTCATGCGCATGAAAAAAACAACACGCCCCAGCGAAAAAGCGCCTCTTCCGCTTGGAAACGCGTTTCTTCTCAATTAGCATGCGCATTGCCAGCGGGAGAGAGCTAATTCGCTGGTGATGAATCATCAACTTCTAGAAGGAAACTCGATCATGGCAACTGCAAAGAAGGCTCCGGCCAAGAAAGCCCCGGCAAAGAAGGCCGCCGCACCGGCGAAGAAGGCCGCACCGGCAAAGAAGGCCGCTCCCGCCAAGAAGGCCGCACCGGCGAAGAAGGCTGCTCCTGCCAAGAAGGCCGCACCGGCCAAGAAGGCTGCTCCCGCCAAGAAGGCCGCACCGGCGAAGAAGGCTGCAGCTCCCAAGAAGAAGCGCACCCCGAACGCAGCGTTCATGAAGCCCCTGACCCCCAGCGCCTCGCTGGCCGCGGTCGTCGGCTCCACCCCGCTGCCGCGCACGGAAGTCGTCAGCAAGCTGTGGGCCTACATCAAGAAGAATGGCCTGCAAGACAAGACCAACAAGCGCCTCGTGAACGCCGACGCCAAGCTGAAGGAAGTCTTCGGCAAGGCGCAAGTCTCGATGTTCGAGATGGCCGGCCTGATCGGCAAGCACGTCAAGTAAGACGGCTCGCGGATCGTGCCCCGGCACGGTTCCCGCGTCGAATGCCCCGCTCCGGCGGGGCATTTTTTTTGCCGCCACTGGCATGCGCTCGTAGCGCGTCCCGGCGCTCTCGCAGGCTGGGCAACAATTGGCGCGGCGATCCCCTCCAGTTGCGGGTTCACCCCACGAAGAACAATTCACCATACGGTTAAATTCAAGCCATGCCATCGCCCCCCATCGAAGCCACCGAACCGCGGGCCCGCGACGCCGACCGATCGCAGGCCGCCATCCTGCTGGCCGCGCGAGACGAGTTCGCGGGGCACGGGCTGGCCGGTGCGCGCGTGGACCGCATCGCCGAGCGCGCCGGCGTGAACAAGCGCCTCATCTACTACTACTTCAAAAGCAAGGACGACCTTTTCCTCGCTGTGCTCGAACAGGCCTATGCCGACATCCGCGCGGCCGAGCGCGAGCTGCATCTGGCCGACATGCCACCCGCGCAGGCGATCCGCCGGCTGACCGAATTCACGTGGGAGTACTACCTCGCCCATCCCGAGTTCCTCACCCTGCTCAACAGTGAAAACCTTCATCAGGGGCGCCACGTGACGAAGTCCTCGCGGGCGCGCGAGATGAATTCGCCGCTCATCGCCACGCTGGCCGAGATCCTCGAGCGCGGCCGTGCCGACGGCATCTTCCGCGGCGGCATCGATCCGGTGCAGCTGTACGTGTCGATCGCCGGCATGGCGTACTTCTACCTGTCCAACAACCACACCCTCTCGGCCATCTTCGGGCGCAGTCTCATGACACCGAAGGCGCAGCACGAACGCATCTCGCACATGTGCGATGTGATCCTAGGGTATGTCCTGAGAAACTGAACGACGGGCCGCGTTGACGCCCTCCCGGGCGCATTCCAGAATTAACCTTCCAGTGAATTATTAGAGAAGGAGACAACTGAAATGACGACATCCGGATTGCTTTCCCGTTCGCTGCTGGCCGCAGGCCTCCTGTCGATCGCCGCCTCTGGCGCCTTCGCGCAATGGAAGCCCACGCGCCCCATCACGCTCATCGTGCCCTGGGCCGCGGGCGGATCCACCGACCAGGTCACGCGCGTCGCGGCGGCCGAGATCGAGAAGGCGCTGGGCCAGAAGGTGGTGGTGATGAACCAGCCCGGCGCCTCGGGCTCGGTGGGCACCAAGAACGCACTCGAGGCGGCCAAGGACGGCTACACCTGGACGGCCGGCGCCGCCAAGGACCTGGGCACCTACAAGGTGCTGGGCATGCTCGACACGTCTATCCAGGACTGGAACCTCTATCTGACCGTGGCCCATGTCTCGGTGGTGGGCGTCAACGCCGATACGCCGTACAAGACCATGCCCGAGTTGCTGGCGGCCATGAAGGCCAAGCCGAACTCGGTGAGCGTCGCAACGGCTGGCGTCAACTCCAGCGGCCACTCGGCGATCGAGGCCATCGCCCGCGCCACCGGCACCACTTACAAGCACGTCACCTACGACGGCGGCAACCCGGCCGTGGTGTCGACACTGTCGGGCGAAACCCAGGTGACGACGCAGCTGGCGGCCGAGCAGACCGACATGATCCGCGCCAAGCGCATCCGCCCGCTGGCCGTGGTGAGCGACAAGCCGCTGACGATCGAGGGCTACGGCACCATTCCGCCGCTGTCGCAGTTCGTGCCCGGCTTCAAGGACCCGATCAATTATTTCGGCATCTTCGTTCCCAAGGGTGTGCCGGCCGAGGTCAAGCAGACGCTGGACAACCTCTGGAACAGCCAGATCGCCAAGGGCGACGCGCTCAAGAAGTACGCCGAATCGCGGGGTGCCATGTTCTCGGGCGCCTATGGCGACGAGGCGCAGAAGGCCGTCATGCCCGCCATCCAGTCTTACGCCTGGGTGCAGCAGGAAGCCGGCAAGGCCAAGGTGTCGCCCGACACCATCGGCATCCCCAAGCCCTGACGACCGCGCACCGCGCAGCGCCCGGCGTCCTGCCGGGCGCCTGTCGCTTCCCTCCCTGAATTTCCTGGACGAAGCATCATGAGTGATGGTGGAAAAACCGCCCGTTCCGACCTTGTGGGCGGTGCGGGCTGGATCGTGTTCGGCCTGCTGATCCTGGGCGAATCGCTGCGCATGGACAGGTTCGCGCAGATGGGCTCGACTCTCTACACCATGCCCGGCTTCATGCCCGGCCTCATTGGCGCGACGCTGATCGTGCTGGGCCTGGCGCTGTGCCTGCGTGGCTGGCGCCGCCAGCGGCTTGCGCGAATGGCCACTGCCGCGGGGGCTGACGAACCAGCGCCGTCCCTGCTCAACGGCCGCGTACTGGCCACGCTGGCCCTCACCTTCATTTACGCCATCGGCCTGATCGGACGGGTGCATTTCGTGCTGGCGACCACGCTGTTCGCCACCGCCTTCGTGTGGACCTTCACACCGCCCGAGGTGTCTCCGGTGCGGCGCGCCCTCGGCGCTGTCATCGCCGGCCTGCTGACGGCGCTGGCGGTGTTCTTCATCTTCGAGGACGTCTTCCTCGTGCGCCTGCCCGGCGCCTGAAGCGGGACCTGCATCATGTTCGACGGACTCGTTGCTTTCGGCCACTCGCTGGCCCATTTCAGCTCACCCGCCACGATCTTCTACGCGCTGCTGTCGTCGCTGATCGGCGTGATCATGGGCGCCATGCCCGGCCTCACGGCCACCATGACACTGGCGCTGGTGACCACGCTCACGCTCAAGTTGCCGCCCGACCAGGCCCTGCTCATTCTCATTTGCAGCTACGTCGGCTGCATCTATGGCGGCTCGCGCTCGGCCATCCTGCTCAACATTCCGGGCACGCCGGCCTCGGCCGCGGCCTGCCTCGACGGCTACGCGCTCGCGCGTCAGGGCCTGGCCGGCCGTGCCATGGGTATCGCCACCACGGGCTCGGTGATGGGCACGCTGATCGGCATGTTCTTCCTGGCCGGGTTCACCCCCGTACTTGGTGACATGGCGCTGAAGTTCGGTGCCTACGAGTTCTTCTGGCTCGCGCTGTTCGGCGTGCTGATCGCCGGCACGCTGACGGGCGACGATCCTCTCAAGGGCTGGATCGCCGGCATCGCGGGCATCTTCATCGCCACCATCGGGCAGGAGGCGCAGTACGCCTACGAGCGTTTCGCCTGGGGCGTACGCGACCTGGCCGGCGGCATCCAGCTGGTGCCGGCGCTGGTGGGCGCGTTCGGTTTCGCCGAACTGCTCACGGCGATGAAGGAGCGCCAGGCGCCGGTCAAGATCAGCGCCTTCGACACCGTGATTCCGCGCATCAAGGACGTGTGGCAGTACCGCCGCACCATCCTGCGCTCGGGGCTGATCGGCACCGGCGTGGGCGTGGTGCCGGGCGTGGGCGAGGACGTGGCGGCCTGGTCGTCGTATGCCGCCGCGCGGCGCGCCAGCAAGGAGAAGGAAAAATTCGGCAAGGGCTCGGTCGAAGGCCTGATGGCCGCCGAGACAGGCGACAACGCCTGCGTGCCCGGCGCAATGATTCCCGTGCTGACCCTGGCCATCCCCGGCTCGGCACCGGCCGCCGTGCTGATGGCCGCGATGATCATCCACGGCATCAAGCCTGGCCCGATGATCATGGTGGAGAACCCGCAGTTCGTGTACGACGTGGTCGCCATGATGCTGTTCGCCACCATCGGCATCCTGATCTACGGCCTGGTCCTCACCAAGGCACTGGTGCAGGTGCTGCGCGTGCCGCAGCACCTGATCGTGCCGATCATCTTCGTGCTGTGCGCTGTGGGCAGCTTCGCCATCGCGGGCCGCCTGTTCGACGTCTACGTGATGCTGGCCTTCGGCCTGATCGGCTTCTTCCTGCGCCACTACGGCTATCCGATGGCGCCGCTGGTGCTGGGCATCGTGCTGGGCGATCTGCTGGAGAAGAACCTGCGCCGCGCGCTGGTGCTCTCCGACGGCGACCTCACGCCTTTCTTCACCCGTCCGATCTCGGCCGCCGTGGCCGCGCTGATCTTCGGCACCATCGCCTGGAAGCTCTGGACCATGCGCCGCGCGCGCATCGCTGCGCGCCAGCCGGCCTCATCATCTCCCCCATGAAACTCTCGCTGTGCAACGAGGTGCTGCAGCACCTCCCGTTCGAAGACCAGTGCCGCATCGCGGCCGCCCTGGGCTGCCAGGGCCTGGAGGTGGCGCCGTTCACGCTCACCGACGATCCGCGCACGCTGACTGCGGCCGACGCGCGCCGCATCGCCGGCATCGCCGCCGACCACGGGCTCACGATCTCCAGCCTGCACTGGCTGCTGGTCAAGCCTGACGGCCTGTCGCTCTCCACGCCCGACGACGCGCTGCACAGGCGCACCACCGACTTCCTGCGCCACCTGATCGACTTCGCGGGCGAATGCGGTGCCGATGCGCTGGTGCACGGATCGCACAAGCAGCGCTCGCCCTGGCCAGGCCAGAGCGTGGCCGATGCGCTGGCCCGGGCCGAAGCAGGCTGGGCGCGCCTGGCGCCGGCAGCGCAGGCCGCCGGCGTGGTCTATTGCATAGAGCCGCTGTCGCGCCGCGAGACCGAAGTGCTCAACACCGTGGCGGAAGCCGCCGCCGTGGTCGACCGCATCGGCTCGCCCGCCATGCGCACCATGATCGACCTGAGCGCCGCCGCGCAGGCCGAAGCCGAGCCGCCGCACCAGGTGCTGGCGCGGTATCTCGCCAGCGGCCACATCGCCCACGTGCAGGTGAACGACGCCAACCGCCGCGGCCCCGGCCAGGGCGACACTCCGGTGGCACCTCTGCTGCGTGTGCTGCATGAGGCCGGCTACGGCGGATGGATCGCCATGGAGCCGTTCGATTACCACCCGGATCCGCTAGCGTGCGCCGCCCACTCGGCCGGCTATGTGCGCGGCATTCTGGAGACGCTTCGATGACGACAACCGTCTACGACGCACCGCAGCCGCCCGCGCCCGCCACGACCGGCGCGCGCGTGCGGCTGCGCTCGGTCGAACTCTTCGAGCGGCCGGTCACCCTGCGCCTGCCGTTCCGCTTCGGCGCGGCCACGGTCACGCGCTGCCCGCAGGCCTTCGTGCGTGTGGTGGCCGAGGTGGACGGCCGCACGGCCGAAGGCGCCACAGCCGAGCTGATGGTGCCCAAGTGGTTCGACAAGAACCCCGGGCTCACGCACGAGCAGAACTTCGAGCAGCTGCGCGAATCGCTGCGAAACGCCGCCGACGCCTATGGCAGTGAAACGTCGGCGCAGAGCCCGTGGCAACTGGCCATCCAGGCTGGCGATGTGGCGGTGGCGCGCGGCGTCGCACGCGGCCTGCCGCGCCTGGTGGCGCAATTCGGCACGGCCCAGCTCGACAAGGCGGTGGCCGATGCCGCCCTGCGCGCCGCGGGACTGTCCTGGGTGGCCGGACTGCGTGCCGGCCTGCTGGGCGATCCGTTCAGCGCTGCGTTGCCGCTGGCGGCGCCGGCCCGGGTCGCGCTGCGCCATACCGTGGGCCTGGCCGACCGTATCACCGAGGCCGAATTGGCTGCCGAACGCGACGCCGACCCGCGCGACGGCTTGCCCGCTTCGCTCGAATCGGCCATCACGCACGACGGCCTGCACCACTTCAAGCTCAAGCTGTCGGGCCGGCCTGATGCCGACACCGAACGGCTCGCGCGCATCGCGGCTCTGCTCGACACGCGCGCGGGCGACTACCGCGTCACGCTCGACGGCAACGAGACCTTCGCCAGCGCCGCCGCGCTCGGCGAGTTCTGGGCCGTCTTCACGGCGCGACCCGAGCTGGCCGGCCTGCTGGCCCGCACGCTGCTGCTGGAGCAGCCGCTGCCACGCGCGATCACACTGCAGGAATCGATCGCGCACCTGGGCATCGGCGTGCCCGTCATCCTCGACGAGTCGGACGACCACCCGGGCGCGTTCGAGCGTGGCCTGTCGCTGGGCTACCGTGGCATCTCCAGCAAGGCCTGCAAGGGCATCTACCGGTCTTTGCGCAGCGCCGCGCGCGTGGCGCAGGAACCCGAGCGCCTGCTGCTGTCGGGCGAAGACCTCACCTGCCAGGCCGGTCTGGCTGTGCAGCAGGACTGCGCGCTGGCCAGCAGCCTGGGTGTGACGCACATCGAGCGCAACGGCCATCACTACGTCGACGGCTTCGGCATCGCGCCCGAGGCCGAGTCGCAGGCGTTCGCCGCTGCCCACCCCGACCTGTACCGGCCGGGCACGCGGCCACGCCTGGCCGTGCGCGATGGCCGCATCGCGCTGGCCAGCGTGCACGCCGCGCCGGGCCTGGGCACGGCCGTGCATCCGCGCTGGGATTCACTGCAAACCATTCGCGACTGATCCTCAAGTCACCAGACGGTTAACAAAATACCGCTCCGGCATGGGCATGGCGCCCAGGGGTGTCAGGCCGCGGGGCCTGCGCCACGCCCGATTCACCTTGTGAGCATAACGGATTTACCTAGGGTAAGCCCCGAGCGGTGAGCCCTGTTTGCGTCTTGGGCGCAGGACGCGAAGCTCATAAAATCCCACACAATTCACTCAATGGTGAATTAAAATCCCAACCCGACGGGCACAGCCCATGGAGACAAGACTCATGAAGTTCAGCCGTATCGCCGCGCTCGCCACCCTGGCCTTTGCCACCGCCGCCGTGGCGCAGCAGGGGTATCCCAACAAGCCCATCCGTGTCGTCGTGCCCTTCGCGGCCGGCAGCACCACGGACATCATCGCGCGCGCCATCGCCGACAAGATGGGCCAGAGCATGGGCACCACGCTGGTGGTGGACAACCGCGGCGGCGCCAGCGGCACCATCGGCCAGCAGGCTGTGGCCACGGCCGCGCCCGACGGCTACACGATCATGATCCACAGCTCGTCGCACACGGTCAGCCCCTCCACGTTCTCCAAGCTGCCGTTCGACACCGTCAATGATTTCGCCGGCATCACCCCGATCTCTTCCACGCCCAACGTGCTGGTGATCTCGCCGTCAAAGAACCTCAAGACCCTGCCCGCGCTGGTCGCCAGCGCCAAGGCCAACCCCGGCAAGATGAACTTCGCCTCGGCCGGCCAGGGCAGCGCCACGCACCTGAACGCCGAGAAGTTCAAGATGGCCGCGCAGATCGACGCGCAGAACATCCCGTTCAAGGGCTCGGCCGAAGCCGTGACCGAAGTGCTGTCGGGCCGCGTCGACTACTACTTCTCGCCCATCGCCCCGGTGATCGGCCAGATCCGCGACGGCCAGCTGCTGGCCCTCGCCGTGGGCTCGCCGCGCCGCGCCAGCGCCCTGCCTGACGTGCCGACCACGGCCGAAGCCGGCGTGCCCGGTTCCGAATTCAACTTCTGGATCGGCATGATGGCCCCGGCCAAGACGCCGCGCGACATCGTCAACCGCCTGCACGACGAAGTCGTCAAGGCGCTGGCCACGCCCGAGGTCAAAGAGCGCTTCCTCAAGCTCGGCGCCGATGCCTGGACGCTCAAGCCCGAGCAGTTCGATGCCTACATCCGGGACGAGATCAAGAGCAACGCGGCCCTCGTGAAGGCCGCCGGCCTCAAGGTCGAGTGATCGCCTTGCCCTGATCCCCGGACAACTGTTTCCTCAAGGCGGGGCGTTGCGCCCCGCCCGCCCATCCCTCCCCACCCGCACCGAAGTACCGAAGGACTCCTCCTCCATGCCTACTCATCGTCTCGGCCTCATCATGCACGGCGTCACCGGCCGCATGGGCATGAACCAGCATCTGATCCGCTCCATCGTGGCGATCCGCAAGCAGGGCGGCGTCACGCTCAGCAATGGCGACAAGGTCATGCCCGACCCGATCCTGATCGGCCGCAATGCCGAGAAGATCGAAGCGCTGGCCAAGGCCCACGGCATCGACCGCTGGGGCACCGACCTCGACCAGGCACTGGCCAACAAGGACGACACCGTGTTCTTCGACGCGGGCACCACGCAGATGCGGCCGACGCTGCTGGCCAAGGCCATCCGCGCCGGCAAGCACGTCTACTGCGAAAAACCGATCGCCACCAACCTGAACGAAGCCGTCGAGATTGCCCGCCTGGCCGAAGAGGCTAAGGCGAAGCACGGCATCAAGAGCGGAGCCGTGCAGGACAAGCTCTTCCTGCCGGGCCTGCGCAAGCTCGACATGCTGCGCCGCGCCGGCTTCTTCGGCCGCATGCTGTCGCTGCGCCTCGAATTCGGCTACTGGGTGTTCGAAGGTGACCTGCAGCCGATCCAGCGCCCGAGCTGGAACTACCGCGCCGAAGACGGCGGCGGCATGATCCTGGACATGATGTGCCACTGGCGCTATGTGCTGGACAACCTCTTCGGCGAAGTGAAGTCCATCACCTGCCTGGGCACCACCCACATCCCCCAGCGCTGGGACGAGGCCGGCAAGCCCTACGACTGCACGGCCGACGATGCCGCCTACGCCATCGCCGAACTGGTCGGCCACAACGGCGAGCCCGTCATCGCGCAACTGAACATGAGCTGGGTCACCCGCGTGAACCGCGAAGACCTCGTCACCTTCCATGTCGATGGCACGCACGGCTCGGCCGTCGCCACCCTCACCGACTGCAAGGCGCAAAGCCGCGTCAACACGCCGCGCCCGGTGTGGAACCCCGACGTCAAGCAGACCATGAACTTCACCGAGCAGTGGCAGGACGTGCCCGACACGCAGGTCTACGACAACGGCTTCAAGATCCAGTGGGAACACTTCATCCGCCACATCGTCGAGGACGCGCCCTACACCTGGACGTTGCCCGAAGGCGCCAAGGGTGTGCAGCTGGTCGAAGCCGCGCTGGAGAGCTGGAAGGAACGCCGCTGGGTCGACGTGCCGGCTCTGAACATCTGAAGCACACGCCATGGCCATCACCCTGAACCTTCCGGTCGCCGAAGGCGGCCGCCTCGCGGCCTATACCGTGCGCGGCAACGCGCCGATCAGGCCTCAGCCGGGCGCCAAGCTCTCGCGCATCGCCTACTCGGCCGCGCACGTCGTGGCCGATCCGCTGGCCGCCATCGATCCGTGGCTGCAGAGCGCGGTCGACTGGGATGCCACCATCGCCTATCGCCAGTACCTGTGGTCGCTCGGCCTGGGCGTGGCCGAAGCCATGGATACCGCACAGCGCGGCATGGGCCTGGATTGGCCCACGTCGCTGGAGCTGATCCGGCGCTCGCTGGACGCCGCGAAGGACGTCCCGGGCGCCATCGTGGCCAGCGGCTGCGGCACCGACCACCTCGCCCCCGAGGATGCGAAGAGCGTCGACGACGTGATCCGCGCCTATGAGGAGCAGATGGCCGCCATCGAGAAGCTGGGAGGCAAGCTCATCGTGATGGCCAGCCGCGCCCTTGCCCGCGTGGCGAAAAGCCCGGCCGACTACGAGCGCGTGTACGACCGCATCCTCTCGCAGGCGAAACAGCCCGTGGTGCTGCACTGGCTGGGCGACATGTTCGACCCGGCCCTCGCGGGCTATTGGGGCACTAAAGATGTCGATGCGGCCATGGACACGGCCGTCGGCATCATCGCGGCCCATCCCGACAAGGTGGATGGCATCAAGATTTCCCTGCTCGACAAGGACAAGGAAATCGCCATGCGCCGCCGCCTGCCCACCACGGGCGGGCCCGATGGCAACGGCGTGCGCATGTACACCGGCGACGACTTCAACTACGCCGAGCTGATCGCCGGCGACAGCTTCGGCAACGTGGCAACGCACGGCAAGAGCGACGCGCTGCTGGGCATCTTCGACGCCATCGCGCCGGCCGCTTCCGCGGCACTGGCCGAGCTGGCCGCGGGTAACACCGAGCGCTTCCACGCCATCCTGGGCCCCACGGTGCCGCTGTCGCGCCACATCTTCAAGGCGCCCACGCGCTTCTACAAGACGGGCGTGGTGTTCATGGCCTGGCTCAATGGCCACCAGAAGCACTTCCAGATGATCGGCGGCCAGCAGAGCACGCGCAGCCTGGCGCACTTCGCCGAGCTGTTCCGCCTGGCCGACGCTGCCGACCTGCTGGCCGACCCGGAACTGGCCACGCGCCGCATGCGCACGCTGCTGGCCCTTCACGGCGTGGAGTGAGCCTCATGCGCAAGATCGACAGTTACGCCCACATCCTTCCCCAGAAGTATTTCGACAGGATGGCCGAACTGGCCAGGGACAAGGGCGCCATCAAGCGCTGGCTCACCATCCCGGTGCTGTACGACCTGGACGCCCGCCTGAAGATGATGGAGGACTTTCCGGATTACCAGCAGATCCTCACGCTCTCCAACCCGCCGATCGAGCTGATCGCGGGGCCCGACGAATCGCCCGCGATGGCGCGCCTGGCCAACGAGGAGATGGCGAAGATCCGCGACGCGCACCCGGACAAGTTTCCGGCGTTCGTGGCCTCTCTGCCCATGAACAATCCGGCCGCCTGCCTGGAAGAGATGGAGTACGCCATCAACACCCTCGGCGCACGCGGCATCCAGGTGTTCACCAACGTCAACGGACGCCCGCTCGACGAGCCCGACTTCTGGCCGATCTTCGAAGCCGCGGTGAAGAAGTACGACGTGCCCGTGTGGATGCATCCCGCGCGCGGCGCCAACATGCCCGACTACGCGAGCGAGAAGAAGAGCAAGTTCGAGATCTGGTGGACCTTCGGCTGGCCCTACGAAACCAGCGCCGCCATGTCGCGCATGGTGTTCTCGGGCTTCTTCGACAAGCTGCCGGAACTCAAGGTCATCACCCACCACATGGGCGCGATGATCCCGTTCTTCGATGGCCGCGTCGGCCCGGGCCTGGACCAGTTCGGCAGCCGCACGTCCGACGAGGACTACGAGGGCCTGCTCAAGAGCATCGCCAGGCGCCCCATCGACTACTACCGCATGTTCTACGCCGACACCGCCCTGGCCGGCGGCCGTTCTGGCATTCGCTGCGGGCTGGACTTCTTCGGTGCGAAGCAGGTGGTGTTCGCGTCCGACTGCCCGTTCGATCCTGAAGGCGGCCCGATGTTCATCCGCACGATCCCCGAAGCCATCGACAGCCTCGACCTGCCCAAGGATGAGCAGGAAGGCATCTACTTCCGCAACGCCCTCAAGCTGCTGAAGATGGATTGCTGCTGACGGGCCGCACCGCATCCACGGGTCGCCGGCCCCGCGCGCCGGCACTTCGATAGCAGAAACAACAGAGACAAACACATGAAGTTCATCACCCGCACCCTGGTGGCGGCGCTTGCCGCCACCGCCGCCCTCGCCGCCACGGCCCAGGGCACCTATCCCAACAAGACCGTGCGCATCGTCGTGCCCTACGTGCCGGGCGGCACGGTGGACCTGGTGGCGCGCGTGCTCGCGCAACGCCTGACCGAGCAGACGGGCCAGCAGTTCATCGTGGACAACCGCGCCGGCGCCAGCGGCGCCATCGGCAGCGATGCCGTGGCCAAGGCCCCGGCCGACGGCTACACGCTGCTGGTGCAATCGCCCACGCTGATCGCCAATCCGCTGATGGTCAAGACCACGCCCTACGACGTGATCCGCGATTTCACGCCCATCGCCATGATGGGCTCGGTGCCCATGGTGATGACCGTGAACGCCGCGGTGCCGGCCACCAATCTCAAGGAGCTGGTGGCCGCCGCGCGCGCCAATCCCAAGCAGTACGCGTTCGGCACCTCGGCCATCGGCTCGCCGATGCACGTGGCGCTCGAAGCGATCAAGCACGAGAACAAGCTCGAAGTGCCGGTTATCGGCTACAAGGGCACGGCCGCCGCGCTCAACGACGTGCTGGGCGGGCAGATCAGCGCCATCATCGACGCCATACCATCGTCGGCCCAGCACATCGCCAGCGGCAAGCTGCGCGCCATCGCCGTCACCACCCGGGAACGTGTCGCCTCGCTTCCCAACGTGCCGACGGTGGCCGAGCAGGGCATGCCCGAGTTCGAGATGTCGTCGTGGTACGGCCTCTGGGGCCCGGCAAAGTTGCCCGACGACGTGACCAGAAAGCTGGCGGCGGAGGTGGCCAAGGCCATGAAATCGCCGCTGGTGGCCGAGCGCCTGGGCGGCCAGGGTTTCATCGCCTCGGGCATCGGCCCGCAGCCGTTCGCCAACTTCATCACGAAGGAAACGGCGATGTACGCACGCACCGTGCGGGACGCCAACATCCGCATCGATCAGTAAGCCACGGCACCCAACGACAAGGAGACACGACATGAAGCACTTCGTCAAAGGCCTGCTCGCCCTCGCCCTGGGCACCGCCACCGCCATCGCGGCCGCGCAGGCGGCCTACCCGGCACGCCCGGTCAAGGTCATCATCCCGTTCCCGCCGGGTGGCACGCTCGACGCGGTGGGCCGCCAGCTCGCGCAGAAGCTCAGCGAGCAGATGGGTCAGCCCTTCGTGGTGGAAAACCGCGCCGGCGGCAACGGCACCATCGGCGGCGACGCGGTGGCCAAGGCACCGGCGGACGGCTACACGCTGCTGTTCAACGCGTCCACCTTCACCAGCGCGCCGATGACGATGAAGTCCGTGCCCTATGGCGTGGTTAAGGACTTCACGCCCATCGCGCTCGTGGCCAAGGCGCCGCTGTCGATCGCGATCAACAAGAATCTGCCCATCACCGACGTGAAGTCGCTCGTCGCCTACGCGAAGGCCAACCCCGGCAAGATGACCTTCGCCACCGGCTCCATCGGCTCGGCGGGACACCTGGCGACCGAGCTGCTCAAGAAGTCGAGCAACATCGAGTACACCGTCGTGCCCTACAAGGGTACGGCGCCGGCCTTCCAGGACCTGATCGGCGGCCAGATCGACGGCTTCATCGACCCCATCCTGGGCTCGCTGCAGTACCACAAGAGCGGCATGCTGCGCGTGGTGGCGGTCACGTCCGACAAGCGCGCACCCAACCTGCCGGACGTGCCCACGGTGTCCGAAACCCTGCCCGGCTACGAGTTCTACAGCTGGTACGGCCTGTGGGCACCGGCGAAGCTGCCGGCGGCCATCACCACGCGGCTGAACGCCGAAGTGAACAAGGCGCTGGCCACCGACATCAAGGACAAGCTCGTGCAGCAGGGCCTGCTGCTCACGCCCGGCACGCCGGAAGACTTCGCGAAGTTCCAGGCCGAGGACATGGCGCGTTCGCAGAAGCTGATCACCGACGGCAACATCCGGCTCGAATGATCCACACATGACGCTCGACACCCCACCGGACACCCCCATCCGGCACGCCCTCGTCACCGGCAGCAGCTCGGGCATCGGTCACGCCATCGCGCGCGGCCTGCTGGAGGCGGGCTGGCGCGTGACGGGCGTCGACATCGCGGCACCGACGCTGGACGGCGTGGCGGGCTTCACCGCCCTGCCGCTGGATCTGCGCGACGGCGACGCGGTGCGCGCGGCGCTGGCCGGCGTGGGCGTGCCCGATGCGGTGGTGCATGCCGCGGGCGTGCTGCGCACCGCGCCGCTGGGCGCGCTGGACGAGGGTGCCGGCGAGCTCATGTGGCAGTTGCACGTGCAGGCGGCCACGCGCCTGGCCGACCAGTTGCTGCCTGCGATGGCCGCCGCCGGCCGGGGGCGCCTCGTGCTGGTGGGCAGCCGCGTCGCCTCGGGCATGCCGGGCCGCAGCCAGTACGCGGCAACCAAGGCCGCGCTCGTCGCCCTGGCGAAAAGCTGGGCGGCCGAGGTGGTGGCGCAGGGCGTGACGGTGAACGTCGTCTCGCCCGCCGCCACCGACACCGGCATGCTGGCCGACCCGGCGCGCGCGAGCTCCTCGCCGCGCCTGCCGCCCATCGGACGGCTGATTCAGCCGCACGAGATCGCGGCACTGGTGCGCTTCCTGCTCTCGTCCGATGCCGCGGCCATCACCGGCCAGGAACTGCAGATCTGCGGCGGCGCTTCCCTCAACCGTTGAACGCTTCCTGCTGATGACTTCCTCCCCGAACGTCCGCACCGTCGGCATCGTCGGCCTGGGCCTCGTCGGCCATGCACTGGGCATGCGCCTGCGCGCCGCAGGCTTCGACACCCTGGGCTTCGATGTGCGGCCCGCCGCGCGCGAGGCCTTCGCCGCGCACGGCGGACGCGCTGCGGCCAGCATCTCCCAGGTCGGCGCCGAGGCTTCGATCGTCGTGCTGGCCGTGTTCGAGACCCGCGACGTGATCGAGGTCGTCGAAGGTGCCGGCGGGCTGCTGACCGGTGGCCCGGTGCGCACCGTCATCGACTGCTCCACCGGCGATCCCGACCTGCTCGAGGCGCTGTCCGCGCGCCTGGCCGCACGCGGCATCGACTTCATCGAGGCACCGCTCTCCGGCTCCAGCCAGCAGATCGAGGCCGGTGAGGCCACGGTGCTGCTGGGCGGTACGCGCGAAGCCCTCGCGCGTGCAGACGCCGTGCTGGCCGCGCTCTCGCCCCGGCGCGTGCACGTGGGCGGCGCCGGCATGGGCGCGCGCGCCAAGCTGGCCACCAACCTCGTCATCGGTCTCAACCGGGCCGTGCTCGCCGAAGGCTTCGTCTTCGCCCAGGCGCTGGGCATCGCGCCGCAGGCCTTCCTCGATCTGGTGCTGGCCACGCCCGCGCGCTCGGCCGCCGCTGAGGCCAAGGGCGCGATGATGGTGAGCGGCGAGTTCGCGCCGCAGTCGCGCATCCGCCAGCACCTGAAGGACGTGGGCCTGATGCTGGCCGATGCACAGGCGGCGGGCCAGCGCCTGCCGCTCTCCGAAACCCATGCCGCGTTGATGCGCGCCGCCGTCGCCGCGGGCGATGGCGAACTCGACAACGCGGCCATCATCCGGCAGATCCGGCGCGAGACGCTCGTACCGGCACCGGTGTCTTCCTCCCCTGAACAGTGAACCCACGCATGCGCGATTTCTCCGCCAACCACGACTGGCTGTCGATCAACACCGCCACCATCCGCAAGCAGGCGGGTGCCGAAGTGCCGCTTGCCCGCATCATCGACCAGTGCGCCGCGCAGGGCATCCCCGCCATCAGCCCCTGGCGCGACCAGGTGCACGCCGCCGGGCTCGACGCCACGGCACGCCAGCTAAAAGCGCACGGCATCGGCCTGTCGGGCTATTGCCGCGGCGGCTTCTACACCGGTGCCGACGCGGCCGCGCGCAGCGCCGCGCTGGACGACAACCGCCGCGCCATCGACGAAGCGAAGACGCTCGGTGCGCCCTGCCTCGTGCTGGTGGTGGGCGCCCTGCCCGGCGCGCTGGAGGGTCGCGCGCAATACAAGGACATCGGCCGCGCGCGCAACGAAGTGCGCGACGGCATCGCCGCCTCGCTGGAATACGCGAAGTCGGTCGGCATGCCGCTGGCCATCGAGCCGCTGCACCCCATGCAGGCCGCCGATCGTGCCTGCGTGAACACGCTGGAGCATGCGCTGGACCTGTGCGACGAACTCGACGCCGGCCGCAGCGGCGCCTTGGGCGTGGCCCTGGACATCTATCACGTGTGGTGGGATCCGAAGCTGCAGCAGCAGATCGCGCGCGCCGGCCGCGAGCGCCTGCTGGCCTACCACGTGTGCGACTGGCTCACGCCCACGCGCGACCTGCTGTCCGACCGGGGAATGATGGGCGACGGCGTGGTGGAGCTCAGGAAGATCCGCGGCTGGGTCGAGGCCGCCGGCTTCGCGGGCTACAGCGAAGTCGAGATCTTCTCCAACCTCGACTGGTGGCAGCGCAGCGGCGAAGCCACCCTGGCCGTGTGTATCGACCGCCACAGGCAGGTGGTCTGAAGCACGCATGAACGCGAGCCCGGCAGGGGTTTGCGCGCCCTCTTAGAATCCGGCGGTGGTCACGGTGCTCACGCATCGTGGCCACAAGCGTTCTCAGGGCGGGGTGGAACTCCCCACCGGCGGTGATGGCAGCGGTGTCGCAAGGCACCCGATGCATGAGCCCGCGAGCGCCCGCCGCCGCACGGTGGCGGGGTCAGCAGACCCGGTGCGATCCCGGGGCCGACGGTCACAGTCCGGATGAAAGAGAGCGCGAGCCTGCCCCTGCGGCGGCACGGCACCATTCCTTTTGCGGAGGGTGACCGTGCAGCCATGCGGGCGGGCCCGTGCGTTTTCTGCGCCCTGATTCAGGCACAACCTTTGTTTTTTTCAAGGCCAACCATGAGTCAGCTCAACGACCTTCCCTCTTCCGCGCTCGCCACCGGCGGCGAACGCCGCATCGCCTTCGTCGAGGCGCAGTGGCACGCGGACATCGTCCACCAGGCGCGCGACGCCTTCCTTGCCGAAATGGAGCGCCAGGGCGTGGCGCGCGAGCGCGTCGACGTGTTCGACGTGCCCGGCGCGTTCGAGATTCCGCTGCACGCCAAGCGCCTGGCCGCCTCGGGCCGCTACGCGGCGGTGGTGTGCTGCGCGCTGGTGGTCGACGGAGGCATCTATCGCCACGAGTTCGTGGCGAACACGGTGGTCAGCGCCATCATGGATCTGCAGCTGGAGACCGGCGTGCCCATGTTCTCGGCCGTGCTCACGCCGCACCACTTCCACGAGCACGCCGAGCATCGCAAGTACTTCCACCGCCATTTCGCCGTCAAGGGCACCGAGGCGGCCGAAGCCTGCCTGCGCACGCTCGACGGCCTGGCGCGGCTGGACGCGCACCTGGCCGCCTGACACGTCACCGGGGCGAGCACGTGCCGCAGAACGTCTACGACGACCCGCAGTTCTTCGAGGGCTACCGCCGCCTGCGCGAGGACGGCCCGGCGCTCAACGAGGCGCTGGAGCAGCCCGCGCTCGACTCGCTGCTGCCGACCTCACTCGCGGGCCTTCGCGTGCTCGACGTGGGCTGCGGCTTCGGCGGCTTCGCGCGCCATGCCTGCGCAGCCGGCGCGGCGCAGGTGGTGGGCGTGGACATCTCGTCGCGCATGCTGGAAGTGGCACGCGCCCGCACGCCGGTGCGGATGCCCATCCAGTACCGCCGCCAGGCCATCGAGGCGCTGGAGGCGGAGGAAGACGACGAGGTGTTCGATCTCGTGGTGTCGTCGCTGGCACTGCACTATGTGGCCGACTATCCGGCCGCGCTCGCGCGCATCGCGGCGCTGATGGCGCCGGGCGCGCGGCTGGCGTTCTCGGTCGAGCACCCGATCGCCACCGCCGTGGCCGCACAGCAATGGCACCGCGATGCGGCCGGGCGCGAGTCGCACTGGCCCGTCGACGGCTACCAGCACGAGGGCCCGCGCCACACACACTGGTTCATCGACGGCGTGATCAAGCACCACCGCACGGTGCAGACGCTGCTGGACGGCGTGGCCGGCGCGGGGCTGCGCTTCGCGCGGCTGCTGGAGCCGGTGCCCTCGGACGACGACATCGCTCGCCTGCCCTGGCTCGCCAGCCAGCGGCGGCGGCCTTCGTTCCTGCTGATCGCGGCCGACAAGCTGCGCTGATCGCGCGGCTCAGCGCGCCAGCAACGCTGGCACCGAAGACGCCAGCAGCGCCACGCCCGAGAACGTGAGCAGCGTCAGCACGATGCGCCGGAAGGTCTGCTCGCTGATGCCGATGTAGAGGCGCGAGCCCAGGATCGAGGGCAGCAGCACGGCCGGCGCCACCAGCGCGAACAGCGGCAGCATCTCGCGCGTGATGTTGCCGCCCGCCACGTTGCCCGCAAAGGCCATGGCCAGCACCGACAGGTTGAAGTTCTGGACCACCGTGCGCTGCCGGTCTTTGGGGAACTGGCGCAAAGCGCACCACAACGTGGGCACGGCACCCGCGAAGCCACCCACGCCGCCCATGAAGCCACCGGCCGATCCGATCACGCCATCGGCCAGGCGGCCGCCCCAGCGCACGGCCGGCAGGCGTGCCGCGAACAACATCACCGGGCACCACGTGGCCAGCAGCGCGCCCAGGCCGGCCTTGAGCAATTGCACGTCGAGCAAGGGAACGGCCCACACACCCAGCGGCACACCGATGAGGCCACCGGCAAGGAACGGCCAGAGCAGCGGCCATTCGAAACCCCTGCGTACCGTGAACGCGCCGATCACCTGGCCGGTCAGCGCGCCGAACAGCGACATCATCGCGGCGATCTGCGGCGGCAGGAACCAGGCCCAGATGCTCATCGCCACCAGGCCGAAGGCGAACCCCGACAGCCCCTGCACGAAACCGGCCACCATGGCGCCGGCCACCAGCGCCCACAACATCGGATCCAGAAAAAGACTCCTCGAAAACCGGTTGACCTCAGGCCGGCGCGCCACCCACCGGCAGCGCCGTGCGGCGCACACGGCGGACGTTGAACGCACTGGCGATCAGCAGCCCCTGCAGCAACGCCAGCCCCAGCCAGACACTGCGGAACTGGCCGTGGTCCATCATCCAGCCGAACAACAGCGGCGTGACGGCCTGGCCGATGTCCAGGCCCGAATAGACGACGCCATACACACGGCCGGTAGCGTTCTCGGGCGTGGAACGCTTGACCAGCAGATCGCGCGAGGGGCCCGCGATGCCCGAGCCAAAGCCCATGACGGCGAACAGCACGGGCACCAGGGTGCCAGGCATCTGCATGAAGCCCAGCGCCAGGGCCATGACAGCCGCGATGGCGAAGCCCACGGCCACCACGCGCTCGCAGCGCGACGGATCGGCCGCCAGAAAACCACCCAGCACCATGCCGCACGCGCTCGCCACCATGAAGATGGTCAGGCACATGGCCACCAGCGAGGTGGGGACGTCATGCAGATAGCCGGCCGCAGACGGCGCGAAGGTCTGCACCACCGACAGCACCGCCGCATAGACGAAGAAGAACGCAAAGCACATCCACACCGAGGGGATCGCGAGGAAGCCGAACGCGCTGCCCTGCTGCGCCGCAGCCGCCGCGCCGCCCGGCGCCGCACGGTGCGCGGGCGGCAAGGCCAGCCGCTCGCGGAAGACCAGCAGCACGGCCAGCACCGCGAACGCCAGCACGGCAGCGGCCACCAGCGCCACGCGCCAGGAAAAAGCGATGGCCAGCGGCACCAGCATGGCCGGGGCCAGGGCCCAGCCCAGACTGCCGGTGATGCCATGCACGCTGTAGGCGTGGCCCAGGCGCGCGCCGCTGACCTTGCGGTTGAGCAAGGTGTAGTCCACCGGATGGAACACACCATTGCCCACGCCCGCCACCACCGAGAACAACGCCAGCATCGCGTAGCTGGTGCTGGCCGCAAAGCCCAGTGCGGCCACGCCCAGCAGCGCGAGTCCGCCAAACAGGATGGGGCGCGCGCCGAAGCGGTCCACCACGAAGCCCGAGCCGGCCTGCACCGCGCACGAGACGACGAAGAAGATCGTCATGAGGAAGCCCAGTTCCGCGTAGCCGACATTGAATTCGGTCTTGAGGAACGGAAACAGCGGCGCCAGCAGGAGCTGGCTGTAGTGGCTGATGAGGTGCGCGATGCCGACGAGGCCGATCACGCCCGCATCCTGGCGCAGGGGCGTGCCCGTGGTTATGGTTGTGCTGGACATGGCAGCGATGGTAGTCTCGGGCGGCGATTCCGGTTGGCGACAGAACGCCATCAATCATCGATTTGGAGACAGGCCGACATGCCGCCACCGCCGCGCGCGCTGCGCACCACCCCACTCGGGGATACCGACCCCTACACGCCCAGCGCCCGACGGCCAGTGCGCGTGCGCGCGCGCTTCACGCCCGCCGACACGCATTTCGAACCTCATCGCCATGCCTGGGCCCAACTGGCTTACTGCAGCGAGGGCCTGGTGCGCGTGGCCGCGGTCGCCGACGCCGCCGGCCGCGAGGTCACCTACATCGTGCCCCCGACGCGCGCCGTCTGGATCGCGCCCGATGTGCGGCATGCCGTCACGGTGCTGGAGGCCGCCGAATTCCGCACGCTCTACATCGACGCCTCGGCCGTGCCGCCCGACTGGACCGCCTGCCGCGTGATCGAGGTGAGCGCGCTGCTGCGCGAGGCCGTGGCCGCGCTGGACGTCGCAGCGCACGACCCCGCGCAGACCGAGCGCGAAGCGCTGCTGATCCGGCTGATACAGGACGAACTCTCGCGTGCCGGCACGCAGGCACTGGGCGTGCCCATGCCCGATGCCGCCGGCGACAAGCGCCTGCGCTCGCTGTGCGAAGCCGTCATGCGGCAGCCGGGCCGCCGCGCCACGCTGGCCGAATGGGCGGCCGACATGGGAGCGAGCGAGCGGACGATGGCGCGCCTGTTTCGCGACGAACTGGGCACCACCTACCAGCACTGGCGACAGCAGGTCGTGCTGGCCCACGCGCTGCCCCTGCTCACGCGCGGCCAGCCGGTGGGCCAGGTGGCACAGGCCACCGGGTACGCCAGCGAAAGCGCATTCACGGCCATGTTCCGCTCCGCCATGGGCCGCCCGCCCCGCCACTTCCAGGGTCGGGCCACGGCGCGCACCGATGCCGCTGCGGCGCTGGCGGCACAGACCCTGTAGCACGCCGGATGCGGGCGCGGCATCATGACCGGACGACCCGCTCGCACGGCGTGGTTCTTTTTGCATGCGGACTGTCGATATGCCCTGGCGTCGTTCGTCGTGGGTGCACACAACGCTGAAACAGAAAGGAAACTCCCATGGCCCGATACGTCGATGGTTTCGTGCTACCCGTTCCCCGCGCCAACATGGCCGCCTACCGGCGCGTGGCCCGCAAGGCCGGCAAGGTCTGGATGGAGCACGGCGCGCTCGAATACGTGGAATGCGTCGCGGACGACGTCAAGCCCGGCAAGCTGACTTCGTTTCCGCAAGCCGTGAAGCTCAAGGACGATGAAGTCGTCTGGTTCTCCTGGATCACCTACAAGTCGCGCAGGCACCGCGACGCGGTCAACAGGAAAGTCATGGCCGACCCGCGCATCGCGGGCATGGGCCCGGAGAGCATGCCCTTCGACGGCCGCCGCATGTTCTGGGGCGGCTTCAAGGCCCAGGTCGAATACTGAAGCGCAGCGCCCGCCATTCCCCAACCCCAAGGAGAAACGCATGAAGATCGTCCCCTACATCTCTTTCGAAGGCCGGGCCGAAGACGCCATCGATTTCTACCGCGCGGCGCTGGGCGCCGAGGTGCTCATGCTGATGCGCATGAAGGACGCCCCGGAGCGGCCGCCAGAGGGCCAGATGCCGCCCGGTACCGAAGACAAGGTGATGCACGCCCACCTGCGCATCGGCGAGTCCGAGTTCATGTGCAGCGACGGCTACTGCAGCGGCAAGGCAAGCTTTGGCAGCGGTTCGTCGCTGCACATCGAACTCGATGGCGACGCCCGTGCGCAGCAGGTGTTCGATGCGCTGGCGGAGGGCGGCCGCGTACGCATGCCCATGGAGAAAACCTTCTTCGCCTCGCGCTTCGGCATGGTCGACGACCGGTTTGGCCTGCCCTGGATCGTCTCCACTGCAGCCTGACGCCGCGCAGGGCCGCCCGTCTCGACCAGGGAAAATCGAACGCCATGCGTGATGCCCTCGACCCGCGCCGCCGCTGGCTGGCGCTGCTGCTGCTGTGCTTCGGCCAACTGATGATCGTGCTCGATTCGACGATCGTGAACGTCGCCCTGCCATCGATCCGCCAGGACCTTGCCTTCACCGAGACAGGCCTGGTGTGGGTCGTCAACGCCTACCTGCTCACCTTCGGCGGCTTCCTGCTGCTGGGTGGGCGGCTGGCCGACCTGTTCGGCCAGCGGCGGCTCTTCCTGGCCGGGCTCACCCTGTTCACGCTCGCGTCGCTGGCCTGCGGCCTGGCGAATACGCAGGGCCTGCTCGTGGCCGCGCGCGCGGTGCAAGGTCTCGGCGGTGCGGTGGTGTCGGCCGTGGCGCTCTCGCTCATCATGAATCTCTTCCCGGATGCGGCCGGCCGAACGCGGGCGATGGGCATCTTCGGCTTCGTGTGCGCGGGTGGCGGCAGCCTGGGCGTTCTGCTGGGCGGCGTGCTGACCAGCGCCCTCAGCTGGCACTGGATTTTCCTGGTGAACCTGCCGCTGGGCATCGCCGTGTACGCCGCCGTGCTGGCGCTGTTGCCGGCCGACGGCGAGCGTGTGGCCGGAGCGCGGCTGGACGTGGGCGGCGCCGTCACGGTCACGCTGTCGCTCATGCTGGCCGTGTACGCGGTGGTGGACGGCAACACCGCCGGCTGGACGTCGGCCCGCACGCTGCTGATGCTGGGTGCGGCCGCGGCGCTCATGGCCCTGTTCGTCGCCATCGAGTCACGCGTGGCCTCGCCGCTGATGCCGCTGTCGCTGTTCGCGCTGCGCAACGTCGCCACGGCCAACGTGATGGGCGTGCTGTGGGCCGCCGGCATGTTCGCCTGGTTCTTCGTCTCGGCGCTGTACCTCCAGCAGGTCCTGGGCTACGACGCGCTGCGCGTGGGCCTGGCCTTTCTGCCCGGCAACCTGGTCATGGCAGTGCTGTCGGTAGGCTGGTCGGCCCGCATCGTCATGCGTTTCGGCATCCGTGCACCGCTGGCGTGCGGCCTGTTCGTGGCGGCGCTGGGGCTGTGGCTGTTTTCGCTGGCGCCCGAGGGCGGCAGCTTCTGGCTGCACGTGTTGCCGGGCATGGTGCTGCTCGGCCTGGGCGCGGGGCTCGCGTTCAACCCGATCCTGATGGCCGCGATGAGCGACGTGCCCGAGCACGAATCGGGGCTTGCATCGGGTGTGGTCAACACGTCCTTCATGATGGGCGGAGCCTTGGGCCTGGCCGTGCTGGCAAGCTTCGCCGAGGCCCGCACCGCGGGCCTGCGGGCAGCCGGCGCCACGGCCGTCACGGCACTCAACGGCGGCTATCAGCTCGCGTTCCTGCTGGGGGCCGGCTGCGCGTTGCTGGCGGCGGTCATCGGCCTTGCGTTCATGCGCCCGGGCAGACTTGCCGCCAGCGGCGCGGTGACGGCGCACTGAGCACGACCGATCGCGTCGTGCACCTCACGCGGCCGCGAGGCTGGGGGTGGCGCCGGGCGCAGGGTCGTTCGCCGGTTCGCCCACCACGGGCGGCAGCGGCGGACTCCATTCGATGTCTGCGCCCAGCAGGCGCAGGTTTTCGACGAAATGCGGATGGGCGCGCCGGATGGGCGCGGCGTTGCGGATCTCGGAGCGGCCGTCGATGCTGGCCGCCACCATCATCAGCGCGATGGCCACGCGGATGATGTAGGGGCTCTCCACGCGCGCCGGGGTGAGCGGCAGGCCGCCGAAGGTGATGAGCCGGTGCGGATCGGCCAGCACCGTGTGCGCGCCGAACTTCGACAGCTCGCTGGTCCAGCCCATGGCGCCGTCGTACACCTTGTTCCAGAACATCGCGCTGCCCTGCGCGCGCACGCCCAGCGCCACGAAGATGGGCAGCAGGTCCACCGGCAGGTAGGGCCAGGGCGCGGCCTCGATCTTGGGCAGCAGGTTGGGCGTGAAGGGTTGCGCCACGCGCAGCGGGCCGTCGGCGGTGGCCACCGACCAGCCGTCGCGGTGCTTGACCTGCATGCCGAACTTCGCGAACACGCGGTCGATCAGCGGGAACTGCTGCGGCTCGCCATTGCGCACTTCGATCTCGCCGCCGGTGATCGCCCCCAGTGCCAGGAAGGTGGCGATTTCATGGAAGTCGTCGGCAAAGCGGAAGTCCGTGCCTCGCAGCCGTGCGCCGCCATGCACCGTGAGACGCGAGGTGCCGAGGCCCTCGATCCGGGCGCCCATTGCTTCCATGAAGCGGCAGAACTCCTGCACGTGGGGCTCGCAGGCCGCATTGGTGAGCGTGGAAGTACCGCGTGCCATCGCCGCGCACAGCACGAAGTTCTCGGTGGTGGTGACCGAGGCGTAGTCCAGCCAGTGATCGTTGGCCACCAGCGCATCGGCGCGCACGGCCACGGCATCGTCGGTGCGCTCGACGCGGCCGCCGAAGCGCTCGAACACCTCGATATGCGGATCGATCTCTCGCACGCCCAGCGTGCATCCCTTCACGTCGCGCTCCAGCCGGGCCTGACCGAAGCGCGCCATCAGCGGCGGCACCAGCATGACGGACGAGCGCATGGCCTCGGGCAGCCGGTGCACGGCGGAATCGAAACGCGTGTCGCGGTGGTGGATGCGCACCTGGCCCAGGGCGAAATCGGCCTGCACATCGCTGCCCAGGCGACGGAACACGTCCAGGATCTGCAGCACGTCGGTGATCTCGGGCACGTGGTGCAGCAGCACGGGCTCGTCGGTGAGCAGCGTGGCGCACAGGACGGGCAGAACGGCGTTCTTGTTGGCCGAAGGACGGATGCGCCCCGACAGGGCCCGGCCACCATGGATGATGAGGTGATGCGACATGCGGGCCAGTGTCGGCTCCCGCGATGCGGACGCGATGCGGCCTGTGTGAAGCCTGCGTGAAATCGCAGGGCGGACATCGCCCCGGCGCGCTGGCCGGGAGGGGACAGGCGTCAGTCGCGCGATCCGGGCTCGCGCGGCCGCACGTCGGTCACGTCGGCACGGCGATCGCCGCCACCGAGCGCCCGCGCCGCTGCCCGCTCGCCCGCCGTCGGCTCGGGCTCGGCCGGCGCCGCCGCCTCGTAGAAGCGGCGGAAGCCCGCGCGCGGATCCATACGCATCACCCACGGCGTGACGGGCTTGCCGGTGATGCGGGCCCACAGCGCGCGCAGCGACCACGCCAGCGCGATGAACAGCACCGCCACCAGCACGCTGGCCGCGAACAGCAGGCCCATCAGAAAGAAGACCACCCGCAGCACGAAGCGGACCAAGCCACCGATCACATCACCCAAACCGTCACTCCTCGAACTTCATGTCGTGTGCGCGCCGCTCAATGCGCCGCCCGCTCGAATTTGAACACGCCCGGGTCGCGCACCGGATCGACGTCCACCGGGATCGTGCTCTTGGGCTCGAACTTCCCTTCGAGCAGCAGTTTCGAGAGCGGATTCTCGATGCGCTGCTGGATCGCCCGCTTGAGCGGGCGTGCGCCGAAGACCGGGTCGAAGCCGACCTTGGCCAGCTCGGCCAGGGCCTGCGGCGACACGTCGAGCGACAGGTCGAGGTGCGCCAGGCGCTTCTGCAGTTCGGCCAGCTGGATCCTCGCGATCGATTCGATGTGGCCCGCGCCCAGCGCGTGGAACACCACCGTCTCGTCGATGCGGTTGAGGAACTCGGGCCTGAAGTGGTTCTTCAGCTCGTCCCACACGGCGTCCTTGATTTCCTCGGCGGGCGCACCCGCCATGTTCTGGATGATGGGCGAGCCGATGTTGCTGGTCATCACGATGACCGTGTTCTTGAAGTCCACGGTGCGGCCCTGGCCATCCGTGAGGCGGCCATCGTCGAGCACCTGCAGCAGCACGTTGAACACGTCGGGGTGCGCCTTCTCGACTTCGTCGAGCAGGACCACGCTGTAGGGCTTGCGGCGCACGGCTTCCGTCAGGTAGCCGCCTTCGTCGTAGCCCACGTAGCCCGGGGGCGCGCCGATCAGGCGCGACACCGAGTGCTTCTCCATGAACTCGCTCATGTCGATGCGGATGAGGTGATCCTCGCTGTCGAACAGGAAGCCGGCCAGCGCCTTGCACAGCTCGGTCTTGCCCACGCCCGTGGGGCCGAGGAACAGGAACGAGCCGGTGGGCCGGTTGGGATCGGACAGGCCCGCGCGCGAGCGGCGGATGGCGTTGGCCACGGCCGTGATGGCCTCGTCCTGCCCCACCACGCGCTCATGCAGCTTGTCTTCCATGGCCAGCAGCTTCTCGCGCTCGCCCTGCAGCATCTTCGACACCGGGATACCGGTGGCGCGCGAGACCACTTCGGCGATCTCTTCGGCGCCGACCTCGTTGCGCAACAGCTGGTTGCGCTTCTTGGTGCCGCCCTCGCCCTCACCCGAGGACTCCTGCGCCTGGGCCTCGCGCTCGCGGCGCTGCAGCTCGGGCAGCTTGCCGTACTGCAGTTCGGCCACCTTGTTGAAGTCGCCCTTGCGGGTGAGCTCGTCGATCTGGAACTTGATCTTGTCGATCTCTTCCTTGATCTGCGCGCTGCCCTGAACCTGCGCCTTCTCGGACTTCCAGATCTCCTCGAGGTCGGCGTATTCCTTTTGCAGGCGCTCGATCTCCTCGTCGATCAGCGTGGCGCGCTTCTGCGAGGCTTCGTCCTTTTCCTTGCGCACGGCCTCGCGCTCGATCTTGAGCTGGATGATGCGGCGGTCGAGCCGATCCATCACCTCGGGCTTGGAATCGATCTCGATCTTGATCTTGGCTGCGGCCTCGTCGATGAGGTCGATGGCCTTGTCGGGCAGGAAGCGGTCGGTGATGTAGCGGTGCGAGAGCTCGGCCGCGGCAACGATGGCCGGGTCGGTGATCTCGACGCCATGGTGCACCTCGTACTTTTCCTGCAGGCCGCGCAGGATGGCGATGGTGGCCTCCACCGAGGGCTCGTCCACCAGGATCTTCTGGAAGCGGCGCTCCAGCGCGGCGTCCTTCTCGATGTACTTGCGGTACTCGTCCAGCGTGGTGGCGCCCACGCAGTGCAATTCGCCGCGCGCCAGCGCGGGCTTGAGCATGTTGCCCGCGTCCATGGCGCCTTCGGCCTTGCCGGCACCGACCATGGTGTGCAGCTCGTCGATGAAGACGATGGTCTGGCCCTCGTCCTTGGCCAGTTCGTTCAGCACGGTTTTCAGGCGCTCCTCGAACTCGCCCCGGTATTTGGCACCGGCCAGCAGCGCGGCCATGTCGAGGGAGAGCACGCGCTTGTCCTTGAGCGAATCGGGAACTTCGCCCGCGACGATGCGCTGCGCAAGTCCTTCGACAATCGCCGTCTTGCCCACGCCGGGCTCGCCGATGAGCACCGGGTTGTTCTTGCTGCGGCGCTGAAGCACCTGGATGGCGCGGCGGATCTCGTCGTCGCGGCCGATCACCGGGTCGAGTTTGCCGATGCGGGCGCGCTCGGTGAGGTCGAGCGTGTACTTGGCGAGCGCGCCGCGCTGGCCTTCGGCATCGGCGTTGTCGACTTTCTGGCCGCCGCGCACGGCCTCGATGGCGGCGTCCAGCGTCTTGCGGGTCAGGCCGTTCTCGCGCGCGGCCTGGCCCAGGTCGGTCTTGGCTTCGGCCAGCGCGACGAAGAACAGCTCGCTGGCGACGAACGGATCGCCGCGTTTGATGGCCTCTTTCTCGGTGGCCTGCAGCAGTTTGCCCAGCTCGGGCCCGACCTGCACCTGGTCCTGGCCCTGCACCTGGGCCAGCCGACCCATGGCGACTTCGCCCGCCTTCAGCAGGCCGGGCACGTTGACACCGGCGCGCTGCAGCAGCGCGCGCGGACCATCGTCCTGGCGCAGCATGGCCACCAGCAGATGGGCCGGTTCGATATAGGCGTGATCGTTGCCCAGGGCGAGCGACTGGGCATCGGCCAGGGCTTCCTGGAATTTGGTGGTGAGTTTGTCCAAACGCATGTTCGAGTTCTCCAGACTTCACCGGAACTAGGGGTTATCCACAGCATTTCAAGGGCCATGGCGCCGCCAGCACCGTCCCCGGACAGCGCCTATGATCCGGCGCAACCGAATGGAGGCTCGTAGGATGAGATTGGAACTTGAAGGCAAGGTCGTCCTGATCACCGGCGGCAGCAAGGGCATCGGCCTGGCCTGCGCGCGCGCCTTTGCGGCCGAAGGCGCGCGTGTGGCCATCGCCTCCCGCAGCCAGGCGAACCTGGATGGGGCGCTGGCGACGCTCGCCGCCGAAGGCGTGAAGGCGTTCGCCGTGGCGACCGATCTCAGCCGGGCGGACACGGCGCCTGGCATGGTCGATCGCGTCGAGGCCGCGCTCGGCCCGGTCGACGTGCTGGTCAATTCCGCCGGAGCCGCCAGCCGCACGCCCTACAGCGAGCTGACCGCGGCCCACTGGCATGCGGCCATGGACGCCAAGTATTTCCCCTACATCCACGCCATGGATGCCGTCCTGCCGGGCATGGCGGCGCGCCGCGGCGGCGTGGTGGTCAACATCGTCGGCATGGGGGGCAAGGTCGCCACGCCCACTCATCTGCCCGGCGGTGCGGCCAACGCGGCGCTGATGCTGGCGGGCAGCGGCCTGGCCACGGCCTACGCGCCGCACGGCGTGCGCGTGAACACGGTGAATCCGGCCTCCACCCTCACGACACGGCTTCGCCAGGGCATGGAGGCCGACGCACGTCTGGCCGGGATCACGGAAGAAGAAGCGCAACGCCGCGCCGTGGCCCGCGTGCCGCTGGGCCGGCTGGCCACACCTGAGGAAGTGGCCGATCTGGTGGTCTTCCTGGCCTCGGCCCGCGCCAGCTATGTGACAGGTGCCGTGATCGGCATGGATGGCGCGGCAACGCCGCTGGTGGTGTGAGTCAGTCCGCCCGGTTGCCGGAGGCGATGCCCCAGCGCGCCAGCGCCTCGTCGTCGGCCACGCGGGCATCGACCCAGCGCGCGCCGGAAGGCGTTTCTTCCTTCTTCCAGAACGGCGCCTGCGTCTTGAGGTAGTCCATCAGGAACTCGCAGGCCCGGAACGACTGGCCCCGGTGCGCGGACGTGACGGCCACCAGCACGATCTGGTCGCTGGCCAACAGCCGGCCCACACGATGGATCACGCGCACGCCCCTCACGTCGAATCGCTCGAAGGCCTGGTCGATCATGGCGCCGATGGCTTTCTCGGTCATGCCTGGATAGTGCTCGAGTTCCATCGCGCTCACGCTGTCGCCGCTCGCGTGATCGCGCACCACACCCACGAAACAGCAGACCGCGCCCACGCCGCCGTCGCCCTGGCGCAGCGCGGCAATTTCAGCCGACAGGTCGAAATCCTCCGGCTGGATGCAGACGCTGGCGCGGCGCGGGGCACTCATGCCGAAGGCTCCTCAACCACCCGTGACCGGCGGGAAGAACGCCACTTCGGCGCCCGGGTGCAGGGGCGTGTCGTCTCCGCCCATGACCTGCTCCAGCGCCATGCGCACCGCCCGGCCGCGCGCCAGCGCCTGGGCGTGGGCGCCGCCACGCGCGATCAGTTCGTCGCGCAAGCCGCCCAGCGTGATGGCCGCGGTGTCCACGCGCTCCGACGTCATGCCGAGCGCTTCGCGGATCGAGGCGAAGTAACGGATGTGGACTTGCATGCGATCCGCCTCCGTCACGCCAGCAAGCCGTCGAAGGGCAGGAATTGCACGATGTCGCCTGGTCGCACCGGCGTTCCCGCCGGAATGTCCACCAGCCCGTCGGCCCAGGCCACCGAGGTGAGCACGCCCGAGCCCTGGTTGGGGAACAGCACGAGACCACCCGCGTCGTCCAGGCGCGCGCGCAGGAACTCGCGCCGCTTGTCGGCACGCGGCCACTCGAAGTGCGCGGGCAACGACAGGGTGCGAGGCTCCAGACGCGTGGCGCCCTGAAGGCGCAGAAGGAAGGGCCGCACCAGCAGGACGAACGTGGCGAAGCTGGACACCGGGTTGCCGGGCAGCCCGATGAAGTGCGCCGGCCCGACGCGGCCATAGGCGAACGGCTTGCCCGGCTTCATCGAGATCTGCCACAGGCGCAGCAGGCCCAGCGCTTCGACGGCGGGCTTGATGTGGTCTTCCTCGCCCACCGACACGCCGCCGCTGGTGAGGATCAGGTCGCATTGCGCCGCCGCATCGCGCAGCACACGCACGGTGGTGTCGAAATCGTCGGGCACCACGCCCAGGTCCTGCACCTCGCAGCCCAGCCGTGCCAGCAAAGCGCGCAGGAAGAAGCGGTTGGAGTTATAGATGGCACCGGGCCGCATGGCCTCGGGCGCCACGTCACCGGGCATCACGAGTTCGTCGCCGGTGGAAAACAGCGCCACGCGCGGCGCGCGCGCCACACGCAGCACCGCCTGCCCCACGCCGGCCGCCAGCCCGAGCGCGGCCGGGCCCAGGCGCTCGCCCGCGCGCAGCACCACGGCGCCGCGGGTCACGTCCTCGCCGCTGCGGCGGATCGCCAGGCCTGGCGTGGGCACCGAGCGGAACGTCGCGAAGATCGCGTCGCCTTCGGTCGTGGCATCGACGTCTTCCTGCATGACCACCGCATCGGCGCCTTCGGGCACGGGCGCGCCGGTGAAGATGCGCGCCGCCGTGCCGGCCGCCAGCGGGCCGCCGCTGCTGCCGGCCGCGATGCGCTGCGATACGGGCAGGCGCGTGCCGACGGCAGGCACGTCGGCCACGCGCACGGCGTAGCCATCCATCGCACTGTTGTCGACCGGCGGCACCTGCAGGGGCGACACGACGTCCTGGGCGAGCAAACGGCCATCGGCGTCGAACGTCGACACGTCCTGGGGATCGCCCAGGGGTTCGGCGAAAGACAGCAGCTCGGCGCGCGCTTCGTCGAGCGTGCGCAGATTGGGGCGGGACATGGTGTTCATGACGACAGGTAGCGCTCGTCGTATTCGAACCGGTCGCCGTTTTCGACCAGCCACGCGGCGATGGCTTGGGGCTGGTTGAGGTCGAGCACGGGGCGCAGGGTTTCGTGCGGCAACTCGGCCGGTGCGTCAGTGGCGATGGCCACGACGAAGTCTTCGTCGATGTACATCGCGGGGTGACCGGTGGACGGACGCCACACCTCGATCTTGAGCAGGTCGCTGCTCTTGAAGCCTTCGACCAGCACCCAGTCCACGCCGCCGTACAGCTCGGCGATCAGGTGGTGCACGCTCAACTGGGCCGGTCGCTCGAACTCCCGCATCAGCGCCAGGCGCCGGTCGGAAGCAACCACCACTTCGAAGGCGCCGGCGCGACGGTGGCGGTGGCTGTCCTTGCCGGGATGGTCGATGTCGAAGTTGTGGTGCGCGTGCTTGACGGTGGACACGCGCAGGCCGTGCGCCTTCAGCGCCCCGATGAGGCCCTCGACCAGAGTGGTCTTGCCAGAGCCCGAAAAGCCCGCGAATCCGACGACTTTCACTGCCGCGTCCCCTCTGTACTGTGTATCAACGGCGCATGCCCCGCGCAGGGGCCGCGCCGCCGGTCAATCGCAATGCCGACGAATGTAGTCCATCACGCGGGCAGTGTCGGCCGGAAGCACGACCACGCGGCGCGGCAGGTCTTCGATGCCCGCCAGGCGTGCGGGCCGCTCGGGCTCCCGGCCCAGCGCCTCGCGGATCGTCTCCGCGAACTTGATGGGCAGAGCCGTCTCCAGCACCACCATCGGCACGCCGGACTGCAGATGCGCGCGTGACACCTTCAGTCCGTCGGCGGTGTGCGTGTCGATCATCGTGCCGAAGCGCTGCCAGGTGTCGCGGATGGTGGCCAGCCGGTCGGCGTGCGTGCTGCGGCCACTGGCAAAACCGTAGTGCCGGGCAGCCTCGGCGAACGCCGCGTCGCCGCTCAGGTCGAAGCGGCCCGAAGCCGACAACTGGCGGCCGAACAGGTCGCGCGTGCGCTCGCCATCGCGGCCCACCAGGTCGAACACGAAACGCTCGAAGTTGCTGGCCTTGCTGATGTCCATCGACGGGCTGGATGTCTCGTGCGTGTCGGCACTGCCGCGCACACGGTAGACGCCGGTGCGGAAGAACTCGTCGAGCACATCGTTCTCGTTGGTGGCGACCACCAGGCGCTCGATGGGCAGACCCATCATGCGCGCCACATGGCCGGCGCAGACGTTGCCGAAGTTGCCGCTGGGCACGGTGAAGCTCACGCGCTCCGTCTCATCCTTCGTGGCCTGGAAATAGCCGGCGAAGTAGTACACCACCTGGGCCAGCAGCCGCGCCCAGTTGATCGAATTGACGGTGCCGATGCGGTACTGGCGCTTGAAGGCCAGGTCGTTGGACACGGCCTTGACGATGTCCTGGCAGTCGTCGAACACGCCCGCGATGGCGAGGTTGTGGATGTTCTCGTCCTGCAGGCTGAACATCTGCGCCTGCTGGAACGGGCTCATGCGACCTTCGGGCGAGGTCATGAAGACGCGGATGCCCTGCTTGCCGCGCATGGCGTATTCGGCCGCGCTGCCGGTGTCGCCGCTGGTCGCGCCCAGGATGTTGAGCGTCTCGCCGCGCCGGGCCAGCTCGTACTCGAACAGGTTGCCGAGCAATTGCATGGCCATGTCCTTGAAGGCCAGCGTGGGGCCGTTCGACAGGGCTTCGAGGTAGACACCGTCTTCCAGGCGGCGCAGCGGCACGATCTCGCGCGTGCCGAACACCTCGGGCGTATAGGTTTTGGTGCACAGCGCACGCAGGTCGCCGGCCGGGATGTCGTCGATGTAGAGCGACAGGATCTCGTACGCCAGCTCGGCATACGACAGGCTGCGCCAGCGCGCCAGCAGAGCCGCGTCGACCTGCGGGTAGCGCTCGGGCAGGTACAGGCCACCATCGGGCGCCAGCCCTTCGAGCAGGATTTCGCAGAACGAGCGGCGCGCCGGGTCGCCGCGGGTGGAGAGGTAACGCATGTCGTGTGTGCCTTGCGCGCTCAGTTGAGCTCTTCCTTGCGGATGCGCGTGATGGGTGCCAGCACGGTGGGAAGGGCCTGCATCTGCGCGATCGCGTCGTTCATGCGGGACTCCACGCAGTCGTGCGTGAGGATGATGAGGTCGGTCTGGTTCTCGCCCTCCGACGCCTCGCGCTGCAGCACCGCGTCGATGCTGATGCCCAGCGCCGCCACGATGCCCGTGACCTTGGCCAGCACGCCGGCCTCGTCGGCCACGCGCAGGCGCAGGTAGTAGCTGGTGACGACCTCGCCCATCGGCAGCACCGGCAGGTCGCCTTCGTTGGCGAGGATGGCCTCGGGATGGAAAGCCAGGTGCGGCACGCGCTGCGCGGCATCGGCCGTGTGCAGGCGGGTGATGTCGACCAGATCGGCGATCACGGCGCTGGCCGTGGGCTCGCTGCCCGCGCCCTTGCCGTAGTAGAGCGTGGTGCCCACGGCATCGGCACTCACCATGACCGCGTTCATCGCGCCCTCGACGTTGGCGATCAGGCGCTTGGCCGGCACCAGGCTCGGGTGCACGCGCAACTCGACGCCCTTGGCCGTGCGCTTGGTGATCCCCAGCAGCTTGATGCGGTAGCCCAGCTGCTCGGCATAGCGGATGTCCTGCGCAGCCAGCTTCGTGATGCCCTCGACATGTGCCTTGTCGAACTGCACCGGGATGCCGAAGGCGATAGCACTCATCAGCGTGACCTTGTGCGCGGCATCGACGCCTTCGATGTCGAAGGTCGGATCGGCCTCGGCGTAGCCCAGGCGCTGCGCTTCCTTGAGCACGACGTCGAAGTCGAGACCCTTGTCGCGCATTTCGGAGAGGATGAAGTTGGTGGTGCCGTTGATGATGCCCGCCACCCACTGGATGCTGTTGGCCGTGAGGCCTTCGCGCAGCGCCTTGATGATGGGAATGCCGCCCGCGACGGCGGCCTCGAATGCCACCATCACGCCCTTGCGGTGGGCCGCCGCGAAGATCTCGGTGCCATGCACGGCAAGCAGTGCCTTGTTGGCAGTGACTACGTGCTTGCCGGCCTCGATGGCCTCGAGCACCAGCTGGCGCGCAATGCCGTAGCCACCGATGAGCTCGACCACGATGTCGATGCCGGGATTGGCGATGACGGCGCGGGCATCGCCCACCACTTGCACGCCCTCGCCAACCACCGCCTGCGCGCGCGCGGTGTCCAGGTCGGCGACCATGGTGATCTCGATGCCGCGGCCCGCACGGCGGCGGATCTCTTCCTGGTTGCGGCGCAGCACGTTGAAGGTGCCGCTGCCCACGGTTCCGATGCCCAGCAGGCCGACTTGGATGGGTTTCATGAAAACAATACTCTCTGGGTCAACAAACTGCCGCGCGCGGCGCGGCGACGTCTCTCGGATTCAGGCCGCCTTGCGGCGCTGGCGATAGTTCTCCAGGAACTGCGCGATGCGGCTCACGGCCGTGCGCAGGTCGTCCTCGTGCGGCAGGAAGACGATGCGGAAATGCTGATGGTCGGGGTAATTGAAGCCCGACCCCTGCACCAGCATCACGCGCGTGGCGCGCAGCAGCTCCATGAAGAACTGGCGGTCGTCCTCGATCGGATACATCTGCGGATCGAGGCGTGGGAACATGTAGAGCGCGGCCTGCGGCTTCACGCAGGTCACGCCGGGAATCGCAGTGATGAGCTCGTACGCCAGGTCGCGCTGGCGACGCAGACGCCCACCTTCCTTGACCAGATCGTTGATGCTCTGATGCCCGCCGAGCGCCGTCTGGATCGCCCACTGACCCGGCACATTGGAGCCGAGCTTCAGGTTGGCCAGCATGTTCAGGCCTTCGATGAAGTCCCGTGCGATGTGCTTGGGGCCAGACAGCACCATCCACCCTGCGCGATAGCCGCACGAGCGATACGCCTTCGAGAGCGAGTTGAACGTCAGCGTCAGCACGTCGGTCGACAGGCTGCCCATGGCCGTGAACTTCACATCGTCGTAGAGGACCTTGTCGTAGACCTCGTCGACCAACAGCACGAGGTCGTGTTCCCGGGCCAGTTGCACGATGTCCCTGAGCACCGCATCGGGATAGAGCACGCCGGTGGGGTTGTTCGGATTGATGACCACGATGCCGCGCGTGCGCAGCGTGATCTTGGCCCGCATGTCGGCCAGGTCGGGCAGCCAGCCGTTGTCCTCGTCGCACTTGTAGTGCACGGGCTTGCCGCCGGACAGCGAGGTCGCCGCCGTCCAGAGCGGGTAGTCGGGCATCGGCACCAGCAGCTCGTCGCCATCGTTGAGCAGCGCGTTGGTCGCCATCACGATCAGCTCGCTCGCCCCATTGCCCAGGTAGATGTCTTCCAGCGTCACGCCCTGGATGCCCAGCTGCTGCGTGTAGTGCATGACAGCCTTGCGCGCCGCGAAGATGCCTTTGCTGTCGGAGTAGCCCGCCGAGTCCGGCAGGTTGCGGATCATGTCCTGCTGGATTTCCTCCGGCGCATCGAAGCCGAACGGCGCCATGTTGCCTATGTTCAGCTTGATGATCTTCTGCCCCTCGTCCTCCATCTGCCGCGCAGCGTCCACGATCGGACCGCGGACGTCATAGAGCACATTGGCGAGCTTGGCGGATTTCTGGATGACTTTCAAAGTCCCCTCCGGAGGGCGGTGTAACTGGGAAAACCTATAATTTGACCACAGTTCTGCATGCTTTCAGTGCAGTGCAGCATCCCTTCGCACCATGAAGTTGCAGCCCGACAAATTCGACGTTCCGGCCATCAGCGGCTATGGTCCCGGCTGGGTCGGTGTGGACGGCGAGCGCATCGAAACCAGCCTCGTGCTCGATTCACACGGCGGACGCACCGACTGGGCTTGCAAGGGCTACGACGAACTGCGCCGGTCCCATTTCGACCAGTTGGCCGCACTGGGCCCGGAGCTTGTCGTGTTCGGCAGCGGTGGCAGGCTGCGATTCCCACGCCCCGAGTGGCTGCAGGCCCTGGTGGCCCGCGGCATCGGTGTGGAGACGATGGACACGCAGGCGGCCTGCCGCACCTACAACATCCTCGCGGGTGAAGGCCGGCACGTCGTTGCAGCCCTTATTCTGGAAACAGCGGCCTGAGCCGATGTTTTCGGAGTAAAATCTAAGGTTGCAAAGGGGGGCGCCGAGGCCCCGTTCGCAACGAGCAAACCTGTTGCCGCTACGCGGGAACACTCCATTAGAGATACAAATTCATGGCGATCGTTGTCAACAAACCCATTCCCGAATTTGAAGCGAACGCCACCGGCGGCCTCAAGGTTTCCAACACCTCCCACCTCGGACAGATCCTCGTTCTTTACTTCTATCCCAAGGACAACACCCCCGGTTGCACGACCGAGGCCATGCAGTTCCGCGACAAGTACAAGGATTTCGCCAAGGCGGGCGCCACCGTGTTCGGTGTATCGCGCGACAACATGAAGTCGCACGACGACTTCAAGGCCAAGCTCGAACTGCCGTTCGAGCTGATCGCCGACACCGAAGAGAAGATGTGCCACATGTTCGGCGTGGTCAAGAACAAGATCATGTACGGCAAGAAGGTCAAGGGCATCGAGCGCAGCACCTTCCTGATCGGGCCCGATGGCATCCTCAAGGAAGAATGGCGTGGCCTCAAGGTGCCGGGGCACGTCGACGAAGTGCTCAAGTCCGTCAAGGCGCTCAAGAAAGCTGCGTAAGCAGCGCTCAGGCCTCTGCGGCGCAGGGGCTTTGCACGCCACGGTGGTCATGCATAATGGCTTCATGCCGTTGGTATTCGCAACTGCGCCCACCCCGAAAAGCCGCCCTGGCCTCAAGGCGGCTTTTTCGTTTTTGATTCCCACCGCAACGAGGCCACCGCTCCATGCCCCTGCCCCCCGCACCGACCAAGCGCGCTTCCCTGCTTCTTCCCGAAGCCTTTGAGGCACCTGCCCGCACGCCGGCCAGAGCCGCCCGCAAGGCCACCGCGTCGCCAGACCCGATCGCCGTAGCCGAGAAGCCGCAGGCCATGGATCTGTTCGATCCGCGTGCCGGTGGCGGTGGCGACGTGGCGGTGCCGCTTGCCCTGCACGACGAGACGCTGGAGACAGCGGTTGCGGTCCCGGTGACCGCTCCGCCGACCCTGGCGCCCAGCCGAGCCGCCGCTCCGCGCCGCAAGGCCAAGACCAGCGGGCCGGCAAAGCTGTTCGTTCTGGACACCAACGTGCTGCTGCACGATCCGATGTGCCTGTTCCGCTTCGAGGAGCACGACATCTTCCTGCCAATGATCGTGCTGGAAGAACTCGACGGCCACAAGAAAGGCATGACCGAAGTCGCGCGCAACGGCCGTCAGACCAGCCGCATGCTCGACGGCCTGGCCGGTGCGCCCGGTGCCGACATTGCCAAGGGCCTGAAGCTCGACACCACCGGCCACCGTGAGGCGGGTGGGCGGCTGTTCTTCCAGACGCAGCCGCTCGATGCCACGCTGCCAAGCTCCCTCCCTCAGGGCAAGGCCGACAACCAGATCCTCGGCGTGGTCGAGGCGCTGCGCAAGCAGCACGCGCCGCGTGAAGTCGTGCTGGTGTCCAAGGACATCAACATGCGGGTCAAAGCCCGCGCGCTGGGCCTGGCTGCCGACGACTACCAGAACGACAAGACGCTCGACGACGGCGACCTGCTGTATTCGGGCGCGCTCGCGCTGCCGCAGGACTTCTGGACCCGTCAGAGCAAGACGGTGGAGAGCTGGCAGAGCGGCAGCCACACGTTCTACCGGATCACCGGCCCGATCGTGCCGAACCTGCTCATCAATCAGTTCGTGTATTTCGAGGCGCCGGGCGAGCCCAGCCTGTATGCCCGCGTCACCGAGATCCGCGAGAAAACCGCGGTGCTCAAGACACTCAAGGACTACAGCCACCTCAAGAATGCCGTGTGGGGCGTCACCACCCGCAATCGCGAGCAGAATTTCGCGCTCAACCTGCTCATGGATCCCGAGGTGGACTTCGTCACGCTCACTGGCACGGCGGGCACCGGCAAGACACTGCTGGCACTGGCGTCCGGGCTGACCCAGGTGCTCGACGATCGCCGCTACACCGAGATCATCATGACTCGCGCCACCGTGAGCGTGGGCGAAGACATCGGCTTCCTGCCGGGCACCGAAGAAGAAAAGATGGGTCCTTGGATGGGCGCGCTCGACGACAACCTCGAAGTGCTCGCGAAGACCGACACCGGTGCGGGCGAGTGGGGCCGTGCGGCGACCAACGAACTCATCCGCAGTCGCATCAAGATCAAGAGCATGAACTTCATGCGCGGCCGTACCTTCCTGAACAAGTACGTCATCATCGACGAGGCGCAGAACCTCACGCCCAAGCAGATGAAGACACTGATCACGCGGGCCGGCCCGGGCACCAAGATCATCTGCATGGGCAACCTGGCGCAGATCGATACGCCCTACCTCACCGAAGGCTCGTCGGGCCTGACCTTCGCGGTCGACAAGTTCAAGGGCTGGCCCCACAGCGGGCACATCACCCTCGCGCGTGGCGAACGCTCGCGCCTGGCGGATTTCGCAAGCGAAGTGCTTTGACGGCCCGAGCGCCGCAGCGTCATTCCGATCCGTCGGAATGGCGCACGCGGCTGCGTTGCACCCTGCCCTGCGCATCGAACAGGATGACCATCTCTTCGATCTGCGCAGCCTGTGCACCGCGCACCCTGCGGTCGCCGAAGCGATAGACCCAGATTTCGCGCCCGCTCGCGAAGCGGGCTTCGGCGGCCTCTCCCAGCCGCTCGCGCACCTGTGCGCGCGTGTCGCCTTCCATGACCTCACCCGCCACCTGCGTGAGGGGCGCGGACAGCCAGCCCGCCTCGCGGCCACCCCGGCCACCGTCCGGGCGCTCCGGCATCGGCGCGCAGCCCGCCAATACAAACACAGAGGCGGCCAGTAGCGCGAACCGGTGCAAGGAATGCAGGCGAGTCATGGCGACTCCGCCGCGTCCATGTAGTCGAAGCTGACCAGCGTATCGTCGGGCCAGCTCGCATCGCCCAGCGGCAGGAAATAGGTCCGGTCGAGCAGCACCTCGCAATCGCAGTAGGCCAGCTCCTCCACCACGCGTGGATCGCGCGTCAGCCCTGCATAGAGTTCATCGGCCGGCAGCACATGGCGATGCGTGCCGTTCACCAGCGTGACCTTGAACAACGGCCGTTCGGCAAAGAAGTAGTAGCGCGCAGGATTGCGCAGACAGAAGCCCGGCCGCGTGAGCGCCTGGGAAATCTCGTCGAGGATGCTGCGAACGTTGGACACCAGCCCCGACTCCAGACCCACTTCGCATTCGACGCGCAGATCGCCCAGGCGACGCATGCCCTGCGGGACACCCGGCGAGCGGACATCCGTGCGCCACGTCACGGTGAGGGCCGCGCGATCCAGGACGGTGACCTGCGCGCCGGCCGTACGGTCCACAGGAAGCGGATCGATGCGGAAGGTGTGGTCAGCCGCCACCGTAATGCGCTGCTCGATGTCTCGTCCCAGGATGAACAGCTCCACCCCCTCGAGGCCCGCGTCCGGGCGCCTCGGCAGCAGGCGGTAGCGCAACTCGGCATCCGGGGCGTGACGAGCCTTCAGCCTCTCGAAAAGCGCCTGTCCCTGCAGGATCCGGTCATACGACTTCTCCACCGGCTGTCGGCTGGCCACCGAAGACACCGTGACGGCATCCAGCGTCGTGGCGACGGCCTGCGCATTCGCAGACTCGGGCGACATCGCGACGCTGGCGAACCATACCCCAGCCACGAGGCCGATGGCCGCGCGGCGCGGGAGGTCGATGAACGTGGACATGGCATGAGTGCGCCGGCACCACGCCGGCCAATTCGCAGAGTGTGGCGTCGGCGATCGACCTCGCCTGTCCCTGCATGCCGCGGCGCGCTGTAGGAACTGTCCGCCACGGTGCCCGCCCATAGCGGGCTACTCTCAGAAGTCGTCGCCGCTCATGCCGCTGGCCAGGTTCTCGAACTTGGTCAACGGCTTGAGGAAGGCAAGCTTCACGGTGCCGGTCGGGCCGTTCCGGTGCTTGCTGATGATCACCTCGGCGACCCCGGGCTCCTTGGAGTCCTTGTTGTAGTAGTCGTCGCGGTAGATGAACATGATCAGGTCGGCGTCCTGCTCGATGGCGCCGGATTCCCGCAGGTCGCTCATCATCGGGCGCTTGTCGGTCCGGCTCTCGACACCCCGGCTGAGCTGCGACAGCGCGATCACCGGGCACTTGAGTTCCTTGGCCAGCATCTTGAGGCCGCGCGAGATCTCGCCCACGGCCGTGGCGCGGTTCTCGTCGTTCATCGAGCTCGACGTGCTCATGAGCTGCAGGTAATCCACCACGATAAGCCCGAGCTTGCCGTACTGGCGTGCCAGGCGGCGGGCGTTGGCCCGCAATTCGCTGGTGGAAAGCCCGGGGGTCTCGTCGATGTGCAGCGACACGTTGCGCAGTTTCTCGATCGCCTCGGTCAGCCGCGGCCACTCGTCGTCCGTGAGACGGCCGGTGCGCAGATGGCCCTGGTCGATACGGCCGATGGAGCCCACGATACGCACCGCGAGTTGGGCGGCGCCCATTTCCATCGAGAACACCGCCACGGGAAGGCCTTCGTTGATGGCGACGTTCTCGGCAATGTTGATGGCCAGCGAGGTCTTGCCCATCGATGGTCGCGCGGCCAGCACGATCATGTCGCCCGGCTGCAGGCCCGAGGTCATCTTGTCGAACTCGTAGAAGCCGGTACGGATGCCCGTGATGTCGTTCGGGTTGTCCGCCATCTCGGTGACACGGTCGAGCAACTCGACCACCAGCGACTCCATGGCATGGAAGCCCTGCTTGTTGCGAGAGCCTTCTTCGCCGATGTTGAAGATCTTCTGCTCGGCCGCATCGAGGATGTCGTCGACCGCCTTGCCCTGCGGATTGAAGGCCGCCGTCGCGATCTCGTCGCTGGCCGACACCAGCTTGCGCAGGATCGAGCGGTCGCGCACGATCTCCGCATAGCGGCGGATGTTGCCGGCGCTGGGCACGTACTGCGCCAGGGCGTTGAGGTAGGTGAGCCCGCCCACCTCCTCGGCTTTGCCCTGCGTCTGCAACTGCTCGAACACCGTGATCACGTCGGCGGGTCGCGAGGCATTCACCAGCGCGCCGATGGCCGTGAAAATCAGTTTGTGCTCGTAGCGGTAGAAATCGCCCTCCTGCAGCATGTCACCCACGCGATCCCAGGCCTCGTTGTCCAGCAACAGGCCGCCCAGAACGCTCGATTCCGCCTCGATGGAATGCGGTGGCACGCGCAACTGCGAGACCTGGCGGTCGGACGGGAAATCGTCCTCGATCGAAGAGAAAACAGCGGCCATGAAATGTCAGGAAAGTATTGGTCGATGCTACGCCGTCACCTGCGACGCGTCATGGGATAACCCTGTGCACAACCTGTAGGCATTCAGTGGGAATCCGGGGACAACTTCCCGAGCCCACCACGCCAGAAAAGAAAAGGCCGCCCACAGGCGGCCTTTGTCGGGGCGCAGGCCGGATCAGGCCGTCTCGCCGTACACGGTGACGGTGATTTCCACGGCCACATCGGTGTGGAGCGCCACGGTGACCGTGTTGTCCCCCACGGTCTTGATCGGGCCATTGGGCAGGCGGATCTGCGACTTGGCGACCTTGTAGCCCAGCTTGGCCAGCTCTTCCGCCACGTCGGCGTTGGTGACCGAGCCGAACAGGCGGCCGTCGACGCCAGCCTTCTGGGTCAGCTTCACGGTCGTGCCGGCAAGCTTCTCGCCCTGGGCTTGCGATTCGGCCAGCTTGGCGGCGGCAGCCTTCTCCAGTTCGGCGCGCTTGGCTTCGAACTCGGCCTTGGCGGCAGCCGTGGCGCGGCGGGCGCGGCCCGTCGGGATCAGGAAGTTGCGGGCGTAACCGTCCTTGACTTTGACGATTTCGCCAAGGGTACCGAGGTTGACGACCTTGTCGAGCAGGATGACTTGCATGTTCTTATCTCCCGATCAGATGCGGTGCTGGTCCGAATACGGCACCAGAGCCAGGAAGCGCGCGCGCTTGATGGCGGTGTTCAGCTGACGCTGGTAGATCGCGCGCGTGCCGGTCAGGCGCGCGGGGATGATCTTGCCGTTTTCGGAGATGAAGTCACGCAGGGTGTCGACATCCTTGTAGTCGATTTCCTCGACGCCGGCGACGGTGAAGCGGCAGAAGCGCTTGCGCTTGAACAGCAGCGATTGGGTGTTGCGCTTCGGACGCTTGTCCTTGTTGAATTTCTTGAACGTGGCCATGAAGGGACCTCTTGAAAATTAATCTTGCTGGAAGGCTTGGATGTGCAGGACCGGATGCTTGCCATTGCGCGGCGTCGCCAGGAAACCCGAGAACCGCCAGGTGGAACCTATTGCCTGCCGGACCAGCGTCTCGGCGCTGGCCCCGAAGGCGATCGCCCTGATCAGCGCCTTCACCTGCCTGGGTTGACCGGCTTCGACCTGTTCGGACTCGTGTTCGAGTCTCAGATCGAGTGCGGGAACTCCGGCGGGTGTGTATCGAAGGGCGGCTGCCTCGGCGATGCGCGCGGTCAGGATGACCTGGTTCACTCCCGTGGGGTCTGGCTGGCTGACGCCTGGGCTCAGGCCTGCTGCTGGTACTCGGCTTGCTGGGCCTTGCGGGCCTCTTCGCGCTCGACCGTCTTCATCATCGACGACGGGCCGGTTTCGGCCTTCTTCTTGACCACGGTCAGGTGGCGCAGGACAGCGTCGTTGAACTTGAAGGCGTGTTCCAGCTCGGCCATCACGGCCTGGTCAGCCTCGATGTTGACGCACAGGTAGTGGGCCTTGTTCAGCTTGTTGATCTGGTAGGCCAGCTGGCGGCGGCCCCAGTCTTCGACACGGTGCACCTTGCCATTGCCGGCGATGATCATGCCCTTGTAGCGCTCCAGCATGGCCGGAACCTGTTCGCTCTGATCCGGGTGGATCAGCAAGATGATTTCATAATGACGCATAAGACTCCTTGTGAGTGAAGCTGCCCACGGCGTCAGTGGTGCAGCAAGGGGAAAGCCCGCGATTATACATCGGGCTCAGCCACAGGGCCGTCAGGCCGCGCGCGAGCGGCCCGCCAGGGTCATGGCGACGATGATGGCCACTCCCAGCGGCGCGCCGAATACCGCGGCCGATACGGGCTGGATGTCCATCCACAGGCTTTGACCTGGGACCAATCCCAGAGCGGCGCGCACGCCTGGCGCATTGACCAGCATGTAGCTCGCCGTGAGGCCCAGGCCGCCCAACATGCCCGCCACCGCCGCCGTCCGCGTCACTTTCGTCCAGAAAATGCCGCAGACCATGGCCGGCACGAAGGCAGCGGCCGCCAGCGAGAACGACGATGCCACCAGTTGAAGGATGTCGCCCGGCTTGAGCGCCGCGACGAAGGCCGCGATCATCGCCACGATCAGCAATGTGAATTTGGAGAGGATCACCCGCTGTTCGCGCGTCGCCGAAGGCCGTTGGTGGCCGCCGTAGTACAGGTCGCGCACCAGCGCGTTGCTGATCGTCAGCAGCAGGCCGTCGGCGGTAGACAGCGCAGCGGCCAACCCGCCGGCGGCTACCAGGCCGGATACCACATACGGCAGGCCGCCGAGTTCGGGCGTGGCCAGCATGATGAGGTCGGCGCCCAGGCGCAACTCGCCGAACTGCAGCACGCCGTCGCCGTTGACGTCGCTGACCGACAGCAGCGCGCCATCCACCCTCGCCCACTGCGCCAGCCAGGTCGGCAAGGCATCGAATCGGCTGCCCACCAGTGACTGCATCACTTCCTGCTTGACCAGCACGGCCAGCGCCGGCGCGCTCACGTACAGCAGCAGGATGAAGAACAGCGACCAGGCCACCGACGTACGGGCCTCGGCCACGCTGGGCGTGGTGCAGTAGCGGATCAGCAAGTGTGGCAGGCCGGCCGTGCCCACCATGAGGCAGAACACCAGCGCCAGGAAGTTGTTGCGCGAGATGCGGTAGGCCTCCTGTTCCTGCGGCGAACCGTCGGGGTTTCCGGCAAAGGCCAGGCTGTGCGGCGGCAGCCCCCCCAGCGGCCTGGCGCGCTCGCGGTTCTCGTGCAGCGAGCGGGTCCAGCGCTCACGCGCCTGCGCTTCATCGCGCGGCAGCGCCGCCAGTTCGCGCTGCGCTGCCATCACGACGGCCATGTCGGCGCGCTGGCTCTTGAGATCCTGGAGGCGCTGCTGCAGACGGGTACGTTCTGCGGCCAGCGAGGCCGGCACGTCGGCCAGCAACTGCTCGTCCACCCGCGCCCTGCGCGCGTACTCGGCGCGCACCTCGAGTTCGGCAGGCGACGACAGCAACTGCGTCTCCAGTTCGGCCACGCGCTCGATCGCAGGCCCGTAAACCAGTGGCGCAGCGGGACTGCCCAACTGCTTGAACGACAGCCACGACACGGGAATCAGGAACGCCAGCAGGATGATCACGTACTGCGCCACCTGCGTCCAGGTGATCGCGCGCATGCCGCCGAGGAAGGAGCACACCAGTACGCCGCCCAGACCCAGCATGATCCCGACTTCGAACTGCACGCCCGTGAGGCGCGAGGCAATCAGCCCCACACCGTAGATCTGCGCCACCACGTAGGTGAACGAGCAGGCCACGGCGGCCAGCGCAGCAATGCGTCGGGGCCAGACGCCGCCATAGCGCACGGCGAAATACTCGGGGACGGTGTACAGCCGCAACCGGCGCAGGTGCGGCGCGACGAGCATGGCCACGAGGCAGAAGCCGCCCGTCCAGCCCAGCAGGTAGGCCAGGCCACCCGGCTGGCCTTCTCCACCCGCGAAACCCTGCAGATACAGCCCGCCCGCCAGGCTGATGAAAGAGGCCGCGCTCATCCAGTCCGATGCCGACGCCATGCCGTTGTACATGGCTGGCACGCGGCGGCCGGCGACGTAGTAGTCGTCGGCATCGGTGGTGCGTGCATAGATGCCGATGCAGGCGTACATCATCACGCTCACGAACAGGAAGATCGGCCCGATCCACTGCCGTGACAGACCGCGCTGCTCGGCCCAGATCATCAGCCCGACGAAGGCGATGACACAGACGACGTAGATCGCCAGCGTGCGGTGCAGGCCGCGCACGTAGCGGCCGTAATCGCCCGCGCCCGGCTCAGCCATGGCAGAAGAAGCAGGAGGACAGGCGGGCGGCGCGCGGTGGCATGGCGGCGATCATCGCACCGCACCGGCCGCGCCCGGCCTAGGGATTTCGCGCGCCTGCGCCGTGCGGCACAGGGCGCGCGGCCGCGCTCAGCGGGCGGCCAGTTGCTGCCAGGTCTCGATCACGCTATCGGGATTGAGCGAGATCGAGGCGATGCCCTGCTCTGCCAGCCAGAGCGCGAAATCGGGGTGGTCGCTGGGGCCCTGGCCGCAGATGCCGACGTACTTGCCCTGGGACAGGCAGGCCTTGATGGCGCGCGTGAGCATCGCCTTGACTGCCGGGTCGCGCTCGTCGAAGTCAGCCGCCAGCAGCTCGAGGCCCGAATCGCGGTCCAGCCCCAGCGTCAACTGCGTCAGGTCGTTCGAGCCGATCGAGAAGCCATCGAAGAACTGCAGGAACTCATCAGCCAGGATGGCGTTGCTGGGCACCTCGCACATCATGATGACCTTCAGGCCGTTCTCGCCGCGCTTGAGGCCCCGGTTGGCCAGCAGTTGCGTGACGCGTTCGGCCTGGCCGAGCGTGCGCACGAAGGGCACCATCACCTCGACGTTGGTCAGGCCCATCTCGTCACGCACGCGCTTGAGCGCCTCGCACTCCATGGCGAAGGCATCGCCGAAGTCCTCGCTGATGTAGCGCGCCGCGCCGCGGAAGCCCAGCATGGGGTTTTCTTCCTCGGGTTCGTAGCGGCTGCCGCCGATCAGCTTGCGGTACTCGTTGGACTTGAAGTCGGACAGGCGAACGATCACGGGCTTGGGCCAGAAAGCTGCGGCGATGGTCGCCACGCCCTCTGCCACCTTGTCGACGTAGAACGCGCGCGGGCTCGCGTGGCCGCGGGCCACCGACTCGACCGCCTTCTTCAGATCGGGGTCGACCGCCGGATAGTCGAGGATGGCCTTGGGATGCACGCCGATGTTGTTGTTGATGATGAACTCCAGTCGCGCCAGGCCCACGCCGCCGTTGGGCAACTGGGCGAAGTCGAAGGCGAGCTGCGGGTTGCCCACGTTCATCATGATCTTGACGTCGATGGCGGGCATTTCGCCGCGCTGCACCTCGGTCACCTCGGTTTCGAGCAGGCCGTCGTAGATGAAGCCGGTGTCGCCCTCGGCGCAGCTCACCGTGACCAGCGTGCCGTCCTTGAGAAGATCGGTGGCGTCGCCGCATCCCACCACGGCCGGGATGCCCAGCTCGCGCGCGATGATGGCCGCGTGGCAGGTGCGGCCGCCGCGGTTGGTGACGATGGCGCTGGCGCGCTTCATCACGGGCTCCCAGTTCGGATCCGTCATGTCGGTGACGAGCACGTCGCCGGCCTGAACGGTATCCATCTCACTGATGTTCTGGACGATGCGGACCGGGCCGGTACCGATTTTCTGGCCGATGGCACGGCCTTCGGCCAGCACGGTACCCGTGCCCTTGAGCTTGTAGCGCTGCTCGGCCTTGCCCTTGGCCTGGCTCTTCACCGTCTCGGGGCGGGCCTGCAGGATGTAGAGCTGGCCATCAGTGCCGTCCTTGCCCCACTCGATGTCCATCGGACGGCCGTAGTGCTTCTCGATGACCAGTGCGTAGCGCGCCAGTTGCTCGACGTCGGCATCGGTCAGCGAGTAGCGGTTGCGCTGCTCGGTCGGCACATCAATGGTCTTCACCAGCTTGCCGGTCGCCTTCTTCTCCTCGGGGCTGGAGAAGACCATCTGGATCAGCTTGCTGCCCAGGTTGCGGCGGATCAGCGCGCGCTTGCCCGCTTCGAGCATGGGCTTGTGGACGTAGAACTCGTCGGGGTTCACGGCGCCCTGCACCACCGTCTCGCCCAGCCCGTAGCTGGCCGTGACGAAGACCACGTCTTCGAAGCCGGATTCGGTATCGATGGTGAACATCACGCCGGCGGCGCCCAGGTCGGAGCGCACCATGCGCTGAACGCCGGCCGACAGCGCCACCACGTCGTGTGCGAAACCCTTGTGAACGCGGTAGCTGATCGCACGATCGTTGTAGAGGGAGGCGAACACCTCCTTCATCTTGTGCAGCACGTCGTCGATGCCGACCACGTTCAGGAAGGTCTCCTGCTGGCCTGCGAACGAGGCGTCGGGCAGATCCTCGGCGGTTGCGGACGAACGCACCGCGAACGAGGCCTGGTCATTGCCCGCAGCGAGGGTGGTGAAAGCTTCGCGCACGCCCTTTTCCAGATCGGAAGGGAACGGCTGGGCTTCGATCCAGCCGCGGATTTCGGCGCCCGCTGCGGCGAGCGCGCGGACGTCCTCGACGTCCAGCGTGGCCAGCCGCTGGCTGATCTTGTCCGACAGTCCTTCGTGGGCCAGGAACTGGCGGAAGGCATGGGCCGTGGTGGCGAAGCCCGTGGGCACCCGCACGCCCTGCGGCAGTTGCGAAATCATCTCGCCGAGGCTGGCGTTCTTGCCGCCAACCGCCTCGACGTCGGTCATCCTCAGGTTTTCAAACGGAACGACCAGGGCGGTCGCGTCGAAAAGTGCAGACATGGGAAAGCTCCAGAAGTTGAAACCGGTGCTGGGCCGCGCACGTCCCGATCCCCCTGGCGGGACGGGCAGGCGGCGGACATGCGGGCGCCACGACTTTGTCGTTGTTCTGATGGGGCGTGCGACTGCATGGATCGAATCGAATGAATCCGACGGCTAATTCGGATAATGGGCGCGATTGTAGGCGCGCGGCCGTCCGGATGCCGTAGGCCGATACCTTGATTGCTGCACCGCACCATGCACACACGCACTGTTTTCTTCATCTCCGACGGCACCGGCATCACGGCAGAAACCTTCGGCAACGCCATCCTCTCCCAGTTCGAGATGACCGCGCGCCACGTGCGTCTGCCGTTCGTCGACACCGTGGACAAGGCCCACCAGGCCGTGAGGCGGATCAACCATACGGCCGAGGTCGAGGGCAAGAAGCCCATCGTCTTCACCACCCTGGTGAACATGGAAATCCTCAAGGTGATCCACACCGGCTGCCAGGGCATGCACCTGGACATGTTCGGCACGTTCGTGCAGCCGCTGGAAAAAGAGCTCGGCATCAAGTCGCTTCACCGCGTGGGGCGCTTTTCCGACGTCTCCAAGAGCAAGGAGTACAACGACCGGATCGAGGCGATCAACTTCAGCCTCGACCACGATGACGGTCAGTCCAATCGGGATCTGGCCGGCGCCGACGTGATCCTGGTCGGCGTCTCGCGAAGCGGCAAGACGCCCACTTCGCTCTATCTGGCGATGCAGCACGGCCTGAAGGCGGCCAACTACCCGTTGATCCCGGAGGACTTCGACCGGCGTCAGTTGCCACCGGCGCTGGTGCCGCACCGGCGCAAGATCTTCGGGCTGACCATCAATCCCGAGCGACTGTCCGAGATCCGCAACGAACGGCGTCCCAATTCGAAGTACGCCAGCCTGGAAAACTGCCGCCACGAGGTCAGCGAAGCCGAAGCGATGATGCGACGCGCGGGCATCCGATGGCTATCGACCACGACGAAGTCGATCGAGGAAATCGCCACCACCATCCTCCAGGAAATCCGGCCGGAGCGGCTGAGCTATTGAGCGCGCAGACGGGCGGCGGCGGAAATCCGGCCGCGGGCCAATGGCCTGGGCGTTCAACGCGGCATTCCTACAAAAGCTCACGGACGGTCGCCGACAGCTGGCGCCATAATGGCGAATGTGAATTGGCTTTCTCAATCGACTGAATAATTCCAATCAATTAGACCAATCACAGCTGGCGGCTTAAAGTTGCCGCCATACCTTCTCGAAACCAACCTGCAAGGAACATCTCATGTCCGTCATCAATACCCAGATCAAACCCTTCAAGGCAAGCGCGTTCAAGGAAGGCAAGTTCATCGACGTGTCCGATGCCGACGTCAAGGGCAAGTGGGCCGTGTTCTTCTTCTACCCGGCCGACTTCACCTTCGTGTGCCCCACCGAGCTGGGCGACGTGGCTGACCATTACGCCGAATTCCAGAAGCTGGGCGTGGAGATCTACTCGGTCTCGACCGACACCCACTTCACGCACAAGGCCTGGCACGACTCGTCGGACACGATCGGCAAGATCAAGTACACGATGATTGGTGACCCGACCCTGCAAATCAGCCGCAACTTCGAAGTTCTGCGTGAAGACGAAGGCCTGGCCAACCGCGGCACCTACATCGTCGACCCGCAAGGCGTGATCCAGGCTCTGGAAATCACCGCCGAAGGCATCGGCCGCGACGCCAAGGACCTGCTGCGCAAGGTCAAGGCCGCCCAGTACGTCGCCTCGCACCCCGGCGAAGTCTGCCCCGCCAAGTGGGAAGAAGGCGCCGCCACGCTGAAGCCGTCGCTGGATCTGGTCGGCAAGATCTAAATCGCAGGTCGCACCCACGACAGCCCGGGGTGCTTCGTGCCCCCGGGTTTTTTATCGCCGATTCCGCCAGAAAGTGAGTAAGACCATGCTGGATTCCAACCTCAAGACCCAACTGAAGGCCTACCTCGAGCGCATTTCGCAGCCGATCGAGATCGTCGCCTCGCTGGACGACAGCCGGGCGTCACACGAAATGAAGGAACTGCTGGCGGACATCGCCGAGCAGTCCTCGCTGATCAGCGTTGTCGAGAAGACGGATGGCGAGCGGGCCCCCTCCTTCTCCATCGGCCGCCCCGGCGCGCCGGCTGGCGTCGTCTTCGCCGGCCTGCCAATGGGCCATGAGTTCACGTCGCTGGTGCTGGCGCTGCTGCAAGTGGGCGGATATCCGTCCAAGGCGGCTCAGGACATCATCGACCAGGTGAAGAACCTCGACGGCGACTATGTCTTCGAGACGTACTTCTCGCAGTCGTGCCAGAACTGCCCGGACGTCGTACAGGCGCTCAACCTGATGGCAGTGCTGAATCCGCGCATCAAGCACGTGGCCATCGACGGCGCCGTGTTCCAGAAGGAAGTGGAAGAGCGTCAGGTGATGGCCGTGCCGACCGTCTTCCTCAATGGGCAGAACTTCGGCCAGGGCCGCATGGAACTGGCGCAGATCCTCGCCAAGATCGACACCGGCTCGGTGGCGCGCGAAGCGATGAAGATCGACGCCCGCGCACCGTTCGACGTGCTGATCGTCGGCGGCGGCCCGGCCGGCGCGGCCGCGGCCGTCTATGCGGCGCGCAAGGGCATCCGCACGGGCATCGTGGCGGAGCGCTTCGGCGGGCAGGTGCTGGACACCATGGCCATCGAGAACTACATCTCGATCAAGGAAACCGACGGCCCGCACTTCGCGGTGGCGCTGGAAGAACACGTCAAGACCTACGACGTGGACATCATGAACCTGCAGAAGGCCAAGGCCGTCGAACAGACCGGCGAAGGCTTCGCCGTCAAGCTGGAAAGCGGCGCCACCGTGCGCAGCAAGACGCTGATCCTGGCCACGGGCGCGCGGTGGCGCGACATGAACGTGCCGGGCGAGAAGGAATACCGGACCAAGGGCGTGACCTACTGCCCGCACTGCGACGGCCCGCTTTTCAAGGGCAAGCGCGTGGCCGTGATCGGCGGCGGCAACTCGGGTGTCGAGGCGGCCATCGACCTGGCGGGTATCGTGGCCCACGTCACGCTGCTGGAGTTCGCGTCGGAACTGAAGGCTGATGCGGTGCTGCAGCGCAAGCTGCACAGCCTGCCGAACGTGACGGTGATCACCGACGCGCAGACCACCGAAGTCAAGGGCGACGGCGCCAAAGTCAACGGTTTGGTCTACAAGGACCGGCTCGGGGGCGGCGAACACACGCTGGCGCTGGAAGGTATCTTCGTGCAGATCGGCCTGCTGCCCAACACCGACTTCCTCAAGGGATCGGTCGAACTGTCCCGCTTTGGCGAGATCGTGGTCGACGCGCGCGGCGAGACGTCGGTGCCCGGCATCTTCGGCGCGGGAGATGCGACCACGGTGCCGTACAAGCAGATCGTGATCGCGGCCGGCGACGGCGCGAAGGCCGCGCTCAGCGCATTCGACTACCTGATCCGCCACTCGGCGCCGGCCGAAACGACTCCGGCACCGGAGGCCGTTACGGCCTGATCCGCCAGCGGTTCGCACATTGCAAGAAAGGGGCGCCCGCGGGCGCCCCTTTCTTGCTCTGGCGCCGCCGGGAACACGAACGCCTATCAACCTCACACGCAACCCGACCGCGTGCGTGTGGACATGCCTTGCCGCATCGTGCCCGTCCCCGGACAATCGGCCACCATCCGCAGCCGCCTGGCACCACAACAACACACGAGGAAAAGAACATGAAAGGCGACCCCAAGGTCATCGAGCACCTGCAAGCCCAGCTCAAGAACGAGCTGACGGCCATCAACCAGTACTTCCTGCACTACCGCATGCTCAAGCACTGGGGCCTGGACAAGCTGGCGAAGAAGGAATACGAGGAATCCATCGGCGAGATGAAGCATGCCGACAAGCTGATGGACCGCATCTTCATGCTGGATGGCCTGCCCAACCTGCAGGACCTGGGCAAGCTCACCATCGGTGAAGACGTGCCGGAGCTGTTCCGCGCCGACCTGGGTGCCGAGTACGGCGCGCAGGCGACCATCAAGGACGGCATCGCCCACTGCGAATCGGTGCGCGATTACGTCTCGCGTGATCTGCTGCAGTCGATCCTGGACGACACCGAGGAACACATCGACTTCCTGGAGACGCAGATCGACCTGGTCGAACGCGTCGGCCTGCAGAACTATCTGCAGAGCCAGATGGGCGAGCTGGGCTGACGTTGCCCTGCGGTGCGCGACGCGAGGACCGCGCGCTAGCCGCCTGACCCTCACCTGACCGGCGCCAACAGCCTTGCGCGCCGGTGCAGTTTGGCTCTCGACGAGAATGATTCGCATTAGAATCCGGGCCGCTGTCCCGTCATTTCCGTCCGAGAGAATCATGCAAATCCAAGCCCTTGCCTTCGCGGCCATCGTCCTCTGCACGACCGTCGCCCAGGCCCAGCCGGCGCCCGCTGGCACGACGGCGCCCCGGGCTGCCGCTCAGCCGCAGGCCCTGACGAACCAGGCCGTGGTGCGGCAGTACGCGGCGCTGGTGCATGCCAACTACGACGACGCACTCAAGGGCGCGCAGGCACTGCAGAAGTCCATCGCCAGCTTCATCGCCAAGCCATCGGACGAGGGCCTCAAGGCCGCACGCCGCGCCTGGCTCGACGCCCGCGAGGCCTATGGCCAGACCGAGGCCTTCCGCTTCTACGGCGGCCCGATCGACAACGAGGACGGGCCCGAAGGCCGCATCAACGCCTGGCCTATGGACGAGTCCTACGTGGACTATGTCGAAGGCGCGCCCGACGCCGGCATCATCAACGACCGCAAGGTGCCGATCACCAAGAAGCGCCTGTCCGAACTCAACGAGCGCGACGGCGAAGAGAACATCGCCACCGGCTGGCACGCCATCGAGTTCTTGCTGTGGGGCCAGGACCTGTCGGACACGGGCCCCGGCGACCGCTCGTTCGAGGACTTCGTGGACGGCAAGCGGCCCAATGCCGACCGCCGACGCCAATACCTGCGCGTGGTCACCGAACTGCTGGTCGACGACCTGCGCACCGTGGCGCGCGCCTGGGCGCCGGGACAGAAGAACTACCGCGCCAGCTTCGAGCGCGGCGGCCAGGAGTCGCTGCGCAAGATGCTGGTGGGCCTGGGATCGCTATCGCGCGGCGAGCTCGCGGGCGAACGCCTCGAAGTGGCGCTGGCCAGCCAGGACCAGGAGGACGAGCATTCGTGCTTCTCCGACAACACGCACCGCGACGCCGTGACCAACGCGTTGGGTATCCAGAACGTGTGGCTGGGCCGTTACCAGCGCACCGACGGATCGGTCGTCGCCGGCCCTTCGCTGCGCGACCTGGTCGCCGCCCGCGATGCCGCGCTGGCCGAGCGCACCACGCAGCAGATCGCGCGGTCGGTCGCGGCTGCCGAGGCCATTCCGGCGCCTTTCGACCAGGCCATCCTCGGTGACCGCGATGCCAGGGGTCGCGCGCTGATCCAGCAGACCATCGACAACCTGACGCAGCAGAGCAAGGATCTGGTCGAGTCCGCCAACGCGATAGGGATCACCAAGCTGACGCTGGTCCAGCCCGAGTGATGCCGCGCCCGCAATCAGCCTGCGTCGGTCTTGCGATGGTGCTCTGTGCCGTGGCGCTGGGAAGCACTGCCCTGGCGCTGCATGCCGGCGAGGTACCCGACGACGAAAAGACCGGCGGCGACACCACGGTGTACGCCACGGGTCGCAACGCGTTCTCGTTCCCCTTCGCCAACCTCACCGATGCCGAGCGCACGCGTTTCGTCATCGGCAATTCGTTCTTCAAGCGCAACTGGGTCCAGGCACCGGCCTCGACCAAGGCGCGCGACGGGTTGGGCCCGCATTTCATCGCACGCTCGTGCGGCGGCTGCCATGTGCAGGACGGACGCGGCGCGCCGCCCGATTTCCGCAACGGGTTGATGGACCAGCCCGTGGGCCTGCTCATGCGGCTGTCGGTGCCCGGGCAGGACGCGCATGGCGGGCCCAGGCCTGATCCGGTGTACGGCGACCAGTTCTCCAACTTCGCCATCCGCAACGTGAAGCCCGAAGGCAACATCACCATCCGCCACGAGACGGTGAACGGCCGATTCGCCGATGGCACGCCCTACACGCTGCAAAAGCCCATCTACGGCTTCGCCGGCCTCAACTATGGCCCGATGTCGCTGAACGTGATGAGCAGCCCGCGGCTGGCGCCGCAGATCATCGGCGTGGGGTTGATCGAAGCCATTCCCGAATCCGAAATCCTGCGCAATGCGCGCGACCAGGCCGCCCTGGGCGGACCGATCCGCGGCATGCCCAACCGCGTGTGGGATGCGCCCTCGCAGAAGCATCTGATCGGCCGCTTCGGCTGGAAGGCCAACGTCGCCACGCTGGCACACCAGACGGGCGCCGCCTTCCAGGGCGACATGGGCATCACCTCCCGGCTGTTCCCCCAGGAAACCTGCACGCCCACGCAGAAGGACTGCCTGGCCGCGCCGCGCGGTGCCGAGGGCAAGGCGCCCGAGATCGACGACAAGACCTTCGACGATGTCGTGTTCTACGAAGCCACGCTGGCCCCGCCCGCGCGCCGCAAGCCGCGCGATCCCGCAGTGCTGCAGGGTCAGAGGCTGTTCGCGCAGGCACAGTGCGCCGTGTGCCACCGGCCGAGCTACGTCACCGCCGAAGGCCCTTTTCCGCGCCTGACCAGCCCTGCGCTCAAGGGACAGACCATCTGGCCCTACACCGACCTGCTGCTGCACGACATGGGTCCCGAGCTCGCCGATGGCCGCCCCGACTTCCTGGCCAGCGGCAGCCAGTGGCGCACGCCTCCGCTGTGGGGGGTGGGTCTGGTCAAGGACGTCAACGGCCACACGCGGCTGATGCACGACGGGCGCGCCGACGGTGTGCTCGAAGCCATCCTGTGGCACGGTGGCGAGGCCCAGGCCAGCCGGGACACGGTGCTGCGGCTGTCGGCCGAAGACCGCGCCGCCCTGGTGCGTTTCGTCGAATCCCTCTGAGGCTGCGCATGTCCAAGAGAACCTTCCCCCCGGCCGCTGCGGCCCTGGCCGCGCTGGCGCTGGTGCTGCCCTGGCAGGCATCCGCGCAGGCCGTGGCCGCCAACGAGGCACTGCCCTTCTACGACACCGCCGCCTTCATGAAAGGCGTGCACCAGCAGTGGTATGCCCCGCGCTCGCGCGATTTCGCCGCCGCGGCGGCAGCGCTGTCGCAGGACACCCGGCAGTTCTGCAACGGCGCGCCGCCCGGCGACGTGGGCGTGATGCGCCAGGGCTGGCAACGCACCACGCTGGCCTGGGAACGCCTGGCAGCGGTCGCCATCGGTCCGCTGGTGCAGCGCCGATCCATGCGACAGATCGACTTCACGCCCACGCGGCCCGAACTCATCCAGCGCGCCATCCGCGCGCAGCCGGCCGATGCCCGGGCCATGGAGCGCGTGGGCACGCCGGCCAAGGGTCTGCCCGCGCTCGAATGGATGCTGTGGAGCCAGCCCATCGCGCCCGCGACGCCGGCCTGCCGCTACGCGATCCAGGTCGCGGCCGAGATCGACGCCGAGGCGCGCGCCCTGGCGCAGGGCTTCGCGGATCTGGCCGCGCTCGACTGGTCGGATGAAAGCGAACCCGGCGTGCCCGCCATGGTGGAGTTCGTCAACCAGTGGGTCGGCGGGCTGGAGCGCCTCCGCTGGGCCAACCTGGAGAAGCCGCTGCGCAGTGCCGGCAACAAGCCGCCTGCGTTCGGCCGCCAGGCCAGCGGCCTCACGGCGCAGGCCTGGGCCGCCGAGTGGGAAGGCGTGGGGGGCCTGGCCACCTTCCGCGCGAGCGGCGTGCCGCAGCCGGGTGTCGATCTCGTGCCCGTGGAAACCTACCTGCGCGGCCGCGGTCTCAATCCGCTGGCTGACAAGCTGCGCGCGGCCGTCGGCCAGGTCGACACGGCCTTCCAGGGCCTGGTGCCGGGCGACGCCGCCAAGGTGAACGCCGCCGGACGCGCGCTGGCGGGCGTGAAGCGCCTGGTCGAAGGCGAGATCGCTCCGGCCCTCGAAGTCAACATCGGCTTCTCCGATGCCGACGGGGATTGATCGCATGACCTCTGCGCTCGATCGCCGCTCCTGGCTGGCCGGCACGGCAGTCCTGCTGGGCTCTTGGGCCCTGCCCTCGCTGGCCAGTGTGCGGCCGGGCGCCCGTTTCGCGGCTGCGTGGGAAGACGCCAGCGGCTATCGCCTGGGCGTGCTGTCGGCGCAACCCGGTCGGCTGGGCGTGCAAGCCTCCTTGGAGGTGCCCACGCGGGCACACGGCCTGCTGGCCGAAGCCGGTGGCACCATGCTGTCCGTGGCGCGCCGTCCCGGCGACTGGCTGCTGCGCTGGGGCCGCGACGGCCAACCCGTGGCCTGGCACTGGATCGAACCCGACCGCGCCTTCAATGGCCACGTCATCGCGAGTGCCGACGGACACCATCTCTACACCACAGAATCCGACCTGGAAACCGGCCACGGCCTGATCGGCGTGCGCGACGCGGCTTCGCTGGAGAAACTGGCCGAATGGCCCACGCAAGGCATGGATCCGCACGAGCTGCTGCTGGACACCGACGGCAGCCTGCTGGTCGCCAATGGCGGCATTCCGGCACTGCCCGAGACGGGGCGGCTCAAGATCCACCTCGACCGCATGGACGCTTCGGTGGTGCGCCTTCGCACAGCAGGCACCGGCGCAGAGGCGCGCACGGGTGAACTCGTGGGCCAATGGCGTCTGCCCGATCGCCGTCTGTCGCTGCGCCACATGGCCTGGGGGCACGATGGGCAGGGCCGGGCGCTCTTGGGCATTGCGCTGCAGGCCGAACACGCCGATGCGCAGGCCCGCATCGCCGCACCGGTGCTGGCCGTGTTCGATGGCCAGGAACTGCGCACGGTGGACGCGCCGCACACGCTGGCCGGCTATGGCGGAGACATCGCCTTCGCCAGCGGCTGCTTTGCCGTCAGTTGCCCACGCGCGAACCGTGTGTCCCTGTTCGACGCCCGTGCCGGCGGCAGCACGCGCTGGGCGGCCGACGTCGCCCTCCCCGAAGCCTGCGCGTTGCTGGTCGATCAGGACGGAACGGCCGGCGCTTCGCTCTGGGCCGGCGGGCGCGAGGAGTCTGTGGCCGTCGGCGGCGTGGACGAGCGCACCGTGGCGACACTCCCCCGGATCGGAAGCGCCCCCTTGAGGCTGGACAACCATTGGGTGGTGCTGCCCGCCTGACGCGGCGGCCAGGCGCTCTGCCGGAGCGCCCCCGACAGAGCGGGCATCCGCAATGAGCGCCGCGTTGATGCCGTTTGATTGCATCGGCGCCAGATCATGTAAATCTCGCGTAAACGATATTAATTCTTATTCGCGTCCTATACAATCCAGAGCTCTCGTCCCGCCCGCAGCATCACGCGCGCGGGCTTTTCATCCGGCTTTTTTCAGCATGCAGGCAGGCAACGACAGCGGGCGCAGGGCCTATTGGCTCAAGACGCTCCACACATGGCACTGGATCAGTTCGGCCTTGTGCCTGCTCGGCATGCTGCTGTTCTCGATCACCGGCATCACGCTCAACCATGCCGGCTCCATCGAGGCCAAGCCGCAGGTCACCACCCACGCCGGCCAGTTGCCCGATGCGCTTCAGCAGTCGATGCGCGAGCAGGCCGGTCGCGGCGACAAGGCGGCAGCGCTGCCCGCACCCGTGCAGGCCTGGGTGCGCGGGCAATGGCAGGTGGTCACGGGCGACCGGCCTGCCGAATGGTCGGAAGAAGAGGCCTATCTCTCCCTGCCGCGCCCCGGCGGCGACGCGTGGCTGCGCATCAGCCTGGAGGACGGGCAGGTCGAGTACGAGTCGACCGACCGCGGCTGGGTTTCGTACTTCAACGATCTGCACAAGGGCCGCCACACCGGTGTCGCGTGGAGCTGGTTCATCGACATCTTCGCCGTGGCCGCCCTGCTGTTCTCCATCACCGGCCTGTTCATCCTGCAGATGCACGCTGCCAAGCGCCCGCTCACCTGGCCCATGGTGGGCATGGGCGTGGTGATCCCGCTGCTGCTGGCCATGCTGTTCATCCACTGATCACCGTCGCCGGCGCCACATCCGAAATCCAACAGAAGGAAGAGCTCGCATGAACATCCGCTACTGCGCCGCACTGGGCGCCCTCCTCGGTGCACCGGCCTTTGCCGCCGGCCTGGGCGTCAACGTCGAGATTCCACGCCTGAACGTCGCCGAGTACCACCGGCCTTACGTGGCCGTGTGGATCGAGCGTGCCGACAACACGGTGCCGGCCACGCTGGCCGTCTGGTATGACGTCAAGATGCGCGGCGCCGAAGGCGAAGGCACGAAGTGGCTCAAGGACATGCGCCAGTGGTGGCGCCGCACCGGCCGCGAACTGCAGATGCCGGTGGATGGCGTCAGCGGCGCGACCAAGCCTGCGGGCAAGCACCAGATCAGCTTCACCGAAGGCTCGAACCCGCTGCCCAGGCTGCCGGCCGGCAGCTACAGGCTCGTGGTGGAAGCCTCGCGCGAGGTGGGTGGCCGCGAGGTCGTGACCATCCCGTTCCAGTGGCCGCCGGCCAAGGCCGAGCAGTTGCAGGGCCAGGGCAGCAGCGAACTGGGCGCGATCGCGCTCGATCTCAAGCCCTGACCGCCGCACGCCCCCCATCGATCAAGAGGAGAAAACCATGAACATCCTGCGCAAGCATCTCACGCACATCTCGTTCGGCCTGCTCGCCCTGGCCGGCGTGTCCGGCACGGCACAAGCCCACAACGTGTGGCTGCTGCCGTCGAGCACCGTGCTGTCCAAGGCCGAATGGATCACGGTGGATGCCGCCGTCTCCAACGATCTGTTCTTCTTCAACCACGTGCCGCTGCGCCTGGACGGCCTGACCGTCACGGCGCCCGACGGCAGCACGCTGGCGCCGCAGAACCTGCACACCGGCAAGCTGCGCAGCGTGTTCGACCTGCAACTCACGCAGCAGGGCACCTACCGCCTGGCCGTGATCAACGCGGGCCTGTTCGCCAGCTACAAGGACAAGGCCGGCCAGCCCAAGCGCTGGCGCGGCAACGCCGAATCGTTCGCCCGGGAGGTGCCGTCCGACGCCACCGACCTGCGCGTGACGGAGTCCGCCGGCCGAGTCGAAACCTTCGTCACCGTGGGCAAGCCCACGCCGCTGCGCCTGACCGGCAAGGGCCTCGAACTCGTCCCGGTGACGCCGGTGGCCGACCTGGCCAGGGGCGACAAGGCGACTTTCGCCTTCCACGTCGACGGCAAGCCGGCCGAAGGCCTGGAAGTCAAGCTGGTGCTGGGCGGCACGCGCTACCGCGATGCCGTCGGCGCCATCGACGCCAGGACCGACGCCAAGGGCGAGTTCACCGTCACCTGGCCACAGGCCGGCGTGTACTGGATCGACGCCGACGCCAAGGACGAGAAGACCTCGCTGCCGCAGGCCAAGGAACGCCGCCTGTCGTACGTGGGCACGGTCGAAGTCCTGCCCTGATCCGGACTCGCGCCGTCCCCGCATGCAGCCGGCCTTCGGCACCTGGAACATCCGCGGCTACGCCAACGTGGCACAGCCGCGCCGGGCCGATCCGGGCACGCTGCATCAGGTGGGCGGACGCACCATGGGGACCACCTGGTCGGTGCGCTTCGGCAATCCGCAGCTGATCCCGCTGCAATCGGTGAGCGACGCGGCCGAGGCGGCGCTGGCCAGCGTCGTGACCCAGATGAGTCATTGGGAGCCCGACTCCGACCTCGGCCGCTTCAATCGTGCCGACGCCGGCCACTGGCAACCGCTGCCGCCCGAATTCCAGCGCGTGATGCGCTGCGCGATCGCCCATGCCGAGGCATCGGGCGGTGCGTTCGACCCGACCATGGGCGCGCTGGTCGATGCGTGGGGCTTCGGCCCGCGCGACGACGGCGCCGCGCCTTCGGGCCGAGACACGCCTCCCACCGCCGCAGAAATCGATGCCGCGCGTGCGCGCTGCGGCTGGCGCCGGCTGGCGTTCGACGATCAAGGCCGGCTGCGCCAGCCCGGCGGCCTGCGGCTCGACCTGTCGGGCATCGCCAAGGGCTTCTCCGTCGATCGCGTGGCCGATGCGCTGGGCGCGCTCGGCATCACCGACTGCCTGGTCGAAGTGGGCGGCGAGTTGCTGGCGCGCGGCCAGCGGCCCGATGGCCTGCCCTGGCGGGTGGCCGTGGACACGGGAGTCGGCCAGTCGCAAGTCGCCTTGCCGCTGCGGGGGCTGGCCATTGCCACCTCGGGCGACGCCTGGCACGCCTTCGACCATGAGGGGCGGCGCTACTCGCACACGCTGGATCCGCGTTCAGGTGAGCCGGTGCACCACCGCCTGGCCAGTGTCACCGTGCTGCATGCCGAATGCATGCAGGCCGACGCGCTGGCCACCACGCTCACGGTGCTGGGCCCCGACGACGGCCTGGCTTTCGCTCGCGAGCGCGATCTGCCCGCGCTGTTCGTGGAACGCGGCGCGCCGGGCACGCTCGCCACGCCGCGCATGACGCCGGCATTCGAACGTCTGCTTCCATGATCGCTGCCCTCTCCACCGCGCGCCTGGCCGGCGCCGCGGCCGTCGTGTTCGCCTATCTGATGCTGTGTGCCTGGGTGCTGCGCGGCGTGCTCAACGAGCGCCGCGCCGCGCGCGACAAGGCCGCGCAGCTGGCACCGGCCGACGGTCGCGACGCCACGCTGGTGCTATACGCCAGCCAGACCGGCACCGCCGAAGCGCTGGCGTGGCACACCGGCCGCCTGCTGCATGCGGCGGGCGAACCGGTGAACGTGCTGTCGCTCGCCGACGCGACGGCCGCCCGGCTGGCCACGGCCACGCGGGCGCTCTTCGTCGTCAGCACCTATGGCGAGGGCGACCCGCCCGACGCCGGCGCCGCCTTCGCGCGCCGCGTGATGGACGCGGCGCCCGATCTCTCCGGCCTTCAATACGCCGTGCTGGCGCTGGGCGACGCCACTTACACCAACTACTGCGGCTTCGGCCGTCGCCTCGAGACCTGGCTCTCCGGTTGTGGGGCTCAGGCGCAGTTCGACCGCATCGACGTGGACCGGACCGACAGCGAGGCCATCGCGCGCTGGCAGCATCATCTGGGCCACATCGCCACCCTGGGCGACGTGCCCGCCTGGGACAGCGCGCCCTACGAAGACTGGACGCTGGCCGTGCGCGAGCACCTCAACCCCGGCAGCGCGGGCGCGCCGGTGTTCCACATCGAGCTGGAGCCGCCGGCCGGCAGCACGCCCATCTGGCACTCGGGCGACCTGATCCAGCTGCGCGCGCCGGGCGACCCCGACCATGCGCGCGAGTACTCCATCGGCTCCATCGCCGCCGACGGTCGCGTGCACCTGCTGGTGCGCCAGCAGACACGCGCCGACGGCACGCCGGGCGTGGCCTCGGGATGGCTCACGGGGCTGAGCGGCCCGCATCCGGCGCCGCGCCTCGACGTCGGCGGCGTGGTAAGCCTGCGGCTGCGCGCGCACCGCAACTTCCGGCTGGGCGACAACGCAGTGCGCCCGCTGATCCTGATCGGCAATGGCACGGGCCTGGCCGGCCTGCGCGGCCACCTGCGCGCACGGGCCGCCGCTGGCGTCACCTCGCGCAACTGGCTGATCTTCGGCGAGCGCCAGGCGGCGCACGACTGGCACTATCAGACCGAGATGCGGCAGTGGCAGACGGACGGCCTGCTGACACGGCTGGACCTCGCCTTCTCCCGCGACCAGGACGAGCGCACCTATGTCCAGCATCGCCTGGCCGCTGCCGCCGACGAAATACGCGCCTGGGTGGCCGACGGCGCGGCGCTCTACGTGTGTGGCAGCCTGCAGGGCATGGCGCAGGCCGTGGACGACACGCTGGCGCGAGTGCTGGGCCGCGAAGCGCTCGACGAACTGGCGGGCGCGGGCCGCTACCGGCGGGACGTCTACTGAGACACGTTCTGTCAACGCCGCACCCCGCGCCAGCGTTGCACAGCGCAGGGCGCTGGCCCCGGCGCCTTTACAGTCCAGACATGCATCGGCAACTGCGTCCACATACGGCACGCCGGCCTACCGCATACGATGGCGCACCTCTTCTGCCCGCCTCCCAACAGACCTCTCCCGGCCACCCATGACCGAGCGATCCACGAAGCCGCCGACACCCTCCTCCATCATCCGCCGGCGCCTCACGCGCGCCGGCCTGGCCATCGTCGCGCTCGGTGTGCTGGGCGCGGGCAGCTGGTACGCCTGGAAAATCTGGGGTGCCGCGCCTGCGGGCGACCAGTACATCTTTGCGTCCATCCAGCGCGGCGACATCGAAGACCTGGTGAGCGCAACCGGCTCGCTGCAACCGCGTGATTACGTAGATGTGGGCGCGCAGGTCTCGGGCCAGTTGCGTCGCATCCTGGTCGAGGTGGGCTCCGAAGTGCACGAAGGCGACCTGCTCGCCGAGATCGATGCCGAGGCGCTGGCCGCGCGCGTGGACGCCAGCCGTGCCCAGCTGCGGGCCCGCCAGGCCGATCTGGTGCAGCAGGAGGTCAACCTGGCCAAGGCGCAACGCGACGCACAGCGACAGCGCAACCTGATGACCGAGGAAGCCACCACCCTCGAAGCCGTGCAGAACGCCGAGACCACGCTGGCCGCGGCGCGGGCCACGATCAGCTCCACGCGCGCGGGCATCGAGCAGATCCAGGCCTCCATGCGCGTGGACGAGACCAACCTCAACTACACCAAGATCTATGCGCCGATGAGCGGCACGGTGGCCAGCATCACGGCCAAGCAGGGCCAGACGCTCAACACCAACCAGTCGGCGCCCACCATCCTGCGCATCGCCGACCTATCGGCCATGACGGTACAGACTCAGGTGTCCGAGGCCGACGTGAGCCGCCTGCGCACGGGCATGCCGGCTTACTTCACCACGCTGGGCAGCCAGGGCCGCCGCTGGTGGGGGCAGCTCAAGAAAATCGAGCCCACCCCCACCGTCACCAACAATGTGGTGCTCTACAACGCACTGTTCGAGGTGCCCAACCCCAACCGCGCGCTCATGACGCAGATGACGGCGCAGGTGTTCTTCATCGTCTCCGAGGCACGTGACGTTCTGGTGGCGCCCATGTCGGCGCTGACCATCGCCCGGCCCGGCCCGCAGGGCGGCCCCGGCGGCGCAGGCCAGCGCGACCGCGGTGCGCCCGGCAACGCGCCGACCGCTTCGGCACCGGAGGCCACTGCGTCCGCCGCCCCAGCGGGCGGTGCACGCGGCGCGGCGCCCTCTTCCGCAGCGGCACGCCCCGCGGCCGGCGAAGCCCCGCGCGAGCGGCGTGACGCGGCCAACAGCGGCGAGCGTCGCGTCGAAGGCACGGGTCCGCGTCCCTCGGCCTCCGCCGAAGGCGCGTCGCGCGGCGATGCGGCTGGCGAGCGCCCGCGCTTCGACCGCGAGGCGTGGGGCCGCATGTCGGATGAAGAGCGCCAGCGCATGCGCGCCGAGATGCAGGCGCGCCGGGCGGCACAGGGCGGCGATGGCGCCAGCGAGCAACGCGGCCCGGGCGCCGACGCGCGAGGCGAGCGTCCGTCCGGCGCGCGTTCTGCGGATGCGGCACGCGCGGCGAATGACCGGCCGGCCGGCGAGCGTGCGCGCACGCCAGCCACCAGCGGCGGCAGCACCGACCGCCCGCGCAACGCCGGCTCCCACGCCCAGGGATCGGGCACACCGACGGCAGCGCCCGCGCCGCGTCCGCCACGCAAGGCAACGGTGAAGGTCGAGACGGCCGCCGGCCAGGTGGAAGAGCGCGAGGTCACCATCGGCGTGAGCAACCGTGTGCACGCGCAGATCCTGTCCGGCCTGGCCGAAGGCGATCGCGTGGTGGCCGGCGTCAAGCTGCCCGACACCGCGCGTCGTGGCCAGGGCCAGGGCGGCAACAGCGGCCCCCAGGGAGGTCCGCAGGGCCCGGGCGGTCTGGGTGGCCTCGGCGGCGGCGCCGCGCCCGGCGGCCGCCGGTGAGTTCCGCAGCGCACTCCGGTCCGGCCATGGCGACGACGGGCGTCCCGCTCATCGACATCCGCGGCGTCACCAAGACGTACCGCAACGGTGACCTGGCCACGCGCGTGCTGCACGGCGTGGACCTGACCATCTATCCCGGCGAGCTGGTGGCGATCATGGGCGCATCGGGATCGGGCAAGTCCACCCTGATGAACATCCTGGGCTGCCTGGACAAGCCCAGCACGGGCAGCTACCACTTCATGGGCCGCGATGTGGCGCAGCTCGACCGCGACGAGCTGGCCGAGCTGCGGCGCGATGCCTTCGGCTTCGTTTTCCAGAGCTACAACCTGATCGCCACCAACACGGCGGCCGAGAACGTGGAAGTGCCCGCGGTCTATGCCGGCGTGCCGCCGGCCGAGCGCCACGTGCGCGCATCCGAACTGCTGGAACGCCTGGGCCTGCACGAGCGCGGCCATCACCGGCCCAACCAGCTGTCGGGCGGACAGCAACAGCGCGTATCGATCGCGCGCGCCTTGATGAACGGCGGGCGCGTCATCCTGGCCGACGAACCCACGGGCGCCCTCGACAGCAAGAGCGGCGCGGACGTGATGGCGCTGCTCAAGGAACTCTCGGCACAGGGCCACACCGTCATCCTCATCACGCACGCGGCCGAAGTGGCCGCGCATGCGCACCGCGTCATCGAGATCAAGGACGGCCACATCGTCGCCGACCCCGGCCCGTCGCAACCCGACGCCGAGTCGGCCGCGCGCGCGCTGGCCTGGACACCGCGCGCCGCGCGCCATTCCACGCTCGGCGAGGTGGCCGAGGCCGCCAAGACCGCCTGGCGCGCGCTCAAGGCCAACGTGTTCCGCGCCATCCTCACGCTGCTGGGCATCGTCATCGGCGTGGCGTCGGTCATCGCCATGCTGGCCATCGGCGACGGCGCCAAGCAGGTGGTGCTCGACCGCATCAGCGCCATGGGCTCCAACCTGCTGCTGGTGCGGCCCGGCGCGCCCAATCAGCGCGGCTTCGTGACCACGCTGGTGCAGTCCGACGTGGCGGCCATCAACGCCGAGGTGCCCAACGTGCTGGCCGCCATTCCCGAGCAGACCAGCAGCGTCACGCTGCGCTACGGCGGCATCGACTACGCGAGCAGCGTCACGGGCACGTCGTACCGCTTCCCCATCGCGCGTAAATGGCCGGTGGCGCGCGGCACGTTCTTCAGCGAGGACGACGACCTCAACTACGCCACGGTGGCCGTGCTGGGCGAAACGGCGGCCAAGGCGCTGTTCCCCAACGGCGAGGAACCGATCGGGCAGTACATCCTGGTCAACAGCCTGATCTTCCAGGTGGTGGGCATCCTCAGCCCCAAGGGTGCCTCGCCCACGGGCTCGGACCAGGACGACGTGGTGATGGTGCCCTACGCGACCAGCCAGTTGCGGCTGTCGGGCCAGCGCTACCTGCGCAACGTGACCATCGCGGTGGACGACGTCGCGCGCATCGACGAGACGCAAAGCGCGGTGGAGTCGCTGCTGGCCGAGCGCCACGGCGTGATCGACTTCCAGATCCGCAACATGGCCTCGATCATCGACACCGCCACGGAGACGCAGGACACGATGACCATCCTGCTGGGATCCATCGCCGCGATCTCGCTGCTGGTGGGCGGCATCGGCGTGATGAACATCATGCTGGTGAGCGTGACCGAGCGCACGCGCGAGATCGGCATCCGCATGGCCACGGGCGCACGCACGCGCAACATCATGCAGCAGTTCCTGATCGAGGCGCTCATGGTCTCGGCCATCGGCGGCCTGCTGGGCGTGGGCTTCGGGCTGGGCGCGGCGGCCGTCATCGAGGCGTTCGGCACGCCCATCCAGTATTCGGTGATGCCGGTGCTGCTGGCCTTCGGCTGCGCGTTCGGCACGGGCCTGGTGTTCGGCTTCCTGCCGGCACGCAAGGCAGCGCGCCTCGATCCGGTCGTGGCGCTCGCTTCGGAATGAACAAGGACATGGCATCGACGATGACGACGACACCGCATGACCCGGATCGGCGCACCACCCTGCGCGCCGCCACGGTGCTGGCCGCGCTGGCCCTGGCCGGCTGCGCCGTGCAGGAGCCGCGCACGCAGCCCGTCCTGCCCCTGCCGGCCGGCTGGACCGAAGCCGCAGCGGCCGACGCGGCGCCCGTGCGGCGTGATTGGTGGCTGGGCTTCGGCTCTGCGCCCCTGGTCTCGCTCATCGATGAAGCCGACCGGAGCAGCACCGACCTGCGCATCGCGGCACGGCGCGTGCGCGCAGCCGAGATCGCGGCCAACCTGGCGGGCGTCTCGCTGTTGCCCACCGTGGGTGCGAGTGCCGGAACGTCGGGCAACCGCAGCGACGCCCCCGGCCTGCCCGCCACCTCGCGCCGCGGCACCAGTGCCTCGCTGTCGGTGAGCTACGAGATCGACCTGTGGGGACGCATCGCCGCGGGCGTTCAGGGCGCCGAGGCCTCGCTGGACGCCAGCCGCTACGACCTCGATGCGGCGCGCCTGACGGTGTCCACCACCGTGGCCAGCACGTATTTCCAGCTGCTGGCCGCCCGGGCACGCACCGACATCGCGCGCGAGAACCTCGCCATTGCCGAGCGCGTGCTGCGCGTCGTCGAAGCGCGTGCGCGCAATGGCGTGGCGACGCCGCTGGAGGTGTCGCAGCAGACCACCACCGTGCTGTCGCAGCGCACGGCGTTGCTGCCGCTGGAGGTGCAGCAGCGCCAGCTGGCGTCGGCCCTGGCCCTGTTGCTCGGCCGCGTGCCGCAGGACGTGCCGCCCCCGCCGGTGGAGCAACTGACGCAGCTCACCGTGCCGCGCGTTTCGCCGGGCCTGCCGTCCGATCTGCTGGTGCGCCGGCCCGATCTCGCGTCGGCCGAAGCCGGCCTGGCTGCCGCCGATGCCAACGTGGCAGCCGCGCGCGCGGCGTTGCTGCCGGGCTTCTCGCTGTCGGCATCCGGCGGCGTGAGCAGCGCCGCCCTGCTCTCGCTGGCCAACGCGACCAGCACGCTGTCGCTGGGGCTGTCGCTGTCGCAGAACCTGTTCGACAATGGCCGGCAGCGCCTGCAGGTCGAGAGTTCGCGCGTGCAGCGCGAACTGCTGGTCGAGACCTACGCCCGCTCGGTGCGCACGGCCCTCAAGGAGGTCGACGACGGCCTGGGCAACGCCGATCGCAACGCGCGTCAGGAAGCCACGCAGCAGCAGGTGCTGCTGCAGGCACAGCGCACCCTGCGCCTGGCCGAGCTGCGGTACCGCGAGGGCGTGGGCGACCTGCTGGCCGTGCTCGATGCGCAGCGCACGCTGTTCTCGGCGCAGGACCAGCTCGCGCAGTTGCGACTGGCGCGCCTGCAGTCCGCCCTCGACCTGTACAAGGCGCTCGGCGGCGGATGGAGCCGTGACGGCTCTGCCGGCTGACCAGCCTGACCGGACGCGTGCTTCGCTAAACTCGACGCGCCCCCAGTCCCCACGACACCCATGCTGCTGACCATTCCCGACCTCCTGACCGCAGAACAGGCCCGGCAGTGCAAGGCGGTCCTCGATCAGGCCCCCTGGACAGACGGCCGGCTCACCGCTGGCGCGCAGGCAGCCCGGGCCAAGCACAACGAGCAGGTGCCGGCCGACCACAAGGCCGCGCAGCAAGTCGCCAACGCATTGCTGGACGCCCTGGGCGGCAACATGCGCTTTGTCGCGGCCGCGCTGCCGCTGAAGGTGCTGCCGCCCACCTTCAACCGCTACACCGGCGGCGGCACCTACGGCAACCACATCGACAACGCCATCCGCAACCTGCCCGGCACGCCGCACAAGGTGCGCACCGACATCTCGGCCACCGTGTTCCTGACCGACCCCGCGGACTACGACGGCGGCGAGCTGGTCATCGAGGACACCTACGGCACGCACCAGGTCAAGCTGCCGGCCGGCCACATGGTGCTCTACCCCGGCACCAGCCTGCACCGCGTGACGCCCGTCACGCGCGGCGCCCGCGTGTCGGCCTTCTTCTGGGTGCAGAGCATGGTGCGCGACGCCACGCAGCGCGCTCTGCTCTGGGAACTCGACACCGCCATCCAGGCCCTGCACCCGCGCGTGCCCTCGGATCCCGCGCTGGTGCAGCTCACAGGCGTCTATCACAACCTGCTGCGCCAGTGGGCCGAGACCTGAGTCCATGTCCGGACCGCTCGCGCCGCTGGTGCGCATCCCCCCCGACATCGTCTGCGTCGTCGACTACGAGGCCTACGCCCGCGAGCGTATGACGCCCTCGGCCTGGGCCTACCTCAGCGGCGGCGCGGCCGACGAGCGCACGCTGGCCGACAATCTCGCGGCGTTCACCCGGTTGCGCCTGCTGCCGCGCGTCCTCCAGGACCTCACGTCGGCTCATACACGGCTCGAACTGCTGGGCCACAGTTACGAGCATCCGCTCTTCATCGCCCCCGTGGCCTACCAGCGGCTGGCGCATCCGGACGGCGAGCGTGCGATGGCGCTGGCCGCCGCAGCCATGCGCGCCGGCATGGTGCTGAGCACCCAGTCGAGCACGGCGGTGGAGGAAGTCGCGGGCCACGCCGGCGCGCCCCTGTGGTTCCAGCTCTACATCCAGCCCGATCGCGCCTTCACGCGCGAACTGGTGCGCCGTGTCGAATCCGCAGGCTTCAAGGCACTGGTGGTGACCGTGGATGCGCCCGTGAATGGCGCCCGCAACCGCGAGCAGCGCGCCGGTTTCGCGCTGCCCGAAGGCATCCGCGCCGTCAATCTGGACGGGATGCAGCAGCCGTCCTCGCACACCGCAGCGGCGGGCGAGAGCCCGTTGTTCGCGTCGCCGCTGGTCGGAAGCGCCGCGCGCTGGGACGACCTCGCATCGCTGCGGGCCGAGACGGCCCTGCCCATCCTGCTCAAGGGCGTGCTCTCGCCCGCGGATGCCAGGCGCGCCATCGACTTCGGCGTGGATGGCCTTATCGTCTCCAACCACGGTGGACGCACGCTCGACACCACCGTCGCCACGCTCGACGCCCTGCCTGGCGTGGTGCAGGCCGTGGCCGGCCGCGTGCCCGTCCTGATGGATGGCGGCATCCGGCGCGGCACCGATGTGTTCAAGGCGCTGGCGCTGGGCGCCCGTGCCGTGCTCGTCGGCCGGCCATGCATGTGGGGACTGGCGGCGGCGGGCGCCGTAGGGGTGGTTCACGTCCTCCACCTGCTGCGCGCCGAGCTGGAAATGGCCATGGCGTTGGGCGGCTGCGCCACGCTGGCCGACATCAAGCCCGCCGCGCTCTGGCCGACGACCCCGGCCTGACCGGCAGCAGCGGTGCCCGTTCCGCGATACCCCTTTTCCCGGCGCTGCAAATTTATTGCAAATGCGAGGGATTCGTATTTATAATCGCGCACCTCCACCCGACAGCCCCTGCTGCCATGATCGTTTGCGTTTGCCGCCGAGTGTCTGACCGCGAAATCGCGCGCCATGCGCGTGCGGGCATGGATTTCGACGACATCCAGTTCGAGCTCGGCGTGGCGTCCCAATGCGGCCAGTGCGAAAGCTGCGCCCGCGACGTCGTCGCGCAGTGCTGCCCGTCCCGGCCGGTGGCCGCGATCCAGAGGGTTCCGGCCTCGGCCTGACCCCGCGCGAAGCCCCGGCATGGAAACACTTGCGAGCCTGGGTTTCAGCCTGATTCTGGTCGTAGGCTCGGCCTGGTGGATTTTCAGGAAGTAACATAGCACCTCGCCCCTGGCGGTAGGCTCGTTCATGGCCTGTCGATGCCTTGGGCAGGCGTCTGAATCAATGAGTGCGCACGCCAGTCCCCCGTCTCCCCTCCTGAACCGCAACGTCGTCATCGCGGGCGGCGTGGTGCTGTTCCACGTCGCCGCGCTGTGGGCGATCCAGAGCGGCCTGCTGCGTCGCGCCGTGGAAGTCATGGTCCCGGCCGAGATCATCGTGCAGTTGATGGAGCCGCCGCGCGTCGCGCCCCCTCCGCCACCGCCCGCGCCACCGCCGCCACCCCAGCAGCGTCCGCGGCCAGCCCCTCGCGCGCCCACGCCGCCGCCGGCCCCGCAACCCATCGCAATCCCGGACCCGACGCCTGCCCCCGAGACCCCCACCGGCGTGGTCGCACCGCCCGCGCCCGCTCCCATCGCACCGCCCGCGCCCCCGGCGCCTCCTGCGCCGCCGGCAGCGCCCCCTGCACCGCCCGCGCCGCCTGCCGTCGTCGAGGTGAGCCAGTCCGACGTCACCTATCTCAGGCCCCCGGCCATCGTCTACCCGGCCATGAGCCGCCGGCTCAACGAGACCGGCAATGTGATCGTCGCGGTCTACTTCGACGTCGGTGGTGTGCCCAAGCGGGCCGAAATCCTGAAGTCCAGCGGCTACGAGCGGCTGGACCGTGCCGCGCAGGCCGCCATGATGGGCGCCCGCGTGACCCCCTTCCGGCGCCCCGGCATGAGCGACAGCCACGTCTTCATGCTCCGGGCCCCCATCAATTTTGTTCTGGAGTAATCGAGTATGGAAACGCAATTCGGCCTGGCGCACGTGTGGCAGCAAGGCGACTTCGTCATCAAGGTCGTCGCGGTCATCCTGCTGGCGATGTCGCTGGTCTCCTGGATGGTGATCATCATCAAGGCGCTGGACATCGTGAAGTACAAGAAGTTCGCACGCGATGCTGGCGACTTCTGGCACAGCGAGGATTTCGCGGCCGGCCTCGAGAAGCTCGGCAACGATTCGGCCAACCCCTTCCGCGCGCTGGCGCTGGAAGGCCGCGAGGCCACGGCCCACCATCGCAACACCAAGGCGCACCTGCACGATTCGCTCGACGTGAGCGACTGGGTCACGCGCTCGCTGCGCAACGCCATCGACGAGATCACTTCCCGCATGCAGTCCGGCCTGGCCATCCTGGCCTCGGTGGGCTCCACCGCTCCCTTCATCGGCCTGTTCGGCACGGTGTGGGGCATCTATCACGCACTGATCAGCATCGGCGCCAGCGGCCAGGCCACCATCGACCGCGTGGCCGGCCCCGTGGGCGAAGCGCTGATCATGACCGCGCTGGGCCTGGCCGTTGCCATTCCTGCGGTGCTGGGCTACAACGCTCTGGTGCGCGGCAACAAGTTCGTGCTGGGCAAGCTCAACAGCTTCGCGCACGACCTCCACGCCTACTTCGTGACCGGCGCGCGCGTCTCCAGCGGCTCGGCCACGGTGCTGCCCATCAAGAAAGGCTGAGGACAACGCCATGGCCTTCGGTACACAGGACGAAGCCGACGAGGTGATGAACGAGATCAACATGACGCCGCTGGTGGACGTCATGCTGGTGCTGCTCATCATCTTCATCATCACCATCCCGGTGATGAAGCATTCGGTGAATGTCGACCTTCCCCGCGCCACCAACCAGCCCGAGGACGCCAAGCCCGAAACGGTTCGCCTGTCGGTGGATGCGGAGGGCACCTACTACTGGAACGAGACGCGCCTGGAAGACAGCCAGCTCGACGGCATGCTTCAAGAGGCCTCTGCCCGCCAGCCGCAGCCCGAGCTGCATATCCGGGGCGACAAGGCCGTACGTTACGAACGCGTGGCCCAGGCGATGGCTGCTGCGCAGCGTGCCGGCGTGCGCAAGATCGGCTTCATCACCGAGCCGCCGGCCCGGTAGGCCTGCAGAGTCGCCCGCCGGGGCAAGAGCGGACAGAAGAAAGAATTTGCATCTGTCCGTCCGAACCGCTTGACTTATTATTGCGAATCATTATCATTTAGATATTGAATTCGGAAACACAGACATGTACGCCAACGTTTCCACTGCTCCCCTGCCCGACGAGGCAGCTGCCGTGCACGCGGCGCCCGCTGCCGAAGAAGCCGATGCAGCCCGTCCTCCCATGCTGGACAGCGAGGAACTGCTGCGCGGTGGCCGCACGGTGATCATTCGCCACAACGGCGCGTTCTATCGCCTGCAGGCCACCAAGCTCGGCAAACTGATCCTGACCAAATGAGTTTCATCGTGGGGCGACTCCAAGGACTTGTCCAAGTCTCCAAGGGTCGTTTTTAGCTAGCCAACGGGCCCGCCCGTCCAGCCAAGCGCTTTTTTCCACATTTCCCAAAGAGAAAGCCGCCCGATGGGCGGCTTTCTTCATGGACCGAGGCCTGGACGATCAGAGGCCGATGGCCGCAATGCCGGCCTTGGCAATCTGCGCATCCTCGGTCGACTTGACGCCGCTCACGCCGACGGCCCCGATGCATTCGCCGTCCTTCATGATCGGCACGCCACCTTCGAGCATGCCCTCGAGCGTGGGCGCGCTCAGGAACGAATAGCGCCCGCCGTTGATGACGTCCTCGTATCCCTTGCTCTCGCGGCGTCCCAGAGCGGCCGTGCGGGCTTTGGCAGGGGCGATGTGCGACGAAATCGCGGCGACGCCGTCCAGTCGCTGCAGCCACAGCAGATGACCACCGTCGTCGACGATGGCGATGGTCACGGCCCACTTGTTCTTGACAGCTTCGGCTTCTGCGGCTGCGGCGATGGCCTTGACGTCGGCCAGTTCGAGGTAGGACTTGGTTTTCATGCGATGTGCTCTCTTGTAGATGCGTTGGACACGATGCGGAACGCGCGAGCATACGGCACGCATCGGGATGGCGATCGCACGCCAGCGCAAATCAGCCATGACCTGCGTGCACGTGCCGGGCGGCAGACCGCGCGCCCTGCGGCTTGCCGCGAATAGACTGCAAGTTGTGCGGGAATAGCCGAGGAACGATCTTGAATACTCCTAGAATGGATCAAACTGCCGAAAGCAGCCCCAGAAGGAGCACCCGAAATGAACGACCAAGTCCAGACTTACGAACAAGGCGCAGGCTATGCCTATGGCGCCGAGCAGCGCAACCGCGTATTGCGCAACACTTACTGGCTTCTGGCGCTCTCGCTGGCGCCAACCGTGCTGGGTGCCTGGATTGGCGTGGCCACGGGCATCACCGCGTCGTTGCGTGGCGGTGTGGGCCTGATGGTGTTCCTGGTTGGCGCGTTCGGTTTCATGTTCGCCATCGAGAAGACCAAGAATTCGGCCGCGGGTGTGCCTGTGCTGCTGGGCTTCACGTTCTTCATGGGCCTGATGCTCTCGCGCCTGATCGCGATGGTGCTGGGGTTCAGCAACGGCGCACAACTCGTCATGACGGCATTTGGCGGCACGGCCGCCGTGTTCTTCGCCATGGCCAGCCTGGCTACCGTGATCAAGCGTGACCTGTCGGGCATGGGCAAGTTCCTGTTCGTCGGTGTGATCGTGCTGTTCGTGGGCAGCATCATCAACGTGTTCGTCGGATCGTCGGCCGCAATGATGGCCATCTCCGTGGCCGCCATCGGTATCTTCAGCGCCTTCATGCTGTACGACGTCAAGCGCATCCTCGACGGCGGCGAGACCAACTACATCAGCGCCACCCTGGCCCTGTACCTGGACATCTACAACGTGTTCCAGAGCCTGCTGGCCCTGCTGGGCATCTTCGGCGGCGAGCGCGACTGAAAAAGTGCTGACGACTGAATGAAAAAAGGGCCCCTCGGGGCCCTTTTTCTTTGACGCAGCCGTTCCGCCTTTGTCGATGGCGGAACGCTTTTTCTCAGCGCTGCAGTTCAAACACCGCGATCGATTCCACGTGCGCCGTGTGCGGGAACATGTTCATCATGCCGGCCTGCGTGCAACGATAGCCTGCCTGGTGCACGAGCAGGCCCGCATCGCGCGCAAGCGTGGCCGGATTGCAGCTCACGTAGACGATGCGCTGCGGCGGCAGCCAGTCACCCCGCAGTTCGGGCTGCTGGTGCAGGTCGGCCAGCGCCTTGGCCAGAGCGAACGCGCCTTCGCGCGGCGGATCGACGAGCCACTTCTGCGCCATGCCGTCACCCGTCAACAGTTCGGGCGTCATCTCGAACAGGTTCCGCGCGGCAAAGGTCGTGGGCGCGAGCGCGGGCTGCCCCTGCGCGGCTCGGCGCGTCTGGTTGTGGCGCAGGTTTTCGCGCGAACGCGCCACCAGAGCCTCGCTGCCTTCGATGCCCAGCACCTCGGCGGCGCGTGTCCCCAGCGGCAGCGTGAAGTTGCCCAGACCGCAGAACCAGTCGATCACCCGCTCGTCGGGCCGCACGTCCAGCAGGCGCAATGCCCGCCCCACCATGACGTTGTTGATGTGCGGGTTGACCTGGGTGAAATCGGTCGGCCGGAACGGCATGTCGATGCCGAACTCGGGCAGCGCGTAGGCCAGCGGCGTGGCGCCGTCGGAGTCCAGCAGATGCACCGTGTCCGGCCCCTTGGGTTGCAGCCACCATTGAACGCCCGGATGAGCGGCCGCGAAATCACGCAGACGCTGACGATCCGGTTCAGACAGGGGTTCCAGGTGCCGCAACACCAGCGCCGTCACGGTATCGCCGCAAGCCAGTTCGATCTGCGGGCAGGTGTCTCGCGCCTGCAGGCCAGCCACCAGTTCGCGCAACGGCATCAGCATGGCGCTCACATGCGGCGGCAGTACGGGGCAGACGCCCATGTCGGCCACGTAACGGCTCTTGCGCTCGTGGAAGCCCACGAGCACCGTGCCCTTCTTGATCACATGGCGCACCGAAAGGCGGGCGCGATAGCGATAGCCCCAGGCCGGGCCCTCGATGGGCGGCAGGATGCTTTCCGCCCTCACCTTGCCCAGGTGCCAGAGGTTGTCTTCGAGCACACGCTGCTTGATCGCCACCTGCGCGCCCACATGCAGATGCTGCATCTTGCAGCCCCCGCACGCGCCGGCATGCAGTCCGAAATGCGGGCAGCCTGGTCGCACACGTTGCGCCGATTCGCGGTGCACCGCCGTGAGCGTGGCCTGCTCCCAGTTGCCCTTCTTGCGGTGAGTGGTGGCGCTCACCAGTTCGAACGGTAGCGCACCATCGATGAATACGACCTTGCCTTCGGGGTTGCGGGCCACGCCCTGCGCTTCGATGTCGAGCGCATCCACGTGCAACCATCCCGCGGGCAGTGTGGAACTGCCGGATTTTTCTTCTGTCATCCCCCGATTGTCTCAGGCCGCTGCACGATTTCTGCAACGCCGGTCCATACGACACTGGCGTCACGTGCGCGCCAGCCCGCCGGCGTTACCTTCCGGGAAGGTAGCGCGCGGGATCGACCGGCTTGCCCTGGCGGCGGATCTCGAAATGCAGCTTCACGCGGTCGGCATCGCTGCTGCCCATCTCGGCGATCTTCTGGCCGCGCTGCACCGCCTGCTCTTCCTTGACCAGCAAGGTCTGGTTGTGCGCGTAGGCGGTGAGGTAGGTGTTGTTGTGCTTGAGGATGATGAGGTTGCCGTAGCCGCGCAGGCCAGCGCCCGCATACACCACACGGCCGTCGGCGGCAGCCAGCACCGGATCGCCCACCTTGCCGGCGATGTCCAGGCCTTTGTTGCGTGCCTCGTCGAAACCTGCGATCAGTTGACCCGTCGCCGGCCACATCCAGTTGACGGCGTCGTCGCCACCCGTCGCAGGCGCAGGGGCCGGTGCCGCCGCAGGCGGTACGGCAGCCACGCGCGGCTCGCTGGCCGACGGGGCGGGCGCTGGCGCAGCAGATGAGCCGGGCCCGGGAATGGGACGCGTGATGACACCGTTCTCGTTGGGCACCGGGCCGGAGGCTGCCGGCGCGGGCGCTGCGGCGACCATGACCGGAGGCACGACGCGCAGCACCTGGCCCACCTCGATGAGGTTGGGGTTCTCAAGATTGTTCCAGCGCACGATGTCGCGCCAATTCTGACCCGTGTCGAGTCCGATACGCATGACCGTGTCACCCGGGCGCACGGTGTAGTAGCCGGGCTTGCCAGCGTTCTCCGCGCCCGGCAGCGGCTTGGCGGTAGCCGCCGCCCCGGGAGCGACAACCACACCCGACAGGCTGCTTCCACGATCTTCGACCGGCGCACGAGAACTGCGCGATGCACAACCTGCCAGCACTGCCGCTGCCAGCACGATGACGCTCCACGATTTCAACCGTCCGCGCACCAAACCCATACCTGTCATCCCTTCAAGCGATGCCCGATTTTAGGGGCACGAATTGCACGGCCTCAAGGAAGGCCTTCTGAACACCGTGTGTAAGTTTGTCTATCACGACCAGACTCTGTCGGCCTGCGGTCGATTGCACTGGCGCGACGATGCGCCCGCCGATCGCGAGCTGCTCGATCCAGGCGTCGGGCACGGCCTCGCCGCCCGCAGCCGCGATGATGGCCGAGTACGGCGCACCCCTGGCGTAGCCAAGCATGCCGTCGCCGAAGAGCAGGTGCACGTTCGGCAGCCGCATCGGCCGCAGGTTGTCGCGCGCCTTGTCGTGCAGGCCGCGCAGGCGCTCGATGCTGTAGACCTCGCGCGCGACGCGGGCGAGCACGGCGGCCTGGTAGCCGCAGCCCGTGCCGATCTCCAGGATACGGCCGCGCTGCGCCGCGCTTGTGGCCTGGGCGAACGCCGGTGCGGCCAGCACGAGCTCGATCATGCGGGCCACGACGTTGGGCTTGGAGATCGTCTGGCCCAGCCCGATGGGCAAGCTGGTGTCCTCGTAGGCCTGGTTGGCCAGCGCGCTGTCGACGAAGAGATGGCGCTGCACGCCGCCCATGGCCGCGAGCACATCGGGATGCGAGAGGCCCTGCGCGGCCAGCTTCTGCACCATGCGTTCGCGCGCGGCCTGGGAGTCCAGCCCCAGGCCTTGGGGACGAACGGCCGCTACCGACGCGGATGCGCGAACCGCCGTAGCGGCGGGCGTTGCCGGCCGGGTTCGCCCGGCAGCCGCGCCCTGCGTGGGCAGGGTGGCCGGAAAGGTCGGGCGGCGGGTCATGTGCTGGCCGTTGCCGCCGGGGCCGCGCCGCCCAACCTCGAAGCCGTCTGTGCCCAGTAGCGCAGATTGTCGTGATCGGTCAGGTCGACCTGCAGCGGCGTGATCGCGACGTGGCCCGTCGCGGTGGCGTGGAAGTCCGTGCCCTCGGCTTCGTCCTTGGCCGGACCCGCACTGCCGATCCAGTACATCGTCTCGCCACGCGGATTCACCTGCGTGATGACGCGTTCGGCCGCATGCCGGCGGCCCAGCCGGCAGATACGCGGGGCCTTGAGCTGGTCGGCGGGCAGGTTGGGAATGTTCACGTTGAGCAGCCACGCACCCTCGCCGAGCAATTGCTGCTGGTCGAGCTGCGCCACCAGCGATCGTGCCGCCAACGCAGCCGCGTCGATGTGCTTCCAGCCCTTCTCGACCTGCGAAAACGCGATCGCGGGAATGCCGAACAGGAAGCCTTCCATGGCAGCGCCCACGGTGCCCGAATAGATGGTGTCGTCGCCCATGTTGGCGCCGTTGTTGATGCCCGAAACCACGAGGTCGGGCCGGTAGCCCAGCATGCCCGTCAACGCCACGTGCACGCAGTCGGCCGGCGTGCCGTTGATGTAGGTGAAACCGTTGGCGGCCTTCTGCACGTACAGCGGCGAATGCAGCGTCAGCGCATTGGATTTGGCGCTGTTGTTGTGCTCGGGTGCCACCACTTCGACCTCGGCCACCGTGCGCAACGCCTCATACAGCGCGACGATGCCCTGAGCCTGGTAACCATCGTCGTTGCAGATGAGGATTTTCATTGTCGTTTCGGCCAGGTTTGCGACCGCAGATTGTAGGCGGCCGTCGCCCGCAGGACAGGCACCGCCGCGCGGCGTGCCTATCATGTGTGCCAGCGCCCGCCCATCCCATCACGGAGACACACGACCATGCATGCCTGGCTTTGCGAGAACCCTGTGGGCGTCGATGCCTTGACGTGGAAGGAACGCCCCACCCCCGAGCCCGGCCCCGGCCAGGTGCTCGTCGCCATCGAGGCGGCCAGCCTCAACTTCCCTGACCTGCTCATCGTGCAGAACCTCTACCAGATGAAGCCCGAGCTTCCCTTCGTGCCCGGCTCCGAATTCGCGGGCACGGTGCAGGCGCTGGGCGACGGCGTGAAGCACCTGCGCGCGGGACAGAAGGTCGCCTGCATGGCCGGCACCGGTGGCTTCGGTACACATGCTGCTGTCGATGCCCGGCTCTGCGTGCCATTGCCCGCCACCTTCTCCGCCACCGACGCAGCGGCTTTCATCCTCACCTAGGGCACGACACACCATGCGCTGATCGACCGCGCGCAACTCAAGGCAGGCGAAACTGTGCTGGTGCTCGGCGCGGCCGGTGGCGTGGGCACGGCCGCCATACAGGTCGCCAAGGCCACGGGCGCGCGCGTGATCGCTGCCGCCTCCAGCGACGAGAAATGCGAGCTGTGCCGTGCCTTGGGTGCCGACACCACCATCAACTACGCCACAGCCAACCTGCGTGACGCCATCAAGCAGGCCACCGACGGCCGGGGCCCCGACGTGGTGTACGACCCCGTGGGCGGCGACATGGCCGAACCCGTGTTCCGGTCCATTGCCTGGCGGGGACGCTATCTGGTCGTCGGCTTTGCCGCAGGATCGATTCCAGCGCTGCCGATGAACCTGCCTCTGCTAAAAGGTGCTTCCCTGGTTGGCGTGTTCTGGGGCGACTTCGCGCGACGCGAGCCCGAGGCCAACGTCCGCATGCTCGAAGAACTGGCGGCGTGGTACGCCCAGGGCCGCATCAAGCCGGTCATCGACCGCGTCCTGCCCATGGCCGAACTCAAGCAGGCCTTCGCGCTGATGGCGTCGCGCAAGGTCCGCGGCAAGCTGGTGATGGTGAACTGAGGGCTGCGCGCGAGAAGACGGCGCAGGAAGGAAAAACGCGCACCGAGGTGCGCGTTTTCTTCACTGATCTTTGGGGTGGCTGATGGGACTCGAACCCACGACGACCAGAATCACAATCTGGGACTCTACCAACTGAGCTACAGCCACCGCAAGCCAGCGATTATAGCGCGGATTGCGCCCCCGGTCAGCCCCCGATGGCAGTCGAAGGCGCAGGGCGCGCCGGCTCGATCTTCACCTTGAACCGGGTCTTGAGGAATTCGTAGTACGCCAGGCTCTCGGCCGATGCATTGGCCTGCGACAACTGGCCGCGCACCTGGGCCATCGCCTCAGGCGGCAGCGCGGGTCGTTCGAGCACCTTGTTGACCTTCACGACGGCATAGCCCTCGCTGCCAAGGTCCAGGCCGACGAAGCCCGGCAGCGCGGTGGTGTCCACACGCAATGCCGCCTCGATGATGTCGGGCGAGACATTGCCCGGCTGGTCGCGCGAGACGGCCGTGACCGCGCCCAGTTGCGCCTTCGCAGGATCGGCCCTCCACTCGGCCAGCTTCGCCTCGCCTTCCTTGCGGGCCAGTTCGGCGGCACGCTCCGCCACCAGGGCGGTGCGGACCTTGTCGCGCACTTCGGCCAGAGGCTGCGTGCGCGCGGGCGAGTACTGCGTGACGCGGCCAGCGGCCAGTTGGCTGGGACCGACTTCGATCGCCTCGGTGTTGCGCTTGCGCTCCAGCGAATCGGCGGAGAACAGCGCGTTCACGAAGTTGCGGTTGCCCAGAGGGCCCGCAGCGCCGGCCTCGGGCGTGCGGCCGATGGTGGCCGTGCGGACTTGCAGCTTCAGACGCTCTGCCACCGGCTGCAAGCTGTCGGATTGCTCGTAGACGGTGTTGGTGAACTGCTCGGCAACTTCCGAGAACAGACGCTGGGCCTGCTGTGTGCGGTATTCCGCTTCCAGGCGTGCACGCGATTGCTCGAAGCTCTGCACGGCCGGTGCGCGGGTGTCGGTCAGGCGGACGATGTGATAGCCGAACTCGGACTGCACCACGTCGCTGATGTCGCCCTTGGCCTTGAGGCCGAAAGCCGCGTCTTCGAGCGCCTTGCTCACGAAACCGCCGCGTGCGGCGAAGTCGAGATCGCCGCCATTGGAAGCCGAACCGGGGTCCTGCGAATCCTTGCGTGCCACGTCGGCGAAGGTGTCGGGCGCCTTGCGCACCTGGGTCAGCAGTTCCTCGGCACGCGCCTTGGCCTTGTCGCGCTCGGCGGAAGACGCACTGGCCGGTACCTCGATCATGATGTGACTCACGCGGCGCTGCTGTTGCGCCGCCTGTGCGGCGACGTTCTGCTCGTAATACGTCCGCAGTTCCTGCTCGTTGACCGACACGCCACGCTGCACGGCCTCTGCGTCGAGCACGACGTAGTCGACAGTGGCCTGCTCGGGCGTGCGGTAGCGCGCTTCATGCGTTTTGTAGAAGGCCTCGATCTCGGCCTCGGTGGGCGTGGCCCGGGTCACGAAGTCGGCCGAGCCGAAGCGATGTACCTGGATCTCACGACGTCCGAAATACGACTCCAGCATCAGGTCAGCCAGGGCATTCGGCACGAAGGCCGTGCCGCCCACGCCCTGCATCACCTGGCGCAGCGACAGTTCAGAACGCAGCCGCGCCTCGTAGAGCGCGGGTGTCATGTTTTGTGCTCCCACCAGCGCCTTGTACCGCTCGGCGTTGACGGTGCCGTCAGGGTTGAGCAGCTCGGGATTCTGGCGCAGCACGGCAGCCAGCTTGGCGTCGGTGGCGACCAGGCCCGCCTTCTGCGCGGCTGCCGCCAGCACGCGCTGGCGCACGAGGTTCTCGAGCGAGTAGTAGCGCGCCTCGGGGCTGTCGAGCAGCGCCGCATCGATCTGCGGATTGGCCATGCGCACACGATTGGTCTCGGCCTGATGCGCGGCATCCCACTCGGCACGCTTGATGGCCTGGCCATCGACGACGGCCACCGTGTCGCCCTGCCCGTCAAACAGCGAATAGCGATCCAGACTGCCCACCAGCACGAAGGAAGGAATGATCAGCAGGAACAGCACGATCATGACCATCTTGCTGTGCTTGCGGATGAACTCGAACATGAGCACGACTCCAGGAATGCGAGAGAGGAAACAAAAAAGGCGAACACCGTGTTCGCCTTTGCATGGGTGGTGGGTGCTGACGGGCTCGAACCGCCGACCTACGCCTTGTAAGGGCGCCGCTCTACCAACTGAGCTAAGCACCCCACCGGTTCACGCCTTCAGTTCAGCGCATCCTTGAGCGCCTTGCCGGGACGGAACTTGGGTACCTTGGCAGCCTTGATTTTAATCGTAGCGCCGGTGCGCGGATTGCGGCCGCTGCGCGCAGCGCGCTTGCCGACCGTGAACGTACCGAAACCCACCAGCGAAACCGAACCGCCCTTCTTCAGCGTGGTCTTCACCGCGCCGATGGTCGATTCCAGTGCACGCGTGGCCGCAGCCTTGGAAATGTCGGCGTGCTTGGCGATATGTTCGATCAGTTCTGTCTTGTTCACAAGGAGCCCCTCGCAGAGAAAGTGTATGGACGGTGCGGGCTGATGACCAGGCCCCGGAGGCCTGGCGAAAAGCTCGACGCGGGAGTGGAAGCCGCACGGAAGGCAGCACACGCTGCCGTCAGGCATTAGAGCCAGCAGGTCGCACAGTGTCAACAAGCCGTGCGCCTCACGTCAGCGAGGGACGGATTCTAGTGGCATTTCCTCACGCTCGCCCTGCGCAGTCCGAGCAAACGCTGCGACGAAGGGTTACAAACGGTTCGCGACAGCCTGCTCGATGGCGCGACCCAGATCGGACGTGCCAGCCTTGCCCCCGATGTCGGGCGTACGCGGCGCGCCGCTACCGGGCTGCAGCACGCTTTCAACCGCATGAAGGATCGCGTCGTGCGCCTCGCGGTGCCCCAGGAAGTCCAGCATCATCGCGCCGCACCAGATCTGGCCGATGGGATTGGCGATGCCACGGCCTGCGATATCGGGTGCCGAGCCGTGCACCGGCTCGAACAGCGAGGGGTACGTACGGTCGGGATTGAGGTTGGCGCTGGGCGCGATGCCGATGGTGCCGGTACAGGCAGGCCCCAGGTCCGAGAGGATGTCGCCGAACAGGTTGCTGGCAACCACCACATCGAAGAAGTCAGGCCGCTGGACAAAGTGCGCTGTGAGGATGTCGATGTGGAACTTGTCGGTCGTCACCTGCGGATACCGCGCCGCCATTTCGGCCACGCGCTCGTCCCAGTAGGGCATGGTGATCGCGATGCCATTGGACTTGGTGGCGCTGGTGAGATGCTTCTTCGGACGCGACTGCGCGAGCTCATAGGCGAACTGCAGCACGCGATCCACGCCATGGCGCGACATCACCGTCTCCTGCATCACGATCTCGCGCGGTGTGCCCGCATACATGCGGCCGCCGATGCTCGAGTACTCGCCCTCCGTGTTCTCACGCACGATGTACATGTCGATCTCCCCCGGCTGGCGGGGCGAGCCGTCGCGCCGCACTACAGGCGCCACGATGCCGGGCATCAGTCGAGCCGGGCGCAGGTTGACGTACTGATCGAACTCGCGGCGGAACAGCAGCAACGAGCCCCAGAGCGACACATGGTCGGCGATCTTGTCGGGCCAGCCCACGGCACCGAAGTAGATCGCGTCATGGCCACCAATCTGGTCCTTCCAGTCGTCGGGGAGCATCTTGCCGTGGCGCTCGAAGTAGTCCCAGCTCGAGAAGTCGAAATGGTCGAACTGCAGCTCGATGCCGAATCGCCGCGCGGCCGCGTCCAGGACACGGATGCCCTCGGGCATGACTTCCTTGCCGATACCGTCGCCGGCGATGACCGCGATGCGGTGCCTGTTGCTCATGGATTGCTCCTGTGATTGCGTTGTTCGAAGAAGAATGCGCCGGGCGCCAGCCTGGGTGGCCACGCTCAGGGCGAGAGAAAGGCCATCGCCTCGGCGAGCAGCGCGTCGGGCGCCTCTTCGGCGATGTAGTGGCCGCAGTCGAGGGCGCGGCCGCTCACGTCCGCGGCGCGCTCACGCCACAGGGCAAGCACGTCGAAGTGCTTCGCCACGACGCCCTTGCCGCCCCACAGCACCCGCAAAGGCTGCGACAGCCGGCGGCCGGCGGCGATGTCGGCACGATCGTGCTCCAGGTCGATGCCCGCACTCGCGCGGTAGTCCGCACACATGGCATGCGCGCTGCCTGCGATGGCGGCGCAACGTTCGTACTCCGCCAGCGCGCGTGCATCGAATGCGGCCAGCCCCGCATGGCGCGAGCCCATCACGCTGCGCACGTAACGCGAGGGGTCGGACTCGATCAGGGCCTCCGGCAGCGGCGGCGGCTGGATGAGGAAAAACCAGTGCCAGTACGCAGTGGCGAAGCCTTGCGTGGTGTGCTCGTACATGGCGAGCGTGGGTGCGATATCGAGCAGCATCAGCCGCGTCACCGCATCGGGAAAATCCTGCGCCAGCCGATGCGCGACCCGTGCGCCGCGATCGTGCGCCAGGACCTGGAACCGGCCAAAGCCATATGCCTGCATCACCGCCAGTGCGTCGCGCGCCATGGCCCTCTTGGAATAAGCCTCACTGCCCTCGCCCGCAGGTGGCCGGCACGAGTCGCCATAGCCTCGTAGATCCATCAGGACCACCGTGAAGTGGCGTGCCAGCACGGGCGCAACACGGTGCCACATGGCGTGGCTCTGCGGGTGGCCGTGCAGCAGCAAAAGAGGTGGGCCGTCTCCAGCGCACAGCGTATGGAGCGCGCCGGCCTCGCCGACGATGGTGCGGGCTTTGAAAAGCGTCATGCGGCGATTCTGGCGCGACGCAGTGCAGCATTTCAAGAAATAATCTGGCAATCGATTATTTCCATACTGGCAATGAATCTGCACCGAGCCGACCTTGAACTCGTGCTGGCGATCCGCGACCAGGGCAGCCTGAGCGCGGCCGCTGGTGCGCTCGAGCTGGCGGCGCCCGCTGTCACCAAACGGCTGGCGGCGCTGGAAGCCCGGCTCGGCCACCGGCTGTTCCAACGCAGCACGCGGCGCGTCACCGTCACGCCCGAAGGCGAAGCGGTGTGCGCGCATGCGGCGCAGCTCATCGAGGGCTTCCGCGCGCTCGAAGCCGATCTGCAGGAGCGACAGGTCGAACCGGCCGGCCAGCTGCGCCTGGCCGCCACGCTGGGCTTCGGCAGGCGCTGGCTCGGACCCGCCCTTGCGCAGTTCCAGGCGCGGCATCCACGCATCGAGGTGCATCTGCATCTCACCGAGCAGTTGCCCGATCTGGCGGCGCAGGGGTTCGACGGTGCGGTGTGGCTCTGGGCCGCGCATGGCAACGGCAGCGCGCAATGGGTGTCGCGGCGGCTCGCGCGCAACCAGCGCGTGCTGGTGGCCGCACCCGCCTACCTGAAGGCACGCGGCGAACCACGCACGGTGGCCGCACTGGCGCAGCACGATTGCATCGTGGTGCGCGAGAACCAGCGCAGCAGCGGCCCGCCATCCGGCGTGTGGCATCTGCAGCACGAGCGCGACGGCTCGGCGACGCACGTGCGCGTGCAGGGTCCGCTGAGCGCCAATTCGGGCGAACTGGCACGCGATTGGTGTCTGGGCGGCCATGGCATCCTGCTGCGAAGCCTGTGGGACGTGGCGCCGCTGCTCGCCTCAGGCGAGCTGGTGCGCGTTCTGCCCGGCTGGGCCATGAATGATGCCGACGTCCACTGGCTCGCGCCGTGGCAGCCGCGCACACCGCGCCGCATCCGGTTGCTGGTGGATCATCTTGCCGAAAGCTTCCGGCAGGCGCCGTGGCTCCCAGCCCGCCCGGCTCGCCACAAGCGCTGAGAGGTCAGGCAACGGGTCGTGGTTGCCGCACGACCAGGCTGACGCCAAACGCCGTGAGAGCCGTGCCCGCGATGATCACCGCCGTGATGGGTTCGTCAAACAACAGCCAGGCCAGCAAGGCCGTGCATGGCGGCACCAGATAAAGCAGGCTCGTCACCGACGTGGCCGCGCCTTTCTGGATCAGCAGATAGAGCAACGAGCTCGCGCCCAGCGACAGCGCCAGCACCGACCATGCCATGGCGCCTGCGAGTTCGGCGTTCCAGCTCATCGCTTCGGATTCGAGCAGTGCCAGCGGCCATGTGACGATGAACGCGGCCGCCAGCTGCACCAGGCTGGCAGTGCGGACGTCACAGGGAGCGACGAAGCGTTTCTGGTAGAGCGTGCCGGCGGTAATGGACAGCAGCGCCAGCACGGCCAGCGACAGGTTGGCGCCATGCACCTCGCCCTGCCCCAGCTTCTGCCCCACGACCAGGGCCAGGCCGGCAAAGCCCAGCGCCAGCCCGCTCCATTGCCGCCGGGTGACGGCATCACCCCGCATCGACAGCCAGATCGCGGTGAGCACAGGCTGCAGTCCGACTAGCAGCGACGTGAGCCCGGCCCCCATGCCCAGCTTCACCGCTGCCCAGACGCCACCCAGGTAGCCCGCATGCATCAGAACGCCAGTCACTGCCAGATGCAGCCACTGCGAGCGCCCGACCGGCCACACCGCCCGGCTGGCCATCGCCCAAAGGGCAAAGCAGCCTACCGAGAGCGCGTAGCGCATGGCCAGGAATTTCAGCGGCGGGGAATGCGGCATGCCGTAGCGCGCCACCACGAAGCCCGTGCTCCAGATGAGCACGAAGACGATGGGCATGGCCAGCGCGAGGGTGTCGGCCCTGGCGGGCCCGGCCGCGCGCATACCGGTGCTCAGCGGGCCTTGGCCCGGATCTCGGGCAGAGCCTTCTGCAGGTAGTAGACCATCGACCAGATGGTGAGCACGGCCGACGCCCACAGCAACCAGGTGCCCCAGACTTGGGTGTCGATCAACCCGAACAGCGTGCCGTGGAAAAGCAGGAACGGGATCGCCACCATCTGCACCGTCGTCTTCAGCTTGCCGAGCATGTGCACGGCCACGCTGCGCGAGGCGCCGATCTGCGCCATCCACTCTCGCAGGGCCGAAATGGCGATCTCGCGGCCGATGATGATGAGGGCGGCAAAGACGTCGGCGCGGTTGAGGTGCACCAGCACCAGCAACGATGCGCAGACCAGGAACTTGTCGGCCACCGGATCGAGGAAGGCGCCGAAGGCCGAGGTCTGGTTGAGCCGCCGCGCCAGGAATCCGTCGAGCCAGTCGGTGGCGGCGAACACCACGAACATGACGGTGGCGATGAGGTTGCCCAGGGCGGAGTTGATGGGCAGGTAGAACACTCCGACGATGAGAGGAATCGCGACGATGCGCGTCCAGGTCATGATCGTGGGAATGGTGAAGAACATGGGCGCGATTGTGGCACGGCGCGAGGGCCCGGGCAGGGGCCCATCGCTCACCGTAGCGCGCGGTAGATTTCTTCGGCCAGCTCGCGCGAAATGCCTTCCACCGATGCCAGCTCGTCGATGCTCGCCGATGCCACGCCGCGCACGCCGCCGAAGCGGCCCAGCAGGCGGGCACGCTTGCGTGGCCCCACGCCAGGGATGTCCTCGAGCTTACTGCCGCCGGTGCGCACGCGCGCGCGTTGTGCGCGCATGCCGGTGATGGCGAAGCGGTGCGCCTCGTCGCGGATCTGCGCCACCAGCATCAGCGCGGCCGAGTCGCGGCCCAGGTACACCTTCTCGCGCCCGTCGGCGAACACCAGTTCTTCCAGGCCGACCTTGCGGCCTTCGCCCTTCTCCACGCCGACGATGAGAGAGAGGTCGAGCCCGAGCGATTCGAACACCTCGCGCGCCATGCTCACCTGACCGCGCCCACCATCGACGAGCACCAGGTCGGGCATGCGGGGCCCCTTGCGCACAACGGGTTCCTCGCCGGCGGAGCCCTCCACGGCGACATCCTCACCACCCACAGCCGCCTCGTCCTGCGGCGCGGGATCGACCCCGCGCATCGCCTCGGCCAGCTTGCCGTAACGGCGCGTCAGCACCTGGCGCATGGCGGCGTAATCGTCGCCCGGTGTAATGCCTTCGATCTTGTAGCGGCGGTACTCGCTGCTTTGCATCTTGTGGTCATGGAACACGACACACGACGCCTGCGTCGCCTCACCCGCCGTATGCGAAATGTCGAAGCACTCGATGCGCAGCTCGCCCAACTCATCGGCGGGCAGATCCAGCGCCTCAGCCAAGGCACGCGTGCGGGCCTGCTGCGATCCTTCCTCTGCCAGCAGGCGCGCCAGTTGCAGCGCTGCGTTGGTCTGTGCCATTTCCAGCCACACACGACGCTGCTCGCGCGGCTGGTGCACGGCCCGCACGCGGCTGCCGGCCTGGGCCGAAAGCGCGTCGATCAAGGGCTTGTCCACCGGCTCGCTGGTGACGAGCCAGGGCGGCGCCGGCACATCGATGTAATGCTGCGCGATGAACGCCTCGAGCACCTGCGACTCGATGGACTGCAGGTCCGCCGCAGATGAGGAAGCTTCACCCTCGCCGTCGTCGCCCAGCTCGCTATCATAGAGCTGGCGCGCGTCTTCCACGTGCGAGGGGAAGTAGGCCCGGTCGCCCAGATGGCGGCCGCCGCGCACCATGGCGAGATTCACGCAAGCGCGACCGCCCTGCACCTTGACGGCGAGGATGTCCACGTCCTTGTCGCTGGTGGTTTCCACCGCCTGCTGATGCAACACGCGCGAGAGCGCCGTCATCTGGTTGCGCACCTCGGCGGCCTGCTCGAACTCGAGCCGCTCGGCATGCGCCGTCATGCGCGCCTCCAGCGAGGCCAGCAGCGACTGCGTCTCGCCCGCCAGCATGGCCTCGGCGCTGGCGACGTCGGCCGCGTAATCCTGCGGCGAGACGTGCCCCACGCACGGTCCTGAGCAGCGCTTGATCTGGTAGAGCAGGCAGGGCCGGGTGCGGTTCGCGAACACGGTGTCCTCGCACGTGCGCAGGCGGAACACCTTCTGCAGCAGCAGGATCGACTCCTTCACCGCCCAGGCGCTGGGATAGGGGCCGAAGTAGTGGTGACGCTTGTCGACCGCGCCCCGGTAATACGACACGCGAGGAAAGGCGGATGCCGGCAGGCCGTCCAGCGTGGTGGGCTGCATGCCCGGGCGGTCGTGCGCCATGGACAGGCGCAGGTACGGATAACTCTTGTCGTCGCGGAACAGGATGTTGTAGCGCGGCTTGAGAGTCTTGATGAGGTTGTTCTCCAGCAGCAGCGCCTCGGCCTCGCTGCGAACCACCGTCGTCTCCAGCCGCACGATCTTCCCGATCATGTGGCCGATGCGCGTGCCGCCGTGCGTCTTCTGGAAATAGCTCGAGACGCGCTTCTTCAGGTTGCGCGCCTTGCCGACGTATAGCACGCCGTCCTGGGCGTCGAAGTAGCGGTACACGCCGGGCAGCGGTGGCAATGCGGCCACCTGCGCCAGCAATTCGGGGGAATGCGCCGCTTCGGCGCCTGCAGAACTCATGGGCCGTATTGTGGACAATCGCGGCCATGGCCGCCGCGCGCTCCTGGGACATCTTCTGCAAGGTCATCGACAACCACGGCGATCTGGGCGTGTGCTGGCGCCTGTCGCGCGACCTCGCCACGCGCGGCCATCGCGTGCGGCTGTGGGTGGACCACCCCGAGGCGCTCGCCTGGATGGCACCGCAGGGTGCGCCCGGCGTCGAGGTCGTGCACTGGGGGGCCGACGCCCAGGCCGCCCGGCCGTCGCAGGTGGTCATCGAGGCCTTCGGCTGCGAGCCGCCGGAGGCATTCGTGCGCGCGATGGCCGACGCCGCGGCGGCCGGCGCCCCATCGGCCTGGATCAACCTCGAGTACCTGAGCGCCGAGTCCTGGGTGGAACGCTGCCACGCCCTGCCCTCTCCCGTGATGAGCGGACCTGGCGCCGGCCTCACGCGTCACTTCTTCTACCCGGGCTTCACCTCGCGCACCGGCGGCCTGCTGCGCGAGACCGACCTGCAGGCGCGGCAGGCTGCTTTCGACGCCTCCGCCTGGCTGCGTACGCACGGTATCGACGCCCGCCCCGGCGAACGCCGGGCCAGCCTGTTCTGCTACGAGCCGCCGGCGCTGCCCGAGCTGCTGCAGCAACTGGCGCATGACGACACCTGGCATCTGCTCGTCACGCCGGGACGGGCCGCCGAGGCGGTTCGAGCCGCCCTCGACGTGGCAAGCGCTGCGCCGCGCATCAGCTGGCTACCCGCGCTGCCGCAGCCGGCGTTCGACGAACTGCTCTGGGCCTGCGACCTCAACTTCGTGCGCGGCGAGGATTCGCTGGTGCGTGCGCTGTGGGCCGGCCAGGCCTTCGTCTGGCACATCTATCCGCAGCACGACGACGCGCACCACAGCAAGCTCGACGCGTTCCTCGACTGGATGGCCGCGCCGGCCTCGCTGCGCGATTTCATGCGGGCCTGGAACGGCATCGGCACACGACCCCTGCCACCGCCCGACCTCGTGGCCTGGCGAGACACCGCCCGGCAGGCGCGCGCACGCGCCCTCGCCCAGACCGATCTGACCCATCAGTTGATCGACTTCGCCGCCCAGCGGCTGCCAGCGGCCACCTGACACGTATCGTTTGCAAAGGTTTTCATGACCGCCACCACTCGTATCGACCGTTTCCGAGAGATCGCCCGCCAGATCGGCCATGACTTCGAAGGCCAGATCCTCGTGGGCGGCAACTACGCTCCTGCCGTCGTCCACGGCGGCCAGCTGCACATCAGCGGGCAGGTACCGCGGGTGGGCACGGCGCTGGTGGCCACCGGTCGCGCGGGTGCCACGCTCACGCTGGACCAGACGCAGGCCGCCGCGCGCGTATGCGCCATGCGCACGCTGGGCCTGGCGCTGCAGGCCCTGGGCAGCCTGGAGCGCGTCGCGCGCGTGCTCAAGATCAACGTCTACGTGCAATGTGCGCCCGATTTCACGCAGATCAGCGAGGTGGCCGATGCAGCCTCCGAAGTGCTGCACACCGTGCTGGGCGAGGCCGGCGTTCATGCGCGCACCTCGGTCGGCGTGTATCAGCTTCCCAAGGATGCCCCGGTCGAGATCGACCTCGTGGCAGCCCTCGACAACGGAGATTGAGGCCATGAGCTCCCTTCCGACACGCCGGTTGCTCGATGCACTGGGCACGCGCCTGCCGCTGATCCAGGCCCCGATGGCCGGCTCCCAGGGCAGCGCACTGGCGCTGGCCACGAGCCGCGCCGGCGCGCTGGGCTCGCTGCCGTGCGCCATGCTGTCCCCCGACCAGCTGCGCACCGAGCTGCAGGCGCTGGCCGATGCGGGCGGCGGCCTGCCCTTCAACGTGAACTTCTTCTGCCACGCACCGCCCTCGTCCGACGACGTGCGTGAATCCGCCTGGCGCGCTGCGCTGGCGCCGGCCTATGCCGCCTTCGGCATCGATGCCACGCAGATCGCTGCCGGCGCCGGACGGCAGCCGTTCAGCCATGCGCTGGCCGACGTCATCGAGCCCTTCCGCCCGCGCGTGGTGAGCTTTCATTTCGGCCTGCCTTCGGCGGAGCTGATGACGCGCGTGCGCTCCTGGGGCGCCGTGGTGCTCAGTTCGGCCACCACGGTCGAAGAGGCGCGCTGGCTCGAAGCGCATGGCGCCGATGCGGTGATCGCCCAGGGCCTGGAGGCCGGTGGCCACCGCGGCATGTTCCTGCACGACGATCTCACCACCCAGTTGGGCACGCTGGCGCTGGTGCGCCAGGCGGTACAGGTCGTGCACGTACCGGTCATCGCCGCCGGAGGTATCGGCGATGCGCAGGGCGTGGCGGCGGCGCTGGCGCTTGGCGCCGCTGGCGTGCAGGTCGGCACGGCCTTCCTGCGCTGCCCCGAAGCCACGACCAGCGCCATCCACCGGGCCGCGCTGGCCGGCCCCGATGCCCGCCACACGGCGCTGACCAATCTGTTCACGGGGCGTCCGGCGCGCGGCATCGTCAACCGCTTCATGCGCGAATGGGGACCGATCAACCCCGCGGCGCCGGCATTCCCGCTGGCCACCGCGGGCATGGCGCCGCTGCGGTCCGCCGCCGAGGCGCAGGGTAGCGGTGACTTCTCGCCCCTGTGGGCCGGACAGTACGCGGCGGCTGCCCGCGACGTGCCCGCCGCCGAGATCGTGCAGGCGCTGGCAGCAGGCTTGCCTGCCTGAACCGGCGGCAGGAGCGGCGTTGACTGCAGAGACGCGCCCGAAAAGGCGATAAAATACAAGGCTTTGCGGCGTTCCGGCAGGTCCGGCCGCATCTTCCTGCCGCCCTGCCGGGCCCGGCGCCAGCTCTTCAGACACAGGCATCGACCTGGAAGCGCCGGCCGGCTTCGCCAGGCGGCCCAACCTCCGAAAAGACGCCATGAAAATCGCTCAAGAAATCCGCGCCGGCAACGTCATCATGCACGGCAAGGACCCGATGGTCGTGCTCAAGACCGAATACAGCCGCGGCGGCCGCAACAGCGCCACCGTGCGCATGAAGCTCAAGGCCCTGCTCAACAACATGGGCACCGAAGTCGTCTTCAAGGCCGATGACAAGATGGACCAGATCGTGCTGGACAAGAAGGACTGCACGTACTCCTACTTCGCCGATCCGATGTATGTGTTCATGGACACCGAGTACAACCAGTACGAGGTCGAGGCCGAGAACATGGGCGACGCCCTGCACTACCTGGAAGACGGCATGACCGTCGAAGTGGTGTTCTACGACGGCAAGGCCATTTCGGTCGAACTGCCCACCAGCGTCGAGCGCGAAGTCACCTGGACGGAACCCGCCGTCAAGGGCGACACCTCGGGCAAGGTGCTCAAGCCCGCCAAGATCGCCACCGGCTTCGAAGTGCCCGTGCCGCTGTTCGTCGATCAGGGCGACCGCATCGAAATCGACACGCGCACCGGCGAATACCGCAAGCGCGTCTGAGCGGTGACGCACGTCACCGGCTCCCCGTACGAAGAAGGCTCCTGACGGGGCCTTTTTTCTTCCCGCCCGCTTCTTCTTCATGGATCTCCTGCAGCGCATCGCCAGCATCATCGTGCCCGTGTTCTTCGTGGCCGCGGTGGGCTGGGCGTACGGCAGGCGAACGCGCGTGGACATGTCCACGCTCAACCGCATCGCGGTCGATGTGCTGTCGCCCTTCCTGATCTACCACGCGCTGGCCGCACGGGATTTCAGGCTGGCCGACCACCTGCCGCTCGTGATGGCGGCGGTCGTCGTCATCCTGCTCACGGGCGCGCTGGCGTGGCTGCTGGCGCGGGCCACCGGAACCCAGCCTCGCACCCTCGTGCCGGTCGTGATGTTCGGCAACTGCGGCAACATGGGACTGCCGCTGGCCCTTCTGGCTTTCGGCCCCGCCGGCTTCGGCGCCGCCGTGGCGCTGTTCTCGGTGAGCAACCTGCTTCACTCCGCGCTGGGCATGCGCATCACCAGTACCGATGCGCGCACGCGCGAGCTGCTGGTCAGTCCGCTCATGCTCTCGAGCGGCCTGGGCTTCGCCAGCGCCATCACCGGCGTGCGTCCGCCCGAGCTGGTGATGGACGGCATGAACCTGCTGGGGACCGCTTCGGTGCCGATCATGCTGTTCACCCTCGGCGCCCGCCTGAACAGCCTGCGGGCAGAGACCATCGGCTCCGGCCTGCTGGGCGCCCTGGCCCGACCGCTGCTGGGCATGGGCGTGGCGCTGATGTTGTCCTGGCTGCTGGGCTTCGAAGGCGACCAGCGGGCGCAACTGATCCTCTTCGGCGCCCTGCCGCCGGCGGTGCTGCAGTTCATGCTGGCCGAGCGCTACCGGCAGGAACCCGAGCGGGTGGCTGCGATGGTACTGCTGGGCACGCTGCTGTCCGTCTTCTTCATACCGCTGGCGCTGGCCATCGGGCTCTAGATCGAAATCATGGAAAACACGCACAACCTCTCCGAACAGCGACTGGCCGACGCGTGGGCCGAACTGCAGGCCCACTCGAACGAAGGCTTCGCCCTCCAGCCCGACGCCTACCGGCTGGCCTTTGCCGACCCCGAGTTCCTGCTGCGCCGCGAGACGCGAGGCATCCGCTTCCAGCTCGAACTGCTCAAGCCCGATCTCGACCAGCAGGCCCAGGGCGTGCATCACACCGTCGTGGTGTATGGCAGCGCGCGCTTCCCGTCGCCCGAAACCGCCGCAGTCCAGCTGGCCGCTGCCGAGGCCAGCGGGGACGAGGCCGCGCTGGCGCTGGCCCACCGGCAGACCCGCAACGCGCACTACTACGAGCAGGCCCGCCTGTTTGGCCGCCTGGTCGCCACGCACAGCCGGGGCAAGGGCGCCGACGACTGCCTGCACGTGTGCACGGGCGGTGGCCCCGGCATCATGGAAGCAGCCAACCGCGGCGCGCACGAGATGGGTGCCCCCACCGTCGGCCTGAACATCGCGCTGCCGCACGAGCAGAGCGCCAACCCCTACGTCACGCCGTCGCTGAGTTTCAAGTTTCACTATTTCGCGCTGCGCAAGATGCATTTCATGATGCGCGCGAAGGCCCTGGTCACCTTTCCCGGCGGCTTCGGCACACTCGACGAATTGTTCGAGGTGGTGACGCTGGTGCAGACGCGCAAGGCCAAGCCCGTGCCCATCATCCTGTTCGGCAGCGATTACTGGAACCGCCTGCTCAACCTGGAAGTGCTGCTGGAAGAGGGAACGATTTCGCCCGAAGACCTCAAGCTCTTCAGCATCGTCGACACGCCCGAAGCGGCGTGGGAGGCGATTCGGGCGTTCTACTCGCTCTGACGCCCCGGGGCGTGGGCTTCGCCGGGCAACACGGCCGCGCGCAGCTGCCAGGCCGGGCGCGTACCCAACCCCACCACGGCGCCCACGAGCCAGAACACGCCAGCCACCCCCGTCACGGTGCCCAGCGCACCGAACAGCATCGGCATGCTGACGCTGGAGGCGTTGATGGTCATGAGCCGCAGGCCCAGCGCTTCGCCATGGCGCGCCTCGGGCGTGATCTGGTGCAGCATGCTCATCACCATGGGCTGCACAGAGCCGAGCGCGAAGCCCAGCGCCACCGAGCACGCCATCATCGCGCCCGCCGACGACAGCAGCGGATAAAGCGCGAACAGCAGTGCCGTGCATGCCATGGCGCCTGTGATCACCGCCCACTCGCGCAGGCGGTCGGCCACCAGCGGCAACACCAGCCGCACCGCCGCCGCGGCGATGGCAAAAGCTCCGAGGATGGTGCCGATCAGCGAGGCAGACAGACCGCGCTCATGCCCCAGTATCGGAACGACGAAGGTGTGCACGTCCCAGCATGAAGACAGGAACCAGTTGACCATCAAGAGGCGGCGGAACATCGGCTCGCGCAGCAGATCCCAGGCGCGTGGCTTCGCCGCAGCGGGATCGCGTGCAGGTGGCGGCAGTTCCTTCACGCCGTGCACGCACCACCAGGCCAGCAGCGGCAGCACCGCCATCAGCAGGAAAGCCAGGCGATAGCCACGCGTATCGCCAGCCACCAGCCCCGCATGATCGATCATCAGTCCGGCGGCAAAAGGCCCGATGAAGTTGGAGATGGCGGGCCCCAGCGCCAGCCAGCTGAACACCCGCCGCAGTGCCTGGGTGGAATGCACGGCGCGGCCCACATGGCGCTGCAGCGCGATCACGGCCGATCCGGCCGCCGCGCCGGAGGTCAGCGCCGACAGGCACAGCACCGGATAGATAGGCCAGATCGCCGCCGCCAGAGCGCCGAGTGCGGCGACGGTGACCGACAGCCGCACCGGCAGGCGAACGCCGTGTCGATCCGCGAAGCGGCCGGCCGGCAGCGCCAGGAACACCTGCATCAGGGCGAACAGCGCCAGCAGAATACCCACCGCTATGGCGCTGTACCCTTCGCGCAGCGCCAGCAACGGTGCGGCCAGGCGCACCCCGGTCATGCACGCATGGATGCAGATCTGCGAGGCGATCAGCCGGGCCAGTTCGGCGTTCATGCGCGGCTCCGTCGGAACACCGCCGATGGCTCACCGATCATTCGTCGGCCTCCCGCACGGGCGGCAGCAGGCGCGCGCTCTCCGCCTCGGGCAGCGCCTCGACGCCGCGCAGCGCACGGTTCATCACGTTGGTGCGCGTCTGCGCCTTGTCGAGCGTGTTGAGCACGGTCTGCGTGTGTTCGCGCACCTTGGAGAGCACTTCGCCGAACTTGCCGAATTCGGTCTTGACCGCGCCCAGGACCTGCCACACCTCGCTGGAACGTTTCTCCAGCGCCAGCGTGCGAAATCCCATCTGCAGCGAATTGAGCATGGCCAGCAGTGTGGTCGGGCCGGCGATGCTGATGCGGTGGTCGCGCTGCAGCGCTTCCACCAGGCCCGGGCGCCGCAGCACCTCGGCGTACAGGCCTTCGGTAGGCAGGAACAGCATGCCGAAGTCGGTGGTGTGGGGCGGCTCGATGTACTTCTCGGCCATGGCGCGCGCCTCCAGGCGGATCCGGCTCTCCAGCGCCCGGCCGGCGATGTCGGCCGCAGCAGCGTCCGCGCGCTGTTGGGCGTCGAGCAGGCGCTCGTAGTCTTCGTTGGGAAATTTCGCGTCGATGGGAAGCCACACCGGCGATCCGTCGTCGCTGCGCCCCGGCAGGCGGATGGCGAAATCGACCACGTTGCGCGAGCCCGGCCGCGTGGCCACCTGCGCAGCGTACTGCTCGGGCGAGAGCACCTGCTCCAGCAGCGAGGCCAGTTGCGCCTCGCCGAAGATGCCGCGCGTCTTCACGTTGGTCAGCAGGTGCTTGAGGTCACCCACGCCCTGGGCCAGCGTCTGCATCTCGCCCAGCCCCTTGTGCACCTGCTCGAGCCGCTCGGCCACCTGACGGAAGCTCTCGCCCAGCCGCGCCTCGAGCGTGGACTGCAGCTTCTCGTCCACCGTCTTGCGCATCTCCTCGAGCTTGGCGGCATTGTTCTGCTGCAGCAGCGCGAGTTGCGCCTCGAGCGTGGCGCGCACCTCGCCGATGCGCCGTGCGTTGGCCTCCGACAGCGCATGCAACTGCTGCGTGAGCGTATCGCCCAGCGACTTCTGCAGCACGGCCAGTTGCTGGGCGAAGGCGTCGATCTGCGCGTTCTGTGTCCTCGTGGCCTCGGCACCCTGTTGCACCAGCGCCTGCTGGAAGGTGACGAGGCTTTGCGCGAGCTCCTGCCGCGTCGCGCGCGCGCTGTCGGCGATCTCGCGTCGCATTTCGCGCTCGATGCGGTCGTGGCCCGCCACGAGCTGGGCGGCCAGCGGCTCGGTGCCACTGCTCCCGGCCACGGGCCTGCGCAGCGCCAGCCACAGCAGGAGCACCAGGTTGACGGCGCCCAGCGCCAGCAGCGACCAGATCAGCAGCGGCTCCTGCAGCGCATCCATCAGGCGGCCAGGACCTCGGGATTGATCGGCGTGAGTGGCTTGCCGTGCACCAGGTAGCCGATCAGGTTGTCGGCCGCCAGCGTGGCCATGGCCAGGCGGGTAGGAATGGTCGCACTGGCAATGTGCGGCGTCAGCACCACATTCGAGAGGGCCAGCAGGTCGGCATGCACCTTGGGCTCGCCCTCGAACACGTCGAGGCCCGCGGCCGAGATCTGGCGCGCGGCCAGCGCCCTGGCCAGCGCCGCATCGTCCACGATGCCGCCCCGCGCGATATTGACCAGCGTGGCGGTGGGCTTCATGAGCTTGAGCTCGGCCTCGCCGATGGTGTGGCGGTTCTCGGGCGTGAAAGGCAGCACCAGCACGACGTGGTCAGCCGTGCGCAACAGTTCTTCCTTGGCCACGTAGGTGGCCTTGCATTCGGCCTCGAGAGCGGGCGACAGGCGCGAACGGTTGTGATAGATCACCTTCATGCCGAAACCATGCGCGCCGCGCCGGGCGATGCCCTGGCCGATCCGGCCCATGCCGATGATGCCCATCGTGGAGCCGTGGATGTCGCTTCCCGCGAACATGTCGTAGCTCCAGCTGTTCCACTTGCCGGCGCGCAGGTAATGCTCGCTCTCGGTGAGGCGGCGCGCGGTGGCCATCAGCAGCGCGAAACCGAAGTCGGCCGTCGTCTCGGTGAGCACGTCAGGCGCGTTGGTGGCGAGCACGCCGCGAGCCGTCATGGCCGCGACGTCGAAGTTGTTGTAGCCCACCGCCATGTTGGCGCAGATCTTCAGGTCGGGGCATGCGGCCAGCACGTCGGCGTTGATCTGCTCGCTGCCGGTGGTGAAGACGCCCGCCTTGCCCTGCAGGCGCGTGATCAGCTCGTCGCGGGTGAACGGCGTGGCGCCCGGATTGGCCTCGACGTCGAAATGCTGAGACAGGCGCTCGATGGTTTCGGGAAACACTTCGCGGGCGACGAGGATGCGGGGCTTGGTCATGGATAGGTCTTCCTTCAGCGGAACCAGATGAAAGTCATGGCAGCGAACAACGGCAGCAGGATGGCGCACGACCACGCCACATAGCCGAAGAAGCTCGGCATGCGCACGCCCCGGTCTTCGGCGATGGCCTTGACCATGAGGTTGGGCGCGTTGCCGATGTAGGTGTTGGCGCCCATGAACACGGCGCCGGCCGAGATGGCGGCCAGTGTGGGCGCCAGGGTGGTCATGAGCACCTGCGCATCGCCGCCTGCGGTGTTGAAGAACACCAGGTAGGTGGGCGCATTGTCGAGGAACGAGCTCAAGGCGCCGGTGGCCCAGAAATACATCGCCGGATCGGGCGATCCGTCGGGCCGCGTGACCGCCGACACGATGGCGCCGAAGGGCCCCGCCTCGCCCGCGCGCAGCATTGCGATGACCGGAATGATGGTCAGGAAGATGCCCGCGAACAGCTTCGCGACCTCGGCCATCGGTGCCCAGCCGAACTGGTTGGCCTCATGCACCGCGCGCGGCGTGCACCACAACGACAATGCGGTCACCGCCAGCAGGCCCGCATCGCGCACCAGGCCCGGCAGGCTCACCGGCGTGCCGGCCATGTCGAGCACCACGGGCGACTTCCAGAAGCCGGACAGCAGCACCAGGCCCACAACGGCCCCCAGTAGCGCGAAGTTGCGGCCGCCGTCGATGCCCAGCCGCGGGGTGTCGGGCGTGGGATCGGGCAGTGGCCGGCCATCGTCCTGCTCGCGCCGCAGCATCCAGCGGTCGAGCGCATAGAACAGCGCCAACAGCACGCCGATGAGAAAGGCCGTGGGTGCCAGGATGTGCTGCAATGTCCAGAAGAAGCTCACGCCCTTAAGGAAGCCGAGGAACAGCGGCGGATCGCCCAGTGGCGTCAGCGCGCCGCCGGCATTGGAGACGATGAAGATGAAGAAAATCACCACATGCGCATTGCTGCGGCGGTTGTCGTTGGCGCGGATCAGCGGGCGGATCAGCAGCATCGACGCGCCGGTGGTGCCCATGAAGCTCGCCAGTACCGCGCCCAGCGCGAGGATGCCGGTGTTCAGGCCCGCGCTGCCATGCAGGTTGCCGCGGATATGAATACCGCCGGCCACCGTATACAGCGCCAGCAGCAGGATGACGAACGGTAAATATTCGGCCAGCAGCGCGTGTACCACGTTCGCACCGGCCGCGGCAGCGCCGAACTGCCAGGCGAACGGCAGCAGGAAGGCCAGCGCCCAGGCCGCCGTCACCTTGCCGAAGTGGTGGTGCCAGAAGGCCGGCGCCAGCAACGGCACCAGCGCGATCGACAGCAGCAGGCCGGCGAACGGCACACCCCAGCCCAGAGCGAGTGCGCTGCCGTCGATCTCGGCCGCACGCGCCAGGCCGGGCAACGCCAGCATGAGCGACAGGCCAGCGATACGCAGCGCGGGCGGCAGGATCAGGCGCCAGTCTTTCATGCGGGCTGCGGAATTTCGAATACCTGCCGCAGGTAAGCCAGGTAGCGCTCGTCGTCGCACATGTTCTTGGACGGTGTGTCCGACAGCTTGGCGACGGGCTGACCGTTGCATCGGACCATCTTGATGACGATCTGCAAAGGTTCGTAGCCCAGGTCGTTGGTGAGGTTGGTGCCGATGCCGAACGCCAGCTGGCAACGGCCGCGGAACTGGCGGTAGAGCTCGATGGTGCGCGGGATGGTGAGGCCGTCGCTGAAGATCAGCGTCTTGGTGCGCGGATCGACACGATTGCTCGCGTAGTGCGCGATCATGCGTTCGCCCCAGCTGAACGGGTCGCCACTGTCATGGCGTGCGCCGTCGAACAGCTTGCAGAAGAACATGTCGAAGTCGCGCAGGAAGGCGTTCATGCCATACACGTCGGACAGCGCGATGCCCAGATCCCCCCGGTATTCCTTGGCCCACGATTCGAAGCCGAACACCTGGCTGTCGCGCAGCCGCGGGCCCAGCGCCTGACAGGCCTGCAGATATTCGTGCGCCATCGTGCCCAGAGGCGTGTAGCCCAGCTCCATCGCGTACAGCACGTTGCTGGTGCCGGCGAACTGTCCGCCAGGCCCGGTGCCCAGACGCTGGCCGAGCTCGCCCAGCACCTCGCGGTGCCACTCGCGCGAGAAGCGCCGCCGCGTGCCGTAATCGGCGATCTTCAGGTCGCGCAGGCCCTCCCCCTGCAACTGGGCGATCTTGTTCTTCAGGCGGGCGCGGCCTTCGGCCAGCTCAGGCGCCGGGTGACTGTTGCGGAAGTAAACCTCGTTGACGATGGCCAGCACCGGAATCTCGAACAGGATGGTGTGCAGCCAGGGCCCGCGGATGGCGATGTCGATCTCGCCCGAGTCCAGCGGGGTGACGGTGATGTACTTCTCGTTGAGGCGGAACAGCCCGAGGAAATCGATGAAGTCGCTTTTGATGAAGCGCATCGATCGCAGGTAATCGAGTTCGGGCTCGGTGAAACCCAGCTGGCACAACCCGCGGATCTCTTCACGGATTTCTTCGGCAAGCGGCGCCAGCTGCACCCCGGGGTTGCGACAGCGGAACTTGTATTCGACCTGCGCCCCCGGAAACTGGTGGAGCACCACCTGCATCATCGTGAACTTGTACAGGTCGGTGTCGAGAAGGCTCTGGATGATCATGTCGAAGGCCGCGGTGCGCGTCGGCCGGCTCGGTGCCGCGACGCGCCAGTGTTGTGCTGCTGTCTGTGCTCGATGTGGCGCGGTGCCGGTGGCGCCGCGTTGTCCCGCGCCAAAGTGTAGGCCATCGCGCAGCGCCGCGCCCGATGTAGGCAGGCACCGACATCCCCTGCCCCGGGCTTCCTACCTGTGTATCGAGGCCGCGCTCCTACAGTGCATTCAGGCCCGCAGTACGTGTGCGGACTCCAACGAACCCAAGGAGATGCAATGAACAAGGATCAAGTCGAAGGCAACTGGAAGCAGTTCAAGGGCAAGGTCAAGGAGCAATGGGGCAAGCTGACCGATGACGACCTGGACGTCATCAACGGCCGCCGTGAACAGCTGCTTGGTCGCATCCAGGAGCGCCACGGCCTGAGCCAGGAGCAGGCCGAAACGCAGGTGACCGACTGGCACCGCAAGAACCCTGACTTCTTCTTCGAGCGTTCGCAGTAAGCCAGCCGGAAGCCCTCGCCCACACCCACCAGGAGAACACACCATGAAAAAAACCCTCCCCCTGCTTGTCGCTGCCTCGTTCGCCTTTGCCTTCGCCGGCAGCGCTTCCGCAATGACCAAGGAAGAGCACAAGGCGCAGAAGGACAGCATCGCCGCCAACTACAAGGCCGCCAAGGAACGCTGCGCCGCCATGGACGGCAATGCCAAGGACATCTGCAATGCCGAGGCCCGGGGCCAGGAAAAGGTCGCCAAGGCCGAACTGGAAGCCCAGTTCAAGCCCAGCCCCAAGGCCACCGCCAAAGTGGCCGAGGTGAAGGCCGACGCCGCCTACGACGTGGCCAAGGAAAAGTGCGACGACCTGGCTGGCAATGCCAAGGACGCCTGCCAGAAGGAAGCCAAGGCCGCCCAGGCCAGCGCCAAGGCCGGGACGCGCGGCTGACGCGCACGGGTGCCTCGGCACTCGCCCTCGGGCCGGTTTCCGCAAGGGGCCGGCCCTTCCCCTTTTCAGGCCTGCTGCATCACGGGCAAGGCTCGTCCACCCAGCAGGCGAACTCATCGACGGCGGCACGCGGCGTCTCGAATCGATTGACCGGATCGGCCTCGTCGGCCCATCCCAGCGCCATACCGCACACCAGCATCTCCTGCCCGCCCGCGCCCACCAGCGGCAGGACGATCCGCGCGTAGCCGTTCCAGGCTGCCTGCGCACACGTGTGCAGACCTCTCGCCCGAGCCGCCACCATGAGGCTTTGCAGGAACATTCCGTAGTCGATGAGGCTGCCCGCGGACAACGAGCGGTCGACGGTGAAGAACAGCCCCACAGGCGCATCGAACAGACGGAAGTTCCGCTGATGCTGGGCATGCATGCGTTCCTTCTCTCCGCGCGCGATACCCAGCAGGCCATACAGGCCCCAGCCCGTCTGACGGCGACGCTCGATGAACGGCGAGCGCCATTCGCGCGGGTAGTAGTCGTACTCCTCGGCGTAGTGCGCGGCAAGCGAAGGGTCGTCGCGGATGGCGTCATGCGCGGCGCACACCTGGCGCACCAGCGCATCACGCTTGTCGCCTTGCAGCACGTAGACACGCCAAGGCTGGATGTTGCTGCCCGAAGGCGCGCGGCTGGCAACGCGAAGGATGTGTTCGAGCATGTCGCGCGGCACGGGGCGTGGCAGGAAGGCGCGGGCCGAAAAGCGGCTCTCGATGGCGCAATCGACGCTGGCGGCATCGGCCACCACCGCGCTCACCTGCGGCCCGGGCGGTCCGCTCATGTCAGGCCCTGCAGGACGGAATGCAGGGCCGGCGGCAGCGGCACCGGCCGCCGCGTGGCGCGGTCCACGTACACGTGCACGAAGTGGCCGCGGGCTGCCGACATCGCTTCGTCCTGCGCGAAGAGCCCAATCTCGTAGCGCACGCTTGACGACCCGATGTGCGCGACGCGCACGCCCGCATCGACTTGCTGGGGAAAGGCCAGCGGTGCAAAGTAATGGCATTGCGTTTCCACCACCAGGCCGATCACCGCTCCATGGTGAATATCGAGCGCGCCGCGATCGACGAGTAGCCCGTTGACCGCCGTGTCGAACCAGCTGTAGTAGACAACGTTGTTGACGTGTCCGTAGATGTCGTTGTCCATCCAGCGGGTGGCGATGGGCCGGAAGGCGCGGAAACCCTCGCGTCCGACGGGCCGGGGCCGCGGAACCGCCAGGCTGGCGGCCGTTGCAGGGTCATTGGGCATGGGGATGGCACGCATCGCGGCGATTCTGCCAGTGGCCGCCCCGAGGCCCCCGGCACGTCACTTCTAGGCGATCGCGCCTAATCTTGCTGCAGCGCAACAAAAACGCTTGCAATGCCCCTCCCCATCCCTATACTTCCAATCATGCTGCACCGCAACATTCGCGTGCAGCCCCCTCAACTCAAAGGAGCTCTCGACATGACCGTCACCGCTGAACAGATCGTGGAATCGCACAAGGCCAACATGGAAACGCTGTTCGGCCTGACCGCCAAGGCCTTCGAAGGCGTCGAAAAGCTCATCGAGCTGAACATCACCGCTTCCAAGGCTGCGCTGGCTGACGCCTCGGCCGTCTCCAAGGCCACGCTGAGCGTCAAGGACGCGCAGGAGCTGCTGGCCCTGCAGGCGAGCCTGTTCCAGCCGCTGGCCGAGAAGACCGCCGCCTACAACCGCCACCTGTACGACATCACGTCGAGCACCGGCGCCGAATTCGGCAAGGCCTTCGAAGCCAAGATCGCCGAAGGCCAGAAAACCTTCGTGAACCTGGTGGACAGCGCTGCCAAGAACGCACCCGCCGGCTCGGAAACCGCCGTGGGCGCGCTCAAGAGCATGGTCGCCGCCGGCAACAACGCGTTCGACTCGGTGCAGAAGGCCCTCAAGCAGGCCAGCGATCTGGCCGAGTCCAATTTCAACGCGATGTCCTCGCAAGCCGTGAACGCCACCAAGACGGCTACCCGCGCCAAGCGCTGAGACGGCGCCATTGCTTTCGGCTGACGGCGCTGCCGCCAGCCACCCTTGTCTCCTCGGGTCTTTTCGAGCTGCTGCGCGGTTCAGGGATCCGTTCAAGGCCTCACCGGATCGGTGAGGCCTTTTTTTCGTCCATCGACCGCGCGGGGCTACACTGAGTGACGTTTACGTCAACGTCAACTCATCAACCATTTCAGCGGAGATTCCCATGGACATCGAGGGCAAGGCATTCATCGTCACCGGCGGCGCATCCGGGCTGGGCGAAGGCACGGCGCGCATGCTGGCCGCAGCGGGCGGCAAGGTGGTGATCGCCGACATGCAGGCCGACAAGGGCGAGGTTGTGGCGCGCGACATGGGCGGCGTGTTCGTGCGCTGCGATGTCACCAGCGAGGCCGACGGGCAGGCCGCCGTCGACGCGGCGCAGAAGCTCGGCAAGCTCGCCGGCCTGGTCAACTGCGCCGGCATCGCACCCGCCGAAAAAACCGTCGGCAAGAACGGCGCGCATTCGCTGGCACTGTTCAGCAAGACAGTCACCGTCAACCTGATCGGCAGCTTCAACATGATCCGCCTGGCCGCGGCCGCCATGAGCGCCAACGAGCCCGAACCCACGGGCGAGCGCGGCGTGCTGATCTCCACCGCCTCGGTCGCGGCCTACGACGGCCAGATCGGCCAGGCGGCCTACAGTGCCTCCAAGGGCGGCGTGGTGGGCATGACGCTGCCGATCGCGCGCGACCTGGCCCGCAACGGCATCCGCAACATGACGATCGCCCCCGGCATCTTCGGCACGCCCATGCTGTTCGGCATGCCCCAGGAAGTGCAGGACGCACTGGCGGCGGGCGTGCCCTTCCCGTCGCGGCTGGGCACGCCCGAGGACTACGCCAAGCTCGTGCGGCACATCCTCGAGAACGACATGCTCAACGGCGAAGTGATCCGCCTGGACGGTGCGATCCGCCTGCCGCCACGCTGACTTCGCCCCATTCCGCGTGCGCGGCGCGGGATGCATTTCCTTTCATTTGATCCGCTCCAGCGCAGGCATGGCCGCAAAGTGGACAGCTACGATCGCCGCTACCCCTACGCGAGGAGACACGGCATGATGATCGATCGCAGCACAATCCCGACCGGGCTCCTCTGGACCGCGCTGGCGTCGGCGCTCCTGGCGGCGGGCTGCGCCTCCCGTGCGGACCTGGGCTACGTGCCACCGACCGCGCCCCTGCAGCCCGAGGGCTCGTCAGGCTACGTCGAGAAACCCGGCTGGGCTGCGCGCAAGTTCGCCGTCGCCGCCGCCAATCCGCTGGCCACCGACGCCGGCTTCCAGGTTCTCAGGGCCGGCGGCTCGGCCGTCGATGCGGCGATCGCCGTGCAGATGGTGCTCACACTGGTGGAGCCTCAATCCAGCGGAATCGGCGGCGGCGCTTTCCTGCTGCACTCTGGCGCCGGCAAGGTCGAGGCCTATGACGGCCGCGAGACAGCGCCCGCCGCCGCCACCGACCAGCTGTTCCTGCTACCCGACGGCAAGCCGATGGCGTTCCACGACGCCGTGGTCGGCGGCCGCTCGGTCGGCACGCCCGGCACGGTACGCATGCTTGAAGCCGCGCACCGCGAGCATGGCCGCCTGCCCTGGGCCGCGCTGTTCCAGCCTGCCATCCGGCTGGCCGAAGACGGTTTTCGCGTGAGCCCGCGGCTGCACACCCTGCTCGCCGCAGAACAACACCTGAAGAAGGACCCGGTCGCCGCCGCCTACTTCTATACGCCCGACGGTGCCCCGCTGGCCGTGGGGACGGTGCTGCGCAACCCCGGCCTGGCCGCCGTGCTGCGCGACATCGCCGCGCGCGGCTCCAGCGCACTGCACGACGGGCCGGTGGCGCAGGCCATCGTCGCCAAGGTGCGCAGCCACCCCACCAACCCCGGCACGCTGGCGCTGTCGGACCTGGCCGGCTACCAGCCGAAGAAGCGCGCGCCGCTGTGCCACGACCTCGCCGCCGCGGGCCGCGCCTACAGCATCTGCGGGATGCCGCCACCGAGCTCGGGCGCCATCGCCATCGGCCAGATCCTCGGCATCCTGGCGCGCACGCCGGGGGCGCAGTTGCCACCCGGCGAAGGCATGCCGGGCTTTTGGGGGCCGGCGCCCTCGGCCGACTGGCTGCACTACTACACCGAGGCGTCGCGCCTGGCTTTTGCCGACCGCGCGCAGTACCTGGCCGACCCCGACTTCGTCGCCCCTCCCGGCGGCAACTGGATGAGCTTGCTCGCGCCAGCCTACCTCGACCAGCGCGCGCGCCTGATCGGCGGCCAGAGCATGAAGACCGCGCAGCCCGGCAACCCAGGGGCCATGCGAACGAGCTACGCGCCCATGGCGGAGCAGCCCGAATACGGCACCTCGCATATCAGCATCGTCGATGCGCAAGGCAATGCAGTGGCCATGACCACCACCATCGAAGACCAGTTCGGATCGCGGCAGATGGTGCAGTTGCCGGGCTTGGCCGGTGGCTTCCTGCTCAACAACGAGCTCACCGATTTCAGCTTCGCGCCCACCGACGCGCAGGGCCGGCCGGTCGCCAACCGCGTCGAGCCGGGCAAGCGCCCACGCTCATCGATGTCGCCCACGCTGGTGTTCGACAAGGCCACGGGCGAGCTTGTGATGAGCGGCGGCAGTCCTGGCGGCGCGCTCATCATCCATTTCACGGCCAAGACGCTGCACGGCGTACTCAGCTGGGGCCTGCTACCCCAGCAGGCCATCAGCCTGCCCAACTTCGCGTCACTGGGCGGGCCGACCGTGCTGGAGGAAAAGCGCTTCCCCGCGACCACGGTGGAAGCGCTGCGCGCACGCGGCCACGAGGTGCGCGAACAGGCCATGACCAGCGGCCTGCAAGCCATCAGCCGCGCCAACGTGCACGGCGAGCTCATGCTGCTGGGTGGCGCCGACCCGCGCCGCGAAGGCATCGTGATGGGCGAGTGAACGACCTGGCCGGGGCGTCCCCACGAACATGTCGATGTCAACGAGGTTTGAAATGAAGAAACAACGAACGATCCCCGCCCTGCTGCTCCCCCTGCTGTCGGCCGCCGCCCTTGGGCTGGCGTGGTCGGTCCCCGCTGCCGCGCAGAACAAGACCTTCACCTGCGGGCGCGACTTCGCGCAACTGGGTGACTCCAGGACCACGGTCGAGATGAAATGCGGACGCCCGGCCGCCACCGGCAGTATCTGCAAGCAGATCGAATATCCGGCCCATGTGAACGGCAACGTCACGGGCCAGCCGATGCCCGGACACGACGCCAACAACCGCGTCGTGATCCGTGTTCCCGCGTGCGAGAACCTGGAGGAATGGGTCTACAAGCCCGGCGCCGGCCAATTCGTCACCACGCTGCGGTTCCGCGAAGGCACACTGCACGAGATCAGCTACGGCCCGCGCATGTAGCCAGCGCCGCGATCGGTCAGCCGATCGCGCTGTACTCGCCGTAGCCGTCCGGCCAGGGCGTCAGCACCTCGAAGCCCGTATGGCATGGCCGAAGCAGCCGTCCTTGCTCGCGTCCACGTCGACGATATCGCCAATGCGCAGCACCTTCTCGGAAGGAGTGCCGTCGCAGCCACGTGGTTCAGCGAGGGTTTCTAGAACCCGCGAATGGAACCGGTGCGCACCCGGGCCCTGCGCCGCCGGATCCACAACACGATGCCGGTCAGGCTCAGCACCGCCACGCCAAGCCCCAACAGCGACACCGCGACGCGCCCTGCGGTTCCCGCGATGCGACCGGAATGCAGCGGGAACTGCGCCTGCATGAACACGTCCCCCGCGCTGCCGGTGCCTGGAACATCCTCGTCCACCACATCGCCCGACCCCGCATCCAGATAGATCCAAAGATGACCGAGTCCACCCTGGCCACGCGCGTCGTTGCCTGGCGGAAAGAACGCGATGCCGTAGAGGCCGAGTTCCGTGACTTCGAGCAGGCTGCCGGGCGGCAATGTCCAGCCCCGTCGCGCAGCTTCCTGCCGGGCACGCGCTACAGCCTGTTCGCGCGTCATCCGGGGCGCTGCTGCGACACGCACAGCCGCCCGGCGCTCGAACACCGTGGGCGTCAGCGGCGAGAACCACGACACCACGGGCTGCACGACCTGGTTGCCCAGGTTCATCGATACGGAAGTGACGGCCATCACCAGCAGCAGCACCCAGGTCCAGGCGCCGCCGGAACGATGCAGGTCGAAGCTCAGTTTGGGCCAGCCTTGTCCGATGCGAAAAGCGAACGACTTGCGCCAACTGCGCCGATGGGGAAACGCGATCGCCAGCGCCACCGCGCAGTCGAGAATCCACACCATCGACACCAGTCCCAGCACCCACAGGCCAGTGCGCAGACGGCCCACGTCCGGCAGGTGCAGGCTGTAGTGCAGCTGGTAGATGAAGGGAGCAGCGTTTCGCGCGAGAGCGTCGAGGCGAACGAATCGCGGCTCCCCCGCACCGCGCCCGTGGCCGGATCGAGCATCACCTGGTCGAAACCGAGCACCGGCGGCACGCCGGTGGCGGCATCCACGCGCGGCGCCACGGTGACCACGAGCGTGCGGCCAGGCACCGGCGCCAGCGGCAGCTCAATCACCTGCAGGTGCGGCTCGGCCGCCTCGAGCCGGCGGGCCAGTTCCAGCGGCGCGAGCACCGGTCTGTCGGCTGCCTCCGGTGCGAGGAACAGGGTCGGGTTGAGCCATCGGTCCAGCGGCTGCTCCCAGGCGATGACGGCACCGGTGAGCCCCGCCACGGTCAGGAACAGCGCCAGGAATAGTCCGGCCCATCGATGCAGCCGGGTGAGCAACGGGCGCATGGCCGCGCCTCAGAAGTTGTAGCGGGCCGTGAAGGTGGCGGCGCGCTCTGTGCCGCGATAGCACTCGCCGTGATAGCAGATGGAGAAGTACTTGCGATCGAGCAGATTGCCCACGTTGAGCGCCAGGCGCCAGCGGCCTTGCTCCCAGTGCACGCCCGCGTCCAGCAGGGCCACGCCGCCGACGAAGGAGGTGTTGTATTCGTCGTTGGCGCGCGGGCCGATGTAGCGCAGCCCGGCGCCCACGCCGAGTCCGCCGTCCAGCAGGTAGTCCAGCCAGAGGGCCGCGCTCTGGCGCGGCACGCCGGGAATAGTCTTGCCCAACTCGTCCGGATCAGAGCTGCGCGTCACCTTGAGATCGACCCACGTGTACGACGCGATGACGTTCAGCCTCGGTGCCAGCCGGCCCTTGGCCTCCAGTTCGATGCCGCGCGAACGCTGCTCGCCGATCTGCCGGCCCTCGAAGGTGACCGGGTCGTAGCTGACCACGTTGGTCTTGCGCAGATCGAACACCGCGCCAGTCACGAGCAGGTCCCCTCCGGCGGGTTGGTACTTCACGCCGGCCTCGGTCTGTTTGCCGCGACTGGGCTTGAATGGCTGGTTCAGCGCGTCCACGCCGCTGGTGGGCAGAAACGACTCGGTATGGCTCACGTAGGGCGCCCAGCCATTGCCCACGAGATACGTCAGGCCGGCACGACCGCTGAAGGCGGTGTCGCGCCGGTCGGTGCGCGTGGCGTTCAGCGCGTCGTCGGTGGCAGATGTCACCTTGTCCTGGCGGCCGCCCAGGCTCAGCAGCCAGTGCTCGTCCAACCGCAGTTGATCCTGCGCATACACACCCAACTGGCGGTTGGTCTGGTCGAACCGGGCCAGTGGGATGGCAGGCAGCGCAATGGCCTGTCCGTACACCGGCGCGTTCAGGTCGAGATCGGGCGCGGCGCCGATGAAGCGACGGGCCTTGACGCGTTGCTCGTTCCAGTCGACACCCAGCAGCACGGTGTGCTCCACCGAGCCTGTGCGCAGCCGCCCTTGCAGTTGCGTGTCGATCGCCGTCTGGCTGAGCGGGTCGTTCCAGGTGCGGGCGATGCGGTGCAGCGTGTGGCCATCGGCGTCCAGCGAGTCCGCCCAGACCACCCGGCGGTCGATCTTGAGCTCGCTGTGGCGCAGGTTGTGACGCAGGGTCCAACGATCGTCCAGCGCGGACTCGAAACGATAGCCCAGCGCCCCCTGCTCCTGACGGATGCCGCTGAAGCTGTAGTCGCCCATCTTGGCGTTGGTGTAGACGCCGTTGGCATTCACGTAGTACGGGTCTTCGGCCGAGACGTCCTTGATGTATTCGCCCAGCAGCGTGAGCGACGTGCCCGCGTTGGGCTGCCAGCGCAGAGACGGCGCCAAGTACTGGCGCGTGCGGTTGAGCTTGCGTCCGTCGGGGTACTGGTCCTGGTCGTTGGTGTCGAGGGTCAGGCCCACCAGGCGAAAGCTCAGGTCGCTGGCGCCGATGCGATCGCCCAGGTCGAAGGCCAGTTGCCGGCGGTCGAAGCTGCCGTACTGCAATTCGACTTCGCGCACGGGGTCGGCGGCGGGCATCTTGCTCACGCGGTTGATCACGCCGCCGGCATCCCCCTGGCCGAAGACCATGGACGCGGGGCCGCGCATCACTTCCACACGCTCCAGCCCGTAGGGCTCCGTGAGGTAGTAGGTCACGCCCGAAGGGGTCTGGGCCAGGCCATCGCGAAACCCTCCGTAGTACGAGGAGAAGCCCCGGATCTGGATGTCTTCCCAGCTCCGGTTGTCGGGGCCGTAGATGTTGGTGGTGATGCCGGGCGTGTAGCGCACCGCGTCCATCACGTCCTGCGCACCGCGCGCGTCCAGTTCGTCGCGGCCGATCACCGACACCGACTGCGGCGTCTCCAGAATGGGCGTGTCGGTCTTCATGGCAGTGGCGCTGCGCGTGGCAGCGTAACCGTGGAGCGGACCGGTCGCGGTCTCGGCATCGTTCCGGCCCACCACCGTCACGGCCGGCAGCACGGATGGCGACGTGGCCGCGGCGGGTGCGGCACGAATGACATAGCCGCCGCCGGGCTGCGCGACGGCCTCCAGGCCCGTACCCTCCAGCACGGCCTGCAGCGCCTGCACCACGCCGTAGCTGCCCTGAACGCCGCCGCTGCGCAGGCCTTGCGTCTGCGCGGTCGAGAACGAGAGCAGCAGACCGGCCTCGCGGCCGAAGCGGTTAAGCACGTCCGTGAGCGGGCCGGCCGCAATGGCGTACACCCTTGTCGCAGGCGCCGCCTGGGCGTAGGCCGGCGCTGCAGGCACACCAGCGGTGAGGCCGGCGGCCATCATCGCGCCATGTACCACGGCCAGCGCCACGGCCCGGGGTTGAAAAGACGGGGACGGCCGGCGTGGCCGTTGCGCGCCGAAGATGGATCTCATGCTGTGTTTCCCTCGCAAATCGGTTGAAGGCCTCGTGGCCCCATCTCCTTTGCCCCGCAGGAAACGAAAAGGGATCAATCCGCGACGTTTTTCTTTTTCAGCCCGGGCGGTGCGCCGGGCGCACGGCGAGCCAGTAGCGCGTGCGGGTTTCCAGCTCGATCGGCAAGGTCGTGGCCAGGATGCGCAGCACCCGGTCGGTATCGGCCAGCGGATAGGTGCCCGATACCTTCAGCGCGGCGACTGCAGGGTCGCACACCAGCCAGCCCGGCCGGTGCAGGGCGAGTTCGGCCACGACCTCGGCCAGCGGCATGTCCTGCGCTACCAGCATGCCCTGCGTCCAGGACGTGCGCGCTTCATCGGCAGCGTCCGTGACGCGCGCGACATCGGCCTGCAGACGACCCTGCCACCCGGCCGGCACGACACGCGCGGCCGCCGCGGCGCGGCGCGGCCGCAGTTCCACAGCGCCCTCGAACACCGCCACCCGGCTACCGGCAGGCTCATCCCGATCCCGCACCAGAAAGCGCGTGCCGAGGGCTCGGATGCGGCCCTGCCCCGTCTCGACGATGAACGGCCGTGCCGGCATGGCCGCATCGTGTGCCGTGGCGATCAGGATTTCGCCGCGCAACAGGCGCACCACACGCTCAGTCGAGCCAAAGCGCACGTCGATGGCGCTCTGCGCGTTCATCTGCAGCTGCGTGCCGTCGGGCAGGCGCAGGCTCGCGGTTTCGCCGCGGCCGGTGCGCCGGCCGGCCGACCCGGCGCGCCATGGCACCTCGTCCTCCAACATCCATATCGCACCGCCAGCGAGCAGGGCAACGGCCAGCGCCTTGGCGGCATGGCGCCGCCCGGGCTGCGCAGCAGGCGCCAGCGTGGCATGGGCGATCGCCGACGGCACCTGCTGCAGGCGTCCGCCCAAGGCTTCCAGCCGCTGCCAGGCACGCTCGTGGTCGGCATGGGCGCTGCGCCACGCGCGGCAGCGGCAGCGCATGTCTTCGCTGGCCTCGTCGGACTGGAGTTCGACCCACCACTGCGCCGCCTGTTCGCGCACGGCCGTGGGGATTGGCGGGGCGGCCGGTATATCCACGTTGCATGCCTCAGGCAAAGCTGCACTGCACCAATGCCCGGGCGATGTAGCGCTTGATCGTCGGCACCGACAGGCCCAGCCGCTCGGCGATCTCGGCCTGCCGCAGACCATCGAGCTGCGACAGCAGGAAAGCCTGCCGAACCTTCGGCCCCAGGCCGTCGAGCAGCCGGTCGATCTCCACCAGCGTTTCGATCAGGATGGCCTGCGTCTCGGGCGACGGTGCCTGCGGATCGGGCTGCAGCGCCAGTATTTCCAGATACGCCCGCTCGATCCGCTGGTGGCGGCGCAGGTTGAGCACCAGGCCCTGCGCGATCGTTGTCAGCAGCGCCCGCGGTTCGCGTATGGCTGGAGGCACATCCTTGGAGAGAACGCGCACGAACGTGTCATGCGCGATATCGGCCGCCGTGAACGAGTCGCCCAGCCGCCGGTGCAGCCAGCCACGCAGCCATTGGTGGTGGCCCGCATAGAGCACTTCGGCAGGATGGGCAGAGGCAAGATCGGGAGTGGACACCGGAGTCTCCGGTCCCGGCCGGCGACGGGCCAGGATCAAGTGAGAATGTTTCTCATTCTAAGGCCTTCCGGTCTCTGGCCCTTACCCTCGGCTCACGGCTGCGGCACCGGGGCCTTCCTACAATCGCTCGATGGCCATCCCCCAAACCTTCATCCACGAGCTGCTCACGCGCGTCGACGTGGTGGAGGTCGTGGGCCGCTACGTGCAGCTCAAGAAGGGCGGCGCCAACTTCATGGGGCTGTGCCCCTTCCACGGGGAAAAGTCGCCCTCGTTCTCGGTCAGCCCCACCAAGCAGTTCTATCACTGCTTCGGCTGCGGCAAGCACGGCGACGCGATCAACTTCCTCATGGAGCAGACCGGCCAGAGCTTTCGCGAAGCGGTCGAAGACCTGGCGCAGCAGCATGGCCTGCAGGTGCCGGAGGACGATGCCTCGCCCGAGGAGCGCGCCCGCGCCAGCGAGCAACGGAAGAAGCAGGCCACGCTTTCCGACGTGCTCGAAAAAGCCGGCGAATCCTTCCGCCGTCACCTCAAGACTTCGCCGCGCGCCGTGGACTACCTCAAGGGCCGCGGCCTCTCGGGCGAGATCGCGCGGCGTTTCGGCCTGGGCTACGCGCCCGAGGGCTGGCGCGGCCTGGCCAGCGTTTTCCCCGACTACACCGATCCGCTGCTGGCCGAAAGCGGCCTGGTCATCGTCTCGCAGGAAGAAGGCGAGGACGAGAAGCGCTATGACCGCTTCCGCGACCGGGTCATGTTCCCCATCCGCAACGTCAAGGGCGAGTGCATCGGCTTCGGCGGCCGGGTGCTGGGCGACGAGAAGCCCAAGTACCTCAACTCGCCCGAAACCCCGGTGTTCAGCAAGGGCCGCGAGCTCTACGGGCTGTTCGAGGCGCGAGAGGCCCTGCGCGATGCCGGCTACGTGCTGGTCACCGAAGGCTACATGGACGTGGTGGCGCTGGCGCAGCTGGGCTTTCCGAACGCAGTGGCCACGCTGGGCACGGCCTGCACCACGGAGCATGCGCAGAAGCTGTTCCGCTTCACCGATTCGGTGGTGTTCAGCTTCGACGGCGACGCGGCCGGCCGGCGCGCCGCGCGGCGTGCGCTGGACGCCGCCCTGCCCCATGCGTCGGACACGCGCTCGGTCAAGTTCCTGTTCCTGCCCGCCGAGCACGACCCCGACAGCTACATCCGTGAATTCGGGGCCGACGCGTTTTCGCGCCAGGTGGCCGAGGCGATGCCGCTCAGCCGCTTCCTGATCGAAGCCGCGCGCGAAGACCTCGATCTGGGCACCGCCGAGGGCCGCGCGCACATGGCGAGCAATGCGCGCCCGCTGTGGCAGGCCCTGCCCGACGGCGCCCTGCGGCGACAGTTGCTGGGCGAGCTGGCCGGCCTGGTGCAGCTGTCGGCACAGGAGCTGGCCGACCTCTGGAGCCGCAGCGCCGCCAGTGGCCCGGGCCGCACTGCCGCGCGCGCCGAGCCACAGGAAGAGCCGCCCGGCGATGGCTCGCCGCGCGCGGCCCGCAACTGGCGCGATGGCAACGGCCCGGGAGGCGGCAGCCGGCCCCCCTGGAAGCCGAAGGCACCCGCGCGATCGCCGGGCCGGCGCGTTCAGCCCATGAGCCGCGCGGACCACGCCGCCCGCCTGCTGCTGGCCCACATGCACGCGTGGGAGCGGCTGTCCAGCGAGGAGCACGCCCTGCTGTGCGAACTGCCCGAGCCCCACGGCCCGCTGTTCGCCTGGATCGACAGCCAGTTCCACGAACACGGCCCGCTGACCTGGACCCACCTGCGCGAAGCGCTGCCCGGTCAGCCGTTCGAGTCGCTCGCCGAGCGCCTGATGGGTGGCGCCGACGTGCTGGCCATCGCGGCCGATGCCGCCGCCGGTGCCCAGGCCGCCGCGCAGGAATGGGAAGCCGAGCTGCGAGACCTGCTCAAACGCATGCTGGTCGAGCGGCTCAAAGCCCTCGAAGCGCAGGCCATCGAGGAATCGAGCCTCGACCCTTCGGCACTGGAGCGCTACCGCGCGCTCTATGCCCGCCGGCGCGAACTGGAAGCCACGGCGTGACGGCGGGCCAGCGGATGCCAGGCGCCGACGCCCGCAGCCCCTGGCCGGTCCGACTCCTCGTCTTCTCCCTATGGATGCTGGCGATGGCCATCGCCGGGTCCGCGCCGGCCACGGCGACACCCATGCCCACCGCCGCGGCACGGCCCGACGGCACGCGCCTGCTGGAGATGCAGGCCGTGGCCGCACCGGCCGACGACGCCGCCGAACCCCGGCCGCCCGGTGACGACGCCGCCTGGCAACGGCTGCCCATGCCCGATCGCTGGCGCGACAGCCGGCCCGGCTTCGGCGGCAGCGTCTGGTACCGCGCGCAGGTCGATTTCGCCACCGCGCCCGGCACGCCCTGGGCCGTCTACCTGCCGCGCGCCATCATGAATGCCGAGGTCTGGGTCAATGGCGTGCTGGCCGGCCGCGCCGGCCGCATGCAGGCGCCCGTCAGCCGGCACTGGAACACGCCGCTGTTCTTCACCACGCCACAGACCTTGTGGCGCCAGGGACCCAACATCGTCCACGTGCGCGTCGTGGGCCACGCCGATGGCGCCGGCGGCCTCGCGCCGCCGCAGATCGGCCGCGCCGACCGGCTGGCCGACGTGCACGCGCGCCAGGTGTTCGTGCAGAACACGCTGGTCTACGCCGCCAACATCGCCGTGATCGCGCTCGGCCTGTTCGTGTTCGCCGTGTGGCTGCGCAAGCCCGAGCGCGGCGACTACGGCTATTTCAGCGCGGGCGCGCTGCTCTGGGGCCTGAGCAACTTCAACATGATCGTGAGCGACGTGCCGCTCTCCTACTTTCACTGGGAGCTGTTCGTCTTCGTGAGCATCGTCTGGGCGCTGCTGGCACTCGGCCTGTTCGGGCTGCGCTTCGCGGGCCGCCACCGGCCATGGCTGGAGCGCGCCGTGGTGATCTACGCCCTGGCCTGCGCGCTGGTGCTGTGGCTGTCGGGCGAGACGGGGCCCGTGCGGATGGGCGCCTGGTGGCTGCTGCCGGTGCTGGCGCTGGGGGCATGGTCGATGTTCCAGATCGTCGCCTTCGTGCGTCGCGTGCGGCTGGCCGACTACAGCTTCTTCGCCGTCGTCGCCACGGCCACGCTGTCGCTGGGCGCGCACGACTGGCTGCTGCAGACCGGCATGCTCGACTTCGAGGCGTCCTACGCCCTGCCCTTCATGGCGCCGCTGCTGCTGGCCGCGATCGGCTGGCTGATCGCGGGCGATTACGCACGCGCCCAGCAGGATCTGGCACGCATGAACACCGAGCTGGCCGACCGCGTGCGCCAGAAAGAGGACGAGCTGCGCGAAAGCTTCGCGCGCGTGGCCGACCTCGAGCGGGCCCGCGCCGTGTCGGCCGAGCGCAGCCGCATCCTGCGCGACATGCACGACGGCGTGGGCACGCACCTGACCTCGGCCATCCGCCAGTTGCAAAGCGGCCAGGCGCAGGCCAGTGCGGTCGAGCAGACGCTGCGCGATTCGCTCGACCAGCTCAAGCTCTCCATCGACGCGCTCACGCTGGAAGAAGGCGACGTGGCCGGCCTGCTGGGCGCGCTGCGCTTCCGGCTGGCGCCGCGGCTCGAATCCGCCGGGCTGTCGCTGCGCTGGCAGGTCGAGTCGCTGCCGGCCTGGCCGGGTGGTCACACCGAGGCACTGCGCCACGTGCAGTACATCGTGTTCGAGGCGATCTCCAATGTGCTGCAGCACTCCGGCGCGCGCACGCTCACACTGAGTGCCCGGCCCGAGCCAGGCCCCGGCGGCACCGATGACATCGCCGTGCGCGTCGAGGACGATGGCCTGGGCTGCACCGGGCTGGCCGAGGGCCATGGCCTGCGTGGCATGCGCACGCGGGCGCGAGCCATCGACGCCACGGTGGACGTGGCTGGCGGCCCGGGCGGCGGCTGCGCCGTGACCTTGCGCCTGCCCCTGCGGCAGATCTCGGCAACGCACACCGCCTGACGCCGGGCGCGCCAGGCCTGCGCCGGCGGGGGCGTCAGGAATCAACCGGCCTGCTGCTGCACCACGTCGCCTTCGTCGTTGATGCGCACTTCGCCGCCATTGCCATCGGGCAGCACCAGGTCGGCATCGGGATCGACCTCCTTGCCCGACGCCTCCCGCGCGGCAAACACCATCTCGCGGAACACGCGGCGGCCGATGCGCTCCTTCTCGTCCTTCGTTTGCGCCTGCTTGAGTTCCAGCTCCATCACGTCGAACGCGGCCTGCAGGCGCGTGCGCGGCACGCCCGGGCTGCCGTCCTCGTTGGGCGCAGCGGGCAGCTTTTCGGTCATGGCCTTCATCAGGCCGGTGCTGAAGTCCTCGTCGTCCTCCAGGCCCCAGATCTGCGCCTCGCCCCAGCCGTTGAACATCGCGCCGCGCATCTCCTCGCCCAGCGAGCGCGTGGCGTCGTAGATGTCCTGGCCCACCAGCATGGCGTAGCCCACTTCCTTCATGAACGGACGGCGCTCCTCGTCGGTCTTGGTGGCCCGGAATCGCGCGGCGTCCTGCGGGCCCATGTACTCGCCCACCAGGCGCTCGGCGTCGGCCAGCAACTCCGCGTCGATCTCGGCCTGGGTGCGGGTGTCGGTGACCGCGGAGGCCGGGATGCGGATCGGCGCGCTCGCGACCTCCAGGCCCGGCGGGCGCGTACCGGGGAAGTAGGCCGGCGGCGGCAGTTCGCCGTCGGAGACGCGGCCCGGCGCCGTTGGAGGGGTGCCGGTGCCGGGGTTGCCGGTGCCCGGACCCGGGTCGACCGGTGGCTGCGTGGTGCCGCCGCCGGCGGTGCCATTCGACTGGCCAGGCAGGCTGGCGAGCAGCGGCGAGGCCAGCACGTTGCCGACGATCCCTTGCGCCGCGGGCGGCGTCGCCGTCAGCGTGCGCTGGATTCGGTCGAAGCCCGCGCCCTGCGTGCCGGTGTGGTTGCTCGATGCCGTGGTGGTCTGGCCAACCTTGTCGCGCAGCGACTCCTGGCGTGACACCTGGCTCGCCCAAGTGAGGCCGATCGAGCCGTCGCCCAAGGCCATGAAGCCGTGACTGAGCCGGTCGATGGTACTGAGCGACTCGCCATGCGACGGCGTGTTGATGTTGAAGTAGGTGCTGTTGTCACGGCTCTGCGCCAGCGGGGTGTAGACGCTACCGTCAATGGCCCCGATGTCCGTGATGCGCTCTGCCCGGGCGTTGCTCGGGATGTTCGCCACGTAGCGCGAACCCATTAGCGAGCTGCCCACACTGCCGGTCACCCACTCCACCGCCGCGTTCGGCACCGGCATCGAGCGCTCGACCGAGTCGTCGGCCAGATCCACCCGCTGCAACTGGCCGCCCGTCACGCGCCAGGTCCGGCGCTCGTCGAATTCCTGCGGGCCGGGCCAGCGCGGCTGCAGCGGCTGCGTGAAGTTCTCGCCGGCCAGCAGCGCCGACACCGCGCCGGCATCGGTGATGCGCGCGCCAGCGGCCGAGTAAACGACGCGCGTGGCCGCACCGTCGACCACATCGTCCACGATGAAGCCGCCCGAGAGCATGGCGCGCAGCGTGGCGGTGGCACTGATGTCCAGTACGGTGGCCGATCCGTTCTGCGCCGAGATCACATGGATGCGGCTGTCGGTGCCCGTCTCGCGCACAACCCAACCACCCTTGGACAGACCCATGACGCCATAGACGCGCTGCGGCAGATCGGGCGAGCCGGATTCGCCGACCGAGGCCGATGCCGACGAAAGCACCTGCGTCGACACACGCCGCCCCTGCGCGTCAATGATGTGCAGCTCGTAGACCAGATTCCACGTGCGCACACGGTTGCCTGAAGACTGGCCACCCGAACCGGTGTAGCGGTAGTCGTCGGTGGTGTGGTTGTCCAGCGTCACGAGCAGCACGCGGCCGTCACCCGCCACACCCATGCCTGCGAACTCGATACCGCGGGAATCGCTGCTGGCCGCATTGCTGAACTCGCTGGACGAGTAGTCGACCCGCAGCGAGTCGAACGTACTTTCGCCGCTCCAGGACACGCCTTCGATGCGCTCGTAGTCGAAGCTGCCGGTTTCCTGCACATCCACCCGGCCGTAGCGCGCCAGTGCCAGCCCCTCGGTGTCGAACCCGCGCGCGTGGATCTGCACTGGGGCCTCGTAGCCCACGCCCAGCAGTGTGGGCAACACCACTTCGGCGGACTGCAGCACGATCAGGCCGCCCTGCCCGCCAGCCGCGCCGCCGTCGGCCGCGATCTCGGCCGATGCGGCCACGCGCACCTGCTGAATGGCCGACAGGCGCACCGCGCCGGCATCGGCCGCATCGGTACCCGACACATCCAGCCGCGCATCGCCTTCGACCGCAAGCTTGGCTGCGGCGTGCGCGACGATCTGCCCGGCGCCGTGCGCGTCGGCGCGCGCACGCACGCCCCCCGCCAGCCGCACCGTATCGGCGAAGAAGCCGGCCGCGCCGCGCGCGGCGTCGATGTCGCCTTCGAGGTCGACGCGGCTGCCCGCCGTGCCCGTGAGCGTGAAGCTCATCTGTCCCAACGAAGGGCTCGTCACCGTCACTTCGCGCGCGACAGCCGCCATGACCTGCCCGGAGGGTGCGTCGATGCTGCTGCCCTTCTCGCTCACCACCCGGTCGCGCGCGATCAGCCACACCTGCCCGCCCTCGCCCGCCGTGCGCGTGGTGATGCGGCTGCCATCTTTCAGGACGATGCGGTTGTTGTGCGGGTTGAGCACGTCCACGCCGGCCTCGCACACCGTCGCATTGAAACAGCTGAAACGGTAGTTGCCGGCCAGGAAGTCTTCGTTGCTGATGTTCAGCGTCGAGGCGATCAGCCCGGCCGTATCGACCACCGAGCCCGCGCCGAACACGATGCCATTGGGGTTGAGCAGGAACACGCGACCGTTGGACTGCAGGGTGCCCAGGATGTCGCTGTGCGCGTTGCCCGTCACGCGGTTGAGCACGGCGCTTTGCGCGTTCACCTGATCGAAGCGCACGGTCTGGCCGTTGCCGATCGAGAAGCCCTGCCAGTGCAGGATGGTGCCCGGTGAGTTGATCACCTGCATGCCGTTGGCGAAGGTGTTGATGGCGGCCGAGCCATTGATCACCGTGGCGCCGTGCGGCAGCGTCTGCGCCTGCACGATGTCGGGCAGGCCGATGCAGGCCAGCAGCGCGGCCAGGGCCAGCGGGTGCAAACGGTTGGGGGTGCGCATGGAAGTTCTCCTGGTGAACCGGACGAATCAGAATGCCCAGTCGAGCAACAGATGCAGGCGCGAATCGCCAGAACGCGTCTGAGGCAGTCGCCGCGCGGTCAGCACGTGCGCCGCCGTGGCCGACACGCGCACGCCGGGCCGCGGTTGCCACTGCCAGCCCAGGCCCATCGTGGCCGCGTCGGCCGATGCCGGCTCGCCGGGCAGGGCCTGGTTGCGGCGCACCGTGGCCGCGTCCACCAGCAGGCCCAGGCGATGGCCGGGCGCAACGGCCCGCCAGTACTCCAGCGCGAACGCCACGCCCTGGTCGCCCGCCATCTCGCCTTCGCGCAGGCCGCGCAGCATCGACGAGCCACCGGCGCGGAACTGCTGCGGCGACACCAGCGCGTCGTCGCTCAGTTGCGCCTGGCCGCGCAGCACCCATTCGTGGCCGCCCGGCAGGGCGCGGCGTGCCTCGCCCGCCAGATCCAGGGTGGTCCAGTCCGGTGTGGCGCCGAAGCGCGCGCCGGCATAGCGCGCATCGCTGGCGTTGGGGCCGCCCAGGTTGTGGCGCAGACGGGCCTGGCCGAACGCGCTCCAGGTGCTGTCCTGCCAGGTGGCCCCCAGGGCGGCCGACAGCGGCGCAGCGCCGACCTTGGAGCCGAGGTTCACGCCGAAGAAATCCACCACGTCGTCGTTGACGCTTCGCTCCAGCGCCAGGTCCACGTAAGGCTCCAGCGCTCCGCGCCGCGCGAGCAGGTGGCGCGCCGACAGCGTGAGCGCGTCGCTTTGCCCCGAGACGTCGAAGAAGCCGCTCACCAGGCCGGGCCGGCTGCGCGCCTTCGACCATTCGAGCGAGAACAGCGTGGCCCAGGTGGGCACCGGATGCTGGTAGCGCAGCGCCAGTTGCTGCTGCCGGCCGGGGTGTTCGACGGAGACCAGCGCGGTCAGATCGAGCGAACGGCCGGGCCCGAACAGGTCGCCATGGCCCAGTTGCAGGCGCGCACGCTCGCGGCCCGTGGCCTCCTGGCCGGCGTTGTCGAGCATGGCGCGGCCGTAGATCGGGCTGGCTCCGCTCACGCGCACGCGCGCCTCGACCTCCGGCACGGCACCCGCGCGTGGGCGCGCAACGGGTGGCGTCGCCACCGGCGTGTCCTGCCCTCCGGCCACCGTCTGGCCCGGCGTGCTGGAAAACGCGGGGGCTGCGGCTGCTGCGGTGGCTGCGGGTGAGGTCGGCGCCCCATCGGCCGCGCGGAAATCGACCGACCAGCGCCGATGCGGCTGCAGGTTGGCCAGCCGCAACTGGCGATCGACCACGTCCAGATCGGGCGAGCGGCCGCTCTGCAGCGCGGGCAGCGTGGCACGGGCCAAAGCCGCGTCGGGCATCGCCGCCTCAGGTCCGGCTGCGTCGGACCGCTCGAGGGTCACCTGCGAGAGCCGCAGCGCATGCACGCGGACCAGCGCCGTGCCGCCCTGCAGCACGGGCGCATCGACGGCCACCAGCCCGAGACCGGCCGCGTCGTGGGCCTGGCCCACGGCCTGCCGCACGCGCGCCAGCAGGGCGGCATCGGCCGGCTGGCCGATCAACTCGCGCACGCCGGCCTGGATGGCCGAGGGCGCCAGGCCGGCGCTGCCCAGCACCACCACCGATTCGAGGGGCGGCACCGACGCTGCGGTGGGCGCAGGCGCCTGGGCCCGCGCGGCGGCGGCCGATGCCAGCAAGCCGGCCGCCAGCAGCCATCCTGCGGCCCGGCTGGCGCGCGTGGCCGGCGGCTCGGCGCGGCGGCGGTGCGCCTTTTTCAACTGCCCCTGCATCGTTCTTCCCCCTGGTTTCTTCCGGATGCGCGGACTCTAGGCAGGGCACGGCTGGCGCGCTCCCCATGAATATGGGGGATGGCCGCGGCGGCCCTTGCGCGGCCACGGCTTCTGGCTATGCTCCCCGCACCGCCGGCTTCATCCCACCCGCATGCCGCCTTCCGCCCCCGCGCCCTGGCGCGTCGTCCTGATCGAGGACAACCCCGACACGCGCCGGTTCTTCGAAGACAGCGTGCGCGGGCATCCGGCGCTGGCGCTGGTGGCGGCATTCGACGCCATCGGCCCCGCGCTCGACTGGTTCGAGCGCGAGGACGCCGACCTCCTGCTCACCGACCTGGGCCTGCCCGATGGCAGCGGGCTCGACGTGCTGCGCGCCGTGGGGGCGCGCCACCCGCGCTGCGACATGCTGGTCATCTCGATGTTCGGCGACGAGGAGCACGTGGTGGCCAGCATCGAAGCCGGCGCCGTGGGCTACGTGCACAAGGATTCCAACGCCGCCGGCATCGCCGACACGCTGCTGGCCGTGAAGAACGGCGCCTCGCCCATCTCGCCCATGGTGGCGCGCGGCCTGCTGGCCCGGCTGCGCTCGCGCCCGCCAGCCGACCCGCCGGCCGTGGATGCGGAGCCGGCCGTGCCGCTGACGCCACGCGAGCGGGAGGTGCTGGAACTGATCGCGCGCGGCTATTCGTATGCCGAGATCGCCCAGCTCGGCGGCGTGACGCACCATACGGTGCAGGGGCACATCAAGAACCTGTACGGCAAGCTGGCCGTGCATTCGCGCAGCGAGGCGGTGTTCGAGGCCAGCCGGCTGGGCCTGATCCGTTCGATGCCGCTGGCGCGCTGAAAACGCTGTCCGCCGCCGATGCCTCGGTTTCAGAGGCGCAAGGCCCTGAAACAGGGCTTGAAATCCGTAAAAAAGCTATAATGTCAGGCTTGTCACGGCAAGAGCGACAGCAGCACCTCCGGAATCCGGCCCACCGATGCCACAGCGCACGACCGGCCACCCGCCCCGCAAGGACTGCATTCCAAATGTTCGCCCACCCATCTTGCCTTTGAGTGCGCCGGCCTTCATCTGCTGTTGAAGGTCTGCCCTCGTCACCCGCGCCGGGCCTGTTGGCGCGCCTGTTGCCAGTTTCTTTTGTTCATTTGACGTCCAGAGGTTTTATGCCTGCTCAAAAGTCCGGGAAGCCGTCCACGAAGTCCGCCACGAAACCGGTCGCGAAAGCTGTCCCCGCGAAGCCAGTCGCGAAACCCGCCACGAAAACCGCATCCACGCCGGCCACGGCTGCGAAGAAGGTCGCCACCAAGGCCGCCCCCGCAACCGCCGCCAGCAAGCCTGCAACGAAAGCCAAGTCAGTGCCCGCAACGAAGTCCCCGGCCAAGGCCGCTCCCGCCGAAGAACTGAAGAAGGCCGCCAAGGCCGCCGCCCCCGCCGCCGAAGACGCACCGGTCAAGAAGAAGCCCGGCCGCCCGCCCAAGGCCGCCACCGCCGCCCCCGCAGGTGGCGCCAAGCGCGGTCCCAAGCCCAAGGCCGCAGCAGGAGCCAAGCCGGTCGACGAAGAGGATTTCTCTGACGTCGAAGCCGAATTCGCCGAAGAAGAACCCGCAGCCGCCGCCGAACCGACCGCCGCGGTCGAGAAGGTCAAGCCGCTGCGCATGAAGATCAGCAAGGCCAAGGAACGCGCCTTGATGAAGGAATTCGGCCTGGACGAAACGGTCCTGTCCGAAGAAGACATGGCCAAGCGCCGCCAGCGCCTGAAGGTGCTGATCACGCTGGGCAAGACGCGCGGCTACCTCACGCAGGGCGAAATCTCCGACCACTTGCCCGACAAGCTGGTCGACGCCGAGACCATGGAAGTCGTGGTCACCATGCTCAACGACCTGGGCGTGGCGGTGTACGAGCAGACGCCCGACGCCGAGACGCTGTTCCAGAACAACGTGACGCCCACGGCCGCCACCGTCGAAGAAGCCGAGGAAGAAGCCGAAGCGGCCCTGTCCACCGTCGACAGCGAGTTCGGCCGGACCACCGACCCGGTGCGCATGTACATGCGCGAGATGGGCACCGTCGAGCTGCTGACCCGCGAAGGCGAAATCGAGATCGCCAAGCGCATCGAGGGCGGCCTGATGGACATGATGCAGGCCATCTCGGCCTCGCCCGCCACCATCGCCGAGATCCTGCGCATGGCCGCCGAGATCCGCGAAGGCAAGGTGGTCATCTCCACCATCGTCGACGGTTTCTCCAATCCCAACGAAGCCGATGACTTCGTGGCCGAGGAAGACTTCGACGAATACGACGAAGCCGACGACGACGACGGCAACGGCGGTTCCAAGGCGCTGACCAAGAAGCTGGAAGAACTCAAGCGCGAAGCGCTGGAGCGTTTCGACCGCATCGCCGCCCTGTTCGAGAAGGTCCACAAGATCTACGACAAGGAAGGCTACGGCACGCCGGCCTACATGAAGGCACAGGAAGCGCTCTCGGCCGAGCTGATGACCATCCGCTTCACCGCCCGCACCATCGAGAAGCTGTGCGAAATGGTCCGCTCGCAGGTGGAAGACGTGCGCAAGAAAGAGCGCGAACTGCGCCGCATCATCGTGGACAAGTGCGGCATGCCGCAGGACGTCTTTGTCAAGGAGTTCCCGCCCAACCTGCTCAACCTCAAGTGGGTGGAAAAGCAGGCCGCCGCCGGCAAGCCCTGGAGCACGGTGCTCACGCGCAACATCCCGCCGGTGCAGGAGCTGCAGCAGAAGCTCATCGACCTGCAGTCGCAGGTGGTGGTCCCGCTGGGCGAGTTGAAGGACATCAACAAGCGCATGAACCAGGGCGAGGCGTCGTCGCGCGACGCCAAGAAGGAAATGATCGAGGCCAACCTGCGCCTGGTGATCTCCATCGCCAAGAAGTACACCAACCGCGGCCTGCAGTTCCTGGACCTGATCCAGGAAGGCAACATCGGCCTGATGAAGGCGGTGGACAAGTTCGAATACCGCCGCGGCTACAAGTTCTCCACCTACGCCACGTGGTGGATCCGCCAGGCCATCACGCGCTCGATCGCCGACCAGGCGCGCACCATCCGCATCCCGGTGCACATGATCGAGACGATCAACAAGATGAACCGCATCTCGCGCCAGCACCTGCAGGAGTTCGGCTACGAGCCGGACGCCCCGACGCTGGCCGAGAAGATGGAGATCCCCGAGGACAAGATCCGCAAGATCATGAAGATCGCCAAGGAGCCGATCTCCATGGAAACGCCGATCGGCGACGACGACGATTCGCACCTGGGCGACTTCATCGAGGACACAAACAACACCGCGCCGATCGAAGCGGCCATGCAGGCCGGCCTGCGCGACGTGGTCAAGGACATCCTCGATTCGCTCACGCCGCGCGAAGCCAAGGTGCTGCGCATGCGCTTCGGCATCGAAATGTCCACCGACCACACGCTGGAAGAAGTGGGCAAGCAGTTCGACGTGACGCGCGAGCGCATCCGGCAAATAGAAGCCAAGGCACTGCGCAAGCTCAAGCACCCCAGCCGCAGCGACAAGCTGCGCAGCTTCATCGACACGCTGTGAACGCAGGTCGCCGCGGCGACCGCACCGATGAAAAAGGCACCGCGAGGTGCCTTTTTTCTTGCCGGGTCAATCCTCGGGCGGCGGCGGCGCCGTGCCGTCCGGTGCCGGCGCGCGGCGCGAACCCAGCCCGTCCTGCAGGAAGGCCCGTGCCTTGTCCAGGAACGCCTGGCCCATGCGCGAGACCGGCCGGTCCCGCACCACCAGCCCGCATACCTTGATCGGCACCTTGGGGCTGAAACGATGGGAGCTGCTCGCACTGCCGGCGCGGTAGCGCGCCGTCAATTCGTCGACGAAGCCGATGCCCAGCCCCTGGTCGACCAGCACGCTGACCACGTTGGCGAAGCGCACCTCGATCGAGGGGTTGTAGTGGTCGCCCGCGCGTTCGAACGCCGCATCGATCAGTGCGCCCAGCGGCGCACCGGGCGCGGGGCCGATGATGGTGCGGTCGCGCAGGTCGAAAGGCGAGATGACGGGCTTGGCTGCCAGCGCATCGCCTGCCGGACACAGGCACATCATCTGGGCTTCGACCAGCACGTCCTGAACCAGGCTGGGCCGCGTGGGTGGCCGCATCGCCACGCCGACGTCGGCACTGCCGCTCTCGACGCTCTCCAGCAGGTCGTCCATGCGCTGGGTCTCCAGCGCCACGCGCACGTCGGGATGGTCCTTGAGGAACAGGTTGAGCACCGCCGGCACGAGATACTGAGACAACTCGGCGGTGGCCGCGATGCGCAGCACGCCGGCCCGCCCGGTGCGCAGATCCCAGGCCTTGCGCTGGATGGCCTCGTGCACGCGAAAGAGCGGCTCGGCATCGGCCAGCAGCACACGCGCATCGGGCGTGGGCTGCAGCCGGTTGCTGACCCGGTCGAACAGCTGTACGCCGATCTTGGTTTCCGCGAGCTTGATGGCATTGCTCACGGCGGGCTGGGACATGCCGAGCTCCTCGGCGGCACCGATGGTGGTGCGATAACGCATGACGGCGCGCAGCACTTCGAGCTGGCGCAGATTGATGAGCGTACGTGTGGATGAATCTGACATGAAGAAGGAATGGGGCCCGATGGCTATGGTTCTTTTCGCGGTGCAATGCAGTCAATCAGGGTATGCCCCAAAACGGATCGCGCGCCCTCGCATTTGGTGCGGTGCGCACCACGCCATGCATATACCGTGCCCTTATAGTCGCGGCCCGAAACGGAATTGAGTCGCGTGCAGGGGCGGACTTATTCTTTGGGTCCGCTTCGTGCTCATTTCCGGGCACAAGATTTCATGAAGGGCTTCAACCGTGTATATCAATCGTCTGCGCTCGACCCTGGCACTGGTGGCACTGGCCGGAGGCGCGAGCCTCGTTCCGGTTGCCGCGATGGCCCAGAACTGCACCCCCACCATCCCCAAGAGCGAGCTGGTGTCCGAAGGCAAGCTGATGCTGTCGACCAACCCGACGCTGCGCCCGCTGCAGTACGTCGATTCCACCGGTGAACTCAAGGGCATGAACGTCGATCTGGCCAACGAGCTGGCCAAGCGCCTGTGCCTCAAGCCCGAGCTGGTGCGCATGGACTTCCCCGCCATGATTCCCGCGCTGAAGGCCGGCCGCTTCGACGGCATCAACACCGGCATGTTCTACACCGACGAGCGCGCGAAGATGATGTGGGCCATCCCCTACGCCATGTCGGCCATCGACGTGGTGGGCGCACCCAGCACCAAGGCCACGGTCGCCTCGCCCGAAGCGCTCGAAGGCATGACGGTCGGCGTCGAGACCGACTCGTACCAGGAACGCTGGCTGCGCACCGTCGACAAGGAAAACGTGGCCAAGGGCAAGAAGGCCATGCGCATCAACGCCTTCCCCACCGCCAGCGACGTGATGGCCGCGCTGCGCGCCGGCCAGCTGGACGTGGCGGCTTTCCCCAACTACGCAGGCGGCGCCTTCGTCAAGAGCGGCATGGCGAAGATGCTGCTGCCGGCGCAAGGTGCCTCGCCGACCATGATGAGCTTCCGCTCCAAGGTGGTGGCCGACGCCGTGGTCAAGGCCTATGGCGACATGGTCAAGGACGGCACCTACGATCGCATCCTGGGCGAGTACGCCATGACGAAGATTCCGGGCAACGTCATCGCCCTGCGCGGCGAAGGCCCGAAGTAATCGGCGCCGACCCGCGCCACCGAAGACAACCGAGACAGGAAACCTGCGAGCCATGGAGTTCTTCAAGCCCGATGCCTTCCTGGGCTATCTGACCAACGGATTCCTGCTCAAGGGTGTCCTCGTCACCCTCGGGATGACGGTCGTCACCGTCATCGGCGGCATGATCATGGGCGTCATCGTCGCCTTCATGCGCATGGCCGCCAATCCGGTGATCAGCAACCTGGCCCGCTTCTACCTGTGGGTCTTCCGCGGCACGCCGCTGCTGATCCAGCTGGTGATCATCTACACCGGCCTGCCGCAACTGGGCATCCGCCTGGGCGTGGTCGAGTCGTCGCTGCTGGCGCTCATCCTCAACGAGGCGGCCTACATGGCCGAGATCGTTCGCAGCGGCTTCCTGGGCGTGCCTGCAGGCCAGCGCGAGGCCGCCGATTCGCTGGGCCTGCCGCGCTGGCTGGTGGTCTGGAAAGTCACCTTCCCGCAGGCCTTCCGCCTGATGATTCCGCCGCTGGGCAATTCCATCAACGGCCTGCTCAAGTCGACCTCGATCACCTCGGTCATCTCGATGGAGGAACTGTTGCGGCGCAGCCAGATGGTGATGCAGGAGAAGTTCGAGGTGCTGGAGGTGTTCGCCGCCGCGGCCGTGTTCTATCTCATCATGACCACCGCGTGGGGGCTGGTGCAGACCCAGCTCGAGAAGCGTTTCGGCGCCGGCACCGCGCCGCGCTCCTGACGATCACGCCATGCCGCCCCGCCCTCCCAAGGGGCGGCATCCGCTCCCCTCCCGAGACATCCATGAACAGCAACTGGCTCAGGCGCATCACCGTCGCCACCATCCTCCCTTTCCATGACGACGGCCGCATCGACTGGGAAGGCTTCGCGCGCGTGCTCGGCTACTGCACCACGCAGGCCGGCACGCAGTCCGTCTTCGTGAACGGCCACGCCGGCGAGAGCAGCGCGCTCACGCCGGACGAACGCGCCGAAGTCATCCGCTTCGCACGCCGGCACATCCGTGCGGATCAATGCCTCGTGGCCGGCCTGGTCGCGCCGACGACGGGCGAGGCCGTGGAGCAGGCCCGGCAGGCCCAGGCCGCCGGGGCTGATGTGCTCACCGTGTTCCCGCTGGAGTTTCCGGGGCTGGACCTCGCCGCGCGAGGCCAGGCGCAGATCGCCCACGTGCGTGCCATCGGCGACGCCGTGCCGCTGCCGCTGGCCGTGTTCCAGTACCCGTTCGCTTCGCCTGCCACGCATGACACGGCCACGCTGGCCACCCTCGCGGCACTGCCGCGCGTGGTCGCCGTCAAGGAAGGCTCGGACAGCATGACGCTGTACGAAGACAACCTGCGCGCCGCCAAGGCGGCCAACCCCGCTTTCCTGGTGCTGCCCTCCAACTTCGACTGGTTCATGCCGCAGCTGGCCGTGGGCGCCGACGGCATTCTGTCGGGCCTCTCCAGCCTCGCACCGGATCTGCTGGCGCGCCTGTGGGCCGCCAGCGAAGCCAAAGACCTGGACGCCATGCGCGCCGCCAGCGACGCGCTCCATCCGCTGGTGCGTGCCGTCTATGCCCTGCCCCGCTCCGACATGTACGCGCGCATCAAGGTCGCGCTGCACGACGACGGGCTGATCGGCTCGGCCTTCTCGCGTACCAACAAGACCGTCTTCAGCGACGCGCAACGTGCGGCCCTGCGCGCTGGCCTGGCCCGCGCACGCGCCCTCTGACTCCACGCCCCCACGAACAGGACCCTCCAATGATCTCGATCCAGAACGTGAACAAGTGGTATGGCGCCTACCATGCACTGCGCAACGTGTCGCTCGACGTGAAGAAGGGCGAGCGCGTGGTGATCTGCGGGCCGTCGGGCTCGGGCAAGTCCACGCTGATCCGCTGCATCAACCGGCTCGAATCGCACCAGGAAGGCCAGATCGTGGTCGACGGTGTCGAGCTGACCGCCAAGGCCAAGGCCCAGAACGTGGTGGCCGTGCGGCGCGAAGTGGGCATGGTGTTCCAGCAGTTCAACCTGTTCCCGCACCTCACCGTGCTCGACAACCTCATGCTCGCGCCGATGTGGGTGCGCAAGATCTCCAGGGCCGAGGCCGAGAAGACCGCCATGCACTACCTCGAACGCGTGCGCATCGGCGAGCAGGCGCACAAGTATCCGGGCCAGCTCTCGGGCGGCCAGCAGCAGCGCGTGGCCATCGCGCGCTCGCTGTGCATGCAGCCCAAGGTCATGCTGTTCGACGAGCCGACCTCGGCGCTCGACCCGGAGATGATCAAGGAAGTGCTGGATGTGATGACCCAGCTGGCCAACGAAGGCATGACCATGGTCTGCGTAACGCACGAAATGGCCTTCGCGCGCAAGGTCGCCAACACCGTCGTGTTCATGGACAAGGGCGAGGTGATCGAATCGGCGTCGGCCGAGGCGTTCTTCACCCAGCCGCGCAACGAGCGCACGCGCGCCTTCCTCGATCAGGTGATGACGCACTGATGCCGGCGCGCGCGGCTGGCGTCACGCCGCGCGCACACCGGGCGGCGCGCGGTCAGCGCAGCGCGGCCACGCGGGCCAGCCCCGCGTCGAGGATCAGGTCGGTGTCGTTGCTGGCCAGCGCGAAGCCGAAGCCTTCGGCCATCACCGCGCGCAGCAGCGTGGCATCGGCCAGGCCCGCGATGCCGGCGTGCTTGCCGTGCTGGCGGCAGGCCTGCAGCACGGCCTGGCGCGCGGCGCGCATGCGGGGGTGATCCACCTGCCCCGCGATGTCCAGCTCCATCGACAGATCGTTGCTGCCGATCAGCAGTACGTCCACGCCCGGCACGGCGGCAATGGCTGCGGCGCGTTCGATGGCCTCGGGCGATTCCAGCATCACCACCGACAGCACCTGCGGATTGGCCTCGGCCATGGCCTCGTGCACGGGCAGGCGTGCATAGCCGAACATGGGCTGCAGTCCGAAAAACGAGCGGCGGCCCAGCGGCGGGTACTTGGTGGCAGCGGCCACGGCTCGTGCCTCGTCCGCGCTGTCCACGTGCGGCACCACGATGCCCTGGGCGCCGCCATCGAGCAGCCGGGCGATGTCGTGCGAGCCCTTGCCCGGCACGCGCGCGATGGACGGCAGGCCGGCCGCCAGGCCCGCCGCGGCGATGTCCACCGCCTGCGCGACGGACAGCGGCCCGTGCTCCAGGTCGGTGAAGAGGAAATCGAAGCCACAGCGCACGGCCAGGCCCACGGCCGCGCTGGAGCGCAGCTGCTGGATGCCCAGGCCCAGCGCGGGCCGGCCGGCCGCCAGATGGGCGGCCACGGGATTGAGGTACATGCGCAGCCGGCTCAGAAACCGCCCACTTCACCGCGCCGGATGAAGCGGCCCCGGCCCGGCTTGCCATGCCAGTGCCGCTCGTCGACGATGAGTTCCCCGCGCGAGAACACCTTGCGCACCTTGCCGTGCACGTGGTGGCCTTCGAACAGGCTGTAGTCGCAGTTGCCGTGGTTGCCGTCGTGCGTGTGGGCGGTGATGACCTGCTCCATCTGCGGATCGAACAGCACCACGTCGGCGTCGGTGCCGACGGCGATGGTGCCTTTCTGCGGGAACAGGCCGAACAGCTTGGCCGGCGCGGTGGCCGTGAGCTCGACGAAGCGGTTGAGCGAGATACGGCCGGTGCGCACGCCGCCGTCGTAGATCACCGTCATGCGCGTTTCGATGCCGGGCGCGCCGTTGGGAATCTTCGAGAAGTCGCCGCGGCCGAACTCCTTCTGCCGCACGCGGCCCATGTGGCCTTCCTTCATGCAGAAGGGGCAGTGGTCGGTGGAGACGAGTTGCAGGTCGTCGGTCTTGAGCGCCGTCCACAGCGCGTCCTGCGCTTCCCTGGAACGCAGCGGCGGGCTCATCACGTACTTGGCCAGCGAGAAGTCGTCGCTGTCGTACACCGACTCGTCGAAGAACAGGTAGTGCGGGCAGGTTTCGGCGAACACCGGGATGCCGCTGTCGCGCGCCTCGATCACGTGGGCCAGTGCCTCCTTGGCCGAAAGGTGGACGAAGTACACCGGTGCGTTGGCCAGCTCCGCCAGCTTGATGCCGCGGTGCGTGGCCTCGCCTTCGAGGATGGAGGGGCGCGTGAGCGCGTGGTACTTGGGCGAGGTGTGGCCCTGCGCCAGCGCTTCCTTGATCAGCAGGTCGATGACGGTGCCGTTCTCGGCGTGCAGCGCGATCATGCCGCCGTGCTCGCCCACCATGCGCATGGCGCGGAAGATGGCGGCGTCGTCCACCATCACCGTGCCGGGGTAGGCCATGAACATCTTGAAGCTGGAGACGCCTTCGTGCCGGATGGCGTGGCGCATGTCGCCCAGCATGGCATCGTCCACGTGCGTGACGATGACGTGGAAGCCGTAGTCGATGCTGGCGCCCTGCTCGGCCTTGGCCTGCGCGCGCGTGATCGCGTCCATCGGGCTCGTGCCCTGGTTCTGGAACGCGAAGTCGATGATGGTGGTGGTGCCGCCGAAGGCCGCGGCGCGCGTGCCCGATTCGAAGTCGTCGCAGGTGGTCGAATCGCCGAAGGTGTTTTCCAGGTGGGTATGCACGTCCACGCCGCCCGGAAAGACCAGCAGGCCGGTCGCGTCGATCACCTTCACATCGGGCCCGACGTCCAGATTCAGGCCGATGGCGGCGATCTTGCCGTCCTTGAGCAGCAGGTCGGCGTGGTAGTCGTCCACGGCCGTCACGATGCGGCCGTTGCGGATCAGTGTGGTGGCGGGCGTGCTCATGGCGGTGGCTTCCTTGTCAGGCGATGGGTTGGAGACCGCTGGCGCGCAACGCGCCGCGCAGCATCTCCACTTCTCCGGCCGGCAGCGGGCCCATGGGCGCGCGCATGCGGTCGCTGGGAATGCGGCCCAGCAGCATCAGGCAGGTCTTCAGACGCGCCGTGGCGTGGCCGCCGGGCGCCGTGCCGTACACGGCCTTGGCCAGCGGGTAGATCACGTCGTTGAAACGGCGCGCGGCGGCCAGGTCGCCGGCCTTCATCGCGTCGTACAGGCCGGTGATGGGTTCGGGAATCACGCAGGCCAGGCTCACCTGGCTGCCCTCCGTGCCGAGCGCGAAGCAGGTGAACAGGTGCTCGTCGCCGGAGGCCATCATGAGCACGTGCGGCGCCACGCGGGCTACCAGCCGCTGGTGCGCTTCGTAGGCCGCTGTCTCCCAGCTGCCTTCCTTGATGCCCACCACGTTGGGCAATTGCACCAGGCGCGTGAGCACGTCGTGCGTATAGGCCAGCTTGCCCGCGCCCACTCCCGCCTGGTAGAGGAACAGCGGCAGCGCGCTGCCCTCGGTGGCGATGCGGTGGTGGCGCACGGCCACCTCGGCATCCTGCGAGACGGCCCACGAGAACGGCGGAAAGATGAGCACCGCGTCGGCGCCGGCCGCCGCCGCATCCTGCACATGGCGCTGCGCCTCGTGGCTGTCCTCGGCGTTGATGCCGCAGACCAGCACGGTGCGGGCCGGGCATTCGGCGCGTGCGATCTCGACCACGCGGCGCTTCTCCTCGCGCGTGAGCATGAAGTTCTCGCCCGCATGGCCGTTGAGCAGCAGGCCCGTCATGCCGTCGGCGCCGGCCACGGCGCGCAGGTGGGCGGCCATTTGCGCCTCGTCGATCGATCCGTCCTCGTGCAGCGGGACGATGGTGGCGGCGTACACGCCACGCAGGCGTTCGGGAGGCAGGGATGTCATGCGGCGGGCGGCTCGAAAGTGCGGGCGGGTGCACGCATCTGTGACCGACCATATCGCGCCGCCTGCGCGCGGACCAATCAGAAACGCGGGCGCGACTATAAGGGCCGGCTATAGCGACCCGGCCCGGCTTGCGTATGCAGTGCGCTGATAGTCAGCCGCCAATATCTGATAGGCCGCAGGCCTCATGCGCGACCCTGGCGCCGCTATTCTGAAAAAGCGCCGCACACCCCGTGCAGCGCCTCTTTGGAGACACCATGCTGTCCGGAATCAGGGTCATCAGCTTCAACCATTTCCACGCGGGCCCGATGGCCGCGCAGTTCCTCGCCGACCTGGGCGCCGACGTGATCGCGGTCGAGCCGGTGGACGGCGCCTTCCACCGCAACTGGGCCGTGGCCGGCCGCTTCGTCGCGGGCCAGAGCGTGAACCTGCTGACCACCGGCCGCAACAAGCGCAGCCTGGCGCTGGACATGAAGTCGGCCGAGGGCAAGGCCGTCGCGCGCAAGCTGCTCGAAGGCGCTGACGTGGTGATGGAGAACTTCCGGCCCGGTGCGATGGAGCGCATGGGCTTCGGCTACGAGCAGGTGAAGGCCTTCAATCCCGGCATCGTGTATGCCTCGGTCAGCGGCTACGGCGCCAGTGGACCCGACCGTGACACGCCCGGCCAGGACCTGCTGCTGCAGGCGCGCTCGGGCCTGGCCGCACGCACCGGCCGCGCCGACGGCGCGCCCACGCCCGCCGGCCCGGTGATCGTGGACCAGCATGCCGCGTCGCTGCTGGCCATGGGCATCCTGGCCGCCCTGCTGGGCCGCGCCACCACGGGCAAGGGCGCCCTGGTGGAAGGCAGCCTGCTGCAGTCGGCCATCGACCTGCAGTCCGAATCACTGACCGCGTGGCTCAACGGTGCACGCAGCGAGACGCCGCGCGGCAGGCACGGCCTGGCCAGCTGGTGCAGTGCCGGCCCCTCGGGCATTCACGCCACGGCCGATGGCTACCTGGCGATCTCGATGGCCTCGCCGGCCGACCTGGCCATCGCGCTCGATCTGCCGCAACTGGCCGACCTGCCGGCTTCGGCCAGCTTCGACCAGCGCGACGAGATCACACGCGTGGTGGCCGAACAGCTGAAGGCGAAGACCACGGCCGACTGGCTGCCCGCGCTGCAGCAGCAGGCCATCTGGCACATGCCCGTGAAGGACTACGACGACCTGCGCGGCGACGCGCAACTGCAGCACCTGGGCACGATCGTCGATGCCACCGGCGCCGAAGGCGAGCAGGTCACCCTGCTGGGCCATCCGCTGCGCTTCGACGGCGCGGCGCCGCCCGTGCGCCTGGTGCCGCAGAAGCTCGGTGCGCAGACGCGCGACGTGCTGCTGGAGATCGGCTACGACCCCGCGCAGATCGACACGCTGCTGCAGTCGCGCGTGGTCGCCGCGCCCGCGGCCTGAACCCCGGCGCACGGAGGACGCAATGGACATCCGCATGAAGGTGGTGAGCTTCTGCCACTACCTGCAGGGCCCGGCCTGCACGCAATACCTGGCCGACATGGGCGCCGAGGTGGTCAAGATCGAGCCGCTGGGTGGCGCGTTCGAGCGCCACTGGTCCGGCGGCAATTCGTGGGTGGGCGGCGTGAGCGCCTTCCTGCTCTCGGCCAACCGCAACACCGAAAGCCTGGCCGTCGATCTGAAGAAGCCCGAAGGGCGCGATCTGGTGCTGCGCCTGATCGACGAGGCCGACGTGGTGATCGAGAATTTCCGCCCCGGCGTGCTCGATCGCCTGGGCCTGGGCTTCGATGCGCTGCGCGCGCGCAGGCCGTCGCTGATCCTCGCCTCGGCCAGCGGCCTGGGCCGCACCGGGCCCGCTGCGTCGCGACCGGGGCAGGACCTGCTCATGCAGGCGCGCTCGGGCCTGATCGCGGCCACGGGCGGTGGCGGCGCCGGCCCCTCGGCCGTGGGCGCGGCCGTGATCGACCAGCACGGCGGCGCGCTGCTGGCCATGGGCATCCTGGGCGCCTACGTGCGCCGCCTGCAGACGGGCGATGGCACGCTGGTGGAGGGCAGCCTGTTCGCCGCCGGCATCGACCTGCAGACCGAAGCGCTCACCAAGTACTACGCGGTGCCGGACCGCCCCGACGTCTACACGCGCGATCGCCACGTGGGCAGCTGGTACCACGATGCACCCTACGGCGTGTACCCGCTGGCCGACGGTCATCACCTCGTGCTGTCGATGAACGATCCGGTCCGGCTGGCCGATGCGCTGGGCAGCGACGCCCTGCGCACGCTCGCCGGCATCGACCGCTATGCCGAGCGCGACCGCTACGCGCAGGCCGTGGCGGCCGAGCTGCGCACGCGCCGCTTCGACGAGATCTCGGCGGTGTTCGATGCCCATGCGATCTGGCACGAGCGTGTGCGCGACTACGACGACCTGCGGCAGGACCCGCAGGCCCTGCACAACGAAGCCTTCCGCGAGATCGAGGTGCCCGGCGGCGGCCGCGCCACCCTGGTCAACCATCCGCTGCGCTACGACGGCGAGTTGCCCGCATACCGCCGCATGCCCTTCCACGCGGGGCAGGACAGCCTGTCCATCCTGCGCCGGCTGGGCCTCTCCGCTGCCGAGTGCGATGCGCTCGTCGCCGCGGGCGTCGTCGGCACGCCGCAGGCCCCGGACGCCTGACAACTCCACCGATTCCATCCCTTCATCCGCTCACCACCGACCATGTTCGATTACTCCATTCCCTCCGAAACCCAGATGCTGCTGGACACCGTGCGCAAGTTCGTCACGCAGGAAGTGCAGCCGCTCGAAGCCGAAACCGAGAAGCAGGGCCGCGTGCCCGCCGAAGACCTGGCCCGCCTGAAGAAGAAGGCACAGGACCTGGGCCTGTTCGCCATGAACATGCCCGAGGACACAGGCGGCGGCGGCCTTTCGCACATCGACATGTGCCTGGTGGAAGAAGAGCTGGGCAAGACCTCGGACGCGCTGATCCGCCGCATCTTCGGCCAGGTCTACCCGATGCTGCTGGCCTGCAAGGGCGAGCAGCGCGAGAAGTACCTGCTGCCCACCGTGCGCGGCGAGAAAATCTGCGCCATGGCCATCACCGAGCCGGGCGCGGGCTCGGATGCAGCCAGCATCAGCACCACGGCCACGCTGGATGGCGACGAGTGGGTGCTCAACGGCCGCAAGCACTTCATCAGCGACGGCGACATCGCCGACTACGTGATCGTGATGGCCGTGCACGACAAGGACAAGCGCGCCCGCGGCGGCATCTCGCTCTTCCTGGTGGACAAGGGCACGCCCGGCTTCGAGATGACCAGCGTGCAGGCCATGATGGGTCACCGCGGCTACGGCCATGCCGAGCTGGTGTTCGAGAACGTGCGCATCCCGAAGGATGCAGTGATGGGAGAGGTGGGCGAGGGCTTCAAGCTCATCATGAGCAGCGTCTCGGGCATCCGCCTGGCCCACATCGGCGCGCGCGCCGTGGGCATGGCCAGCCGCGTGCTGGAGCTGATGCGCAACTATGCGAACGACCGCAAGCAGTTCGGCCAGCCTATCGGCGACTTCCAGATGGTGCAGCAGCAGATCGCCGACTCGGCCGTCGAGATCTTCGCCACCCGCATGATGGTGCTCAACACCGCGTGGGAGCTGGACCAGGGCATCGACTGCCGCGACAAGGTGTCGATGGTCAAGCTCTATGCCTCCGAGATGCTCGGCCGCGTGGCCGACCGGGGCATCCAGGTGTTCGGCGGCATGGGCTTCACGAAGGAGCTGCCGCTGGAGCGCATCTACCGCGACAGCCGCGTCACGCGCATCTACGACGGCACCTCCGAGATCCATCGCATGCTGATCGCCCGCAGCGTCATGAAGCGCGGCCTCAATCTTTGACCCCCCCGAAGCGCCTTCGGCGCCTCCCCCCGAGGGGGCGCACCCAGCGGCCCTGCAAAGCCGGTTCCGCGGGTGCCCTGGCCTCGAGGCGTGGCACACGAACATTCATTCCACTGGACACTCCATGACCACTTCCCTCAAGGCCGGCGACAACATGTCGTTCCGCAAGACCCTCACCGTGGCCGAGCAGGCGATGTACACCGGCATCAGCGGCAACATGGCGCCGCTGCACGTGGACCAGCGCGCCGCCAAGGACGCCGGCTTCGACAACATGCTGGCGTTCGAGCTCAACGGCGTGGCGCTGGCCACCACGGCGCTCAACCGCCTGGCCGGGCCCGGCTGGCGCATCGCCGGCGTGCAGGTCGATTTCGCCGTGCCGGTGCTGGTGGGCCAGACCCTCGAGTCGCGCGTCGAAGTGACGGCCGCCGATGCCGCAAGCATCACCTGCACGCTGCTGTGCCAGACCGTGGGCAACACCGGCGGCGCCGTCGTGGCGCAAGGGACGGCCCGCCTCGTGCCCGTGAAAGCCTGAGCATGTACGACCTCAAGCCTTTCGACAGCCTGCACGTCGGCAACGAGGTGTCGGTGCGCAAGACGATCACCGAAGCCGACGGCGCGCTCTACATCGCCGCCACCGGCGACTTCGGCCCCGTGCACGTGGACGACAGCTACGCCGAGACCACGCGCTTCGGCCGCCGCCTGGCGCCCGGCATCATGGTGGCCGGCATCTGCACCAACGTGCTGACGGCCGAGCTGGCCGGCACGCTGGGGGTCTCCATCGAGGACCGCTTCTGGTTCACCGGCCCGGTGTTCTACGGCGACACCATCGCCTTCCGCGTCTGGATTCATGAGATGGACGCCGAGACCCGCACCGTCACCTGGCAGGCCAGCGCGACCAACGACGAGGGCAAGGAAGTGCTCAAGGCCGAGGCCACGCTGAAGTTCCCGCGCGTGAAGCCCAAGCCGGTGGAGGCACCCGCCGCATGAACATCAACACCGTGCCCCCCACGCTGCCCGCGGGTGTCGCGGCCGGCTCGCCCGTGTTGCATGTGGTGCGCGTGGACATCGACCCCGCACATGAGGCCGCGTTCAACACCTGGTACGACGAGGTGCACGTGCCCGCGCTGCTGGCCTGCCCCGGCTGGCTGTCGGCGCGGCGATTCGTCTCGCTGGAGGACGGCCCCAAGTACTGCGCCATCTACGAGGTGGCCGGCGACTGGGTCTACGCCACGCCCGAGTTCGAGGCCGTGGCCGGCTTCATGGAATTCACGCCGCACGTGCGCAACTTCATGCGCCAGCGCCTGGCGCCGCTGGTGAAGGTGGCCCCGTGAGCTCGCGTGCGGTCCCGCCGGCCGTGGCTCCGATCGCAGGCGCGGCCGGAAACCTTGCGGCGAGCCTGTTGCAGGCCCGTCCGCTCACGAAGGACGCGTTCGCGCCCTTCGGCCAGGTGATCGAGCTCGAGGGCGCACGGCAGTTCGACATCAATGACGGCACCACGCGGCGCTTCCACGATCTGGCGAAGATCGACACGCTGGCCGATGGCGGACGGCCGATCGTGAGCCTGTTCCGGGCCCAGCCGCGTGCCGAGCCGGTGCGCCTCGCCCTGATGGAGCGGCATCCGCTGGGATCGCAGGCCTTCATTCCGCTGGCCGCACGCTCCTACTTCGTGGTGGTCGCGCCCGACGCGGGCGGGCGGCCCGGTCCGCTGCAGGCCTTCTTCACGACGGGATGGCAGGGCGTCAACTACGACCGCAACACCTGGCACCACCCGCTGCTGGCGGTGGACGAGGTGTCGGACTTCATCGTCGTGGACCGGGGTGGGGAAGGCCACAACCTCGAGGAATGGCCGCTCGCGGATCCGCCCGCGCTGCGCCGGCCCTGAGCGGCCTCACCTGCGGGATGGGCCGCGCCGGCCGCGTCAGTCGATGGCGGCCATCGCCATCATGCCGGCCGCCGTGTTGCTGATGGGAATGTGGTAATTGGTGTGCACCGCGCGCACGCGGCCCGGCACGGCGGCGCGCGCGGCCAGCCACATGAGCAGTTCCACGCCCTGGGTGCCGGTCTTCTCGACCAGTTCGTGAATGCTGAACTGCGTGGCCCATTCGGGATCGTGGATCAGGCTGTCCATGAATTTCAGGTCGAACGGCTTGTTGATGAAGCCGGCGCGCTCTCCATCGAGCTGGTGCGACAGGCCGCCCGTGCCGATCACCACCACGCGGCGCGGGTCGTCCCAGGACCGCAGGGCCTCGCCCACGGCACGGCCCAGCGCCACGCAGCGCTTCGCGCTGGGCAGCGGGAACTGCACGGTGTTGATGCAGATCGGAACGGTGAGCACCGGGCAACGCTCCTGGGGCCAGAACAGCTTGAGCGGCAGCGCGAAGGCGTGATCCACCAGCATGTCCTGGCAGGTGGTGACGTCGAACTCGGCTTCGACCAGGTGGTTGATGAGGTGCCACGACAGCTCGGGCACGCCGTCGAACGGCGGCAGCGTGGGCAGGCCCCAGCCCTCGTCGGCGTTGCTGTAGCGCGGCGCCGCGCCGATCGCGAAGGTGGGCATCTTGTCGAGGAAGAAGTTGAGCCCGTGGTCGTTGTAGAAGACGACGGCGATGTCGGGCTTCACGTCGGCGAGCCATTCGCGCACGGGCAGGAAGCCGTCGAAGAACGGTTTCCAGTAGGGATCCTGCTGGCGGCCACGCGCGATCGCGCCGCCGATGGAGGGAACGTGTGAGGTGGTGAGCCCGCCGACGATGGTGGCCATGGTGTGTCTCCGCTGGGTATCAATAGTGTTCGAGCGCGGCCGGCTGGTCGTTCTGCGCGACCAGGCGCGCCTTGAAGGCTTCTTTCGTCATGCCGGTCTGGGCCGCGCCAAGGTCCTGTACGTCCAGGCCGAGGATGCCGGCGAACTTGGCGAGGTAGTACACGTTGCCACCGGCCGACAGCAGCGCGAGCACGTCGCGCCGCGCGATGGCATCGGCCTGCTCGCCCGTGAGGCCGAAGCGGCGCATGTAGCCCGCCTCGTCCGCGCGGAAGGCCTCGCGGTTGGCGGCGTCGTTGAAAGAAAAGCACATGCGGTTGAGCGCATAGCCCTTCATGGCCTGCGCACCGTCGAACAGCACGGTGCCGGGGATGAGACGGGATGATGAGGCGGGCATGGAGTGTCTCCGGATGACGCGGCGAGTGTCCGCCGCCGCCCGCGCGCGCGTGCTGACCTGGATCAAGCCCACGGCCCGCGACGACGGCCAATCGTGCGTACGCGTACCATCGGGGCCGACATGTCCCTTTCTGCCCCCACGCCCAGCCAGGCTCTGGCCACCGCCAACCGACGCGGCATCACCGCGATGATGCTGTCCGCCATGACGTTCGTCGCCAACGATGCGCTGCTCAAATACGCCAGCCAGTCGCTGCCCGGCATGCAGGCCATCTTCCTGCGCGGCGTGTTCGCCACGCTGTTCCTGCTGATGCTGTGCCAGGCCATGGGCGTGACAAAGCACTTCAACCGTCTGGGCGACCGGCGGCTGCTCACGCGCTCTTGCCTGGACGCGGTGGCCACCCTGCTCTACCTCACCGCCCTCTTCCACCTGCCGCTGGGCAACGCGACGGCCATCAACATGGCGGCACCGCTCTTCATCATGCTGTTCGCGGTGTTGGTGCTGCGCGAGCAGGCCGGCTTCACGCGCTGGGCGGCGCTGGCGGGCGGGTTCGCGGGGGTGCTGCTGATCGTGCAGCCCGCGGCCGAGGGCTTCAACGCCTGGGCGCTGCTGTCCGTGGTCGGCACGGTGCTGCACGCGGCGCGCGACCTGCTCACGCGCTTCATCGACCGCAGCATTCCCACGCTGGTGCTCACGCTCTCCACCATGATCGCGGTGATGGTGCTCTCGGGTATCGCCTCGATCTTCCAGGGCTGGGCGCCGGTGGGCTGGACCACGCTGGGCTGCCTCATGGTGGCGGCCGTGTTCCTGGGCGCGGGCCACTACTTCCTGGCCGTGAGCATGCGCACGGGCGAGCTGAGCCTGATCGCGCCGTTCCGCTACAGCGGCCTGCTGTTCGCGCTGTTCATCGGCTGGACGGTGTGGGGCGACGTGCCCAACGCGCTGGCCACCGTGGGCATCGTGCTGCTGGTGGGCGCGGGGCTGTACGTGCTGCTGCATGAGCGCGCGCGCCAGCGGCAGCGGCAGATGCTGGAGACGGCGGCGGGCGACTGAGCTCAGTAGAGCATCGAGGGCAGCCACAGCCCGATCGACGGAAAGGCGTACAGCAGGCCCATCGCGACGATCTGCAGGCCCATGAACGGCATCATGCCGGCGAAGATCTGGCCCAGCGTGACGTGCGGTGGCGCCACGCCCTTGAGGTAGTAGGCCGACATGGCCACCGGCGGGCTGAGATAGGCGGTCTGCAGGTTCAGCGCGACGAGCAGACCGAAGAACAGCGGATCGACGCCGAAGTTGTCCAGCAGGGGCACGAAGATGGGCACGAAGATCACGATGATCTCGGTCCACTCGAGCGGCCAGCCCAGCAGGAAGATGATCAACTGCGACAGCAGCAGGAACTGGATCTTCGTCAGGCCCAGCGACATCACCCACGATTCGATGATCTCCTGCCCGCCCAGCAGGGCGAAGGCGGCCGAGAAGATGGCCGAGCCGATGAAGAGCCAGCAGACCATCGCCGTCGTCTTGGCCGTGAGCAACACCGATTCGCGCACGACACCGAAGTTCAGGCGCCGGTAGGCCAGCGCGAGCAACAGGCCGCCGAGCGCGCCCATCGCCGCCGCTTCGGTGGGCGTGGCGATGCCCAGCACGATGCTGCCGAGCACCGCCGCGATGAGCAGGGCCAGCGGCACGAACGAGGCCACCAGCATCCGCATGATCTCGAACCGCTCGGCGGTCAGCCCGCGATAGAACCAGAGCGTCGCCCCCGCCAGTGCGGCCAGCGCCGCCCAGGGCAGCCAGCGCGGCGCGGACGGCGCGCCATGCGGAACCTCCTCCGAGGCGCCGGCCAGTGCGCGGGTGTCCATGCCGAAGAGATCGGTGGGCGGCTCGTCCTCGCCGGCGTCGGCCATGGCCGCCACGGCCGGCGGCGCGGCCGGAACGGGCCCGGCGACATCCCGCATGGCGCCGAGGGCGGTGAGAGCGAGCAGTGACGCCAGCACCACCGCCGGCGCGAAGCTCATGAGCACGAAGCCGGCCAGTTGCAGCCTGGGCACCGACGTGCGCGGCTGCGCCAGCGCGGCCATCAGCGGACGCAGCACGCGGGCGCCGCGCGCACCGCCCGACAGCGACATCGACGCGCCGCTCAGCGGCACGACCCGCTCGCCCTCGGGCAGCGGCGGCATGAGCGAGGGCTTGAGCTTGGCCAGCACGATGATGTAGAGCAGATAGAGGCCGGTCAGCATCAGCCCCGGCAGCAGCGCGCCGGCATAGAGGCGCACCACCGAAACCCCGGCGGTCGCGCCATACAGGATGAGCAGCACCGAAGGCGGTATCAGCGCACCCAGGCAGCCGCCGGCGGTGATGGCGCCGGCGATCACGCGGATGTCGTAGCCGGCCTTGAGCATGGTCGGCATCGCCAGCAGCCCCATCAGCGTGATGACGGCGCCCACGATGCCGGTGGCCGTCGCGAAGATCGCGCAGGTGACCAGCGTGGCGACGGCCAGCGCGCCGGGCACGCGGGCCATCGACAGGTGCAGGCTCTGGAACAGCCGGGCGATCAGGTTGGAGCGCTCGACGATGTAGCCCATGAAGACGAACAGCGGAATGGCGATCAGCGTGTCGTTGGTCATCACCGAATAGGCGCGCTGCACCATGAGGTCGAGCGTGTGCTGCCAGGCCTGCCCGGTGCCGGCGAAGGTGTAGGCCAGGAACGTGAAGATCACGCCCATGCCCATGAGCGTGAAGGCCGTCGGGAAGCCGAGCATGATCGCGACGACGACCGTGGCGAGCATCAGCAGGCCGACGTGCCCGGTGCGCAGGTCGCCCCAGGGCGTGAAGAGCGCCACCCCGGCAAGCACCAGGACGATGAGCGACAGGCCGAAGCCGAGTTCTTTCCTCATGCGCGGCCTCCGGTGGCCGGGGCCACATTCGCGTCCGCCGCCAGCGCCTGGGAGCGCAGGCGGTCCACGTCGACCTCCTGCACGTCCTCCACGCGCGGCGCCCACGCACCCTGGCGGATGCAGGCGACGCAGCGCAGGATCTCGGCCAACCCCTGCATCATGAGCAGCGCGCCCGCCAGCGGAATCAGGCTCTTGAGGGGATACACCGGCAGGCCGTTGGCCGTGAGCGCCGAGCGCTCGCCCGCGGCCCAGGAGTCGTGGGCGTAGGCCGCGCCCGCCCAGACCAGTGCGACGACACCGGGGCAGAAGAAGACCAGGTAGAGCGCCAGATCGATGATGGCCTGCGTGCGCGGCTGCAGCATGCCGTAGAGGATGTCGCCGCGCACGTGGCTCTGCTGGGCCAGCGCGTAGGCGCCGCCCAGGATCACCATCGCGCCGTAGGACATGATGGTCGCGTCCAGCACCCAGCCGTTGGGTTTGTTGAAGGCGTAGCGCGACACCACCTCGAACGCGGTGATGGCCACGAGCACGACGATGAGCCAGCCGGCCGTCTGGCCGACCCAGGTCGAGATGCGGTCTGCCGCACGCAGTAATCGGTTCATGTCCGCGAGCTCCTGTGGGGATCTGGGCGGGCGCCTGGACAGCGGCCCGTACGCCGTCGTCAGCCGAAGAACTTGCGGTAGGCCGGCCCGGCCGCCACCGTGGTGAGCTCGGAGAGGTAGACCACCTTGCGCGCCCAGGCCTTCTGTGACTCCACCGTTCTGGCGAACAGGGCGTTCTCCGCGCTGCGCGTGGCGATCACCTTGGTCCACGCGTCGAGCTGCGCATTGAGGATCGGCTGCGGCGTGCGCATCACCTTCACGCCGTCCTTGGCCTGCATGGCGATGAGGTCGTCGGCCATGCGGTGCATGGCTTTCCATGTCATGCGCGAACTCGACGCATCCAGCGCGACCTGGATCAGGCGTTTCACGTCGTCGGGCAGTGCATCGAACTTCGGCTTGTGGAACGTCAGGTCGAAGACGTTGTTGGCCTGGTGATAGCTCTGCAGGTAGTAGAACTTCGTCACGTCCGGGAAGCCGAGCAGGCGATCGTCGGTGATGTTGGCGAATTCGGCCGCGTCGATCACGCCGCGTTCGAGCGAGGGCACGATGTCGCCGGGCGCCAGTTGTACCGGCACGGCACCCATCGCCTGCATCATGTCGACCGACAGGCCCGAGGTGCGGTACTTCAGTCCCTTCAGGTCGTCCACCGACTTGAGTTCCTTGCGGAACCAGCCGAACGGCTCGCACGGGATCGGGCCGTAGAGCATGGTGACCACGTTGAGCTTGGCGGCTGCCAGCGTCTCGGCATAGAGCTGGCGTCCGCCCCCCTGCTCGATCCAGCCCAGCAACTGCGTGGCGTCCATGCCGAAATTGGGGCCGGCGCCGTACAGGCCGAATGCCGTGTTGCGGCCGAACCAGAACGCCGGGATGCTGTGGCCGCCGTCGAGCGTGCCGCTCGATACGGCCTCCAGGATCTGCGGCGGCGGGACCACGGAGCCGGCCGGCAGCATCTGGATTTTCACGCGTCCACCCGTGGCCTGCTCGATGTCGCGGGCGGCATCCACCGCGAACTCGTGGAAGATGGTCTTGGCGGGCCACGCGCTCTGGAAGCGCAGCGTCGTGGTCTGCGCCACCGAGACCGCCGGCGCGGCCAGGCCGATGCCGCCCAGGGCGCCGATCTTCAAGGCCTGGCGGCGGCCCTGCGTGGCCGGTCCGGAGGACGGGGCGGCGGACGTGCGGAGGGTGTTCATGGTGCGGACTCCTGTGGTGGATGGGATGCACCTGCAACGCAAGCACCATGCCAACAAGATGGATTGAATTCCACCAAAGTGGAATGCTCCACAGCACCCGATCAGGCACCCCGACGGAGCCTGCCGCCACCCGTCTGCACCCGATAGGGGAATTTATTCCCTTATCAGGTGCGCCATCGTCGTGCCCTCAGCGACGGAAAGGCGTGCTGTCGATCACCAGGAAGTACTGGCACTCGCCCCGGCCGACATTGCGGAAGGCGTGCGCCTGTACGGCCTGGAAATACAGCGCATCGCCCGCCTCCAGCCGATGCACGAGGCCGTCTCCGAGCTGCGCTTCGAGCACGCCCTGCAGCACATAGATGTATTCGTCGGTGCCACGGCGGTGGGCGCTGAACTCCCCGGAGGACGACCCCGGCGGCAAGGTGTTGAGCACCCAGTCGACCCCGCGACCGGGCAGGATCGGCGAGATGCATCGCCGCGTGTAGCCCGACTCCTGGTCGCGCAGAACGGGCTGCACGCGCTTGGGCAGCAGCACCACTTCCTGCTCCTGCGGATCCACCAGCAGTTGAGAGAAGGTGACGCCCAGCGCCTCGGCCAGACTGGAGAGCACCGACGTGGATGGCACGGCCTCGCCCCGCTCCACCTTGGAGATCATGGAACGGCTCACGCCGGAGAGCTCGGCGAGCTGCTCGATGGCCAGTCCCTTGAGCTTGCGGCGCGTGCGCAGGGCCTCGGCCAGATGTGTCACCTGCTGCAGGCGATCGCTTTTCGAGGCGCCCTGTTCGTCCTCGCCGGACGTCTTGCTGACCGCGGCTGCGGGGCTGGCCTTCTTCTTGCTTTGCATTGAAATCCCAAATAATGGAAATTATTCCACCAACTCAAGGAGTGCCCATGAGCGACAGAGCGTTCATCAAATACTACGGCTGGTCCGCCATCGAACTCAATGTAGCCGGCAAGGCGATCTTCTTCGATCCGTTCTACCGGCCCTACTGCGGCGTCCAGTGGTATGACGTGAAGGATTTCACCCACGCGGATCTGGTGTGCGTCACGCACGGGCACGAGGAACACTTCCTCGACGTGCCCGACGTGCTGCGGGCCAGCCAGGCACGCGTGGTCGCAACGCCGGCGGTCTGCCGTTTTCTGGAGCGCCGCAACGGCATCGCGCCCGAACGCCTGATGCCTGCCGAATGGGGCGCGTCCGTGCGGGCCGACGGCGTGAACATCAGCCTGTTTCCCTGGAAGCACCGCGATCTCAACCTTCTGAAAGCGATGACGAAGGCCGTGTTCCGCGGCAACACGACGCAGCTGTCGTGGGCCTGGAGCAGCGCGACCAACGCACCCTTCTATTCCGGCTACACCGGCTTTCACGTCGAGCTGCCGTCCGGCATGACGGTACTCAACTACAACGAGGGCTTCAACACCAAGATGACGGCACAGGATCTGGCGGAGCTCAGGCAACGCTTTCCCCGCGTGGACGTGTTGCTGGCGGGCATGCAGTTGTTCTTCATCGACGACGTGGTGCGCGGCGTGCAGGCGTTGCAGCCGAAGATGGTCTACCTGTATCCGCCGCACGAGCACTTCCACAAGATGATGGAAGCCGAGTCCGCGCCGTGGGCCGACTTCGCCAGTGCCATCCGGCGTCAGTGCCCCGGCGTGGAAGTGGTGGTCGCCACACCCGGCACCGTGCTCGACCTGGCCGATTTCAGCGTCGAACAGCAAGCCGTGAGCGTGCCCGCGCTCAGGCAGGCCGCATGAAGGGAGCACCCGCCATGAGCCTGACAGACACACTCGCCGCGCTGGGTTTCTCGCTGCCGCCACCGCCGGCGGCCGTCGGCAACTTCGTCGGTGCGCGGCGCAGCGGTTCGCTGATCGTCGTCTCCGGCCAGTTGCCATTGCGCGAAGGTCGCCCTGTCTGCGTCGGCCGCGTCGGCTCGGCGATCAGCCTGGAGACGGCCTACGAGGCCGCCCGCGTCGCGGCGCTCAACGCGCTCGCGCAAGCGGCGTTCGTGGCCGGCTCGCTCGATGCGCTCAAGGGCGTCGTGCGCGTGGGCGGCTTCGTGCAGGCCGACTCCGATTTCTTCGACGTGCCCAAGGTGGTCAACGGCGCGTCGGACTTCTATGTCTCGCTGTTCGGCGATGCCGGACGCCACGCGCGTGCGGCCATCGGCGTGATGACGCTGCCGGCCAACGTTCCCGTGGAAATCGAGGCGACGTTCGAGATCTGACGGCGGCGGATCGCCCGTCAGCGCGGGGCTGGTGGCAGCGTCACGCGCACCTCCAACCCCGGCTGGGCATTGCGCACCGACCACTGGCCGCCGTGCGCCTGCACCACCAGCCGGCACAGGTGCAGCCCCAGGCCGACGCCGCCCGTGTCGCGCCCGCGTGCACTGTCGGGCCGCCAGAACGGCTCGGCCAGGTGCGCCAGCGCGGCGCCGGGCACGCCGGGGCCGTGATCGCGCACCACCAGCGCCACGCCACCGCCGGGCTCCGCATGCAGGGCCGCACCCACCGGTTCGGCCGCGCCCCCCCCATGCCGCAGCGCGTTGTCGAGCAGGTTGCGCATCAGCAGCCGCACGCGCGCGCGGTCCACGGCGATGGCTGGCAGGCCTGGATCGGCCTGCAGCACCGCGCGGCCGGCGCCCGGCACGCCGGACTGCGCCAGTTCGTGCATCACGTCGCGCATCAGCACCGCCAGATCGGTGGGCTCGCGCTGCAGCGCGGCATGGCGGCCGGCCAGGCGTTCGCTCTCCAGCAGGTCGGCCACCAGGTCGCGCATCACGGCCAGGTCGCGCAGCAGTGCATCGCGCAGCGGCCGTACGGCCGGGTCGGCATCGGGCAGCAGCTCGGTGTTCAGGCGCGCGCGCGTGAGCGGGCTGCGCAGTTCGTGGCTGATGGCCAGCAGCAGTGCGCGCTTGGCGTCGAGCATGCCGTGGATGTCGTGCGCCATGGCGTTGACGTCCTGTGCCAGCACGCCGAGTTCGTCGCGCCGGCGCACGGGAATGGGCTGCGCGAAATCGCCGCCGCCGAAGCGGCGCGCGCCGTCGCGGATGTCGTCGAGCGGGCGCAACAGCCGGCGCACGTAGAGGAAGGCGATGGCCGTGAACACCAGCAGCGCGGTGAGCGTCGCCCAGCCGACACGGCGCGGCTGGTTCTGCCAGGCCGACTGGCTGAGGCCAAACTCGATGCGATGGCCATCGGCCGTGTGGCGCACCAGCAGCGCCTCCCGGTCGCCCTCGCCCGCATCTCGCCGCCAGCGCGCGCCGTCGCCGCGCCAGTTGCGGGGCATGGGCTCGGATTCCCATTGCACCATGGGCCCGCTGATGCGCACGCTCACCGGCAGGCGCGCGGCGATGGCCTGCGCGCGCTCCAGGCTGGGCGGTGTGCCGATGTCGGCCGCGAGCCGGTCCACGTAGTCCACCAGCAGCGGCCGCGCGCCATCGCGCCAGCCCACCGAGAGCGCCTTCTGCATGCCCGCGAGAAACACCACCGTGGTGGCCAGCGCCAGCAGCAGGAACAGAACCACCATGCGCACGCGCAATGAATGGCGCAGTGCCAGCCGGGCGCGCCGGTGCCAACGCCGATCGCCGCGCTCATCCGCCATGCGGGGTCTCCGGCGGCATGGCGCGCAGCGCGAGCGTGTAGCCGGCGTTGCGCACCGTGCGGATGCAGTCCAGCGGTTCGAGCTTGCGTCGCAGGCGGCTGACCACGATGTCCACCGCGCGCGTGTACAGGTCGGCCTCGTGGCCGCGCAGCTGGTTGAGGATGTCGTCGCGGCTGAACACGCGGCCGGGTTCGCGCGCGAGCATCAGCAGCAGGTCGAACTCGGTGCTGGTCAGCTCCACCGGTTTGCCCTCGCGCAGCACACCGCGCCGGGCGGGATCGATGCGCAGTCCGTCGAAGTGCAGCACCGTATCGGCCGCCGCCGTGCGCGACGTGGCGCGCCGGCGACGCAGCGCCACCTGCAGGCGGGCCACCAGCTCGCGCGGCTCGAAGGGCTTGGGCAGGTAATCGTCGGCGCCCAGCTCCAGGCCCACCACGCGGTCGGTCAGCTCGCCACGCGCGGTGAGCATGACGATGGGCAGATCCATCTCGCGCAGGATGGCGCGGCAGAGCTCGAAGCCGTCTATCTCGGGCAGCATGACGTCGAGGATGGCCGCGTCGAAGCCTCCCGCGCGCAGGCGCGCCATCGCGTCGGAAGGCCGCAGAGCCTGTTCGAGTGCGAGATCGAAGCGCGCGAAGTAGGCGGCCAGCGGCGGGCCGAGATCGACGTCGTCGTCGACGAGCAGGATGCGGGTCATGACGCCATTGTGCTGCGCGGTGCGGCCCGGCCGGGCTTCACCAGGGGTCGGCCGGCCCGATGCGCCCCAGGTGCGTGAGGCGGAAGCCCTCGCGGTACTTGAGACCGTAGCCCAGTGCGCGATCGAAGCCGATGTGCGCCAGCCACACCAGCGCCAGCGGCACTGCGGCAGGCCAGCCGATCAGCAGCCCGCCGGCCACGAGCAGCAGCGGCCCGGTGGACGAGTGCGCGGCGTTGTAGAGCCACGCGCCGTGGCGCGACCCGGCCAGGTAGCCCAGCAGGCTGAGGTCGGGCAGCAGGAACAGCGCGGCGAAGAAGCCCCAGCCGTAGCCCTGGCCCACGCCGAACTGCGCGTACGCGGCCACGGCCGTGCCCAGCATGGCCAGGCCTTCGAGCCGCAGCAGCGCGCGCACGCCGCCGCGCGCCGCGTCGTCAGCCACGCGAGCCCCAGCGGCGGCCGCGCTCCATGAAATCGCGCACCTTCTGCTGCTGTCCGGGATTCAGGCTGTCGTAGAAGTCGCCCAGCGCGGAGATCACCTCGGGGCTGCCGGTGTTGACAGCCGCGGCCTTGGCATTGACGAAGGCCTGCGCGCGGCTGCGGTCGAAGCGTTCGCCGGCCACCAGCGCCTTGATCTCGTCGCGCGGATCGGTGGCGCCGCGTACGGCCGCGCGCTGCGCTTGCAGCTTGTCGGCCAGTATCTCCAGCCGCGCGCGCTGCGCCGCGTCGAGGTCCAGCCGGGAGCTGACGCGGTCGATGGCCTTGGCGCGGAACCTGGCCGAGTCCTCGGCCGAGGCGGCCCAGCGCGGGCCGTCGCCGTGGCGCGCGCAGGCCGTGAGTCCGCCGACGGCGATGGCGGCCCCGGTGAGGCCGATGAGGGAGCGTTGAATCCAGCGTTTCATGACGGTGTGTCCTTTCGAAGACTGTCCATGTGGAACATGGCCGTCATGGTGCCGGCGCGCTGCCGGGCGGTCGTCTCGCTGCCGTCTCGGTTTGTTTCGTTGTTTTTCAACCGCCGGGCCAGCCGGCGGTAGCGGCGTTCAGGCGAAGTTCTCGGTGTCGACCTCGCCCGTGGCCTGGGGCGCGTAGCGGTTGCCCACCACGGTCTGCTGGTTGATCAGGTCGCCAGCGCGGCGGATGACGGCGTCCGGCAGATCGAGATCGGCCGCGCCCAGGTCTTCGTGCAGATGCTCGAGCGAAGTGGTGCCGGGAATCGGCACCACGTGCTCGCCCTGACGCAGCAGCCAGGCCAGTGCGAGCTGGGCCGGCGTGCATCCGGCTTCGCGCGCCAGATCGGCGAACGGCGCCATCAGGCGCAGGTTCTGTGCATAGGTGTCGGGCGCGAAACGCGGCATCGGTCGGCGGATGTCCTTGGCGTCCAGCGTGGTCACGTCGGTGAGGCGGCCCGTGAGGAAGGCGCGCGCCAGCGGACTGAAGGCGACGAAGGCCGCCCCCAGTTCGCGGCAGGCGTCCAGCACGGCGATCTCGGGGTTGCGTGTCCAGAGCGAGTACTCGGTCTGCACGGCCGTGATCGGATGCACCGCATGCGCGCGCCGCAGCGTGGCGGCCGACACTTCCGACAGGCCCAGCGTCTGCACCTTGCCGGCGCGCACCAGGTCGCTCATGGCACCCACGCTGTCCTCGATGGGCACGTTCTTGTCCCAGCGGTGCAGGTAGTACAGGTCGATCACGTCGGTCTTCAGGCGGCGCAGGCTGTCCTCGCAGTTCCTGCGCAGGGTTTCGGGCCGGCCGTCGATCACTCGGCTCATCACGCCGTCCTCGCCGCGGACGCCGCCCATGCCGCCTTTGCTGGCCAGCGTGAACTTGCGGCGGTGCGGCGCCATCACGCGGCCGACCAGTTCCTCGTTGGCGCCGAAGCCATAGAGCGCCGCCGTGTCGAACAGCGTCACGCCCGCGTCGAGCGCCGCCAGCAGCACGCGCTCGCCCTGCTCGGGCGAAGGCGGCACGCCATAGGCGTGCGAGAGATTCATGCAACCCAGCCCGATGGCCGAGACTTTGAAGGGTCCGAGGGTACGTGTATGCATGCCCCGAGCTTAACGGCTGGAGAAGGCAGACTGTGGCGCACGGATTCGCCGCGCCGCGAGCGTCTGCCAGGCCGGCGTGCCGTAACCGGCCACCAGGTCACGTCCCAACGCGGCCCACGCCGGATCGTCCGGATCGACCCCGAGTTCGCGCACGAAGTGATCCTGCACGATGAAGCACTGCCGCCGGTACGGCAGCAGGTAACCCGAGATGTCGGCGCGCAGCACGGCCACGGCTTCGTCATGCCGTGCGAACCAATGGTTGAGCAGGATGCCGGTGCGCGGCGCATGCCAGAAGTCGCCCCAGTCCTCGCCCGCCACGGCCAGTCCGCCGAGCACTCGCCGGGCGTGTTCCCAATGCATGAACCCGACGGCGCGCGCGGCATCGTGCAGTGCGTCGGCCAGCCGCAGGCTGCCGGCCGTGTCCTCGCGGCGCGCGCGGTTCAGGCGCACGCGCGCGCGGATTCGTAACTCGTCGAGCGCGGCGCTGGAGGCGCGGTCCGGCGTCATCGCGGCATCAGGGCCGGGCTGGCGGCCAGTGGGTCGATCACGGCCAGGACGGCATCACGGGCACCGGGGCCGATGCCGGCCAGCGCCTCGGCGCAGATGGCATCGGCCGTGACGCGGGCCTCGTTGACCGCCGCGCGTCCGGCCGCTCGCAGCACGACGGCGCCCTGCTCCCGTGCGATATGGCCGGTCTTCTCCAGCGGCAGCAACCGGCGCACGACGGCCGATGGCACGACACCCAGTGGCGCCCCCAGGGCCGCCACCGGCAGGCGCTGCCCCTGGGCGCGCGCCAACGCATCGAGCACGATGAAGTCGGCATGCCCCATGCCGTGCAGGGTGCCCAGCGCGTCATCGAGCATGCGTTGCAGGCTGGCGTGCGCGCGGCTCAAGCGCAGGCAGAAATCGAGCGCGGGGGTTGCCGGGGTCATGCCGACAGCTCCTGCCGCCACAACGCGAGCAGCGCAGCCAGTTCGTCGCGGTAGTCGGCATCGGGTGCTTCCTCGCGACGCTTGAGCACGTCGATCACTTCGAACGAAAACGCCGCCTCGCCGTGCGTCCGCCATGCCGCCTGCAGCGGCCGGTCGGGGTGGCCACCCATCTTCAGCTGGAAGCGGTCGCGGTTGATCGCGCCGCGCACGTTGAGGCTGGCATTCACGAACACCTGCGGCGCAGCCGCGCAGCGGATGGCGTAGATGCCCATGGGCGGAGGGTTGTCCTTGTACTCGCGCACCAGCGCGCGCTGGCGGGCGCGCCGCTGCACGGGGGCGCCGAGGAAGGAAGCAGGAGACGAAGCCATGACAGGTTCCTTGTGTTGCATCGTGGATGGCCCATCCCGCGCGGGGGCCGACGAAGCAAGCTGGAGCTGCCTGGACTGACAAAAGAAAACCAGCAGGACGCTGGTCAGGGGTGAGAGCCTCTTGAGCGGGCGGGCGCCCCCCGGCACCCGTCCGGCGATTGTAGCGGCGCGCAGGACGCCGCGCCGCTCTCATCACGTCACATGCCTGCTCAGCCGGCGTTCAGCTGCTGCTCCAGATCGTGCAGCGTCTGATAGCACGGCAGCACCTTGGCCACGCTGGCGTTGGGCTCGCGGCCTTCCTTGATCGCGGCGAAGAACTCGCGGTCCTGCAGCTCGATGCCGTTCATCGACACGTCGACCTTGCTCACGTCGATCTTCTCTTCCTTGCCATTGAACAGGTCGTCGTAGCGGGCGATGTAGGTGCCGGTATCGCCGATGTAGCGGAAGAAGGTGCCCAGCGGGCCATCGTTGTTGAAGGACAGCGACAGCGTGCAGATGGCGCCATTGGCGGCCTTGAGCTGGATGCTCATGTCCATGGCGATGCCCAGTTCCTTGTGGATCGGGCCCTGCACGGCGTTGGCCTTCACGACGGGGCTGCCCGCCTGGTAGGCGAACAGGTCCACCGTGTGCGCAGCGTGGTGCCACAGCAGGTGGTCGGTCCAGCTGCGCGCCTGTCCCAGCGCGTTCATGTTGGTGCGGCGGAAGAAATAGGTCTGCACGTCCATCTGCTGGATGTTGAACTCGCCGGCCTCGATCTTCCTGTGCACCCACTGGTGGCTGGGGTTGAAGCGCCGGGTATGGCCGCACATGGCGACCAGACCGGTCTGCTTCTGCATGTCGACCACGGCCTGCGCGTCCTTGAGGCTGTCGGCCATCGGGATCTCCACCTGCACGTGCTTGCCGGCCTTCATGGCGGCGATGGCCTGCGCGGCGTGCATCTGCGTGGGCGTGCACAGGATGACCGCGTCCACCTCGGGCAGCGCCAGGCTGTCGGCCAGGTCGGTGGTCACGTGGCCGATGCCGTACTTGGCGGCCACTTCCTTCGTCTTGTCGAGCTCGCGGCCCACGACCGAGACGACTTCCACGCCGTCGATGTTCTTGATGCCGTCCAGATGCTTGATGCCGAAGGCGCCGGCACCGGCGAGTGCTACTTTGATGGTCATGTGAATCCTTGTCTTTGTGGGGGACGCCGCGGAACCGGCTTTGCCGGGCCGCTGGCGGCGCCCCCTGGAGGGAGGCGCCGCAGGCGCTTCGGGGGGTTACGGATTTTCCAGGATCAGATGGCCGACGGCCGTGTTGGATGCGGGCACGTGATAGAAGCGCTTCTTCACGATGGGCTTGCCACCGCCGTTGGCGTCGTCCATCGCGCCGCGCGCGATCAGCCACATCACCAGCTCGATGCCTTCGGAACCGGCTTCACGCACGTAGTCGATGTGGGGAATGGCGGCGGCCGCCTGCGGGTCGTCGATCAGTTTGTCGAGGAAGGCGTTGTCGAATTCCTTGTTGATCAGGCCGGCACGCGGCCCCTGCAGCTGGTGGCTCATGCCGCCCGTGCCCCAGATGTGCACGTTGAGGTCTTCGTCAAAGCTCTCCACGGCCTTCCGGATCGCCTTGCCCAGGTTGTAGCAGCGCTGGCCCGAGGGCACGGGGTACTGCACCACGTTGACGGCAAAGGGGATCACCGGGCAGGGCCAGGCGTCGGGCTGGCCGCACATGAGCGACAGCGGCACCGTGAGACCGTGGTCCACGTCCATCTTGTTCACGAGGGTGAGGTCGAAGTCCTGCTGGATGACCGACTGCGCGATGTGCGCCGACAGCGCCGGATGGCCGTAGACCTTGGGTACGGGGCGCGGGCCCCAGCCTTCGTCGGCCGGCTGGTATTCGGCGGCGGTGCCGATGGCGAACGTCGGGATCATCTCCAGGCTGAAGGCCGTGGCATGGTCGTTGAAGACCAGGAAGACGACGTCCGGCTTGTTGTCCTTCATCCATTGCTTGCCGTAGTCGTAGCCCTCGAAGACCTTCTGCCAGTACGGCTCCTGGGTCTTGCCCATGTCGAGCGCGGCGCCGATGGCGGGCACGTGCGAGGTGTAGACGGATGCGGTGATGCGTGCCATGTCAGGCTCCCTTGCTGGCTTGCGTGGCGCGGCCTGCGGCGCCCTGCGGCTGACGGTGAGCCTGCGCGTCGCCGTCCTCGCCGACCACGCGGTTGCCGTTGGCGGAACGGCCACCCGCGATCATCATGTTGCGGTACTCCTCTTCCGTCATGCCGGTCATGCTGCCGGCCATCTGCTGGAAGCTCTTGCCGTCGGTCGCGCCGATCTTGGCCAGGAAGTAGATGTTGCCGCCGTTGGCGATCATGCGGTTCATGTCGCGGTCGAGCACGGCCTGCTTCTGGGCTTCGGTCATCGGCCACTCGTCGAGGTAGGCGCGTTCGTCGGCCTTGAAGCGCGCGCGGTTCTCGGCCTTCATGAGCGACATGCAGAACTGGTTGAGCCAGTAGCCCAGCCGGCTCTGCTCGGCGTCGAAAATGGTCGTGCCGGGCACGTCGAGGTAGGGTTTGTCGAGGGACATCGCTCGCTCCTTACTTCACTTCCTCGGGCCAATAGAGGCGCATGGGGTTGTCCACGAGCAGCTTCTGCTGCAACTCGGGCGTGGTGGCGATGCGCGGGATGAAGTCCACCAGCAGGCCGTCGTCGGGCATGTGCTTCTTGAGGTTGGGGTGCGGCCAGTCGGTGCCCCAGATCACGCGGTCGGGAAAGGTGTCGACGACGCGCTTCGCGAACGGCACGACGTCCTTGTACGGATCCTGCTGGCCCGGCAGCGCGGCCGTACCGTCCTTCGACAGCCGCTCGGGGCAGGTCACCTTGCACCACACGTTGCTGTGCTCGCGCATGAACTTCACGAACAGCTCGAACTCGGGGCCGTCGACCGGCTGCGACACGTCGGGCGTGCCCATGTGATCGACCACCACGGTGGTCGGCAGCGCGGTGAAGAAGTCCCACAGCTCGGGCAGGTCGCGCGCCTCGAAGTAGATGACGACCTGCCAGCCCAGCTTCGCGATACGGCCCGCGATCTCCAGCAGCTCTTCCTTGGGCGTGAAGTCGACCAGGCGCTTGACGAAGTTGAAGCGCACGCCGCGCACGCCAGCATCGTGCAGGCGCTGCAGTTCGGCGTCGCTCACGTCGCGCTTGACGGTGGCGATGCCACGGGCCTTGCCACCCGACGAGAGGCAGGCATCCACCATCGCGCTGTTGTCGGCGCCATGGCAGGTGGCCTGCACCACCACGTTGCGCGAGAAACCCAGGTGGTCGCGCAGCGCATAGAGCTGCTCCTTGCTCGCGTCGCAGGGCGTGTACTTGCGCTCGGGCGCGTACGGGAACTGCGCGCCGGGGCCGAACACGTGGCAGTGCGCATCCACCGCGCCTGCGGGGAGTTTGAAGGTGGGCTTGCTCGGGCCGGTGTACCAGTCGAGCCAGCCGGAGGTCTTCTCGAAGCCGCCGCTGGTGGGTTTGTCGTGGGTCTGCTGCGTCATGGTCTTCAGTCGATGTATTTCAGGCCGGCTTTCTCGAGGGGCTCGCGCATCTTGTACATGTCCAGGCCCAGCACGCCGGAGGCGAGCTTGGCGCGCTTTTCGCCCTCGTTGGCTTCGCGGGCACGGGCCGCGTCCAGCGTCTTCTGCGCCAGTGCAGCCGGCACGCAGACCACGCCGTCGTCGTCGGCCACGATCACGTCGCCGGGATTGACGATCATGCCGGCACACACCACGGGGATGTTGACCGAGCCCAGCGTGGCCTTGATGGTGCCCTTGCTGCTGATGCCCTTGGACCAGACCGGGAAGTTCATCTCGGTCAGCGTCTTCACGTCGCGCACGCCGGCGTCGATGACCAGGGCGCGCGCGCCACGGGCCTGAAAGCTGGTGGCCAGCAGGTCGCCGAAGAAGCCGTCGCAGTTGTCGGCCGTGATGGCGGCGACGACGATGTCGCCGGGCTGGATCTGCTCGGCCACGACGTGCATCATCCAGTTGTCGCCGGGATGCAGCAGCACAGTGACGGCCGTGCCCGACACCTGCGCGCCCGCGTAGATGGGGCGCATGTAGGGCTTCATGAGGCCGACACGGCCCATGGCTTCGTGGACGGTGGCCGAGCCCAGCGCGGCCAGGCCGTCGGCCGCAGCGCGATCGGCGCGCTTGATGTTGCGGTAAACGACTCCGAGTTCGTACATGTCTTGTTCCTTGAAATTGGGATGGCTCAACGGCCTTGCTGCTTCAGGCGGGCGTCCAGGCGCGAGAACACGCGGCGCGCGTTGCCTTCGAACACCTGGTAGCGCTGCTCGTCGCTGAGGTTGGGCGTGGCCAGCACGTAGCGCTTGGTGTCGTCGTAGTAGTTGCCGGTCTCGGGGTCGATGCCGCGCACGGCGCCGATCATCTCGCTGGCGAACAGCACGTTCTTCACCGGGATCACCTTGGTCAGCAGGTCGATGCCCGGCTGGTGGTACACGCAGGTGTCGAAGAACACGTTGTTCAGCAGGTGGTCGGCCAGCAGCGGCTTCTTGAGCTCCTGCGCCAGACCGCGGTAGCGGCCCCAGTGGTAAGGCGCGGCGCCGCCGCCGTGCGGGATGATGAACTTCAGCGTGGGGAAGTCCTTGAACAGGTCGCCCTGGATCAGCTGCATCACGGCCGCGGTGTCGGCGTTGATGTAGTGCGCACCGGTGGTGTGGAAGCACGCGTTGCAGCTCGTGCTCACGTGGATCATGGCCGGGATGTCGTACTCGGCCATCTTCTCGTAGATGGGATACCAGTGGCGGTCGGTCAGCGGCGGGCTGGTCCAGTGGCCACCCGACGGATCGGGGTTGAGGTTGATGCCGACGTTGCCGTATTCCTTGACGCACTTCTCCAGCTCGGGGATGCAAGTGGCGGGATCGACGCCGGGCGACTGCGGCAGCATCGCGGCGGGCACGAAGTTGTCGGGGAACAGCTGGCTCACGCGGTAGCACAGCTCGTTGCAGATCGCGGCCCAGGTGCTGGAGACATTGAAGTCGCCGATGTGGTGGGCCATGAAGCTCGCGCGCGGGCTGAAGATGGTGATGTCGGAGCCGCGCTCCTTCATCTTGGCCAGCTGGTTGGTCTCGATGGTCTCGCGCAGCTCGTCGTCGCTGATCTTCAGGTCGGACGCCTTTGGCATGACCGAGGGGTCCTTGATGCCGGCAATCTGCTGGTTGCGCCAGTTCTCCAGCGACTTGGGCGCGGTGGTGTAGTGCCCATGGATATCGATGATCAGGGGCGTGGCTTGGCTCATGTCGTTCCTCGGGGAGCCCGGGTCGGGCGCGTTCGGTGGGGGTGAAAGGAAGGCGCGCGGGCAGGAGCGACCCACCCGCCGATGCTTCAGCGATTGTGGCCACTTCACTGGCAGGGGGCCATCCCGCGATGACACTAGCAGCTATCGCAGGTCGGCATAATCAGCTGCAAGCTATTCAAATTCAGGCGATCCGATGGACCTGCGACAACTCGAGTATTTCGTCCGCGTAGCCGAGCTGGGCAGTTTCACGCGCGCCTCGATCGCGCTGAACATCGCCCAGCCCGCGCTCAGCCGGCAGGTGCGCCAGCTCGAAGTGGAGCTGCGTCAGAACCTGCTCACGCGCAACGGCCGGGGTGCCACGCTCACCGAGGCGGGCAAGCTGCTGCTGGAACACGGCCGCGGCATCCTGCACCAGGTGGAGGTGGCGCGCGAGGAGCTGGGCGCCGCGCGCGGGGCGCTGGCCGGACGCGTGTCGATCGGCCTGCCGCCCAGCCTGTCGCGCCTGATCACCGTACCACTCACGCATGCCTTCCGTGCGCAGCTTCCGCAGGCCCAACTCACGCTCACCGAAGGGTTCTCGCTGCTGATGAACGAGGGACTGCGCATGGGCAACCTCGACATGGCCGTGCTCTACAACCCCGATCGCTCGCCGGACGTGGAGATCGAGACACTGCACGAGGAGGAGCTGGTGCTGATCTCCCCTGCCCTGCCGGCCCCGCAGCCTTCCAGAGCTTCGGGCAGGAGCGCTTCGCGCGTCGACCGCGCAGTACCGGTGGCACTGGCGGACGTGGCGGATCTGCCGCTCATCCTGCCCAGCCGGCCCAATGCGTTCCGCCTGCTGATCGAGCGCGAGATGACCACAGTCAACCGCATGCCGCGCATCACGCTCGAAGTGGACGGACTCAACGCCATCCTCAACCTCGTCAAGGAAGGCCTGGGCCACGCCGTGCTGCCGCGCTACACGCTGTCGAACTTCAGCGACCCGGCTTCGTTCGCCGTGCGCACGATCGGGTCGCCACCGATCCAGAGCGAGCTCACCCTGGTCTGGTCGGCCCGGCGGCCGCTGACGGAAACCCACCGCAAGGCGCTGGAACTGGTGCAGCAGGTGGTGGCCGAGGCGCTGCGGCCCTACGGCACGGCGACGCCGACCTGAGACCGCCGCTTCAGCCGCACGCCCGGCTGCAATGCAGCCCCACGGCCGTGAAGCCTTCGCGTTGCCAGAAAGCCTGAGCGGCTTCATTGGCGCGCGCCACGTCGAGGATCATGCGTTCGCAGCGCTGCTGCCGGGCCAGCCGCGCCAGATAGGCCAGCAATTCGCCCCCCAGACCAAGCCGGCGCTGCGTCTCGATCACCACGAAGTGATCGACGTAGAGGTAGCGGCCGTGGCACAGGCGCGTCTCGACCGACCAGCCGGCCACCCCCAGCAGGCGGCCGGAGGCCGACGCGAACATTCCCACGCCCTGCCAGCCGCCCTGGCGCACCGCGTCCAGCCGGGACGAGAGGATGGCGGCGTCGATGCCGTACCAGTCGTGCAACACGGCCAGCAGGCCCAGGTGATCGGCATCGGTGACGAGGGGTCGGATCACCACCGCAGGACGCTGCTGCCCTGCCGCCTGCGCCCCCCGGTGGGCCGATTCGCGCGGCGACACGTCCTGGCCGCTGGGCAGAACAGGCCTCATGCGCGCTCCGTGCGGGGGCGAGCCCCTACCAGGTGCCAGGCCAGACCCGCCAGCACCAGCGTGAGCGGCGCGATGCGCCGGTGCAATTCGCCAGGCGCTCCGGAGGCCCCCACGGCAGGAGGTGGTGCTCGACGTGGCCGTTGTTGCCGTTGGTGAACCAGGTCATGAACCGGTGGGAACGGATGGCTGTGCGCGGCGTGTTCACGATGATCCATGTCCGTCCCAATTCAGGCACGCAAGCCCGTCGCCGTGAGAGCGAGCACCGGCAGCGCGTCATGGTAGGCAATGCTATGCACACGCTGGCGAAAGGAAATAGGACATCCGTGCCGTCCACGCCGGTCGATGCGTCAGATCAGCAGGGCCGCCAGTTGCGTGCGCCGGCTCAGGCCCAGCAGGCCGTAGACCTCGGAGAGCTGGTTGCGCACGGTCTTGTCCGAAATGCCCATGGTGCGCGCGATCGACTTGTCGTCGTGCCCGCGCGCCACGGCGCGCACGATCTCGCGCTGGCGCCGCGTGAGCTGCGCGATCGACCCGATCGAAGCGTCGTCGCCCACGGGCAGCAGTTGCTGCGCCAGCGCGTGCAGCAGCGGCGCCATCATGGCCAGCGCGGCGCCGTGCCAGTTCGTGAAAGCATGCGGCACGCCGGAGAAGCGCAGGTGCGTGGCATTGCGCGCGCGGGCGCCCACCAGCCCGTGCACGGCCGTGCGACCCATCCGGGCAAGCAACGCACGCTCGCTGATACTGGCGAACTCCGGTGGATCGGCCGGATCGATGCACAGCGGTTGCGGCCTGCGCATCCACTGGCCAAGCAAGGGCTGCGCATCGAGCTCGAACGCATCGGCTGGCTCACCCGGCCCGGCGTCCGGATCGCCTGCCTGCAACCACTGGGCGACGCGCACTTCGCCCGCGAAGTGCTCCCACTGCGCCACCAGCACATGCCTGCAGGGAAAGAACTCGGTGACAGGTCCGGCCAGCCACGCGGCGAATTCGCCGCGGCTCGCGGGCCGCTCGCAAGCCACGCGGCCCCAGCGCAGCAGATCGCTGTCGCTCAGGGCCGGCCGGCCCTGCGCGTGCCGCTGGCTGGCCGGCACCCGCGCGGGCGCCGTCGAGGTGGATTGCCGCATTGCTCGCTCCCTGCCCCGCCCCGCCCGGTGGTCGGGCTGTGATCGCGAAGCGGGGTGGATTCTGGCGCCGGCGCGCCAGCGCGACACAAGTCCGTTTCGGACTTTTTCAATTTCGCGCGGGCCTGAGCCGCACGCTCACATCTGCAGCCACCACAGCAAAGCCGTCAGCGTGACGAACGACGACAGCGTGGCCACCAGTTGCACCACGGCGCACAGCCCTTCGAAACCATACTTCTGCGCCAGCACCGGATAGATACCCAGCATGGGCACGGCCGCGCCGACCACGGCCGCGGTACGCAACACCGGATCGGCCGGCGGCAGCAGCCAGAGCATCGCCAGCACGGCGAGCGGATGCAGGATCAGCTTGCCCGCGACGATGGCAGGAACGTCCTGCCACAAGCCCGCGACGCGCTGGCCCCCCAGCGAGCCGCCGATGACGAACAGCGCCAGCGCGCCACACGACGTGGCGAACAGCGCCATGGCGCGCTCGGCCGGCGCCGGCAGATGCCAGCCCGTGAATGCGAACAGCAGGCCCAGCACGATGGCGACGATCATCGGGTTGCGCAGCAGGCCCAGCAGCGACTGCCGCAGCGCCGCGCGCCAGTCGCCACCGCCGGCGGCCGCTCGGCCCAGTTCGGCGAGCATCAGCGCCAGCGGCAGGATCACCACGTTCTCCACGATCATGTTGAGCGCCAGCGCCACACCGGCCGTGGCCCCCACCACCTGAAGCATCAGCGGGAAGCCGATGAAGCCGCTGTTGGAGCAGCTCGTGCCCAGCCCGAAGAGTGCCGCCTCGGCCAGGCCCTTGCGCCGGCCCCAGCGAGCCCACGCGAAGCCCGCGCCGCCCGCGATGAGCGAGCCGGCCAGGTAGGCCAGCAGGTAGTTGGCATCGAGCACCTCGGCCGCCGGCCGCTGCGCCAGCGTGTGGAACAGCAGGGCCGGCAGGGCGAGTTGCAGCACGAACTTGCCGAACACGCGCATGTCGGCGCGCGCGAACAGCCCGCCGCGCGCGCTCAGCCAGCCGATGGCGATGATGATGTAGATGGGCCCCGTGATGGCCAGTACAGCAGCCATGGGGCCCGTCCTTTCACTTGTTGCCGGTTCGCGCGGCGATCAGCCGGTCGGCGTACGCCTGCCAGAGCGCGTCGCTGGCCAGGTCGGCGAACAGGCCGTCGGCGGCGCGGTCGGCCACCCACTGCTGCTTCTCGGCGATGGCCGCGGTCATCAGCGGCTCGAAGCCTGCTTCACGCACGGTATTGGCCGATTCGCGCATCTCCTCGGCGCGGCGCTTGCCGTGCTGCACCACGCGGCTGAAGAAGTAGGCGCCCTGCTTCTCCCAGTCGATGGACGGGAAGGTTTCGGCCAGCGTGGGCAGCACGTGCGCCTCGACGCCATATTCACGCGCGGTGGTGTAGCTCTCGATCACCAGGGCTTCAAGGCCCTTGATCATCACGCTGCGGCACATCTTGATGGCCGAGGCGACGCCCAGCTTCTCGCTCACGGCCTTGGCATCCATGCCCCAGGCCACGAGCTGCGGTGCCAGCTCGGCCGCCTTCGCGCCGCCCAGCAGCATGGGCACGCGGATGCCATAGGGCGGCACCGAGGTCATCACGCCGGCTTCGACGTAGTGGCCGCCGGCGGCCTCGATCAGTGCCGCGCACTTCTGCTTGGTGCCCGGCGAGGCCGAGTTGAGGTCGAGGAACAGCGTGCCGGGGCGGATGTGCTGCGCGGCTTCCTCGGCCACGGCCAGGGTATTGGAAGCCGTGACGGCCGAGATGACGAGCGTGGACGCCGCGCACACCTCGGCCGACGAGCCGAAAGCCGTGACACCGTCGGCGGCGGCGGCCGCGCGCGTCACTTCGCGCGTGACGTCGGCCGCGAACTTCAGGTCCCAGGCGCCGGCGATGTTCACGCCCTTGTCCTTCAGACCAACCGCGAACGTGCGGCCCACTTCGCCGTAGCCGATGACGCCCAATGCGTAGTCACTCATCTTCGTGTCTCCTTGTACTGCATGGAAAAAAGGTTCTGATGCCCGGAGGGGGTGTATTCATCTTCGGGTGGCCCGGCGATGAAAAAAGCCGCGCTCCGGGGGGAACGCGGCTGCAACCTTGCGGGTGCTTATTGTTTGGGGATACCAGCCTTGTCGATCACGCCGCTCCAGCGCTTGATTTCGCTGGAGAGCAGGTCAGCCAGCTGTTGCGGCGTGCCGGGGCGCGCATCCACGTTCAGATTGGCGAGCTTCTTGCGCGTTTCGGGATCGTTCAGCGCGGCGTTGGCTTCCTTGTTCAGGCGGACCACGATGTCGGCCGGCGTCCTGGCCGGGGCGGCCAGCGCGTTCCACGACGAGACGTTGAAGCCGGCCACGCCGCCTTCCACCGCGGTGGGCACGTTGGGCAGCGCGGCAGCGCGCTTGTCGCCGGTCACGGCCAGCGCGCGCAGGCCACCGCCGGTGATCTGCGTGAGCACCGGCGCGAGGATTTCGACTGCCGCATCGACCTGGCCACCGCGCAGCGCGGTGATCACGGCGGGCGAACCGTTGAAGGGAATGACCTGGGCGTCGATGCCCGCGGTGGTCTTGAACAGCTCGGCGGCCAGGTTCTGCGTGCTGCCGGCGTTGATGCTGGCGATGTTCAGCTTGCCGGGATTGGCCTTGGCGAAGGCCAGCAGCTCGGGCAGGGTCTTGAAGCGCGAATCGGCCGGCACCACGATGGCCAGGTCGAAGTGGCCCAGCACGCCGACGGGCGCCAGATCCTTCACCGTGTCGAAGGGCAGCGAATTGAACAGGCCCACGCTCACGGCGTTGCCGTTGGACATCAGCAGCAGCGTGTGGCCGTCGGGCGCGGCCTTGACCACCGTGTCGGTGGCCACCACGCCGCCGGCGCCGGGCTTGTTCTCGATCACGATGGGCTGGCCCATGTTTTCGGACATCTTCTGCGCCACGGTGCGGATGGTCAGATCGGCCACGCCACCCGGGCCGAAGGGCACGACCACGCGGATCGGGCGGTTGGACAGCGGCTGCGCGATGACGGAGGCCGACAGGGCGACACCGGCGACGACGCCGAGTGCGGCGCGGATGAACTGGTTGCGTTTCATGGATGGGTCTCCTTCGACAAAAAAAATGAAATGGCCGGCCCCCTCGCGGGGTCCGGCCCGGTACGGGCTGCGCGCGCTCAGCGCGTCACGCCCAGCAGGCGGTCAAGCAGTTCGGGCTGGCCCAGCAGTTCCTGCGCGGTGCCCGAATGCACGACCGAACCGCGATCCAGCACGATGGCGGTATCGCTGATCGCGAGGATCGCCTGCGGGTGCTGCTCCACGATGATCGCAGACAAGCCTTCTTCGCGCGTGATGCGGCGGATTGCCCTGAGCAGTTCCTCGACAATGATCGGCGCCAGACCTTCGAGCGGCTCGTCGAGCAGCAGCAGGCGCGGATTGAGCACCAGCGCACGCGCCACGGCCAGCATCTGCTGTTCGCCGCCCGAGAGCTGGTTGCCCATGTTGCCACGGCGCTCGGCCAGGCGCGGGAACATCTCGTAGGCGCGCGCTGGCGTCCAGGCGCCAGGCCGGGCCACGGCGGTGAGGTTCTCGTGCACGGTGAGCGACTTGAAGATGTTGCGCTCCTGCGGCACCCAGCCGATGCCGGCGTCGGCCCGCTGGTGCGAGGGCAGCGCATGCACCGCGCGGCCACCCAGCGTGATGGTGCCGCCGTGGCGGCGCGTGGCGCCGGCCAGGGTATCCATCAGCGTGGTCTTGCCCGTGCCGTTGCGGCCCAGCAGCGCCATGGTGTGGCCCTCGTCGACCGAGAAGCTCACGCCGTTGAGCACCACGGCTTCGCCGTAACCCGCGCGCAGGTTGTCGACTTTCAATAGCTCAGCCATGCGCGGCCTCCTCTCCATGCCCCAGGTACACGGCCTTGACCTGCGGGTCGGCCGCGATGACGTCGGGCGTGCCTTCGGTGAGCACGCCGCCGTTGACCAGCACGGTCATGTAGTTGGCGAAGCTGAACACCAGATCCATGTCGTGCTCGATCAGCAGGATGGACACGTCGGCCGGCAGCGCGGCCACGGTGCGCAGCAGCTCCTCGCGCTCGCCGGCCGGCACGCCGGCCACGGGCTCGTCGAGCAGCAGCACGCGCGGCTCGCAGGCCAGCGCGATGGCGATCTCCAGCAGGCGGCGCTTGCCGTAGGCCAGCTCGCGCGTGGGCTGGTCGGCCACGGCCGAGAGGTGGAACTGTTCCAGCAATTCGCCCGCGCGGTCGGCCACGCTGCGGGTGGCGCCCAGCGGCTGCCACCAGCGCGAGCCTTCGCCGCGGTGCTGCGACACGGCCAGCGCCAGCGTCTGCAGCGGCGTGAGGGGGTCGAACAGCTGGTTGATCTGGAAAGTACGCACCATGCCGCGCCGCACGCGCTTGTGCGGCGCGAGCTTCGTGATGTCCTCGCCTTCGAGCGTGATGCGGCCCGAGGTGGGTTCGAGCACACCCGTCAGCAGGTTGACCAGCGTGGTTTTGCCGGCGCCGTTGGGGCCGATCAGCGCATGGCGCGCGCCGCGTCGCAGATTCAGCGTGACGTTGTCGGTGGCGGTGATGCCACCGAAGCGCTTGACCAGGGCCTGCGATGACAGCACGACCTCGCCCTGCGGCGCGACGGACGGGGTGGTTGCGGCGGCGGTCATGCCGAGCCCTCCTTCTTCTTCATCCAGTAGCGCGGGTTGATGCGCTCGCGGCCCACCAGCACCAGGATCACCAGCAGCAGGCCGATCCAGAACATCCAGTACTGCGGCGTGAAGGCCGACAGCTGTTCCTGCAGCACCTTGAACACGACGGCGCCGATGATGCCGCCGTAGAGCCAGCCCGTGCCGCCGATGACCAGCATCAGCACCAGGTCGGCCGAGCGGTGGAACTCGAACACGTCCAGCGACGCGAAGCCCGTGGTCTGCGCCAGCAGGCCGCCGGCCACGCCGGCCACGCCGGCAGAGATCGTGTAGATCACGGCCAGGCGCGACGTCACCGGGATGCCGATGGCCGTGGCGCGCAGGCGGTTGTCGCGGATGGCCTTGAGCGTCGCGCCGAAGGGCGAGTGCACCAGCCGGCGCGCCAGCACCAGGCACACCACCAGCGCGCACAACGAATACCAGGCCGCCGTCTTGCCGTACAGGTCGAACTCGAACTGGCCAAGCAACGGCCCCATGACCACACCCTGCAGGCCGTCCGCACCGCCGGTCAGCCAGTCGAGCTTGTTGGCGAGCTCCAGCATCAGCAGGCCGACGCCGATGGTCACCATCAGGCGTGTGAGGTCCGAGCCCCGGATGATGGTGGCGCTGGCCACCGCGCCCAGCACGGTGGCGCAGGCCGTGCCCACGGCCAGGCCGATCAGCGGATCGGGGTGGACGTGCTTGGCGAACAACGCCGAGGCGTAGGCGCCCAGGCCGAAGAAGGCCGCGTGGCCGAGCGAGACGATGCCCGCATAGCCCAGGATGAGGTCGAGCGACACCGCGAACAGCGCCGTGATGACGATCTCGTTGACCAGCGAATACTTGCCCATGGCCAGCGGCACGCCGATCAGCACCAGCAGGATGGCGGGTTCCCACCACTTCCAGCGTGCGTCGCGCTTCAGGGATTCATAAGCATTCATGACTTACTTTCCTCCCTTGCGCACGAACAGGCCCTGCGGACGCCACAGCAGGATGGCGATCATCAGGCAGTAGACGGTGAAGGCGCCCATCTTGGGGATGTAGTACTTGCCGGCCACGTCGGCGATGCCCAGCAGCAGCGCGGCCAGCAGCGGGCCGGTGATGGACGACGTACCGCCCACGGCCACCACGATCAGGAAATACACCATGTAGGTCAGCGGAAAGTTGGGATCGAGCTGCAGGATCTCGGCCGACAGCGCGCCGCCCAGGCCCGCGAGGCCCGAGCCGAAGGCGAAGGTGGCCAGGAACACCCAGTTGACGTTGATGCCCAGGCCCGCGGCCACGCGCTGGTCGTCCACGGCCGCACGCAGACGGCTGCCGAAGCGCGTGCGCGTGAGGATCAGCTGCAGAGCCACGGCCAGCGCCGCGCACACCACGATGATGAAGAGCCGGTAGTGGCCCACGCCCAGGATCCAGTCACCGGAGCCGAATTCGCTGCGGCCCTTGAGCCAGTCGGGCAGTTGCACGATCTGCTGCGAGGTCGTGAAGAAATAGGCGAAGGCGGCCACCGCCATGAACACGAGGCCGATGGAGAACAGCACCTGATCCAGGTGTGGCTTGCGGTACATGGGCCGGTAGAGCGTGCGCTCGAGCAGCGCGCCCACCAGCGCGGAGCCGACGAAGGCGATCGGCAGGCACAGCAGGAACGGCACGTCGAAGCGCTGCATGAGCTGCACGGTGAGGTAGCCACCGATCATGGCGAACGCGCCGTGGGCCAGGTTGATGAAGTTCATCAGGCCCATCGTCACGGCCAGCCCGACGGCCAGCACGAAAAGAAGCATGCCGTAGGCAATGCCGTCGAAGAGGATGGTGAGCATGGAAAGGCTTCGTGGGAAGAGGCGCGATGCGGATGCCCGCGCAATCTAGGCCAGAAACGCGGCGGAACCGGCTTTGCCGGGCCGCCCGCGTTGCCCCCGGCAGGGGGGTTGGCGTAGCGGCCCGCCCGGGCGGGCCGCGCAGCCTGGGGGATTACTTGGTTTTCCCGGGATCCTTGACGTCCTTGATCACGTCGAATTCGACGTTGTAGAGCTGGCCGTTCTTCTTCTCCACCTTGCGCAGGTAGATGTCCTGCACGATGTCGCGCGTCTGCGCGTCGATGAAGATCTTGCCGCGCGGGCTCTCGAAGATCTGGCCCTTCATGGCGGCCAGCAACTGGTCGCCGTTGCCCTTGCCCTGCGTGGCCTTGAGCGCCTGGTAGATGATGTGCATGCCGTCATAGCCGCCCACGGCCATGAAGTTCGGGCGCATGCCCTTGTTGGCCTTGCCGAACGCGTCGACGAACTTCTTGTTCATCGCGGAGTTGTGGTCGGCCGAGTAGTGGTGGGCGGTCACCACGCCCAGGGCGCCGTCGCCCATGTCGTTGAGCTGGTCGTCGTCGGTCACGTCGCCGGTGCCGATCAGCTTGATGCCGGCCTTGTCCATGCCGCGCTCGAGGAACTGCTTCATCACGGCCGAGCCCGCGCCCGAGGGCACGAAGACGAACAGCGCATCCGGCTTGAGGTCGCGCACCTTCTGCAGGAAGGGGGCGAAATCGGGGTTGCGCATCGGCACGCGCAGCGACTCGACCACCTTGCCGCCGTTGAAAGTGAAGCGGTCCTTGAAGAACTTCTCGGCGTCCAGGCCCGGGCCGTAGTCGGACACCAGCGTCACCACCGTCTTGATGCCGTTCTTGGGCACCCAGTCGGCCAATGCCACGGAGGCCTGCGGCAGGGTGAAGCTGGAGCGCACGATGTACGGCGAAGCCTCGGTGATGCTGGAGGTGGCAGCGGCCATCACCACCAGCGGCGTCTTGGACTGCGTGGCCAGGGGCGCGGCGGCCAGCGCGGCCGGCGTGACGCCGAAGCCGGCGATCACGTTGACCTTGTCGTTGACGATCAGGTCCTGCGCGTGGCGGCGCGTCTGGTCGGGCGTGGCGACGTCGTCCTTGATGATGAGCTGCACCTTGCGGCCGGCGACGGTGTCGCCGTTCTGCGCCATGTACAGGCGCGCGGCGGCTTCGATCTGCCGTCCGGTGGAGGCCTGCGGACCCGTCATGGGCAGGATCAGGCCGATCTTGAAGGCGTCCTGCGCCATCGCGGCGCCGGTGCCGGCCAGTGCGGCGGCCACAAGGGCGGCCTGGATCAGGGTTCTCTTTTGCATCAGGGGTCTCCGGTTGAAAACAGCTCGTTGCCCGCAGGGGCCGCGGAGCGGGAATTGTCCGACTTTCGGTTACACGTCGAACGGGCTTGGGTCACTAACAGTTATCGCAAAACGCGATAACTGGCGTAGGGTTATTCCAATCAGGTAAACGTCAGGGTATCGGGCCGGATCAGCCCCACACCGGGAAGCTTCTCGATGTGCTGGTACTTCACGGCATCGCGCAGATTGCGCTGGGCGATGCGGGCGTGCTCGCGCATGATGGCCTCGGCCCGCGCACCTTCGCGCCGGCGGATGGCATCGAGCACGCTGCGGTGCTGCTCCTGCGCCACGATGAACATGTCGCGCGCCTGCGGCGTATTGGCCTGCAGCACGACGAAGCCCGAGGGCGAGGCGAACGGCATGCGCACCACGCGCTCCAGTTCGCGCGAGAGCAGCCCGCCGCCGGTCATCTCGCCCAGCAGGGCATGGAAACGCTGGTTGGCCGCCACGTAGCGACTGAAAGAAGCATCGTCCAGCGCGGGTTGCGACAGCACCTGATCGATGGCATCCAGGCAATCATTGGCTTCGTCCAGAAGGCGCGGCGCCACGCCGCGCTCGGCTGCCAGCCGCACCACCAGGCCTTCCAGCGTGCCGCGCAATTCGATGGCTTCCATCACGTCGCGCTCGGAAAACGACCGCACGGCGTAACCGCCATGGGCCAGCGACTCGAGCAGGCCTTCCTGCTCCAGCCGCATCAGCGCCGCGCGTATCGGCGTGCGCGAAATGCCGAGCCGCTCGACGATGGCGACCTCGCCCACGCGCTCGCCGCTGGGCAATTCGCCGGCCAGGATCATCTCGCGCAGCTTGAGTTGCGCGCGTACCGCCTGCGAACTGCTGGCATCTGCGGTGATCGCGGGTTCTTTCATGGGAGCGCAGTCTAACCCCCGTCGTGTATACATAAATCAAGGGATACGCAGTTTCACGCTCATGGTTTTCCCTAGTAATCCCTCTGCATGGCTCAATATGAAACACATTGGTGTATACATAAAGCCTTGATATCCCCATAATTCGCCCATTCCGACGGTCGATCGACCGCCTTGGCACGTCTTCTGTATACACAAAAAGGACATCCCCATGACCTTCCCGAAGAACACCTGGTACGTCGCCTGCACGCCCGACGAGATCGACGGCAAGCCGCTGGGCCGCAAGATCTGCGGCGAGAACATCGTGTTCCACCGGGGCACCGAGGGACAGGTCGTGGCGCTGGAGGACTTCTGCCCCCACCGTGGCGCGCCGCTGTCGCTGGGCACGGTGTGCGAAGGCAAGCTGGTGTGCGGCTACCACGGCCTCGTGATGGGCTGCGACGGCAAGGCCGAGTCGATGCCGCTGCAGCGCGTGGGCGGCTTCCCCGCCATCCGCGTGTATCCCGCGGTGGAGCGGTACGGCTTCATCTGGGTCTGGCCCGGCGATGCCGCGCTGGCCGATCCGGCCCTCATCCACCACCTCGAATGGGCCGAGAGCCCCGACTGGGCCTATGCCGGCGGCCTGTATCACATCCAGGCCGATTACCGCCTCATGATCGACAACCTGATGGACCTCACGCACGAGACCTACGTGCACTCCACCAGCATCGGCCAGAAGGAAATCGACGAGACCCCGGTGAAGACACGCACCGAGGGCGAACAGGTCATCACCAGCCGCTTCATGGACAACGTGATGGCGCCGCCTTTCTGGAAGGCCAACCTGCGCGGCAACAACCTGCCCGACGACCAGCCGGTGGACCGCTGGCAGGTGTGCCGCTTCACGCCACCCAGCCACGTGATGATCGAAGTGGGTGTGGCCCTGGCTGGCCACGGCGGCTACGAGGCCCCGGCCGACAAGAAGGTCTACAGCATCGTGGTGGACTTCATCACGCCCGAGACCGAGACCTCGCACTGGTACTTCTGGGGCATGGCGCGCAATTTCAACGTGCACGACAAGGCGCTCACCGAGCAGATCCGAGAAGGCCAGGGCAAGGTGTTCGCCGAAGACACGGCCGTGCTCGAAGGCCAGCAGCGCAACCTGTCCAAGTACCCGGGCCGGCGCCTGCTGATGCTCAACATCGACGCCGGCGGCGTGCAGTCGCGCCGCCTGCTCGACAAGATGCTGGCCGCCGAGCGCGCCCACGACGAAGCGCGGGCCCAGGCCGCCGAGAAGGTGGCCGCCTGATGACCACATCCACCCAGGGCACCCTGCGCGTGCGCGTGGCGCGCCGCGTGCGCGAGGCCGAAGGCATCGACAGCTTCGAGCTGGTGCGCGAAGACGGCGGCACCCTGCCCGCCTTCAGCGCCGGCTCGCACATCGACGTGCACGTGCCGGGTGGCACGGTGCGCCAGTATTCGCTGTGCAACGACGCGGCCGAGAACAACCGCTACCGCATCGCCGTGCTGCGCGATACCGCCTCGCGCGGCGGCTCGGCCGGCATGCACGATGCCGTGCACGAGGGCGACGTGCTCACTATCAGCCCACCGCGCAACCTGTTCGCGCTGCATGAATCGCCGCGCTCGCTGCTGCTGGCCGGCGGCATCGGCGTCACGCCCATCCTGTGCATGGCGCAGCGTCTGGCGGCCATCGGCGCGGACTTCGAGATGCACTACTGCGCCCGCTCGCGCGAGCGCATGGCCTTCGCCAGCGAGATCGAGGCCTCCCCCTTCGCCGACCGCGTGCACCTGCACTTCGACGATGGCGACGCAGCGCAGAAGCTCGACCTGCCCGCGCTGATCGCCACCCCCGACGCCGGCACGCGCATCTACGTCTGCGGGCCGCAGGGCTTCATCGACCATGTGGTGTCCACCGCGAAAGCCCGGGGCTGGCCCGCCGACCGCGTGCACCTGGAGTACTTCGGCGCCGCGCCGCAGGACCATTCGGCCGACGATGCGTTCGACGTGAAGATCGCCAGCAGCGGCCAGACCTACACCGTGCCCGCCGGCCAGTCGATCACGCAGGCGCTGCTGGCGCACGGCGTGGAGATCATGGTGTCGTGCGAACAGGGCGTGTGCGGCACCTGCATCACGCGCGTGCTCGAAGGCACGCCCGATCACCGCGACCTCTATTTCACCGACGACGAGAAGGCCAGCGGCAACGAATTCACACCCTGCTGCTCGCGCTCGAAGACGCCGCTGCTGGTGCTGGACCTGTGACGATGCGGCGCGCGGTGCACTAACATCGCCGCTTCGCATTTCTGACATTCGAACCCAGGAGACACCGGATGACGCAACAACTCCCCGCCCGCTACGACCACGTCGGCAGCTTCCTGCGCCCCAAGGCCCTGCTGGAGGCGCGCGAGCGCAAGGCCAAGGGCGAAATCTCGGCCACCGAGTTGCGCAAAGTGGAAGACGCGGCCATCACGGACATCGTTCGCTTCCAGGAAGATGTCGGCCTCAAGAGCATCACCGACGGCGAGTTCCGCCGCACCTATTTCCACGTCGACTTCCTCGAACAGATCGGCGGCGTGAAGACCGACATCCCGGTCACCATCGTCAAGCCCGACGGCACCGAGGAACTGGCGCCCCCGGTGATGCGCGTGATCGACAAGGTGCGTCACACCAAGGACATCCAGCTGGCCGACTTCCAGTACCTGAAGTCGCAGGTGTCCGCCGGCAACACGCCCAAGGTGACCATCCCCTCGCCCACCATGCTGCACTTCCGCGGCGGCCGCGCGGGCATCAGCCGCGAGGCCTATCCCGAGCTCGAACCCGACTTCTACGACGACGTGGCCAAGGCCTACGGCGACGAACTGCGCAGCCTGGCCGCTGCCGGCTGCACCTACGTGCAGATGGACGACACCAACCTCGCCTACCTGTGCGACGAGAAGATGCGAGAAGCCGCCCGCCAGCGCGGCGACGACCCCAACGAACTGCCGCACCGCTACGCCAAGTTCGTCAACAAGGTCGTCGCGCAGAAGCCGCCCGGCATGCTGCTGGCCATGCACCTGTGCCGTGGCAACTTCAAGAGCACGCACGCCGCTGCCGGCAACTACGAGCCCGTGGCCGAGGCGCTGCTCAAGGAGATGGACCTGGACGCCTACTTTCTCGAGTACGACGACGACCGCTCGGGCGACTTCCGCCCGCTGCGCTTCCTGCCCAAGGGCAAGACCGTCGTGCTGGGCCTGGTGACCACCAAGTTCGGCGAGATGGAATCCAAGGATTCGCTCAAGCGCCGCATCGACGAAGCCGCCAAGTACGTGCCGCTGGACCAGCTGGCCCTCTCGCCGCAGTGCGGCTTCTCGTCCACCGTGCACGGCAACAACATCGCCGTGGAAGCCCAGCGCCAGAAGCTGCGCCTGGTGATCGAGACGGCTCAGGAAGTCTGGGGCGACAAGTAAGTCCGCCGCCCTCCGGCACGCCATTGAAAGCCGCCTTCGGGCGGCTTTTCCTTTTTTGCGGCCGCGCGGGGCCGCGCCACGGCTTGGTCACCTCGCGCCGCTAGCATCGCGGCATGCCCTCCGCACCTGTCCTCGACGTCCTGCTCGCCTTCCTGCGCCTGGGCCTGACCTCGTTCGGCGGGCCGATCGCGCACATCGCGTACTTCCGGACCGAGTTCGTGCAGCGGCGGCGCTGGCTCGATGACGCAGCGTTCACCGATCTGGTCGCGCTGTGCCAGCTGTTGCCCGGGCCCACCAGCAGCCAGGTGGGCCTGGCGCTGGGCCTGAGGCGCGCGGGCTGGGGCGGTGCGCTCGCGGCCTGGATCGGCTTCACGGCACCATCGGCGCTGGCGCTGATCGCTTTCGGCCACGGCCTGCATGCACTGGACGGCGCGGCGGGGTCGGGCGTGCTGCACGGCCTGAAGGTGGTGGCCGTTGCCATCGTGGCGCAGGCCGTGTGGGGCATGGCGCGCTCGCTGTGCGCCGACGTGCCGCGCGCCGCCATTGCCGCCGGCGCGGCGCTGCTCACGCTGGCCTTGCCGGCGACGGGGGGCCAACTGGCGGCCATCGCAGCCGCGGCGCTGCTCGGCGCCTGGTGGTGCCGGTCCGTCCCGCCGGGCGTCGCCGCACCGGCGCAGCATCTCGTGTCGCGTCGCGCCGGGCTGCTCGCACTCGTGCTGCTGGCCATGCTGCTCGGAGGGCTCCCGCTGGCAGCGGCGCTCTCGGGCTCGGCCGCGCTGCAATTGATCGATGGCGTGTTCCGCGCCGGTGCGCTGGTGTTCGGCGGCGGCCACGTGGTGCTGCCGCTGCTCGAGTCGGCTGTGGTGCCGCAGGGCTTCGTGGGCCCGGGTGACTTCCTGGCCGGCTATGGCGCCACGCAGGCCGTGCCCGGCCCGTTGTTCACCTTCGCGGCTTACCTGGGCACTGTGGCGTCGGGCCCGCTGCAGGGCTGGCTGGGTGGCGCGGTGCTGCTGGTGGCGATCTTCGCGCCGGGCTTCCTGCTGCTCGTGGGCGCACTGCCGTTCTGGGATGCGGTGCGCAGGCAACGCACCATGCGCAGCGTCGTGGCGGGTATCAACGCGGGGGTGGTGGGCCTGCTGGCGGCCGCGCTCTACGACCCGGTATGGATCACCGCGATCGGCTCGCTGGCCGATGTCGCGCTCGCGCTGCTGGCGTTCGTGCTGCTGATGTCGGGGCGCGTGTCGCCGGTGGTCGTCGTGGGACTTGGGGCCTTGGTCGGGTGGGCGATGACGGGGATATGAAAGGCCTCGGCTTCTGGGTCTGTGGGGCGCGTTCAAGTCGAATGCCTTGCCCGTCACGGGCAGGCGTTCGCGCGGCGGCGGGCAGATAGAAGCGGGCGGATTCACAGCCACACGGCAGGCCCTGCGCGCATGGCGCCGAGACACGCGGATATTCGGCCCGCTTCGTTCTCCTGCACTTGGACTTCGGTTGGCCCCACCTGCTCAAACGCTCCGCGGCCATCATGAGTTCCAACTACTGGACATGTGATGACGAGCGATCGTGTGACAGACCGCAGAGCGATACGGACCGGATACACGCAGGCCAACGCGGACCCAACGTCGCTGGATCCGGGCTCGGACTCGAACGATGGTTCGTTCGAATCTCCATTCGCCAGCTGCTCCCTTCTGGATCTTCTGACTGGGCGTCAGAACGGCTCTATCGCCCCCCCTGAGCGTCGCACCACGACAGCCCCATCAAACATCTTCGCTGCGCCGTCGACCGATGGAGGCGCGCCGACCGCCGATCCTCACGACCCTTTCGACGCCGCGCTCGAACGCCTGAATCAGCAGAACGGCCAATTTCCGCCTGCGACGCCGAGGCCACTCGCAAGCCGGCGATCATCGTTCGACGCGATGTCGGTCGCGACGGAATCCGACCTTGAAGACCTTGCCGCCCATCTCGATCACCTCGTCTCGCAAGCCCCGACCCAGGACGATCTGCTCGAACGGGCTCACCACGAGTTGGCCATGCTCATGGCACTGCAGGATCACCTCGAACACCCCCAACCGCAAACCACTCGTGCATTGGCGCAGGCAGCTCTGGAGGCCGCAAAGGACGTGGCCGCTGCCTCACGCCACCTCATCACACAGAACCCAGACAGCTTGACCCCGGCCGCAGGGGCAGCCCTGAAGCTCTTCAATACTGAATCGGAAGCTGTTGAGCGACTCACGGGCTTCGCCAGGAGCAGGGATTGTCTTGAATATGTCCATCGCCGCTTGCGCCTCGTCAGCGACCTGGTGGACGCATTAAAAGACTCTCCCGCACCTAGCGACGCGCACGACATGGGAGGACGAGCGCTGGCGCCTGCGACGGTGGGTGATCTGTTGGCTGTGCTCAACGTGTTTCCCGCCTCGGCGATCAAGCGACTTGGCGTGATCACCAACATCCGGGCGTGCCTAATCCGCAAAGGCAAACAGCTATCTGCGGACCGCGCTTCAAAGTGGATGCAGTTGCTTTTCCCTGACGCAGTACAGGGGGCATCCGGCCTGGAGCTCGGCAGGTTGCGCCTGGAGTTCGAGCACCTGTGGAAGAACTCCGCATCCGATGATCGCACCCCCTGGCAACGGCTAAGTCATACATTGCAGCTGCTCGAGGCTGGCAACGGCGGCAGCGCTCAGCCCTACCCGGCAGAAACAATGAGTTATCTGTCGAAGAACAGGAACCATGTGCTGTCATTCTTCAGTCACACGCTCCTGCTTCCGGAAACCCCAAAGAGGGCCTCCAAATCCATGGGGGTACACAGATCTGCGGGTACTGCCATGTTTGAGCGCCACGCGTCCGATATCAAGCAGCTGATCCAGCTTTGGTCACAGCGCGGCCTGCCAACACATTGGACGGATATCGCCGCGCTCTTGAAGCAACTCGGCGAATGCCCCACCCACAGCGATCTCCAATCGTTGCCACTCGCGCTGCCGGGTTACGCGAAGGAGGGGCGCTGGTTCTTCCTGGAAACCGAGCGCCCCAAGAAGTTCCAGAAGCACACCGGCTTCTTCCGAGGGGCACCTCCACACGCGCACCCGCCGCCCGCACCCACTCACGAGAAGATCCACGCGGAAGACTCGTCGAGCGACGACGAAGAGCATTCCGTTGGGGTAGGCACGGTTCGCGAAGGCCTCTGCTCGGCGTTGATTCATCGGTACCCAAACGGCTTCACACAACAAAATTTCTGCGACGTGCTCGCGCAGCAGTGTCCGGAAAGGTCCCGCAGTTTGAACGAGACGCACATGCGCAATTTGCAGGCAGCTGGCACCTTGGTCGCCGTGGGCAGCGGTCTGTTCACAGTCGACCCGGACATCCTGGTGGCCCCGCAACGCGAGAGGCTGCTGGCCGGCCTGCCTGACCGCGCCAGTTGGGTGAGTACATATTTCGCGAATGACCGCGATCTGCAAGACAGCCTGCACAACAGCGATGAAGAAACTGCTTCCGCCTCGCGGCAGGAGTCGAAAACCAAGTGGCTAAGGCCTGTCTCAGAAAGCGTTCCGCTGCGGATTGCGACGTTCCTCCAATCACTAGAAGAAAAAGAGCTTGAAAAGTACGTGCGCGCCGATTCATCGGTCAAGGGCAACTGGAATTTCCAGAAGCTAACGCCCGTCCTGCGCGCACAACTCCCGGGCCTCAAGCTTTGCGAGATCGATGAGTTCCTGCGCGCCACGTCCCCCGCAGAACTGAAGACTGTTATTGAGCAACCATCGCAAAAGCCGCGTCAGCCCTGGGCGGGCAGGGACTTGCCCCAGCTTTGCAGAGATGCACATGCGCGGCAAAGTCTTTCGCTCCATCTCCCGCTGGCCGATTTCGCCTCTTTCATCGACGAGTGGAATCCCGACCGAGTCCTGCGTCCGACAAGGCTTTCTGATCGGATGAAGTCGACACGAAGCAATGACATCGAGCCCGCCAGACAGGCCCTCCAGGAAATGGCGCGCAACGGAGAACTCTGGCGATTCACGCGCACCGGAGTTCCCCTTGAGTTCGATCCCGTCTCCGTCGTTCTCTTTCTCATGCACAAAGACATCCACGTCACCCGGCTTGTCGCGGAGAAATTGCTCGAGGCGTTCAAGCCCATGCCGAACGATGACCAGTGGATCAGCAAGATGACGGCGGGTGAACACTACCTGAAAGCAGCCCGGCAGGTCATCCACCAACTGCGCCTCCAACCAGGGCAGTCGATTCCTGAAGGCGATGCGTTCCGCGAGGCTTTCGAGAAGGCGGTGTGCACCGGCGAAGGCGGGAAAAGACTTTTCTATCACGGTTACGACGCGTTCCAAGTTTGGCTGACGGCGGAAAGTCTGCTTGCCGATTCGACCCCGGCCACCAAAAGGCCTGCGGATTCGAGCGACGATCGGCCCGCGAAGGCCCGTGCACCAGTCAAGCGCAAACTGGCGGATCCGTCTCATGACGTGGCTTCATCGACGCGGGAGAATCCATACGTCCAAGGCAGCACGACCGAAATCCTCCTCGCGTCAGGCGTCTTCGGGGCAACGTCCGAGTCCAGGTACGACTTCATGCCTGCACTTCAACAGGCGGGGCTGGCCGTGCGCGCCACGCCCGGCGGTGGCGACTGTCTTTACTACGCGCTGCACCATGACGAATTTCCTGCCCCGTCCACGATCGACGCCCTGCGGCACGCGCTGGCAGATCTGCTCGCCCACGAGCCGGATACTCCATTCACACTCAACAGGAACGCGCTCAGCTTTGCCAACCACCGGCTTCAGCAGCTCGATACCTCCAGGCTGGGTGGCGTCGGCGACGACTTGATCCGGGAAATGACGAACGCCGAGCTGGCGGCAATGGAGGCGCGACCCGGCACCTACAGTGATCCGGACATCGCACTCCCCCTGTACTGCCGGCGATGCGACAGCCTGGCGTCACCGGGCAGCACGCCGACTACAGTCGCGCTGCTCTCGCAGGACGACGGGCACATCATCATTTACTCGGCCGACCGTCGGATCGTCTTGAAGGCCGACACTCCTCTGCTTCCTGAAACGCTGAAGTACCAGCTGGAGACTGCGAACGCGGTGATCCTTCAACGGTCGGCGCACTTCGAGCGCATCGTGCCCGGCGCAGCGACAGGCTCATGAGTGGACGCTGCACTGCACTCGGTTGAGCGGCTTCAGCCGCCGCGCCGGCGTGGCGCATTGACGTAGCTCGCATTGCCCAGCCCCGTGCCGATGGTGAGCACGGCCCAGCGCTTCACGTCCTGCATGAAGGGCAGTTCCGACAGGCCCTGCACCACGGCGTCGTTGTGCATCAGCACCTGCACGGGCGCCTTGTCGATCACGGGCAGGCGTTCACGCAGCGCGGTGGGCAGGTGGAAGGTGTCGGATTCCCAGTCGCCCGGCAGGTTCTGCGTGCCGCGCGCAATGGTGCCGTCCTCGCGGATCAGCCCCGGGCAGGCAATGCCAACGAAGGGCGCCAGCTTGAGCTCCTTGCGTTCGGCGTAGGCCACGCCTTTGTGCAGCAGCTTCGCCAGCCGGTCGACGAGCGCAGTGCGGCTGGGCTTGTCGTCCGCGTGGCGCCATTTGTCGCGCCACACCACATCGGCGCGCGAGAGATCCTTGGCCTTGTCGCGCCGAAAGCGCACCACGCCGCAGCGCACGTTGGTGCCGCCGATGTCCAGCGCCAGCAGCGCGTCGTAGTGTTCGATGAAGTGCGCCGGCGCGAGATGCACCCAGCCGATCAGGCCCGCATCGTCGGTGTCGTGGCAGATTCGGCCGAGTTGCACCGGCAACTCCTGCACGTCGCACAGCGCCGCCGCCTGCAGGATGGCGCGCTCGCCCACTTCGCTTTCCGGAAAGCCGCCGCCGACGACGATGCGCTGCACCCCCTGCCACGACTTCTGCCGCATGAAGCGCTGGATCACCTGCGTGAGTTCGACGGCGAAATCCTCGATGGCGCCGCGCACCAGATCGCCCGCCTCGGTGGCCGGGTCGGAGCACAGGGCCTTGTCGAGCCGCTTCTTCGACAGCGCCCTCGAGGCCTTGGCACCGAAGGGGTCGGCACGCCCGTGCGCACGGCGGCGCTGGCGCCAGCCCTCGAGCACGGCGCGGAAGGCACTCTGGCTGGCCCGGTCTCCGACGAAATCGTCGCCATCACGCACTTCAAGGTTGTAGCCGGCGATCCGCACCGCATCCAGCGTGTGCATGCCATGGTGGGCGCCGACGACGCTGGGGGTGTGGCGCGCCCGTGGCGCGGTGGAAGCTCGGTTGGAGTTGGGCATGGATCCGGGCAGGTTGGCGGTGACCCGATGCTGCCGCGCATGGGGCACGCCCTGCATCGGCGCAGCCCCCCTGCCTGTGTAGGAGAGCAGCCAGCGCGACGCACTACAGTGGATACCAGGCCGACGCTCACAGGATCCATCACATGTCCATCACCACCCACCTGCTCATCATCGACCCCCAGAACGACTTCATGGACGTCGAGCGCGCCGCCCTGCCCGTCGCCGGCGCCACGGCGGACATGGCCCGGCTGGCCGCGTACATCGACGCGGCGTGCGGACAGTTGGCCGACATCACCGTCACGCTCGACTCGCACCACAGCGTGGGAATCGAGCGCCCGGCCCTGTGGCGCACGGGCGATGGCGGCGACGTGCCGCCATTCACACCCGTCACGGCCGCCGACGTGCGCTCGGGCCGCTACGCGCCGCGCGACGATTCGGCCCTGCCGCGTGTGCTGGCCTACCTCGAAGCGCTGGAAGCCGGTGGCCGCTACACGCTGATGGTGTGGCCGGCGCACTGCGAAATCGGCACCTGGGGCCACAACATCGAGCGCGGCGTGCGCGACGCGTGCGCGCGCTGGGAAACGGCGGCGCTGCGGCCGACGCGCAAGGTGTTCAAGGGCATGAATCCTTGGACGGAGAACTACAGCGCGCTGCAGGCCGAAGTGCCCGATCCCGCCGACCCGGCCACGCAACTCAACACCGCGCTGATCGCGGCACTCGACGCGGCCGACCGCATCGTGATCGCGGGCGAGGCCAGCAGCCACTGCGTGCGCGCAACCTGCGAACACCTGGCCGACCACCTGCCCTCGGGCCGCGTGGACAAGATCGTGCTGCTGCGCGACTGCATGAGCGCGGTAGGCGGCTTCGAAGGCCCGGCCAGCGACTTCCTCGCCCGCATGCAGGCGCGCGGCGCGCGCGTGACGACGGCGGCGCAAGCCTTGCAGTTGCCGGGCTGATCCTGCGGCCCGATCCTGCGCGGCGACGCGTCAGGCCAGCGTATACGCCGTCTTCACCACGGTGAAGAACTCCTGCGCATAGCGTCCCTGCTCGCGCGGGCCGTAGCTGCTGCCCTTGCGGCCGCCGAAGGGCACGTGGTAGTCCACACCCGCCGTGGGCAGGTTGACCATGACCATGCCGGCCTGCGAATGGCGCTTGAAGTGGGTGGCGTATTTGAGGCTGGTGGTGGCGATGCCGGCCGACAGGCCGAACGGCGTGTCGTTGGCCGTGGCCAGGGCTTCCTCGTAATCCTTCACGCGGATCACACTGGCCACCGGGCCGAAGATCTCCTCGCGGTTGATGCGCATCCCGGCCGTGCTCTCGCTGAACAGCGCGGGCGCCATATAGAAGCCATCGGCGGCGAGTTTCAGCCGCTCGCCGCCCACGGCCAGCGTCGCGCCTTCGCTCTTGCCGATCTCGACATAGCTCAGGTCCTGCTCGAGCTGCGCCTGGCTGGAGACGGGGCCGATGTCGGTGCCTGCCGCGCGTGCGTCGCCCACCGTGATCTTCGCCATCCGCTCCTTCATCGCGGCGATGAATTCCGGATAAATGCCTTCGGTGACGATGAGGCGACTCGAAGCCGTGCAGCGCTGGCCGGTGGAGTAGAACGCGCTTTGCACCGACAGCTCCACCGCCTGCGCCAGATCGGCATCGTCGAGGATGACCTGCGGGTTCTTGCCCCCCATCTCCAGCTGCACCTTCTTGAGGTTTTGCGCGCACTGCAACGCGATGCGCCCGCCCACCCCGGTGGAGCCCGTGAAGCTGATCGCCGCGATGCCCGGATGGTTGACCAGCTTGTCGCCCACCACGCTGCCCCGGCCCATCACCAGGTTGAACACACCGGCCGGGATGCCGCTCCTGTGAATGATCTCGGCCAGCACCCAGGCGCAGCCCGGCACCAGGTCGGCCGGCTTGAGCACCACGCAGTTGCCGAACGCCAGCGCCGGCGCGATCTTCCAGGCCGGGATGGCGATGGGGAAGTTCCACGGCGTGATGAGGCCCACCACGCCGATCGGCTCGCGCGTGATCTCCACGCCGATACCGGGCCGCACCGACGGCACGACCTCGCCCGACAGCCGCAGGCATTCGCCCGCGAAGAACTTGAAGATCGCCCCCGCGCGCGCCGCCTCGCCGATGCCTTCGGCGCGGGTCTTGCCTTCTTCGCGCGCCAGCAGGTCGCCCAGCTCTTCCTTGCGCGCGAGGATCTCGTTGCCAATGCGGTCGAGCGCATCGCTGCGGGCCTGCACGCTGCCCGTGCTCCAGGCCGGGAACGCTGCCTGCGCCGCGGCGACGGACGCGTCCACCTGCGCCGCGTCGGCCTGCGCGTACTGGCCGATCACGTCGGACAGATCACTGGGGTTGAGGTTGTCGCTGTAGCTGCTGCCGGCCAGCCACTGGCCGCCGATCAGGTTGTCGAACTTCTGCATGCGAGGACTCCGGTAAGGGAATGAAGGAAGGCGCCGCACACGCGCGACATGCGGACGTGCTGACGTGCTGACGTGCGGTTGGCCGGTGACCGCGGGCCGTCAGCGCACCATGCAGGGCCGCTTGGGATCGAACTTCCAGCCCGGAATGAGGTACTGCATGGCGATGGCGTCGTCGCGCGCGCCCAGGCCGTGCTGCTGGTAGAGCGCGTGGGCGCGTTCGACCGCGCCCATGTCCAGCTCGACACCCAGGCCGGGCTTCTTCGGCACCTCGACGAAACCTCCGCGGATGGTGAGCGGGTCTTGGGTGAGGTACTGGCCGTCCTGCCAGATCCAGTGCGTGTCGATGGCCGTGACCTTGCCCGGCGCGGCTGCGCCCACGTGCGTGAACATGGCCAGCGACACGTCGAAGTGATTGTTGGAATGCGAGCCCCACGTCAGGCCCCAGTCGCGGCAGGTCTGCGCCACGCGCACCGAGCCCGACATCGTCCAGAAGTGCGGATCGGCCAGCGGGATGTCGACCGACTGCAGCGCCAGCGCATGCACCATCTGCCGCCAGTCGGTGGCGACCATGTTGGTGGCCGTGGGCAGGCCGGTGGCGCGGCGGAACTCGGCCATCACCTCGCGGCCCGAGAAGCCGTCCTCGGCGCCGCACGGGTCTTCGGCATAGGCCAGCACGCCGCGCATGTCGCGCATGAGGCGGATGGCGTCCTTCAGCAGCCAGCCGCCGTTGGGATCGAGCGTGACGCGGGCCTCGGGAAAGCGCTCGTGCAGAGCCGTCACGGCCTCCACCTCGGCCTCGCCGGCCAGCACGCCGCCCTTGAGCTTGAAGTCGTTGAAGCCGTAGCGCGCATGCGCGGCCTCGGCCTGGCGCACGATGGCGGCCGGGTCCATGGCCTTCAGGTGGCGCACGCGGGCCCAGTCGGTGTCGCCGCCGGCTTCGTCGCCAGGCTTCACGTAGGGCAGATCGGTGCGTGCCGCATCGCCCACGAAGAACAGGTAGCCCAGCATCTCCACCCGCTCGCGCTGCTGGCCCTCGCCCAGCAGCGCGGCCACAGGCAGGCCCAGGTGCTGGCCCAGCAGGTCGAGCAGCGCCGATTCGATGGCGGCCTGCGCATGGATGGCCACGCGCAGGTCGAACGTCTGCAGCCCGCGCCCGCCGGCGTCGCGGCTGGCGAAGGCGCGCTCGGTGGCCTGCAGCAGCATGCGGTAGTTGCCCACGGGCTGGCCCACCAGGTAGGGCGCGGCGTCTTCCAGCGTCTTGCGGATCGCCTCGCCGCCCGGCACTTCGCCCAGGCCCGTGCGGCCGGCGTTGTCGGTGACGAGCAGCAGGTTGCGCGTGAAGAACGGCGCATGGGCACCGCTCAGGTTCATCAGCATGCCGTCGCGGCCGGCGACGGGGATGACGCGCAGTTGCGTGACGATGGGGGTGTCGGTGGCGAGGGAGACCGGGCTCATGGCGATTGCGTTGATTGAATGAAAAGCCGGCCGCGCTTTGAGCGCGGTCCGGCTGTGTGACGGGCGCCGCGCGCCCTCAATCTGCGGAAATTTTTCGTGCTTCGATCAGCTGTTTCCAGCGGTTGTACTCGCGCAGCTGGAAAGCGGCCATCTGCTCGGGCGTATTGGCCACGACTTCCAGGCCCTGGTCTTCCATGCGCCTCCTGATGGCCGGGTCGTTCATGGCGGCCACGGCGGCGTCAGAGAGCTTCTTCTTCACCGCTGGCGGCAGGTTCTTCGGACCGGCGAAGCCCTGCCACGAATAGACCTCGGCGCCGCGCACGCCGGCTTCGGCCAGCGTGGGCACGTCGGGCAGCACGGGCGAGCGCTTGTCGCCGGTCACCACGATGGGCCGCAGCTTGCCGGCCTTGATGTGCTGCAGCACCGAGTTCACGTTCTGGAAGGAGAAGTCCACCTGGCCGCCCAGCAGGTCGTTGATGGCCGGGCCGCCGCCCTTGTAGGGCACGTGCACGCCCTGCGTGCCGCTTTGCTGCCAGAACATCTCGGCCGAGAGGTGGTCGGACGAGCCATTGCCCGAGCTCGCGAAGCTCACCTTGCCCGGGTTGGCCTTGAGCAGCGCCAGCACCTCGGCCAGCGTCTTGGCCGATTGCGCGGGGCCGGTCACGAGCACGTTGGGCGCCTGCACGGGCACGGTGATGTAGTCGAAGTCCTTCGTCGCGTCATAGGGCACGCCCTTGAGCAGGTGCGGCGCGATCACGAAGGTGCCCAGCGACGAGAACAGCAGCGTGTAGCCGTCGGCCGGCGAGCGCAGCACCTGGGCCGCGCCGATGGTGCCGGTGGCGCCGGGCTTGTTGTCGATCACGAAGCTCTGGCCCATCTTCTCGGCCATGTGCTGCGTCATCACGCGGGCGATCGCATCGCTGGCGCCGCCGGGGGGAAACGGCACCACCACGGTGACGGCGCGTTCGGGATAGCCGGCCTGCGCCTGGGCAGCGGGCATGACGGCGGCGAGCCCTGCGGCTGCCACCAGCGTGGCCGCGAGGGTCTTGGCGAATTTATGCATCTGTCTTGTCTCCTGTCTTGTGTGCGTTGAAAGCAAGTCCGCGGGACATGCACGCATGCGCATGCGCGGCTGCGGCGTAGGGCGGATCTGGGCCCGCCTTGGTCGTGTCGATCCGGGGTGCGGCTGGCCTGCGCTTACTGCGGGCCGAGCTTCGCGATGAGCTTCTCCAGCGCTGCGTACTCGGCCGGCTTGAGGTCGGTGAGCGGCGGGCGCACCGGGCCCGCACCGTGGCCCACGATCTGCGCGCCCGCTTTCACGATGCTGACGGCGTAGCCCTGGCCCTGGTTGCGGATCTCCAGGTAGGGCATGAAGAATTCGCGCAGCAGGCGGTGCTGCGTGGCCATGTCGTCGGTGCGCACGGCTTCGTAGAACTGCATCGCCGTCTTCGGGATGAAGTTGAACACCGCCGACGAATACACGGGCGTGCCGAGCGCCTTGTAGGCCGCGGCATAGACCTCGGCCGTGGGCAGGCCGCCCAGGTAGGCGAAGCGGTCGCCCATCTTCATGTAGACCGAGCTCATGAGCTCGATGTCGCCGATGCCGTCCTTGAAGCCCACCAGGTTGGGATTGCGCTCCGCCAGGCGCGCCAGGGTGTCGGGCATCAGCTTGCTCTGACCGCGGTTGTAGACGATGACGCCGAACTTCACGCTCTTGCACACCGCCTCCACGTGCGCGGCCAGGCCGTCCTGCCCGGCTTCGGTGAGGTAGTGCGGCAGCAGCAGCACGCCGTGCGCGCCGGCCTTCTCGGCCGCCTGTGCACATTCGATGGCGAAGCGCGTGGGACCGCCGGCGCCCGCGATGATCGGCACCTTGCCGCGGCAGGTGTCGACCGCGGTCTTGATGATGGCGGGGTACTCGCTGCCCGTGAGCGAGAAGAACTCGCCGGTGCCTCCGGCCGCGAACAGGGCCGTGGCGCCGTAGGGGGCCAGCCATTCGAGCCGCGCGGCGTAGCCCTTCGCGTCGAAGTCGCCGTTGGCATCGAAGTCGGTGAGCGGGAAGGACAGCAGGCCGCTGCCCATGATGGATTTGAGTTCTTGGGGGTTCATGAAGTCGCTCATGGGGAACAGTGAAGACGGTGGGGGGAAAATACGTGGCAGCGGACCTTGGAGTCAGAGGCCCAGCGTGCGCGGCAACCACAGCGAGATCGCCGGCAGGTAGGTGATGAGCATGAGATCGATGGCCATCAGCACGAAGAAAGGCAGCAGCGCCTTGACCACGGTTTCGATGGGCAGCTTGGCCACTGCACTGCCCACGAACAACACCGTGCCCACGGGCGGCGTGATGAGGCCGATGCCCAGGTTGACGATCATGATCATCCCGAAGTGCACCGGGTCCACGCCGACGGCGGTGACCACCGGCAGCAGGATGGGCGTGAGGATGAGCAGCAGCGCCGCCATGTCCATCAACGTGCCCAGCGCCAGCAGCAGGATGTTGATCAGCATGAGGATGACGATCCTGTCGCTGGTGAATTCGGTCAGTGCGGCCGTGATCTTCAGCGGGATCTGCATCAGCGTCATGATGTAGCCGAAGCTGGCGGCGA
>VFQN01000102.1_pt1 | contig 186530 bp, 148 predicted proteins | sample 3512371 | NCBI WGS metagenome assembly VFQN01 (sample SAMN10412370, study PRJNA504923) | tailings metagenome | isolation source: Replicate 2 from Balatoc abandoned mine | place: Philippines: Itogon, Benguet | collected 2017-08-28
TCTAGAAGTAGTACTTCAGCACCAGCTGGACGATGCGTGGGTCACCGACGGTGCTGGTGATCGTGCCGAAGTTCTGGCTCTGGATGTTGCGGTCGGGCGGACCGAAGTTCGGGTGGTTGAACACGTTGTACGCCTCGGCGCGGAACAGGAAGTACTGGCGCCCGAACGTCGTGATCCGCTTGGACAGCGACAGGTCGGCGTTCCAGTAACCCGGCGCGCGCGCCACGCCGACGCCCGCATTGCCGAAGGTGCCGAGGGCGGCCGATCGGAACGCGTCGCGGTTCAGCCAGCGATCGATGGTCTGGTCTGCCGGCACGGGATCGCCGACCAGGTCGGGCCAGGGCGTGGACCGCGTGGCCTGCAGCGACGGGTTGAGGCTGTCCTGCACGGTGATCGGGAAGCCGGTGTACGACCGGACCGCGAAGCTCGCGCCCCACCCGCCGGCGATGGCGTCGAGCACGGGGTTGATCGTCGAGCCGTACTTGCGGTCGCGGCCGAACGGGATCTCGTAGCTGCCGGCCATCGAGAACGTGTGGCGCGAGTCGAAGAACGCCGGGCCGTAGTTGAACTCGATGTCGTAGCTGTTGACCGGGTAGGCGCCCTCGGACGCCACGCCGCCCGACCCGTAGTAGCCGAGGTTGTTGGACATCGCCCGGCCGTACGTGTAGTTGGCCACGAACTCGAGGCCCTGCACCGGGCGCTGCTTGAACGTCGTCTGCAGCGCGTGGTAGTTGCTGCGCCCGCGCGAAGCGGTCGTGCTGATGTTGGTGATGGCCGGGTTGAAGGGGAAGAGCGGCCGGCGCTGCTGCAGCGGAGCCCACGTGTTGGCCGGCCCGACCCCGGGCAGGGGCTGGTTGCCCTCGATCGGGGTGACCAGGTACTTCGAGGTGTTGCCCACGTAACCGATGTTGATCGACGACCGCGACCAGAGCAGGTACTCGGCAAACGCGTTCCACTGCTGCGTGAACTGCGGCCGCAGGTTCGGGTCCCACGCGCGCACGACACCAGACGGCCGATCGAGCGCCTGCAGGCCCTCGAAGCCCGTCGAGATCGTCCCCGCGCCGCTGGTGCGGTCGAAGTCGATCTGCGACTCGAAGAAGAAGGGCGGGTTGAGCGGCAGCCGGAGGTTGGCGCCCGTGCCCTCCATGTACTGCGTGATGCCGTAACCACCGCGGAACACCCAGCGGTCACCCACGCGGTATGCCGCACCGAGGCGCGGCTCCCAGCCGTTGTAGTAGGGCTCGTAGAGCGCGCGGCTGTTGCCGTTCTGCCCCGCGAGCAACTGCTGCGCGTTGGTGAGGTCGAAGTTGGCCTGCCGGTCGTCCTTCTCCACCAGCGGCGACGTGAAGCCCCAGCGCAGGCCGAGGTTCAGCGTGAGGTTGTCGGTGGCCTTGTAGTCGTCGGCGGCGTAGAACGCCAGGCGGTGCTGCAGGTGCGTCCACGCCTCCGACAGCGACCCGCGGCCCTTCGTGGAGACCTGGTCGAGCAGGAAGTCGGCAAACGCCGCACCCGTGAAGTTGCCGTTGTAGGCGATGAACCCGAGCTGGCCGTTGTTGCCCGAGTAGTAGCGGTCCATGATGTAGTAGTTCCACGACCCGCCGAACTTGAGCGTGTGCCGGCCCTTCAGCCAGGTCAGGCGCTCCTGGATCTGGAACACCCCGTTGTTGGTGTTGCTCCCGAGCCCGATGGTGCCGATGTTGGACAGGTTGTTACCCATCCGGACCTCGGTCAGGCCAGGAATCGGCTGCGCGCCGCCGATGCCCAGCTGGTTGTTCAGGGGACCGAGCCCCCGCAGGTCGAGCGGCACGGAGTTGAACGAGTTGTCGTTGTAGCCGATGAGCAGGTCGTTCACCAGGCCGCTGCCGATGATGCGGTTCCAGTTGGCGCCCCAGCTCCAGAACGGGTTCTCCGACAGCGACCCGTAGACCAGCGGCATGACCGTGGCATCGGTGCGGGCCTCGTGGTCCTGCCACGAGTAGCGCACGTAGATCTTGTCGTTGGCCGACGCGTTCCAGTCGCCCTTGATGTCGAACTGGTTCGTCCGCTCCTGAGACGCGCTCTTGCCGATGTAGTTCTGGCGGAAGTCGGTGATCGACCGGTTGACGTTGGCCCGCGGGTACAGCGCCTCGTTGGCCAGCAGGTTGCGCGCGAACGCGCTGAACCGGCTCACCGGGATCTGGTTGTTCGGGAACGGCTGCCCCGTGAGCGGGTCGCGGACGACGATGTTGCTCGCCAGCAGGCTGCTGAGATCGCCGTTGCGCCAGGCGTCGGGAATGACCGTGGAGAAGGCATCGGCCGGCGGAATCTCCTGCCGCCCGCCCTGGTAGTCGAAGAACCAGAACAGCTTGCCCCTCACGATCGGGCCGCCGATCGTGCCGCCGAAGATGTCGCGCGAGAAGTCCGCCTTGCGCCCGCCGAACCGGTTGGTGGCCCACGGCGTCGCCGCCAGCTCGTTGTCGCGCCAGTAGTAGAACGCGTTGCCGCGGAAGTCGTTGGTGCCCGACTTGAGCACCATGTTCACGATGGCGCCTGCCACGTTGCCCTGCTCGGGCGAGTAGTTGTTGGTCTCGACGCTCACCTGCTCCACGGCGTCGGGGCTCGGCTGGTACGCGATCAGGTTGTCGATGGCGTCGTTCATGTCCACGCCGTCGAGCATGAAGTTGTTGCCCTGCTCGCGCTGGCCGTTGACGTACGGCCGGCCGCCCCCCGTGTTCTTCAGGCTGTTGAACGACGACGGGTTCGGCGTGTTGACGCCCGCCGTGTAGAGCGACGCCGTCGAGAGGTTGCGACCCTGGATCGGCAGCTTCTCCACCTGCTCGCGATCGAGCTTGGCGCCCACGACGGCGTTCTCGGTCTGCAGGATCGCGCTCGTCGCGACCACTTCCACGCTCTCGGTCAGCTCCCCGACCTCCATCCGCGCGTCGATGCGGGCCGTCTGCCCCGCCTGGATGGCGACGTTGGCCTGCACGGACTTGAACCCCGAGAGCTCGAACCGCACCTGGTATGCGCCGATCGGCAGGCCCGTGATGGTGTAGGCCCCCGCCTCCGTGGTGATGCCGGTGTACGGCACGCTCGTGGCGGTGTTGACGGCCGTGACGGTCGCGCCCGGAACGGCCGCGCCCTGGGCATCGGTGACGATGCCGGTGATGGTGGACAGGCCGACCTGCGCCCATCCCGTCCCCGAATACCCCAGCATGCCGAGCGCCAACAGCACGCGCAGAGCAGCCCCCCTGATGAATGCACGCATGTCACCCTCCCGTGACAAAGATGAAGAAGGGTACGGCCGACGCTGCAGAACTTCAAGCCGGGGGGGATGGACGGGGGAATCCCGGCTGTTGCAATTTCACCTGTTTCGCCTACTCTGCCCTGATGAAAGACACGACGTCGGCCGTCGTAGAAGCACACGGCCACCTGATCGACTCCGGCCTGCTCAACACCATCTTCGATGCCGTGATCGCCCACGAGGGCGCCTTCGAGGTCGAGCGGTTCGAGATCGGCCGCACCAACACCGACCCGTCCGAACTGGTGCTGCGCGTGTCGGCGCCGACCCCCGACGTGCTGGACCGGATCCTGGAGACGCTGCTGCCGCTCGGCTGCGCCCCGGTCGTCCAGCACGACGCGCTCGTGCGCGAGGCCGACATGGACGGCGCGGTGCCCGAGGACTTCTACTCGACCACCAACCACCGCACCGCCGTCCGGATCGGGGGCCGCTGGCTCGACGTGCAGCAGCAGCGGATGGACGCCATCATCGTGATTGGCGACCAGGGCACGCGCGCGACGTGCCGGAAGCTGCGCGACGTCCGCCGGGGAGACCTGGTCGTGTGCGGCACCGACGGCATCCGCATCGTCCCCGAGTTCCAGGAGCGCGACCGGCAGCATTTCGCGTTCATGGCCAACGACATCTCGTCGGAGCGACGCGTCGAGGCCACCGTGTCGCGGATCGCGCAGGTGATGCGCGACGTCCGCGCCAGGGGAGAGCGCATCGTCTTCGTCGCCGGCCCCGTCGTCGTCCACACGGGCGGAGCCCCCTACTTCTCGCAGCTGATCCGGACCGGCTGGGTGGACGCGATGCTTGCCGGCAACGCCATCGCGGTGCACGACATCGAGTCGTGCTTCTTCGGCACGTCACTCGGCGTGGACCTGAACCAGGGGACGCCGGTGCACGAGGGCCACAAGCACCACATGAAGGCCATCAACCGGATCAACCGCGCCGGGGGCATCGTGCCGGCCGTCGAGAAGGGCGTGCTGACGAGCGGCGTGATGTACGACCTGGTCACCCATCGCGTGCCGTTCGTCCTGGCCGGCAGCATCAGGGACGACGGCCCCCTGCGCGACACGGTGATGGACCTGGTGGACGCCCAGGAACGATACGCGCAACTGCTGGAAGGCACCGGCCTCGTCGTCATGTTGTCGTCCATGCTGCACGCGATCGGCGTCGGCAACATGCTCCCGTCGTGGGTGAAGGTCGTGTGCGTGGACATCAACCCCGCTGTGGTGACCAAGCTGTCCGATCGCGGGTCGGCCCAGACCGTGGGCGTCGTGACCGACGTCGGGCTGTTCCTGAAACAGTTGGCGACACAGCTCGCCGGCGATGCCTGACCTTCGGCGCCGGGCGGCAGCGGCGTTGTGGCTGCTGACCCTGACGGTGCCGGGCGTCGCCCGCGCCGACGTCGCCGTGACGCGCCCGGCGATCGCTGGCGGGCCCGTGCTCGACCTCGCGGAGGCCGGCTGGCGCTTCCTGCCCGGCGACGACCCCCAGTGGTCGCGGCCCGACTGGGACGATTCGGGCTGGCAGGTGCTGCGGTCGACACGCCCGGCCCCGGGTCCCGATGCCCCGGCATGGGTGGGGATGGGGTGGTACCGGATCTGGCTGGATGTGGCGCCGGATGCCACCACGCCACTGGCCCTCGAGCTGTCGCACTGGGGAGCCTCGGAGGTCTTCCTCGACGGCCAGTGGGTGGGGGGATTCGGCGAGGTGTCGGCGCGCCGGGAGGATGAACGGACCCGTAACCCGCGCTGGCGGGCGGTCCTGCTGCCGATCGCCTCGCCGGGACGACATGTCGTGGCGGTGCGGTACTCCGCCTGGCCGCTGGCGGGCGACTCCGCGGCAGCGCGGTGGCGCCGCGCACTGATGCCGCCGGGGATCGGCGTGCGCCTCACGACGGCGGCCGCGCACGTCGAACGACGCGACCGCGATCACGCCCAGAACGTCGCGCTGCTGACCTCGCTGGCCGTGGCGTTCACCGCATTCGCGGTCCTCCACCTGCTCTTCTTCGTCCTGGAGCGCACCGACCGTCAGAATCTCGCCTTCGGCGGCTATGCCGTGTCGTTGGCCGGGGTGCTGTGGTGGTCGGTCCACCGCGAGCTCGTCGATCACACGATGCCCGTCGCGGCGTGGATGCAGCTGACGGTGCCCGTCCTCGTCGCGCTGCTCGGGCTCAGCCTGGTCGCCTTCGTCGCCGCCTCGCGTCACAGGCCCGTGCCCCGCGTGGCCATCGTGCTGGCCGCGCTGCAGGCGGGCCTGGTCCTGGTGGTGTTCGTGTGGCCAGAGGCCCGCTGGGTGTCGCCGGCGGGCGGCGTGCTGCAGATGGCGCTCGTGATGGTCGCCTTCGCCGGCGCCCTGGCGTCGCGCGACGACGCGGTGCAGGGACGGCCGGCGCTCATCGTCTCCGCCCTGGCCGGCAGCACGCCCCTCGTGCTGACCGCGCTCGACGCGCTCGGGGTCTCACCCGCCGCCGCGTCACGCGTGCTCGTGATTCAAGCGGGCCTCGCGATGGTCCTCGTGCTGGCGTCGCTGGGGCAGGCTCGACGCTTCGCGTTGACGAGTCGGAACCTGCGCGCGCAGCTGGTGCGCGTGCAGGAGTTGTCGGCGCGCGAGCGGGAGCGCGACCGGGCCGAGGCCGAAGCGCGCGTCGAGCGGGAACGGGAGCGGGCCGAGCGCGAGCGGCAGGCCCGCGAGCTCGAGGAGGCGCGCCAGTTCCAGCTCTCGCTGCTGCCAGCCCGCCTGCCTGACCTCGACGGGTGGGAGGCGGTGGCGTCGATGCAGACCGCCAGCGAGGTGGGTGGCGACTACTTCGACGTCAGGCGCCAGAAGGACGGGGTGGCGACGCTCGTCATCGGCGACGCGACCGGCCACGGGCTGCGGGCCGGCACGCTCGTGGCGGCCACCAAGGGGCTGTTCCAGGCCATCGGCGACCACGAGGATCTCGGTGTCGCGCTGGCGGTGATGAGCGCCGCGATGAAGGACCTGAAGCTGCGCGGCCTTTTCATGACGCTCACGATCGTGCGCGTGCATCCCGACGGTCGGCTCCAGCTCGCGAGCGCGGGCATGCCGTCCGCGGTGCTGCTGTCGTCGGAGGCGCCACCGCGCACGGTGGGCGAACCGGCCCCGCCACTCGGCGCCCCGATCCGGTACAGCTATCGCACCCACGAGCTCCGCCTGCAGGCCGGCGATCGCCTCGTGCTGATGACCGACGGCGTACCGGAACGTCTCGACGGACGGGAAGAGATCTTTGGCTACGAGCGAGTGCCTGAGTTGCTCGCCACCCTCCTCGAGCACCGTGGCGCCGACTACATCGGCGCCATCGAGGCCGCGCTCGACGCCTGGGCAGGCCGCCCCCCTGCCGACGACGCGACGTTGTTGGTGATTGCGAGAATCTGAATCACCAACAGTTCACGGTTCAGAACTCAGAATGCAGGGGACGTCGTAGATCCTCCCCCGAAGACTCCGGAATGCCCTGCATTCTGCATCCTGCACTTTGAACTGATGTCATGCGGGCAACCGCACCTGCATCACCGTGTCGCCCGGTCGCGAGTGCAGGATCCTGATGGCCCCGCGGTGGCGTCCGACGATGGCGCGCACGATGTCCAGGCCGAGGCCGGTGCCCTGGCCGATGGCCTTGGTCGTGAAGAACGGCTCGAACACCCGACGCTGGATCTGCTCGGGGATACCCGGCCCGCTGTCGCCGATCTCGATGAGGACCGAGCCGTCTTCGCGGCGCGCGCCCACGCGCAGCGTGCCGCGGTCGGCCATGGCGTCGAGTGCGTTGTCGAGCAGGTTCGTCCACACCTGCGTCAGCTCGCTGGCGTTGGCCTGCACGGTGGGCAGATCGGGCTCGAAGGCCCGCTCCACCACCACGCCGTGCTTGAGCCGCGGGGTGAACACGGTGAGCGTCCGCTCGAGGCTCTGGCGCACGTCCACGTCCTGTGTCGGCGTCTCGTCCCGATAGGCGTACTCCTTGATGGCGGCCACCAGGTCGGCGATCCGTCTGGTGGCCTCCGCGATGTCGCCAACGAGCGTGCGGGCCCGCCAGGCCATGGTGATGCGGACGATGAGGGCGGCCACTTCGGCGGGGGGCACGCCCTGCACGAGTTCGGCGACGTCGGCCGCGTCGAGCCCCGCATCGGCGAGCGCCGCGAGCGCGTCGCGCGGGATGTCGAAGCCCGAGGTCCGCGCCCACTGCCGGAGGCGACGCTGCCGGTCGGATCGGGCGATCGGGTCGTCGGCGGCCTCGGTCGCGGCGCACAGGCGTTCGGCAAGCGGCGTGGCGCCGCCGGCCGCGTACGTCTGGAGCTCGGTGAGCAGCGTGCACAGCTGGTCGGCCGCCCGCTGCACGGCCGTCGCCGGGTTGTTCAGTTCGTGCGCCAGGCCTGCGGAGAGCTTGCCCAGGGCGGCGAGCTTCTCCTTGTGCGTGGTGGTGACCGCCACCTCGCGGATGCGGTCGGCCATCAACCACACCAGCCGCTCGCAGACGTCGGGCAGTTCGCGGAGGAGATCCGGGAAGTGATCCTGGTGGAGCCACGCGATGCGGCTGCGGCGCACGGGACGGCCCTCACCCGAGTAGGTGACCATCCGCGAGAACGGCAGCTTGCCGCTGACGTCGCCCTCGCGCACGATCCACATCGGCTCGGTGGCGTCGGCCTGCCAGATCTCGATCTCGCCTGCGACGAGTGCCGCCAGGTGCTCGGCCTTCGCGCCGGGCGAGAACACCCTGGTGCCCGGCTGGAACTCCTGGTCCTCCATGCGGGCCGCGAGCCAGGCCCGCTGATCGGCGGAGAGGTCCTCGAAGACGTGCACGCGTCCGAGTGCCTCGACCAGTGGTTCGGTGAACACGTCGCTCATCTCAGCGCCCCGCCAGGTACTGGTGCACGAACTGGATCGCGACGGCGCCCTCACCCACGCTCGAGGCGACACGCTTGACCGACCCGCACCGGACGTCGCCGGCCGCGAACACGCCGGGCACGCTGGTCTCGAGCAGCCAGGGCTCCCGCGTGAGCGGCCAGTCCTTCACGCGGCGGCTGCCCTGCTCCCGCGGGAGGTCGGGCCCGGTCAGGACGTAGCCGCGCGGATCGGTCGCCACCACGCCGTCGAGCCAGCCGGTCACCGGCTCGGCGCCGATCATGACGTACACCGAGGACGCCTCCACCGTCCGGCGTTTCTCACCGGAGGGCGACGCGAGGGTGAGCCCGGTGAGCCTGTCGTCGCCAGACACGCCGACCACGCAGGTGTCGGTCCAGACCTCGATGTTGTCGCGCGCGGCGATGTCGTGGATCAGGTACTCGGACATCGTGGCCGCCAGGCCCGGCCCGCGCACGAGCATCACGACGCGGCTGGCGTGCTCGGCGAAGTTCAGGGCAGCCTGGCCCGCCGAATTGGCGCCACCGACCACGTACACCACCTCGTTCCGGCAGGTGCGCGCCTCGGCCATCGACGCGCCGTAGTACACGCCCGCGCCGGTGAACGCGTCGATGCCGTCGACGCCCGTGAGCTTGCGCCACTGCACCCCCATCGCGAGGATCACCGTCTCGGCCTGCACGGTGGTGCCGTCGGCCATCGTGAGCAGCTTGTAGCCGGCGTCCACGTCGAGTCGCTCGACGGCCTGGGGGCTCACGATCTCCACGTCGAACTTGCGCGCCTGCGCGACCGCCCTGCTGGTGAGGTCGCGACCCGAGAGGCCTGCCGGGAAGCCGAGGTAGTTCTCGATGCGTGCGCTGAGCCCCGCCTGTCCGCCCGGGGCGTCTCGATCGAGGAGCAGCGTGCGGAGACCTTCCGACGCGGCGTACACGGCAGACGTGAGGCCGGCCGGCCCGGCACCGACCACGACGAGGTCGTACTGGCGGTGCTCCGCGGTGGTGCGCAGGTGCAGGTGCGCGGCGAGATCTGCGGTGGTCGGCTGCGCCAGGCGGGCGCCCTCCACGGTGACGACGTACGGCAGGGGCGGCGTCTCGTCGCCGGCCACGTCGCGCAGCGCCTCGCGGCCGGCGCCGGTGGACGTGTCGTGGAACCGGTACGGCACGCGATGCCTGGCCAGGAACTCGCGCAGGTCGTAGGCGCCGCGCGTCCACCGATTGCCGAACAACTGCGTCACCTGTCGTTCCTGCTGCTGCTCCTCACGCCAGGCGGCCAGCAGGTCGTCGAGCGGCGAGAACAGCTCGGTCGGGTTCCAGGGCTTGGTCAGGTAGAGATCGAGGCGCGCGCGGTTCACGCCCTTGATGGCGACCTCGGTGTCGGCGTAGGCCGTCAGCAGCACGCGACGCGTCGTCGGCGACACCTCGCGCACCTTCGTGAGCAGGTCGACGCCCCCCATGCCGGGCATGCGTTCGTCCGAGAGGACGAGCGCCACCGGCTGGTGTCGCGCGCGGAGGTCCTCGATGACCTCGAGGGCACGGCTGGCCGACTCGACGGCCATGACGTCGAACCGCCGGTCGTCCGGCGTCTCGTCGTCTTCGTAGCGTTCGCGCAGGTCGCGCTGGATGGCGGCGCGGACGCCTGGGTCGTCGTCGACGGCGAGGAGGACGGGAGTTGACATGGGTCTCTGCAGGAGGATGACAGACCCATGGTACTGCGGAGATACGACGTGCCCTGGACGGGCGGATGGAGCGGCCCGTGGCGGGCCGCCCTGCCTACCGCTCGTGCCTACCGACCGGCGACGCCGAGCAGGTTGCGGCTCAGGTAGTCGGTCATCGTGTAGAAGACCATGATGCCCAGGAACAGGAAGCCGGCGGCGGCCGAGACCTGGACCAGCTTCGGGCTGAACTTGACCTCCATGAAGATCAGCACGACGAGTGCGGCCTTGGCGACCGCGATGGCGATGGCGACCGGGAGGTTGAGGAGGCCGAGGTCCACGCGCGAGACGGCGACGGTGAGCACCGTGAGCACCATCAGGGCGCCGAACACGCCGTAGAGCTGGGACTTGGGGGCGATGTGTGACATGACGAGCCGGGAGATGCGAGCCTGGTGCTCTCGATGCGCTCAGTGGATCAGGTAGAGCAGCGGGAACAGGAAGATCCAGACGATGTCGACGAAGTGCCAGTAGAGTCCGAACAGCTCGACGGGCGTGTACCAGGCCGGCGTGTAGGCGCCGCGCATGGCCTGGATGATGATCGGCACCAGGACGACGCCGCCGATGATCATGTGCAGGGCGTGCAGGCCGGTCATGGCGAAGTACAGCGAGAAGTAGATCTCGGCGCCGTTCTTCAGGGCCGCGTCGTGGAACTGGAAGTGCTCGCCCGGCACGAGGTGGTGCGAGAACTTGTCGGAGTACTCGACCACCTTCACACCGAGGAAGATGCTGCCGAGCACGAGGGTGGCGATCAGGAAGAACACCAGCGCCGACCGCTCGCCCGTCTTGCTCGCCCGCACGGCGAGCGCCATCGTCAGCGAGCTGCCGATGAGGACGGCGGTGTTGCCGAGGCCCCACCACACGTTGAGCTCGTGGCTGGCGACGCTGAACGCATTGCCGTACATCCAGCGGTACACGATGTAGGCCATGAAGAGGCCGCCGAAGAACAGCACCTCCTGGATGAGGAACATCCACATGCCGAGCAGGCTGGCGTTCTGCTGCTGCTCGAGCGTGTCGAAATGGTGCTGCAGCATCGGGTGATGCGCAGCGTGCGCGTCTGAGTGACTCACCTCAGTGCTCCTCGGGGGCGTAGTAGTACGCGGGCTTGGTCACGATGGGCGTGACTTCGAAGTTCGAGGTCGGCGGCGGCGACGTGGTGTCCCACTCGAGGCCCACGGCGCCCCACGGGTTGGGGCCGGCCGGCTGGCCCTTGAGGGCCGAGTACGTCAGGTAGATCGCCGGGAGCACGAAGCCCATGCCGAGGATCGAGGCGCCGGCCGACGACAGGATGTTGAGCACCTGCCACGACAGCTCCTCGACCGGGTAGGCGTGGTAGCGGCGCGGCATGCCGAGGTAGCCGAGCACGAACTGCGGGAAGAACGTCAGGTTGAAGCCGACGAACACGAGCACCGCGGCGGTCTTGGCCCAGCCCTCCGAATACAGCTTGCCGGTGATCTTCGGCCACCAGTAGTGGATGCCGCCCAGGTACGCGGTGACCGACCCGCCCACCATCACGTAGTGGAAGTGCGCCACCACGAAGTAGGTGTCGTGCACGTGGATGTCGAGGCCGATGGCGGCGAGGAACAGGCCCGTGAGGCCGCCGATGGTGAACAGGCCGATGAACCCGAGCGCGTACAGCATCGGCGAGGCCAGGTGTACCGACCCGCGGTAGAGCGTCGCGGTCCAGTTGAACACCTTGATGGCCGACGGGATCGCGACCAGGAAGCTCAGGATGGAGAACACCATCGCGGCGAGCACCGACTGGCTCGTCGTGAACATGTGGTGGCCCCACACCAGGAAGCCCACGAGCGCGATGCCGAGGCTGGCGACGGCGACCATCTTGTAGCCGAACACCGGCTTGCGCGAGAAGGCCGCGACGATCTCGCTGATGACGCCCATCCCGGGCAGCACCATGATGTACACGGCCGGGTGCGAGTAGAACCAGAACAGGTGCTGGTAGAGCACCGGGTCGCCGCCGAGCTCGGGGTTGAAGAAGCCGAGGCCGAGCGTGCGCTCGAGCACCACCATCATCAGCGTGACCGCCACGACGGGGGTGCCGAGGATCATGATGAGGCTCGCCGCGTAGTGCGACCAGATGAACAGCGGCAGGCGGTCCCACGTCATCCCGGGCGCCCGCATCGTGTGGATCGTGACGATGAAGTTGAGCCCGGTGAAGATCGACGAGAAGCCCGCGATGAACGCCCCGAGGCCCGTGAGCACGACGTGCGTGTTGGAGGCTGCGGTCGAATACGGCGTGTAGAACGTCCAGCCCGTGTCGACGCCGCCCGAGACCAGCGCGGTGATGCCGAACAGGCCGCCGGCCATGTAGAGATACCAGCTCAGCAGGTTGATGCGCGGGAACGCGAGGTCCTTGGCGCCGATCATCAGGGGCACCAGGAAGTTGCCGAGGATGGCCGGAATCGACGGGATCAGGAAGAAGAACACCATCACCACGCCGTGCGCGGTGAAGACCTTGTTGTACGTCTCGGCCGACAGCAGGTCGCCGCGCGGCGTCGCCAGCTCCAGCCGGATCAGCATCGCGAAGAGGCCGCCGACCAGGAAGAAGGCCGTCACCGAGTAGAGGTACAGCAGTGCGATGCGCTTGTGGTCCTTGGTGAAGAACCACGAGGCCGCGCCGTGCGTGGAGTTCAGGTAATGCACGTCGGGGGTGGTCGCCGGGCCGACGGACGGATCGTGATCGGTGGTTCTGACGTCGTGCATGGCGGTGTCCTAGTGGTCGCTTTTCGGTGCGGCCGCACCTTCGGCAGGGCCGTGCGCCGGCGCGGCGGCCGGCGAGGCGGCCCCGAGCGACTTGATGTAGGCGAGCAGCGACACGAGCCCGTCCTCGCTGATCTGCCCCTGGTAGGTCGGCATCAGCGGGGCGTAGCCCTGCACCATCTTCGCCTGCGGGTTCAGGATCGACTCGCGCAGGTAGGCATCGTCGGCGATCACGGTGCTGCCGTTGGCCAGCTGCTGCTGCTTGCCGTAGATGCCCACCAGCGACGGCCCGCGCCCCTTGCCGTCGGCCGCGTGGCACGTCACGCAGCCGAGCGCGGCGAACTGCTGCTCGCCGGTCGACGTCAGCGTGCCCGCCGGCGCGCCCGCGGCCAGCCACTGCTGGTAGTCGTCGGGCTCCATCGCGACGACCTTGCCGATCATCCCGGAGTGCTGCGTGCCGCAGTACTCGGCACAGAACAACTGGTAGGTCCCGGCCTTGCTGGCCTCGAACCACATCGTGGTCGTCTTGCCGGGCACCGCGTCCATCTTCTGGCGGAACGCCGGGATGTAGTAGCTGTGGATCACGTCCTCGGACGAGATCAGCAGCTTCACCGGCGTGCCCACCGGGACGTGCAGCTGGTTGATCTCGCGGTGGCCCGTGAGGTGCTGCGCCTTCCACATCCATCGCTTGCCGACGATGTAGACCTCCATCGTGTCGGCCGGCGGCTTGGCGAGCGCGAAGTAGACGCTCGTGCCCCACACGAACATCACCATGGCGATGACGAGGGGGATGGCGGTCCACACCACCTCGAGCGCCGTGCTGCCGTGGATGTTGGCGCCCACCTCGTCGGCCGCGCGCCTCCGGTACTTCAGGGCCAGCACGATGACGAGTGCGGCCACGAGCACCGTGAAGAACAGGGTGACCGCGAGCATGAAGAAGTACAGGTTGTCCACGCGACCCGCGAGCGTGGATCCCTGTGCCGGGAAGAGAGTGAAGGAGCCGCCCATATCCTTTGACTTACGCCTTGGTTGAAGCGCCCGGTGGCATCCCCATCGGGGCGCCGCCGTAGAGGCCGCGGCGCTCGCGCCGCCGCAGGATCACCCAGCCCGTGACCATCGCGAGCACGAACAGCACGCCCGCGGTGCGCACCAGCTTCATCGCCATCAGTCCATACGTCCCGGTTGCCGGGTCGTAGTGGTAGCAGTACAGCAGCACGCTGTCGATCGGCGACGCGATCGTCCGATCCGCGGCCTCGACGATGCCGAGGCGCAGATCGCGCGGCGCGAAGTCGATACCGAACAGGTACCGCGCGATCCGGCCGTCGGGCGTGAGGATCGACAGCCCCGCGGCGTGCGCGTACTGGTCCGTCTTCTCGTCGTACGTGTACGAGAACCCCACGGTCTGCGCGAGCCGGTCGATCTCGGCCTTCTTCCCCGTGAGGAAGTGCCACGCGCCCGCGGTCTCCGCGCGATCGTAGTGCGCCACGTAGGTCGCCTTCTTCGCCGCGGCCAGCCCGGGGCCCTCGCCCGGGTCGATGCTCACGACGACGACCTCGAACTCGCGGCCCGCGTCGAACTGCAGGCCCTTGAGCCCGGCCGTCATGCCCGAGAGCACCTGCGTGCAGAGCATCGGGCACTCGTAGTACGCCAGGGCCAGGACGATCGGGCGCGTGCCGAAGTAGTCGCCGAGGCGCACCGGACGCCCCGTCTCGTCCACGAACGCCAGATCGGCCGGCACCTGGTCGCCGAGCCGCTGCGCGTAGGTCACGCCCTCGAGCGCCTTGGGCTTCCGGTCCGACGGGGCACCCGCCTCCGACTGCACGCGTCCCTGCCCGGCCACCGGCCACACGCCGGCCGCGGCGACCACGAGAGTCACCAGGGCGGCGGAGCGCAGGAGGCGGTGGAAGGTCGGCATGGTCGGATTCGCCTCGATGTCCTACTGGACCGGCGCCGCGGAGGCGTCGGTCGGCACGGTCGCGTCGGCGGGTGCGGCCTCGGTGGCCGGCGGCTGCGTGACGGGCAGGCCGCGCTCGATCAGCAGCTGCTTGGCGCGCTCGATCGGCAGGCGCACGGTGCCCGCCTCCTTGTCCACCCAGCCATAGGTCGTCAGCGCCTGCGTCTGGGCGGTCTTGATGCCCGCCAGCCAGGCCGGCTCGTTGGTCAGCACCTTCGGGCCTGCCGGCAGGCGACCGGCGCGATCCAGGGCGTTGGCCTGGTCGACGAGCGGCGGCCCGTCGGAGCTGACGGCGCGACCGGCCTGTTCCGCGCGCGCCCGCGTGATGTCGGCCTGCACCGCACGCGCGTCGAGCATCCGGTACGTGCCGTACATCACGCTCGACACGACGACCAGGATCACGGCAAACGCGATGGTCAGCTTGCCGACGCCCTCGAGCGAGATGTCGGTGGTTTCGTGATTCAACTCACCCGGCCCGTCGTCGCCGTGCGAACTCAGGTGGTGATCGTGATCAGTGGCCATCTGCCAACGCCTCGGGAAGATAGGGGTCACCGACCGGCAGCAGCGCGCGGCCCTTGAGCAGATAGCAGAAGGCTCCGGTCCAGAGGCCGAACAGCGCCAGCACCGCGGCGATGTCCATCCAGTGGACGCCGAACCCCTGCTTCACCCAGGGCGCCACCAGCCAGAACACGTCCATGAACCGCATCACGAGCATGAACGAGGCCACGGCCACGAGGCGGCCCGTGATGCGCTTGGTCGACCGGAACAGGAGCAGCAGCCAGGGCAGCACGAAGTGCCCGGCGACGATGACCAGCGTGACGCCCTGCCAGCCGTTGCCGAACCGCTTGAGGTAGTACGGGATCTCTTCGGGCAGGTTGGCCGACCAGATGATCAGGAACTGCGAGTACGACAGGTACGCCCACAGCATGATGAAGGCGTAGAGCAGCGTGCCGTAGTCGTGGAACCTGTCGGTCGACAGCGCGCGGGCCATGTGCGCGTTGTTGTGCAGCAGCGAGGCCACGACGATCGAGAAGGCCAGCGCGGTGAGCGCCATGCCGACGAGGAACCACAGCCCGAACAGCGTCGAGAACCAGTGCGGGTCGAGCGACATGACCCAGTCCACCGAGGCGAACGTGACGGTGAGGCCGAGGATCAGCACGCCCGGGCCCGACACCTTGTTGAAGCGATCCAGGGGGAACGACTCGGTGTCCTGCTGCGCCGACCAGCGGGCCAGCAGCATCGCCATGCCCGACCAGATCACGAAGTAGATCACCGCGCGGACGATGAAGCCGCTCTGGTTCAGGTAAGGCGCCTTGTGCCGGATGATCGCGTCGTTGGCCACCGCGTCGGCGTGCGACCACTCGTAGAGGTCGTGGATGCCGAGGATGACGGGCAGGAACAGCACCGCCATCAGCGGGATGGTGCGCGCCGACGCCTCGAACGTGCGCCGGAGCACGAGGCTCCAGCGGCCACCCGAGAGGTGGTGGACCATCAACAGGGCGAGGCTGCCGATCGGGATGCCGAGCACGAAGATGTACCCGAGCAGGTACGACTTGTAGAACTGCGCGTGGTCGGACGCGAAGCCGACCGCGAGGCCGACGAGGCCGAGCAGGCCGAGGCCGAGGCCGACCTTCTGCAGCGTGTCGATCTGCGGAGGCGCCTGGAAGTCGGCCGGGTTCAGATTGGGCTCAGTCATGCGCGGCCCCTCCTCCATGGGACGCGTCGGGCGTCGCCGAGGCTGCGGAGCCCTCGAGCGCGCCACGCTGGTCGGCGGGCACGTCGTCCACCGTCGCGCCCTGGCTCAACTGCAGCGCACGGATGTACGCGGCAATCGCCCAGCGGTCCGCGGGCGACACCTGCGCCGAATAGTCCGGCATCTGGCCGAAGCCGTTGGTGATCACGTCGTAGAAGTAGCCGACGCCGACGCCCTTGAGGCGCGCGTCGTGGAACGACGCCGGGCGCTTGTAGCCGCGCTGCACGATGGTGCCGTTGCCGTCGCCGAGGGGCGAGTGGCAGGGCGCGCAGTAGATGTTGAAGCGGCTCTGCCCGCGATCGAGCAGGGCCTGGTCCACCGTCACCTGTGCGGGCAACGCGTGCACGGGTTCGCCTTCCACCTTCCCCGTGTAGTACACGTCGTCTTCGCGCAGGTTGCCGCGCGCGACGGTGCCGTCGGGAATCGGCCGCATCGCGCGCCTGTCGGCGAAGAAGTCGCTCTCCTCGAGTGCCTCGTAGCGGGGCGTGTCGTGCATGTCCTGCCGGCAGCCGCTCACGAGGGCCGCCGACAGCAGCACGGCGGCCATCGCCCCGCGCCGGGTCGCGACGGTCCGGAACGCCGTCGATGCGTGATTGCGTGCGTGCGTCATGACTACGCCTGCACCTCGCTGATCGCCTTCGGATGGAGTCCTTCGAGGAACGCCCGCGTCCGCGCCGGATCGAAACGCGGGTCGATCGCCTCGATGCACAGGAAGAAGCCGGTGCTGCTGGCCGTCTTGCGGAACGCCTCGACGTTGAACACGGGGTGATACGGCTGCGGCAGGCCGTTGATGGCCAGCATCCCGCCGGCCGTCGCGAGTGCCGCGAGCAGGATCGTCGTCTCGTAGGTCGGGATCGAGAAGGCCACCCAGCTGTTGAGCGGCCGGCCGCCGATGTTGAGCGGGTAGTCGATCACCGACGTCCAGTAGCACAGCGCGAAGCCGCCGATGAAGCCGAGCAGGCCCCCGGTGAACGTGAACTTCTGCACGCGGCGGTCGTCGTGGCCGAGCGCCTCGGCCAGGCCGTGCACCGGCGCCGCGGTGTAGGCGTCCATCTGCCGGTAGCCCTCGGCGTGCGCCTTCTTGGCCGCAGCCACCAGCTCGGTGGCGTCGTTGAACTCCGCCATCAGCCCGTGCAGGGACGGGACGTGCGCGACGTCAGCCATGGTGCGCATCCCCCTTGGCGTGAGCCGCCGGCGTGAGCGTGCGGATCTCGAAGATCGAAATCATGGGCAGCACACGGATGAAGAGATAGAACAGGGTGAGGAACAGCCCCATCGTGCCGATGAAGGTGCTCCAGTCCCAGAAGGTCGGGTAGTACATCCCCCACGAGCCGGGGAGGAAGTCGCGGTGCAGCGACGTCACGACGATGACGAAGCGCTCGAGCCACATGCCGACGTTGACGGCCATGCACACGGCGAAGAGCGGCACCACCGAGGTGCGGACCTTCTTCGACCACAGCAGCTGCGGCACCACGCCGTTGCAGAAGATCAGCGCCCAGTAGTAGCCGGCGTAGGGCCCGGTCATGCGGTTCGTGATCATGTACTGCTCGAACTGGTTGGCGCTGTACCAGCCGAAGAACGCCTCCATGCAGTAGCCGTAGAACACGATCAGGCCGGTGGCCAGCGTCACCTTCGCCATGTTGTCGATGTGGCGCTCGGTGATGAAGTCGTGCAGGCCGTAGATGGCGCGCATCGGGATCATCAGGGTGAGCACCATCGCGAAGCCGGCGTAGATGGCGCCCGCGACGAAGTAGGGCGGGAAGATCGTCGCGTGCCACCCGGGGATGACCGAGACCGCGAAGTCGAACGACACCACCGTGTGCACCGAGAGCACCAGCGGGGTGCTGAGGCCGGCCAGCATCAGCGAGGCCGTCTCGTAGCGCTGCCAGTGGATGGCCGAGCCGCGCCAGCCGAGCGCGAAGATGCCGTAGAGCTTCTGCGCGAGCGGCGACTTCGCGCGGTCGCGCATCGTGGCCAGGTCGGGAATCAGGCCGATGTACCAGAACACGATGGAGACGGTGGCGTACGTCGAGACCGCGAACACGTCCCAGATGAGCGGGCTGCGGAAGTTCGGCCACAGCGCCATCGTGTTGGGATACGGGAACAGCCAGTAGGCGGCGAGCCACGGGCGGCCGGTGTGGAAGATCGGGAAGATGGCCGCACAGGCCACCGCGAAGACCGTCATGGCTTCGGCCGCGCGGTTGATCGACGTGCGCCAGTGCTGCCGGAACAGCATCAGGATGGCCGAGATCAGCGTCCCGGCGTGGCCGATGCCGATCCACCAGACGAAGTTGATGATGGCAAAGCCCCAGCCGACCGGGTTGTTGATGCCCCAGATGCCGGTGCCCCTGAAGAGCAGGTAGGCCAGCGAGACCAGCAGCAGCTGGAGCACGCTGAATCCCACCAGGAACCCGAGGAACCAGCTGAAGGGCGTGCGCCCCGTGATGATCCCGGTGATCTTGTCGGAGATCGACCCGAAGTTGTGCCCTGGCGCCAGGTAGCGCGCCCCGGGTACTGCTTCCTTCGCGTGGTCTAGCACGGTTGCCTCGCGTCCTGTCCTGAATGCTGCATCAGCGGCCGGAAGCCTCCTGGCTCACCGGCCCCGGTGTTTAGTGCGTTGCGGCTCCGGCCTCGGCAGCCTCGCCATGGCCGGTGCCACCACCCGCCGCCCCGTGCCCGCCCCCGTGAGCCGGCACCTGTGCGGCCTCCGGCGACAACACGGGGTTCGGGTTGCGGACCGCCGCCAGGTACGTGGTGCGCGGCCGCGTGTTCAGGTCCTCGAGCAGGCCGTAATTGCGCGGCTCCTTGCGGAGCTTCGCCACCCGGCTCTCGGGATCGTTCAGGTCGCCGAAGTGGATGGCCTGCGTCGGGCAGGCGCTCTGGCACGCCGTCCGGATCTCGCCGTCCTTGATGCGCCGGTCCTCGAGCTTGGCGGTCTGCCGCGCGGCGTTGATGCGCTGCACGCAGTAGGTGCACTTCTCCATCACGCCGCGGCTGCGCACCGTGACCTCGGGGTTGCGCGCCATCTTCAGCGACGGCGTGTCCCAGTCGGCGTAGAGCAGGAAGTTGAACCGCCGCACCTTGTAGGGGCAGTTGTTCGCGCAGTAGCGCGTGCCCACGCAGCGGTTGTAGACCATGTCGTTCAGGCCCTCCTGGTTGTGCACCGTCGCCGCGACGGGGCACACCACCTCGCACGGCGCGTTCTCGCACTGCATGCAGGTGAGGGGCTGATCGTGCACCGTGGGGTTGTCGAGGTCGCCCTCGTAGTACCGGTCGATGCGCAGCCAGTGCATCTCGCGGCCCGACACGACCTGCGTCTTGCCCACGACGGGGATGTTGTTCTCCGACACGCACGCCACGACGCAGGCATTGCACCCGTCGCAGGCGTTCAGGTCGATGATCATCCCCCACTTGTAGCCCTCGTACGACCACTCGTTGCCGTGCAACGTGTCCTCGTACTTCGGCACGTGCGTCATGTGCTGGGCGAACGTCGGATCGGCCTTGTACAGCGGCAGCGCCGCCGTGCGCACCACCGCACGCTGCTCCATCTGGAAGTGCATCTGGGTCGTGGCCACCGTGTACGTGTCGCCCGTGGCCGCCACCGTGGCGCCCACCGCGAAGTACGGCGACGTCGACCGCCGGATCAGGTTGGCGTTGTAGCCGAGACCCGTCCCCACGCGGCCCGCCTGCGCGCGCCCGTAGCCGAGCTGCAGGTTCACCGTGTTGTCCGGGTGCCCCGCCTGCACCCACACCGGCCCGCTCACCGATCGGCCGTTGAGCGTGACCGTCGCCACCGCCGCCTCGTAGCGCGTGACCCTCTGCACCGGCAGCCCCAGGCGCTCCGCCGTGCGCGGACTCACGACGATGGCGTTGTCCCAGGTGAGCTTGTTGAGCGGCTTGGGCAGTTCCTGCAGCCACGCGTTGTTGGCATAGCGGCCGTCGTGCACGTTCGGGTCGGCACTGAAGGTGACCTCGATGGCATCGGCCGCCGGCGCGGCCGGCGCGGCGGGAATGGCCGAGGGCGCCCCGAGCGTGACCGGCGCGGCTGCCGTCCCATGCACGAAGCCGTCGTGCACGGCGCGTCGCCAGAACTTGTCGAAGGAGGCAAACGCCGAGCCGTCGGGCGCCGTCAGCGCGCCTCCGCCGAACTGGCCCTCCCAGTAGGCGCGCAGCGTCTCGTAGGCAGTGGCAGCCGGGTTGTCGCCAAAGGCCGCCAGGACCTCGTAGACGCTCCTGGCCGAGTCGTACAGCGGGTTGATCAGGGGCTGCGCGAGCGTCACCGTGCCGTCGAACGCCCGCAGGTCGCCCCACGACTCGAGGTAGTGCGCAAGCGGCACGTGCCACTGGCTCAGGGCCGCCGTCTCGTCCTTGAACAGGCCCGCGTGCACGCGGATCGCGACCTTCTTCAGCTGATCGGCAAAGCCCAGATCGACCGGTGCGTCGTAGACCGGGTTGACGCCAACCATCACCAGCAGGTCGACCTTGCCGGCTGCCATGTCGCCGACCAGCTCGGTCAGGGAGCCCGTGCGGCCGTCCACGCGCGCCGCCTGCGACGGCAGGTACTGCACCGTCGTGCCCACCGAACCAAGGGCCTGGTTCATCGCGGCCGCCAGCACCTGCACCGCCGCGCCCTGGTGCTCGCCGGCCACGACGAGGGCCCGCGCGCCCGCAGCCTTGAGGTCGGCCACCACGGCGTCAATCCACTTCTGCTCCACCTTTGGCGGCAACGCACCCGCCGAGACCCCCGCGACGCCGAGACCGGCAGCCACGGCGCGAGCCACGGCGTCCACGTCGGCCGCACGCACGGGCAGCCGGTGATCCGCCTTCGTGCCGGTGTTGCTGGTCCGGCTCTCGACGATGTAGAGGCGGTTCATGGCGGTGGCGCCACCCTCGAGCCGCCGCCGATCGGCAAAGGCCCGCGCGTAGCGCAGCTCACCGGGACCGCCGTCCATGAAGTCGGCGTCGAGCGACAGGATGACGTCGGCCTGGTCGACGGCCAGGACCGGATCCACTCGCTGGCCGAACGCCGCGGCAAGCGCGTCGGTGGCGCCGTCGCGTCCCACGGGCTCGTACTGAATCCACCGGGCCTGGGGATAGATGCCGAGGACGGCCTCGATCTGCGACGCCAGCGTCGGCGACGTGACCGTGCCGGTCAGGAATCGGAGCCCCGCCCCGCCGAGCGCCTGCTGCGCGGCCAGGGCGCCGGTCATCGCCGCGACGAAATCGTTCCAGGAACGAACTTCGCCGCGATACGTCAATGACTGCGACCGGTCGGGATCGTAGAGCTCGAGAATCGACGCCTGCGCGAACCGGCTGGTGCCGCCACCCGTGGCGGGGTGCTCGGGGTTGGGCTCGATCTTGATCGGCCGGCCGTGGTGGCTCACCGCGAGCACGGGCTCGGCGAACCCGTCGCGGGGCATGGCCGTCGCGAACAACTGGGTCTTGCCGGGCACGTACCCCTCGGGCGGCACCACGTAGGGAACGATGTGCTCGGTAGGCTGGCGGGTGCAGCCGGTGACGCCCGCCAGCGCGAGCGACGCGCCCATCAGCTTGAGGAACTGTCGTCGCCCGGCAGGATCGCTCCATTCCGCGGCGTTCTCGGGGAACTCGCGCTGGAGGTACTGCTGGAACTCCGGGGTCTCGGCGACCTCGTCCAGGCTGCGCCAGAACGTGGGACCGGAGGCCGAGGCGAGCCGGGCGCGAATGGCCGACAGATCGATATCACTCATGGTTCGCTACGGAGGCTGCCGGCCACGGGCCGGCAGCGGGCAGACGAGCGCGCGGAACGGCCCGACCGGGCACGGCCGCGCGCGCAACCGACAACCCTCATCGGTGGCACGTCGAGCAGCTCGTCAGACTCTGGATCTTGTATTCCTGCACCAGCTTGCGACCGATCTCGAGCTGGTCGCCCTCCGGCTCGTACCCCATCGTGAACACCGCCTCACGCGGGCGCACGTACTTCTCGGGGTTGCGGTGGCACTCGAGGCACCACTCCATCTGCAGCGTGTTGACCTGATGGATGCCCGGCATCTGGTCGATCCGGCCGTGACAGGTCTCGCACCCCATCCCCTTCTTCACGTGGACGGAGTGGTTGAAGTAGACGAAGTCGGGCAGGTCGTGCACCCGGGTCCACACGAGCGACTCGCCCGTCTTCCAGCTGTTGCGCACCGGCTCCAGATACGGACTCTGCGCCCAGATCTGGCTGTGGCAGTTCATGCACGTCTTGGTCGGCGGGATGTTGGCCGACGCGGCCTGCTCCACCGACGTGTGGCAGTACCGGCAGTCGATGCCCATGCCGCCGACGTGATGCAGGTGGCTGAACTGCACCGGCTGGTCGATGTTCGAATTGGCGCCGGTGACGTAGTCGGACCGCATCGACATGCCCACGATCGAGGCCACCAGCCCGCCGAAGAGCAGGACCCCAACCAGGGAGAAGCGTGCAATCGCATTGGCGCTGCGCGGGAATATCTGGGCCATGGTTCCAGGAAGCGACACACCTCACGCCTGACGCGCAAGGCGGCGCGTATTCTGTCACAAATCACGCACGAGCGAACGCAAGCGCCCGCCCTGCGACCAGCGGGCCTTCACCAACACGAGGCCTGCGGGTCGGCTCACTACGAGGGAATCGTCCGCCGACAGCGAGACCCGGGCGCACCACACGGTACCTTCCCGGGGGTGTGAACCGGCCGCCAACCGGCGCACGCCCCGATAATGTGAAAAGTTTCACAAGCTGTCAACAGAGCAATTCAGCATTCACGATTCACGATGCAGGGGTTTCGCCGCGTCCCGGCGCTGCGAAGCCCCTCGGTGCGCCGAAGGGCACTTCATCGTGAATGGTCAACCTTGAATCGTTAACGCGCCTCCGCAACTCGACCCCGCGCCCGCCGTGCACCCGAAGCAGTGCGGCCCCGTCGCCACGCGCCGGGCGAGGAACCGCTCTGCCGAGAACTCGCGGATATGCCCGCCAGCCGTGGGTTCGACCCCGAGGCCGATGGCGTAGTTGAAGTCGCAGTCGTAGAGACTGCCGTCCCAGGCCACGTGCAGCTGATGGCGGCACATCAGGCCGTCCACGGTGGCCGGATTGAAGGCCTCGGCCAGCCGCTCGACGTAGCCCGACAGGCGGTCGGCCCTGTCGAGATCGCGCGCAAACCGTCCGATCGGCATGTTCGTGATGGTGAGCAGCCGCGTGAAGGCGATGGCCCAGTCGTCGGCCAGCCGGCGACGGTAATCGGCCTCCAGCGCCGCCTGGGGTCCCGGCAGCCCCGTCCCGCCCGGGTTGTACACGAGGTCCAGCGGGAGATCCGGCCGCAGGCCGTACCCTGCGGCATTGAGCGCCTTCAGGGCCGCGATCGACCCCTCGAACGTGCCGCGCCCACGCTGCGCATCCACGTTGGCCTGCGTGTAGCACGGCAGGCTCGCCACCAGGTGTACGTGCCGGGCCGCGAACCACGCCGGCAGGTCCGTGTACCCGGGCTCCAGGAGGATGGTGAGATTGGTCCGCACCATCACACGGACGCCCAGCGCGAGGGCCGCCTCGACGAACCAGCGGAAATCCGGGTGCATCTCCGGGGCGCCGCCCGTGACGTCCACCACCGACGCACCCGTCGCCTCCACCGCCGCGAGCACCGCGGCCATCGTCTCGCGCGACATGGCCTCGGTGCGCTTCGGTCCGCTCTCCACGTGACAGTGCAGGCACGCCAGGTTGCAGGCCAGGCCGATGTTGACCTGGACGGTTTCGATGGAGGCCGCCGAGAGCGGTCCTCCCGTGGCGTCGACCACGGCGCGATGGAAAGAAGGCAGTGCCGTCATGCTCATCGAATTGGACCACACCGGGGCGAACCGATCTTCACCCTCACATCGAGCGCAGCGAGGCCATGCCGCCGTCGAGGCCAATCACCTGCCCCGTGATCCACGAGTGCACCGGATTCAGCAGGTACTCCAGCGCCGCCGCCACATCGTCGGGCTCGCCAATCCGGCCGATGGGGTGGAGCGCCAGCGACGTGCGGAGTGCCGCCTCGCTGCCCGTGATGCGCGCAGCCAGCGGGGTGCGGACCAGGCCCGGCGCCACCGCGTTCACGCGCACGCCGCGAGGCGCGTAGGTGGCCGCGGCCGCCCGGACGAATCCTTCGAGGCCGGCCTTGGCCGCGGCAATCGCCTCGTGATTGGGCAGGCCCACAGCGGCCGCCGACGAGGAGACGAGGGCGATGCTCGTGGCCGCCCGGTGCTTCGCCACGACGGCCTTCGCGACCCGGAAGGCCGAGGTCAGGTTGAGCTGCAGCGTGCGGTCCCAGTCCTCGTCGCTCGTCAGGTGCAGGGGCTTCAGCAGGATGGAGCCGACGCAGTGAGCCACGCCGTCGATGCGCCCGTGACGCGCCAGCACGCCCGACACGAGGGCGTCCACGTCGCCCGCCACGGTCACGTCGGCGCGCACGGGATCGGCGCCGACCTCCTCGGCCACCGCCTGCAGTCGCGCCGCGTCGCGAGCCGCGATCACGACCCGACAGCCCCCGGCCGCGAGCCGCCGTGCGAGCGCCTGCCCGATCCCGCCGCTCCCTCCGGTCACCAGCATTACCGGCGACACGCCATCCGAGGTGGTCATCGACACAGGAGGTAGGACGCGCTGCGCCGGCGTCGCGGCCCCGCGACGGTCGGCATGACGGACGGCCCGGACAATGCCGCGTGCCGAACGTCGCGAACGCCGCACGGCCAGGTAGGGACGGCCGTCCCGGCGGACGGCTCGGACAATGCCGCGTGCCGAATGTCGCGAATGCCGCACGGCCAGGTAGGGACGGCCGTCCCGGCCGTCCGTCGTGCATGGCCCCGCGCCCGGCGGACGGCTCCACCTCCGCCCCTGGCTACGGCGGACTTCGTCGGAGAGCCGTCCCTACCGGCCCCGCTACCCGGCACCCGGCTAATATGCAGCTGTGAGCTACTTCAGCGACGAAGAGATGCGCGCGCTGACCGAGCGGCTGTCGGGCATGACCCATCCGGTCAGGCTCGTGTTCTTCACCCAGACGTTCGGCTGCGACACCTGTGCGACCACCAAGCGAATCCTCGAAGACCTGACGCGCGCCAACCCGCTCGTCACGCTCGAGGAAAAGAACATGGTCCTCGACACGGCCGACGTCGAGACGTACGGCATCATGGCGGCCCCGGCGGTGGCCATCGTCGGCGACCGCGACCGCGGCCTGCGCTTCTATGGCGCGCCCGACGGCTACGAGCTGATTTCGCTGCTCGAGGGCATCCTGCTGGCCTCCGCGCGCGACTCGGGACTGTCGGAGGCCTCACGATCGCTCGTCGCGACGCTCGACGGGCCGAGGGCGCTGCAGATCTTCTCCACCCCGACTTGACCGCACTGTCCCCGGGCGGTCCGCCTGGGATGGCAACTGGCACTCGAGAGCGACCACGTCACGACGGCGTCGATCTCGGCGGTGGAGTACCCCGAGTTCGTGCGGCGGTTCCGCGTCTCGGGCGTGCCCAAGACGGTAATCAACGAAAGCGCCGACATCCTCGGCGCGGTGCCCGAGGAGCAGTTCGTCGACGCCGTGATGAACGCGGGCACGCCGACCTGAGCCACGCGCGTCGACCTGAAGTCGACGCCTGCGCCCGTCGTCCGGGTCCGTATTTCGGGCGTACGTCGGCAATGCCCTTGTACACGGGCATCCGATCGGGGCCGGCCTCGCGCGAGGCCGCCTCGAGCAGGTTGGCCATCTCCCGGCGAAGCGACGCGTACGCCGGGTCGCCGATCAGGTTGCGCATCTCGTACGGGTCGGCCTTCAGGTCGTAGAGTTCCTCGGTGAACCGATCGGGTGATCCGTCGCCCGTGGGGTAGCGAATCAGCTTCGTCCGGTCGGTGCGCACGCCGCGGACGTTGGGCGTGTAGGGAAACTGCGCTTCGTAGTTGTACTCGTAGACGAACGCGGAGTGCAGCGTCCGCGACTCGCCCTTCAGGAGCGGCACCAACGAACGCCCCGTGATGTCGGTGAGGCGTGGCGCGCCCGCGACGGCGACGATCGTCGGGGCGAGGTCGTGGCTCAGCACCACCTGGTCCACGACCGTGCCCGGCCTGGCCAGGGCCGGGTAGCGCACGATCAACGGCACCCGGATGCTCTCCTCGTACATCGTCCGCTTGTCCACGCGGCCGTGCTCGCCGAGCACGAACCCGTTGTCGCTGGTGAACACGACCACCGTGTTGTCGAGCTGACCCGACGCACGGAGCGCCTCGTACAGGCGCCCCACGCTCTCGTCGACCGAGAGCAGCGTCGACAGGTAGGCACGCACGAACGCGTCGTGCTCCTTGAGGTCGTAGAGCGGCCCCTTGTGGCCGTGCCAGGTGGCGAGGCTCTCCTCGAGCCACGCCGGCTTGCCGTCGCGCGCGCGATAGTTCTCGTAGTTGACGGGCTTGCGGATCGGGAACCCGTCGAGCGCGTGGGCGAAGCGGGCCTCGGGCTCGATCGGTCCGCCGTGCGGTGCCTTGTGGCCCACCACGAGCAGCCACGGCCGCCCGTGAGACTTCCCGATCCACTCCGCTGCGTGATCGGTGACGACCGTCGTGTAGTAGCCGGGCACCTTCCGCCGCACGCCGTCGATGTTGAACGTGGTGTCGTGGTACTGGCCCTGGCCGCGGTGGCTCATCCAGTGGTCGAACCCGGGCCGCGGCGCGTCGTTGTCCTCGCCCATGTGCCACTTGCCGATGTAGGCGGTCTCGTAGCCCGCCTCCTTCAGCCGTCGCGGGTAGCTGGGGAGGTCCTGGGGATACTCGGTGAAGTTGTCGAGCACGCCGTGCCGCCGCGCATAGCGGCCGCTCAGGAACGAGGCGCGGCTCGGCGAGCAGAGCGACGTGGTGACGAACGCGTTCCGGAACCGCACGCCCTCGGCGGCGAGACGGTCCAGGTTCGGCGTCTTGAACCACGGGAACAGCGCGGCGTCGCCCTGCTCGCGCTGCACGACGCCCAGGGCGTCCCACCGCTGGTCGTCGGTGAGGATGACGAGCACGTTGGGACGCGGTGGCGGCGGTGGCGGCGGCGTGGGCGTGCAGGCCGCCGCGAAGACCAGCACCAGCAGTGGGAGGGCACGTCGGATTCGAGTCACGGTTCGGCGCAATGCATTATGCGTTTGCCTGATGCCTGATGTTGATGCCTGATGCCTCATGCCTGATGCCTGATGCAGGTTCGGCGTGGCCTGATGCGTCATGCGTTATGCGCCATGCGCTGTTCATTCTGCGTTCGGCGTTCGGCATTACCTGAGGCTCTTGATGAACAGCACGAGCGACTCGATCTGTTCGTCGGTGAGCACGCCACTGAAGCTCGGCATGCCGACGCCGGCGCGCTGGTACCCGTCGACGATCGCGGCCGCCGGCTCCCGAATCGACTGCCGCAGGTAGGCCTCGTCGGCCACCACCGGGGCCTCGCGCTCGGCGACGCGGCGGGGCTCACCGTACACGCCGACCAGGGGCGGCCCCATCTTGGCAGGACTCCCCCGTTCGGCCGCGTGGCACGCGAGGCAGCCATACTTCACGAACACTTCGCGACCTTCCTCGACCGTCGGCGCCCGGCTCGCCACCACCGGGGCCGGCGCCGCCCGTGAGGTGAGGTCGATCACCAGGTCGCCGAAGCCCTCGGCGCGCGCGTTGAACGCGTCGAGCGCATAGGGCGTGGTGTACGCCCGCCCCTCGACAGGGCGGCCGTCGGCCGCACGCAACGTCCAGCCGACCTCGAGCTGCATCACGGGACGCATGTCGGGCACGGTGAGGAACACGGCCCGCCCGTCGGCCGACAGCGCCGCGTGCGTCGGCGCGAGCGCATCGGTACCAGGCGTGCCGTCGGCCTTGTAGTGCGGCGACCCGTACCGGAACGTGCGCCTGTACTGCCACGACGCCACCGCGTAGTTGGCCACGGTCTCGGCGGCCGCCTTGTCGAGGCGCACGTCGAACCGCAGCAGCACACCCTCGCGCAGTGGCCTGACCTGGCGCGGCACCGTCACGGGAGCCCCCGTGTATCGCACGCGCGAGAGCCCCGCCTGCCGCGTCGCGGTGGTCCCCCAGCCCATGATCTGGAACCCGGCGATGTAGAGCTGGCCGTCGGCGGGGTTGACCGACCCGTTGAGGGGGGGGTGCGTGAACGCGGTCGTGAGGCTCACGACCGCGGCCTGCGGCATGGGGCGGTCGAGGTCGAGCAGCACGCGGAAGATCTCGGGCCGGTTGTACCCGATGTGGATCAGGCCCTCGTCGATCGGCCCCATGCGCGCGCCATCGAGCCAGACCTGTGACAGCCCCGAGGCGTTGACGGTGTGCGGAATCCACGTCAGCGGCGCCGCGATTGGCGCCGGGTAGACCTCCCTGGGTAACAGGTCGCTCAGGAACCCGTAGAACTGCCGGTCGCGGACGATGTGGAGGGGCGTGCTGGGGATGTAGTGACCCTGCTGGTCGCTGGCCGTGACGAGGCCCGTGCGCGGATGCACCGCGATCTCGGGCTGCCGCAACCCGTAGCCGAGCACGGTGGCCCCCCGGCCGTCGGCCGAGAGCCGGAGCACACTCCCGTTGTGCTTGCCGATCGTGCTGGCCTCCTGCCCGCCCTTGGCAATCACGAACTCGCCGCCGGGGCCGAGACGGATGGTGCTCGGGAACTCGCGCATGTCGGCCGTCTGGGCGAACGCGTTCGAGAAGAGCTCGTGCCGGTCGGCCTCGCCGTCGCCGTCGGTGTCGCGCAGGCGCCACACGCCATTGCGGTCGAAGACGTGAATCGCCTCGTCGCGGATGGCCAGCGTGAGCGGCTCGTGCAGGCCGGAGGCGTACCGTCGCCACCGCACGACGCCGTCGGGCGAGGCAAGCCCGCGCACCAGCCACACGTCGCCGTCGATCGTGACGGCCACGCCCGTGCCGTCGGCGAGGAACTGGATGTCGCCGATCCGCACGTTGCGACGCCACGGATTCCCCAGCGGCAACTCCACATCGTCCACCACATACGCGTCAGTGGATGCTGACGGATTGATCCGGGTCGCGACGTCGGTGGGCCAGCGCGGTGGCGGAGGCGCGGTGGGCATGGGGCGCGGCGTGACGGTCGGCGCCGTTGCGCCAGAGGCAATCGCCACGGCAATGCGGACGGGAGCGGTGCGCGGCGGGACGCGTACGACGCGCACCGCGGCGCCGGATCCGGGCGATGGCACGCTCTCGAGGGTCGGCCGGCTTCCCGGAGCCTGCCGCCCGTCCGGCATCCGCACCGACAGGCCGACGTCGACCTGCGGCGCCGGCGTGCCGAGGACCAGCCACTGCGTGCGGTCGCCAGGACCCACTTCGACGTGCCGGACGATGGCGTGGCGGCCGCCGCCGAGCGGCGCGGCGCTCAGCCACTCCTGCACGGGCGTGCCGGCCACGTCGTACTCGAGCACGGCGCCATCCCGCGTGAGCCGCACCGCCGAGAAGCGGCCGTCGCGATCCGCGATCGGCCCGCGCCCCACCTCCTCGGGCGACGGCGCCGGCTCGCGCGGGTCGGCGAGGACGGGGCGGTCGCCCGTCTGCCACCCGGGCCAGATGCCGTTGCCCATCCAGAGCACGCCGGCAGGCTCGGGCAGGTTTCGCTGCCCGGTCGGCGTCTTGCGATCGGGTGCGTGGTAGGACCCGGGCGCGAGGGCGGTCGGGGTGACGCCGCTGCCTTCCCACACTGCGGCCACCCGCAGGAGATCCGGATCGAAGGCGACCCACCGGCCCTCGCCCGCGGGCAGGACCAGCGCGCGCGGCGAGAGGTTGTCTGCCGGCAGCGGGGCCCCGGCGCGGCGGGCGTCGATCACCGACGAGAAGAACGGTGTGCCCGGCTCGAGCCACGGCCCCCAGTCGGCCCGTGGAGACGCGGCAGCGGGCGCCTGGCGCGCGGTCGTCGCCCCACCCGACAGCAGGGCCGAGGCCAGGGCAATCGTCAGGCAGAGGTGCAGACGCGGGGACACGATGCGGCAATCCTACCGCTACACTGCCACCATGCCACGAGTGTTGCCGCGTGTCCTCCTTACCGGGTGCCGCGTGCCGGGTGCCGGGTGCCCGTTGCCGGTTCCCGGTTCACGGTTGTTGGTTGCCCTCCTGGTGTGGGTCGCCCTTCTTGCGCCTGCCGGTGTGTATGGGCAGGCCCTCACGGGCGACGAGGCCCTCGACGCCCGACTGGCGGCCATCTTCCGCGACAAGGCTTTCGACGAACCCCGCTTCGGACCGGCCCGCTGGCTGCCCGATGGCGCCGGATACACGACCGTCGAACCCGCCCCGACGGTCGAGGGAGGCTTCGACATCGTGCGCTACGACACGGCCAGCGGCGAGCGCCGGGTTCTGGTCGACGCCGCGCAATTGAGGCCATCGGGCGCCACCGCTCCCCTGGCCGTCGCCGACTACGCCTGGTCGGCCGACGCGCGGCGCCTGCTGGTGTTCACCAACACCGCCCGCGTGTGGCGCCATCACACGCGCGGCGACTACTGGGTCCTGGAACTCGCGTCGGGACGGCTTCGCCAGCTCGGGGGCACGGCGCCGCCCTCGACGCTCATGTTCGCCAAGTTCTCGCCCGACGGCACGCGCGTGGCCTACGTGCGCGCCAACGACATCTTCGTGGAACGCATCGAGGATGGGCGGATCACCCGCGTGACCACCGACGGCTCGTCCACCACCATCAACGGGACGTCGGACTGGGTCTACGAAGAAGAGCTGTTCCTGCGCGACGGCTTCCGCTGGAGTCCCGATGGCCGCCACATCGCCTACTGGCAGTTCGACACCACCGGCGTCGGCGTCTTCTCGCTGTTGAACAACACCGACACGCTCTACCCGGTCGTGACACCCATTCCCTACCCGAAGGTCGGGACGACGAACTCCGCGGTGCGCGTGGGTGTGATCCCGGCAACCGGTGGCAAGACCCGCTGGATGCGCACCGAGGGCAACCCCCGCGACACCTACCTCGCCCGGATGGACTGGCGCGACGACCGCACCCTGGTGCTGCAGCAACTCGATCGCCTCCAGCAGCGCAACGACGTGCTGCTGGCCGACGCGCGCTCAGGGCAGGTGCGCCGGCTCTTCCGCGACGAGTCCGACACCTGGGTCGAACCGTCCGATCGGCCGGTGTGGATCGACCAAGGCCGCGCGTTCCTGATCTCGGCCGAGCGGGCCGGCTGGCGTCATGTCCTGCGCGTGTCGGCGGCCGACGGATCGGCGCGCACCGTGACGCCGTTCGAGGCCGACGCGATCGACCTCGCCGGCATCGACGAGCGCGGGGGATGGCTGTACTTCTCGGCCTCGCCGTCGACGGCCACGCAGCGTTACCTGTATCGCTCGCGCCTCGATGGGAGCGGGACGCCAGAGCGCGTGACGCCGGGCGACGCCCCCGGATGGCACGCCTACGACATCGCACCCGACGGCCGCCATGCCATCCACACACGGTCGCGAGCCGACATGCCGCCGGCCGTCGACGTCGTCGAGCTGGCCACACACCGCAGCCTGCGCACGCTCACCGACACGACGGCACTGGTGGCACGCCTGGCCGCCGAGCCCCGCACCACACAGGAGTTCTTCCGGCTGCCGGTGGACGATGTGACGTTCGACGGCTGGATGCTGAAGCCGTCGCACTTCGACCCGACGCAGCGCTACCCGGTGATCGTGTTCGTGTATGGCGAACCGGCGGGCCAGACCGTGGTTGACCGATGGGCCGGCGCCGGCCTCCTGTTCCACAAGGCACTCGCCGAGTCCGGATTCGTGATCGTCAGCGTGGACACGCGGGGCACGCCGGCCCCGCGCGGCACCGCGTGGCGCAAGGTCGTGTACGGCAGCATCGGCGACCTGTCGACGCGCGAACAGGCCGCGGTCACCCGGGCCGTGCTCGCCCGTTACACCTTCCTGGACCCCACCCGTGTGGGCCTGTGGGGGTGGAGTGGTGGTGGCACCAGCACGCTGAACGGCATGTTCCGCCATCCGGATCTGTACCAGGTCGGCGTGTCGGTCGCGCCGGTGCCCGATCAGCGCCTGTACGACACCATCTACCAGGAGCGGTACATGGGCCTGCCCGACGCCAACGCGGCCGGCTACAAGGCCGGCTCACCCATCCACTACGCCGAGGGTCTGCGCGGCCGGCTGCTGCTCATCCACGGCACGGGCGACGACAACGTGCACTACCAGGGCACCGAGCGGCTGATCAACCGCCTGATCGAGCTCGGCAAGCCGTTCGACATGATGGCCTACCCGAACCGGACGCACGCCATCGCTGAAGGGCCCGGCACGCCACTGCACGTGCACGCCCTCATCGCCCGCTACTTCGTTCAACACCTGGGAAGGAAGGAGGACTGAGGAGGGAGGAGGGAGGTAGGGGCGAGGACTGAGGGACGAGGGAGGGGCGAGGGAGGAGGAGAGAGAGAGGGAGCATGGAGATGGGAGGAACCGCCTGGCGTTCTCGGCATTCCCGCCGTCGTGGCATCGCGGCAGGGCCCTGGCTGTCCCGCCTCGTCGGCGTGCTCGTCGCGGGGTTCGGCGCGCTGTGGGTGATGTCGTCGGCCGGCCTGGATGCAGGTTCGCGGGGGACGTCTGACGCCGCACGGCCACAGCCAGTCTCGGCGGCGGGCGAAGCCGGGTTCGTCCCGCTCTTCGACGGGAAGTCGTTCGACGGTTGGGACGGCGACACCGTGGGCACCTGGCGCATCGTGGACGGCGCGCTGGTCGGAGGCAGCCTCGAGACGCGGGTGCCGCACAACGAGTTCCTCGCCACGACACGCGAGTTCGACGACTTCGTCCTGCGGGTGCAGTTCAAGCTGCTCGGAACCGAGGGCCTGATCAACGCCGGCGTGCAGGTGCGCAGCCAGCGCGTGCCCAACCACTACGAGATGGTCGGTTACCAGCTCGACCTCGGCGATCCCAACTGGTGGGGCAGCCTGTACGACGAGTCGCGGCGCAACCGGCTGCTGGCACAGTCGGACCTCGCGGTGATCGCGCGCGTCCTCAAGCGCAACGACTGGAACGACTACGAGATCCGCTGCGAAGGCCGCCGCATCGTCGCCGCGATCAACGGTGCGCAGACGATCGACTACACCGAGGGCGACATGGACATCCCGCAGCGGGGCCGCATCGCGCTGCAGATCCACGGCGGGGGCAAGGCCCAGGTGTGGTATCGCGACATCCGCATCCGCCCGCTGAACACCAGGTAGGGACGGTTGGCCCAACCGTCCGTCAGCCAGGCGCGGAGGGGCAGGGACGGCCCTCCCCCTCGACTCCGCTCGGGGCAAGCGAGCCGTCCGCCTGGCGCAGGGGTGAGGTAGGGACGGCTCTCCGAGCCGTCCGCCGGGGCAGGCGCAACGAACGGACGGCGGGGACCGCCGTCCCCTACCGAAGCTGCAGGCGATCGCCGACGTGGACGGGTGTGCGCGCCAGCGTGCCGGCGCCGAACTCGATCACGGTGCGCGCCCTGCGCGTGCCCGACACGAGGCGCCACGCCGGCAGATCGGGGTACACGCGCAGGACGGTGCCCGAGGCGTCGAGGAAGACCACGTCGATCGGGATGCGCATGAACCAGGTGTGGATCGACCACGCGGGGGCCAGCAGCAGCCCATCGCCCGCCGGCAGGTCGCGACACCCGAGCAGGCCGACCATGCGCGACCACGGCGTGCGGGCCTCGGTCACGCTGCCAATCGTCTCGCCGCGCGGACCCACGATCCGTACACGCGGCGCCGCGCTCACGACCCGTCGCCGACGACCAGCGTGCGGGCCACGGTCTCGCACGCGCTGACGTGCCTGGCCGCGGTGGCCCGGGTGGCCGCGCAGGTCAGGCGATAGAGCGACGCGCCGTCCACGATGCTGTACTGCGTCACGTCGAGATCACCGGTGAGACCGCTGGCTCCATAGCGGACGAGCACGACCTTCTTGCCGTCGAGCTCGGTCAGGGCGCTGCTCATCACGCGGGCGTGCGGCGCACGCTGGGTCAGCGCCTCGAGTTCGATCTCCTTGAACGTGTCGTCGATCTCGTCGGGCGCCAGCGCCACGCGCAGCACCTGGAAGTCCAGCGCGATGCTGGCCTCGGATTTCTTGTGCATGAGCAGGGCGATGTTGCCTCCGGCCGCGGGCACGGCCATCCAGTCCTTCTTCGGGTAGCTGAAGGCGACGTTGTAGACGAGGCTCTTGTACGGCTGCACGTCCTTGGCGGGCAACGCCTGGCCCGGCGCCGGCGTCGGCAGCACTACCGCCAGCGCCATGAGGGCCCACATGAACGGGCGACGTGGCACGTCACGGTTCGCGGTTCCCGGCACCCTGCTCGCGATTGCTGGTCTCACGTTCGTTCTCCCACGTCCACCACGAGGACGCTGACGTTGTCGCGTGTCCCGGCCTCGATGGCCTGCTGCATCAGCCGCTCGGCGACCTCGCGCGGATCACCGACGAAGGCCGACGGATCGAGTTCCTCGAGGCCGACCACCCCGTGCAGGCCGTCGCTGCACAGCAGCAGCCTGACGGGCGTGGCCGGCACGGGCATCTCCGCCATCGAGGGAGTGACGTCGCCGTCGGCCCCGAGCGCGGCGGTGAGCGCCCGACGCGATCCGATGCGCTCGCCATCCTCGTCGAGCTGGTCGACGGTCGCGGCGTCGTCGTCGGTCAACAGGCGCGAGGGTCCGGGACCGACGCGGTAGATGCGACTGTCGCCGACGTGGGCGAACGACACGACCTGCTGCGACACGAGCACGGCGGCCACGGTGGTCGCCATGCCCTGGTAACCCGGGTCGGACTGCGCGGCGAGGTGGACGCGCTGGTTGGCGAGCACGACGGCGGTGCGCAACCGGTTGGACGTGGCCGAGAACCGGGGATCCCAGCCGAGCGGCCAGGTGTCGTCCTCGGTGCCTGCCGATCGTGCGATGTAGCCCACGACCGTCTCGAGCGCCAGTTGCGCCGCGACCTCGCCCGCGTTGTGTCCGCCCACGCCGTCGAACACCGCATACAGGCCGTAGCGGTCGTCGCACAGCACGCGGTCCTCGTTCACGTCACGGACCGGGCCACGGTCGGTGGCGCTTCCCCCAGTGGTCACGACGGTTGTGATTCGCATCAGGCAGGCACCGCGGCCGGCATCTCGACAGCGACCGTGTGCTCGAGCACCTCGGCCAGGGACGTCTCGCCCGACAGGGCCTTGGCCAGCGCGGCCTCGCGCAGGGTGCGCATGCCGTCGCGGTAGGCCTGCACGCGTATCTCGGACACGGATGCCCGGCGCATCACGAGGTCCTCGATGGCAGACGAGACTTTCAGCACCTCGAAGATGCCCGTGCGGCCGCGATACCCTGCGCCGCTGCACGCGGGACATCCGCGAGGTTCACAGACGGTGGCGCGGCCATGCTGGTGCAGCCGCTCGAACGGGGCGGTGAGGGGGTGGGTACGCACGTCGATCTCGACGGGCACCTTGCACTCCCGACACAGCCGGCGGACCAGCCGCTGCGCCACGACGAGCCGCAACGCCGAGGCGACGATGAAGGACTCGAGCCCCATGTTCAGGAGGCGGAGGACCGCGCCGGCGGCGTCGTTGGTGTGGAGGCTCGACAGCACCATGTGGCCGGTGAGCGCGGCCTTCAGGGCGATGTCGGCCGTCTCGGCGTCGCGGACCTCGCCCACCATGATCACGTCGGGATCCTGCCGGAGGAACGACCGGAGCGCCATCGCGTACGTGAGGTCTTCCGCGTCACACTGCACCTGCGTCACGCCGAGGATGCGCGATTCCACGGGATCCTCGGCCGTGAGGATGCATTCGTCCTCGGTGTTCAGGCGATCGAGCAGCGCGTAGAGCGTGGAGCTCTTGCCGCTGCCCGTCGGGCCGGTGATCAGCAGCAGGCCATTGGGCAGATCCGACGCCTCCTCGAGCAGCGCCCGCGTCTCGTCGTCGACGCCGAGGTCGCGCAGGTCGCGTCGCTGCCGTGCGCGATCGAGGACGCGCATGACGACCTTCTCGCCCGAGATGGACGGCACCAGCGAGAAGCGGAGGTCGACCGGACGTCCCCACACGAGGTCGTAGCCGATGCGCGCGTCGATGGGGGCGGTGGCCGCCGTGAGCGGTACGTCGGCCATCGCCTTGAGGCGCGCCGTGACACCGAGAATCACCGAGGGCGGAAGGTCGTGCAGCACGCGGAGTGCGCCGTCGACGCGGGCACGCACCCGCAACCGGCCCTCTGCCGGCTCGACGTGGATGTCGCTGGCGCCCGCCTCGACCGACCGCGCAATCGTCTGGTGCACGAGACGGATGATGACGGGCTCACGCGCGAGCTGCTCGAGTCCCTGGCTGCCCTGCCCGAGCGTGTCGCGCGTGCGATTGGCGAACGAGGCCGCGAGGTCGACGTACTGCGCGAACGGCACCTCGATGGCCGCCTTGTACGCGGCTTCGGCGGTCGCGAGCGACTCGTCGCCGACGTAGCGGAGGGGCCGGCCCGCCAGCGCCGCCGCGTAGTGCTTCTGGAGGGCCGCCGTCACGGCGGGCTCCGTGGCCAGCAACGGCACCACCTGGCATCCCGAGAGCGACTCGAGCGATCGCCGATACCGTGCGTCCGTCGGGTTGAGCAGGCAGACGTGCAGGCGGTTGACCTCCATCTGCGCGGGAAAGGCCATCATCGACAGCCACACGTCGGCGGGCACCAGCGTGTTCACGCGATCGAGGAAGTCGGGGTACACGGTCATCAGCGACGGGTCCACCGTCTTGATGCCCGTGATCTCCTCGAGGAGCATCCGCACCACCTTGTCGGTGGCGAGGTTGAGCGCGAGCACGGCGCCTGCCAGCGTGCCCCCGCGGGCCTGCTGGTAGACCTTCGCCGTGTCGACACGCGCGGTGTCGAGCGCCTTCGAGCTCACCAGCAGTTCGCCGAGCCGCGCGTCGAGCTCGGCGTCGGTCACGCGCCCCCCTTGAGTGCGGCGAGCCGCTCCTGTGCCGTCGCCTTGCGCGCGTCGCTGTCGGGCAGCCACTCCACCGCACGCTGGTACCAGGTGATCGCATCGGCCGGCCGATTGCGCGCGTCGAACTGCCGCGCCTTGCGGTAGGCATCGTCGCCGGCAGCCGTCATCTTCGTGCGCGCGGCCTCGGCCTGGTCGCTCGCGCCGGCCCGCTCGTACGCCGCGACGGCCCGGGCCCAGTCGCCATTGGCCTCGAGGGCCTGTGCGTCGGCCAGTGCCTTCTGGCGTGCAGCGGCCTGCCCCTCCCTGGCCTGCGCGAGCAGCGACTCGGCGTCGCGGAAACCCGGTTGCTGCGCCAGGACGGCCTCGAAGGCGCGCTGCGCCTCGGTGAACCGACTGGCGCCGAGCGCTCGGCGGCCCTCTTCGTATCGCGCGACCACCGCGGGAGACTCCCTGGGCGCGGCGGGCGCGGCGGCACGCTTCGGCCGCGCCGGGGCGGGGGTCGTGCCCGGCGTGGCCGGCGCGGGGGCGCCAGGCGTCGTCGCCGCGGGGGCCACGCTGCCGGGCGCCGCTGCCGGCGTGGCACCCGGAGTCGCCGGGGCGTCTGCCGTCGGCTCGGGCGTCGTCGCCGACGGGGTCGATTCAGCCGGGACGGGCGCTGGTTCGGCGGGGGGCGGCGGGGCAGGCGCGGGGCTGGGGGCCGGTTCGTTCTCGACCACCGCGGACGGGGTCGCGTCGCTCCCATCGGTCATCAGGCGCCAGGCCAGTGCGCCCACGGCGCCGAGCATCGTGACCAGGAACAGCACCAGGATGACCGGGTTGACGCCCTTGCGCGGCGGCCTGGCCTTGGTGGCCTGGCGCATCACCGGGGGAGGCGGCACGGACGCGGCCGAAGGTGCAGCACCCTTCTTGCCGGGCATCAGGAGCGTCTGGTCGGGCGCAATCGCGACGTCGGCCGTCTGCGCGACGGCCGCCGTGTCGGCGCCGGCCAGCGGTGGGGGCGGGGGCGGTTCGGCGACCTTCACGTCCTCGAACGCGAGCTTGTAGTCGCCGAACAGCACCTCGTGTCCGTGCTCCAGCACGAGGCGGTTGACGCGCTGTCCGTCCTTCCAGCTGCCGTTCTGGCTGTTGAGGTCGATGAACACCCATCGACCGTTCTCCTCGCGCAGTTCGGCGTGGAAGCGCGACACCGACTTGCGCGGATCGAGCAGCGTGATGTCGTTGGTCTCGGATCTCCCGATGCGCCAGTCGCGATGACCGGGGTCGAACTCGCTTTCGATGGCGCCGTCGCGCCAGATGATCACCTTGGGCATCTCGATGGCTCCACGCGAGCGGTCACTGCGCAGCGCGCTGGTGCAACCGCTGCGCCTCGGTCCGGGCCCTCGCGTGCTGGGCCTCGCTGTCGAGCGTGAGCGCCTGCACCTGCTCCCACTGACGCGCCGCTTCCTCGAACTTCAGCTCTTCCTCGGCCCGCGTGGCTGCCGCCTCGAAGCTGCGGAGCCGCAGGTTGCGCTCACCCATCACGCGCAGCAGCAGCCGTCGCGACGGATCGTGCTGCGGGTCGCGCAGCAGCGCGCCGTGCAGCAGGCGGTAGGCATCGAGCAGGCGCCCGTTCTTGTAGGCCAGCTGGCCCTCATCGTACAGCCAGTCCACGGGCCGATCGCTGGCCGCTTGCGCCCGCTTCTCGATGGCCTGGGCCTGCGGCGAATCGAACGGCGTGATCGGAGTATCGGCCGGCAACGACGGATCCTCACGCCGCACCGTCCGGGTCGTCCCCGTCTCCTCGGTCGCCGGCGCGAGCACGAACAGGTAGACGGCGGTGAGCATCCCGCCCATCACGAGCATCGTGAGCACGGCCACGAGCACGAGCTTCAGCGCCTTGTTGCCACCGCCCGCGCCTGGCGTCACGCTCGACGTGCTGACCGACGGCTGGCCTTCGTACTCGAAGACCAGCCGCTGATCGCCAATCTGGATGACGTCTCCGTGCGACAGCTGCGCGGCGTGCACGGTGAGCCCGTTCACCGTGATGCCGTTGGCGCTGTCCTGGTCCTCGATGCGGACGCCGCGGGGTGTCCACGACACGAGCGCGTGCCGCTTCGAGACGAAGTTGGACGCGAGGACGATCGTGTTGCCGGCCTCGCGGCCGAGCGTCACGGTTCGGCCCAGCTCCAGGGCATACACGGCCTCCTCGCCACCAGGGCGTTCGAGGACGAGACGGGCGGGTGTGCGGTCGGTGGCCATGATGCTGTCCGTTCCCTATCAACGCACCGCCAGCTCGACACGCACATGTGTCGAGGGCTCGCGACGGAGCGTGACGGAGGGCTGCCCCGGCACGGGCACTGCCACCTCGGATCCCGCCGCCAGGCCGAGGGTGCCAAGCCCCTGGACCACCGCATTGCAGACGGGACCCGGCTCGAGCACGTCGAGCAGGTGCCGTCCCGACGCGCTCGCCCAGTCGCGCACGCCCGCTGCCGGCGCCTCGGCGCTGGTCTCGACGACCGACAGCGACGGCGTGACGACGACCCACGCCGGCCCGGCACCGGCGGTCACCCTCGCGTCGGGCGCCCCCGCCGCGGCTGCAGTCGATCGCACGTCGCCACGCGCGACAGACTCGGCAACTGCCGCCGCCACCGACACGGCGGCCTGCGCGCGCCGTTGTTCGAGCAGGTACGTGATCACGCCCGGGAGGCGATCCACGCCCGGCAGCAGCTTGCCGTCCATCACCTTCGGGTTGGCGCCCGAGACGACCAGCTCGACCTGCCGCGTGAAGTGCTGCAGTGTGGTGGCGGTGTGCCGGCGGATGATCGTCGCCATCAGCAACGCCAGCACCAGGGTGCTCAGCAGGCCGACGATGACGGCCACGCCGTTCTCGCTCGCCTGCGGCGGCGCGTAGCGCACCCAGGCGACGTATCCGGCCGTGCCGCCCTCGACCGGCACGAACGCGTCGGCGTAGCCGGTGCTCACCGTCACCTGCGGCGCCGAGAACGATCGCCACTGCGTGCCCACGACGGGCAGCGTCTCGAAGGTGCGGCCCAGCAGGCGTTCCGGCGCCATGGCCCGTCCGGTGGCGCGATCCAGCACCACGACGCTCTCGACGCCCGGCTGCGACAGGACGTCGGCCAGCACACGCTCGTCCACGGCGCCATCGGGCCGGACGGCGCTGCCCACCCATCCGCCAAGCGTCCGCACCTGCCGACGCGAGAGCTGGTCGATCGTGGTGGACGAGGCCGACATCAGCGGCAGCGCGCCGAGCAGCACACCGAGGCCACCGAGGGCCACGCAGACGAGGATGACGAGGCCACCCCACGAGAATCGCGGCCCCCTGGCGGCCGGCGACGACGCATCGGCGGCCGGGGCCGACACGGCCGACGCCTGCGACTCGCGAGCGGCGACGGCCGGCTCCGGCTGCCGGACCGGAGCCGGAGGGGGCGAAGGCACGGCCATGCCGTCGGTCGCTACCGGTCCCGGGGGCGGCGGCGTGGCGGCTCGCGGCGGGCTGGTGCGCGGCGCGGGAGCCACGGGTGGCGGAGCGACGCTCGGGGCCGCCGGTTCCTCCACGCGCGCTGCGGGCGCCGGTGCCGGTGCCGACGAGGGACCCGCTGGCCCTGGCGGCGCCGACGGGCGCGGCAGCACCGTGGTCTTGTCCTCGGCAGCCGGGCCTTCCGCAGCTGGGGGAGGCTGTGGGGCGACGGCCGCCCGCGGCAGGACGGCCGTCCGATCGTCGCTGGCCGACAGATCGACGGGGGCAGCAGCAGCCGCGGAGCCGGCAGCGGGATCCACCGGCAGCGGGGGCGCGGCGGGTGGCGCGACGACGGGGGCCGCAGCGGGTGCGGGCGGCGCCGTCACCGGGCCGGGCCCCGTCGGCCCCGCGGGACCGGTGGGCATCGGCAGCACCGCCGTGCGGTCTGCGGTGGCCGTCATCCGCGCCGGAGGCGGCGCGACGGGCACGGTCTCCTCGAACCGGATGCGCAGGTCGCCGATGGTGACCTCGTCGCCCGGCGAGAGATCTGCCGCGTTCACCTTGCGACCGTTGACCAGCAGCCCGTTGCGGCTGCCGAGATCGGCGACCCGTGGTGTGGGACCGGTGGCGTCGAACTCGGCGTGCCGACGCGAGATCTTGGTGTCGGCGACGCTGATGTCGCACTCGGGCGCACGGCCCACGGTGAGCCGGCCAACGAACAGCAGCTCGCGCTCGCCATCGGGGCCCTGGACGATCAGACGACGCGTGCGCACGGAAGCGGCCTCAGAAGTCGCTGTAGATGAACTTCAGCACGACGGGCGCGATGACCACGAGCAGCACCGCCGGGAAGATGAAGAGCAGCATCGGGAAGATGATCTTCTGCGTGGCCTGGCCGCCGGCCTTCTCGGCGCGCTGGAAGCGCTCGGTGCGCAGGAACGACGCCTGCGACTTCAGCACGTCGCCGATGGACGCGCCCAGCATGTCGGCCTGCACCAGCGTGGACACGAACGACGACAGCGCCGGAATCTCGAGCCGCGCCGCCATCGCGCGGAGGGCGTCCGATCGCGTGGTGCCCAGGCGGATGTCGTTGAGCACCGCGGTGAGCTCGTCGCGCAGCGGACCGCTGAGGCCACGCTTCACCAGGCGCTCGAGCGCAATCAGGAACTCGAGGCCCGCCTCGACCGACAACGACAGAACGTCCACGGCGCCCGGCAGGCTGCGGACGATGGCGCGCTCGCGTGCCTTGCGGCTGCTGTTGAGCATCAGGTCGGGAATGAAAAACGCACCGGCGGCCCCCAGCAGGAAGAACGCGGGGTTGCGGAAGACGGCAAACAGCATCGCACCGAACAGCGGCACGAAGACGGCCGACAGGATCTTCAGCGCGAGCAGGTGGTTGACCGTGAACGAGTCGCCCCAGCCGGATCGGGCGATGACCCAGGCCGCCCGCTGGCGGTAACTGGGCCAGCCGATGCCCGACGCGGGCCCCGCGAACGCGGCGATCAGGGGGAAGAACACCTTCACGAACGCCGGGGCGCCCTGGGGCACTTCGTACGGAGCCGCGCTCTCGCCGGCCCGCCTGGCGCGCGGGCCCGACGACGTGCCGAAGAGGAGCACGATCGCGGCAAACCCACTGAGCAATCCGAGGATCAGGACGATGGTCAGCATGTCGTCGGGCGCCTACTGGGAGTTCGTGGCCTCGCAGTTGTCCTCGCGGACGCAGTCGGCCACGTCCTGTGCCGTCTTGCGCCAGGGCTGGAACATCCACAGCAGCACGAAGATGCCGATGGCCGTCATGATGCCCGCGATCATCAGGTATTCCGTGGGCGTCTGACCGCTTCGCGCCCGGCGGACGGCCGGAGAGCGGTCGAGACGGACGGCTGGGACAGCCGTCCCTACCGAAGTCTGGCGGACGGCCGGGACGGACGTCGCGACCGAAGCGTGACGGACGGCTCGGAGAGCCGTCCCTACCAGGGCATTCATACGTCCACCTGCACGAGCTTGATCATCAGGAAGAAGCCGAGGCCGTCGAGCGCCGCGACCACGGCGAGCACGAACCAGCCCAGGATCGTGTTGAACAGCGGAGCGGTGTAGGTCGGGTCGATCATCGTGAACAGCAGCAGCATGCCCGGCGGCATCAGGCACATGATGAAGCCCTGGGTCATGCCCTGCGCCGTCATCGACTTGATCTTCCCCGACACCTTCTTCCGTTCGATGATCGTGTTGGCCACGACGTCGAAGGTCTCGCTGAGATTGCCGCCCGTCTCGCGCAGCGTGAGGATGGAATCGACCACGATGCGCACGTCCTCGAGGGGCACGCGCTCGGCGAAGCGTCGCAGCGCATCGTCCATCAGCCGGCCCAGGTGGATCTCCTTGACGACGCGCGCGAGCTCGTCGGCGATGGGCGGCTTGGTCTCGCGCACCGCGAGCTCGAGGGCCTGCTGCAGGCTCAGGCCGGCCTTGAGGCCGTTGGACATGAGGCGCAGCGCGTCGACGAGCTGATCGTCGATGCGATCGAGTCGCTGCCGCCGGCGCCAGATCACGAAGAACCGCGGCAGGAAGTAGCCGAGCGCGCCGAGGAACAGCGCGAAGAACAGCCGGCTGCCGAGCGAGTTGCCGAACAGGAACCCGACCAGCAGGCCGCCGAGCGTCATCGCCGTGATGAACTGTCGCGCGCGGTCGGGCGTGATGGCCTCGAACATCGCGTCGAACTCGTCCACGATCCACGAGGCGTAGGTGGCGGTCCGCACCCGCCACCACGCGCTGATGCTCTCGCCGCCGCTCGTCACGAGCAGCACGGTCGCGAGGAAGAGCACGGCGAAGGCGCCGATCTTGGTCAGCAGGATCGTGCTCATAGCGTCTGGTGGAGGAAGATCTCCTCGGGCACCTGGATGCCCCGGTTCGGCAGCAACTTGACGAAGGACGGCACGTGGCCCGTCGGCCGGAACTGCCCCACGACCTTGCCCTCGGGCGTGAGGCCCGTCTGCTCGAAACGGAAGACGTCGCGGGTGACGAACTGCCCGCCCTCCTGCCCGCACACCTCGGTCACGTAGGTGATGCGGCGGCTGCCGTCCTGCAGCCGCGACTGCTGCACCACCAGGTGCACCGCGGCCGCGATCTGGTCGCGGATCGCGCGCGACGGCAACTCGAGCCCCGCCATCAGCGCCAGCGTCTCCAGTCGGCTCAGCGCGTCGGCCGGGGTGTTGGCGTGCAGCGTGGTGAGCGACCCGTCGTGGCCGGTGTTCATCGCCTGGAGCATGTCGAGCGCCTCGCCGCCGCGGCACTCGCCCACGACGATGCGGTCGGGACGCATGCGCAACGCGTTGCGCACGAGGTCGCGGATGGTGATGGCCCCCTCGCCTTCGATGTTGGGCGGCCGCGACTCCAGCGCCACCACGTGTTCCTGCGGCAACTGCAGTTCGGCGGCGTCCTCGATCGTCACGATGCGTTCGTCGTCGGGGATGAACGACGACAGCACGTTGAGCAGCGTGGTCTTGCCCGATCCGGTGCCGCCCGAGATGACCACGTTCTGCCGCGCCTGCACGGCCGCGCCCAGGAACGTCGCGATCTGCTCGGTCATCGATCCGAAGCCGACGAGGTCGGGCACCCCCAGCAGCTTCTTGGAGAACTTCCGGATGGTGATCGCCGGGCCACGCAGCGCCAGCGGCGGGATGATGGCGTTCACGCGGCTGCCATCGCGCAGCCTGGCATCCACCATCGGGACCTTCTCGTCGATGCGCCGGCCGAGCGGCGCGACGATGCGCTCGATGATGCCGCGCAGCTGCTCGTTGCTGAGGAACTCCACCCCCGACAGCGTGAGGTGCCCCTTCCGCTCGACGTACACCTGGTCGATGCGGTTGACCATGATCTCGGTGACGGTCGGGTCCTCGAGCAGGTCCTCGAGCGGGCCGAGGCCGAGCGACTCGTCGATCAGTTCCTTGACCAGCTGCCGGCGTTCCTGGCGCGTCGCCGAGGCGGCCTCCTCCTGCACGAGGGCGATCAGCTTGCCTTCGACGCGGACGTGCATCTCCTGGCGCTTGACCGGATCGTGCAGGTAGCCGAGGTCGCCCTTGCGCAGGTCGATCTCCTCGATGAGGCGCCGCAGGATGCGCAGCTTCACGTCGCGGCGCGCCTCGGAGGGCGCACCCGGCGTGTCGGCCTTCTTCTCGGTCCGCTGGCGGAACGCCCGCTGGATGAACGCGCGCGCGAGGTCGGCGAACACGGCCGACAGTTCGTCTTCGGGCCGCAGCTCGATGAGCGTGCGCCCCTTCTCCTCGGCCCACGACACGGTGCCCGGCTGATCGCTGAGATAGCCCAGCACCTGCGCTCCCAGCTGGCTCGCGCCCATGCCGCTGTGGGTCTCGCTGGTGCGGTTCACGCACAGCGACACGGCGGCCGCCGGGAACTGCAGGCCACGCATCAGCGTGAGCATGTGCCCGGCGCGCGTGATGCCCTGCGGCGACGGATCGACCACCACGCACATCTGGTCGATGCGATCGATGAGGTAGTTGCCGACCTCCCCGGTCGTCACGCCCAGATCGACGACCAGGTAGTCGAAGCACTGGTCGAGAATCCTGAAGATCTGCTCCAGCACCGGGCGGCTCAGCGCCGGCGCCTGGACGACATCGGACAGCAACGCGAGGCACGGCACACCCGAGGGCGCCGACGTCAGGTACGACGTCAGCAGCTCGGGGGTCATGCGCTCGAGCAGGGGCAGCAGGTCGCTGATGCTCTTGGGCCTCGGGAGCCCCAGCTTCTGGCACCCGTCGCCCGGGCATGGCACCGACGCGTCCATGAACAGCACGCCGCCCCGCACCTGCTGCAGGATGCCGACGGCGAGGTTGGTCGCCACGAACGTCTTGCCGGCCCCGCCGGATCCGGACGTGACGCCGATGACCTTGAGCTTGGCCATGGCGTCAGGGCTGCGGCGCCACCGTGGTGAGCGTCGGGCGGAACACCACGAGGATCTGCGTCTTCTTGGACTTGTAGTTGGACGACCCGAAGAGCGACCCGAACACGGGCACGTACTGCATCCCCGTGGTGCCGCTCGCCCCCGGCATGCGCGCCGCCGTGTCGGTGCCCCTGCGCACCTTCCCCATCGCCGTCGTCCCACCCGCGATCGCCGGGGCCGCAAGGAGGTCGTTGCCCGACACCGCGAACGGCACGCCTTCCTGCGTGCCGAACGAGTAGCGCGACCGCCGCCAGACGTCGGGATCGTAGAGGTTGTACTCGAGCGGCACGTTGGTCTCGACCTCGACGGCCGTCACCAGGCCACCGCGCTGGCCCTCGCGCGGGCGCACCGTCAGGCGGATGCCCGTGTCCTTCAGGTCCTTGTCGTTCTTGTTCTTCGGATCGACGCTCGGGCCGCCGATGAACACCTCGCCCTCGCCGCCGACGGGCGCCGAGACCTTGCCCTTGTACAAGCTCCGCCCCGACGGTTCGACACCGCGGCCGTACTCCCCGGTCTTGAACTGCGAGCTGGCCTCGAACAGCTCGAGTTCGTACTCCACGACCGTCACGCCCGCCTCCTCGGCCGGCGCTCCGGCGCCGGGCCCGGCTGGCGTGGTCGTCGCCGCGCCCGTCGAAGCCGTGGTCGTCGGGCCGACCGGCCGCGTCGCGCGCGCCGCGACGCTCACCGTGGATTGCGCCTTGGCGAGCCGCGCGATGCCGTTGAGGGTGTTGAGCTCCTCCTGCGTCGCGACGGTGCCGCTCAGCAGCGTCTGCCCCGCCAGCTTCGTCATGGTGACGTTGGGGTACTTCTCGAGGAGTACCTTGAGTTCCTTCTCGAGCGTCTCGGCCTCGCGCGTGGTCACGATCAGGGTGATCTCGTGCCGCAGCGCCTTCTTCTGGTCCCAGATGTTGAGCGTGGTGCGACCCTCGCGCTTGCCGCGGAGCATCAGCTGCTTGCGGCCGGCAACGGGCTCGTAGCCGGCCGTCGTGGGCGATCCGAGCACGATGTCGCCCATGGCGTAGCCGGGCGACCACGTGGTGACCTCGTTGACGTAGATCGTCAGGTCCTCCTTCACCGGTTGCGCCGCAACGGCGCCCGCTCCGGCGACCAGCAGGGTCGCGACGGCGAGCAGGCGCGTGGCGCCGGCGAGGACGATGCGGGGGAGGGTGACCATGGCTGACCTCCGGTAACGCCTTAGAAGAGCCCGCGACCGACGTCGCGGAAGACCTGGGCCGCGCGCGGCTGCTTCGGCTTGAGCGGAATCGGCACCTTCAGCAGGCCGAGGGGATCGAGGAACGGCAGCTCCACGGCCGTGTCGTCGAGGCTCGACCGCAGCGACAGCGTGAGGTCGCCGACCTGCTGCGCGAGCACGAGCTCCTGCACCCGCTGCGGGTCCACCAGCAGCGTGACGGTGCGGAGCGACCGGGTGCTCTGCGTGCCGCCCCCGCCCGACGTCTCCTCCTGGATGCGCTCGCGGCGGAGCTCCTTGTTGACCGCCACGACGAAGACGTTCTGCATCATCGTGCGGACCTCGGTCTTCTCCTCGGCGTAGGTGATGCGCCCGTTCTGGTTGGCAATCGGCCGGCCGAACTCGAAGGTGCCGATGATGTCCACGAAGTTGCCCGGCCGGATCAGGCCGCCCACGCCCGTGTCGTCGGTGACGGTGATGGCGACGGCCCGACGGCCGCGGGGCACCTCGAAGCTGAGGGCCTCGGCCCCGGCGTCGGCGAGCATGCCGCCCACGATCTGCGCCCCGGCGGCGATGGGCACCACCGCCACACGGCCCGCCACCTCCTCGGTGGTGGCGAAGGTCTGGGGCTGCCGGTACTTGCGCGGCACCGAGATGCGCTGGATGGCGCGCTCGTCGATGGCGGCGCCGGCGGCCACGGCCTCGCGCGCCACGACGACGTTCTGCATGTCGACCTCCTCGTACAGCTGCCGCTCGAGGCCACGGATGTAGACGTAGACCAGGAACACGGCGAGCAGGCCGAGGACGATGGAGAGAAGGAGCTTGGCGCGACCGGACATAGGCGAGGGTTCCGAATGAGAGAACTCGAATTGGAGCGGCGAGCGAACAGCCGGGCCTGTCGGGCGAGCGTCAGTCGTCCCAGGGGCAGTTGCCCCAGAGGCAGTCCCACGCACAATCGGCCACGTCGTCGGTGCACTCCTCGATCTTCTGAATCGTCTGGGCCATGTCCTGCACCGTCTGCAGTTCGTCGCGCAGCGTCGTGAGGTCGAGGGCCGAGTTCGGCAGGTTGTAGGCGAACCAGCCGAAGTAGTCACCCTCGCCGAGCGACGACAGGCTCTCGCCGGCAATCGTCCACGGGTCCCCGGCGTTGAGCCCGCCGCCGGCCTTGGTGCGCTTGCACGGCGGACTCGCGTCGTCGCAGCTCTTGTCGGGGTCGCCGTGCTGCTCCACCCAGTGGCTGTAGATCCGGAACTCGGGGATCGTGTCGAGCCCCTCGCGGAACAACCCGAGCTTCGGCGGACGGAGCTGGTCGAAGTTGTGGTTCTCGCCCCAGATGACCTTCACCGTCTCGCGGTCGTACGTGTAGGAGTCGGAGTTGTACTCGTAGGCCGCCTGCAGCAGGCGGCTGTGGACCTGCCCGAGCGTGCGGTTGACGGTGCGGTTGACGAGATAGATCTGGAAGGCGCTCGCGACGAACACCACGCCGATGAAGGCGATGAGCATCGTCTCGATGGTGGCCTGCCCCCGGCGCCCGCGGCGCCGGTCAGAAGCGGACCTTGCGCCACTTGTCGAAATCGGGGTCATAGACGCCTCCGTTGAGCACTGCGCCGAAGGCCAGCCCCCAGCTCGCGCTGGTGAGCGGCACCATCTTCACGCGGTAGTCCGAGTCGCCCGACTCGATCGTGCCGCCGGCCGGCTTGGCTGCCGCGGCCGCGCGCATGCGCGGAATCGCGTCCTCGCCGAAGAGGCCGAACGGGTTGAACAGCGGTCGGGTCTCCGGGGCCTCCACCACCCACACGAAGATGTCCTCGCCCGACTTCTCCCACCACTTCGTGTAGCTGTAGGTCTTCACGCACGGGAAGATGCCGCACCAGCCGCCGTACGTGATGCTCGCGTCGAGGGGTTCGAGTTCCGTGAGGCAGGGCAGCGGCGGCTTGCCGACGATGAAGGGCTGCGTCCAGCACGCGGTGGGCCGCGACTTGATGAACGGCATCTCGTCGCCGCCGATGTCGCCGTCGTCGCCGTCGAAGGAGAAGAGGCGATAGCCCTCGTACCAGGCGAGCTGCTCGCCGGGGAACAGGTCCTGCGAGTTGTACCAGGTGACGCGGGAGGCCTCGTCGTACGGCTTCTTGGTCCAGCCGATCTGGATGGCCGCGTCGACGCCGTTGATGATGGCGGTGCCGACCTCCCAGATCGTCTGCACCACCCCGTCGAGCGCGAGCGGCCCGGCGACGTAGAGGCCGGGGTCGATCAGCGGACGGATGTCGCGCCGCCACTGGTTGACGTCGGCGAGCGCGTTGAGGCCGATCGCCATGTTGGTCGCGCCCGTCCACGCGCCGGCGTCGGCCGCGATCTGCAGCGCCATGCGCCGGTTCACGGCCTGGCCGATGTTGACGACCATGCCGACGAACATCGTCATGACGACGAGGAAGCAGAGGAAGAAGGGCGTCGTCTGACCGCGCTCACTGGTCATTGTCCCCTCCGCTCGGCGCGTTGTTCTGCATGGTCACCGGGGCGAATCCCGTGATCAGCAGACCCTCGGGCTCCACGTACTCGTAGATGGGCACGCCGAACGGCACGCGCGTCTCGACGGTGTAGCCCGACCAGCCGTCGCGATTCTCCTGGTACACCTTGACGGGCGGGTCCTCGTTCTCGCCGACCCACCAGTTGATGTTGGCCATCACGTCCTCGGCGGCCGCCTCGGGGTCGTTGCCGACCTCGGCCGCGCGCGCCGCCGCAAACGCCGCGTAGTTGGCCATGTAGCGAGTGACCGTCAGCATCGTCAGGTGCATGAGCCCGAAGATGATGAGGAGCATGAATGCCATCATCATCATCGTCTCGAGCGTGGCCTGGCCACGCCGCCCGCGACGCCTCGCGCCGGACCCGCCTGTCATGTCTGTTCCGCGTGGCTCGACGCCGGCGACTACTTCTTGCCGCCGCCGCCTTCCTGCACGGTGTTGAACTTCGAGTTGTTGCTGCTGTCCACCGCGGCCGCCGCGTTGCCCGACCAGTTCTCGGCTGCCGGCTTCACCTTGTCCCAGAAGAAGACGATGAAGGCGATCAGCACGACGGCCGCCATGATGCCGACGATCATCAGGTACTCGGTCGGCGTCTGGCCCGCCTCGCCACGAATGCGGCCGACGGTGGTGTTGCGACGGATCATCTGCTTGTCCATGTGTTCCTCCAGCCCTGCGGCTACTGCTCCACGCACTCCAGATCCTCTTCCTGGTCCGGATCCAGTTCCACGAACTCGGGACACGGCTGCGGCTCGTCGGTCGCAGACGCCGGACTCGAGAGGTTGACGATGATGTGGTCGGCCAGTCGCAGCGTCACCACCCGCATGGTGGGGATGATGATGCCGCTCAGGACGATCAGCATCGCGGTGAGCAGGCCCGCGATCATCAGGTACTCGGTCGTCGTCTGCCCCCGGCGACCACGCGCGCCTCGCCTCGACATCACAGCCCCGGCGTCCGGATGGCGCGCGCCAGGGCCCGCACCATCGCGACCAGCACCGGCTGGAACATGCCCGTGAGCACGATGGCGACCGCGGTCAGGATGCCCGCGATCATCAGCCACTCGACGGCCACCTGTCCTCGACGCGCCTCCCGTCTCAATGCCCGCGCCCTCCAGCCCGCGCCTTCGCCGGGCCTCACGCTCACAAACGCCGCCTGCCTGCCGGACGAACGCATCCTACTCGCGAAGCCCGACAATCACCCAGTCCCGGCCCTGCCGCGCCAGATCGAACACGAACGTCCGGCGGATGGTGAGGGCCTGTCCCGGTGCGTAGGTCCCGGTCGTGCCGGGCTGCGTCACCAGGCAGGTGGCCACGGCGTGTGCGGCATCACTGGCATCGACCTCACACGAGGCGAGCGTGAGCGGCGCCGAGAATGCGCTGGTGATGCGCCGCAGGTGCACGTCGTCGACCGTCGGCCAGACACGGCGGATCCCCGCTGCGTGCGAGGTGTTGCGGGCGGCGACGTAGCCGCGCACCAGCGCGAGGGCCTCGGCACGCGGGGCAACCGGTGGATCCGGCTCGCGGCGCGCCGGCGGCTCCTCGCGGACCGGCGTCGGCTCGGGCTCGGTCGCCTGCCGCGCGACGTCACGCGGCGGCGCCACCGGGGGCACGACCTCGCGGGTCGGCGGAGGTGGCGTTTCGGCGCGGGCCTCACGCCGCGTCGCGGCGGGCGGCGGCGTGGCGCGCGTCGGTACCGGCGCCGGGGTCTGGGTGCGCGCGACGGCAGCGGGCACGGCCGGCGACGGTGTGGCAGTAATCGGCGGCGGCTCTGCGGCCGGCGGCGGTGTCGTGACCGACGGTTCAGGCGCCAGCGCCACCTCGGTGGCCGGCGGGGGCGTCTGGGCTGGCGGGGGCGTCTGTGGCGCGGGCGTTGGCGCCGTGTTCGGGGCCTGTGGCGAGGGCTCGACCGGACCGGCGACCTTCGGCTCGGCGGTCGACGTGAAGAGCCCGGCGCTCCCGATGCCGCGCACGACGAAGTACGCCGCCACGAAGAAGACGCCCAGCAGCACCACGAGCCCGCCGAGGATCGCGGCAGCCGGCAGGCCCCGCCGCGTGGCGGGCAGGGGCGCAGTCGCATGGCCGCCCGACGAGAGCAGCGGCGACGGGATCGACGACAGGGTGGCCGGCGGGGGCGACGCGACCACGGCGTCGGCCACCGCGGGGGCACTTGCGCGCGGCGGCGACGAACTGCGCGGGGGCGACGACGCGCGGAGCACACCGACGGCCGGCGCCGCATCCACGGTGGCCCGTCCGGCCGCCCTGGCAGCGGGCGCGGGCGACGCGCTCGGCGGAATCGACGGCAGCGGCACCGGCAGCGGGCCCTCGTCGGGCGGCGCCGCTGGCGCCACGGGGGGCGACAGGGACGGCAGCGGCGGCAGGGCCGGGGGCACGGCCGCCTGGGGTGGCTCCACGGCGGGCGCAGCCGCAGCCGGCGCGGGGGGCGCAGCCGCAGGCGGCGCAGGTGGAGCCGTCGCCGCCACGGGAGCGAAGATCGTCTCGTCCTGCGGCACCGGCACGGGGCGCGTGCGGACGCGCTGCGAGGCCAGGTGCGCCAGGACGACGTCCTCGTGGGTGGGTGGGGCAGTCTGCCCGCCGGGTGGAACCGCACTGGCCGGGGACGCAGCGGGCGCAGCGGGCGTGGTGGACGGCGTCGGCACCGCCGTGGGAGCGGGCGCCGGCGGGTGGACCGGCGCCTGTCGCGGTGGCGGCGCCAGCGCCGCAGCCGGCAATCCCACGACGATCGTGGCGTCGTCGGCACTGGCCTGCATCGCGCGGCGACGCGCCCGGGCCAGGTCCTTCCGCATCGCCTGCAGGTCCTGGTATCGCTCCTCGGGGTTGCGCGCCATGGCCCGGGTCACCACCCGCGCGAGGTCGGGATCGAGATCCGGCACCAGTTGCGCGAGGGGCGTCGGGCGGGCCTCGAGCACCAGCTTGAGCACGTCGGCGGTGGTCGCGCCGGCAAAGGCGCGCCGACCCGAGAACAGCTCGTACATCACCAGGCCGATGGCGTAGATGTCGCTCCGGGCGTCGGCCTCGGCTCCTTCGAGCTGCTCGGGCGCCATGTAGGCCGGCGTGCCGATCAGCGTCTGGCCGTCCATCTCGCCGGAATGCCTGTGAGCCACCCGTGCGATGCCGAAATCCAGCACCTTCACGAGCCCGCCCCGCGTGATCATCAGGTTTGCGGGCTTGACGTCGCGGTGGATGATGCCGCGTTGGTGGGCGAAGCCCAGGCCGTCGGCAATCTCGTCGATGATGTCGAGTTTCCTGATCGGCGAGAACGGCACGTCGTCGCGGATCAGCGAGGCCAGCGTGTCACCGTCGATGAACTCCATCGCGATGTACAGCTGGCCGTCGTGGTCGCCCACGTCGTAGACGGTGACGATGTTGGGGTGCTGGATGCGGGCAGCCGACTGCGCCTCCCGCACGAAGCGACGGCGAAGGTCGACGCTGTCGACCCGCAGCAGCTTGAGCGCCACGGGGCGGTCCAGGATTGGGTCGGTCGCCAGGTACAACACGCCCATCCCGCCTTCCCCGAGCTGGCGCTGGACGTGGTAGCGGCCGATCTGTGGAGGGAGATCGCTCATGACCGTTTCTTTTCTCTAACGCTCGACCGCAGCCCTGAAGAACACCGGGCGAGGTGCGGTCGCCCCTCTGGCAATCGTTTACAGTACGGCTGGACACCACAGTGGACGACCTTCCCGAACGGATCGGCCCCTACGACGTGCGCGACCGCCTGGGACATGGCGGCATGGGGGTGGTGTACCTCGGGTACGACCCGGCGCTCGACCGGCCTGTCGCAATCAAGGTCCTGAAGGTCCCCGACGAGGAGACCCGCCGCCGCTTCCTCCGCGAGGCCCGCCTGGCGGCCCGCGTCCACCACCCGCACATCGTCAGCATCTATGCGGTCGGCGAACACGAGGGCAACCCGTATCTCGCCATGGAGTTCATCGCGGGCCGGACGATGGCCCAGATCATCCGCAGTGGCGAGGAGGTGCCGCTGGCGCGCAAGGTGCACTGGCTGGCGGAACTGTGCGCCGGTCTCGGCCACGCGCACCAGAGCGGGATCGTCCATCGCGACGTCAAGCCCTCGAACTTGCTGATCACCCAGAGCTCCGGGTCGCTCCGGCTGCTCGACTTCGGCATCGCCCACGGCAACGAAGCCTCGAACATGACCATGGCGGGGATGATCGTGGGCACCCCGCAGTACATGTCGCCCGAGCAGATCCAGGGCCATGCCGTGGACGCCCGCAGCGACATCTTCTCGGTCGGCGCCGTGGCCTACGAGCTGCTCACGGGTCGACAGGCCTTCGGCGGCGAGAACCTCTACCACGTCTCGCGGCAGATCGTGAGCGAGCAGCCCAGGCCCATCGAGAGTTTCGTGCCCGATGCGCCTGCCGTCCTGCTCCGCACCATCGCGAAGTGCCTGCAGAAGGACCCGGCCACCCGTCCCGACAACGCGCGGCAGCTCGAGCGCGAGTTCCTCGCCATCGCGCGGCGTCTCGATCCGGATCAGACCCTCGTCGTGCTCGCCCCCGAGGCGACGATGGTCGAGGCGCACGATCACACCACGTCGCGACAGGCGCTGCTGCGCGAGGCCGAGCAGGCCATCCAGCAGGGTGAGCTGACCGTCGCGTCCGGGCTGATCCAGAAGCTGGAGGCGTCTGCGCCGGGCACCGAGGTGCAGCAGCTGCGCCAGCGCCTCCAGAGCCGCCGCGTCGACATCCGCGTGCAGACGGCCGTCAGCCGGGCCGAGGAAGCGGTGCAGGCCGGAACCACGGAGGAAGCCGAACAGGCGCTCGACGCGCTGGTGGAGATCGCCCCGCGGCATCCCGAGCTCGATCGACTCAGGACTGCCCTGCAGGCGCGCATCGACGCGCGGCAGGTCGCGACCCTGGTGTCGCGCGCGCGGCAGGCCCTGCAGCACGACCGGCTCGAGGAGGCCGAGGCCCTGGTTGCCGAAGCCCTCGCGCTCGCGCCAGACGCGCGGGAAGCCCTGTCCGTGCAGCAGATGCTGCTGGACCGGACACGTGCGCAGCGCATCGCGCGCCTCGTGGCTCAAGCCAGTCGGGCCATCGAGCAGGAGGACGCGGCGGCGGCCCGACGGGCCCTCGACGCGCTCGTGAAGATCGACCCGTCGCACCGCGACGTGGCACGGCTGCAGGGTCGCCTCCAGGCGCTGTCGGCCGACATCGGCGACGCGCCGGGTCCCGAGACGCCCGCTCCGATGCCTCCCGTGCCCATCAAGCCGGTGCCGGTCGCGCGAACCGCGGCGCCGGCCCTGGTGTCGATCGTGACGACCGGGCGTGATGGTGCGCGAGCAGAAGCGGGCAGCACCGCCGCGACACCGGCCCCTGCTCCGCCGACGGCCCCCGCCGCCCGCAAGGTCGAACCCGTTCCCGCATCTCCGCATCCGATCCGGGCCGAAGCCGGCCCCGCGAGGCCCTCACCGCACCAGGAGCCGTTGGCGTCGCCGGCCGCCGACGTGGTGCTCCGCGCCCCGTCGGGACCGGGAGACGAGTCGACCGAGGAACGCACGCGCCCTGCGATCGGCCCGGTCGCGGAGCCCGAGGCCGAGACACGACCCGCGCGATCGCTGGTGCCCCTCGTGGTCGTGGCCGCGCTGCTGGCTGCCCTCGGTGGCGGGGCGTATTTCGCCCTGGTGAAGCCCGACGCTGCCGTCACCCCGGCGACCGGCTCGCCGACGACGAGCACGACCGCCGACGCGGCGTCCGCGGCCGGTGGTGTCGGCGTCGAGCCGTCGGCGAGCGCCGGGGCGCCCGATCCACCTGTGGCTCCCCCGTCCCCTGCCCCACCACCGTCTGCGGCCGACACATCAGCGTCGGCCGCACCGGCAGCCGAACCTGCCACGCCCCGGGGTGATCCGTGGCAGGGCGTTCGGCAACTGGCCGCGCGTGGCGCATTCGATCGCGCACTCGTCGCCGTCGACCAGGTATCGGGCGTGTCGAGCGCCGACCAGCAGGCCGAGCGGATGCGCATCGTCGAGAACGCGCGCCGGAATGCGCTGGCGGCCCGCCGTGGGGCCGAGGACATGCGGCTGACGCGCAGCCCGCAGTACGTGCTCGGCATGACACGGCAGGCCGAGGCCGACCGTCAGCGCGACGCCGGCCGCCTGCGCACCGCGGTGAGCCTGTACGTCGAGTCGCGCGCGCACTACCTGCAGGCCTTCACCGACAGCGGCCGGGCGCCAGCCCCGACGGTGGTCGCCCCGCCGGCCGCGGAACCGGCGCCGCCCGCCGCCCCGCCGACCGCGCCAGCACCCGCCAGCGCTCCGGCCGGGGCGCCCGCCGAGGCCCGGCCGAACCTGTCGACCTGGTCCAACGAGGAGGCCCGGGCAGCCATCGCGCAGTTCTGCGGCGCCTACCTGGCCCGCGACATGGGCGGGATCTCACGACTGTGGCCCAACATGGGCCCGGAGTGGCGCTCGGAACTCCGCGACGCCTTCGCCACGAGCGGCGAGCTGGTGTGCGTGTTCGAGAACGTGACGATTGTGCGGACCAGCGAGGAGTTCTCGGCGACGGCTCGCCTGTTGACCCAGTTGCCGGGTGGCGAACAGCGCCGCCGCGGCCTCGTGATCTCGCTCGTCCCCGCCCGCGACCGCCTCGTCATCGGGAACATCCGGGTCAGGTAAGCGCGTCTTACCGGATCCACGATGCCTTCCGCCATCAGCCTCGACGCGGTCACCAAGCGATTCGGCTCCACGCTGGCCGTCGATGCCCTGTCCCTGCAGGTGCCCGAGGGCGCGATCTACGGATTCATCGGACCCAACGGATCGGGCAAGACCACCACGCTGCGGATGATCATGAACATCCTGCTCCCCGACAGCGGCACGGTGGAGGTGCTGGGCGACCGGAGCACGTCGGCGGCCCGCGACCGCGTGGGATACCTGCCGGAGGAGCGCGGCCTCTACAAGCAGATGCCGGTGCGCCGGCTGCTGACCTACTACGGGGAGCTGAAGGGCGGCAGGCGTCACGACGTGCAGCAGGAAGCCGACACCTGGCTCGCGCGCCTCGGCCTGGCCGGCGTGGCCGACCGCAAGGTGCAGGCCCTGTCCAAGGGCATGTCGCAGAAGGTGCAGTTCATCGCCACCGTGGTCGCGCGCCCGTCGCTGGTGATCCTCGACGAGCCGTTCTCCGGGCTCGACCCCGTGAACCGCGACGTGCTGCGCGACGCCGTGCTCGAACTCCGGCGCCGTGGCACCACCATCGTCTTCAGCACGCACGACATGACGATGGCCGAGCTGATGTGCGACCGCATCTTCATGATCTTCAAGGGACGCAAGGTGCTCGACGGGTCGCTCGAGGAGATCCAGGCGACCTACGGGCACGACGAGGTCCACGTGCGCGCGCAGGGCGGCAGCGCCGTCCTCCGCGACATGCCGGGCGTGCTCGCCGTCACCGATCACGGCAACGTGCAGCAGGTGCGGCTGTCGATCGACCCCCAGTCGTTCCTGGCACAACTGGTCGCGCGCACGGTGGTGCAGCGCTTCGAGATCACGCGCCCGTCGCTGCACGACATCTTCGTGGAGATCGCCCGGCCGACTCCCGAGGAAGACACGTCGCCGGCTGCCTGATGCCCCGTACGCCATGCCGAAGGTCCTGATCATCGCCATCGCGGAGTTCGAGCAGGCCGTGCACAGCCGCGCGTTCCTGATCGGACTGCTCGCCCTCCCGCTGCTCATGGGCGTGGCCTTCGGCATCCAGGCGCTGACCGCGAGGCGCGACACCTCGGAACGCGCCTTCGCGATCGTCGATCGGTCCGGCGTGCTGGCGGCGTCGCTCGTCGACGCGGCGCGGGCGCACAACGAGGAGGAGACGTCGGCGACCGGCCGCCGCACGGGACCGCACTTCATGGCCGAGATCGTCGAGGCCGCGGGACGCCCGGAGGAGGCCGTCCGCCTCGAGCTGTCGGACCGCGTGCGGCGCAAGGAGCTCTTCGCCTTCGTCGAGATCCCGGCCGATGTCCTCGACGCTCGCGACGAGCCACCGCACCTGCAGTACTTCACCGAGTACCCCACCTACCAGCCGCTGCCCGACTGGCTGCGGCGGGAGGTGAGTCGTGCGGTGGCGGACCGCCGCCTGTCGGCGCTCGGCGCCGACCCCGCCGAGACGCGCCGGCTGCTCGAGCCGATTCCCGTCGACCGCAAGGGACTGGTGACGCGGACGGCGGACGGCCAGGTGTCCACGGCCGAACGGGTCGATGCCGTCCGCGCGTTCGCCATGCCGGCGATCGCGATGTTCCTGCTGTTCGGCCTGGTGATGGGGTCTGCGCCCCAGTTGCTCAACAGCGTGATCGAGGAGAAGACGAGCCGCATCAGCGAGGTGCTGCTGGGGTCGGTCACCGCGTTCGAGCTGATGCTGGGCAAGCTGCTCGGCAGTGTGGGCGTGACGATGGTGCTGGCGGTGATCTACGTGGGAGGCGGGCTGCTGCTGGCGGCGCAGGCCGACTACTTCGGCCTGATCCGGTGGAGCCTGCTGCCGTGGTTCGCGGTCTTCCTGGTGATGGCCGTCGTGCTCTACGGGTCGATGTTCATCGCGATTGGCGCGGCGTGCAGCGAGGTCAAGGACGCCCAGGGCATGATGATGCCCGCCCTCATCCTGGCGATGTTCCCGATCTTCCTGTGGCTGCAGGTGGCGCAGAACCCCGACAGCACGATGTCGGTGGGCTTCTCGCTCTTCCCGTTCGCCACGCCGTACCTGATGCTGCTGCGCATCGCGATTCCGCCCGGGCCACCGGCGTGGCAGGTCGTGATCGGGCTGGCCGGCACCATCGCGACGACGCTCGCGATGGTGTGGGCGGCCGGCCGCATCCTCCGCGTGGGGCTGCTGATGCAGGGCAAGACCGCCAACTACCGCGAGATGGCGCGCTGGATCACGGCGCGGTAGGCGTCGGCGTGACGACCGGCGCGTCGACCTGAAGGTCGGCGGGCGGATGCCGCGGCTACACTGTCCTGCATGTGCACGTTGCGCCCGTCTGCCCGCCTCCTGGTGGCCGCAATCCTCCTGATGGTCGCGGGCGCGTCTCCTGCGCGGGCCCAGACCGCCGCGATCGAGTACACCGTCTCGTTCCCCGCGCCGGAGCAGCGCTGGCTGCAGGTGGACGTGCAGTTCCCCGCCACGCCGGGCAGGCCGCTCGACGTCCGCATGGCCCGGTCGTCGCCGGGCCGGTACGCGACGCACGAGTTCGGCAAGAACGTGTACCTGTTCGAGGCGCGTGGCGACGACGACGCGCCGCTCGTGGTCAAACCGGTCGCGCCGGCGCACTGGCAGGTGATGCCGCGCGGTTCGCGCGTGCGTGTCCGATACCGGTTGTTCGCCGACCACGTGGACGGCACGTACGCCGCGGTGGATGGCACGCACGCGCACCTCAACGCGCCAGCGACGTTCGCATGGGCGCCGTCGCTGTCCGACACGCCGATTCGGGTGAGGCTCGTGCAGCCGGCGGGCAAGGCGTGGCGCGTGGCCACGCAGCTCTTCCCCACCGACGATCCCCTGACGTTCACGGCACCCAACCTGCAGTACTTCCTCGACTCGCCCATCGAGTTCAGTGCCCACGCCCTGCGCGAGCTCACGATCTCGCAGCGAGGCCGGCCCGACGCGCGCATCCGCCTCGCCATCCACCACCTCGGCACCGAGGCGGAGGTGGACGCCTATGCCACGCAGATCCAGAAGATCGTCGCGGAGCAGGCGGCGATCTTCGGTGAGCTGCCGGCCTTCGACGGCGGGACGTACACGTTCCTGATGGACTACCTGCCATGGGCCGACGGCGACGGCATGGAGCACCGCAACAGCACCGTCTGCTCGGCGCCCGCCGCGCTTGCCGACGGGTCGGTGCGGCTCGCCGGCACCGCGTCGCACGAGTTCTTCCACGCCTGGAACGTCGAGCGCATCCGCCCCGCGTCACTCGAGCCGTTCGACTTCACGCAGGCCAACATGTCGGGCGACCTGTGGCTCGCCGAAGGGTTCACGACGTATTACGGGTCGCTGACGATGATCCGGGCCGGCCTCGTGCCGCCCGACGCGGGCGTGGGCCAGATGGCCGGCTACGTCAACGGCGCACTGCTGGCGCCGGGTGTGCAGTTCCGATCGCCTGTGGACATGAGCCGCCTCGCGCCGTACGTCGATGCCGCGACATCGGTGGATCCGACCAACTGGGAGAACACGTACTTCTCCTACTACCCGTTCGGCGCCGCGGTCGGACTGGGCCTCGACCTCACGTTGCGCGAGCGGAGCGGCGGGAAGGTGACGCTCGACGACTACATGCGCGCGTTGTGGAAGGCCCACGGCGCGCCGGGCGGCAAGGCCCCGGGGTACGTCTCGCGCCCGTACACGCTGGCCGACCTCGAGACGGCACTGGCCGCGGTGAGCGGCGACGCGACGTTCGCACGCGAGTTCTTCCAGAAGCACGTGACCGGCACCGAACCGCTGCCCTACCGGCGGCTGCTCGCCGCGGTCGGCTACGACCTGCGCCCCGCCAATCCGGCGCCGTTCCTCGGCGCCATCGGCCTGCGGACCGAGGGCGGGCGCGTGGTGGTGACCAACACGACCATCGCGACCAGCCCGATCTACCAGGCCGGCCTGGGGAAGGGCGACACCGTCGTCGCGCTGAACGGCGTCGCGATCGCGCAGCCGGGCGACTGGCAGAAGGCGCTGGCGGCGCTGAAGCCGGGCGACTCGGTGGAGTTCGTGTTCGAGTCGCGGGGCGAGAGGAAGTCGGCCCGGGTGACCGTCGAGACAGACCCACGGCTCACGATCGTGCCGATGACGCAGCCGACGCCGGCGCAGCTGGCGCTGCGGGAGGGCTGGTTGTCGTCCCGTCGGTAGGGACGCCGCGAGGATAGGGACGGCCGTCCCGGCCGTTCGCGAAGGTAGGGACGGCCGTCCCGGCCGTCCGCCTGGCGCATGGATGACGGACCGCCGGGACGGCGGTCCCTACCGGAGGGAGGCGAGTCGGTCGGCCATCGCCTTCACGCGGTCGGGGTGCTTCGCCGCGAGATTGGTGCGCTCGCCGAGGTCCGTCTCGAGATCGTAGAGCTGCGGCCCGGGATCGTTGGCCAGTTCGGTGTTGGTCTGCACGTTCATGCGCGGCCCCTGCGACGGCTCGATGTACTTCCAGCGCCCTTCGCGCAGGGCCAGCCGGCCCGCATGCTCGACGACGTGGTCGCGCCCCGTCCGATCCTCGCCGAGCAGCGCGGCGAGCTGGTCGCGGCTGTCGATGGCCTGCCCCGCCGGCACCGCCTGCCCGCTCAGCGCCGCGAGCGACCCGAGCAGATCCACCTGCGACACGAGCGCATCGCTCACGCCCGGCTTCACGCGCGCCGGCCATCGCACCAGGAACGGCACGCGGGTGCCGGCCTCGAATCGGCTGTACTTGCCACCCCTCAGCGGTCCCGCGGGCCGATGCGCGCCGAGCTTCTCCACCGCCTGGTCCACGTACCCATCGTCGACGACCGGGCCGTTGTCGCTGCTGAGGATCACCAGGGTGTTGTCGGCGAGCTTCAGCCGGTCGAGCGTGTCGAGCAGCTGCCCGATGCCCCAGTCGGCCTGCGCGATGGCGTCGCCCCGCGGCCCCATGGTCGTCGCGCCGACGAACCGTTCGTGGGGCACGCGCGGCACGTGCGGCTCGTGCGTGGCATAGAACAGGAAGAACGGCTCGCGCTGGTGCTGCTCGACGTAGGCGATGGCCTTGCGCAGGAACGTGTCGCCCATGTCCTGGTCGCGCCAGAGCGCCGACTTCCCCCCGGTCATGTAGCCGATGCGGCTCACGCCGTTGACGATGGTCTGGTCGTGGCCGTGGCTGGGTCGCTGCGTGGTCAGCAGGTCGGGGTTCTCGCGGCCGGTGGGCCAGTCGCCGACCTTCTTCTCGTAGTCCACGCGAATCGGGTCCTGCGGGTCGAGGCCGACGACCCGGCCGTCCTCGACGTACACCGTGGGGACGCGGTCGCCGGTGGCGGCCATGATGAAGCTGTAGTCGAAGCCGATCTCGTTCGGGCCCGGCGCGATCCGGCCGTTCCAGTCGGGGCCGCCCTGCGGGCCCAGGCCGAGGTGCCACTTGCCGACGATGCCGGTGTGGTAGCCCGCCTTCTTCAGCAGGGCCGGCAGGGTCGCGCGCGCGGGATCGATCACGAGCGCGGCGTTGCCGGGCAGCACGCCCGTCCCCTGCTGCCGCCACGCATAGGTGCCCGTCAGCAGCGAGAAGCGCGACGGCGTGCACGTGGCCGACGTCGCGTACCCGCTGGTGAACCGTACGCCCTCGCGGGCGAGGCGATCCATGTTCGGCGTACGTATCGTCGTCGATCCGTAGGCCGACATGTCGCCGTACCCGAGATCGTCCAGGTAGACGAGGACGATGTTCGGCCGCGTCGCACCCTGCGGGTATGCAGGGCTCGCCGCAGCGAGCACGACCAGGACGAGGAGGAGGAGACGCCGCGACACGGTGCGCAGAGACTATCCCAGGTAGGGCGCGGTGTCCCACCGCGCCGCTGTGGGCGACGGCCGCGTGGGACACGCGGCCCTACCTACTCGTCCAGCATGAAGGGATACCGATAGTCCGTCGGGGGCGAGAACGTCTCCTTCACCGATCGCGGGCTCACCCAGCGCAGCAGGTTCAGCTTGCTGCCCGCCTTGTCGTTGGTGCCCGAGGCGCGCGCGCCACCGAAGGGCTGCTGACCGACGACCGCGCCCGTGCACTTGTCGTTCACGTAGAAGTTGCCCGCCGCGTTGCGCAGGTGCGTGTGCGCGAGGCGCACGGCGTGCCTGTCGTCGGCGAAGATCGCGCCCGTGAGGGCATACGGCGACGTGCGGTCGACGATGCCCATCGTCTCGACGTACTGGTCGTCGGGGTAGACGTAGGCCGTGACGAGGGGACCGAAGATCTCCTCGCACAGCAGGCGGGCGCCGGGGTCGGTCACCTGCACGAGCGTCGGCTGCACGAAGTAGCCGTCGTCCTTCGACGCGCCGCCGCCGGCGACGATGGTGCCGGTGGCCCGGGCCTCGTCGAGATAGCCGCTGATCTTCGTGAACGACTTCTCGTCGATCACGGCGCCCATGAAGTTGCGGAAGTCGCGCACGTCGCCCATGCGGATGTCGTCGATCATGGCGACCATGCGATCGCGCACGCCGGGCCACAGCGACTCGGGGATGTAGACGCGGCTGCACGCCGAGCACTTCTGCCCCTGATACTCGAAGGCGCCGCGCACGATCGCCACGGCGAGCGCGTCCACGTCGGCCGACGTGTGCGCCATGATGAAGTCCTTGCCGCCCGTCTCGCCCACGATGCGCGGATACGACCGGTACTGGCCCATGCGGCTGCCGATCGTCTTCCACATGCTGTTGAACACCGTCGTGCTGCCGGTGAAGTGCACGCCTCCGAGGTCCGGGTGCGCGAGCACCGCGTCGGAGATGGCCACCGGGTCACCCGGCACGAAGTTGATGACCCCTGGCGGCAGCCCGGCGGCCTCGAGCAGCTTCATCACGTAGTAGGCGCTGAGCATCGCCGTCTGGGCAGGCTTCCAGATGACGGTGTTGCCCATCAGCGCCGGCGCGCCCGAGAGGTTGCCGCCAATCGCCGTGAAGTTGAACGGGCTCACCGCGTAGACGAACCCCTCGAGCGGGCGATAGTCGGTCTGGTTCCAGACGCCCTTGTCGTTGATCGGCTGCTCGCCGTAGAGGTCCTCGGCGTAGGCGCAGTTGAACCGGAAGAAGTCGATGAGCTCGCACGCCGCGTCGATTTCGGTCTGGAACGCCGTCTTGCTCTGCCCGAGCATCGTCGCCGCGTTGAGCGTGTCGCGCCACGTCGTCGAGAGGAGCTCCGCGGCGCGGAGGAACACGGCGGCGCGGTCCTCCCACGGCCAGCGGCTCCACTCCTCGCGGGCCGCCGCGGTCGCGGCAATCGCCTCCTGCACCAGCTCCGGAGTCGCCTTGTGCCATGTCGCCAGCACGTGACGATGGGCGTGGGGCATCACGGCCTGCGCCGTGTCGCCCGTGCGGTGCTCGCGGCCGTTGACGATGACGGGGATGTCCACGTGCTCGCCGGCCATGCTGGCCAGGCGCGCCTTCAAGGATGCGCGCTCGGGCGTGCCCGGGGCGTAGCTGCGGATCGGTTCGTTGACGGCTGGCGGAACGCGGCGACGCGCAGAGAGCGACGCGATGGGGGTGTCGGACATGGGGAGAGTTTATGCCGGGATGCCGGCGCGACCACGGTAGGGACGGCTGTCCCCAGCCGTCCGCCATGCACGGGAAGGTAGGGCCGGGTGTCTCAGTGCCCGCGCGTGTTGTCCCACCTGGGATCGCCGCCGCGGGCGTTGGCCGGCAAGGTCTCCCACGGGTCGGCAATCATGCCGTTCAGGTCGTAGACCACCTTGCCGTCGCGCACGGTGAGTTCGCACGCGAGCCGCTCGGAGCCCTGGAGCAGGCCGCCGACCGGGTCGACGTAGCCGAATCGGCCCTTCTCCACGCGCAGCACGGCGATGTCGGCAGGAGCGCCCACGCCGAGGTGGCCGAGCGTATCGAGCTTGATCTGGCGGGCCGGGTTGGTGGTGGACATCCGGATCACGTCGGCGAGCGACAGCCCCATGGCCATGAACTTGCCCATGACATTGAGCTGGCCCTTCATGGCGGAGTTCATGCTGCTCGTGTGCAGGTCGGTCGAGATCGAGTCGGGCAGGAATCCGGCCTTCACCATCGGGATGGCCGCCGAGTAGCGGAAGCTCGCCCCGCCGTGGCCGACGTCGAAGACGATGCCGCGCTTGCGGCCGGCGATCATCGCTGCGCTCGGGCCCTTCGCCTCGGCGTCGTATTCACCCCGCACGCCGCCGTACATGTGCGTGAAGATGTCGCCCGGCCGCAGGTACTTCGTGAACAGGTCCATCAGCGTGCGGCCGGCGCGCACGTTGCCCCCGAAGTCGATCATCACGGGGATGTCGGCCTTCGTCCCGGCGATCACGGCCTGCTCGTAGGGCTTCCAGTCGGTGCCGTTGTAGTGCGCGCTCTTGATGCCGACGACGACGCCCTTGTGCTCGAGCGCCACCTTCGCCGTCGCCTCGCCGTCCATGTCGTCGCTGTTCTGCTCGATCTTGCCCGAGCCCATGCCATTGCCGACGATGTTCAGGAACGCGACCACGCGGGTCTTGGACTGGTCGATGATGCGCCGCTTGAAGTCGGGGAAGTTGCGCCAGCCCGGCGTGCCGGCATCGGCCACCGTCGTCACGCAGTTCCGGAAGGTGAAGCCGTCGGGATACACGCTCCAGTCGCCGCGTGCGTAGTCGCGAAGCGTCTCCCCCACGTAGGTGTGCACGTGGATGTCGATGAGCCCCGGCGTCACGACCAGGCCGCTGGCGTCCACGGCCTTCAGGGCCCGCGCCGCCGGGATGTCGGCTGCCACGGCGGCCACCCTGCCGTCCTTCACCGCCACGTCGCGTACGGCATCGATCCCGTTGCGCGGGTCGAGCACGCGCCCGCCCTTGATCAGGAAGTCGTAGTCGGGCGGCCCCTGAGCCGCGACAGGAAGCGCAACGACGAGCAGGGTCAGCAGCGGGAGGCGTCGCATGCGCGAGAGCATACACGCGTATCGTCCAACGCATGACGCCTCTGAGGTCAGGGCGCGGTCTCCTTGGGCACCGAAGCGCATGGCGCGAACGTGGCCGACCGCGCCGTTGCGATCGGAGGTAGGGCGGCGTGCGGACACGCCGCCCTACCTCCGTGCGGGATCTCCGAGCGCGAACGCGTAGATCACGCCGCCGCCTGCGATGGCCACGTGCTGTTGGCCATCGGAGACGTACGTCATCGGCGAACCGCGCCACGCCGCGTTGGCCGGAAATCGCCAGAGCCGCTCGCCCGTGCGTGCATCGAGCGCCGTGAAGGCGCCGTCGTCTTCGGCAACGAACACCAGGCCGGAGGCGGTCGCGAGCACGCCGCCCCACGTGTCGCCGTTGCCGACCTGCGGCAGCTCCCAGGCGATGCGCCCCGTCTGGATGTCGATGGCCCGGAGCACCTTGCCCCCCGTCTCAGAGGGGACCCGCGTCGTGCTGCCGCCGTAGAACGACTCGCCGGGCTCGAACCAGCGCGACGACTTGAGGTACACGCTGCAGCGCTCGAGCGCCTGCACGTAGTAGAGCCCCGTGTCGGGGCTGAACGCCGGCGACATCCAGTTGGTCGCGCCCTCGACCGAGGGACAGACCGTCGTGCCTCCGACGGTCGGCACCATGCCGGGCACCCGTTCCGGTCGGCCGTCGGCTCCCACGCCCCTGGCCCAGTTGAGGTTGCGCACGAAGGGATGCGCCAGCAGGAGGGCGCCCGTCTCGCGGTCGAAGACGTAGAAGAACCCGTTGCGATTGGCCTGCAGCAGCAGCTTGCGCGGCGCGCCCCGGAACGTCGCATCGGCCACGACGACGGTCTGCACGGCGTCCCAGTCGTTCAGATCGTGAGGAGTGAACTGGAAATGCCAGCGCAGGGCGCCGGTCTTCGGATCGAGCGCGAGCACGGCGTTGGACCAGAGGTTGTCGCCCTCACGCTCGTCGCCGTTGTAGTCGGGACAGGGGTTGCCGGCCGTCCAGAACAGGGTGTCGGTCGCGGCATCGTAGGAACCCGTGAGCCACGTGGCCGCGCAGCCGTGCGCGATGGCCTTGCCCTTCCAGGTCTCGGATCCCGGTTCGCCCGGCGCCGGCACCGTCCAGAACCGCCAGCGCCGCTGGCCTGTCGCGACGTCGTAGGCGGCGAGGAACCCGCGCACGCCCTCGTCGCCGCCCGAGATGCCCGACACCACCAGGTCACCCACGACGAGCGGGGCCGACGTGGCGCCGTAGTGCGCACGGTGGTCGGCCATGACCGTCTCCCACAGCACCTGCCCGTTGCCGCGGTGCAGTGCCACGAGGCGCGCATCGTCGGTGACCATGAACAGCCGGTCGCCCTGCAGCGCCACGCCTCGATTGACGGCGGCGCCGGCGTCGCCGATGACGCCCGGCGTGCGTGGGCGGCGGTACTGCCAGATCTGGCGTCCGCTGCCCGCGTCGAGTGCGTAGACCTCGTTGGGCGCGCCCACGTACATCACGCCGTTCACGACCAGCGGCGTGGAGCGGAGCGCACGGACGCCGGGCACGGTGAACGTCCAGGCCGGCTGAAGGCGAGCCACGTTGGCGGGCGTGATCTGCGCGTGTGGCGAGTGACGGTTGCCACCCGGATCGCCGTTGTAGGTGGCCCAGTCGCCGGCGTCCGGCGGCGCCACGGTGGCCCGCGGGGCCAGTGTCGGCATGGTCTCGCGCCCGAGCGGCTCGACCCTCGCGCCCTCGGCGCGCCGCACGGTGACCAGGTCGCCGTGGGAACGCAGCAGGTGCAGCGCGGTGGTGTCCTCGGCCAGCACCAGCCCGTCCACCGCCCGCCCGTCGCGGTGCGTCACCCGAACCCGGGGCCACGTCGGAGGTCGCCTCGCCGCCTCGGCCAGGGCGCGCACGTGTCGCGCAACCGCCGCGATGTCGTCGTCGGCCAACGGGATCGGGGGCATGCCGCCGCCGGGTACGCCGACGCGCACCACCCGTTCGATGTCGGCAACCGCACGCGACAGCCCGCGCGGAGGACTGACGATGTCGGGGCCGCGCTCGCCGCCACGGCCGTCGGCGCCGTGGCAGAGGGCGCAGCGGTCGGCGAAGAGTTGCGCCCCACGAGGACCGGCCGGTTGACCGTTCGCCGGACTGGCCGAAAGCCCGAGAGCCAGCACACAGGCCGCACCGCGCAGCGACATGAATGGGACGCCCATCAGGGGCAATCTACGCGATCTGCGCCATCCGCTCTCGCCCGGGTCGCCACGTCTCGTGCGCCCGCGAGGGCGAGCGGTCAGCGAGTTGGCCGCCGGACGCCGGGACGGCCGTCCCTACCAAACCCATGCCGGACGGCCGTCTCTACCCACCGGCGGTTGCCTTGCGTATCGCGCGGGCCAGGCCCCGCCAGCACATGCCGAGCGGCACGGCCAGCTCCATCCGGCGCACGTCGGTGTCGCTCATGGTCTGCCGATACGCGCGGCGGACGTCCTCGGCAAACCGCGCCTCGCGCTCGTCCTCGGAGAGCGCCTCGTCGGCCAGCAGGCCCCGGGCGATCCCCTGCATCACGTCCAGCCGGTCGAGCAACTCGGCCATGTGGGCCGCGACGGGCGTGACCGGTCCGAAGTGGGTCAGGAACAGCGCCGACGGCTGCCACTCGAGGATGCGGGCGATGCTGGCGTGCCAGAGCGCCACGTCGATGTCGGGCGGCGGGGTCGGCGGCATGACCGTGGCCATCTGGGCGGTGCGACAGCCGCCGACATCGCCGACGAAGGCGATGCGTGACGGCCGATGGAGGTAGCTCACGTGGTGCTGCGCGTGGCCCGGGGTGTAGGCGACGTCGAGTTCATGGCCCGCCACGACCAGCCGCTCGCCGCCCGTCAGCACGTGCAGGTTGGCCTGCGGAACCGGGGCGAACTCACCCCACAGCACGTCCATCTGGTCGCCGTAGAGCTGGGTAGCGCTCGCGATGAGCTTCTCGGGCGAGACCATGTGCCGGGCGCCACGCTCGTGTACGTACACCCGACAGCCCGGCCGTCGTCGAACCAGCGTGCCGGCCGCCCCCGCATGGTCGAGGTGGATGTGGGTCAGAAGGACCGCCTCGAGGTCGTCCAGTGAGAGGCCCCCCGACGCCAGATCGGCCTCGAGGGCCGCCAGATCGCTGGTCGGCCCGGGATCGACGAGCGCGAACCCCGCGGGTCCCTCGAGGACGGCCGTGGCGATGACCCCGGGCATGCCCCGGAACTGGCCGTCGGCGTAGCGAAGCTGGTGGGCGAGAACCCTCATGGCTGAATTATGACAATGCCGCGATGCCGGGAATGCCGCAATGCCGGGCGCTCCGAGCATTCCCCAGCATTCCCGGCATTCCGGCATCGCGGCATTCACATGTCCTTATACTGGTGAAGGAGCACACCACGCCGCGAATCGGGCCCCGGGGCATGCCCGTGGGCCGGTCAGCACGTCGATGACCGACACACGCAAGCAGGCAGGCGACCTCGTCCTCGAGCGCACCGAGAAACAGACCAAGGAGCCGGCGCGGTTCAAGGTGCTGCTCATCAACGACGACTACACGACGATGGACTTCGTGGTGGAGGTGCTCGAGACGGTGTTCCACAAGACCCCGGCCGAAGCGTTCCGCATCATGATGCAGGTGCACACGCAGGGGAAGGGCCTGTGCGGCGTGTACACCTTCGAGGTGGCCGAGACCAAGGTCGAAGCCGTGCACGAACTCGCCCGGCAGAACGGCTTCCCGCTGCGGGCGAGCCTGGAAGAAGAATAGGACCCGTCATGTTCAGTGCATCGGTCGAGCTCCTGCTGGGTGTGGCGTACCGCGAGGCCACCTCGCGCCGCCATACACACCTGACGCTCGAGCATCTTCTCTACGTGCTGGCTCACGACACCGAGGCCGAGCGCATCCTGGCGGCCTGCGGGGCCGATCTGCCGCGTCTGCGCTCCGAGCTCGACAAGTTCCTCCAGCAGAACATCGAGCAGTTCCCGCGGGGCGCCCAGAAGGAGCCCGAGCAGACGCTCGCGTTCCGTCGCGCCCTGCAGACGGCCGTGCTGCACGTGCAGAGCGCCGGCAAGAGCGAGGTGCAGGCCGGCGACCTGCTGGCCGCGCTGCTCCAGCAGAACCGCTCGTACGCTGCGCAACTGCTCGAGGGTCAGGGCGTCACACGCCTCGACGTGCTGAACTACATCAGCCACGGCATCTCGAAGGTGCCGGCCCCCGACGAACCCGGTGGCGACGAACGCCCGGCCACGGCCGGACAGGGCGACGAAGGCTCGTCCACCTCGCGCACGCCGCTCGACGCCTACGCGGTGAACCTCTCGCAGAAGGCGCGCGCCGGCATGCTCGACCCGCTCGTGGGCCGGTCGGCCGAAGTGCAGCGCACGATGGAGATCCTCTGCCGGCGGCGCAAGAACAACCCGATGTTCGTGGGTGAACCCGGCGTGGGCAAGACGGCCCTCGCCGAAGGCCTGGCGCAGCGCCTGCTGCAGGACGACGTGCCGGCCATCCTGAAGGACGCCGAGGTCTTCGCGCTCGACGCCACGGCGCTGCTCGCGGGCACGCGCTTCCGCGGCGACTTCGAGGAACGCTTCAAGGCCGTGGTCAACGCGCTCGCCAAGCGTCCGCGGCCCATTCTGTTCATCGACGAGATGCACAGCACCGTCGGCGCCGGCGCCACGACGGGCGGCACGATGGACCTGGCCACGCTGATCAAGCCGGTGCTGACCGCCGGCGACATCCGCGTGATCGGCGCGACGACGTTCGAGGAGTTCAAGCAGGTCGAGAAGGACCGCGCCCTGGCACGCCGACTCCAGAAGGTCGTGATCGAGGAGCCCACGGTCGACGAGACGGTCACCATCCTCAAGGGCCTCCGGAGCCGCTACGAGGATCACCACCTCGTCACGTACACGGATGCGGCCCTCGAAACGGCCGCCAAGCTCGCCGGCCGGCACCTGCGCGACCTGCGGTTGCCCGACAGCGCCATCGACGTGCTCGACGAGGCCGGTGCGATGCTGCGCCTGCAGGCGCCTGCCGTCGAGGCGCCGGCCGCCGACGCCACGGCTGCTGCGCCTGCGACGGGCGAGCCGCCGAAGACGGCGCCCCGGCAGGTCGTGGACGTGCCGGAAATCGAGCGCGTGATCGCGCGGATGGCGCGCATCCCCGACAAGCAGGCGCACGCCTCCGACAAGGAGCGGCTGCGCACGCTCGAGGAGCAGCTGATGCGCGTGGTGTTCGGCCAGGACGACGCCGTGAAGGCCGTCGCCCGGGCGATCAAGCGCGCACGTGCGGGCCTCGGGCAACCCGACAAGCCGGCCGGCTGCTTCCTGTTCACCGGCCCCACCGGCGTGGGCAAGACCGAGCTGGCGCGCCAGCTGGCGATCCACCTGGGCAACCAGTTCGTGCGCTTCGACATGTCGGAGTACATGGAGAAGCACGCGGTGGCGCGGCTCATCGGGGCCCCTCCCGGCTACGTCGGCTTCGAGCAGGGCGGCCTGCTGGTCGACGCGATCCGGAAGGATCCGTATGCCGTGCTCCTGCTCGACGAGATCGAGAAGGCGCACCCCGACATCTACAACATCCTGCTGCAGGTGATGGACCACGCCACGCTCACCGACAACACGGGGCGCAAGGCGGACTTCCGGCAGGTGATCCTGATCATGACGTCCAACGCGGGGTCGCGCGAGATGAGCCAGGCGATGGTCGGCTTCGGCGGGCCCGTGAGCGGCAAGGGCGCGGCGGGTCGCGCGAAGCAGGCCCTCGAGCGCATCTTCAGCCCCGAGTTCCGCAACCGTCTCGACGCCACGGTCACGTTCGGTTCGCTGTCACGCCAGACCGTCGAGACCATCGTCGAGAAGTTCATCCTGCAGCTCGAGGCGCAGCTGGCCGAGCGACGTGTGGCCATCGCGCTCGAACCGGAAGCGCGCGCGTGGCTCGCCGAGAAGGGTTACGACCCGGTGTACGGCGCGCGTCCGCTCGCGCGCGTCATCCAGGCCGAGGTCCGCGACCCGCTCACCGACGAGATCCTCTTCGGCCGCCTCGAACACGGCGGCAGCGTGACCATCGGCCTGAAGGACGGCGCGCTCACGTTCGACATCGTGAGCTCGCCGGCGCCCGCGGGGCGTGAGCCCGTCGACGCCTAGGTAGGGCGCGGTCTCCGACCGCGCCGCCGATGCCTCGACGGTTGGCGGTGGTGCCGAAACTCTGAAATCGTGCAATTCTGCAATTCCGTATGTCTGACCAGGAACCCGTGAAGGTCGTCGATCGCCGCTGGTGGGCCCGTGCGGTCGCCGAGGATGCGCCCGCGCCCGACACCGACGCGCCGTCGGTGTTCGAGAAGCCGTCCTACGTGCAGGAGCTGGAACAGCAGCTCGAGGCGAAGAACGAGCAGCTGCAGGAGTACGTCACCGCCGTCCACGAGATGCAGCGCGAGTTCGAGGCGATGCGTGCGCGGGTGCGGAAGGACGCGTCGCGCGACGCCGAGCTGAATCGCCGCGCCGTGTTCGCCGACCTCCTCGAGGTGATCGACAACCTCGATCGCGCGCTCGCCGCGGCACGGGCGGGCGGCAGCGCAGACCAGTTGGTGCAGGGCGTGGAGCTGGTGCGCCAGCAGTTCCTCCACAAGCTCGCGGGCTACGGCATCAGCCGCATCGAGCCGCTCGGCGAGCCGTTCGATCCCGAGGTCCACGAGGCCGTGACGACCGTGCCCGTGACCGCCGAGTACGCCGAAGGCATCGTCGCCGGCGTGGCTGCACCGGGGTACCTGATCGGCGACGACGTGCTGCGGCCGGCCGCCGTGGCCGTCGCCAGCGACGCCTAGCCCCTGAGCCCTGAGCCTTGAGCCCCGAGCCTGCTGTTCAGCCGAGCAGCAGGCGAACCAGCGCGTCGGCCGTGGGGGCCGGCCGCGCGTACGCCATCGACTTCGCTCGAGGCAAGCGACCGCGCCGTTACGGCATCAGAGCGGGTCGCGGTGACCGAGGAAGAAGATCCGGGGCGTGCGCTCTTCGGACGTCCGCTCGGCCACCATCTCGACGCGGAAGCCGGCCTCCTGGATGAGGCGCACCCAGGTGTCGCGCGGGAAGAGACCGCCCACGTGGGTCTCGGCCACCGACGACACCGACCCGTCGGCTTCCCGCACGATGAAGGCGTACTCGGTGGTCACCTGCGTGTCGGAGGGATCCGGGTCGTACGACCACTCGAGGTACCGGATGCCACGGCCGTCGGGTCCGTCGTGTCCCCCGCAGTCGGTGGAGGGCTGGAACGTCTCTGCCGTGTGGTCGGGCGCGAACAGCGCTAGGCCTCCCGGCCGGCAGTGCACGAACGCCGTCGCCATCGCCGACGCGAGGTCGGCTTCGGTGGTCATGTAGTCGATGGCGTCGTGCACGAAGACCGCGTCGAACGCCTGCGCCAGCCGCATCGTCCGCATGTCGGCCTGCACGTGGGCGCATTCGGGATTGAGGCGCCGCGAGCACGCCAGCATGCCAGCGCTCACGTCCGCCAGCGTGAGATCGAAGGCGCGCTTGAGGTGGACGGCATTGTGCCCGCCGCCGCTCCCGAGTTCCAGGACCGTGCGCACCGGGCGTATCGCCGAGCCCAGCAGGCGTGCGTACTCGCGAGCCTCGTCGGCGTACTCGTCTGGCGGCGAGACGAGGGGCCACCACCGGGCCAGGTCGTCGTAGAAGCGCCAGGGGACGGTCGAGGGAACGGCAGGCATGCGCGCGTGGGAACCCGCCTCATAGGACGCATCCGGGAGCACACCGGTGACCGAACCGCCGGTGGCTCCCGCCTGCGACAGGGAGTATCGGCTCGGACAAGGCCGCCGGCCGCCCGACCCAACCGCCGTGTACCCGTTCTCCGCACTCCCCACGGCATTGGCAACGCAAGCCGCATGCCGCGCCGAAACCGGGCTCCTGCGCGAACATGACGCGTCTCGAGCGGCCCGACCTTACGTGTGACGTAAGCGACTTTCGCGACGCGTAAGCCTTGGGGCCTGAGCCCCGCCCCCGCGCCCGTCGGACGCCGGGACGGCCGTCCCTACCCTCTTTCGCTGACGGCGTTCCGCTCACGCGCCATGCGTCAGTCAATCCCATGCTTCCCCAGGTAGTGCGACAGCGCACGCTGGCTGATGCCCAGCAGTTCGGCCGCGTCCTTCTTCACGCCGTGCGCCGCGCGCAACGCCGAGAGGATCGACTCGCGCTCGGCCCAGGCGAGATTCTCGTGCAGCCGCGCCGACGGCAGTCCCGTGCCGTCGCGCGACCCGGGCATCAGCCACACGAGCTCGCGCGTGATCACCGGACCCGTCGCGAGGACGACCGCGCGTTCCACCGTGTTCTCGAGCTCGCGCACGTTGCCGGGCCAGTCGTACGCCACCAGCGCGTCGATCGCATCGTCGGCCACGCGCAGGTCGGGCTTGCCGAGCGACGCTGCCAGCCGGCGGGTGAAGTGCTCCACCAGCAGCGGGATGTCCTCGCGCCGCTCGCGCAGCGGCGGAATGCGAATCGGGATCACGTTCAGCCGGTAGTAGAGGTCGTTCTGGAAGCGACCCTCGGCCGCGAGCTGCTGGAGGTCGCGGTTGGTGGCGGCGATGACCCGCACGTCCACGCGCTGCGTCCGCTCGGCGCCGAGCGGCTCGAACTCACGCTCCTGCAGCACACGAAGCAGCTTGGCCTGCACGCTCGCGCTGATCGTCGCGATCTCGTCGAGGAAGATCGTGCCGCCATCGGCCAGCGCGAACCGTCCCTTCCGCGCGTGCAGGGCCCCCGTGAACGCCCCGCGCACGTGCCCGAACAGCTCCGACTCCAGCAGCGACTCCGGCAGGGCGGCGCAATTGACGCGGATGAGAGGCTGCGTGCGCTCGGCGCTGCGATCGTGGATGGCACGGGCCACGAGCTCCTTGCCCGTGCCGGTCTCGCCCGTCAACAACACGGTGCTGCGGCTGCGAGCCACGCGGTCGACGAGCCCGATCACCTCCTGCACCGCGCGACTGCTCCCGACGATGCCGTACTGCCCGAACTGGGCACGCTGCTCCGAGAGGAGATAGCGGAGCCGGCCACGGGCCTGCTGCTCCTGCACCAGGAGGCGGACGTTGGCCAGGAACTCGTCGATGTCGAAGGGCTTCTGCAGGTAGTCGCGGACGCCGAGCTTCATCGCCTCGACCGCGTTGCGCACGGAGCCGTGCGCCGTCATCATCAGCACGGCGGGCCGATCGGCCTCGGGCACACTCGCGTGCAACTCGCGGACGACGTCGAGGCCCGTCAGCCCGGGCATCAGGTGATCGACGACGAGCACGTCGAAGGTGCCGGACGCGAGCATCCGCAGCGCCTCCTGGGGCGACGCCGTCGTGGTGACCTCGTGCGCATCCTCGCGGAGGGCTCGGCCGAGCGTCTTGAGGATCTTCTCCTCGTCGTCCACGAGGAGTACGGCGCCGCGCGTCATGCCGGCGATCCGTCCTGCGGAAGTGTGATGCGCACCGTGGTTCCTCCACCCGCACGCCGGGCGACTGCGATGGTCCCGCCGAGTCCTTCGACCACGTTGCGTGCAATTGCCAGGCCGAGTCCCGTCCCCTTGCGGCGGGTGGTGAAGTACGGCTCGAAGATCTGGTCGGCCACCGTGGGTTCGATGCCTGCGCCGGCGTCGTGGACCTCGATCACGATCGCGCCGCCGTCCCGCCGGGTGGCCAGCACCACGGGCGGACCGGCCGACGGCTGTCCCTCGGCCGCGCGGACGGCCTCGCGTGCGTTGGTCACCACGTTCACCAGCACGCCTCGCAGCCGATCGGCGTCGGTGTCGACGACGTCGGCATCCTCGCCCAGGTCGAGCGTCACCGGCGGCTCCGGCTCTGCCGCCAGGCAGGCCTCGACGGCCTGGCGACAGATGGCCTGCAGCGAGGCGCGCGCGACGTCCAGTTGCACCGGGCGCGCGAAGTCGAGCACGTCGTTGACCACCCGATCGAGGCGCTGAACCTGCTCCTCGATGTCGGTCGCGGCATCGGAGACTGCGGGGTCGTCGTGCCGACCGAGTCCGCGCAGTGCACCGCGCACGATCATCAACGGATTGCGGATCTCATGGGCGATCACCGTCGAGAGCCGCCCGAGCGCCGAGAGGCGGTCGCGTTCGGCCGCCTGCTGCTGGAACCGCCCGATTGCCGCGGTCATGGCATCGAACGCGCCGGCGAGCACCCGGACGTCCTCGTCGTCCCAGGCGTGAGGGATCGAGGCCCGTGAGGGGCGCCGCGTGAGGTCGCCCGTGCGCGTCATCTCCCGCATCGACGCGGTGAGGCTGGCCAGCGGGCGCGTGATCGACCGGGCGACGGCGTAGCTCGCCAGGCTGGCCGCCAGCGCCGTGAGCACCGCGATGACGGCCAATGCCAGCCGCACGCTGCGCAGCGTGGCCTCGGCTTCCGTCGTCGGGCGGAGCACCACGAGGCGCAACGGCGCCGCTCCACCGGCGGCCTCCGCGGGCAGGGCCTTCAGCGTATGCGCCTGCCAGGCGTACCGGGTCTCTCCGAGCACCAGAATCCCGGACGTGGCGTCGGTCAGCGCCGCCTCTATGGGTGCGACTGCGACGGTGCCGAGCGACGAGGCCAGCACGCGGCCTCCCAGGGCGAAGGCCAGCTCGCTGCCCGTGGCGTCGCGAAGCTCACGCGACCGCATGTCGTCGAGCAGCGTGCCGGTGTCGAGCACGCCGAGATGCTCCACCGTATCGACCCCGATGACGATGGGCACGCTCACGGTCTGCAGCACGCCGCGCGGATGCGCGAGTGTGGCCAGGGTCGCAGGCCCGTCGGCACGAACCGGCCCGGGGCGTCGGTCGGCCACCGCGCCGCGCACGTCGCCGGCGGTGTACAGCGGCACGCCGTCGGCGCCGCGCACGATGAGCACGTCGGCGCCGATGTCTTCGCGGTAGCTCGACACGATGGGCGCGACAGTCGGGGCATCGCCGGTCGCAATCGCGGCCTTGAGCTTCGGCAGGTCGGCGACGAGGCGCGCGAGGCGCGTGGACGTGTCGACGCCCTGCAGGCGCTGGCGCTCGACGAGCGCGATCGTCTCGTCGAGGCGCGCGGCCATGGCGCCCTCGTGCTCCCGGGTGAGGCGCGCGCTCACGAAGAACATCGCCGCGCCAATCGACAGCGTGGACAGCAGGACGCAGACCAGGAACAAACGGTTCGAGAGCGACCCGAGCGCGCGCATCACGGCACCAGGAGGTCCACGGTCGTCGTCTCGCCGGCCCGCACGGTGGCCGGGCGCGTCACGCGCACCTCGCCCTCGTACCATCCCACGATCGTGTAGCTGCCCGGAGGCACCGGCGGCAGCTCGTACTCGCCGTCGGGCCCCGTGACGACGAAGAAGCGGTGCTGGAAGACGACGATGAACGCGTTCATGTGCGAGTGGATGTCGCAGAAGACGCGCACCACCCCGGGCCGGTCGAAACGGACGGCCTTCGACCGGCCGACCGCGTAGCGCCCGAGGTCGAACCGGCGCGTGGCCGAGAGCGAGAACACGTTGTGGTAGATGCGGTCGTTGTTCGGGAAGTCCACCGTGGTGCCCGTGCGGATGGCGAGGACGTGCGGCACGAAGGTCTCGTTGCGCTGGTCCATCCGGGCGCGTGCGCGGATCGGCTCTTCGAAGGCACCGGCGGGCGCAGACTCGAGGTAGACGATGCCCGCGCGGGGCGTGCGATCGCGCCCTGGTGAACGGGGGTCCACCAGGGCGGGCCGGCGATCGGTCGTGGCGGCTGCGGGCAGGATGAAGCGGCCGCGAATCACACCCGACGACGGCTGGGGCTCCGCCGGCCGGGCGATGACGAGCGCCAGGCCGAGCGAGGCCACTGCCGCCCACCGGGGGGTCAGAACCATGCCACCACCTGCAACGCGCCGAGGTCGCTGGCCCGCACCCGCCCGCCGTCGCGGCGATTGCGCTGCCAGACCGCCTTCACGAGCGCGTGGCGATGCACGCGCCAGCCGCCGCCCAGTTCGAGGCGCCAGACCTCCGCATCCCACGTGACCGGTCCGCGCGACGTCTGGATGGTCGAGAAATCGAGTCGATCGGCGCGGCCGGCCACGTACAAGCCGGGTACCAGCGTGTAGCGCACCTCGAGCATCGACGCCCGCGTGTCGAGCGGCCTGGCGGGCGCGCCGCCGAACGCGGGCTGCTCCCAGCGATTCCACAGGAGCTCGCCACGCACGAGCCAGCGGTCTCGCGAGATCTCGACGTCGGCTCCATATGCCTCCTGTCGATAGCTTCGGGCCGTGGTGCCCGGGGCCACGAAGGGTTCGAGGGCGTCGGCCACGTAGGGGCCGGAAGCCACCGACCCGCCGACGGCAAGCGACGGCAGGGGCGTCAGGACGACCCGACCCGCCAGTTGCGCGCCGCCGTTGTCGTCGGAGAGCCGAGGGTCGCCGAGGGTTCCTTGTGTGACGGCGCCGTAGACCGTCGCAAGGGGGCCCTCCCAGCGCACCTGCAGTCCCGTGTCCCAACGCAGCGCATTGGCAAGGGGCAGGCCCGGTGCCGGCGCCGGATTGCCCACCGAGTAGGTCGTCTCCCAGCCCCGTCCGCGCATCGTGGCCAGTTCGTCGGTCGTGGCCGGTGCCGCGTCGCCTCGGCTGGAGGTCAGGTACTGGTACCCGAGGGGCATCCCGATGAGCGGGTTGTCGGTGACGTAGAGCCGGCGCGGGTAGGACCCGAAGGTGGGCGGCACGCGGCCGACGTGGATGTCGAGGGCGTGGGTCAGCCAGGGCCGGATGCGGGCATACAGCGCGTAGGCCTCGGGCCGCTCGAGCTGAAGTGTGCGGATCTCGGTGAGCACCGCGATGCGCCGCGAAAGGGTGACCTCGGCGAGCAGCGACAGGCGGACCGAGCGGACCGTGCTGTTCTCGTAGTCGGAGTAGTTGAACCAGCCCTCCTCCTCGGCACCGAGCGTCGACGCCGAGACACTCGCCTCGCCCCCCAGGCGAATCCTGTCGCGCAGGCGCTGACCCGCGGCGCTTTCCTCCTCCTGCGCCGCGCAGGGCGCCGCGCTGCCCGCGAGCGCGAGGAGGAGCAGGACACGCCTGACCATGAGGAAGAGAGCATATCCTTCCCTCATGCGCGTGGTCGTGTTCGGCGGTGGTGTCGTTGGCGAGGCCGTGGCCTGGGACCTGACACGGGTGTCACCGGTCGCCCAGGTGACCGTCGTCGACGCGGATGCCGCGCGGCTCGCGCAGTTGGCTGCGCGCCTCGGCGTCGCCACGAGGCGCGCCGACCTGCGCGACGTAGACGCGGTGCCTGCGCTCGTCGCCGATGCGGACGTCACGGTGGGGACACTGCCGAGTCACCTCGCCCTGCCGCTGATTGCGCAGATGGCCGAGCGTGGTCGGCGTCACGTGGACGTGAGCTTCCTGGGCGAGGATCCGCGGCGGGCCGACGCGATCGCGCGCGCCGCCGGCGCCGTCGTCGTGTACGACTGCGGCGTGGCGCCGGGCCTGAGCCACGTGCTGGTCGGTGACGCCGCGCGCACCATCACCGCGGATGCGGACGTCACGATCGACGTCGGCGGCCTGCCCGTCGACCCGACGCCGCCCTTCTTCTACAAGGCGCCGTTCGCTCCGGCCGACGTCATCGAGGAGTACACGCGCCCGGCCCGCCTGGTTCGCGACGGGCGTCCCACCGTGCTCCCTGCGTTGAGTGAACCCGACACGCTCGAGGTGCCCGACCTCGGGACGCTCGACGCATTCAACACCGATGGACTGCGCAGCCTCGTCGACACGATACCGGCCCGCTCGATGGTGGAGCGGACGTTGCGGTACCCGGGCCACCTCACCGTGATGCGTGCGCTGGCCGAGGGCGGCTTCTTCGACGACGCGCCGATCGACGTCGGCGGGGTACGCGTCTCGCCGCGCGCGGTCACCTCGGCGTTGCTGTTCCCGCGTTGGCGCTACGCGCCCGGGGAACGCGACCTCACGGTGCTGCGGGTCGATGTCGAAGGCCGGGCCATGGGTGGCGGCTCGCGGCACGTGGCCTGGTGGCTGGTGGATCGCCCCGATCCCGACAGCCCACTGAGCAGCATGGCCCGCACGACAGGCTGCCCTGCCGCCATCGTCGCGCGCTGGCTCGCCGACGGCACGTTCGCGACGCCGGGCGTGCATCCGCCGGAACGCCTCGGCCTCGACGGCCACGCGGACGCACTGCTCACCGCACTCGGGCAACGGGGAGTGCGCGTGACGAGGACTGAGGACTGAGGAGGGAGGACGGAGGTAGGGAGAGGACGGAGGAAGGGGCGAGGGCGGAGGGGAGAGGGCGGGGGCGGAGGGGACGTGGTGAGCCCGCTGGTTCGCGTATGATATGTCCGATTCGGACACATATCATGAGCACTCCCCCGCTGAAGCCGGGTCCACTCCACGTCCTGCTCGCGCTGGCGCACCAGGATCTCCACGGGTACGCGCTCCTGCGGACCGTCCACGAGCAGTCGGGAGGGCGGGTGTCCTTGCGTACCGGCTCCCTCTATCGGCACCTCGCCGCATTGATCGACGCGGGGCTGGTGACGCAACTCGACAACGCGGCTGAAGACGACGCACGGCGCAGCGTGTACTACCGGCTCACCTCCAGGGGCCGCGCGATGCTCGCCGAGCAGCGGACCTACCTGTCGGAGCTGACCGGACTGCTGGATGCGCTCGCCCTGCCACGTCCGCGGAGTCGCGCGTGACCGCGTCGGGGTCCGGCGGACTCCCCAGGGTGCGACGCGCGTACCGGGCGCTGCTGCGCCTCACCTGTCCAGCCTCGTACCGTGAGCGCTTCGGGCGCGACATGGAGGACACGTTCGCCGCCGAGTGGGCAGACGCCCGTTCGCGCGGCGGCCTCGCCCCGGTGCGCTGTGCGCTGCTGGCCACCTGGGACGCGCTGCGCAGCGGTACCGCGCTCCATGCCGGTGTGGCCGCCGACGCGATCGGCCGGCCTCGCTTGCGCCTGCCGAACCCGGTGCCCCTTGCCCTGACCACGCTGGCGTGCGGGACCAGCCTGGGGCTGGCCATGGCGGTCACCCACGTCGTGACGCTCGTGGCTCGGCCCGCGCTGGGAGTGCGGGACCAGTCGCGTGTCGTGGCGGTGTATCGGGTCGATCCGCTGTCAGGGTTGACGGGCTCGCTGTCGCTCGACGATCTCGATCGGCTGCGTCTCGATGCCGACTCGCTCGGGATGGTCGCGGGATACCTCCGCATGCCCGTCCAGGTGCGAACGGGCGCTCGCACGCGCACCGTGGTGGCAGAAGTCGTGTCGGAGGACTTCTTCACGACCCTCGGTGTCGGCCCGGGCCAGCGCCCCAATCGCCCTGGCGAGGTGTGGCTCAGCGAACGGCTCGCACGCGCGACCGATCCGACGACGACCGGAGCCGTTGTCGTCAACGATGTCGCCTACACCCTGGCAGGCACGGTTCCGGCCACGTTCCTTGGCGTCAACTTCGACTGGCATCAGGCGCCCGATCTGTGGATCTCGACGGCAGACATCCGACAGTTGCACGCGGGCTTCAGGGCGCTAGACGACGCACGGCTGCGCCACGCGCCCATGCTGGTCGTCGTCGCGCGACCGCGGGCCGGCGCGTCGCTCGCCCGGGTGTACGCCGAAGTGGACGCGGCGCTCCGCGTGGCTGGCAGCCCGGCGACGACACCTGGATCGGTGAGCCGCGTCCTGCCGATCGATGAGGCGACCACACACCCGATGCAACGCCAGAGGGTAGTTCGCGGCCTGGCAGTGCTGGGTGTGGTCGCGGCCATGGCGTACCTGCTGGCCGTCAGTACGCTCGTGGCGTACCTGGCCGCCACGGTGCTGGCCCTCGACCGCGAGCATGCGCTGCGCGCCAGCCTTGGTGCGACGACCGCGCGCCTGTGCCGCCAGACCGTCGCACGGACCCTGATCGCCCCGTTGGCCGCGATGACGGTGGCGATTGCGGTCATGCACCTTGCCCTCCGTGATGGCGCACAGGCCCTGACCTGGCTCGGCGTGCCGGCATTGTCGGCCGTGGCGCACGTGCCCACCTGGCGTCTCGGTGCCACGGTCGTGGTGACGCTCGCCTCGACGGCGCTCCTGGCCTATGCGGGTGTGGTCCTGCGCGTGCGGCGCCTGGCCCGCAGCCCGACCACCGTGCTCCGGGATCCGCAAACCGTGGCTGCCGGTCGATGGCGGCTCGGCATCCTCTGTCTCCAGGCGGCCATCGCGGCGTCCGTCGCCATACCGTGCGCGCAGTACACGGCCGCCTGGTACGCCGCCGCCGCCGCGTCACCGGGCTTCGACACGACACACCTGAGCCTGCTGGACCTGGAGCACACGCGTCGACAGGGCAGCGACATGCCCGAGGAGGACGTGCCCCAGCGGATCCTGGGCGAGCTCGGTGCCATGCCAGAGGTCCACACCGCCGCCATGGCGTCGTTCGGTCCGTGGTCCCGGTTCCGCGCGAACGGCCAGTTGAAGGCCCGCCAGGGCAACGTCGACACCGCGCTGCCGGTCGAGTTCAACGCCGTGAGCGACGAGTACTTCGAGGCCCTCGGGATCGCGGCCGTCTCCGGCCGGACGTTCGCATCCGGCACCCGCGCGGAGAACCGCCAGGCGGTCGTGATCAACCGCACGGCCGCGGAGTCACTCGGTGGCCCCGCGCGCGCCATCGGGACGACGATGGCACTCGCTGGCTCGTCGGGCTACGAGGGATCAGCCACCGTTGTCGGCGTGGTGGCGAACCTCACCTACCACCTGCCCTGGGAGTCCCCGGTGGCCATGGTCTACGTTCCGCTCACGCGGACCACTCCTCCGCACCTCACCGTCGTCGTGCGGACACGCTCGCAGCCGACCGCGGAGCTGCACCGATCGATCGCCGCGGCCATCGAGCGCGCGAGCCCCTCGGCGGCCGTGAGTCGAACCGTGACCTGGCGGGGCCACGTTCATGCCGTCCTCGCCGGCGAGCGGCTGCTGGCCACGCTGCTGGTCGTCCTGGGGCTGGTGACGGCCGTCGCATCGGCGATTGGGCTGTGGAGTGCCCTGCATGAGCAACTGCACGCACAGACCAGGCACACCGCCATCCGCGTGGCGCTCGGCGCGACGCTGCGCTTCCTGGTGGGCCCGGCGATGGGCCGACCCGCTGCGGCCATGGCGGTCGGCCTGGCCGTGGGTGTCCTGGCCGGACTGCTGGTCAATCAGCACGTCATCCTGCATCCCGGCGCGCGGGGACCGTGGCTGTGGGCGATGACCTTCCTCGTCCTCCTGGTGGCCATGCAGGTGTCCGGTGGGATCGCCGTGGTGCGCACCCTGCGCGATGTCCGGCCGGCCCCCCTCCTGCGTCAGACGTCCTAGACTGAGGTCACTCGAGTCTCCCCATGACGCACGTGACGCGCGTGAGCCTCGTCGTCCTCGCTGCGGCCTGTGCGATTGCAGAGGTCGGCGGTGCGCCGCGGCAGGAGCCGTCGTTCCGCGTCGCGTCCGAGCTGGTCGTGATCGACCTGGTGGCCGTCGATCGCGAGGGGCGCTTCATCGCCGATCTCCGACCTGACGAGATCGAGGTGAAGGAGGACGGCAAGCGGCAGGCCGTGCAGCTGCTCCGCCTGGTGGGGTCGCCGGCTCCCGCTTCCGCCGTGCCGTCAGCTGGGGCGCGCGCCGACCAGGCAACCGCGCGGGCCGCGGACACGTCCACCGCGCCGGCCGGCACCGCCGACACCCCGCCGCGACGACTCGCCATCGTCGTGGACACGCTGTCGTTGTCGATAGACGCCGTCCCGAGGGTTCGTCAGGCACTGCTCGACGCCCTCGACGACCTGCCCGATGGGCTGCCGGTCCTGGTCGCCACCATCGGCCCCGCTCTACAGGTCGTGCACCCGTTCACGACCGACAAGGCCGTGTTGCGCCGCGCAGTCTCGGCGTTGCCCGTTCAGCTCGACCCGCCAGCCGGTGTGCAGCGTGTGTTCGACGCCATCGACCGACTCTGCGCGTCGGCCGTCGACCAGCAACGCGTCGTCGAGACGGCCGTCGAGGCCGCCGAACAGCTGATCGTCGACGCGCAGGCACGGGGCAGCGCCACCTCCGAGTCGCTGGCCGTGCTCGCCGATCGCCTGGGTGCGCTCCAGGGCCGCAAGCACCTCGTCTTCTACTCGTCAGGACATGCGATGAGCCCTGTCGCGCAGGCCATCGATGCGGTCAGCGCCGCCGTCACCGCCTGCACGGGCCTCGACCCCATGGTGGTGCGGCGAGAGGCCTCGTCGGCGCTGGGCCGACTGACCGGTCGTGCGGCGTCGGAAGGCCTGCGGACCGCAATCGAACGGGCCAACCGGGCCCAGGTCGCGTTCTACACCCTCGACCCGTCCGGGGTGGCGACGAGCGCGATCATGCCCTCGACGCGCGGCACGGCGCAGACCGGCGGCGCCGGTCCGATGATCGCGTTTGCCGGGCTCCGTGCCGACGCGGGACGCGACTACGTCGAGGGCCTGGCGGCAGAGACCGGCGGGCTCACGATCAAGTCGAACGACATGGCCGCGGTGCTGCGGCGTGCCTGGGAGGACGCCGGCCAGTACTACCTCGTGGGCTACCCACCGCCTGCAGCCAGGGGCAGGGGGGAGGTCCGGAAGATCAGCGTGTCGGTGAAGCGGCGCGGCGCCTCGGTGCGCTACCGCAAGGGATACATCACGGAACCGCCTGTCGCCGCGCCCCGGGCGGTGACGCGCGCCGAGGGCACGCTCGACGCATCACCCGCACTGCCGGTGCGGCCTGCCCGCGAGGACACGGTCACGCCGCCCCGGTCGGCCGACCCTGGCGACGCGGTCGCCGGCCAGGCCACCGACCTGCTCGCCCGCGCCGCCGCGTACGTGGACGCCTTCGTCGGGCGCTTCTCGAACGTGGTGCTCGAGGAGTCGCTCACACAGACCCATACGACCGCCCCCAGCACGCTCGGGGGGCGCTACTCCCGCGTCCTCACGCCCGGGACGACAACGAAGCGGCAGTTGCGATCGGAGTTCCTGCTCGTGCGTCCGCCGTCCACGGTGTTCTGGCTCTCGTTCCGCGACGTGGTGGAAGTGGATGGTCGGGTCGTGGGCGACAGGCAGCACCGTCTGGAGCAGTTGTTCCTCCGGAGCCCGCGATCGGGGCTCGCGGAAGCCCAGCGGATCGCCACGGAGGGCACGCGCCACTTCCTCGGGACACGCACGCGCACCACCACGAGCCCGGTCTTCGCACTGGCGTTCCTGCAGCCGCACTACCACTCGCGCTTCCGCTACCGGCTGGAGCCGCCCCGAGGGACCGCAGAGACGCCGTTTCGCGTGCTCACGGCCGAGGAGGTGCACGTGCCGACGCTGCTGCGCACGGAGACCGGCGACAACCTGCCCCTCAGGGGGCGATACGACGTCGACCCGGCAACGGGCACCGTGCTCGCGTCGGAGGTCGCGGTCAGGACCATGGGCGAGAGCGTCGTGCTGCGGACACGATTCGCCTTCGACGAGCGCACGCAGACGTACGTGCCGACGGAGATGACCGAGGAGCACCTGATGCGCAGCGGCGAGCGCGTGTTCACGGTGGCCCGATACGGGCGTGTCCGTGCGTTCTCGGTGACCACGACGGAAGCCGTCCCCTGAGCCCCGAGCCCTGAGTCCTGAGCCCTGAGTTCTGAACCCGACTGTCCGTTTCCGGACACTCGTTCGTCCAACACCGAACGGCCGGGCTAGCGGAATCGCGTGAAACCGCGCTCGATTCCGGCACGACCGTTGCTCTAGTCAGGGGCGTGGATCGCCCCATCGAAACCTCCGTCCGCCGGCGCGCGCAGGTCAGGCGCTGGCTTCCCGTCACCGCGGTGCTCGTCGTGCTGGCCTCGGCTTTCGTCTGGGGCGCCGACCTGCTGCGCCCGTCGGTGCGCCGCGACCGCGTCCGTACGGCCCGCGTGGAAAGCGGACCGCTCGAGGCCTCACTGACGGCGTCGGGCACGGTCGTGCCCGCCATCGAACACGTCATCTCGAGCCCCATCGACGCCCGCGTGCTCGCGGTGCTGCGCCGCGTGGGCGACCAGCTGAAGGCCGGCGACCCGATCGTCCGCCTCGACACCAGCGATTCCGAGCTCGAGGCCGAGAAGCTGCGGCAGAACATCGCGCTCAAGGGCAACGAGCAGATGCGCACGCGGCTCACGCTCGAGTCGCAGCTCATCGAACTCGACGGGCAGATCAAGTCCAAGGATCTCGAGCTGCAGGCGCTGAAGGCCGCGCTGGCCAGCAACCAGGCGCTCGCCAAGGAGGGGCTCGTGTCACAGGAGGTGCTGCGCGAGTCGGAGCTCAAGGCGGCGCAGGCTGCCGTGGATCTCGCCCGCCTGAAACAGAGCCGCGTGAACGCCGAGGCGACCAACCGCGCACAGCTCGACGGGCTGTCGCTCGAGCTCCGGTCGCTGCAGGCCGAGGACGCCCAGCAGCGGCGGCTCCTCGAACTGACGACGACCAAGAGCGACCGCGAGGGCGTGCTGACGTTCGTGCTGGACGAAGAGGGCGCGCTGGTGCGCAAGGGCGACGTGGTGGCGCGGGTCGCCGACCTGTCGGCCTTCCGCGTGGAGGCCACGACCTCCGACGTCAACGCCTCCCGCGTGTCGGTCGGCCAGGCCGTCACGGTTCGGCTCGACGACCGCGTCAGCACCGGCCGCGTCAGCATCGTCGAGCCGCAGATGCAGAACGGCGCACTGCGGTTCGAAGTGGCGCTCGACGAGCCCGACGCCGCGTGGCTGCGCGCCAACCTGCGCGTGGACGTGCAGGTCATCACCGACCGCAAGGCCCGGGTGCTGCGCGTGGCGCGAGGGCCCTTCGCACAGGGCGGTGGCGCACACCAGGTCTTCGTGCTGCGCAACGGCCGCGCCTATCGCACGCCGGTCCGCCTGGGCGTGTCCAACTTCGACTACTTCGAGATCGTGGACGGCCTCGCCGAGGGCGACGAGATCATCGCGTCCGACATGCGCGACTACGAGACGACACCAGAGATTCGCGTGAAATAGGCCATGGTGCGAGGCGGTGCGGTGTCGGTCGGCTGGGGCCAGCCGACCCTACCAACCCCGCTACCCGCTTCCCGAGACCCGCTACCCGCTACCCGCTACCCGCTACCCGCTACCCGAGAAACGACCATGATCCACCTCGAACAAATCCAGAAGGTGTACCGGACCGACCGCATCGAAACGGTCGCACTGGCCGACATCAACCTCGAGATCGAACAGGGCGAGTTCGTCTCGATCATGGGCCCCTCGGGCTGCGGCAAGAGCACGCTGCTCAACCTGATGGGCCTGCTCGACGAACCGAGCGACGGCAAGATCCGGCTGAACGACAAGTGGGTCGAGTCGTACCGCGATCGCGATCTCGCGAGGATGCGCAACCGCGACATCGGCTTCATCTTCCAGACGTTCCACCTGATTCCCGACCTCAAGGTCGTGGACAACGTGGAACTGCCGTTGCTCTATCGCGCCGGCAGCGCGAAGCAGCGGCGCGAACTCGCGCTGGAGGCGCTCGACCGCGTGGGCCTCAGCTCGCGCGTGAACCACTTCCCGTCGCAGCTGTCCGGCGGACAGCAGCAGCGCGTCGCGATCGCCCGCGCCATCGTCGGCAAGCCCATCGTCCTGCTGGCCGACGAGCCCACCGGCAACCTGGACTCGGCCATGGGCGACGAGGTCATGGGGATCCTCGAGAAGCTCAATCGCGAGGGCACGACCATCGTGATGGTCACGCACGACCCCCAGAAAGCCGAGCAGACGCATCGCATCGTCCGCCTCTTCGACGGGCGGCAGGTGCAGTGAGCGCGGCGAAGGCCGCGCTCACCGGTAGGGCCGGCTGTCCCAGCCGGCCGTCACCACGGTTCGGCCAAACCAGCTGGGACAGCCGGCCGTCACCACGGTTCGGCGAAACGAGCTGGGACAGCCGGCCGTCACCACGTTTGGCAGGACCAGAGACATCATGCTGACCAACTATCTGAAGCTCGCGTGGAAGGTGCTGCAGCGCCGCAAGGTCTTCACCGCCATCAGCCTGTTCGGCACGTGCTTCACGCTCGTGGTGCTCACGGTGGCCGTGGCGCTGTTCGACCACACGTTCTCGCCGATGGCGCCCGAGGTGCACCTCGATCGCACGCTCGTGATGGACACGGCGCGCATGCAGGGCGGCGACAACACGTGGCAGAGCCCGCCGGGCTATCGGCTCATCAACGAGTACGCGCGCAATCTTCCCGGCATCGAACTCATGACCGTGCAGACGGGCGGCACGACGGCGACCTCGTTCGTGGAGGGCCGCAAGATCGAGTCGACGCTGAAGCACACCGACGCCGAGTTCTGGAAGGTCTACCAGTTCACCTTCCTCGAGGGATCGCCCTATGTCGAGGCCGACGTCCGGAGTGCGCGGCTGGTCCTGGTGATCAACGAGACGAGCCGGAAGCGCTACTTCGACGGCCAGCCGGCCGTGGGCCGCTACATCGACGCCGACAGCCAGCGCTTCCAGGTGATCGGCGTCGTGGCCGACGTCCCGTCACTGCGGACGCCGTCGGCCGATCTCTACGCCCCGCTGACGACCCAGAAGTCCAAGGGGTGGGAGGACGAATACCTCGGCAACTTCACACCGGCGTTCCTGCTCGCACCGGGCGCGCGGGCGGAGGACGTGCGCGCCGAGTTCCTGTCGCGGACCGCGACGTGGAAGGCCCCGGCCGGCACGCAGTGGAAGACGCTGTCGGCGCCGCTCGAGACCCGGTTCGAACGCACGGGACGCTTCTTCTACCCCGGACGCACGGAGTTCGACCGAACGTACGGAGGCTTCGCGCGCGCGATGCTCTCGTTCGGGGCGCTGCTGTTCATGGCGCTGCCCGCCATCAATCTCGTGAACCTCAACGTCAGCCGCATCATGGAACGCGCGTCCGAGATCGGCGTGCGCAAGGCCTTCGGCGCGTCGAGCCGTACCCTGGTGGTGCAGTTCGTGGTCGAGAACCTGGCGCTCACGATCATCGGAGGATTGCTCGGCTTCGTCATCGCCGGTTTCGTGCTCGATGCCATCAACGACAGCGGCCTGATCCCGTATGCGAACCTGTCGCTGAACCCGCGCATCTTCCTGTGGGGATTGGGCCTGGCCGTCGTGTTCGGGCTGCTCTCCGGTGTCTATCCCGCCTGGCGCATGTCGCGTATGCACCCGGTCGCCGCTCTGAAGGGAACGAGGTAGGCCATGGCCCTGCACCTGTTGAAGTTGATCTGGAACCGCAAGCGCGCGAACTTCCTGATCATCACCGAGATCCTGTTGTCGTTCCTGGTGCTGGCCGGCGTCACCACCGTTGCCGTCCACTACTGGCGGAACTACCAGGCGCCGCTCGGGTTCTCGTACGAGCGCATCTGGGACGTGGTCGTCCGCGTGCCGCGCGGGCTCGAGTCCACGCCGGCCGAGAACCGCGAGCGGCTGGCACGGTTCCAGAGGCTGATCGAGGCGGCGCGGCAGATGCCCGAGGTCGAGTCGGTGAGTCACGTGCGCATGCCGTCGTTCCGCAACTGGACCTGGAACAGCGACATCCAGTTGCCCGACGGGCGACGCGTGGAGTTCAACGGCAACGGCGCCGGCGACGAACTGGCAGAGACGCTCTCGATCCCGGTGGTGGACGGGCGCTGGTTCTCGCGCGAGGACGTCGGGCAGAACTGGGATGCCGTCGTGCTCAACGCCGCCATGGCGCGCGAGGTGTTCGGCACCGAGCAGGCAGCCGGCAGGATGATGCCCCGCCGCGAGACGCCACCCCGGCCCGGTGACGGGCCGCCCGACCGGCCCCAGCGTGTGGTGGGCGTCATCCAGGACTATCGACAGTTCGGCGAGTACTCGACGCCCGGCAACTACATGATCACCCGCAACGACATCGTGTCGGAGGCGGCCGTGCCGGCAGCCCCGGCAGGGGCGCCGCAGGCCGATGGTGCCGCGACACCGACGGCGACCCCCACGGCAGCCGCGCCCCCCGATCGCGTGAGGGCCGAGATCCCCGGCGCCATCGTGCTGCGCCTGCGGCCGGGCGTGACGGCAGACTTCGAGGAGAGGCTCGTGAAGGCTCTCCAGGGCATCGCGCCGGACTGGGGCTTCGTCATGACCCCGCTCGAGAGCGTGCGTTCCCAGTACCTGCGCGACAACTACCTGACGCCGCTCGCGATCATGGGCATGGTGGCGGCCTTCCTCCTCCTGATGGTGGCGCTCGGCCTGAGCGGCGTGCTCTGGCAGAACGTCACGCAGCGCATCCGCGAGTTGGGCCTGCGCCGCGCGAAGGGTGCCGACCGCGCACGAATCAAGTGGCAGATCTTCCTCGAGCTGGCGCTCATGACGGGCATCGCCATCGGCATCGGCCTGGTGCTGCTGGCGCAGTTGCCCATGTTCGGCTGGCTGGGATCGGTGCCACCAGCGCTCTACGCGACGAGCCTGGCCCTGGCCGCCGTGCTCCTCTTCCTGCTCACGTCGTTCTGCGGCTGGTACCCCAGCCAGCTCGCCACCAGCATCCCGCCCGCAGAAGCATTACGCTACGAATGATCGCAACCCGGCAGGGCGCGGTCGCCGACCGCGCCGCCATGGATTGCGGCCGCGTGGGACACGCGGCCCTGCCTCGAGCCCTCGGCACTCCCATGACCACGCCCCGCCCAGACACCGCGCCGATCCTCATCGCCGACGACGACGAGGCGGTGCGGGCGTCGCTGGCGCTGCTCCTGAAGCAGGCCGGCTATCGCACGCACGCGGTCGGCACGCCCGATGCCGCGCTGACCTGGCTCGCGCAGCATCCCTGTGCCCTGGTGCTGCAGGACATGAACTTCTCGCGGCGCACGTCGGGTGAGGAAGGACTCGAGCTGCTCCGCGGCATCCGTGAGGCCCACCCGCTGCTCCCGGTGATCCTCATCACCGCCTGGGGGTCCATCTCGCTCGCGGTGGACGGCATGCGCCTCGGCGCCGCCGATTTCGTGACCAAGCCCTGGACCAATCCTGCGCTACTGCAGTCGGTGCAGACCGCCCTGCGGCTGGCCGGCACGACCAACGGCCACGACGTCGCTCCGGTGAGCCGGGAGGATCTCGACGCGAGCTACGACTTCGACGCCATCGTCACGGCCGACTCGCGGATGCTGAAGCTGCTGCAACTGGTGGGCCGCGTGGCGGCCACCGATGCGTCGGTGCTGATCACCGGCGAGAGCGGCACGGGCAAGGAGCTCGTCGCCGACGCGCTGCACCGCAACAGCCACCGCCGCAAGAAGCCGTTCGTGAAGGTGAACCTGGGCGGCATCTCGTCCTCGCTCTTCGAGAGCGAGATGTTCGGCCACGTGCGCGGCGCGTTCACGGACGCGCGCCACGACCGGCAGGGCCGGTTCGAGCTCGCCGACGGCGGCACCATCTTCCTCGACGAGATCGGCGACCTCGACGCGTCGTCGCAGGTCAAGCTCCTGCGTGTACTCCAGGACCGCACCTACGAGGTGCTGGGGTCGAGCCAGCAGCGCATGGTGGACGTCCGCGTCGTCTCGGCCACCAACAGGTCGCTGCCCGACATGGTGCGCCGCGGCGAGTTCCGCGAAGACCTGCTCTATCGCATCAACCTGATTGCCGTGCACCTCCCCGCCCTCCGCGAGCGTCCGGGCGACATCCCGCTGCTCGCGCGGCGGTTCGTGCAGGCCCTCGCACAACACCAGGGGCGCGAGTCGTTGACCATCAGTCCGGCCGCCCTGAAGTGGCTGCAATCGCTGCCGTGGCCAGGCAACATACGACAGCTCAAACAGTGGATCGAGCGCGCCGCGCTCGTGACCCCCGCACAGGTGCTCGACGTGGACGACTTCAGGGCGACCTCGGAGATGGAAGGCTCGGCGGTGCACGCCAGCCACGACCCGCTGCCACCGGTCGGCAGCATGACGATGGAAGAGATCGAGCGGGCGATGATCCTCAAGTCGCTGCGCCATCACGGCGGCAACGTGAGCCGTGTCGCCGACTCGCTGGGCTTCAGCCGCGCCGCACTGTATCGCCGCCTGGAGAAGTACGGGATCTCCGTCTGATCCCCGGCGCACCCGCATGGCTCGAGGCTCGGCGCTCGAGGCTCGAGACTCAGAGAGCTTTCTGAGCCCTGAGCCCTGAGCCCTGAGCGCTGAGCCCTGAGCCGACAGGCTCCAAGCGTCATACAGTCTGCGTACGTGACCCTGCGGCGACTCTTCTACGCGTACCTGCTCGCCCTTCACGCCGTGATGGCGTGGCTGGCCTGGCACCTCGCCAGGCAGTCGCCCGTCGCGCTGGTGGCGCTCGAGGCAGGGCTGGCCCTGTCGGCCCTCGCGGGCGCATGGCTCGTGGACCGCCTGCTCCGGGCTCATGCCCTGGTGCAGGAGAGCGCGCAACTCCTCGAAGAGAGCGACTACACCACGCGGTTCAGGCCGACCGGACAGGCCGAGATCGACAGACTGATCGAGATCTACAACCGGATGGCCGATGCGCTGAGGGCCGAGCGCGTGCGCGTGCGCGAGCAGCATCACTTCCTCCAGAGCCTGCTCGACGTGTCGCCGTCGGGCGCGGTCATCCTCGACCACGACCGTCGGGTCGATTTCCTGAATCCAGCCGCTGCCCGCCTGCTGGGTCCCGAGGTGAAGCCCGGCCTGCCGGCCGACGCGGGAGGCTCGTCGCTCCACGACGTGATCGCCGCACTGGAGCACGCCCCGTCGGCGGTGGTCACGCTGCCGGGAGGACGCCGCGCCAAGGCCAGCCGCGGCGCGTTCATGGACCGCGGCTTCAGCCGTACGTTCGTGGTGATCGAAGAGCTCACCGAGGAGCTCCGCCAGGCCGAGAAGGCGGCGTACGAGAAGCTCATTCGCATGCTGTCGCACGAGGTCAACAACTCGGTGGCCGCGTCCAACTCGCTGCTCACCTCGTGCCTGGCGTTCGCCGAGCAACTGCCGGGAGAGAGCCGCACCGACTTCGAGGGCGCACTGCACGTGGTGATGAACCGCACCGCACAGCTCGGCGCGTTCATGAAGGCCTTTGCCGACGTCGTCCGACTGCCCGAGCCCCAGGTCGCGCCGTGCGATCTGCGCGACCTGCTCACGCACATGCGGCGCCTGATGGCGGCCGAGGCCGAGCGGCGGCGCATCGCCCTGTCGCTCGACCTCGAGCCCGTCCCCTCCGTGAGCATGGACCGCACGCTGATGGAGCAGGCCCTCGTCAACATCGTCAAGAACGCCATCGAGGCCGCGGGGCCCGACGGCCGTGTCGTGCTGCGCACGGGCATGACTGGCGGGCAACCCTTCGTGCAGGTGGAGGACAGCGGTCCCGGGCTCGCCGCCGAGGTGCGTGCGCACCTGTTCACGCCGTTCTACAGCACGAAGGAGTCGGGCCAGGGCATCGGGCTCACGCTGGTGCAGGAGATCCTCACGCGCCACGGCTTCCCGTTCACGCTCGACGGCCCGGAGGGCGGTCCGACACGGTTCACGATCTGGTTCTCGTGACCGGGCCCCAGCCGTCCGTCACGGACTGCCCCGCGCGTGGCGCGCTCACTGCTCGGGCAGCAACGTCGCGAGCGCGTTGTTGCCCGCCGACCAGCGGACGCCCCCGGCATCGCTGTAGGTGGCACGCTCCACGACGAGCTCGGCGACACGGCCGTCATCGAGCGGGAGGCTCTCCACGAGTGCGCCGTATCGGAGCCGGACGCCGTCGGGCAGCGGTATCCGCAGGTTGCTCCGGCTCTTCGGGGACATGCTGACGTGGGTGATCGCCGTGAACCCGTTCTCGTGCGTGAACGTGGCTCTGATGCGAGCGTCGTGATCCGACGTGTTGGCGACCAGCACGTAGGTCTCGAGCCCGGCATCGGGATCGCGCCGACCGTCGGCCACCGCCCAGCGTGTGCCGGTCGTCGTGGCGCCACGTGAGTTGTGCGCCTCGTACCACCCGTCGCCACCGCCGGGCCACCACATCGCCCGCTCGACCACGATGGGAACGCCATTCGCGGAGGTGAGCACCATCGACACGGCGGCATCGGCCAGCGCCTTGCCCGCTCCCGAGAACACCTCCTCGTCGACCCAGATGTTGAACCGGCTGCGCGGCGCCACTTCATAGGTCTTCGTGAGCGGTGCGCCCGCGACGCGGAGGTACTCGACGGTGACGCGCGCCCAGTCCTGCGTCGGATTGGCGATCAGCACGAACAGGTCGAAGAACGGCCCGGTGGCTCCCTCGGCGAGATACCACTGCAGGGCGGGCGCGGTGATCCCGGCACTGTTGTGGCCCCCGATGAAGGGTCGTCCCGGTCTGTCCAGGTACATCGCTCGCTCGACGATGATGGGAACGTCGTTGACCGACTGGATGACTCCCGACACCTCGGCCTGCGCCAGCAGCGGCGCCATCTGGCCGCCGGTGTCGAACTGCTCGACGTCGACCCAGATGTTCTGACGACTCCTCGCCGGCACCACGTAGGCCTTCTCGAGCGTGGGCAACCCCTCGCCGCGGAGATACGAGACCACGATGTGCGCGTCGCGATCGGTCGGATTCTGCAGGAGGTAGAAGAGGTTGAAGCCGCCGAGGGTGGCACCCTCGGCCAGGTACCAGGTCGTGCCGGGGACCGGCACGGCCGTCTCGGCGTGCGAGCCGACGCCGCCGGCCCAGTCCATGGTCCGCGCAACCGCGAGAGGTCGGTCGCTGTCGACGGTGACGGAGAACTCCGCGCTGCCGAGCCCGGGCAGGTCGCGCGGCCGCACATCGAGGGGCAGGCCTGCGGGCACCTCGACGGTGTGCGCGATGGGCGCCGATCCGCTCTGCAGGAACGTGAGTGTGGCCGAGACCGGGACGAGGTATGGGTTGTAGAGGGCGATGGTGGTGTCGAAGAAAGCGCCCGTGGCGCCCTCGGCCAGGTACTGTCTCGAGGGTGCGGAGGGCACGTAGGGCTCCTGGGAGACCGTGAACGGCTGACCGTTGACGTGCACGAAGCCGTACCGACGCAGTTCGAACGCCGACGCGTGCGCGCGCACCCGCACGCGTCCCGGCCCGACGCCGTCGGTCGCGCCGATCGTGGTGAGCCATGGGGCGGCGACGGCCGTCTTCCAGGGGCAGAGCCCTGCCATCGTGAACAGGACGTCGAACTCGCCGCCGGCGCTTGGAAGCGTGAGCGCCTCCGGCACGAACGTCAGGTTGCAGGCAGGGTCGGGATCCTGCGAGATGGCGAGCTCCTGGCCCGCGATCTCGAGGACGAGCTGTCGGGCCACGCCCGACGTGTTGGGCTGGGTGTCGATCGTGAACCTGGCCGGTCCGGCGTACACGCGACCAGGGTCGACAAGCGTCAACCACGGCGCGGGCGCTTCGGACGGCACCGCCCAGGTGCACCCGGGGGTCGCCGCCATCGGCACCTCGCTCCGGCCGCCACCGACCGGCGCGCGGAACAGCGGGGCGTCGTAACGGCAGGCAAACAGCGGGGCCTGCGTGATGGGGAACGCCTGGCCGTTGAGCCGCAGCTGCGCCGTGCGCGACGTGCCGCCGGCGTTGGGCGCCACGAAGACCACAACCGTGGCCGACCCCGTGCCGGACGACCGCAGCGGACGCAGCCAGCGCTCGGACACCGTCACCGCCCACGGACAGGGCTGCCGCACGTGGACGGTCAGCACGACCGCATGCCACCCACCGTCCAGGGCGCTCTCCGACAGCGTTCCGGCAGCGCAGTCCTCGACGGGCCACGCACCGAGCGGTCCTTCCTGACGCAGCAACGGCGACGCCCCGCCGAACTCGTAGGTGCGCTCGAAGCCGCCGTTGGCATCCACACGAACGGCGAACCGGCCGTTTCCGGATCCGGACGGCCACGTGTACGTCGGCCGGACGAAATCGGGCGCCACGGACGCGAAGCTCCACGGGCAGTCGGCGCGTGCCGTGACCTGCACGGCGCGAATGCCTCCGGCGGCCGGCACGGCAGACCCGGCGTCCATCGTCACCTCGCACGGGGTCGCATTCTGCACCACCGAGACGAGCCGACCGGCGACGGCCAGCAGGGCCTCGCGGCGCGCGCCCGCATGTCCCTCCGCAGTGAACGTGATGGTCGCCGGGCCAGTCCCCGTTGCAGGCGAAGCCGACGCCCAGGCGGGCAAGCCCCCAATCGCCCAGGGACACGTGTCGTCGGCCGCGGTGAACGACACGCCCACCGTTGCCGACCCGCCTCCGGCTGGAAACGAGACCGCGCTGGTCGTGAGCGTGGCGGAGCAGGCAGGGCCGGCCTGCAGCAGCGCCGCCGTGAAGAGTCCCTCCGTCGTGCGCACCACGACATCCCCGGTGCGGGGGGAGCCGTCGTGGGCCTGCACCTGCACGATCGGCCTGGCAGGAGCCGTGCCGGCACCCGGCGAGACCAGCGTCGCCCAGGGCGGCAGGGACTCGACCGACCAGCCACAGGCGTCGGGCATCACCAGGGGCAGCGTGAGTTCGCCGCCGGCCGCCGACACCGTCGGAACCCCCATCGAGACGAGCGGCACACAGGCACGGCCCGCCTGGACCACCCGCAGGGGCGCACCCGACAGGACGACGTCCATCGTCCTCGGCGCGCTGCCGGGATTCACACCGAACGGCCGTGTCGCGACGACCCACGCGTCGCCCTGCCCGAACAGCCCCGTCGCGGCGCGAACCAGCTGTGGTTCGCCCTCGGGGAAGGTGATCCAGGACTCGGAGACGAGCTCACAGCCCTCCGCCGCGCGATACTCGAACGTGGCGTCCGCCTCCTGGCCGCCGAGGGCGACCTCAGACGGCCTCACCTCGGCTGTGGTGCACTCGCTGGACGCACCGGCCTGCGCAAACGTCACCGGCTGCTTCCCTATCCATGCCGTCGTCTCCCGAGGCTCGCGGCGCAGGTTGGGGGGCACGCTGAGCGTCACCGTGGTCGCCCCGCGCCGCAGCGTGTCGGGCACGCTCGTCGTCAGCCACGTACCCCCGACGTCGGGCACACCCGATGCGCAACTGGAGTCGGTCTGGATCGTGAACGCGAACACGCCGCCCGCGGCCGGCACCGACACGCTGGCGGGAGCCGTGACGTCGTATGCGCATCCGCCGTACGAAGAGACGAACAGGGCGGCCTCGTCCACGGCCCGCACACTGTCGGCGGTCGCGGCGTCACCGAGACGCACACCGCCGCTGACGAGGGCTGGCGACGACAACCGGTCCACCGGCAGACACTCGCTGCCGCAGGACTCGGAGGCCATGAGCGTGGCCAGCGCCGTGTCGGCCGTGTAGCCGATGGCGCCATGGCCGTAGGGGCGCACGGCGTCGGGAGCGCCGGGGAACGTGCCGATCCCGAACAGCCGCAGCATGGCCGTGCGAAGGCCGCACACGTTCTCCGTCGCGATGTACGCGTCGGCGTCGCGCAGGTCGTACCGGGAGAGTCCGGCGACGGCGAAGCACTCGCCGCTCCCCCCGGGCTGCAGGGCGACCACGACATCCGCGCCCGTCATGGCGCGCAATCCCGGCATCTCCGGGACGCCACCCCCGCGCAGCCGCGCGAGCGCGGCGGTGGGCGTGTCGCCGTGCGTGACACTCGTCAGTCGCTCGAGTCCCACACGCCGCACGCGGGCGCGGGCGCCGCTGGCCGCCAATGTATCGTTCACGGACCCGACCGCGAGGTCGATCGAGGTCACGAAGTCGCCGCCCGCCTCGATCGACAGCCTGGCGGCGTCGGTGTAGACGAACAGCAGGTCGACCGTGGGATCGGGGCCGGGCGGCAGTTGGGCCCGGGCCGACGAATGGGCCGCGATCCACGCGACGCCCGCAACGACGAAGCACGACAGGAGACGCATGTGGAGGTGAAAGGTCCGGGGAGCCTAGCACACCACGGCGGACTCGCTCGAGGAGCCGCCCCGGAGAGGTCACGTCATGACGGCCGAGACATTCTGCGAACTGGCGCTGTCGCTCGAGGGCGTCGAGGAGCGGGCGCACATGGGACACCCTGATTTCCGGGTCGGCGGGCGCATCTTCGCGAGCCTCTCGAGCGACGCGCTGTCCGCCACCGTCAGGCTGACACCCGACGAGCAGGCCGCGATGATCGGCGACGCCCCGGCCGTGTTCAGCGCCGCGGCCGGAAGCTGGGGTCGCCAGGGCTGGACGCGGATCGTGCTCGCAGCCGCGACCGTGCCGCTCGCTCGCGGTGCGCTGATCCTGGCCTGGGAAGGCCTGCGCCGCACGACGCGCAAGACCCGGCAGGTCCGTCGTTGACAGGCGACGGCGCGACGCGCAGTCTGCCGGCATGCGCGCCTTCGTCGCGACCGTGCTCGACGCCGAGGCACAGCAGTGGTGTCGCCGCTGGATCGACGCACTGGTCGGCGCAGGTGGCGGACGGGTGCGGCCCATTCCTGCCGGCACCGCGCACCTGACGTGGGCGTTCATCGCGGCGCTGCCCGAGGATCGGGTGGACCCGCTCGCACGGGCGCTGGCTGACGCCGCGGCGCGGCTCTCCGAGGTGCCCGTCACGCTCGCGACCCCACAAGTGCTCTACGGGGGCAGGGTCGCGCGGCTCGTCCACCTGCCCGTGGCCGACAGTGCCGCACTCGGTGCCCTGGTCCGCCTCGTCGGTGACGCCGTGTGCGCGGCACTGCCCGACATCGACGTGCAGCGTGGCGGGTCGCCGCACGTCACGCTCGCCCGCTTCCGGCGAGGCACGCCCCGACGCGACGCCCGTCCGGTCGAGGACGCCATCGCACGACTCGCCGGCGAGCCGCCTGCCGCGATCACCGTGGACGGCTTGCAGCTCGTCGAAAGCCGCCTCGGCCCGACAGGCCCCGAGTATCTGGTGCGCGCAGCCCTGCGCCTCCAGCCTGACAGCCTCAGCGGACGGCTCGGAGAGCCGTCCCTACCGGTATCGCGGCATTCTCGGCATTTCCGGCATTCGAATTACCCTTTCCCCATGCTGCACCCGCACCGCTACTTCGACCCGGACCCCGCCACACGCCGGATTGCCATCGACCTGTACACGAGGGTCGAGACGCTGCCCCTGGTCTGCCCGCACGGGCACGTGGAGCCGACGCTGCTCGCCAGCAACGAGCCGTTCCCGGATCCGGCCACCCTGCTCGTGATCCCCGACCACTACGTGACGCGCATGCTCTACTCGCAGGGCATCGCCCTCGAGCGGCTCGGCATCCCGACGCGCGACGGCACACCGGTCGAAACCGACCCTCGCAGCATCTGGCAGCTGTTCGCCGAACACTTCCACCTGTTCCGCGCCACGCCGAGCGGCGGCTGGCTGCGCCATGAGCTGGCCGAGGTGTTCGGCATCACCGAGCCACTGAATGGCGCGAACGCCATGGCCGCGTACGACCAGATCGAGGCGTGCCTGGCAAAGCCCGAGTTCCGCCCGCGTGCGCTCTACGAGCGCTTCAACATCGCCGTGCTCTGTACCACCGACGCCGCGGGCGACTCGCTCGAGCACCACAAGGCGATGCGCGACGAGGGCTGGGGCAACGTGCGCCCGACGTTCCGTCCCGACATGGCCGTCACCCTCTCGCACCCGTCGTGGCGGGCCGAGATCGAGCGGATCGGCGCGCTGACGGGCGAGTCGATGACGACCTACGCGTCGTTCATCCGCGCCCTCGAGATCCGCCGGGCCTTCTTCAAGCAGATGGGCGCCACGGCCACCGACCACGCCGTCGTCGTGCCCTACACCGAGCGGTTGGGCGACGCGGAGGCCGCGACGCTGTACGAGCGGGCGCTCGCCGGCCAGGCCACGCAGCTGGACTCGGACCGGTTCGGCGCGCACATGCTGATGGAGCTCGCGCGCATGAGCGTGGAGGACGGCCTGGTGATGCAGTTGCACCCGGGCAGCTTCCGCAACCACAACGCGCGGATCTTCGAGCGCTTCGGTCCCGACCGTGGTTGCGACATCCCGCTGGCCACCGAGTACACCCGCAATCTCCACGCGCTGCTGAATGCGTACGGCAACGAACCCGGCTTCACGCTGGTGCTGTTCACGCTCGACGAGACGGTGTACAGCCGCGAGCTCGCGCCGCTGGCCGGACATTACCCGTCCGTGGTGCTCGGCCCGCCCTGGTGGTTCCACGACAGCGTGGAGGGAATGCTCCGCTTCCGCCACGCCGCCACCGAGACCGCGGGCTTCTACAACACCGCCGGCTTCAACGACGACACGCGCGCGTTTCCGTCGATTCCGGCGCGCCACGATGTAGCGCGCCGCGTGGACGCGACGTTCCTGGCGCAGCTCGTGACACGGCACGTGATCGACGAGGCCGAAGCCCACGAGGTGATCGTGGACCTGAGCCAGAACCTCGTGCGGAAGGTGTACCGCCTCTGATGGCCTCCGACACCGTCTTCCAGATGACCGGATCGACGGTCCGGTTCGGTGCAGGCGCCACGCGGGAAGTGGGCGCCGATCTCGCCGATCTGGGTTGCCGGCGCGTGCTGGTGGTCGTGGACCCGGCCGTGCTCGATCGGTATCCGGGCCAGACGGCCCTCGCGTCGCTGCGCGAGGCCGGCGTGGACTTCGACGTGTTCAGTGGCGTCCGCTGCGAACCGACGGACACGTCGTTCCGCGACGCGATCGCCGTGGCGTCGGCCGGCCGGTTCGACGGCTTCCTGGCCGTCGGCGGAGGCTCCGCCATCGACACGGCCAAGGCAGCGAATCTCTACGCGACGTGGCCGGCCGAGTTCACCGAGTACGTGAACCCGACGCTCGGGCGCGGCACGCCCCCTCCAGGCCCGCTCAAGCCCCTCATCGCCGTGCCGACGACGGCGGGCACGGGCAGCGAGACGACGGCAGTGGCCGTGTTCGACTTCGAGCGCGAGCGCGTGAAGACCGGGATCAGCAACCGGTACCTGCGCCCGACACTCGGCGTGCTCGACCCCGAGAACACACGATCGTGCCCCCGGGAAGTGGCCGCCAGCGCTGGCCTGGACGTGCTGAGCCACGCCCTCGAGTCGTTCACGGCGCGCCACTACCTCGAACGTGAGAAGCCGGAGCGCCCGTCGCTCCGATCCGCCTACCAGGGCGCCAATCCGATCAGCGACGTGTGGGCCCTCGAGTCGCTGCGCCTGCTGGCCGAGTACCTCCCGCGCGTCTTCGCCGACCCCGACGACGACGAGGCCCGCGGCCGGATGCTGCTGGCAGCCTCGTACGCGGGGATCGGGTTCGGCAACGCGGGCGTCCACCTGCCACACGCGATGGCCTACCCCGTGGCAGGCCAGGTGAAGGCGTACCAGCCACCCGGGTATCACGCCGACCACCCGATGGTGCCGCATGGCACGTCGGTCATCGTGCACACGCCCGCGGTGTGCCGTCTCACCGCCCCGGCGGCGCCGACGCGTCATCTGCAGGCCGCGGCGGCCCTGGGCGCCGACGTGCGCGACGTGCCCACCGACCGCGCCGGCGACGTGCTGGCCGAGCACGTGCTGCACTTCATGCGCCTCACGCGACAGCCCATGGGCATCGCCGAGTTCGGTTATGGCGAATCCGACATCCCCATGCTCGTGGAGGGCACGCTCGTGCAGGCACGCCTGCTGAAGTTGTCGCCCGTGGACCCGACGCCGGACGTGCTCACCCGGCTGTTCCGCGCGTCACTGCGGCTGGAGTAAGTCATGGACCATCGCCTGCTCGGACGCACCGGCGTCCGCGTCTCGCCGCTGTGCCTGGGCGCGATGAACTTCGGCGGCCCGACACCGGAAGCCGAGGCCGTCCGCATCGTGCACGCCGCCATGGACGCCGGCGTCAACCTGATCGACACCGCCGACGTGTACCACGACGGCGCCAGCGAGACGGTCGTCGGCAAGGCCCTCGCCGATCGCCGCGACCGCGTCGTCTTGGCCACCAAGGTGCACGGGCGCACAGGTCCGGGCCCCAACGACGCCGGCAACTCGCGCCTGCACATCGTGCGCGGGTGCGAGGCGTCGCTGCGCCGGCTCGGCACGGACTACATCGATCTGTACCAGGTGCATCGCCCGAGTCCCGAGATCCCCGTGGACGAGACGCTCGGTGCCCTCACCGACCTGGTGCGGGCCGGCAAGGTGCGCTACATCGGGTGTTCCACGCACCCGGCCTGGATGGTGATGGAGGCGCTGGCCGTGAGCGAACGGGCAGGCCTGGCGCGATACGTGAGCGAGCAGCCGCCGTACAACCTGCTCGATCGCCGCATCGAGAACGAGCTGGTGCCGCTCGCGCGCCGCTACGGCCTCGCGCTGCTGCCGTGGGCGCCGCTCGCGCAGGGCGTGCTGGCCGGCCGATATCCTGCCGGCGTCGGTCTCCCCGACGACTCGCGTGCGGCCCGGCAGCCGGGGAGCATCTACGCCGAGCGTGTCACGCCGGCCGGCATCGCGGCGGGCGCCCGGTTTGCCGAGGTCGCCGCCGAGCATGGCCGATCGCCGGGCGAGCTGGCGCTGCTGTGGTGCAAGGACCAGCCGGGCGTGACCGCCCCGATCGTCGGGCCGCGCACGCTGGCGCAGCTCGAGGCGTTGCTGCCGGTGCTCGAGATGACGTTGACCGACGACGAACGCACCGCCTGCGACGCCATCAACGGCCCGGGCAGCGTGGTCGTGAACTTCCACAACACCGCCCCCTGGATGAAGACGCGGATCGGCTAGCACGCATGCGCACACATCGGATTGCCCTCTACCCCGGAGACGGCATCGGCACGGAAGTGCTCGACGCCACGGTCATGGTCCTCGACGCGGCGCTGGCACAGGCTGGTGGCGCGTCCCTCTCGTACGAGCGTTTCGACTGGGGCATGGCGCACTACGACGCGCACGGCCGCGTCGCGCCCGACGACTTCCTCGAGACGCTGCGCGGGTTCGACGCCATCTTCCTCGGCGCAGTCGGCTGGCCCGCCCGCCTGCCCGATCACGTCACGCTCGCGCCCCTCATCCGCCTGCGCCAGGCCTTCGACCTGTACGCCTGCGTGCGCCCGGCGCGCACGTTTCCGGGCGTGCCGCATCCCTTGCGGAGCGACCAGCCAATCGACGTGGTCGTGGTGCGCGAGAACTCCGAAGGCGAGTACGTGGACAACGGCGGCTTCGTCGGCGCGGGCACGCCGCCCGAGGTCGCCGTGCAGACAGCCGTGCACACGCGCCGGGGCGTGGAGCGGATTCTCCGCTTCTCCTTCGAGCTGGCGCGCACGCGGCGCCGGCGGCTCACGATGATCACCAAGTCGAATGCACAGCGGTACGCCTACGTGTTGTGGGATCGCGTGCTCGGCGAACTGGCGCCCGCGTATCCCGACGTCGCGACCGACAAGCTGCACATCGATGCCGCGACGCTCGAGCTCGTCAGGCGGCCGCACACCTTCGACGTCATCGTCGGGTCCAACCTGTTCGGCGACATCCTGAGCGACCTCACGGGTGGCGTGACGGGATCACTCGGGCTCAACCCGTCGGCCAACCTGAACCCCGAGCGGACGGCACCGTCGCTGTTCGAACCCGTGCACGGGTCGGCGCCCGACATCGCGGGGCGGGGGATCGCCAACCCCACGGGCGCCATCCTGAGCGGCGCGATGATGCTCGAGTGGCTGGGCGAGACCGACACCGCGGCCTCGATTCGCGCGGCCGTCGAGCGCGCGCTCGCCAGCGGACCGGTCACACCCGACGTAGGCGGCACCGCCAGCGGACTCGAGTTCGCGCAGTCCGTCGTCGCGCACCTGGCCCGCTGACCCTGCCACGGGCCCGATGGCTGTCGATCCCGAGAAACCCGCGGCGCGCCGATGGCTGGCGGGTGCGTGGCGCGCGGGCGTGCCCGTGCTCGCGGGCTTCGCGCTGGCGCTGCTGCCGCCCCCGGCCGGCCTCGACCCGACGGCCTGGCGCTACGTGGCGCTCTTCGCGGCCGTGATCCTCGGGCTCGTCACCGAGCCGCTTCCGCCGAGCGCCGTGGGCTTCCTCGGCATCACCGTCGCGGCGGTCGCCGGCCTGCCCTTCACGCCCGAGCAGCGAGCGGCGCCGGGCTTCCGCCTGCCCGCCGAGGCCATCCGCTGGGCCCTCTCGGGCTTCGCGAACACCACCGTGTGGCTCATCGTCTCGGCTTTCGTCTTCTCGCTGGGATACGAGCGCACCGGACTCGGCCGCCGGATCGCGTTGCTGCTCGTCCGGCACCTCGGCCATCGGACGCTGGGGCTCGGCTATGCCGTCGCGTTCTCGGACGCCCTGCTGGCGCCGTTCACGCCGTCGAACACGGCCCGCAGCGCGGGGATGATCTACCCGGTGATCCGCGGCATCCCCGAGCTGTACGGTTCGACGCCAGGCCCCACGGCACGCCTGATGGGGGCCTACCTGATGTGGGTCGCGTTTGCGACGACCTGTGTCACGAGCTCGATGTTCCTCACCGCCCTGGCACCCAACCTGCTCCTGCTGGATCTCGCGCGCACGGCCACCGGCGTCCACATCAGCTGGAGCGACTGGTTCGTGGGGTTCCTGCCGATCGGTGTCGTCTTGCTGCTCACGCTGCCGTGGCTGGTCTACCGGCTCTATCCGCCGGGTATCCGCTCGAGCGTCGAGGTGCCGCGGTGGGCAGCGCAGGAGCTGCGCGCGATGGGCCCGGTGACCCGCCGGGAGCTCCTGATGGCAGGCCTCGCCCTGATGGCGCTGGTGCTGTGGATCGCCGGCGCCGGGATCGTCGATGCCACGCTGGTGGCCATGCTCGGGGTGTCGGCGATGCTCGCGCTCCGCGTGGTCTCGTGGGACGACATCGTCGGCCACACGGCGGCCTGGAACGTGCTCGTGTGGTTCGCGACGCTGGTCACCCTGGCCGACGGGCTCGGTCGTGTGGGCTTCGTGTCGTGGCTCGGGCGCGCGACCGCCGCCTCGCTGGTCGGTGCGTCACCCGTCGTGGTGATGGCGCTGCTCGTGGCCGGGTTCTTCCTGATGCACTACCTGTTCGCGGGCATCACCGCGCACACGACCGCCGTGGCGCCCGTGCTCCTGGCGGCCGCCGCTGCCGTGCCGGGACTGGACGCCCGCGCGTTCGTGCTGCTGCTCGGGTACTCGCTGGGCATCATGGGCGTCCTCACGCCCTACGCCACGGGGCCCGCGCCGCTCTACTACGGCTGCGGCTTCGTGGAGAGGCGCGACTTCTGGCGGCTCGGCCTCCTGTTCGGCCTGCTGTTCCTCGGTGCGCTCCTCGCGATCGGCCTGCCGTGGGTGCCCTGGATCGACTGACGCCGACAGGACGCGACGGCCACGACACCGCCAGCCGGGTTCCGGACGGCCGCGTGGCCTGTGTGGCCGACGCAGGAGGACGGGTCGGGCGTGTGCGGCTCGGCGGGCCTACTGCGACTTCCCGCGAGCGGTGACCGGAATCACGCGTTCCACCCGATCCTTGCGGATGCCGTACATCACGTCGTAGAGGTTCACGACCGGATCGCAGTGCGGCACGATCATCTCGATCCGATCGCCCATGCGATAGGTCCGGGCCGGATCGCCCTTGAAGCTGATCACGCCGAACTCGTCCGACGTGGCCGCATAGTCGGCGCCGGGCTCGCCGACGACACCGGCGCGGGGCACGTTGAGGGTGAGCGCCTTGGCGCCCGCGTCGGTCGTGAGCTTGCCCGGGAACCGGTTGTTCAGCACCGTCGCGACGACCGTGAGCGACGGGGTGAAGTCGCCGTAGACGGGGTTGCCGTCCTCGCTGCCGATGGCGAGGTACTGCATGTCCATGAACACGTAACTGCCGACCTGCACGTCGGTGAAGCCGGGCGCGAGGTGCTGCATGTTGTAGGTGCCCGTGCCGCCCCCGCTGAAGATGCCCGTGTCGAGGCCGGCCTTCTTCATCGCCTCGCACGTGCGGGCGTTGGCCTCGATGTTGGCGAGGGTCTTCTCCTTGCGCGTGGCGAATCCGTGGATGTGCTGCGCCGGGCCGTCGTACGACAACAGGCCGCGGAGCTTCAGGCCCGGCAACGTGTCGACGAGCCTGGCGAGGGCGACCGCCCCGTCACCAGCCGGGATGCCCGTGCGCGTGCCGACGGCGACGTCGATCACGACGTCGGCCACCACGCCCGCCTCGCGGGCCGCGTCGGAGAGATCGCGTGCGTTCTGCTCGTGGTCCACGGCCTGGATGAAGGTCGGCGAGGTCTTGCGCAACTGCATCGCCCGGCGGATCTTGGCCGGCGAGAGGTTCGTCGTGGTCATGCAGAGCCGGTCCACGCCCTGGGCGGCGAGCGCCTCGGCCTCGCCCAGCTTCGCGCAGCAGATGCCGATGGCGCCGGCCGCGAGCTGCAGCTTCGCGATGTCGGCGCTCTTGTGCGTCTTGGCGTGCGGCCGGGTCGCGATGCCGAATCGCGTCACCGCGGCCTGCATGCGCGCGATGTTCCGTTCCATCGCGTCGAGGTCCACGCAGAGCGCCGGCGTGTCGAGATCCCACTTCGAGACGGGCGTCGACTGGCTGCCGCCGAGGCGGCCGGCCACCTCGCCTGCGTCGTACCCGTGGGCGGACCGCGGCACCCACACGTGCGCGGTCAGCGCGGTGGCCGTCGTGGACAGGAAGGCACGCCGGGGCGAGGGCAGGAGGTCGGGCATGCGCACAACTCTACCCCCTTGTGCTGCGCGGCGCACCGGTCGATGCGGCCCTGTGCTATCTCTTGACTCATGAGCGCCACACGCAAGGACCCTGGACTCGCCGCGGTGCTGAGCCTCGTGGTGCCCGGCGTGGGGCAGATCTACAACGGCGATTTCCTGCGTGGGATCTTCTGGCTGATCGTGACCCCGGGATTCTGGATTGGCTCCGGTGGCCTGTTCGGCTGGGTGTGCCACGTGGTGGCGGCCTGGACGGCGCACCGCCGCGCTGGCTGGCACAATCGTCGCCTGCCGTCGAGCCCGACGACGTGACCCGGTCCGTGCGCAGCCGCATCGCCCTTGCCGTGATCTGTGCGTTCGCCGTGGCGGCCTGCCGGCAGGACGCCACACGCCCCGCCATGCCCGAGGCTCCCCTGACCGCCGACGTCCACTCGTTCGCGCGACCCGCCGAGGCTCGCGTGACGCACGTCGCGCTCGAGCTCGAGGCCGACTTCTCCTCGCGCGTGCTGCGCGGCCGGGCCACGCTCACCATCGCCCGTGCAGACGACGCCCGTGACGTGGTGCTCGACACGCGCGGCCTGGAGATCGCACGCGTGCTCGACCAGCAGCGGCAGCCCCTGACGTTCCGGCTGGAACCCGAGGTGCCTCATCTCGGGCGACCCCTCGTCGTGAGCCTGCCTGCCGCGGGCGATCGTGTCGTGGTGGAGTACCAGACCGCCCCGGACGCGGCCGCGCTCCAGTGGCTCTCACCCGGCCAGACCGCCGGCAAGACGCACCCGTACCTGTACTCGCACGGGCAGGCCATCCTCACGCGCACGTGGATCCCCACCCAGGACAGCCCCGGCATCCGGCAGACGTACGACGCCACGATCACGGTGCCGACCCCGCTCCGCGTGGTGATGTCGGCCGAGATGCCGCCGACCGATGGAGTCGACGCCGGACAGGGCCGACGGACGTTCAGGTTCCGCATGAACCAGCCCATCCCGCCCTACCTGATCGCGATTGCGGTGGGCGACCTGGCGTTCCGTGAGCTCGGCCCGCGCACGGGCGTGTACACGGAGCCCGCGATGCTGGCGCGCGCGGCCGACGAGCTCGTGGACCTCGAACGCATGATCGCGGCCGCCGAGACGCTCGGCGGTCCGTACCGGTGGGGACGCTACGACGTGCTCGTCCTGCCCCCGTCGTTCCCGTTCGGCGGCATGGAGAACCCGCGCCTGACGTTCGCGACGCCGACGATCCTCGCCGGGGACCGATCGCTCGTCTCGCTGCTGGCCCACGAGCTCGCGCACTCGTGGTCGGGCAATCTCGTGTCGAACGCGACGTGGGGCGACTTCTGGCTCAACGAGGGCTTCACCACCTATTTCGAGTACCGGATCATGGAGGCCCTCTACGGCGCTCCGCGCGCGTCCATGCTCGCGGTGCTCGGCCGCAACGACCTGCTGCGCGAGATGGCCGACCTCCCGCCAGACGACACGAAGCTCGCCATCGACCTCGCCGGTCGCGATCCCGACGAAGGCACGACGTCGGTGCCCTACGAGAAGGGCGCGGCGCTGCTCGCGACGATCGAGCAGGCCGTCGGCCGCGACCGGTTCGACCCATGGCTGCGCGGGTACTTCAACCGGCACGCCTTCACGTCGATCACGACGACGCAGTTCATCGCCGACCTGCAGCAGGAGCTGATCCGCGGCGACCAGGCGCTGCTGGCGCGCATCGACCTGCCGGCGTGGCTCGACGCGCCCGGGCTCCCGGCGTCGACGTTCGTCCCGGTGTCGCCGGCGTTCACGCAGGTCGAGGAGCAGGCGCGCCGCTTCGCACAGGGCGCCAGGGCCTCGACGCTGGCCGTGGGGGGCTGGGCGCCGCAACAATGGCAGCACCTGCTCGAACGACTGCGCACGAGGCCGCTGACCGCCGCGCAACTGCGCGACCTCGACACCACCCACGCCCTGAGCGCCACGGGCAACAGCGAGATCCTGTTTGCCTGGCTGCGCGTGGCCGTCGCCCGCCAGTACGATCCCGCGGTGCCGGCGCTCGAGCGCTTCCTCACCTCACAGGGCCGACGCAAGTTCCTCAAGCCTCTCTACGAAGATCTGATGAAGACCCCGTGGGGCCGACCCATCGCCCGGCGCGTGTACGCCGCCGCACGTCCCGGCTATCACGCCGTGTCGACGCAGACCATCGACGGGATCGTGGGAGAGAACCCGTAATTGCAGAATTTCAGGAATTTCAGAATTTCATCAGGCCAGGGCTGCATCGAAGGTTGGCGGTGGTGATGCAATTCCTGCAATTCTGCAATTCTGAAATTCCGGAATGTCCCCCATGAAGATCGCCACCTGGAACGTCAACGGCATCCGTGCACGCGGCGCGCAGGTCGAGCAGTGGCTCGACGCCGAGCGTCCCGACGTGCTGTGCCTGCAGGAGATCAAGGCCGCCCGCGAGCAGGTGCCGATCACGCTCGCCGGACGCGACGACTACTGGGCCTGCTGGCACGGGTCGGGCGGCTACTCGGGGGTCGCGCTGCTGGTGCACCGCGACCGCGCCGGTGCGCACTGCGAGGCGACGCACCCGGCCTTCGACTTCGAGCATCGCGTGGCGAGCATCACGCAGGGCGATCTCGAGATCCTGAGCGTGTACGTGCCCAACGGTGGCAAGGACTTCGCCGCCAAGATGCAGTTCCTCGAGGCGCTCGGCAACCACGTCGCCGAAGCCCACCGCGACGGCCGCCGCGTGCTGATCTGTGGCGACCTGAACGTCGCGCTCACCGACCTGGATCTGCATCCGAAGGAACGCAAGGCCAACGCCATCGGGCAGCGGCCCGACGAGCGGGCCTTGCTGCAGCGCGTGATCGACCTCGGTCTGACCGACGTGCACCGGCACCTGCATCCCGACGACGAGGGCCTGTTCACGTGGTGGGCGCCCTGGCGGAACCTGCGTCAGCGCAACATCGGGTGGCGCATCGACTACGTGCTGGCGACGCGAAGCCTGGGCGAGACGGCCACGCGCGCCGAGTGTCAGCGCGAGTTCGGGACCAGCGACCACGCCCCGCTGGTCGTCGAGTTCACCTGACACCCGACCAGTCAGTGCGGCTCGATCGGCCGGCCCTCGACGTCGCGGAGGCCGACCAGGACGGCCGATCCGTCGGGCGCCACACGCATCTCGCCGTATCGGGCTCCCTGGTACCTGTCGGCCGTGCCCTCCTGGAAGAAGTACGCGTCGGTGCCGATGTGCGGACGCCGTCCCCTGATCCGGTACGCGAGTCGATGCTCGCCCTGCGCCAGCGCCGCGCCATCGTCGCGCCGCACGAACCGCGCGACGCCGTGCTCGTCCAGGCGCACGATCAGCGCACCATCGCGGGGCCACGAACCATCGACGGCCACGTTGCGGCTCAGGGCGTAGTCGAGTCGCATGTAGTCGCCCTGCACGAGGGAACGCGGATCGACGGGGCCGAGATCGAGGAGCATGGACTGTCCGGATGCCAGCAGTCGCTCCTTCTTCACGACCTCGCGAGCAGGCACGGCCAGGCCGACCAGCAGTCCGCAGGCGATGAGGATCCTGGCGATCACGACGACACCTCCCTACCCTGCCGGCCGATCAGCCAGGCCGCCGCCAGGCAGACCGACCCGCTGACCACCAGGAGCACGGATTTCTGCAGCAGCGTCAGGGTGAGGCTGTAGTAGTGCAGCCCCAGGAAGAGCACGAGGAACACGCCGCCGAGCACGATGACGCCGGCGCGGCGCCTGTCGTAGCCGACCGCCACCAGCAGCAGCGCACCCGGCACGGCCGGTGTGGCGAGTGTCAGGGCACCGACGACCACCGCCGCCCCCATCACGATCGCCGGCGTCGGCGCGGACGCCGACGCCCCGTGCTCGCGTGCGACCTGCGTAGCGAGCCACACCAGCAGCCCGACGAACAGCGCGGCCAGGGGCCAGGTTGCCGGCAGCAACAGTGACACCAGACTGGCCGGCTGCGTGGCACGGCCGAAGACGACGTCGATGAGCGTGTGCGTCAGGAGAAGGCCGCACAGCGCGACCACAGCCGCCCACGCAACCGGATCCAGCGTCCGCAGGTGACGGCGCATGGCCGCCGGCCCCCGCCAGATGACGACCGTGCCGATGGCCGTGATGCCGGTGACGATGCCGAGCGCATAAGGCACGCGCCAGTCGATGGCGATGGTGAGCACGGCTGCCAGTGCGGCCAGCGCACCGACGAACCGATAGACCGGGTCGTCGAAGATCGCGACGAGGACGGCCGAGGACGCCAGCGCCGCGAGCGCGGCCACCGACAGCTCGTCGGCCAGTGAACCGGCGCCTGCGACCACCAGCAGTTGTCCCGCGACGATGGCGACCAGCGCAGCCTGTCGGCCCAGTTCGCTGCGCACGGCCCGGCGCAACCGGAGGCCGACGGGCAGGAGCGCCAGGCCCAGGAGCACGGCTGCGCCGTCCACTCGTTCACCGACGATCGCGGCGACGATGCCAAGGCCGGTGGCCAGCAGGAACAGCGCGCCGACCCACGCCGCGGCGCCCGTGAGCACGCGAAGATACCAGGACAGGTGCGCCTGCCGGGCCGCATCGAGCGCGACACGCGCACGGTCGTGCGCGTCAACCGGCATCGCTCCCAGGGCGACGGCCTCGTCGAGCACGGCGCGCATCGGAATCGACGGGATCACGATGCCGACTCCCGCGCCAGCGTGCGCAGCCAGCCGACCGCCAGGGTGACCTCGGCGACGATGAGCCCGGTCATGGCCATCAGGCCGAACACACCGAGATCGAGCGTGACCACCAGCAGTCGCCCCATGAACGTGGTGAAGACCGCCATGATCGAGCCGGCAACCGCCGTGAGCATGAACGGATCGAGTCGAACCTGGCGGTGGTAGACGCCCGATGCGACGAGCAGGAACGACAGCGTTCCGAGCGCGACAGGGCCGATCGTCTCCGGCCAGCTCGGCCAGGCCACGACGGTGAGCGTCGGCGCGAGCAGCAGGCACAGCGCAGCGGCAAACGTCACCCGTGGCAGCCACACGTCGTCGAGCCACGGTCTGGTCCGCAGGCGTTGCGCCTCCCACGCCATGACGCCGAGGACGTGGACCGCGGTGAGGCCAAGCACCAGGATGGGCTCCCGGGGCCGCCGCTCGAGGACCTGCGCCACGTAGAGGACGTAGGCCGTGTCCACGAGGACCAGCCACAGGAGCCAGAGCGGCGTGAAGCGCGCCGCGAGCGTCCACGGCAGGATGAGCAGCGCCCACGCGCCGAAGAGGCCCCACGGGTCGGCACCGGTCTGGTAGGCCTGCCCGAACACCGCGAGCAGGGCTCCGAGCAGCACGGACGCCGCCATCAGCAGGACCCGCGACACGAACCGCCGCGGGTCGGGCAGCGCGCCGAGCGCGCACGCGCTCATCGCGCCGGCGATGAGCCCCATCTTGCCGAGGTGCCCGAGCGCCGCCCAGTTGAAGGCGAAGAAGGAGACGATGCCCGACAGCACGAGGCCGGCCCCGAAGAGCAGGAGCGCCGAGGCGAGGAAGCGTCGCCACTCGGGAGCGGTCGGCGTGCGCGACGCAATGGCCCGCACCCTGTCGGCGGCATCGGGCGGCACGCCGCTGTCGGCCAGCACCAGCTCGAGCCGATCGGCGGTGACGGGTTGATCGAGCAGGTCTTGAGCAGAGGTAGTCACGTATTCGAGAGCTTCGCGATGGAGTGCGCTGGAACGAACAACCCGCGCCAGGAGGAGCGACGCGTGAACCGACGTCGATCCCAACGTCCACGGGCGTGTGGCCGAACACCTCGAGTCTGGGGCTGGCTGTCCCACTGGACAGACAGCAACCTCGGGCGTATCGTCGGGCCTTCCTGTCTTCGAGGGGAGGGTTCGATGCCTGTCTGGACACGTCTGTCCCTGCTGGCCGTCGCGGGCGCGCTTGCGTTCGCGTTCGGCACGGCGCCGGCTCACGCGCAAGCCAAGGATCCGATGGTCGGCACCTGGAAGTTCAACCCAGCCGGGTCCAAGTCGTCGACCGCGCTGCCGAGGAAGCGCGACATCGTGATCACCCAGAAGGGTGAGGACATCACCGTCGTCGTCGACGAGGTCGCCGCCGACGGCGCCGCCGCCAAGTGGAGTTTCACCACCCGGCGCGACGGCAAGCCCGTGCCTGTCACCGGGTGGGCGATGAGCGACACAGCGATCAGCAGCATCAAGGGCCGAACCGGCAAGACCGTCTACACCAAGGGCGGCAAGACGGTGATGGAGAGCAACACGGAGGTCTCGGCCGACGGCAAGACCCTCGTCATCAAGGGCTACCGGATGAGCCCCGACGGCAAGCAGGTGCCGTACGAGTCGCACTACGACCGCGTCGGCTAGGCAGGCGTACGACTCGAGCCGGTGCCGCAGGCGCGCGACACCGGCCCCACCCCAGGCCGTGCGAGGATGGTGCGCATGCCACAGCGCACCGTGTGGGCGGCCCTCGCCGCGGCGATCGTCCTGCTGCCGCTGGTCCAGCGCACGCCAGCATCGCAACCCGCCACCCCCTCACCGACCCGCCCCAGCATCGTCCTGATTCACGCCGACGATCTCGGGTGGGGCGACCTCTCGTCGTACGGACAGCAACGCTTCCGCACGCCGTCGATCGATCGCCTGGCCACCGAGGGCACGCGCTTCACGCAGTACTACTCGGGCAGCACCGTGTGCGCGCCATCGCGCGCGTCGCTGATGACGGGCCTGCACACCGGGCACGGGCGCATCCGTGGCAACGGCGAGATCCCGCTCGAAGACGGGGACCTGACGATGGCCGAGCACTTCAAGGCGCACGGTTATCGCACGGCGCTCATCGGGAAGTGGGGCCTCGGCTTCGAAGGCACACCGGGCCTGCCGGAGAAGCAGGGGTTCGACGAGACGTTCGGCTACCTCACGCACCAGCAGCCGCACCGGCAGTACACCGACCGCCTCTGGAAGAACGGGCAGTGGGTGGACGTGTCGCCGACGCGCGACTTCACGAGCGATCTGTTCACGACCGCTGCGCTCGACTTCATCGATCGTCAGGCGGGCCAGCCGTTCTTCCTGTATCTCGCCTACCCGCTGCCGCACGCCGAGCTGCGCGTGCCAGAGGAGGCGATGCAGCCGTTCGTCGGCAGGTGGCCTGAAACACCGTTCGTCAACGCGAAGGCCGATGCCACGACGCCCGTGCATCCCTATCGCGTCAGCGGCGGCTATCGTTCGCAGCCGACGCCCCGCGCGGCGTTCGCGGGCATGGTCACGCGCATGGACCAGGGCGTGGGACAGGTGCTGGATCGCCTTCGCGCGCGCGGGATCGATCGCGACACCATCGTGATTTTCACGAGCGACAACGGCCCGCACCGCGAAGGTGGAGCCGACCCCGAGTTCTTCGACAGCAACGGCCCGCTGCGCGGCATCAAGCGCGATCTCTACGACGGCGGCATCCGGGTGCCGATGCTGGTCCGCTGGCCGGCCGCGGTGCCTGCCGGACGCGAGAGCGACCTCGTGTGGGCGCACTGGGACCTGCTGCCGACGCTCGCCGCACTCGCAGGCCTGCCGGTTCCACCTGGTCTCGACGGCGATTCGCAGGCGCGTCCCGTGACGGGCGATGCGCGGTTTGCCGCCCCGCGTGATCCGGATCGCGCGCTCTACTGGGAGTTCCACGAGCGCGGCTTCCAGCGGGCGGCACGCCGGGGCAGGTGGAAGGCCGTGTGGCCGGCGCCCGACAAGCCGATCGAGCTCTACGACGTCGTCGGCGACGTGGGCGAGACGAAGGACGTGGCGGCGGCACACCCCGACGAAGTGAAGCGGTTCGAGACGTTCCTGAAGACGACGCGCACGCCGTCGGAGCGCTGGCCGGGTCAGTGACGAGCGGGCTCGGGGGCGTCCGTCAGGTCAGGTGTGACGACAGGGGCGTCCCGCTGCGTCACGCCCGGACGCTCCTACACCGATGGGCGGCGGGTGTGGAAGTCCGTGGCCTCCTGGAAGCGGTGGGCGACGCCGAGCAGGAGGTCGTCGGCGTACGGCGCTCCGACGATCGTGGCGCACACGGGCTGCGGAGCCAGTGCCACCGGCGGCGGCTGGTCGGCGGGCGCGGGCCGCTGGCCTGGCGGGGTTGGCGGGACGTCGAAGACATACGGCAGCACCACGCAGGGATGCCCCGTCTGCGCGTTGGCCGCGATGTCGGCCGAGGGCGCGGCGATGAACATGTCGAGGTCGCGCATGAAGCGGCCCCACTCGGCCACGAGCATGTGCCGACGCCGTTGCGTCTGCAGGTACTCGAAGGCGCGGGTCACCCGGCCGTTGACGAAGCGCGGGTTCCAGTCGGCGGGAGCCATCGGGTTCTCTGCCGTTGCGCGAGGTGACGGGACCGGCGCCTCGGGCAGGGCGTCGAGGTCGAGTCCCGCATCCGGCGCCTTGCGACGCACGTAGGCGTCGAACGCGGCGGCGTACTCGACGTTGAGGCTGCCGACACCGGTGCCGATACCCGCGACGCGTGGCCGCGGGCCGATGGGTGTCGGCTTCAGCCCGAGTTCGCGCAGCCTGGCCACGAACGACTCCGGTGCCTCCGGATCCACGCCCACCCGCAGTCGCGACAGGTCGATGCGGCGATCGAAGCGGAACGGCATCGTGATCGTCGACGGGTCCTTCTCGTCGGCGCCGTGGATGACGCTGAACACGAGCGCGCAGTCCTCGGCCGTGCGGCACATCGGGCCGACGCGATCCTGCGACCACGCCAGCACCATGCCGCCGTAGCGACTCACGCGGCCGAACGTCGGCCGCAGCGCGGTGATGCCGCACCGAATCGCCGGCGAGACGATCGACCCCTGCGTCTCGGTGCCGATGGCAAACGGGACGCAGCCGGCGGCCACGGCCGCGGCCGGTCCGGCCGACGAGCCGCTCGACCCCTGCGAGAGGTTCCAGGGGTTGTTGGTGCGGCCGCCGAACCACTGGTCGTTCTGCGCGAAGAGCCCCGTCGAGAGCTTGGCGACGAGGATCGCCCCGGCCTCCCGCAGGCGCACGACGATCTCGGCGTCCTCGTCGATCACCTGATCGCGGAAGTCGGACGCGCCCCACGTGGTGGGCACGCCCCTGGTCGCAAACAGGTCCTTGAGGCCGTACGGCACGCCGTGCAGCGGCCCGCGGAACCGGCCCGCCGCGATCTCGGCGTCGGCACGCGCCGCCTCGGCCAGCGCCTGCGTCTCCATGATCGTCACGACGCAGTTGAGCGTCGGGTTCAGCCGCGTGAGGCGATCGAGGAACAGTCGCGTGAGCCGTGTGGCCGTCACCCTGCGCGCGCGCACCAGGGCTGCCAGCCGATGGGCCGGCAGGAACGCGAGATCTTCGGCTTCGTGAGGAACGACGCCCCGCCAGGGCCGCGGCTGCACGGGCGTCCGTGCGAACGCCGCTGCACCGCGCTCCCGCAGGACACGGTCCACGAGAGCGCCGGTGCCTCCCGGATACGGCTGGAACTGCAGCGCGGGCGGCTCGGCGTTGCCGAGCGTGACGGGCGGCGGCGCGGGCGCCGGCGGTGCAGGCGTGCCCGCGGGTGCCGGCGGCTGACGTGCATGCGCATCGGCCCGGCCGAAGTAGCCCGCGCCGATCGCGGCAAGTGCGTGGAATGCGAACGTCCGGCGGTCTGGGGTCATGCGTGGCGATACAATACGGCCTTCATCCAGCGAGGACATCCCCATGGCCTGGTCGAGACGACGATTCGTGCAGTCTTCGGCAGCCGCAGCGACCTTGCTCCTGAGCGCGCGCGGGCGGGAGGCCCAGGCGTTCGGCGGCCATCGCGACGCACCGCCCGAGGCTGGAGACGGCCTCATCCGCCTCGACAGCAACGAGAACCCTGCGGGGCCCTGCCCTGTGGCCGCGGAGGCCATTCGCGAGGCGACGCGGCTTTCGCACGTGTACCCGTTCCGTTTCACGGACGCGCTCGACGGCATCCTCGCGCGCCACGACGTGCGGGCCGACCAGGTGCTGGCCGGCTGCGGGTCGTCGGAGGTGCTCCTGAACGCCGTGCTGGCGTTCACCGACGCGAAGCGGGGGCTCGTGGCGCCGTCGCCGACCTTCGAGGAGCCGGCGCGCCGTGCACGGGCCCTGGGACGCCCCGTGCACGAGGTGCCCGTGCGCCCGACGGATCTGCAGGTGGACCTCGACGGGCTGCTCGCGAAGATCGACGGCGCCGGGCTCGTCTTCCTGTGCAATCCCAACAACCCGACGAGCGTGGCGCTGCCCTACGACGACATCCAGTCGTTCGTGCGCGAGGCGCTCCGTCGCTCCCCCGACGTCGTCATCCTGCTCGACGAGGCCTACATCGAGTACGCCACCGGCGCGGTCAGGTCTGCCCTGCCCCTCGCGCTCGAGTCGCCGCGCGTGGTGGTGAGCCGCACCTTCTCGAAGATGTACGGCCTCGCCGGCCTGCGGATCGGCTACGCACTCGGGCAGCCGGCCGCGCTCGGACGCATGGCCGACTACAGCCTGCCGATGGCCATCAACACGATCGCGCTGCACGCCGTGCGCGCAGCGCTCGCCGACCGCGGGTTCGAGGACCGCGAGCGCGCGCGCAACGCCGAAGCCAGGGCCTACACGGTCCGTCACCTCGAGGCGCTCGGCCTCACGGTGGCGCCGTCGCACGCCAACTTCGTGATGGCCGACGTGAAGCGCGACACGGTGGCGTTCCGCAACGCCTGCCGGACGCAGGGCATCGCCGTCGGCCGGCCGTTCCCGCCGCTGCAGACGTGGTCGCGCATCTCGATCGGCACGATCGACGAGATGCAGCGCGCGTGCGGTGTGTTCGAGGCCGTGCTGAAGGCGTGACGCGCGTCGCCGACTGGCCGTGGGCGGCGGCCCTTCGTGTTGGGGTGATCGTCGGGGTGATCGTGACGGCCGGCTGGGCCAGCCGGCCCTACCTGCTCGTGGCAGCAGAGGGGGACAGCCGACCCTACCGGCTCGTGGCAGCCGACGGGGCCAGCCGGCCAGGCCAACGCCCCGGCGCGTCGCCCCCGGCACCTCTGCCGATTCGCGAGCGCTGGCCGGTGATCCGCAGGTACTCCGCCCCCGAGGCGCGCCAGGCCGTGGCCGTGGACGCCACCCACTTCTACGCCATCACCAACCGGCGGATCGGCAAGTACGACAAGGCCACCGGACTCAAGGTCGCCGAGTGGCAGGACGTCGAGGGCGGACCGTTCATCCACCTGAACAGCGGTGCGGTCATCGATGGCGCCCTGTACTGCGCGCACTCCAACTACCCGGGTGTGCCGATGGTGAGTTCCATCGAGGTCTGGGACACGGCCACGCTGCGCCACGTCCGCAGCATCCCGGTGGGCACGGGTCGAGGGTCGGCGACGTGGGTGGATCGTCGCGACGACGCGTGGTGGGTGATGTATGCGCACTACCCGCCGCCGGCGGGCGAGCCGGGCAAAGACCCCGCATGGTCGGTGCTCGTGCGCTACGACGAGGGCTGGCGCGAGACGGGCGCGTGGGCCTTCCCGAAGACGGTCGTGGACCGCTGGGACGGGATGAGCAGTTCAGGCGGCGTGTGGCTGCCAGACGGCCGGCTGCTGACCGCTGGACATCACGCGCCCGAGCTGCACCTTCTGCGCCTGCCGACCGCAGGGGCCACGCTGGCACTCGAAGCCGTGATCCCCGTCGAGAGCGAGGGGCAGGGCATCGCCCTCGACCCCTCGGACCCGACGCTGGTGTGGTCGATTCAGCGACGGACGGCCGAGGTCCTCGTCTCGCGGATGCGTTGGTGAGGGACCGGGCCGACCGGGGGGCGCGACGCGCGTGCCGCCTACCGGCGCCGCTCGCGCCGGGCGATGGCGACGAGTTCCGCGCCGCCCATCGCCGTCTGGCCGACGGTCATGCCAATCACGGAATAGCCGCCGCCGCCGGCCTCGTTGAGTTCCTTCTCGAGCGTCGAGGTCTTGCTCGTCGCGAGGAGCAGGTACTCGTGCTTCGGCGTGGGATCGTCCTTGTCGCGCTGCATGATCACGACCACCTCCTCACCGCCGAACAGCGATGTGAAGACGGTCTGCCCGACGTACTCGAACCCGAGGTCCGAGGCGGCCCGCATCTCCTTCTGCATCGTGCCGGTCTTGTTGGTGGCGAGCAGCTTGTAGGCCATCCGCTGGGCGACCGGGTGCTTCTCCATCACGACCACCGCCTCGTTGCCGCCGAAGGCGGTCTCGCCGCCCATCACCGCGGCGAAGACGTAGCCGGCTTCCGCCGCGGCGTTCATCTCCTTCTCCATCGTCGAGGTCTTCGACGTGGCGAGGACCTTGTACAGGTGGGCCCCCTCCTGTGCGGAGACAGGGGCAGCAGCGAGCAACAGGCAGGTCGAGAGCAGCAGAGTGCGCATGGTCACCATGAGTGTGGGCCGGAACGAACGAAACGTGACGCGCGAGGCGCGCGTACCGACAATCGGCCGCGGATTGCCTAGAATGAGCCACATGCTCGACCTGCTGCGCGCGGCGACCTTCGCCGCCACGGCGCACGTCGGGCAGACCCGCAAGGGCCTGCCCGATCCCTACATCAACCACCCGCTGCGCGTGGCCGAGCACGCGGCGATGGCCGGCCTCGGCGACGACGCCGTCGTGGCGGCGCTGCTGCACGACGTCGTGGAGGACTCGGCGCACACGTGGGACGACCTGCGCGCGGCCGGGTTCAGCGAGCGTGCCATCGAGCTCGCGCGCCTGCTCACCAAGTGGTGGGAGTCGGGCGAAGACGATGCCGAACAGGACAAGGCCGCCTACTACGAGCGCATCCTGGCCGACGCCGATGCGGTGGCCCTGAAGCTGCTCGATCGCACCGACAACATGCAGGATCTGGCTCGAATCGCCACGACACGGCGCGAGTTCGCCGAGAAGTACCTGAAGAAGACGCGTCGCGAGTTCGCGCCGCTGCTCGACCGTTGCACCAATGCCTACGTGCGGCGGGTGTTCCACGAACGGCTCGGCGTGCTCGAGGGCGTGCTGGAACGACGGCGCTGACGTCGGCAGGGACGGCTCTCCCCCTCGACTACGCTCGGGGCAAGCGAGCCGTCCGCCGGGGTCGGAGGGTAGGTAGGGACGGCTCTCCGAGCCGTCCGCCGGGCGCGGTGCGACTCGCCGGGATCGTTCGAAGGTGACGGCAAGGCCTGAGGGGAGACGGAGATCGATGACGAGAAGCGTGGTCGTTGCATTCGCACTGTGGGTCGCGGCATCGGGCGCGGGGCTGGCGCAGGGGTTGCCCACCGCACCTCCCGAAGCGGTCGGCATGGCCGGCGATCGACTCGGGCGGGTCACGCCGTACATGCGCGGCCTGGTGGATCAGGGTCGCCTCGCGGGCACCGTGACACTGGTGGCGCGCAACGGCAAGGTCGTGTACCACGAGGCGGCCGGTCGCCGCGACGTGGATCGCAACGTGCCGATGACCACCGACACGCTCTTCCGCATCGCCTCGATGAGCAAGGCCGTGACGAGCGTGGCGATCATGATGCTGGTCGAGGAAGGGCGGGTCCACCTCGACGACCCCGTCTCGCGGTTCATCCCGGCGTTTGCGCGCACCACGGTGGTGGTGCCGCCGCCGATCGGCGCCACGGGCGCGGCCGCCACCACGGCCGGCACGATGCCTGCGGCCCGCCCCATCACCATCCGCCACCTGCTGACCCACACGGCCGGCATCTCGTATGGCAACGGCAACCCGTTCGAGTCGCAGTACCGGGCGGCCGGCGCGATCGGCTGGTACTTCGCCGACAAGGACGAGCCCATCGCGACGACGATCGACCGGCTCGCGGCGCTCCCGATGGACGCGCAACCGGGCGAGAAGTACGTCTACGGTTTCAACACCGACATCCTCGGCGTCGTCGTGGAGAAGGTCAGCGGCCAGACGCTCGCCGACTTCTTCCAGTCGCGCATCTTCGCGCCGCTGAAGATGACCCACACCAGCTTCTACGTGGACGCGGCACAGGCCGACCGGCTCGCCACCGTGTACGCGATGCCGAAGGCCGGCGGCACGCTCGAGCGCGCACCGGAGCCGGGCATGGGACAGGGCCACTACGTGAACGGCCCGCGGAAGTCGTACTCGGGTGGGGCCGGCCTGGTATCCACGGCCGCCGACTACGCCCGGTTCCTGCAGATGCTCCTCAACGGCGGGACGCTCGACGGCGTCCGCCTGCTGAGCCCCAAGACGGTGGAGCTGATGACGTCCAACCACGTCGGCTCGCTCTATGCCAACGGTAACCTCGGCTTCGGACTCGGCTTCGAGATCACCGAGCACGTGGGACGGTCGGGGCGCCCGGGTTCGGTCGGCGAGTACGGGTGGGGCGGTGCGTACCACACCAAGTTCTGGGTGGACCCGGTCGAGAAGCTGGTCGTGGTGTTCATGACGCAGTTGCTGCCCGCGGCCGGCTCCGACGCGCACATGACGCTGCGGCAGCTCGTGTACGCGTCGATCGTCGATGCGCCCGCCGCGACCGTGAAGGTCGCCCTGCGCCCCGCCAGCTGACACGCGTCGCGTGGAGGTGACGGACGGTTGGGCCAACCGTCCCTACCAGCCTCAGGGCGTCACCCCGCGCCCGGCGGACGGCCGGGACGGCCGTCCCTACCCACAGCGACCGGTAGGGACGGCTCTCCGAGCCGTCCGTCATCGGGCATCGAGCGGCGAGCGCCCGCGCGCGTCGCGGGGCGGCGCAATCCCCAGCAGGGCACTCACGAGCGGCGCCACGTCGATGGCACGGAGGACGGGCCAGCGACCACCCGCGGGCAGGCGTGGCCCGGCCGCGATCAGCACGCCATGCATGTCGGCACGGGTCGGCAGGAACCCGTGCTCACCGGCGGGTCTCGCCGTCCTCCTGACCACCGGCCCCTCGTCGATCCACGACGAGGCCACGTATCCCTCGCGCAGGTCGAAGCAGAAATCGGCGCCGTTCGGTCCGCCGAACCCCAGGCGATCCCGGTCGGCCGGCGAGTCGATGACGCTCGTGACGACGGGCTGATCGGTCTCGGGGTCGCGCAGGCGGCGTAGCACGGCGACGGTGCGGGCGATCACGTCCTCGCGCTCGGCAACGGACACCACGCCGCCGCGCCAATCGTCCGTGTGGATCTGGATGCAGTTGCGGGTCACGAGCACCTGCGAACGTGCCCCCACCACGCCGCCGCCCTGCGCGGCCAGCAGGCCCTCGTCGCGCAGCGCCTGGGCCACGCGCACCTCGCGCGTCACGGGTTGCATGCCGTGGTCGCTGACGAAGATCACGTGGCCGGTCGCGCCCGCCAGGCCGATGTAGGTCTCGACGGCCCGATCCACGAGCTGGTACCCCCAGCGCCGCAACGGCTCGTAGCGAGCGTCGCCGGCGGCGTGCCCGAGCCAGGCGTGATCCATCTCGTCGGGCATGCTCACGTACCCGACGAGCAGGCGCGGGTCGTGCCGCCTCCACAACTGGCCGGCCTGCCTGATGGTCTGCCGGACGCCAAGCTCGATCGTCTCGAGATATCGACGCTCGCGCTCGCCGTCGCCGCCGAGCCAGAGTGGCCTGCCGCTCTTTCCCGGCCTGTCCCACGCCTCACTCCGCCCGTTGCCGACGAACCCTCCGGCATCGAGCAGCCAGCGCACCTGCTCGGCGCGCGTGGCAGCCCGGCCGAGCCAGATGGCGGTTTCCTGAATCGCCGACTGGAACAGGAGCAGGGATCGCCCGTCGGCCGTCGCGGCGAACAGCCGGAAGTAGACCATCGCAGGCGGGACGTCGGGCACGTCCACGAGGAGTCCGTCACTGAAGTGACGGGCCAGCTCGCGTTCACGCGGCGGCGTGGACTCGGCCGGCGCCTGGCGTACGCCGACCGCCAGCTCGGTGCCTTCGACGCGAACGCGCAATTCAGCCACCGACGGCTCGGCCACCGTGAGCTCCGCGTGCAACGGCACCGGACCTGCCTTCCACGCGAAGCACGCGACGGCCTGGCTGCCCCGTTCGCACGGCACGCGGGTGAGATCGTCGGCAGTCAGCCAGCGGGCCGGTGCGACGACCCGGGCCTGATAGCCGTGCACGATCACCGGAGGGGTGGAGAGCGCGCCACCGGTGCTGGTCGGCGAGAAGGGGTAGACCTGTGTCGCCTGCTGGGCGACCACGGCCACACCCTGGCGCGCGGCCGCGACCCACAGTGGCTCGGCCCGCAGACCCTCGGACCGATAACCCGACACGCGCGACACGGCGGAGTGGTCCGCGCGCGGCGCGAGGGGCATCTCGTTGGCGACGATCCCGTTGACGTCGCCCCACGCGCCCGTCCACAGTGCGGCGTGCGTGTTGGCCGTCGTGCTCGGCATGTGCGGCACGAGGCCGTCGGCCATGACGCCGCGCGCACGCAGGGCGTGCAATGCACGGAGTTCACTCGCCACCGGGTCGCTGCGCACGATGCCCGTGCCGAGGCCGTCGAGGCTGACCACGACCACGGGGCCGCCGACCCGCCCCTGCGCGGTCCCGTTTCGCGGCGCATCGACGCCGCCGCACAATGGCGACAGGCCTGCCACAAGCAACGCCGCACACACGGAGCGAGACGATGGCATCGCGGAGCAGCAGTATACGAAGCCGGCGGGCCTTTCTGGGGATGGTCGCGGGCGGCGCCATGTCAACTGCCGGCGCCGCGCATGCCGCCGTCCAGCGGCCGACCATCGAGACGGTGACCGGCGCTGTCGCACCCGACACGCTCGGCGTGGTGCTCGCGCACGAGCACGTGTTCTCGCGCTTCGGCGCCGACCCCTCCGACACACCCGTGTACGACGAGGCTGAAGTCCTGGCGACCGTGGTGCCGTACCTCGCCTATCTGCGCGCACTCGGCGTGCGCACGATTGCCGACGCGACGGCGCGACGCTTCGGCCGGCATCCTGCCCTGCTGCGATCGATCTCGAAGGCGAGTGGCGTCCGCATCCTGACCAACACCGGCCTCTACGGAGCCGCCGAGGACCGCTACGTTCCCGACGAGGTCCGGAGCCTGCCCGCCGACGCAATCGCCGCCACGTGGATCGACGAGGCACGCACGGGCATCGGCGACACGGGCATCCGGCCGGGGTTCATCAAGGTGGGTGTCGATGCCGGTCCGCTGAGCCCGCTGGACGCGACGCTCGTGGAGGCTGGCGCCCTCACCCACCGCGCGACCGGCCTCCTGCTGGCCGTCCATACCGGCGACAACGCCGCAGCCGCGCACGCCCAGCTTCGCCTGCTGGCCGATCGCGGCGTGCAGCCGAGTGCGTGGATGTGGGTGCACGCCTCGACGTGCCGCGACGACGACGCGCTGTGGGAGGTGGCGCAGCGTGGCGGTTGGCTGGGGTTCGACAGCCTGCGAGCCGAGACGTTCGACCGCCACATGGCCCTCGTGCTCGAGGCAAGGCGACGAGGGTTGCTCGGTCGCATCCTGCTCTCGCACGACGGCAACTCGTGGCCCGCGCCGGGGCGACTCCCGCGCGACTACGACCTGCTGTTGACCACAGGTGTCCGCCAGTTGCGCACGTCTGGCCTGGACGCGTCTGAGGTGCAGCGACTGCTCGTCGCCAACCCGAGGGAGGCGTTCACCCCAGCCGTCAGGACGCGTCGCTGAGCAGGGCGCTGGCCACCTGCGCCCACTCGTCGTCGAGCGACAGCCGACAGACGGGCTGTCGCGCGCGGTCGTACCAGTAGCGCGCGTTCGACGCATCGCCCTCGCGCCGGTGCAGGTAGGCGTGCACCCAGGCGGCCTCGGGCGTGGACATGTCCTGCACGACCTGGTGGGCCCGATCCCACTCGCCGTGCGCGTCGAGCCACAACGCGAGGAGTTCGGGACGCACGTCGGCCGGCGGTGTCGGTTGATTGCGGAGATCGTCGGCGGTCATGGCCCGCGATCGTACCGTGCGACCGGCCACCACCACGGTCGGGATGGTGCTCCAGCCGGTCAGATCCTTGCGACCGTTCAGAAGCTGACGCCGGTGCTCGCGTGCACACGCGTGCTGCGATCGAGACCCCGCGCCACGCTGAGCTGGAACTGGAAGAACGGGTTGATGAGGAACACGCCGGCGCCCACCCCCTCCTCGCGTCCGCGATCGCGCCACTGCTCGCCGTGGTTCCACACGGCGCCGGTGTCGTAGAACGCAAGCACGCCGAGCCGCGTGGTGCGCAGCACCGACGTCAGCGGCGCGCGCGCCTCGATCGCGCTCGCCCACAGGTTGTCGCCGACACCGAAGCCGGCCCGAATGCCGCGCAGCGTGTCGGCACCGCCGAGGATCGGCTGGGCATACGCCGGCAGCGGCCCATTGGCCGCGTCCACCTGCAGGCGCACGGCGAGCACCAGTTGGCCGACAACGCCCACGTAGCCGCGCAGGTCGTGCTGCCAGCGGGTGCGTGCGCCGGTCGGGACGCCCGACTGCTCGGGCCGGGCGAATGCGAGCCGGCTCCAGGCCGTCCGCGCGAACACCGCGTTGCGCGGGAACAGCGGGTCGCGCCGCGTGTCCACCTCGGCGTACAGGCCGCCACTCGTCATCCGGTCGTCCACCTCGCCGAAGTGCACCGCGGCCACACCTGCCGTCGCGCCGAAGCCGAACGCCGGCGACGGGCGGTAGCTCACGTCCACATCGGCGTGCTGGCGGAACTGCCCCTGCTCGAAGAACGGATGCTCCTGGCGCCACAGCCCGCCGCTGGCCCGCACGCGCGTCAAGCCGCGACGCCCGCTGGCACCCGCATCCGGGGTCGGAGGGGCCGGGGTCGAGGTTGCCGGGCGGCCGTGCTCGAACCTGCGCTCGACCTCGACGGCGAGTTGGCGTGTGCCACCCCACGATGCCGGAACGGAGACGCGTGTGCTCGACTGGCGTCCGCCGACGAACGAGGTACGCAACCCGTAGGTGACGCCATACCCATCGTCCACGCTGAGGATCGGCAGGAACATGGACTGGCGACGCAGCCGGCCGAGCGGGCCCGGCACCTCGGGTATCCCGACGTCCGCCGGACGCAAGGCCGCGTGCTCGGCCACGAGGACGATGACGGCGATGCGCGACGGGTCGGCCATCGAGCGCGTCCGTCGACGGAGTTCGACACTCGAGAACCTGCCGCTCTGCTCGAGCCGCGTCCGCGCCTGGTCGAGCGCACCGGCGTCGAGCGGTTGGCCGACGGTCAACGCGGCGATGCGGAGCACCTCGTCGTCGGGCGTGGAGTGGTTGCCGTGGACGCGGATCTCCTCGATGACCAGCGGCTGCGCGTGCGCCGTACCGGTGGCTGCCATCACCACCAGCGGGAGCACCAACCGCGCGACCACGCGCCACGGTGTCACCGGAATCGCACCCGCACGTCGGCCTGGCGGTAGTCGTGGAAGCGCCGCGTGTACTCGGCGCGATACGTCCCGGTGGCGAGCGTGATCGCGCCTTCGACCACCAGCGATTCCGGGAGCCAGACACCGGAGAAGGGTTGCCCCATGGTCATGCTGGCGCGCGCCGTGTCGACGCGCACGAGCGAGCGGCCCGGCAGGAAGTTGAAGTCCACGTTGTCGAACGTGTAGCGCACGACCTGGTCCACGGCGGGATCGACCCACAACGTCACCAGCGAGACCTTGTTCATGGCCCTCTCGATGTCGGCTTCGATCTCCTCGTCCTTCTCGCGGTCGCGGTCGGCAGCCTTCGCCTTCGATGCGTCCCCCGACGACTTCTTGCGATCGTCCTCGTGATCGGCGAACAGCCGGCGGGGGTAGTACTCGATGCGCAGCACGTCACGGCCAGCCAGGGTCTCCCTGCCGACGAAGTAGTAGTTGCCGGGCTCGAAGCGGAAGCGGAGGAACTGCACTTCGGAGATGAAGCGGGGTTCGCGACCGCGCAGAGCGGCCTCCATGTCGCCCGGCGACACCGCGGCGTCGGCGGTGCGTCGTGCCGCGCGCTCCGCACGCGCGTCCTCCCGCTCCCGCCATTTCGCCTCCTGACGGGCACGCTCGTCCTCGCCAATCGCGACCCCGTTGACGCGCACCGGACTCCGGACGGCCTGCCCGTCTCGAGCCACCCAGAGGAACTCGCGGTCCTGGCCGAACATCGGGGCGCCGTCGGGGCCGAGGAGCCGGAAGGTCTCGCGCTCGGCGAGCAGGTACTCCTGCAGGCGGCGCCAGGCCTGGTCGCGGTTCTTCAGCACCCGCTCCATGAGGACGTCGAGGTCGCTGACGGGCGCCTCGGCCGCGACCGGGGAAGCCGGGGGCTGCGCGTCGCCCCTCGACGGCAGCAGCGCCATCAGGCCGACGACGGCAGACGACAGCAGGAACCTGGGTGTGACGGGCACGTGCACCTCAACTCAGACAGTACGAGCGAAACGCGACTCGGGAGTGCGGGGGCGCAAGGCTCGGGCCTCGGGGCTCGGGCTCGTAGAAAGTGAGACGTGTCGCATTTTTATTGACGACAATTGCGGTCGGATATAGAGTCTGGGCGAAACCCCAAAAGTGAGACGAGTCTCACTTTCTCAGGAGCCCAGGTGAGCAGCGCCAATCCCACGCCAGAGTCGCACGTCCGCCTCGTTCCGTGGCGGGGATGTGGCACCCCCGTGAAAGGACGACGGCGAGCCCCCAGGCGGTCGTCCGGTCGACGGCGTGCCTCGTATCGGGGATCACGATGACCCTCCCGCTGCGTCGCGTCGTGTTCTGGATGCACCTGGTCGCAGGCACGGCCGCGGCACTGGTGATCCTGCTCATGTCGGTCACGGGCGTCCTGCTCGCCTACGAGAAGCAGATCGTGCGCTGGGCGGATGGGTATCACGCACCTGCGCCGTCACCGGGGGTGACTCCCCTTCCGATCGACGAGGTCGTGGCCCGCGCGCACGCGGCGCGGCCGCAGTCACAGCCCGCCGCCGTGACGCTGCGTCGTGATCCCGCCGCCCCCGTCGAGATCAACTTCGGACGCGACGGCTCGCTGTTCCTGAATGCCTACACCGGCGAGGTGCTCGGCAGCGGCTCGCAGCAGGCGCGCGCCTTCTTCCGGTCCGTCATGGAATGGCATCGCTGGGTGGCGATGAAGGACGCGCGACGCGCGCTCGGCAAGCAGATCACCGGCATCAGCAACCTGCTGTTCCTCTTCATCGTGATCAGCGGGTTCTATCTCTGGTGGCCGCGCACGTGGACGTGGACGCAGTTCCGGCAGGTGCTCTGGTTCCGGCGCGGGCTCTCGGGCAAGGCGCGCGACTTCAACTGGCACCACGTGATCGGCTACTGGAGCCTCGTGCCGTTGGTCGTGATCGTCTGGTCGGGCGTGGTGATCGGCTACCCATGGGCCAGCGACCTCACCTACCGCATGGTCGGCGAAACACCGCCGGCGCGACCGGCCGGCCCGCCGGCGGCGCCCCAGGCCTCGGCGCGTCCAGCCGGCGAGGGCGCCCGCCCTGCGGGCTCGTCTGCCCCTGGCGCAGTCGAGGTGGCAAGGGTGACGAACGGCCCGGCGCAGAAGGTGACGGACGGCTCGGCGAGCCGTCCCTACCTAGGTCTCGGGACGCTGATGCAGCGGGCGGCGGCGCGCGACGGGGGATGGACGATCCTCTCGGCACGGATCCCCTCGTCACGCGACGCGGCACTCACGGTCACCGTCGACACGGGCACCGGTGCGCAGCCGCAGAAGAAGGCCACGCTCACGCTCGACCGTCAGTCGGGTGCTGAAGTGAAGTGGGAACCATTCGCCGCGCAGAGCGCCGGACGCCAGTGGCGTTCGTGGATGCGCTTCGTGCACACGGGCGAGTACTACGGCCTGGTCGGCCAGACGATCGCGATGGTCGTGACGGCCGGGTCGGTGGTCCTCGTCTGGACCGGCCTGGCGCTGAGCTGGCGCCGCTTCCGCGCGTGGCGCGCACGGCCAGCCGTCGTCAGGCAGAAGGCGGCGTAGCGCATGATGCATAACGCATAGCGCATGGCGCATGGCGCGTAACGCCCTCATCAAGGGCTGGTAGGGACGGCTCGCTGACTTGTCCGCCGTAGCCGTGGCGGAGGTGGAGCCGTCCGTCACCCTCGCCATCTCCGCGGGTGCGGTGACGGACGGTTGGGCCAACGTCCCTACCGGGGAACGCCAAGCGGGCTGGAACCGCTGCGGTAGGGACGGCTCTCCGAGCCGTCCGCCCGCATCGCCTCGCGCCTTCCGGACGGCCGGGACGGCCGTCCCTACCTCCCTGTCACGACAACGCCCATCCCTGCCGGTACTGCCGCCGCAGGTACTGCTCGGCGCCGGGCGCGTTGCTGATCTTCATCGTCGCGCCGTCGTAGTGGATCTTCTTGCCGGCGTTGAGCGCGACCACGCCGAGCAGCATCACCTCGGTGAGCTTGGCGGCGTACGAGAACGGGCACGTCGTCTCCTGGCGCCCCCGGATGGCGTCGATCCAGTTCATCTCGTGCGACGTCGTGATCCGCTTGTAGGTCTGGGGCGGCTTCGGCGTGCTGTCGGCGAACTTCTTGGGCAGCAGCCGCGGGTTCTGCGCGTAGGTGCCGTGCAGCAGCTTGCCCTTGCTGCCCACGTAGAGCACGCCACCGCCCTTGTCGAACTCCTCGTCACCGAGATCTTCGGGCTTGGGCGGCAGCAGGCCGCCGTCGTACCACGTGATCTTGACGGCCGGCTTGTTCCCGCGCGCGGGGAACTCGTAGTACGTCGTGGTGGCCATCGGGTACGTGGCCTTGTTGTACGGCGTGGACTGCGTCTCGACCGTCGTGGGGTACCCGAGATCGAGCGACCAGAAGGCGTGGTCGATCAGGTGCGCCCCCATGTCGCCGATGGCGCCGACACCCCAGTCGGTCCAGCCACGCCAGTTGAACGGGTGGTAGATCGGGTGGTAGTCCACCTGCGGGGCCGGTCCGAGGAAGAGGTCCCAGGCGAGCTTGTCGGGAATCGCGTGCCCGTTGGACTGGAGCGTGCCGGCCAGCTTGTCCATCACGTAGCGCAGGTTGAACGGCTGCGACGCGTCGGGCGAGGCCGTCATCTTCGACGGCTCGGGACGCGGGATGCCCTGCGGCCAGAACGCGAGCGGACGGTTGGTCCAGATGTGGACCTCACGCACTTCGCCGATCGAGCCCGACTGGATGTACTCGTTCACCAGCCGGGCGTCGTCTGACGAGTGGCCCTGGTTGCCCATCTGCGTCGCGAGCTTCGGGTTGTCGGCCGCCTTCTTCGCCAGCGCGCGGCATTCCTCGACCGACCACGCGAGCGGCTTCTGCACGTACACGTGCTTGCCGAGGTTCATCGCCGCGAGCGCGATCACCGCGTGCGTGTGATCGGGCGTGGCGATCATCACGGCGTCGATGTCCTTCTGCTTCTCGAGCATCTCGCGGTAGTCGACGTACTTCGCCGCCTTGGCGGCCTTCTCGTGCAGCTGCCTCTGCGCGGCCATCTGGGCCTGCGCCCGCGCCTTCTGCTCGGCGGTCGGGGCGGGGTTGGCCTCGGCGAGTCGCTTCTCGGCGGCCGCGACCTGCTGCGGGATCGTGTCGAATCCCTTCTGGGCGAACCCCCAGTCCACGTCGCACAGGGCGACGATGTTCTGGCTGGCGAGCTGGGCCATGTTCGAGCGGCCCATGCCGCCGACGCCGACGCCGGCAACGTTCACGAGGTCGCTCGGGGGCGTCTGCCCCTTGCCGAGCACGTGGCGCGGCACGATGGTGAGGCCGGCGGCAGCCAGCGTGGCGCTGCGCACGAACTCGCGGCGCGGCAGTCCGGATTGTCCGGATTGATCGGTGTTGCGTGTCTCGCTCATGACAGGAACCACTCCGAGTAAGGCGTCGTGCGTTATGCGTTCGGGGTTATGCGTCAAGCGTCATGCATTATGCGTTCGGCGCCATGCGTCATGCATCAGGCGTCATGCGCCATGCGCTACTTCTTCGGCTTCATGCCCGGTGAATTCCACTTGATGACGTGATAGGTGGCCGGCGTCGTGCCGACGTTCCTGATGGCGTGCATCTGGTTGGCGGCCTGGAAGATCACCGAACCGGGACCGACGACCTGCGTGCGGTTGCCGAGGAAGGTCTCCACGGTGCCCTCGCGCACGATGATGACCTCTTCGTCGGGATGCTTGTGAGGTTCGTGGGGCGACTGGCCTGGCTGCAGGGTGGTGATGTGCAGTTCGAGCTCGTCGAGCGTCGCCGTGCGGTCCTCGAAGACCTGCCGGACCTCCCCGACCTTCGTCGGCCGGGCGGTCATGTCCTTCCAGTCCACCGCCCGCGACCCCATCACCTCGTCGGCGCTGCGCGCCAGCGTGGCACCCGTGGCCCCAATCGCGATGCCGACACCGAGTGCCAGCCCAACCGCCGCATGCCGCATGTCACCCCTCCCCGGAAACGAGGCCAGTGTAGTCCATGCGGGCAGGCGGGTGAGGTGTCAGGAGGAACCGGACGGGTCCTCTTCATCGGCGGGTATGGATTCGGCCACGCGCGTCCTGGCCGGGTCGAGTTCGGCGAGGACCTGTTGCACGAGGTGGCGGCCGAGCCCCGTGTCGCGGGCGAGGCCGCGCACGCTGAGCGTGGCCCCCGGCGGAAGGGCGGCGAGCCGCGCGGTCACGGCGGCCCGCGCCTGATCCCTGGCACGGCGGGGACGCCCCGGTCTCGGCGCGTCCGTGGTGAGCGCCTCGAGTCCACCGCTGCGGAAGCGGTCGCGCCAGAGTCGAATCGTGGGTTCGCTGATGCCGAGGACCTGCGAGGCCCGGTGGACCGACGAGCCCGAGGCCAGCTGCAGGATCACGCGACTGCGGCGCACGAGGCGCGGCGGCGTGCCGGCCGACGAGACCCACCGCATCAACTGATCCTGCTGGTACTCGCTGAGGACAACCGGCTGTTTCCGCGAGTCGACCACGGGGAGCCTCCTGGACTTCACGCACGACGCCGCGCGCGTTCGCAGCTCGACAGTGCTGTCGTGTCCGAGGAGGATAACGAAAAAAGGCCGAGCTGGCGCACAGCCCGGCCTCCGGCGGTCGGCTGGGGCTACTTGCGGGCGCCCTGCAGCGTCAGGTGGCCGACTTTCTCGCCACAACCCACGCTCCCCGTGGCTTGCCGGCCCTCGACCGTCAGGTTGATGTTTCCGCACCCGAACTGGGCCTGCTTCTCGATCATCGCCGTGGGGTTGGCCGACATGGCCTCGAGTTCCTTGGCCATCCGGTCACCCACTTCCTCGAGCTTCTTCTGGAACGCCTCCTGCTCGCGGGCCGACATCCTGGCAAAGCCCTTCGGGTCGGCCATCTTCTCGGCCAGGGCCTGATACTCGGCCATGGCCGAACCCGCGTTGCCGGGCTGCAGGCTGAACGAGAGACCCGTGCCGGGGCGACTGTCGGCCGAGACACCGAGCGTGCCGGTCATCGTCTCGAACGGCCCGGACGCCCCCGGTTTGAAGTATTCCGCCTTGTAGGTCATCGAGGCCGCCGAGCCGTTGACCGTCCACGCCTTGCCCGTCGGCGCCAGCCCGATGGTCCACCCGTTGCTCGCCGTGAGCGAGAAGCTCGGGGCTGCCCCGATGACCACGACCCCGCAACGACTCCACGCCCCGCTCACGGGCGCGTAGGCGAACACGCGCGCGAACCCGGGCAGTGCGTCGGCCGCCACCGACGCGGTAGCCGTGTACTTGGCACCCGCGACGGCCCCTGCGCTCAGCGTGACCTGGTCGTGCTCCCCGAGCACGATCGTGTTCGGCGAGAAGGCGCCGCCGACCGAGACGGGCGCCGACGCGCCCGGGGCAATCACCACGGGCCGGCACAGCGTGATCTCGGGCGTCGGGTACTTGCCATAGAGCGCCTTGGCCCCGCGCCGGGGGTCGAGTCCCTCGGCTTTCTGCGCCGCATTCCACTCGGCGTGCAGCCTCTGCACCTCGGCGTCGTACCTCGACGTCAGCCCGGCTGCCCGGACGATTACCCCGCACACACTGGCTGCCACCAGCGCACCCGCCACCGTTGCTCTCGAGACCCGTCCTCGCATCACGCGCTCCTCCGGCTCCGCTCCGGAGCCATCACCATGTGGCCGGAGGCGTGGCGAACGTGACCGACGGGCGTCGGCCGCGACGCCCGGTCTCACCCCGTCGGGTCGCTGGCAGGCTGGCGCGACACCGAGGCGAACGCCAGCGCGACCGACGTCCACCACCAGGTGAGCTCGGCCGGACGCGCCAGCGGAAAGTCCACCAGCGCACAGGCCGCGCCAGCGGCCACCGCGGCGATTGCCCCGGCCGCCAGCGGTGACGCCGGCCGACGCAGCCGCAGGGCGGCAACGGCCAGCAGGCCGATCGGCAGCAGGGTCGCGATCAGACCCGGCACACCACGCTCCACGAGGGCCTCGAGGTAGTCGTTGTGCACGTGGTCGGTGAGCCCGGCGAACCGGGCGTCGCGCACCCCCCGACGCGCGGCCTCCCGCTGCCAGTCCGGGAACCGGAGCGGCACCGAACCGGGACCCTGCCCGGTGGCCGGCGCGGCAGCGGCCTGTGGCCCGACGATGCGCCAGAGGTGCAGTCGGCCCTCTGCCGTGGTCTGGAGCGGCCGACCGGGCGACACGGCTATCGCCACCGCGCAGAACGCCAGGAGGGCGCCGACGGCGATCCGCACCCGTTGCGACCAGCGCAGCCACGCGTAGACGACCACGGCGGCACCCAGCCCGAGCACCGCCCCGCGCGATCCGGTGGCGACGATCGCCAGCGCCTGGAGGACCAGCGCCACGACCGCCAGGCGTCGTACGCCGGGCCGAGTCGCGCAGCGCTCGATCGCCGCGACCAGGGGCAGGCTCATCGCCATCAAGGCGCCGACGAAGTTGGGGTTGCCGAGGGTGCCATACACCTTCATGCGGACACTGGCGCCGTCGATTGGCGCATGCCATCCGGCCAGCGCGAACGGGTCCGCACCCACCCACTGCAGCAGGGCGATCGCCGCCGTCGTCGTCGCACCCGCGACCATGCCGGTCACGACGGCCATGGGCGGGGCGCCCGTCCGCAGCAGTCCCACGGCCAGACCGGGCGCGGCCAGCCCGAGGACCAGCGGGACGAGCGCCGGAAGATCGGCCCTCGACGCAGACACGACGAACGACAGGGTCCAGAGCGCGGCACACCAGCGCATCGCCCGTGGCAGCGCCGACCAGCGGACCGACGAGGGCCAGGCGAGGAGCAGCACGGCGACAACGGCAATCCAGCCCACCTTCGGCAACGAGAAGGGCTGTGACAGACCCGGCCACACCAGCAGGGGCAGCACGGCGAGGCACGCGGGGCCGGTCAGCGCACGCATGGTTCCATTCTGGACCGGCCTCTCTCATCGGCGTCTCACGTGCGCGTCCTACAGTGACGGAGTGAGACGGCTTTCCGTGGTGGCGAGCGTGGTCCTCGCAGCCGGGTTCTGCCTGGCTGCGCGGGCAACTGCGCAGCCGCTGGCTGGCGTCCCGGCGACCGCCGAGGCGACCGCGGCGGCCGAACCCTTCACGCTCGCGGCGGCGCTGGCGCAGGCCAGGAACCGCGCGCCGGTCGTCAAGGCCGCCGAAGTCCGGGCCACCGCGCAGGGCAGTGCCGCCGAGGCGACGCGGCGATGGCGCAGCCCGACCCTCGATCTCTCCATCGAGAACCTCGGTCCGCAGGATCTCGACCACGACGGCTTCGTCTGGTTCACCCAGCCGCTCGACGTGGGCGCGCGCCGGTCGACGCGGATTGCCGCAGCGCAGGCGTTGCGCGACACGCTCACGCGCGAGGTCGACGTGCAACGACGAGGCGTGGACTCGCTGGTCGTGGAGGCGTATCTCGGCGTCGTGAGCGGCCGGCAGACCACCGAACTGCTGGCGGCACACGAGAAGGCCGTCGAGGACGTCGTCCAACTGCTCCAGCGACGCGTGCAGGAAGGAGTGGCGCCGGAGGGCGACCTCCGCAAGCTGGAGGCCGAACGTGCCCGTGTCGGCCTGACGCGGGTGCGCGCCGACCTCGCCATGCGGCAGCAGGCCGTGCGCCTCGCGGCCCTCACCGGCGAGGACGCGGCCACGCTCGTCGGTCGCGTGACGGCGCCCTCGTCGCCTCCCGTGTCGTCGGCCGACGTCGACGCGGCGATCGAGGGCCGCGCCGACGTGCGGGCCGCGCTGGCGCGGCTGGACGAACGGCGCACCGTGGCGGCCGCCGAGCGCGCGCTGGGCGGCACGGCCTGGGCACTGACGGGTGGCTACAAGCGGACGGCCGGTTTCAACACCGGCACCGCCGGCATCTCGATCGACCTGCCGATCGGCGCCCGCAACGCGCCGGCACGCCTGCGGGCCGAGGCCGAGGTCACGGCCGCCCAGCTCGAGCTCGAGCAGGTACGCACGCTCGCGCGCGCCGAGATCGATCAGGCATTGCTGGCCGCCCGTCTGCTGTCGGCTCAGGCCGAGCGAGTGGCCACCGAGCTCGTGCGGCCCGCCATCGTGGCCCAGCGCGCGGCGCGTGCGGGCTTCCGTGAAGGCACCGGCGACGCGCTGGCGCTCGTGGACGCCGACCGCGTGTACCTCGACTCGCAGCGCGAAGCGCTGGCCGTGCAGCTGGACGCCGCGGCTGCCAGCATCCGCGCGCGACTCGCCCTTGGAGAGGATCCCCTGCCATGACCGCCACCGGCCGCCGCGCCGCCGTGTGCCTGGCTCTGCTCGCGCTGGCGGCGGGCGTGGGCTGCACGGGCACCGCCCCGCAGGAGCCGTCGGCTCCCCCGGCTCCCGCAGACGCCGTCGCGCTGTCGCGGACGTCCGAACAACTGGCCGGCATCGTGGTGGAGGCCGTCACGGCCGACACGGTGCCCCTGGCACTCGACGCCGTCGGGACGGTGTCGCTCGACGACACCCGCACCGCGCGCGTAGGCGCGCTGGTCGAGGGCGTGGTCTCGGCCACGCACGCCAACGTGGGCGACCGGGTGCGCCGCAACGCCCTGCTGGCCGGCCTGCACAGCCACCAGATACACGACGGCTGGGCCGACTACCGCAAGGCCGTTGCCGATCGCCGCCGCGTCGAGCAGGAACTCGCCTTCGCCACCGACACCGTGGCGCGCACCGAGCGGCTGCTGGCCGACAGCGCGGCGTCTCCGCTGGAGGTGGAGAGAGCGCGCGCAGCCCGCGCCGCGGCAGCCGAGCAGCTGACCATGGCGCAGGCCGAGGTGCGGCGCGCGACCGAGTCGCTCGAACACCTGGGACTCGACGTCGGCACCGGTCCCGTCGAGGCTGCCGAGATCGTTCCGGTGCGGACGCCGCTGGCCGGGGTCGTGCTCGAACGGCACGTCACGGCGGGCACGGCCGTGACGCCGGGCACTCCGTTGTTCGTGGTGGCCGACACGTCCGTGCTGTGGGTGCTCGCGGAGGTGGACGAAGCCGTGCTCGCGCGGGTGCGACCGGGGTCGGCGGTGCAGGTCGGGGTCTCCGCGTACCCGGAGGAACGCTTCCCGGCCCGCGTGACGCTCATCGGCGACACCATCAATCCGACGACGCGTCGCGTGGTGGTGCGCTGCGAGGTGGCCAACGGCGACGGCCGGCTCAAGCCGGGCATGTACGCGCGCGTGCAGATCGAGGGCGCCGCGACGGCCCCGCGTGTGCGCATCCCCATGGATGCCGTGCAGGACATCGGCGAGCGCCGCGTGGTCTTCGTGCCCGGCGGCGAGGGCAAGTACGTCCCGCGCGACGTGGAGACGGGCGAGGAGCGGGAAGGCCGGGTCGAGATCCGGCGCGGCCTCGCGCCGGGCGATCGTGTGGTCACGCGGGGCGCGTTCCTCCTCAAGTCGCAGCTGCTGGCCTCGCCCGAAGGTGAGGAGTAGGCGGCCATGGGCCTCATCGAACGTGTCACGGCCACGGCCCTCCGACACCGCCTGTTCGTCCTGACCTGCGTCGGCGCGATGGCGCTCACGGGGCTCTACGCGTACCGCGACCTGCCGGTCGAGGCCTTTCCCGATCTCACCAACAACCAGGTCGTCGTGGTGACGCAGGCCGAGGGGCTCGCGGCGCCGGAAGTCGAGCAGCGCATCACCTATCCCATCGAGACGGCGTTGATGGGCACGCCGGGCGCCGAGGAGGTCCGCTCGCTCTCCAAGTTCGGGCTCTCGATGGTCACCGTGGTGTTCGACGACGCGGTACCCGTGTACTTCGCGCGCCAGCTCATCACCGAACGGGTGAACGAGGTCCGCGGACGCATCCCGCCCGGCGCCGAGCCCACGCTCGGGCCGGTGGCGACGGCGTTCGGCGAGATCTACCAGTACCTCGTCGAGGGCGAGGACACGTCGGTGATGGCGCGCAAGACGCTGCACGACTGGTCGGTGCGCAACCGTCTGCGGGCCGTGAAGGGCGTGAGCGAGATCAACACCTGGGGCGGCCTCACCGAGCAGTTCCACGTGGTGGTGGATCCCCTGCGCCTCGAGCGCTACGGCCTCGTGGTGCGGCAGGTGATCGAGGCGCTCGACGGCAACAACCTGTCGTTCAGCGGCGGCTTCATCGAGCGTCGCGCCGAGCGCACCACGGTCCGCGGCCTGGGCCTGCTCACCGGCCCGGCCGACATCGAGGCCGTGGTCATCACGGCCGTCAACGGCGTGCCGGTGCTGGTGCGCGACGTGGCCGAGGTGCGCACGGGCGCCATGCCGCGGCAGGGCGCGGTGACGCGCGACGGGCGCGGCGAGTCGGTGGCCGGCATGGTGATCATGCTGAAGGGCGAGAACGGCCGCGACGTGGGCGCGCGCGCCAAGGCGCAGATCGCCGAGATCCAGAAGTCGCTGCCCGCCGGCGTCACCATGGTGCCCTTCTACGACCAGACGGCGGTCATCGACCGCACGTCGGCCACCGTGGCGCGCAACCTGCTCGAAGGGTCGGTGCTGGTCGTCGCGGTGCTGTTCTTCTTCCTGCGCGACGTCCGCGCGGCCCTGATCGTGGCGGCCGTGATCCCGCTCTCGATGTTGTGCGGCTTCATCGGCATGCGCGTCTTCGGCGTCTCGGCCAACCTCATGTCGCTCGGCGCGATCGACTTCGGCCTGATCGTGGACGGCGCCGTCGTGATGATGGAGAACTTCGTCCGCCGCCGTGCGGAGGCCGAGACCGCCCTGTCCGACGACCCGGAGGAGGCCAATCGCCTCCGGCTCGCGCTGTTCACGCCGGCCGCCATCGAGGTGGCGCGCCCGATCCTCTTCGGCGTGCTCATCATCATCGCCGTGTATCTGCCCATCTTCACGCTCGAGGGTCTCGAGGGGAAGATGTTCCGCCCGATGGCCATCACGGTGTGCTCGGCCATCTTCGGCGCGCTGCTGCTCGCGCTGACGGCCGTGCCGGCGGCCTCGTCGTACCTGCTGAAGATGACCGGGGCGCACCACGAAGAACCCTGGTTCGTCCGCCTGCGCGCGCGTTACCTCCGGCACCTGGACGACGCGATGCACCACCGGGCGCGGACGATTGCCGTGGCACTGGTCGTGGTCACGACCGCGGTCGGCTCGCTCGGCTGGATCGGCACGGAGTTCATGCCGCGGCTCGACGAGGGCGCCATCCTCATCGAGACGCGCAAGCTGCCCTCGGTGTCGCTCGAGGAGTCGGTGGGCATCTCCACGAAGGTCGAGCAGATCGTCCGGCGCTTTCCGGAGGTGTCGCAGGTCGTCACGAAGATGGGTCGCCCCGACCTGGCCACCGAGGCCATGGGCATCTACCAGGGCGACGTGTACGTGAACCTCCACCCGGAGGACGAGTGGACCACGGGCCGCGACAAGGACGCCCTGATCGAGGCGCTCGCCGATGCGCTGAAGGAGATGCCGGGTGTCACGGTGAACTTCACCCAGCCCATGGCGATGCGGCTCGACGAGGTGGTCTCGGGCGTGAAGGCCGACGTCGCCGTGAAGATCTTCGGCAACGACAGCGCGACGCTGGAGCGGCTGGCCAGCGAGGTCGAGGCCGTGCTCGCGAAGGTGCGGGGCGTCGCGGACCTGCAGGTGGAGGTCTTCTCGGGCGCCGCGCAGCTCGAGATGACGATCGACCGACAGGCGATCGCGCGCTACGGGCTCGCCGTGGCCGACGTGCAGCAGCTCGTGGAGGCGGCGGTGGGTGGCACCGATGCGACCGCCGTGCTCGACGGCCCGAAGCGGATCCCGGTCGTCGTGAAGTTCCCCGAGGGCGTGCGCGCCCACGAGGCGGCCATCGGCGCGCTGCTGCTGACCGCCCCCGGCGGCGAGAAGGTGCCGCTCTCGCGCGTGGCGGCCATCCGTCGCACGCAGACGCCGGAAGCCATCTCGCACGAAGGGGGACAGCGGCGCCTGGTGGTGCAGTGCAACGTGCGGGGCCGCGACATCGGCAGCTTCGTCGCCGAGGCGCAGCAACGGATGACCGTCGTCACGCTGCCGACGGGCTACTTCGTGCACTGGGGCGGGCAGTTCGAGAACCAGGAACGCGCGATGCGGCGGCTGATGCTGGTGATCCCGCTCTCGCTCGCCATCATCTTCTCGCTGCTGTACGTCACGTTCCGCACGGTGCGGCACGCGGCCCTCATCATCCTCAACGTGCCCTTCGCGCTGGTCGGCGGCATCGCGGCCCTCTGGCTGCGCGGGCTCAACCTCAACCTGTCGGCGTCGGTCGGCTTCATCGCGCTGTTCGGCGTCGCGGTGCTCAACGGCGTGGTGCTCATCACCGCCGTGAACCAGCTCCGTGCCGAAGGCCACCTGCTGCACGACGCCATCCAGCGGGGCGCCGGCTCGCGGCTCAAGGCCGTGCTGATGACCGCCCTGGTCGCGGCGCTCGGCTTCGTGCCCATGGCGATCTCGCACGGGGCGGGCGCCGAAGTGCAGCGTCCGCTGGCCTCGGTGGTGATCGGCGGCGTGATCACGTCCACGCTGCTCACGCTCATCGTCCTGCCCGTGGTGTATGAAATGATCGAGGAGCGGTTCCACCATGCGCCTGCTCGTCGTCGAGGATGACCCGACCATCAGCCACTTCCTCGTGAAGGGCCTGCGCGAGGACCAGCACCTGGTGGACCTGGCCGAGGACGGCGAGGCGGCCGAGGCCCGCGCAATGGAGGGCGACTACGACGCGATCCTCCTCGACGTGATGCTGCCCGCGCAGGACGGCTTCGAGGTGTGTCGCCGCCTGCGGGCCCAGGGCGTGGACACGCCAATCCTGATGGTGACGGCGCGCGATGCCGTGGGCGATCGCGTGCGCGGCCTCGACACGGGCGCCGACGACTATCTCGTCAAGCCGTTCGCCTTCGACGAGGTCGTCGCGCGGCTGCGGGCGCTCACGCGCCGTGGCCGGACGCGCAGCCTGTCGGCCGTGCTCACGGCCGGCGCCCTGTCGCTCGACCTGGAGGCGCACCAGGCCAGCGCCGCGGGCCGCCCGCTGGAGCTCACGGCAACCGAGTACCGGCTGCTCGAGTACCTGATGCGCCGGGCCGGTACGATCGTGTCGCGCGACCAGCTCGCCGAGCACGTCTGGGGCGGCGAGTACGACCCCTGCTCCAACCTCGCCGACGTGTACGTCGGCTACCTGCGCCGCAAGCTGGCGGGCACGCCCGCAGCCGACCAGATCCGCACCATCCGTGGGCTGGGCTACATGCTGACCCGCGGCGAGGCCTGACCTGCCGATGGTGGCCCTCTCGTTCCGCGCGCGCCTCACCCTGCGCTGGACAGTCGCGTTCGGCCTGCTGCTGGCCTGCGCGAACACGGCGGTCTACATGGGCGTTCGCGCGTACGCCCAGCGCGACCTCGACGCCAACCTGCGCACCCTCGCCGCCACCGAGATCGCGTCGTCGACCGACCAGGGCGGCAGCCTGCACCTGCACGAGTTCTCGGTGGACGAGGTGGGCGGCGGCGAGTTCGCCGGCAAGTTCGTGCAGTACTACGACATGGACGGCCGGGTCGTGGTGCAGTCGGCGACGCTGCAGGGACTGCCGCCCGTGCTCGACGCCGAGACGTTCGCGCGCGCGGCCCGTGGCCTGCACGCGATCGCAGACGTGCGCGTGGGTGGCCGGCGCGGGCGCGTGCTCACGACCACGATTCGCGACAACACCGCCCGGTACGTCGCCGCCGTCGGCCTCCTGACCGACGATCTCGCCGCCCAGCTCGCACGACTGGCCGCCGTGCTCACCGGCGTCTGGGTGCTCGGGCTCGCCGCCACCGGCTGGATCGGGTTCCTGCTCGCGTCGCGCGCCCTCGATCCGATCGGCGAGATCACCGAGCGGGCCGCCCGCATCGCCCGCGGCGACATCGACATGCGCCTCGACCCGCCGCGCACCGACGACGAGATCGGCCGGATGACACGGCTGCTGAACGAGATGCTGGATCGGCTCCACCGGGTGATCGACGGGAACCGGCGGTTCGCCGCCGACGCCTCGCACGAGCTCCGCAGCCCGCTGACCGCCATGGCCGGCGAGATCGACGTCGCCCTCAAGCGCGACCGCCCGCCCGACGAATACCGCGAGACCCTGCGTCGCCTCCGCGCGCAGATCGACGGGTTGACCGCGCTGTCGGAGCACCTGATGCTCCTGGTGCGCGCCGAGGAGCGATCCGGCGAGCTCGGCGCCGAGGAAGTGCCGGTGCGGCAGCTCGTGGAGGCCGCCTGCGCGCGACTCGGCCCGCAGGCCTCGGCCCGCGGCATCACCGTGACGCACGAGGGCCTGGACCACCTGGTCGCCTATGCCCAGCCGGGCCTGCTCGCCCGCGTGATCGACAACGTGGTCGCCAACGCCGTGCAGTACAACCGCGACGGCGGCGTGGTGCGCATCCGAGGCTTCGACGAACCCGCGCGCGACGACGCCTGGGAAGCCGGCCGGGTCAGGCTCGAGGTCACCGACACCGGCCCGGGCATCCCCCCCGACGAGTGGGAACGCGTGTTCGACAGGTTCTATCGGCGAGAGGCGTCGCGGTCGCGCCGCACCGGCGGTGCCGGGCTGGGGCTCGCGCTCAGCCGGGCAATCGCGACGTGGCTCGGCGGCACGCTGCGCATCGGTGCGTCGAGCGCGGCAGGGACGACGTTCGAGCTCACCCTGCCCGGGCAACGCCACGCCTGACGCATCGCGAGAGACGCCATGGCTGGAGTCGCCCGGCGCGCGGAACCCCATTGGGGGCGCCTAGACCAAGGTCGGCATGCGCGGACGTGCCCGAGATCGCTACCCTGCACACGAGGATTCGCGCGGCGCGTCATCCGCGCGGAACGAGGCCGGTCCTGCCGAGGCACGTGCGATGCACGTCCGGCGGTGACTGCTCGGACCATGACGTGAAGTGGAGTACGTGGTGGACACCCTAGTCGCCCCGGCCAGCAGCCCCGCCATCGACGCCGCCGGCGTGATGGCCGAACAACCGTCGACGGTCACGACGCCTGCCGACCCGTTTGCCGACATGCCGACGCTCGACGAGCTCGAGCGGCGTTACCTGGTGTATGCGCTGCAGCGCCTGCACGGCAACCGGACGCGAACCGCCGCCGCCCTCGGCATCGACCGCCGTACGCTGTACCGGATGTCGGCCCGCCTCGGTGTGCCGATCTCGGGCAGTTCACCCGCCGGCGGGTCGTCGGGACAGGCGTAGCCGGCAGCGCCACGCTCCCGGTTCCGTCCCGTGAGGGGTTGTGTCAGACTCCGGGCATTTCCCGGAGGATGCATGGCCCCTGACGCCCCCACCCTGTCGCGCCGCGGATTCCTCGCGGCGTCGATTGCCTCGCCCCTTGCCGCCGCCCTCACGGCCGCCTCGAGACCCGTCGTCGGCCTCGAGTTGTTCTCGGTTCGCGATGAGCTCGCCAAGGACCTGTTCGGCACGGTCCGGACGGTGGCGAAGGTCGGCTATCAGGCCGTCGAGTTCTTCTCGCCGTACTACCAGTGGGAACCGGCATACGCCCGGCAGGTCCGCCAGCTCCTCGACGACGTCGGACTGAAGGCGCCGTCGACGCACAACGGCGCGAACGTGTTCACGCCGGAGGGGCTGAAGAAGGCCATCGAGCTGAACCAGATCATCGGCGCGAACCTGATCGTGATGGCCAGCGCGGGGCGGGGTGTGACGACGCTCGACGACTGGAAGCGGGTCGCCGATCGACTCGCGGCCGCGTCGGAGACGCTGCGCCCGCTCGGCATGCGCGCGGGCTTCCACAACCACCAGCTCGAGTTCACCCCGATCGACGGCACACGCCCCATCGACGTCATCGCCAGGCACACACCACGCGACTTCGTCCTGCAGCTCGACGTCGGCACCTGCGTCCACGCCGGTCAGGACCCCGTGGCCTGGATCAAGGCCAACCCCGGACGCATCACCAGCATCCACTGCAAGGACTGGGCGCCCGGCGAGGGCCCGGACAAGGGCTATCACGTCCTCACCGGCGAGGGCGTCGCACCCTGGACCGCCATCCGCGCCGCGGCCGAATCGGTCGGCGGCGTCGAGACCTACCTGATCGAGCAGGAAGGGAGCCGCTTCACGCCGTTCGAGACGATCGAGAAGTGCCTCGCCACATGGAAGGCGATGCGGTCATGAGGCCGCTGGTCGGCATGGGTCTGGCCCTCGTGGTGGTGACGATGCCCGCCGACGCGCAGACCACGGTGAAGACCCGCGCCGGCGTGCTGGAAGGCACGACCGTGGCCGACGGACGCGTGCGGGTCTTCAAGGGCATCCCCTACGCCGCGCCGCCGGTGGGCCCGCTCCGCTGGAGGGCTCCCGAGCCGGTTGCGCCATGGACCGGGGTCCGCAAGGCCGATGGCTTCGGCGCACAGTGCCACCAGCCACCGATCTTCGGCGACATCGTGTTCGACAGGCCCGCGAGCGAGGACTGCCTGTACCTGAACCTGTGGACTCCCGCACAGGGGGCTGACGCGAAGCTGCCGGTGATGGTGTGGATCCACGGCGGCGGGTACCAGGCCGGCGCCTCGCACGAGCCCCGGCACGACGGGGTCTCCCTCGCGAGCCGGGGCGTCGTGCTCGTCACCATCAACTACCGGCTGGGCGTGTTCGGCTTCTTCGCGCACCCGGCGCTGTCGGCCGACGACCCGCGTGGGTCGTCGGGCAACTACGGCTTGCTCGACATGATCGCGGCGCTCCGGTGGGTGCGCGACAACATCGCGGCGTTCGGGGGTGACCCGGGCAACGTGACGATCTTCGGCGAGTCGGCCGGCTCCTTCGCCGTGAGCACCCTGATGGCCGCACCCGGCGCCCGTGGCCTTTTCCACAAGGTGATCGGCGAGAGCGGCGCACCGTTCGGGCCGACGCTGGCCCTGGCGCCGCGCACGGCCATCGAAGGCAACGGCGAGAAGTTCGGCGCGGCGCTCGGCGCCACGACCGCCGCGGCACTCCGCGGCAGGAGTGCCGAAGAGATCGTCGCGACGGCCGCCAAGTGGCAGCCCTGGTTCTCGCCATCCATCGACGGTGTGGTACTCACCGAGTCCGTGGCGGCCACGTTCGCGGCAGGCCGCCAGGCCCCCGTGCCCCTGCTGGCCGGCTGGAACGCCGACGAGGGTCGCGCCGGCGTCGTGCTGGGCAACGCGCGTCCGACGGCAGCCTCGTTTGCCGAGACCACGCGGAAGCGCTTCGGACCGGCTGCCGATCGGCTGCTGCAGGTCTACCCTGCCGGGTCCGACGCGGAGGCTCTCGAGTCGGCCGCGGCGCTGGCCGGCGACCTGTTCATCGGCTACGGCACCTGGAAGTGGGTCGAGGCGCATCAGGCAACCGGAAAGGCACCCGTCTACCGGTATCTCTTCTCACGCAAGATCCCGGTTCCCGCGGGGCACACGCAGAATGGCAAGCCGGCAACGGCCGACGACATCGGCGCACGCCACGCCGGCGAGATCGAGTACGTGTTCGGCACGCTCGACAGCGTGAAAGGCGTGACGTGGACACCGGCGGACCGGACCCTGTCGGATGCGATCGGACGGTACTGGACCAACTTCGCCCGCACCGGCGATCCCAACGGCGAGGGTTTGCCGACGTGGCCTCGGCTGGGTCCGGGCGCGCCGGGTCCGGTGCAGGACATGGGCCCGCGGCTCCTGCAGCTCGACACCGCCATCACGCCGGTCCCCGAGCCCCATCGCACCCGCTACGAGACGCTCGATGCGGTGCTGAACGCCGCGCCGGGTGCGAACTGATCGCATGCGAAGAGGACGGACGCTCGTGCTCGTCGTCGCAGGGCTCCTCGCCGGGCTCGGCCTGCTGGCCGCGCAGGGACCGACGATCGTCGCGTCGCCCGCGCGTGGATCGTCCTCGCAGACCGTCCCGGCGGCGCAGACCGCCGTGCCGCCCAACGTCGTCCTCATCCTCACCGACGACCAGGGGTACGGCGACGTGTCTGCCTACAACCCCGCGGGGCGCATCCCCACGCCGCACATCGACCGGCTGGCGCGTGAGGGCCTTCGCTTCACCGACGCCCACTCGCCCTCGTCGGTGTGCACGCCAACGCGTTACGGATTGCTCACCGGTCGCTACGCGTGGCGCACGCGGCTGTCCCGGGGCGTGCTGTGGGGCAACGGCGACACGCTGATCGAGCCGGGCCGCGCCACCCTCGGCTCGGTGCTCCGTACGCGTGGCTACCACACGGCGGCGGTCGGCAAGTGGCACCTGGGCTTCCACTGGGCCGCCAAGCCTGGCGCCCGTGTCGATCGCGACACGCCCCAGGGGCCAACCGACTGGATCGACTACGGCCAGCCGGCGACCGGCGGGCCGCTCGACGCAGGCTTCGACGAGTTCTTCGGCATCCCGGCGTCGCTCGACATGCGCGACTACGTCTACGTGGACGGCACGCGCGTGGTGGAGCCCCCGACCGCCACGCTGCCGGGCGTTCCATTCGGACTGCCCGGGTTCTACCGGCCGGGCCCGGCCGGACCGTCGTTCGACCCGGCGCGCGTAATCGACGCCTTCACACGGCGCGCCGTGGACGTCGTCGGGCGACGTGCACGGGCCCGCACGCCGTTCTTCCTGTACCTGCCGCTGGCGGCGCCCCACACGCCGATGTTGCCCACGGGTGCGTTCGTCGGGAAGACCGGGCTCGGCCCCTACGGCGACTTCGTGGCACAGACCGACGCCGCCATCGGCGCGGTGCTCGACGCCATCGACAAGGCCGGGATTGCCGGACGCACGATCGTGATCGTCACCAGCGACAACGGGCCGGCGCCGGCGGGCGGCATCGCCAGTCTGCGATCCCTCGGTCACGACGCGGCTGGGGGCTGGCGCGGCGCGAAGCACAGCCTGTACGAAGGCGGTCATCGTGTGCCGTTCGTCGTTCGCTGGCCGGGGGTGGTGGCGCCGGGCGGCGTGACGAACCGCACCATCGTCATGACCGACGTGATCCGCACCCTGGCCGACGCGGTCGGCGCGGCCGTGCCCGACGCGGCGGCCGAAGACTCGGTGAGCTTCCTGCCCGTGCTGCGGAACCCCGCGTACGACGGGCCGTTGCACGAAGCGATCGTGATGCACTCGGACGTCGGCGCCTTCGCCATCCGGCAGGGTCGCTGGAAGCTGCTGCTGGCGCCGGATGTCTCCGCGGCGACTGCGCCAGGACGCGAGGCCACGGAACGAGCGGCCGTGCCGGCCGTGCAACTCTACGACCTCGACGCCGACCCGAAGGAGACGACCAACCTGGAGGCCGCACACCCCGACGTCGTGGCGCGGCTGTCGGCCCTGCTCGAGGACTACCGACGGCGCGGCTGGAGTCGGTAGGACGGCTCCCTTGGCGGAGGTGGAGCCCTCCGACACGCTGATTCGCCGTGACGTGCCTACGGCAGCCGGCTGACGACCACCCGGCCGTCGCTCACCACCAGCAGCGGCTCGAACAGCGCCGTCACGTCATCGAGCGGATTGCGGTCGAGCACGATGAGATCGGCCTCGAGGCCCGGACGGAGGGTGCCCGTACGATCGGCGACGTCGAGCACGCGCGCGCCGTTGGCCGTGGCGGCGATGATCGCCTCCAGGGGCGTGAAGCCGCAGTGGTGCACGAGCTGTTCCACGTCGTGGGCCACGCGAATCCGGCCCGAGTCGTCGCCGTCGGCGTAGGTGCCGTCGGTGGCCGCGGCGATGGTGATCCCCAGTGACTTCGCCTTCCGCACGGCGGCGCGCAGCGGCGCCATCATGTGGTGCGTCCGGATCTGCAGGGCCACGTCGTCTGCCGAGTTGCCGCGGGGATCGCCGAGCGGGCTCATGACGGCGAGCGTCGGCACGAAGAACGTCCCCCGCGTCTTCATCTCCGCCAGCGTCTCGTCGTCGACGTAGGTGCCGTGCTCGATGCTGCGCACGCCGGCCCGCACGGCCGCGCGCACGCCGGAGGTGCCGTGCGCGTGAGCGGCCACGTGCCTGCCGCCAGCCCTGGCGGCGTCGACGGCCGCACGCATCTCCTGCTCGGTGAGTTCCGGTCGACGGGGATCGGTGGAGGCGAGCCCTGCGCGCTCGCTCGCGCCGACCTTGATGACGTCCACGCCGCGGGCCAGCATGGCGCGGACGACGGCGGCAATCGTGTCGGGGCCGCGCAGCTCCCCCGACAGGTGAGCCCCGAACTGCGGGTACGCCTGGTAGAAGGCGACGCCCGGCTTCGGCCGGATGATGCTGCTCGACACGATCAGGTCGGGACCCGGCGCGTGACCGGCGCGAATCAGGTCGCGCGTGCCGACGGCCTGCAGGTACATGTCGCCGAGCACGCGCGCGGTGGTCACCCCCGACTCGAGGGCGACACGGGCGGCGTCGGGGCCGTCGATGTGCGTATGGGCATCGACGAGACCCGGCAACACCGGCCTCCCGCCCAGGTCGATGGTGCGCCCGCCGGGTGGCGGGATCGCGCTCGACTCGGTGTCGATCGAGACAATCCGGCCGTTCCTGATGCGGATGGTCGCGCCAGGACGAGGCGCTGCGCCGGTGCCGTCGATCACGGTGGCCCCGACGAGGTCGAGATCCTGGGCGGCGGCCGGACCGGCCAGACTCGCAGAGAGGAGCAGCGACGCGGCGAGACGAGGGAGCCGGACGGAGGAACGCATGGCGGAGTATGTCATCAGCTGGCGTAGGATAAGGGCACTCCCGCAGAGGTCGACATCATGCAGGTGCACCAGGAGGAACTGGCCCATGCGCGCGCGTACGAGGCGTCGCATGCCTTCGAGAGCCTCACCGAGGACCAACTGCGGGCCATCCGCGCGCGGGGGCGGGAGCTCTTCGCGTGGTTCAAGGGCCACCCGCACCTCCACAACACGATCAACTTCCTGACGCTGACGTTCCTGCTGGTCGCCGACGGGGTGGCGATCCTCCTGCTGCCCCGGATCTGGCTGACGCCCGGCGAGCCCGGCTCGCTGCCGGCGGTGCTTGCGGCCGCCACCGTGGCCGGCTGCGTGCACAGCTACCTGCTGTACTCGCTCACCGTGTTCAGCATGCACGAGGGCGCCGCGCACAACATCGTCTTCGTCGGCAAGGGTGCCCTCGTTCGCGCGGCCCAGGCCATCGCCAGCCACGCAGGTCGAATCGGCGGGGGTGACCCGCACGCGTACGCGGGCACCCACATGGCCCACCACGCGAAGTTCGGCACCGAAGACGACGCGGAGTTCCTGAACAGCGTCTTCTTCAGGCGATACGTCCTCACCTTCCTGCCGCTGGCGGCGTTCGTCAACTTCAGCGACTTCATCGTCCACCGGGCGATGACCTACACGCGCAGCCGGGTGCTGAGCGCCGCGCTGGCGACGCTGTACCAGGGCACGTACGCGTGGCTCGCCTACCAGGCGTTCGGTGGATGGTTCGTGCTGGTCGCCTTCCTGGTGTTCACCCCGCACTTCGGGTTCTACCTCGATCGCGTGAGGCAGTTCACCGAGCACAACCTCATGCCGCTCGACAACGCCAACGGATCGCGCAGCTTCGGGCTCGGCTTCTGGGGCATGCTCGTGGGCGGCGGGCCGTGGGGATCGCCCTGCCACTGGGAGCACCACCTCGTGCCGAGCCTGCCCTGGTACCAGCAGCTGATCCTCCACCGGCACGTCGTGTCGGTGCTCACCCCCACGCAGCGGCAGCAGTTCCTGATCACGCCGGTGATCGGCTTCCCGCGCCTGTGGTGGCAGATCGTGCGCCACATGCGGGCAGCCGAGTCGGCCCGCATGCACGGGACGACGGGTTCATGACCCTCGCCGACGTGCTGCGCGGGCTGCCGCTGTTCGCAGGCGTGCCCGACGCCATCCTGCGCGACATCGCGGAGGGCGCCACGACGCTGTCGTATGGCGACGGCGACGTCGTGGTGCGGCAGCACGACGTCGTCTCGCACGTGGCCGTCGTGCTGGCCGGCACGCTGGTCGCCACGGCGACCGATCGCATCGGTGTGGAGCGACACCTCGCCCAGATTGGCGAGGGCCAGCTCGCCGGCGAGCTGCACGCCGGCGCCACGTGGACCTCGCCCGCCACGTTGACGGCGCGCGGTGCGACCGTGATCGCGGCGCTGCCGACCGCCGTGCTCGACCGGCTGGCCGAGCGCGATCCCGCCGCGGCCCTGCGCCTGCACGAGGACCTGCGCCCGCATCTGGAACGCCAACGGCTGCTGGCCGCCCTGCACCAGAGCGCCGCGTTCGCCGGGGTGGAGGCGTCGCTGTTGGCCGAGATCGGAAGTGAGCTCGAGCCGGTGGCGCTCTACGGGGGCGAAGTGCTCTTCCGCCAGGGTGACACGGGCGACGCCGTGTACCTGCTGATCAGCGGGCGCATGTCGGTGCTCGTCACGCCACCCGACGGCCCGACACGTGTCGTCGCAGAGCTCGGCGCCGGCGAGGTGATCGGCGAGATGGCGTACCTCAGCACCCGCGAGCGATCGGCCACGGTCGTCGCGGTGCGTGACACGCAGCTCGCACGCCTCACGCGCGAGCGGCTCGACCGGCTCGTGGAGCGGTATCCGCAGGGCATGCTGCGCCTGCTGTCGGGGCGCGTGGTGGCGCGCGTGCACGACATGTCGCGCGGACGCCGTGTGGATGCGCCCGTGGTGACGATTGCCGTGGTGCCCGCCGCCCCGGACGTCCCCCTGGGCGAGGTGGCCGCTGGACTCGTCGCGGCACTCGGCGGCGCGACGAGCGCACGGCTCGTGACGAGCACCGTCGTCGATGCGGCACTCGGACGTGTCGGCGCCGCGCAGCTGCCCGATCGGGATGGTGGCCGGCTGGTGCAGTGGCTCTCGCAGCTGGAGAGCGAACATCGCCACGTCGTGTACCAGGCCGATCGCGACGCCTCGCCCTGGACGGAGCGGTGCCTGCGACAGGCCGACCGCATCCTGCTCGTCGCCGACGCGACGGGCGATCCGACGCCGGGCCCGATCGAGACGCACCTGCTGGCGCGGGAACGGGCGGGACGGCCACGGCAGACACTCGTGCTGCTGCACGGGCACGGCGTGTCGTCGCCGCAGGGCACGGCCCGCTGGCTGCAGCAGCGTGCGATGGACCGGCATCTGCACGTGCGCCTGCACGAGCCCGGCGACCTGGCGCGCCTGGCGCGCTTCGCGACGGGCCGCACCGTCGGCCTCGTGCTCGGCGGGGGCTTCGCGCGCGGACTCGCCCACCTGGGAGTGCTGCGCGCCCTGCAGGAGCTCGGCATCGACGTGGACGCGGTGGGCGGCGCGAGCATGGGCGCGATGGTCGGTGCGCAATGGGTGTCAGGCTGGGACCACGCGCGGATCATCAGCGACACGAGCGCGGGCCTGGCCGACTCGTTCGACGACATGACGCTGCCCTTCCTCGCGTTCAAGCGCGGCGGCAAGTACAGCCGGCTCGTGCGCGGCTTCTTCGGCGACACGCGCATCGAGGATCTCTGGCTGCCGTACTTCTGCGTGTCGGCCAACCTCAATCGCGCCGAGCTCGCCATCCACACCAGCGGACGCGTGGCCGACGCCGTGCTCGCGAGCACCCGCGCGCCGGGCATCTTCCCGCCCATGGTGATGAACGGCGAGCTCCACGTGGACGGCGGCCTCATCGACAACGTGCCCGTGGACGTGATGCGCGACTTCGCCGGGGAGGGCGCCGTGATCGGCGTGGACGTCTCGCCACCGCACGAACTGCACGTGGTGCAGGACTACGGCGAGGACGTGTCGGGCTGGGACGCGCTCTGGAGCCGCTTCAATCCCACCCGCGACAAGCGCGTGTACCGCCCGAGCATCCTGCTCGTGCTGATGCGCGTGATCGAGTTCGGCGGCATCTCGTACCGCCGGCAGAAGGCCGACATGGCCGACGTGTACATCTCGCCCGACGTGATCCGGTTCAAGCGGAACGACTTCCACGCCGCGCCGGACCTCGCCGAGGCCGGCTATGCCGCCGCGCGCGACGCGCTGGGGCGCTGGCTCGAGACGCGTGAGCCCGTCGGTCCGGTTACGTCGGCCTGAACACGGGCGGCCGGCTGGTACGGCCGGCCCTCAAGTACCCGGTTCAAGGTCGACGCCTGCGCGAGTGGAAGGCGACCCGAAGGTCGGCTACGAGGGTTGGGCCGGAACCACGCGGCCGTCCTCGAGGGCGAGCACGCGATCGGCCACGTCGAGGATGCGGTGATCGTGCGTGACGAGCAGGATGGCCGCGCCCTGCCGCTTGGCGAGATCGTGCAGCAGGTCCACCACCTCGCGGCCAGTCGTGCGATCGAGCGCGGCTGTCGGTTCGTCGGCGAACACGACCTGCGGCCGGCGCACCAGCGCCCGCGCGATGGCCACGCGCTGCTTCTGCCCCCCCGAGAGCTGCTGCGGCAGCTTGTCGACGTGCGCGCCGAGGCCGACGGCCGAAAGCATCTCCTCTGACCGGCGGATCGCGTCGGCGACGGGCACGTCGCGATCGATGGCCAGCGAAGCCTGCACGTTCTGCCGCGCGGTGAGCGCATCGAGCAGGTTGTGCGCCTGGAAGATGAACCCGATCCGGTGCCGCACGCGCGCGAGGGCCTCTGGCGGAGCACCGCGCAGCTCCTGGCCGAGCGTCCGCACGCTGCCGTCCTGCACCGTCCGCAGCGCACCGGCCAGCGTGAGGAGCGTCGTCTTGCCCGAACCCGATGGACCCGTGAGGATCACGATCTCGCCGGCGTGGATCTCGGTGGTGGCGTCGTAGAGGATCTGCTGGCGCAGGTGGCCTTCACCGAACCAGTGATTGACGTCGCGCAGGGCGATGACGGGGTCCATGGCGTGGCGGCTAGAAGACCGAGGCCGGGTCGGCATGTCGAATCTTGCGCATGGCGACGCCGCCGGCCATGAGGCAGGCCAGCAGCGTGAGCACGAAGACCACGATCGTGCGGGTCATCGTCATCTCCACCAGGATGCCGGTGCCCACGCGGAGCACTTCGTAGAGCGCGAGCGACACGAGGAAGCCCGGCGCGAAGCCGAGGCACGACAGGTAGAGCGCCTCCTGGGCCACGATCGCGAACAGGTCGCGATCCAGGTAGCCCATCGCCTTCAGCGTGGCGTACTCCGGCAGGTGATCCACCACGTCGGCGTAGAGGATCTGGTACACGATGACGCCCCCGACGACCAGGCCGAGCAGCGACCCCAGGTTGAAGATGAAGCCAATCGGCAGGTGATCGGTCCAGTAGTTCCGTTCGAGATCGAGGAACTCGGTGCGGGTGAGGACCCGCACGTCGGCGGGGAGCACGGCGTCGATCGCGTCGCGCACGCGTGTCGGATCGGCGCCGTCCACCAGCGTGACGAGGCCGATGTCCACCTGGCCCTCGTGGCGGTCTGGAAACAGCCGCAGGAAGTTCAGGTCGGTGGTGACCACGTGCCCGCTCGACGCGAAGGTCGGTCCCATCGTGAACGTGCCCGCCACACGTGCGCGTCGGCCGTTGATCTCGGTCCAGAGGGCCGACCGTTCCGCCAGGAGCGCCGCGACGGGGCCGAACTCGGGCCGCGACAGGTCGTCGAACAGCACGACGTCGGCGTCACGCAACTCGGCGCCCGCGCTGACGATCGACGGGAAGTCGAGCACCGGCACCGACGGCGTCACGCCCATCACGAGCACGCGCCGGTCGAGGCCGTCGGCCGGGTTCTTCCACGCGCCCAGCCCGACGTACAGCGCAGCCACGTGCGCCACGCCGTCGATGCCCAGCGCCCGGTAGAGCCGCCGCTGCGCGAACTGTCGGGTCGAGAACAGGTACTCGTAGTGCGGGCTGATGAGGAACACGTCGCCGCGCATGTGGTCGTGCACCATCGTGGCCGTGCGATAGAGGGCATCGCGCAGCCCGAGCTGCATCATCATCAGCGTGACGGCGAAGCAGATGCCGGCCAGCGCGGCGGCAAATCGCCGGCGCTCACGCGTGAGCTGCTGCCAGGCCAGGGGGATGCCGCGCATGGGGGCGCCGATCAGGAGGCCGGCGTGATCACGACGCGCACGCGGCCGTGAATCAGCCGCCGTGCCACCAGGGGGTCGTCGAGGCGAACCGCAACCTCCACGATCCGCGCGTCGGCGAAGGACACGGGATCCACGGGCAACGTCGTGTTCTTCGTCACGACCGACCCGATGCGGTCGACCACCCCGGTCAACGCCACCGGCAGGCTGTCGGCCCGGACGGTGGCCCGCTGCCCCACCTGCACGAAGCGCATGTCCTCTTCGGGCACTTCGGCGAAGACGTACATCCGTGCCGTGCGCCCGATGGTCATGATGCCGTCGGCGCCGACTTCCTCTCCGGGCCACGCCATGATGTCGAGCACGTGACCGTCGAAGGGTGCACGCACGGCCGCGCGGGCGAGTTCCGCGCGCGCCCGCTGGAGATCGGCGCGCGCAGCGCGCAGCTCCTGTTCGGCCACATCGACGTCCACGTCGCGCACCTGGTCGAGCGCCACCAGACGCTGCCGGGCCTGCTCGAGCCGTTCGACCTGCGCCTCGGCCGCCAGCCGGCTGGCATCGAGCGACGACTGCGACACGACCTGTGCGATTGCCAGTTCACGGGCCCGCGCGTACTCGATCGCCGCGTTGGCCGATTCCTTCTCGAACCGCGCGACCTCGGCCCGCTGCGCGGCCACCTCGGCCGACTTCGCACCGGTCCGCACCTGTTGCAGGCGGCTCTCGGCGAGGCGCACGCGTGCCTCGGCCTGGCCCACCGTCGCCGCCAGTTCGTCGTGGCTGTCGAGAACCGCGAGCACCTGCCCCGCCGTGATGGCGTCGCCCTCCTTCACGAGCAGCGACTGGACGATGGAGGGCTGCCCCGACAACGAGCGCGCGCCGAGCGTGACGACGCCGTCCTCGGGCTCGATGCGGCCGAGACAGGAGATGCCCCTTGGCAGGCTGTCGGTGGTCACCGCGGCGGAAGGAGGCTCCTCCGCGCGGGCGCGCCACCGCACGGCAGCGACCGTCGCGAGGGCGACAGACGCCAATGCCGCGGCACCCAGCCATCGCTGCCGGCGGCGCACGTGCGCCCGGTGGCGATCGCTCGCGCCCGCCGGTTCGGTCAGGGGAGCCACGGCTCCAGCGCGGCGATCGGCAGGCCTGGACGCACGTGGCCGTGCGCGGCGTCGTGCTTGTGCTGCGCGTAGTGCTGGCGCAGCAGGTCCTTGCCGTAGTCGTTGCCGTTGGGCGTGCGCACCACGACGTGCACGTGCTCACGGAAGGGCACGCCGGCCGGATAGTAGCGCCTGAGGCCCGCCGGGGTCTGGTGGTCGAACTCGACGAGCAGCACGGGGCTGTGGATGCGGTAGTAGAAGACGCTGTCGGGCGCCGTCGCGCCCTTCCAGGAGAAGTAGGTCGCGTCGAGGTGCGCCTTGACGTCGTCCATCTTCACCTTCGCGTGCCCCTCGTCCATGGTGCCGACGAAGCGATCGATCAGCGCCAGCAACTGCTGCCGCTGGGCGGGTGTGAGCGCCGACGCGGGCAGCCCCTCGTAGGGCACCACCACGTTGTCCTTCCAGGCCTCGCCGACGTTGTCGTTCCCGGTCTTGTCGGCCCGCACGATCGCGCGCGCACGCTGCGGGGCGTCGAGACTGTTGACCAGGGCCAGCCCCGCCGACTGCTCCTCCTGCAGGATCTTCGTGCCGGCGTACTTGCCCTTGGTCGCGATCACCGGCTCGGACCCGAAGAAGCTGGGTGTCATGACCACCTGATCACCCAGCACGAAGTAGTTGACGATCAGGTGGTGGCCGTCCAACTGCCAGCCCCACGGCTCGGTGGCCGATGGCGTGCCCATCACGGTGAGGTGATAGAGCCACTCGCCGTAGGCTTCGAAGTCGTTGTCGTTGAGCTCGCCGAGCGTGTGATTGAGCTTCATGATGTCGCGGCTCAACGAAAGACCGCGAGCACTCAATGACGCCCGCATCAGGCCGAACGCAGCCTCGCGCTGGGCCGCGGTCATCTCCTCGAAGCTCACGCCCGCGCGGCGGTAGAAGTGCTGGTTCATCCAGCTGCGCCACTCGTTGGCGTCGGCCGCGAACGTCGTGCGCGCGCGCTGATCGGGGGTGAGGGCGGCGAGAAACGCCGTGGCGGCCGCCTGCACCGGCGCGGTCGTGACACCTGTCGAGCGCACGGGGAACAGGCCGGGTGCGAGGGTGCCATCTGCCGTGACGCCCTTGAACGGCGTGGCCAGTTCCCTGGCCTCGATGTCTCGCGACCGCTTGGCCCACTCCGCGATGCGCCCGGGGCCAGGACCCTGCGCAACGAGCAGCGTGCCGGCCCCGACCGCACCAAGCAGTACGCCCGACAGCACCCACGTGGGCCTGAATCCCCGGTTCGACATGACGCCTCGCTTTGACGGAGCCGCAAGCATACCTCGACAGCGGCCGGGTCGGAGACCCGGCCCTACCTGCGTGGGCCGGCCCTACCTGCGTGCACAATGTCGGCATGGCTCAGGGATCTGCCATTGCCGGCGTCACGCTCGCCCTGCGCGACGTCCTCGAGCGCGCGTTTCGCAACGGCAACGAGCCGCGGCCGGCCGACGTGCTCGTGACGACGCTCCCGGTGGACCGGGCGCGCAGCGTCCACCATCGGCCGCAGGCCAATCTCATGCTGGTTTCGGCACTGCCGCAGGCATCGCTGCGACCGGGCGGACCGCCGGGCCTGCGGGGCGCGGCACCGGGCCCCGCGCCCTTACCGCAGGTGGATCTGCTGTACCTGCTGACCACCTACGGTCCCGACGACGACGAAGTGGGGGCACACCGGGTGATGGGCGTGGCCATGCAGGCGCTGAGCGCCTCGCCCGTCCTAGGTCCTCTCGACCTGGCTGCACTCTCGCCGGACGCGGGCCTCATCGGGGTGATCGAGCAGGTGCGCGTCACACAGGTCGCGCTGACGCGCGAGCAGATTGCCGCCTGGTGGCTGGCGTTCCACACGCCTTACCGGCTGACCACGGCGTGGCAGGTCACATTGATGCCTGATGCTTGATGCTTGATGCAGGGTCCGGGGACCGGGGACCGGGTACGGGGTACCGGGTACGGGGGGCCGGAGAGCGGGAACCGGGTGTCGGGGCTGGTAGGGCCGGCTGGCCCAGCCGGCCGTCACCGCCACCGGGAGCAGGCACACTCGCGGCTCAGAAAGCTCGCTGAGCCGTGAGCCTCGAGCCGTGAGCGTGCGTACTCAGGAGGTGACCACGTCGGCCCTGGCGGCGCGGGCCTGCTGGGCGTTGGCGAAGAGCTCGAGCAGGGGTTCGGTCTGTTCGAACGACAGGCAGGCGTCGGTGATGCTCTGGCCGTACACGGCGGGGCGACCCGGCACGTAGGACTGCCGACCCTCGACCAGGTGGCTCTCGAGCATGACGCCGAAGATGGCCTGGGAACCCTCTGCCACCTGTTCGGCCACGGCCGCCGCCACGTCCACCTGCCGGCGATGATCCTTCTGGCTGTTGCCGTGCGAGCAGTCGATCATGACCCGCTCCGGCAGGCCTGCGGCCCTCAGGCGGTCGCACGCGTCGCGCACCGACGCCCTGTCGAAATTGGGGCCCGTGCGTGATCCGCCGCGCAGGATGACGTGGCACGTGTCGTTGCCGGTCGTCTCGAAGATGGCCGAGACGCCCTGCTTGGTGACCGACGGGAACAGGTGCGGCGAACGAGCCGACAACGCGGCGTCCACCGCAGTCTGGGTGGTGCCGTCGGTGCCGTTCTTGAACCCCACGGGCATGGACAGACCCGATGCGAGCTCACGGTGCACCTGGCTCTCGGTGGTTCGGGCGCCGATCGCGACCCACGAGGTGAGATCGGCCACGTGCTGGGGCAGCTGTGTGTCGAGGAACTCGCACGCCGTCGGAAGGCCCAGGTCGTTCACGTCCAGCAGCAGCCGGCGGGCCAGCCGGAGTCCCTTGTTGATGTGGTAGCTCTCGTCCAGATCGGGGTCGTTGACGAGGCCCTTCCAGCCCACGGTGGTGCGCGGCTTCTCGAAGTAGCAGCGCATCACCGTGATGAGCTGCTCCTTGTGGCGCTCGGCCACCGGCAGCAGGCGCTCGGCGTACTCGAGGGCGGCCCGGGTGTCGTGAATCGAGCACGGACCGACGATGACGACCAGCCGCGAGTCACGCCCGGCCAGGACGTCGGCAATCGCCTGGCGGGTGTTGGCCACGACGTTCGAGGCCCGCTCGGTGACCGGAAGCTCCTCGAGCAGGATGGCCGGGGGCAGCAGGGGGCGGACCTGGGTGATGCGGAGGTCGTCTGTCCGACGGTACATGCACCTTTCAGAATACCGCACCGACGCACTCGAGACGTGGGTTCGGCAGGGACGACCATCCCCCGCCACTTCGCTCGGGGCTCCGCGCCCGGCGGACCGCTCGGAGGGCCGGTCCCTCCCATCGGGCCGGTCGTCGGCCATCGGCTCAGGGCTCAGGGTCTGGAGGCCCAGACCGAGCGGAGCGCCATCAGGCGGGTCGAGCCGTTGGCCGGCTTCCGGTCGCCAATCCACGCGACATGGGTGAACGGGCGGGTCGGGTACAGCCGCTCGGTCATGACCGTCTCGCCCTCGTTGGCGAAGACCTCGACGATGGACCGGTCGAAGACGACCCGGACCGGCACCTGCCCGGTGGCCCGCAGTGGCCCCGTGTGGCGCTCGAGGTAACCCGGTGGCGACGGGGCGATCCTGGACTTCCGGCGGTCCACCACCAGCATCGTCCTGTCGGCCGACACGGCCACGGTGGCCTCCTCGCCCGCCTCGTTGAACAGCCGGAGGCCAATCTCCCCCTCGTCCTGGGGCCCGACCACGAACGTGACGTCGGCCGTCGGCGGCAGGGGCACGGTGCCCTCGAGCCGGCGGTGCTGCCTGCCGTCGCGCTCCAGGAGGGCGCTGACGCCTCCCGTGAGCTGCTGCACCAGCCGAAGGCCCTGCGGCGTGCGCCGGAGCGTCAGCCGGCGTGGCAGCGACTGCGCGCCCCGCCACGTGTCGGTCGGCTCGTCGTTGGCGTACTGCCAGTTGCTGGCCCACGCCAGCCAGATTGGCCCGCGGTCGCGCGCCGGCAGGTTCGAGAACGACAGCGACGCGTAGAAGTCCTTGCCGTAGTCCACCCACAGGGTCTGGTCGGGCGGCATGTCGCTGGTGAAGCGCGTCCCGTCGAAGGTACCGACGAAGTACTGGTCCCCGGAGCCACCCGCGACGCCGCCGGGGTTGACGTCCACGTCGAGTACCCACCGCGTGCGCCCGGGCTCGTGCTCGATGGGCACTTCCAGCAGGTCCGGGCACTCCCACACGCCGCCGGTGGCGCCGGCCGGACCGAAGTCGCTCAGCATCGTCCACGTCCTGAGATCGGGCGAGCCGAAGAACCGGACCTTGTGCTGGTCGGCCAGCGCCGCGAGCATCACCCAACGCTTCGAAGGCGCGTGCCAGAACACCTTGGGGTCGCGGAACTCCTTCAGGCCGAGGTCGAGGACGGGGTTGCCCGCGTACTTGGTCCAGGTGCGGCCCCGGTCGTGACTCACCGCGAGGTTCTGCGTCTGCCTGTCGTGGCCATGGCCGGTGTAGATCGCCACCAGGCACGACCGGTCACCCGCCGTCTCCCGGCACAGCCCGCTGGTGTTCGCGTGATCGACGACCGCGCTGCCCGAGAAGATCATCACGCCGTCCTCTTCCCTCAGTGCGACGGGCAGGTGCGTCCAGTGCAGCAGGTCGGGGCTGACGGCGTGCCCCCAGGACATGTGCCCCCACTTCGTGCCCTCCGGGTTGTACTGGTAGAAGAGGTGGTACTCGCCCTTGTAGAACACGAGCCCGTTGGGGTCGTTCATGAAGTTGCGCGGCGGTGTGAAGTGGATGCGCGGCCGCAGCGGCTCGTCGAACGCGGCCCGCGTCGGCTGGCGCCCGACGGTTCGCGACGGAACCTGCCCTCCGGGCCTGGCTGGCAGGATGGCAAGCATCGCCAGCAACACGAATGCGACCGGCCAGCGCGTGAGCGTCATGTGTGCGTGCTCCGGGGTGCCGCGGGCCAACAGGGTCCGGCGGATGCGATCGGTCAGTCGATGCCGAGCTCCTGCTGGATGCGCTCGAGCGAGATGCCACGTGTCTCGGGCAGGTACCACGCCACGAGCACGAACTGCAGCGCCATCATGACGGCGAACACGGCAAAGGCCATCGCCCCCGACCGATCGGCGATGACGGGGAAGGTCCAGCTGACCACCGCGGCCCAGAACCAGTGCGTGAAGCTGCCGAGGGCCTGGCCGCGGGCACGCACGCGGTTGGGGAAGATCTCGCTGATGTAGACCCAGATGACCGCGCCCTGCGAGAAGGCGAAGAAGGCGATGTAGCCGATCAGGCTGGCCAGCACGATCGCGCCGCCGCGCCCCTGCGCGAAGGCCCACGCCGTGACCGACAGGCACGCGACCAGCCCGGCCGAGCCGATGAGCAGCAGCCGCTTGCGCCCGAACCTGTCGATCACCGTCATCGCGATCATCGTGAAGACCAGGTTGGTGACCCCGATGACCACCGACTGCAGCAGCGCGCCCGCCCGCTCCGCTCCGGCCATCCGGAAGATGTCGGCGGTGTAGTAGATGAGCGCGTTGATGCCCGCGAGCTGATTGAACGACGCCACCATGATGGCGAGCAGGATCGGCTTGCGGTACTTGTGCTGGAAGAGCGGCTCACTGGCCGACACGGCCTCCTCGTGGAGCGAGGCGCGTATCTCGGCGACGATGGTGGCGGCGTCAGGACTCCCCATCATGCGCAGGATGCGCTCGGCCTCCTCGGCCCTGTGCTGCTTGACGAGCCACCGCGGGCTCTCGGGAATGCCCAGCACCAGGGCGCAGAAGAGTGCGGCCGGCAGCGTCTCGATGCCCAGCATCCAGCGCCACGCCTCGGAGTCGGGCCCTCCCACCAGTCCAGCCACGACGAAGTTGGACAGGTAGGCCACGAGGATGCCGAAGACGACGTTGAACTGGCTCAGGGCCACCAGCCGACCGCGCATGGCAGCCGGTGCGATCTCCGCGATGTAGAGGGGCGCGACCACCGACGCCGCGCCCACGCCGAGTCCGCCGATGAAGCGGAACACGAAGAGCGAGCGCCAGTCCCACGCCAGGCCGCAACCTGCGGCAGACACGAGGTAGAGGACCCCGGTGGCGAAGAGCACCGCCCGGCGCCCGTACCGTTCGGCGGGCACGCCGGCGCCGAGGGCCCCGAGAATCGTGCCGATCAGCGCGCTCGCCACGGTGAGACCGAGGGCCTGGCTGTCGAGGGCGAACTGCAGGCGCAGCGCGTCGGTGGTGCCCGAGATGACGGCCGTGTCGAAGCCGAACAGGAAGGCGCCGAGCGCGGCGATGACCGCGCTCCTGAGCAGGAGTGGCGTGAGAGTCGGCATGCCGGATCGCCACAGCCTATCCCACGCGGCCCTCCCACGACATCAGGTCGCGGGCGGGCCTTCCGGCGCGCCCGGGCGGCCACGCCGAGCGGGTGGGGGTGCGATGCCGGCCGCCTCGTACACCTCGGCCTCGTCGAGCGTCTCGCGCTCGAGGAGGCGCTCGACGATCGCGTCGAGCCGAGCCCGGTGCTCCCGCACCAGGCGTCGAGCCTCGCCGTGACACTCGTCCACCAGGCGGCGCACTTCCTCGTCCACGGCCGCGAGCATCGCGTCCGATATGCCGAACATCCGCGGGTCGCCCTCGGACGGCAGCACCGAGACCGGCCCGATGCGCTCGGACATGCCCCATCGCCCGACCATCGACCGCGCGATGCGCGTCACCGTCTCGAGGTCGCTCTCGGCGCCGGTGGTGACGACGCCGAACACCTCCTGCTCGGCAGCCATGCCCCCGAGGGCGCCGACGATGCGGCCGCGGAGATACGGTGCGTCGTAGCCATACCGGTCGGCCTCCGGAGTCGAGAGCGTGACGCCGAGCGCACGGCCGCGCGGGATGATCGACACCTTGCGCACCGGGTCGGCGCCCGGCTGCAGCATCCCGAGCAACGCGTGCCCGGCCTCGTGATACGCGGTGCGGCGGCGTTCGGCGTCCGAGATCACCACGTGCCGTGCCGTGCCGAGCTGCACCTTCTCGAGCGCGTTGGTGAAGTCGGCGTGCGAGACCTGCGATTCCCCGCGGCGGGCGGCGAGCAGGGCGGCCTCGTTGGCCAGATTGGCCAGTTCCGCGCCCGTCATGCCCGGCGTGGATGCCGCGATCTTGTCGAGATCCACGTCGGGCGCCAGCGGGATGGTCCGCGTGTGCACCTCGAGGATGGCCACCCGGCCCGCGTGGTCGGGCGCGTGCACCATGATGGTGCGGTCGAAGCGTCCTGGCCGGAGCAGCGCGGGGTCGAGGACGTCGGGCCTGTTGGTGGCTGCGAGCACGACCACGCCCTCGCTGCCCGAGAATCCGTCCATCTCCGTGAGGATCTGGTTCAACGTCTGCTCGCGCTCGTCGTGTCCGCCGATGGCCCTCGCCCCGCCGCGCGCGCGGCCGATGGTGTCGATCTCGTCGATGAAGATGATGGCGGGCGCCACCTTGCGCGCCTCGGCGAACAGCTCGCGCACGCGGCTCGCGCCGACGCCGACGATCATCTCGATGAACTCCGACGCGCTCGCGCTGAAGAACGGGACGTTGGCCTCGCCCGCCGTCGCGCGGGCCAGCAGGGTCTTGCCCGTGCCCGGCGCACCGGCCAGCAGCACGCCCTTCGGGGCCCGCGCCCCGAGCCGTCGGTACTTGGCCGGATCCTTCAGGAAATCGACGACCTCGCTGATCTCGGCCTCGACCTCGTCGATGCCGGCGACGTCGTTGAAGGTCACACGCACCGACGCGGGATCGACGGGCTTGCGCGCCATGCCGCCGAGCAGTCCGCCGCCGAGCATCCGCTGCTGGCGCCGGAACATGAACACGTAGAAGCCGACCAGCAGCAGGATCGGCGCCATCGAGATCAGCAGGTTCGTGAGCAGGCCGCGCTCGCGGATGAGTGGCGTGGCGCGCACGCTGGCCTTGGCGCGCTCGAGGTCGCGGAGCAGGTCGTCGTTGGCGAAGGTCGGCCGCTCGGTCGTGAAGTCGGCGTACGTGGCGTCGGTGCGACCCGGCACGGCCGACGGCTTGCGCAGCGTGCCGTCGATCGTGTTGCCCCGCGCGAACACCTCGGCGACGTTGCCCGCCTCCACCTGCGTGCGGAACTCGGTATAGGAGACGGCCTGCGGACCGCGCATGCGGTCCTGCCACGTGAGGACACCGAACAGCACGAGATAGCCCAACCCCCACGCCGCGGCCAGCCGCCAGAACCGCCCGCGGTCCGGCGGTGTGCCTTCGCCGTCGCCGGGCACGCCCTCGGTGCGCCATGGGCGGGCCGGATTGCGATCCGACGAGGCGTCGGAAGGAGGTGACGGGGATGGAGTGGGGGTTGTGGGGCTCTGTGGGGCCATGGGGCGGCAGTCCTCAGGTCGCGACGGGTCAGCGCACGCGTGCGCGCGCCTCGGGCCAGTGTGCCAGAGACCGCGGCATGACGGCGCGCACCGCGCGCGCCGTCGCCAACAGCCGTGTCAGCCGCACCTCGTCGCCGGCCGTCCAGTCGAAGCCGTACTGCTGCCGCACGTCGGCCGGGAGCAGCCCGACGGTGATCGTGCGGTTCACCCAGCGTGCCGGGGCCACCACCGCCGATCCGCGTGGTGCGAGGACGTCGCAGGCGAGGGTGCGGGCCGTCGGGCCGACGACGATCGCGCCGCTCGCGTGCATGCGCGCCAGGTACGCCTGCAGGTCGTGCCAGCACTCGGGCACCTCGTCCGTCGCGCCCAGCGCCCGCGCCACCGGCGCCGACTGCCGACACCAGGCGTCGCGCTCCTCGTCCGTCAGCGTCGCCACGATGCGGTCGTACACCAGCGCCAGCGAGTCGAGGAGCGTCGCGTGCACCCACAGGACCAGCGAGGGGTCCTCAGCCGAGTAGCGTGTGCCGGCCGGGAACGCGCCGACGTCATCACGTAAGTGGCCGTTGACACGACGATGGATGCTGCGGATGCCGTCGAGGGCCCGCCGGGCCGTGTCGGTGTCGCCGAAGGCCAGCCGGCGCATGGCGCCCACGGTGTGGTGCAGGCGCACGGCGGCACTCGGCAGGCCGCGCCTGAACCCGCTGTGGTCGGCCACGCCGGCAGCCACGAGCGGGTGTGCGATCTGCAGCAGAATCGCGCGACTCCACCCGGCCAAGACGACGCGCTCGGCGTTGATGCGATCCGCGATGGACGGACTCACGGCATTGGTAGGGACGGCTGTCCCCCTCGACTACGCTCGGGGCACGCCAGCCGTCCGCCTGGGCTGGCGAGCAGCAACCGATTCTTCGGCGTGATGGCCGACGGAATCGTCTGCGTCCAGACGGTGAAGCCGGCGGCCTCGAGGCGTTGGACACGCCGCACGTCGATGGCCAGGGCCGGTTCGAGCCAGCCCGACAGGGTCCCCGCGTCGCAGGTCCGCATGTCGTGGCAGCACGGAAGCACCGCGACCCTGGTGCGTGCGATCACGGCGTGGTCGAGGATGGTGTCGGTGAGTGCGCCACACGCGTGGCTGGCGACGACCACGTCGTGCTCGTGCAGCGAGACCTCGTCGAGGGGCGCCGCGACCAGCGTCACGCGGTCGCGCAGGCGGGGCCACTCCTCGATGAGGACGTCATGGAGGCGCGCGGCCGACGGGGGCAGGGCGGCGTCCACCGCCACAGCGCGTGGCGACGAGTCGTCGATCAGCAGCATCAGGTGCGCGAGGAGTCCGTGGCCTGCCGCCAGATCCATCACGCGCCCGCCGCGGAAGCGCCGCCGTGTGCGCCGGGCCACCTCCCACGCCTCGTACAGTTCCTTGCGCGGCAGCACCCCGGCGCGACAGACGACGCGCGCCACGCGGTCGAACAGCGTCGCGCCGGTGAAGCGCCCGAGGTCCTTCTCGGTGAGGCGCGATTTCGAGCCGTGCGCGAATGACATGGAGGACGGCGGCGGACGGCGGACATGGTCAGCGGCCGGCGGACGGCCCGGAGGGCCGTCCCTACCGTGGCGTCCCTACCTTATCGACGAGAGGGCGGCGGCCAGGGCCTTCATGCGGACTGCGTCGAGGCCGGCGGCCGACGCCGCGCGCTCGCCGAGTCGCGTGGCCACCATGCCGAGCGTACCCGCGTCGCCGCTGGTGATCGCGCCACGCAGCATCTCCGCCCGGTCTGACGGGACCGCGCCCGAGCGCACCAACTGGTCGGCATAGGCCAGCGCCACGGCCCGCGAGGCCGGCCACGTCAGCTTGTCCTGGTGCTGCACGTTGAAGCGCGCCATGCTGACCGCGCGTGCGGCGTCGATCTCGTTCTGCGTGATCTGCTCGCCGGGCTCCAGGGCGAACACGTCGAGGCCGCGCGACATCTCCGATCCGTAGATGTAGCCGTTGTACCAGTACGTGGACCAGTAGCCCCCGGTGATCAGGTTCTTCGCATCGAGCGGTCCCCGGTCGAAGTACGCGATCTCCTTCGGGTTGGCCGAGTCGGTGAAGTCCATCACCGACACGCCGCCCTGGTACCAGGCCTGCACCATGAGATCGCGGCCGGGCACGGGAATCAGCGAGCCGTTGTGGGCCACGCAGTTCTCCGTGGCGGTCTGCGGCGCGGGCAGCTTGAAGTAGCTCCGGAACTGCAGCTTGCGATCGACGATGTCGAAGATCGCATTGGCGCCCCAGTTGGGCTGATCGGTCGCAAGGCATCGCGGACGCATGCCGCCGCCCCACTCGTCGGTGAACACGACCTTGGTGCCGTCGTTGTTGAACGTCGCCGAGTGCCAGTACGCGAAGTTCTCGTCGGCCACCGCGTCGAGCCGCTTCGGTACGGCGGGATCGGAGATGTCGAGCAGGATGCCGTTGCCGGAGCAGGCGCCGGCCGCCAGCCCGACCTCGGGGAACACGGTGATGTCGTGGCACTGGTTGGTGATCGACGTCTTCTGCGTGCCTGGGCCATGGTCGCCGCCCATCCAGAGGCCCGCGATGCTGCCCGTCTTGTCGTCGGCGAAGATGCGCGGACGCGCGACGATGCGCGCCTCCTGCGGGCGCGCCACCGGCACCTTGATCACGTCGATGCTGAAGAGGGCCGTCTCCGGATCCTCCTTGGCGTCCTTGCCCGAGCAGCCGGCGAGCTCCTCGGCCGACCGCACGGTGGCCGTGCCGGATCCGTAGACGTACACGTGCGCGGGGTCCTTCGGGTCGGTCACGAGCGTGTGCGTGTGCGACCCGCGGCAGGTCTGCACCGCGGCAACCTGCTTCGGCGTGCGGATGTCGGAGATGTCGAAGATGCGCACGCCCCGGAACCGCTCCTTGCTCACGGGATCCTCGACGCCGTCGACGCCGCAATCGAGCCGGCCGCGCGTCTGCTCCACCGACATGAACAGCAGCGACCCGTGCACCGACACGTCGCCCTGCCCGCCGGGGCAGACGACGGAGGTGACCAGCGTCGGCTTCGCCGGATCGGCGATGTCGTAGACGTTGAACCCGCTGAAGTTGCCCACGAACAGGTGGGTGCCGCTGAACGCGAGGTCCGAGTTGGCGAAGTTCAGCCCGCCCCAGGGCCGTGCGGGTTTCGCGTCGGGCTTCTTCTCGTCGGCGGATGGCGTCGCCTCTGCCTTCTTCTCGTCGTCTTCCGAACTCTTCGGGTTCGGTTCGCCGGCCGGGGCCTTCGGGTCGAAGAAGCCGGCAGGCTTGGGCACGTTGGCGAGCAACTGCAGGCCGCGCGCCGCCACGCCGGCATCGGTCAGGCCCGCCGCAAGGCCGACGCGGGGGTCGGTGGACGCCGGTGCCGAAGCTGGCGCCGACGTCGTCTGCGCCGACGCACCGGTGCCCACAGCCACGATGGCGGCCGTCATGGCCAGCCTCGCTAGACGCATCATCTCCCGAACTCCTTCAGCAGCGCGCGCATGCGCGCAATCTCCATCCCCTGATCCGCCTCGACCTCCGAGACGAAGTCGTACAGCTCCGGCTCCTGGCCTGCCCCCCGCGTGGCCATCAGCTCCCGCACCATCGTGAGCGCGCCCTCGTGGTGCTGGATCATGCCCTCGAGGAACAGCCGGTCGAATGCCGGGCCCGTGGCCTCGGCCAGCCGCTGCATCTGCGCGGCCGTGAGCATGCCGGGCATCCGGCCGTGCGCATGGTGATGCGCGTGCGGATCGGGCAGCAACTCCCCCCGGCGCGTGAGCCACTCGCGCATCATCGCCATCTCGTCGCGCTGCGACACGTCGATCCGCAACGCCAGACGCCGCAGGGCGTCGTTCTTGGTTCGGCTCTCGACCAGCGCTGCCATCTCGAGCGCCTGCGCGTGGTGGCCGATCATCCCCTGCATGAAGCGCGTGTCGGCAGCGGTATGCCGCACCGCCGACGTGTCAGCTGCCTGCTCGGGCGTAATCTCGCGCGTCGGCTGCCCCGGCGCGCCGGGCTGGACGATGCGGGGCGGTTGGGCCACGACGGTCGGGGCCGCCGCCACCGCTGCGGCAAGACTCACGGCGATGACGGGCCGGATGCGCACCTCCCGATCATCACACGAAGCGCTGACGGACGGCTGAGGCCAGCCGTCCCTACCCTGCACCCGCTGCCCGCTCCCCGCTCCCCGCTCCCCGATCCCTATTCAGTGGGCCGCATGTTGCGGATCGCGCTGATGCGCCACTCCGCGCCCTGCCGGCGCAGCACGAACGTGGTCCACATGCGCCTCGGTGGAGATCCAGCCGTTCCGGCAATCTCGTAGCGTCCGTCGGCAATCGCCACGTCTGGACCGACCAGTCGCACGGTCTCGACCTCGATGGTGCGGGCGCCACTGGCGCGAGCCGACGAGGCCAGGCCACCCTCGACCACCGCCTGCCGTCCCCTGCGCCACTCGCCCGACGACACCAGCTGGTCGGCGTCCTCGGTGAAGAGCGCCGACAGTGCCGCGGGATCGCGCCGCTCGCGGGCGTCCACGTACCGCGCGACGACGGCCCTGACGGCCGTGTCGAGCGCCGACGCCGGTGCCTGTGCGCGCACGGCGATTGGGCCGACGACAAGCGCCAGCAGCGTGCAGGTGGACACGAACAGATGTCGAGTCATGGAAGCCCCTTCCGCGGCACGCGTCGAGACATGGCTGGAACGCCCCGCTGGAGAGGATACTCGCCCCACGCGCGGGTCCACCATCTGCGCTACGCTGTCGGCGTGACACCAGCCGCCTCGCACAGCCCGGTGGTGCATGGCGAACGCCACCGCACCACCCGCATCGGGTGGCTGCGCGCCGCAGTCCTCGGCGCCAACGACGGGATCGTCTCGACGGCCAGCCTGGTGGTCGGCGTGGCGGCCGCCGACACGGGCCGCGACGCCGTGCTCGTGGCGGGGATGGCCGGACTGGTCGCCGGCGCGCTGTCGATGGCAGCCGGGGAGTACGTCTCGGTGAGTTCGCAGGCCGACACCGAGCAGGCCGACCTGGCACGCGAGCGCCGCGAACTGGCGACGACGCCCGACGCCGAGGAGGCCGAGCTGACGGCCATCTACGAGCGCCGAGGCCTGGAACCGGAGCTGGCGCGCACGGTTGCGCAGCAACTCATGGCGCACGACGCCCTCGGCGCGCATGCGCGCGACGAACTCGGCCTGACCGACGAAACGGCCGCGCGCCCGCTCCAGGCCGCCGTCACGTCGGCCGCGACGTTTGCCGTGGGCGCCGCGCTGCCACTCGCCATCGCGGCCGTCGCGCCGGTCGAGCGCCTGTCGCTGATCGTGGCCGCCGCGTCGCTGGCCTGCCTGGCGCTGCTGGGGGGCATGGCAGCCGGCGCGGGTGGCGCGTCACCGGCCGTCGGCTCCGCGCGGGTAGCGTTCTGGGGCGCCCTGGCCATGGCCGTCACGGCCCTGGTCGGCCGCTGGTTCGGCGCCGTCGTCTGAACCTCCGCACTGCGACATGCCCATCGACGTCCAGCAGGAATCCTCCACGCGCTTCCGCGTCGTGGTCACCGACGACCGCGGGAGCAGCACGCACCTGGTCACCGTGATGCCGAGCGACGTGGAGCGCTACGCGCCAGGCGCCTCGCCCGAGGAACTGCTCGAGGCGACCTTCGCCTTCCTGCTGGCTCGTGAACCGAAGGAGGCGATCCTCGCGCGGTTCGACCTGCCGGTCGTCGAGCGGTTCTTCCCCGAGTTCAAGCGCGAGATGGCGCGTGATCGCTGACGTCGGCTGGCGGCAGCGTGCCGTCGAGACCGACGCCGGACCGATGTCGGTGCATGCCTGCTACCCGACAGGGTCGGCGCCGGGAGAGCTCCGCATGGGCCCGCACGTGCTCACGGTGGCCGCCGACGGCAGGGTGCTCCCGGGCCGCTTCCCGATCGTCGTGATCTCGCATGGGTCTGGCGGGACGCCGCTCACGCACCGGAACCTGGCGCTGCACCTGGCACGCGAGGGCTTCGTGGTCGTACTGCCCGAACACCCCGGCAACAACCGCAACGACAACGCACTCGCGGGCACGGCCGCGGTGCTCGCCCAACGGCCGCGAGACGTGAGGGCCGCGATTAGCTGGGTGGCGTCCGAGAACGGCCTCGGCGAGGCCGTGGACACGGGACGGATCGCGCTGGCGGGCCACTCGCTGGGTGGCTATACCGCGCTCGCGCTGGCCGGCGGTCGCCCGACGTCGTTCCCGAACGAGTCGGCAGATGGCCTGCCGCACGTCGTTCCCGTCGAACCGCTCGAGAGCGTCGCGGCGCTCGTGCTGCTCGCCCCGGCCACCCCATGGTTCATGGAACCTGGCGCGCTGCGCGACGTGCACGTGCCGATCCTGATGCGGACCGGGGACCGCGACGCGCAGACGCCCCCGTTCCACGCGTCGATCGTGCTGGAAGGCGTGCCGGATCCGCGACTTGTGGACCATCACGAGGTGGCAGGCGCGGGGCACTACTCGTTCCTCAGCCCGTTTCCGCCGCAGATGACCAATCCCGCGTTCCCGCCGTCGCAGGACCCGCCGGGATTCGATCGCGTGGCGTTCCACCAGCGCCTGTACGGGGAAATCGCCGCGTTCCTGCACCGCCACGTCGGCGAGGCCGCGGCCATCAGCGGCCTGCGCTGATGCGCCGCGCGACCAGGAGCACGCCGTCGCGGCCGTCGCCCTCGTCGTGCCACGTATCCGGGCACGAGCCTCCGCTGGTGCGGCAGCCGGGGCGTCCCTACTCGTCCTGCGACGACGAGGTGGTGGACGCGAAGCGACGGAAGAAACTCTCGGCGCGCCAGCCCGGGCGAGACGGCCGGTTCGCCACGCGCACGGCGAGCCGTCCGATCGCGTCGGTGAAGCCGGCGGCGGCCTCGCGATCGATTGGCTGCTGCAGGTCGTCGGAGGGCGCGTGATACCTGTCGCGCGTCCACGCGGCGTCGATGGCCGCTTCTGGTGATCCCGGCTCCACGCCGACCTTCAGGGCCAAGGCGGGAATCCCCTCGCGAATGAAGCTGTACTGGTCGCTGCGGATGAAGCGATTGCGCAGCGGCTGTGGATCGGCCTGCACGCCGAGACCCATCTCGCCCGCCACCGCCCGCACATCGTCGCCGAGATCGGACTCGTCGAGGCCCAGCACCATCAGCGACCGCAGCGGATAGAGCGGGAGGAACATGTCCATGTTCACGTTGGCGACGATCGACTCGCGCGCCACGGTGGGGTGCCGTGCGAAATACCGCGATCCCAGCAGCCCCTTCTCCTCGGCGGTGACGGCCACGAACAGGACCGACCGGCGTGGACGCGCCGCAGCCACGGTCGAGGCCACTTCGATCAGCGTCGCGATGCCCGAGGCGTTGTCCATGGCGCCGTTGTAGATGGCGTCGCCGCCGATGGGGGCGCCGACGCCGAGGTGGTCGAGATGCGCCGTGAGCACGACGTACTCGCGCGAGAGCACCGGGTCGCTGCCGCGCAGGACGCCGACGACGTTGTCGGAGGTCACGTCTTCGGCTTCCACGGCGACCGTGGCGCGCACGGACGCGGGCAGCGGGAAGTGCGGCAGCGGCTGCCGCTGCTGGGCCAGGGGCACGAGTTCGGCGAACGTGCGCCCGGAACCCTGGAAGAGGCGCTCGGCGTAGGCCGGGTTGAACGTGACCGCGACCTGCATGCCGGCGCTGTCGCCGAGGGCGGCGTCGGCCAGGGTCATGCTCGGGGCGAGCCTGTTGGCCGACGAGCGCTCCCACGGCACGTCCGAGCTCGAGGGATTGGGGATCGCGATGGTGCCGACGGCCCCCAGGCGGCGGAGCGTCTCGGCCCGGACCCAGGCCGACTGGTAGTGCGCGCTGAGTGCGCCCGGCACGCCGGCCGGACTGCCCACCAGATACACGACGACCTTGCCGCGCACGTCGAGTCCGGCGAAGTCGTCGTGGCCGACCTCCGGGATCTGGAGGCCGTAGCCGGCGAACACGAGCCCGGCCTCGACCCTGGGCGCCGGGTCGAGCCGCAGTCCGAACATCGCCTGATCTCCGAGCACGACGGGCGTGGCCACGCCGCCGGTGACCAGCGCGAGGCTCGAAGCCTCCTCGCGGATGCGGCGCGACGTGAACCGGACGGGCTGGAAGTAGCCCTGCGTGCCCCCGGGCGCGAGCCCTGCGGCCTCGAACCTGCGAGCCACGTACTCGGCGGCCTTGCGGTGCTCGGGGCTGCCGGTCTGGCGTCCGCGCATGTCGTCGCCGGCAAGGGCCTCGACGTGCGCGAACCAGCGGGCGGCTGCGGGGCTGTCGGGGCGGGCCGGGGCCTGCGCCCACGACGGCAGGACGACGGCCCCGAGGACCCACATCAGGAGAACTGCGGCCGTGGCGGCTGCCCCCGGCTGCCAAACCGTGAAGCGTCGCGTCGATCTCTCAGGCATCATCAGCACGGTAGCACGCGTCCCAACGGATGGGATCCGGCTCCACCGAGGAGATTCATCAGATGAGTGATCACGAGTCGGGCCGGAACGTGGCGCTCGCGCTGCCTGCCGACGACTTCCGCCGGCTGGGCCATGCGCTCGTCGATCGGCTCGCCGCGCTGCTCGAGAGCGTGCCCGATCGACCCGTGACGCCGGGCGAATCCCCGGCCGAGGTCAAGGCGGTGCTCGACGCCTCGCGCTCGCTGGCCGACGCCGGCGCCGACCCCGGCCAGTTGCTCGACCGCACGGTCTCGTTGCTCGCCGACCACTCCCTCTTCAACGGCCATCCGAGGTTCCTCGGATACATCACGGCATCGCCCGCGCCGCTCGGCATCCTCGGCGACCTGCTCGCCGCGGCAGTCAACGCCAACGTCGGCGCCTGGCGCCTGAGCCCGATGGCCAGCGAGATCGAGGGCCAGGCCGTCCGGTGGATTGCGCAGCTGCTCGGCTACCGGGAGGGATGCGGCGGCCTGTTCGTGAGCGGCGGCAACATGGCCAACATCGTGGGGTTCCTCGCCGCGCGGGCAGCCGCAGGTCGTGCCTGGGGCATCCGCGAGGCAGGGGTCGGAGCGGCGGGGGCACGTCGGCTCCGTGTCTACGCCTCGAGCGAGACGCACACGTGGGTCCACAAGGCCGCCGACCTGTCGGGGCTCGGCACCGATGCCATCCGCTGGGTGCCCACCGACCACGACCTCCGTCTCGATGTCGCTGCGCTCGAACGCCTCATGACCGCGGACCGTGCCGCCGGCGATCTGCCGATGCTCGTCGTCGGCACGGCGGGCTCGGTGAGCACGGGCGTGGTGGACCCGCTGTTCGACATCGCCGAGGCGTGTCACCGCGCCGAGGTGTGGCTGCACGTCGACGGCGCGTATGGCGCCCCGGCTGCCGCCGCGCCCGGGACGCCGCACGACCTGCAGGCGCTGCACCTGGCCGACTCGCTCGCCGTCGATCCCCACAAGTGGTTGTATGCGCCGCTGGAGGCAGGCTGCACGCTGGCCCGCGACGCAGGCGTGCTGCGCGACGCGTTCGCCTACCACCCGGCCTACTACCACTTCGACGACGGCGGCGGCACCAACTACGTGGACCTGGGCCCGCAGAACTCGCGCGGGTTCCGCGCCCTCAAGGTGTGGCTCGCACTGCAGCACGCCGGCGCGAACGGCTATCGCCGGATGATTGCCGACGACATCGCGCTCGCGCGACGCCTGTACGAGGCCGCTGCCGCGCACCCGGAGCTCGAGGCGTGCACGCACAGCCTCAGCATCACGACCTTCCGCTACGTGCCGACGGAGCTGTCGGCCCGCGTCGGTGAGCCAGAGGTCGAGGAGTACCTCAACACGCTGAACGAGACCCTGCTCGAGCGGTTGCAGATGTCGGGCGAGGCCTTCGTCTCGAACGCGGTGGTGCGGGGACGCTACCTGCTGCGTGCGTGCGTGGTCAACATCAACACGCGTGCGGCCGACATCGACGCGGTCGCCGAGATCGTGGTGCGCCTGGGCCGCGACATCCACCAGGCACACGCCTGATACGACCCATGACTGACGGTCGCGTCTGTTTTCACTGCAAGCAGTGGATAGCCGTCGGCGAGGCCCACGACTGCTGGACCACGACGGAAGCGGCGCTGACGCGCGACCTCTCCGAGGATCTGCGCGACGCCTGGGAGCGCCTGCGTGAGTCGGCAGCCGACCTCGGAGCGCAACGCATCTATGCGTCGCATCACTCGATCATGTTCTCGCGGAAGGCCTGCTACTGCTTCGTGAGGCCGAAGCGCGCGTACCTCGAGGTCTGCATCTTCCTCCCGCGCGCGGTCCCCGGGCCGCAGATCCGGAGAGTGGACCAGGTGTCGAGCGTGAAGTTCGCGCACCTCCTGCGTGTCACGCACCGCGACGAGGTGGAGCCGCCGCTCACCGACTGGCTGCGCGAGGCCTACGCGCTTGCGGGCGCGCCGCGGCGCCTGGCGGCGAAGAAGCGGTAGGCGCCGAGCTTCAGCTCGACGCGCGGGCGACGACGCGAGCCCACACGGGACGATCGGCGCGCAGGCTGACCCGAGGAAGCGGGCGCACGGGTTCGCCCGGGACGAGTTCGATCCGGAACTCGCGCCAGATCATCGCGGCCACGAGCGGCACCTCCAGCATGGCGAACTGCGCTCCCACGCACTGGCGCGGTCCTGCGCCGAACGGGAAGTAGGCAAAGCGATGGCGTCCTGCGTCGGCCCCCGGCGCGAACCGATCCGGTCTGAAGCGCTCGGGCTCGGGCCAGAGCGCCGGTGACCGGTGCGTCACCCAGGGGCACACGACGAGGCGCGCTCCCGCAGGAATCCGGTATCCCTCCAGCACGTCTTCGCCCACCGCCGTCCGCATCAGGCCCCAGACCGGTGGATAGAGCCGCATGGATTCCTCGACCACCTGCGTCACGTAGGGCAGGGCGCCGAGGTCGTGCGCGGCGGGTGGCCGGGCGCCCAGCGCCAGGGACGCCTCTTCGTGGACGCGCGCATCCTCTTCGGGGTGCTGAGCCACCAGCCACAGCGTCCAGGTGAGCGCCTCGGTCACCGTGTCGTGCCCGGCCGCGAGCATCGTGATGACCTCGTCTCGCACCTGGCCCGGCGCCATCGGCTCGCCGGATTCGGGGTCGCGTGCCGCGAGCAGACGTGCGAGGAAGTCCGTGCCGCCAGGGCCCCGACCGTCCCGTTCGCGCAGCATGCGTGCGATGAACGCGTCGATCGTCGCCAGGGCCGCGGCGAACCGGCGACGCCCGGGTGTCGGCACCCAGCGTGGGAGGCGGACCGGCAGGAACGCTGCCGTGATGTCCATCTCGTGGTGCGCCACGAGGAAGGCCTCACCTACGCGTTCGACCTCGTCGCCGCCATCCTCTCCGAAGACGGCGCGCATGAGGATGGCCAGGGTGAGCGCGGTCATCTCCTCACGTAGATCGATGGCCGTTCCAGCGCGTGCCGCCGCCTGCCAGCGATCGAGGCGCTCGCGCGTCTCGGCCACGATGACCGCGGCGTACGCGTCGTGGTTGGCCCGATGGAACACGGGCTGGATCAGGCGGCGCTGACGACGCCAGTGATCGCCCTCGGCCGTGAGGAGCCCTCGGCCGAACAGGGGCTCGAGCGCGCGGATGTACCGATCGCCCTTGACGTAGTTGAAGTGGTTGTCCTGGAAGATGCGGCCGATGGCGTCGGGCGCGCTCACGAGATACGACGTGTCGCGGCGGATGGTCGCGACGCCACCGTAGGCGGCGATGTCGGTCACCAGGCGAAGCGGATCGCTCAGCGCAGGGCGCAGCAGGCGCAGGAACGTGCCTGGGGGGCCCGGCGGCCGACCCTCCCGCGTCGCAACGGGCGTGACCGTGGCTGCCATGCCGACGTATCCGGAACGTGCGCATCGTACCGGAAGCGTCGGCGGGCCACAATCGTCGTCACTCGGGGTCCATGCCCGCGCGGGCGTAGAGTCTCGCCAGCCGATGCGCGTGCTCGTCGTAGGCCGACTCGAACAGCGCCGTGGCACGCGAGCCCCCGACGAGCGCGGCGGCCGTGAGCACCGTCGGCGGTGCGCCGGCCTCGGTCAACCGGGCCGCGATCTCGGCCTTGAGGCAGTTCACGAGCATGCAGCCCCCCACGCTGGATCCCGGCGCCACCGGCGTGTCGAGACCGTCGATGTCCACCATCGCGTCGCCGACGGGTGCGCCCGTGTCGAGCACGAGATCCGAGAAGTCCTGCAACCGTCGCCCATCGGCGCGGCGGCTCGTGCTGGCCTCGCTGTGCGCGCGGCTCACGATCGACACGACGCGGATCCCCTGCGCCTGGAATCCCTCGGCCATCTCGATCGGCACGATGTTGCAGCCGCTCGAGCTGATGACCAGCGCGGTGTCGTCGGCCGACAGCGCGTAGTTGCGCAGGATGCGCGGCGCGAGGCCCGAGACGTTCTCCAGGAACATCGCCTGCCGCTGCCCGTTGGCGCCGACGACGAGGTTGTGGAACGTGAGCGACAGCTCCACGATCGGGTTGAAGCCGGGGAACGACCCGTACCGCGGCCACATCTCCTCGACCATGATGCGGCTGTGCCCCGATCCGAACACGTGGACCATGCGACCGGCGAGGATGCTGCCGGCGCACCAGGCGGCAGCCGTGCGGATGGCGTCCTGCTGGGCCTGCACGGCGTCGATCAGCCGTCTGCAGGCCGAGAGGTACTGCTCCGAAGGATTCATCTCGTGTGCTCCAGGGCATGTCGGGCGGCCCCGATGGCGCCGGCCTCGTCGCCGAGCGTGGCCAGCACGATCTCCACGCCCTCACCGGTCGGCCGCCACTCGTACTGCTCCATCCACGCGCGCAGCGGCGCCATCAATGCGTCGCCGGCGTGGGTGGCGATGCCACCACCCAGGATCACGCGCGACGGATCGACCGCGTTGACGATGGAGGCGATGCCGGCCGCGAGATGACGCACGCTCGTGTCCCAGGCGTCCCGCGCCACGGCATCCCCCTCGCGACAGGCGGCCAGCAGGGCGTCGGTCCGCGTGAACCGCCCGCCGGTTCGATCTGAAAGACTGCAGTTGCCTATGGCGAGCTCGAGACTGCCTGGCGTGTTGACGATGTCGCGAGGGCCGCGGGAGTCGACGGTGATGTGCCCGAGGTGCCCGGCGCGCCCGGTGCTGCCGGCAAGGACGCGGCCGTCGCACATCACCGCGCCGCCGACGCCGGTGCCGATCGTGAGGAGCACGACGTCGCGGCAGCCGCGCCCGGCGCCGATCCACGCCTCGCCCACCAGCGCCGCCTGCGCGTCATTGATCACGCGGACGGTCGCCTCGCGTCCGAGCGCGCGCCCCCAGTGCAGGCCCTCGAGCACGTCGAGCCGGCCCTTCATCCAGTAGACCGCGTCGCCCTCGGCCCGTACGAGGCCGGGGCACGCCACGCCGACGCAGACGGCCGGTCCGACCGTCGCTTCGAGCTGCGCCACCTCGCGTGCGACGTCCTCGGGCAGGCGGCTCGCCGGCGAGTCGTCGGTCGGAATGCGTGCGCGGCCGAGGATGGCGCCATCGGCCGAGATGGCGACCAGCTTCGTGTAGGTGCCGCCGACGTCCACGCCGATGGCTCGAACCCGCTCGTGTCCCTTCCGCCCGGCAGGACTCACGACGGTCCGTCTCCGGCGACCACGCCCGGCTCACTCACACACCAGCCGCCATCCACCGCGACCACCTGGCCGGTGACGAACCGCGACTCGGGCGACAGCAGGAAGACCACGGCGCCGTCCACGTCCGACGGCTGCCCCACTCGCCCACCGCCGAGCGGCTGCTTCTGACGGATGTAGGCCGACGTGCCGGCGTCGGCCACGGCCCGACGGGCGCCGGGCGTCTCGACGAGCGCCGGCGCCACCGCATTGAACCGGATGTCGCGCGTTGCGTAGTACGCGGCGCATGCCGTCGTCAGTCCGATGATGCCCGCCTTGGCCGCAGCATAGGCGTGCGTCGCGAAGTGGCGGGGCGACGGCGAGAACGCGAGCACCGACGCCATGTTCAGGACGGCTCCGCCGTGTCCGGCACGCAGGAAGTACTGCGCCGCGGCACGATTGGTGTGGAAGAGGGACGAAAGGTTGACGTCGATGGTGTAGCGCCAGCCTTCGTCGGTCACCTCGTCGAGCGGACCGTCTCCGAATCGCCGGCCGCTGCCGCCCGCCACGTGGAAGACGCCATCCACACGACCGTGGCGCCGCACGGCCTCGTCCATCGCGCCTACGGCCGTCGCGGGATCGGTCGCGTCTCCCACGAGGACCACCCCCACGTCTGCGAGCTGCCGGCGCGCCTCTTCCGCGGAGGCATCGTCGCGACCGACGACGACGAGGCGCGCACCTTCGCGTCCACAGGCCAGGGCCGCCGACAGGCCGATCCCCGACGTGCCGCCGACGACGACGATGGTCAGCCCCGCGAGGCGCCCTTCCGGCATGCGCGACAGTATCGCCCACCGTTTGCGCTTCCGTGCCGCGTGCGGACACGGCAGACTACCCGGCATGCCCCGTGCCCTCCGGACCACCGTGGTCGGCAGCTATCCGTTTCCAGCCTGGCTGGAGTTCGCCTCGGGCCACCTCGACGCGTTCGGCGAAGCCGACGTGGCGGAGCTGCTAGACGACGCGGTGGCCATCGCGGTGAAGGACCAGGTGGACGCCGGCCTGGACGTCATCACCGATGGCGAACAGACGCGGCTCGACTTCAATCTCTCGTTCTACGGATTCCTCGAGGGACTGGCGCCCGAGCCGGCCCAGCGACGACGGTTCGGGCCGCCGGGCCACGACCAGCGCGGCATGCACGCGGTGGTCGGCGAGATCGCCGCGCCACGGGGGCTCGGCACCGTGGCCGACTTCCGACGCCTGAAGCGACTCGCCCCCGCGGGTGTGGTGCTGAAGGCCAGCGTGCCCGGGCCCTATACGTTGAGCGGGCGGATCGAGCCGGGCGGCCGCTATGCCGACCGCCTCGCCGTGGCCGAGGCGCTCGTGCCCATCGTGCGGCAGGAACTCGAGGCCCTCGTGGCGGAGGGCTGCGAGGACGTGTGCGTGGACGAGCCGTCGATGAGCGTTCATGCCCATCGGCAGGACCCCCACCGACTCGTGGCCCTGTTCAACGACACGGTGGCGGGCGTGCGCGGGCGAACCCGCCTCTCGACGCACCTGTGCTTCGGCAACTACAAGGGGCGCGCGGTGGCGCCGCGCTCGTACGCGCCGCTGTTCCCCGCCATCCTCGACGCCCACGTGGACGAACTGCACGTCGAGATGGCCAACCGGGAGTTCGCCGAGCTCGAGGTCATCGCGACCATTGCCGCCCGCATGGACGTCGCCGTCGGCATCGTCGACGTCAAGAACTACTACGTCGAGAGCGTGGAAGACATCGCCGAGCGCGTCCGCCGGTGCGTGGCCCTCGCCCCCGCGGGGCGGCTGTCGTTCGCGCCCGACTGTGGCCTGAGCCAGACGGCACGCTGGGCTGCGCGTCGCAAGCTCGTCAACATGGTGGCGGGGGTGCGACTCGTTCGAGAGGAGCTGGGCCTGCCGTGATCGTGCCGGTGCTGCAGGACGACGCCCTGATCGCCGACGTCCACGCGGCGGACCGCCGCGACGGCCACGTGCGGCTCTGGTGGCTCGGCCAGAGCGGGTTCCTGGTGCAGTGGGAGGGACATCACCTGCTGCTGGACCCGTACCTGTCGGACTCGCTCACCCGCAAGTACGCCGAGACCGACAAACCGCACGTGCGGATGACGGCCCGCGTCGTCGATCCCGGGGCGCTCGACTTCATCGACGTCGTCACGTCGAGCCACGTGCACACCGACCACCTCGACGCCGAGACGCTCGTGCCGCTGATCACGGCCAATCCCGGACTCGCGATCGTGGTCGCCGATGCCAACCGCGCGTCCTCGGCCGGTCGCCTCGGGATCGAATCGGAGAGGCTCACCGCTCTCACGATCGGCGAGGCATGCGACGTCGGCCCGTTCCGTATCGAGGCCGTGCCAGCCGCGCACGAGGATCCTGGCCCCGAGTACGTCGGGTACGTGATTGGCTGCGGCCCCTGGACGCTGTACCACAGCGGCGACACGGTCTTCTTCGATGGGCTGGTGGAGGCGCTGCGGCCGCACGGCGTGGACGTGGCGCTGCTGCCGATCAACGGGCGCGCACCGGAGCGGCGGGTGGCGGGGAACCTCGACGCGCGCGAGGCCGCCTGGCTCGGGCAGGCGATTGGTGCCCGCACCGTGATCCCGTGCCACTACGAGATGTTCACGTTCAACACGGCCGACGTCGGGGGTTTCGTGGACGCGTGCCGCGCCATCGGCCAGCGTGGCGACGTGGTGCGTTGCGGGGAGCGCTGGTCGACCGAACGACTCGTCTGACGCGTGGCGCGGGCTGGCGTGCGCGTCTCACGTCTCGCCGAACCAGTCGATGAGCAGCACGACGCTGTGCGGCTGCACCACGTACGACGCGGCCGCGATGACACTCGCGTCGTGCCAGCGCCGCACGTCGTCGGGCGACGGCAGGCTGGTGTCGATGAGGCGCTTCCAGGCCGGCCCTCGACAGGCGGGCAGGGCGAACGTCAGCGGTTCCCGATAGGCACTGACCATGCAGTGCACGACGAAACGCCCGTGCAGGCTGCGCGCCGAGAACGCGAGGGTGTGGGAGTGATCGGTCCAGTCGGGCTCGTGCAGCCGCACGCCGTGCCACTCCACCGGCGCCCGCTCGAGGAGCTGGAGCAGCGTGAGGTCGCCCCCGTGCTCGGCAACGCCGCGCTGCTGCCGGAACGCCGTGAGGTGCGTGACGAAGCGGTGGATGTCGGCGTGCCGATCGAGTCGCGTCCAGTCGAGCCAGCTGATCTCGTTGTCCTGGCAGTACGCGTTGTTGTTGCCCAGCTGCGTGCGTCGCATCTCGTCGCCCATGAGCAGCATCGGCGTGCCGACCGCAAGCAGTTGGAGGGCGAGGAAGTTCTTCACCTGCCGTGTCCGCAGCGCCTCGATGGCCGGGTCGTCCGATGGCCCTTCCACGCCGCAGTTCCAGCTCAGGTTGTCGTTCGCGCCGTCGCGGTTCTGCTCGCCGTTGGCCTCGTTGTGCCTGGTGTCGTAGGACACGAGGTCGTTCAGCGTGAAGCCGTCGTGGCAGGTCACGAAGTTGATGCTCTGCTCGGCTTCGCGCTGCTCGTAGCCGAAGATGTCGGGACTGCCCAGCAACCGTGACGCCAGTCCCGTCACGGCGCCCCGGTCGCCGCGCATGAATCGCCGCACGTCGTCGCGAAAGCGGCCGTTCCACTCGTGCCAGGCGTCGCCGACGAACCGCCCCAGCTGGTAGAGCCCCGCGGCATCCCAGGCCTCGGCAATCAGCTTGGTGCCGGCCAGCAGCGGGTCCGACTCGATGTCCCAGAGCACGGGCGGATTGCCGATCGGCGTGCCCGCCTCGTCGCGCGACAGGATGGAGGCCAGGTCGAACCGGAACCCGTCCACGTGCATCTCCGACACCCAGTAGCGCAGGCTGTCCTGGATCAGGCGGCGGACGATGGGGTGGTTGCCGTTCAGGGTGTTGCCACACCCGGTGTAGTCGACGTGACGCCCCGTGTCGCGGTCGAGGATGTAGTAGGTCGAGTCGCCGAGGCCCCGGTAGCACAGCGTGGGTCCGTCGGGTCCGCCCTCGGTGGTGTGGTTGAACACGACGTCGAGGATGACCTCGATTCCGGCGACGTGCAGGGCCCTGACCATGTCGCGGAACTCGTCGAGCGCGCCGAGCGGATCGGCACACGACGCGTACGCGTGGTGGGGCGCGAAGAACGACACGGGCTGATAACCCCAGTAGTTGACGCGTCCCGCCGGGGCGTCCTGCGGATCGAACTGGAAGACCGGGAGCAGTTCGACGGCCGTGATGCCGAGGGCCTTCAGGTAGGGGATCTTCTCGACCAGGCCGGCATAGGTACCGCGGCGAGCCTCGGCGACCCCTGAACTCGGATGCCTGGTGAAGCCGCGGACGTGCGCCTCGTAGATCACCGTCTGCGAGAACGGCCGCCGCGGCGGCGTGTCGCCCTGCCAGTCGTAGCGGGAGGAATCGGCCACCACGCTCTTCATCGCGGACGCGGCGTTGTCGCCCGGGAGGCGGGCCGCGTGGCGGTCGTAGTTGGGCGGGACGGCCACCGCGCGGCCGTAGGGGTCGAGCAGGACCTTGTCGCCGTCGAAGCGCAACCCGAGCTCGGGTGCGTGCGGGCCGTGGGCCCGCCAGCCGTAGATCTGGCCCGGCCCGATGCCGGACACCCCGACGTGCCAGTAGTGGTAGGTGCGGCTACGGTGCGGTTCGAGGGAGACCACCCGCGATGGCGCCGCGTCCTCGACCCGATCGAACAGCAGCAGATCGAGGCGGGTCGCGTGGCGCGAGAACACGCTGAAGTTGACGCCGTCGCCGACGACCGACGCGCCCAGGGGCGATGCGCTTCCGCGGACGATGCCCGTGGTGTCCGTGGCCATGGCTCAGCCGAGCGCGACCGACACGGGCGGCAGGTGCCAGATGTCGTCGCAGTACTCGCGGATGGCGCGATCGGACGAGAACTTCCCTGCCCGCGCCGCATTGAGGATCGACATGCGCGTCCAGCGTTCCTGATCCGCCCAGGCCTCGTCCACGCGCGCCTGGCAGTCGAGGTATGCGCGGTAGTCGGCAAGCACGAGGAACGGATCCTCGTGCCGAAGGTTGCGCACCAGCGCGTCGAAGACCTGTCGGTCGCCGCCCGAGAAGTGTCCGCCGTCGATCAGGTCGAGCACGGCCGCCAGTTCGCCATCGGCCCCGATGCACGCCTCGGGACGGTATCCATCGCGGCGCAGGCGCGCGACCTCGTCCACGGTGAGGCCGAACAGGAAGAAGTTGTCGGCGCCGACTTCCTCGCGAATCTCCACGTTGGCGCCGTCGAGCGTGCCGATGGTGAGCGCGCCGTTGAGCGTGAACTTCATGTTGCCGGTGCCCGAGGCCTCCTTGCCCGCGGTGGAGATCTGCTCCGACAGATCGGCGGCCGGGTAGACGAGCACGGCGTTCTGCACGTTGAAGTTGGGCACGAAGGCGACGCGCATGCGCGTGTTCACCTCGGGGTCGGCGTTCACCGTGGCCGCCACGGCGTGAATCAGCTTGATGATGCGCTTGGCGAGGAAGTACCCCGGGGCTGCCTTGCCACCGAACACGAAGGCCCGGGGCGGCGGAGCGAAGCCACGGTCGGCCTTGAGGCGACGATAGCGGCTCACGATGTGGAGCACGTTGAGGTGCTGGCGCTTGTACTCGTGGAAGCGCTTGACCTGCACGTCGAAGAGCCAGTCCGGATCGAGCAGGACGCCCGTGGTCGACGCGATGTAGGCCGCCAGCCGGGCCTTGTTGGCGCGCTTGACGGCCCGCCACTCGGCCCGGAAGCCGGGGTCCTCGGCGTGGGGCGCCAACCCGCGCAGCGCCTCGAGGCGCGTGAGCCACCCGTCGCCGACCTCACGCGTGATGAGCCGGCGCAGCCCCGGATTGGCCAGCGCGACGAAGCGGCGCGGCGTGACGCCGTTGGTCTTGTTGCTGAAGCGTTCGGGCCAGAGATCGTGGAAGTCGCGCAACAGGCTGGTGCCGAGCAGGGCCGAGTGGAGCGCCGCGACGCCGTTGACAGCATGGCTGCCCACGACGGCCAGGTGCGCCATGCGGATGGTCTTGTCGCCCTCCTCGCCGATGAGCGACATGCGGCGCACGCGGGCCTCGTCGCCGGGGAAGCGCGCGCGCACGAGATCGAGGAACCGGGCGTTGATCTCGTAGACGATCTCGAGGTGCCGCGGCAGCAGCTCGGCAAACAGCGGCAGCGGCCAGGTCTCGAGTGCCTCGGGCAGCAGCGTGTGATTCGTGTAGCCGAACGTGCGGACCGTGATGGCCCACGCCTGGTCCCACGTGAGCGCGTACTCGTCGAGCAGGAGCCGCATCAGCTCGGCGACCGCAATCGCGGGGTGGGTGTCGTTGAGCTGCACGGCGAACCGGTCTGCGAAGGCCTCGACCGGGTCGCCCGCCCGTGCGAGGAGCGCCAGCATGTCCTGCAGCGAGCACGAGACCAGGAAGTACTGCTGCGACAGGCGCAGGCGCTTGCCGGCGGCAGGCTCGTCGTTGGGGTAGAGCACCTTGCTCACCGTCTCGGACTTCACCTTCTGGCTCACGGCCGAGTAGTAGTCGCCGGTGTTGAAGGCGTCCACGTCGAAGGACTGCACCGCCTGGGCGCTCCAGAGGCGGAGCGTGTTGCACGTGTCGACGCGGTACCCCTGGATCGGCGTGTCGTAGGCCACGCCGTGCACCTGCGACGCGGGCACCCAGCGGCGCCGCTCCCGCCCCTGGTCGTCGCGCCACGACTCGGCGTGGCCGCCCCACGACACCAGGTAGGCAACCTCCGGCTTGGCAATCTCCCACGGGTTGCCGCGGGCCAGCCACTTGTCGGTGACCTCCACCTGCCAGCCGTCGCGAATCTCCTGGTCGAAGATGCCGAACTCGTAGCGGATGCCGTACCCGACCAGGGGGCGCTGGAGTGTCGCCGCCGAGTCGAGATAGCACGCCGCCAGGCGCCCGAGGCCGCCGTTGCCGAGACCGGGCTCCTCCTCCTGGCCGAGAATCGTGTCCAGGTCGTCGCCGAGTGACGCGAGCGCCTCGCGCATCGCGTCCTCGATGCCGAGGTTCAGCAGGTTGTTGCCGAGGTGCGGGCCGAGCAGGAACTCCGCCGAGAGGTAGCAGCCGACGCGGGTGCCCGGCTGGAGGTAGCGCAGCGTCGTGGCGGCCCACCGGTGCTGCAGGCGATCGCGCACGGTGAGGGCCACCGCGAGATACCGGTCGTGCGGCGTGGCCAGAGCCGGCAGGCGCCCCACCGTGTAACGCAGGTGACTGCTGATGGCCCCCGCGAGCGACGCGGCATCGAGGCCGGTCCGCTCATGGGCGGCCGTCGCAGCGGCCTGGGCTGGTTGCGCGCGTTCCACCGCCGTCCCTCCGTGCTGCACGCGAGGCTATCGCAGCCCGCGGTGCCCCACAACGAGCCGAAGGTCGATCGCGTCGCGTCAGGCCCGGCCGGGGCCGAGGATGCCGTCGAACCACGCGAAGGCGTCCTCCTGCATGGCCACGTCGAACTGGTGCGGCACGTCGTAGAACCGGCTGGTGGCACGGTCGGCCAGTCCCATGCGCGCATAGGTCTCGGTGATGGTCTTCACGGCCGCCTCCATGCCGTCGAGCGGGAACAGGCCGTCGCGCCGGCACTGCTGCACGAGCACGGGCCGGGGCGCCGCGAGCGTGAGCACGTCGGGAAGGTCGAGGTGCCGGTGCAGCCCGGGCACGAAGTGCACCCACGAGTGCGTGTCCACGTGCCGCCGGAGCATCGACCGGATGGTGGACATGAACCCCACCACGCAGCCAGCCGCGATGCGGGTGTCGAGCGCCGTGAGAAAGAGCGACCGCCAGCCGCCGAAGGACACGCCGACGCACCCGATGCGCGCCGGGTCCACCTCGGGCCTCGTCACCAGGTAGTCCACCGTGCGCATGTCGTCCCAGGCCACCAGGCCCGGCCAGCTCATGCCGAGCACGGTGAGCGTCTTGGCCAGCGTCGACTCCTTCGTGCGGCACACCTGGTTCAGCCGTTCCACATCCTCCAGGCTGTAGGCGGCACGCTCCCAGCCGATGCCGAGATCGCGGTCCATCAGCACCCGCCGCTCCCCGAACATGAACGCGTCGATGCTGATCACCACGTAGCCGCGGCGGACGAGCGCCGTGGCCGTCGGCCGTCCACCGTAGTTGGCCGCGTGGTACGGCACCATCGCCGGATGGTTGCGGCCCAGGTCGATGACCTTCTCCTTGCCGAAGAGGAACATGCCGCCGTGCGAGTGCAGGTCCACGATGGCCGGGGCGCGGCCCGTGAGGCCCTTCGGGATGTGGACGTATGCCGGGACACGGAACTGCGGTGTCGTGGAGAAGACGACCTTCTCGCGGATGAAGTCCGGACCTTCGTAGCGGTCGACGACTTCCGGCGCGGGAGCGACCGGCGCTGGCCTGTAGCCGTAGGCCTCCAGGATGGCGGCACGTCCCTCCGCGGTGAAGGCGTCCACCGACGCGAACTGGCCGCCCAGGTAGGCGTTGCGATACTGCGGCCCCGGGTCGAGTCCCTGCACGAGCGAGAGGTTGCTGCCCAGATCGGCGCCGGAAGGGCTGACGGGTCGTGGCAGATCGGGCGGCGGGCCGCCAGCGGCCTGCGCACGCGCCGCGCGGGGGGCCGAGACGGCAGCCACGCCGGACACGGCGGCTGCAGTCGGAACAGCCGCCAGTGCATCAAGGAAGTCGCGGCGCGAGAACCCGTGGTCGGTCATGGGCCGAGACTATAGCCCGACGAGGGGCGTGGCTACGCACCAGCGGCAGCGCCGCTTCCGTCGATTCACGCCCGCGCTGCGTAGCGTCCCGTGAGCACGCCGTGCGCGATCACGTGCCCGCGCATCGCGCCCTTCAGTTCGCTCGCATCGGCCCCTGGCGCGAGATCGAGCGTCGTGTCGAGCGCGAACACCTCGAAGCAGTACCGATGCACACCGTGGCTCTTCGGCGGGCGTGGCCCGAAATAGCCCAGTGTTCCGCGCGTGTTCGTGCCCTGCAGCGCGCCGGACGGTTCGTCGAGTGCCGCGTCGTCGGGCAGGCCCTCGGCCAGCCGCGTGACCACGGCCGGCACGTTGTAGAGCACCCAGTGGACGTACGGCGCGCCACCCGGCGCATCGGGGTCCTCGAGCAGCAAGGCGTACGACACGGTGCCTGCAGGACCGGCCGTCCACTCCAGGGCAGGTGACCGCCCCTCGTGGTAGGCGCTGTGCCGGTCGGGAATCGGGCCCTCCTGCTCGAACGATGGCGAGGACACCGCGAGGAGCCCGTGACCGTGAAAGGCGAGCTCGCTGGCGGCGATGGCAGGGGCCGGCCGTGAATGCGGTTGTTCGTGATGGCGGGTCATGACGCACCTCCGTGCGTGGCACGCTCCGGCACCCAGCATACGCCTGCCATCGGGTTCGCGTGGCGGGCCCCGCGCGTCACACCTCGTGCGTCTTCAGGCGCTCGCGTTCGGCCGCCTTCGCAAACGGGTAATAGACGACCATCGCCACGGCAAGGGAGACCACACCCCACACGGCCGCGCGCCAGTCGCCGCCGGTCACCAGGTAGTGCCCGATCACCGGTGGCGTCGTCCACGGCACGTTGATGAACGGCCGCTGGATCACACCCCACGACATCAACAGGTAGCTGCCCGTGGTGAGCAGCAGCGCATTGACCACGTAGGGCACCATGAAGATCGGGTTGAGCACGATCGGCAGGCCGAAGAAGATCGGCTCGTTGATCTGGAAGACCTGCGTGGGCAGCGAGACGCGTCCCACCTTCCGCATGGCGGGATCACGGGATCGCCACAGGATCAACGCCAGCGCGAGCGTCGCGCCCGTGCCCCCCACGTTGACGAACGTCGTGAAGAAGCCGTTGGCCGTGACGTAGGGCAGCGGCTGCCCTGCCTGCATCGCGGCCACGTTCTCGGCCAGGTACTGCAGGAAGATCGGCGCGACGATGGCGTCGAGCGCGTTGTCGCCGTGGATGCCGACCGACCAGAGCAGGCTCACGAGGAAGGCGTACATCAGGATGCCGGGCAGCGTGTTGAGCGCGAACACGAGCGGCGCGAACGCCATCTGCACGACGTGGTTGACGTCCACGCCCGCCACGAAGCGCACCAGCCAGAACAGGACCACCAGCACCAGCAGCGGCACCAGCGACAGGAAGGACTGGTACACGACCGACGGCACCGTGTCGGGCATCGTGATGACGATGCCGTGATCGGTGAAGAACTTCTGCGTCCGCACCACCACCAGCGAGACGATGATGGCCGTGAACAGGCCCTGCGATCCGAGCCCTGCCGTCCGGAAGGTCAGGTCGGCCGGCTCGATCTGGATGAGCATGAACACGACGGCCGCCATCGTCGCGCTCACCAGCGCCTCCTGACCGAGGCGTGTGCCGAGGTCGTAGGCAATCGCGAAGCAGACGATGAGGCCGAGCAGCCCGAACGTCGCCGTGACGGGCACCTGCAGCAGCGGCAGCCAGGGCGCCACGAGGGCGTCCCAGCCGGGCACCGGCAGGTACGACACCACCATGAACAGCCCGCCGATGATCGTGAGCGGCACCACCGAGACCATGCCGGCCCGAATCGCCGACATGTAGGTGTGCTCGCTCAGCGCCGTGAGCACCGGCACGACGTGTCGATTGAGCAGTGCCGTGAGTCGGGTCACGACGTCAACGCGCCTGCCCGGCGTGCGCGGCCAGCGAGGCGCGCTGCTCGTGGATCTTCTCGAACGCGTCGGCGATGTCGTCCATGTCGTCCGAGGTGCCGAGCATCATGGACTGATCGAGCCAGATGCCCTCGTCCTGGCAGATCCGCCGGCTGTTCGGGCAGTGGACGGCCGTGAAGTCGAGGCGATCGCGCACGCCAGGCAGGTAGGGCCCGAACGCCTTGTTGCGGAAGAGGGGTTGATCGGGCAGCGGGTAGCCGTAGCCCCCACTGCATGGAATGCCCTCGGCCTGCAGCGCCTCGAGCACCGCGGCCCGGGGGGCACCGAACGCCTCGGCGTCGAGACGCAGCATGAACAGGTGCTGACTGTGCCGGGTGCAGGCCTCGGGGCGCCTCTGCGGGTGAAGACCTGGGACTGCCGACAACCTCGCGGCGAGGCGTCGCCCGTTGGCGTCGCGCGTGCGCGTCTGGTCCTCGAGGCGGTCGAGCTGCGCGTTCAGGAGTGCCCCCTGCAGTTCGCCGAGGCGGTAGTTGGCCGAGATGACGTGGTGCTCGTACCAGACGCCGCCGGGCACGCGCCCGCAGTTGTGAATCGAGCGGCAGGCCTCGGCGAGGTCGGCGTCGTCGGTCGTGATGATCCCGCCCTCGCCCGACGTCAGGTTCTTGCTCGACTGGAACGAGAACGACGCGATGCGGCCAAGCGACCCGGCGGGGCGATCTCGCCAGATCGCTCCGTGCGCATGCGCCGCGTCCTCGAGCACGAGCAGATCGTGCCGGGCCGCGATGGCGAGGACGGCGTCCATGTCGGCCGGCTGTCCCGCGAAGTGGACCGGGATGATCGCCCGCGTGCGCGGCGTGATGGCGGCCTCGACGGCTGCCGGGTCGATGTTGAACGTGTCGAGGTCGACGTCGACGAACACGGGCACCATGTTGGCCTCGACGACCGCCGTCGCCGTGGACAGGAACGTGTAGGTGGGAACGATGACCTCGTCCTCGGCCTGCAGTCCCGCGGCCATCAGCGCGATGCGCAGCGAGACGGTGCCGTTGACGACGGCGATGGCGTGCGCACACCCGTGCATCGCCGCGAAGCGCTGCTCGAACTCGGCGACCTGCGCGCCCTGGAGCCGCCCCCACTTGCCGCTGCGAAGGGCGGCGAGCACGCGGGCCTCGTCGGTCGCGTCGAAGATGGGCCAGGCCGGGAACGGCCTCGTCCGCACTGGCGCGCCGCCAAGGACGGCGAGTGTCGATGTCGTGGACATGCGTTCAGCCTCAATGCTATGCGCAGAGCATGTGGTGACGGCCGGCCGAGCCGGCCGGCCCTACCAGCCCCGGTTTCTGGAACGCCGCGATGTCATTGGGCATCGAGTCGATCCGTGATACGTCGTGCGCCATGCGCTCTGCGTTCGGCGCTCTGCGCTCGGCGTTCGGCGTTCGGCGTTCGGCGTTCGGCGTTCGGCGTTCGGCGTTCGGCGTTCTGCGTTCTGCGTTCTGCGTTCTGCGTTCGCAGTAAGGCATCAATCATCACGCATCAGGCATCAACCTGTGCCCCATGTACACCGACTCGCCGACTCGCGCGAGTTCCGCGAAGCCGAGGTGCTGGTAGAACGCGTGCGCGCGGGT